>Ga0255338_1000037_pt1 | contig 566907 bp, 556 predicted proteins | sample MeOH1_35cm_T4_19_FD_203715 | JGI IMG/M metagenome (GOLD analysis project Ga0255338, IMG submission 203715) | Sandy soil microbial communities from University of British Columbia, Vancouver, Canada - MeOH1_35cm_T4_195 | ecosystem: Engineered > Artificial ecosystem > Sand microcosm >... | reverse complement strand
TCGCCACCACCATCCTGTGGCCTTACGCTGACAAGCTGGCGATCTTCGGCGGCTGGTGGCGGCAATTGTGGGCCGAGAGCTTGGGCAAGGATGGCAAGGGCTCCACGCCGGTGTCGGTGCTGGGTCCCGTGGACCAGCACAGCCAGTTGCAACTGTTCCGCGACGGGCCGGGCAATGCGCTGTTCACCATCATGACGGTGGACACCAAGGGCGAGGGCGCTTCGGTGCCCGCCGCCCGCGCCAAGCAGATCGGCGTGCCGTATCTGGCGGGCAAGACATTGGGCGACCTGGTGGATGCCGAAGCGCGCGCCACCGCGCAGACCTTGTTCAAGAATGGCCGTCCGGTGCGGGTGATCCATATGCCCCGGGTGGACGAATTCGAAGTCGGCGCGCTGATGATGCATTTCATGCTGGAAACCATCGTCATGGGGAGGCTCATGGGAGTGGATCCTTTCGATCAGCCGGGAGTCGAAGAGGCAAAAATCTTAACACGACAATATTTGGGAGAAGGCTGATGGTCCGGTCCGGCCCTTCGCTTCGCTTCGGGCGTTCGCGGCTCTCGCAGGTCCACCGGACCTGCTCGCGCGCTACGCGCGCCGCCGCTCACCCATTTGATCAGCCTGGCGTGGAAGAAGCCAAGGTGCTGACCCGTCAATATCTCGCGGAAACCTGATGGCGATCCGGCGGCTTTCCGAAGGCACGGTCAACCGCATCGCCGCCGGCGAAGTGGTGGAGCGTCCCGCCGCCGCGATCAAGGAACTGGTCGAGAATGCGATGGATGCGGGCGCCACCCGCATCGACATCGCCGCCTCCAATGGCGGCGCCGATCTGCTGCTGGTGGAAGATGACGGCATCGGCATGAGCGCCGATGACCTGCGCCTGGCGATTGAGCGTCATGCCACCTCCAAGCTGCCGGTGCTGGGCGGCGAGGATGATCTCTCCCACATCGTCACCATGGGCTTTCGCGGCGAGGCGCTGCCCTCCATCGGGGCGGTGGCGCGTCTCAGCCTGACCAGCCGCATGGCCGACACGGACGCGGCCGAGATCAAGGTGGATGGCGGCAAGATCGAAGGTCCGCGCCCGGCCGCGTTTCTGGCATCGGGCCAGCACGGCACCCGCGCCGAGGTGCGCGAGCTGTTCTATGCCACGCCTGCAAGGCTGAAATTCCTCAAATCCACCCGTTCCGAAGACCTGGCGATCATCGATATCGTCAAGCGGCTGGCCATGTCGCGGCCCGATATCGGCTTCACCCTGACTCTGGACGGGCGCCGCGCGCTGGACCTGGCCGCCGAGCCCGACCTGATGGACGGAAGGCTGCCGCGCCTGGCCCGCATCATGGGCCGCGACTTCGGCGACAATGCCGCCCGCGTCGAAGCCGGCCGCGAGGGCATTTCGCTGTCCGGCTATGCCGGGCTGCCCACCTACAACCGCGCCAATGCCGCGATGCAGTTTCTGTTCGTCAATGGCCGCCCCGTGCGCGACAAGCTTTTGGTGGGGGCGGTGCGCGGCGCCTATGCCGATTTCCTGGCGCGCGACCGTCATCCGGCGCTGGCGCTGTTCCTGGATTGCGATCCCAGCTTCGTGGACGTGAATGTCCATCCGGCCAAGACCGAAGTGCGCTTCCGCGATGCCGGGCTGGTGCGGGGGCTGATCGTGGGGGCGCTGAAACACGCCATCGAAGCCAGCGGCCAGCGTGCCTCCACCACCGTGGCGTCTTCGGCGTTGGCCGCATTCCAGCGTCAGGCGCCATCACCGTTCAGTTCGCCCAACATTTTTTCCGGCGGCGGCATGCGCGAAGCGCCGGCGGCCTACGCGCCCAGTTCCGTCCCGATGTCGGTGCGGATGGAAGATGCGCCCCTGGAAGCCGTTGCCGATACGCCGCTGGGTGTCGCGCGGGCGCAGTTGCACGAAACCTATGTCGTGGCCCAGACCGCTGACGGCATCGTAATCGTGGACCAGCATGCCGCCCATGAGCGGCTGGTCTATGAGCGCATGAAAAAGGCGCTGGCCAATGGCGGCGTTCATCGCCAGCCACTGCTGATCCCCGAAGTGGTGGATCTCGATCCCTCGGAAGTCACCCGCGTCAGCGCCCGTGCCGCCGAGCTGGCCGAACTGGGCCTGGTGATCGAAGCCTTCGGCCCTGACGCGGTGGTGGTGCGCGAAGTCCCTGCCATGCTGGGCAAGCTGGATGTGAAGGGCCTGGTGCGTGACCTGGCGGACGAGATCGCCGAAACCGGCAATGCCCTGTCGCTCAAGGAGCGGCTGGAAGAAGTCTCCGGCACCCTGGCCTGCCACATGAGCGTGCGCGCCGGGCGGCGGCTGAATGCCGAAGAGATGAATGCGCTGTTGCGCGAGATGGAATCCACGCCCCATTCCGGCCAATGCAATCACGGCCGTCCGACCTATGTCGAACTGAAGCTCGCGGATATCGAAAAGTTATTCGGCCGGCGTTAAAAAGCGGAGCTTGGTCTCGCCATAGTCGCGTTCGTCCAGCAACGTGTAACCCGGTGCGTCAATCGTTTCGCTCGCGTTTGTCTCGGCTACCAGCAGTGCATTCCCCGTCAGCCAGCCGCCATCCTTCAGGCTTGCGAGCGCCTTGGGGATCAGGTCCTTGCGATAGGGCGGGTCCAAAAACACCAGATTGAACGGCCCGCCCGCCGACGGTCCGATAAGCCCCAGATCAGTGGCGTCGCGCCGCCAGATGCGGGTGGCGCCGGTCAGGCCCAGCGCCTCGACATTCTCGCGCTGAAGCGCCCGGCTGTCGGCGCTGTCATCCACGAGCAGGCACCAGCGCGCGCCATGGCTGATCGCCTCGATCCCCAGCGCACCGGTGCCGGCGAACAGGTCCAGCACGGCGGCGCCTTCCAGGGTAAAGCCGATGTCGAAATCCTTGTGCCGCAGCATGTTGAAAATGGCCTGCCGCGTGCGGTCCGAGGTGGGGCGCACGCTCATATCCTGCGGCGTCACCAGCCGCCGTCCCCCCAAAATTCCCCCGGTTATGCGCATGTCAAATCGTAACCAATTGCCGCAACTGGCGAATAGCACGTCAAAGCGCTATAGGGCAGTGGTCATGAAACACCTTCTTCTTTTGCTGGCAGTCCTGGTGGCGGTTCCAGCTGCCGCCCAGGATGCGCCCGCACCCAAGGTCCATGCCCGGCTCGTGGCCGAGGACAAGGCCGTGGCGCCGGGCGGCAGCATCACCATCGCGCTGGAAGAGAAGATCGCCGCGGAGTGGCACACCTATTGGAAGAATCCGGGCGATGCCGGGGCCGCGACCGAGATTGCCTGGACCCTGCCGCCGGGCTGGAAGGCCGATGCCATCCAGTGGCCGCGCCCCAAGCGCCTGCCGGTCGGGCCGCTGATGGATTATGGCTATGAAGGCACGCCCTGGCTGCTGACAAAATTGACCGCGCCCGAGGGTGCCAGCGGCATCGCCACGATTAAGGCGCATGTCACCTGGCTGGTGTGCAAGCAGATCTGCATACCCGAAGAAGCCGATCTCAGCATCGCTGTGCCGGTGGGCCCGTCGGCGCAGGATCCGGCGGTGGCGAAGGATTTTGCCGCGGCGCGCGCGCTTCTGCCGGTGGCCTCGCCCTGGAAGGTTACCTATGCGCTGGCGGGCACGCTGGACATGTATGCCGCAGCGCCGTCGCTGGCCGCCGCGCATCCGACGACGGCGGATTTCTTTCCCGCCCGCAGCGGCCTGATCCGCAACGCCGCGCCGCAATTGGTCGGCTATGCCAAGAATGGGTTGGTGCTGCGCCTGACGCCGGCTCCGGCGCTGAAGGTCGGTAGCGCCGTTGAAGGCCTGCTGGTGCTGACATCGTCCGATGGTTCGGTGCAGGCGCTGGAAGTAAATGCCGCACCCGGCCCGGTACCGCCCGCAGAATTCACCGCGCCCGCCGGCGGCGATGACATTACCCTTTGGCTGGCCATCGTCTTCGCTTTCCTGGGTGGCATCATCCTGAACGTCATGCCTTGCGTGCTGCCGATCCTGGCGATGAAGGCGCTGTCCGTCGCCAAACACGGCCAGCATGGCCGCAGCGAAAGCTTTTCCTATGCGCTGGGCGCGGTGCTGTCCTTTGCCGTGCTGGGCCTGGCCATCGTGCTGCTGCGTTCCGGCGGCGCCGCGATTGGCTGGGGTTTCCAGTTGCAGTCGCCCATCGCGGTGGCCGGCTTTGCGCTGCTGGTGTTTGCGGTCGGCCTCAATTTGTCGGGCCTGTTCGAAGTCGGCAGCGTCACGGCGGGCGAGGGGCTTGCCAGCCGCGGCGGGCTGGTGGGCGCGTTCTTCACCGGTGTGCTGGCGGTGGCCGTGGCTGCGCCATGCACCGCGCCGTTCATGGCGGCGGCGCTGGGCTTCGCCTTGACCCAAGGCGCGCTGTCCGCGCTGGCTGTGTTTGTTTCATTGGGCGTTGGTTTTGCGCTGCCCTTCCTGCTGCTCGGCATCTGGCCGCGCCTGCTGGCCTTCATTCCCAAGCCAGGCGCCTGGATGCTGACCTTCAAGCAGTTCCTGGCCTTCCCCATGTATGCCGCCGCCGCCTGGCTGGTCTGGGTGCTGGCGCAGGAAGCGGGTCCCCGCGGCGTGATCCTGGTGCTAGGCGCCATGATCCTTCTGGCACTGGCCGCCTGGCTGTGGAGCAAGACGCGCGATCTTGAGAGGCGCGGCCGCACCATCGGCACGATCGCCGCGTTGCTGGTGCTGATCGGGGCGCTTTCGGGACTGGCCGGATTGCAAGGCAATGCTGCGGTACCTGCCGCGACTTCCAAGTTGGGCGAAGCTTATAGCCCGGAAAAGCTCGCCAGCTTGCGTGCCGCCAACCGCCCCGTATTCGTGGACGCCACCGCGGCCTGGTGCATAACCTGCCTGGTGAATGAGGACGCCGTGCTGTCACGCGACAGCGTCAAGGCCGCCTTCGCCGCCAGGAATGTCGCCTATCTGGTGGCGGACTGGACCAACCAGAATCCGCAGATCACCGCGCTGCTGAAGGAGAATGGCCGCTCCGGCGTGCCGCTCTATCTCTATTATGCGCCGGGCGCCAAGACGCCCGTGATCCTGCCGCAGATTCTCACGGAAAGCATCGTGCTGGGCGCGCTTGGAAGCTAAGAGGGCCGGCTAATGAAGGTGCGGCTTGGCGCCCACCCGCAAGCCCATCAGGCCGCCCTGCTTGTAATGGCGTTCCCATTCCAGAAATTCTTCGGATGAGAGTTTGTAGCGCTGGCAGGCCTCGCGCATGCTGAGCATGCCGTTGTGCACGGCCGTGACCACTTCGGCTTTGCGGCGGGCAACCCACCGCACGGTATCGGCCGGCGGCAGGGCAGGCTGCGGCGGTGCAGCTTTGCGGGCGGAAAGTCGTTCGGTAGTGTATTTCATGGCGGCTCCTAAAAATGACCGCCCCCTAGCCATGGCAGGCTAGGGGAGCGGATTTTAAGCGCCGGTCAATAAAACCGGGACGATTTTAAGCAAAACCGATCAATAGGTCTTGGGCGTCTTGGCGCTGCCGTCCTTGACCTTCTTTTCGGCTTCCACCACCGCGGGTGCGTCGGACGACGGGGATTCGCTTTCGCGGCCGCTGGGCGCACCGATGATGTGGTTGCCGCCCGAGAAGGAAGGTGGATCGCTGGCCGGGAAGGAATCTTCCATCTGGGCGTCGATTTTTTCTTCCTTGGTGGCCGGGCTTTTGTCGGTGCTGTGATGCTCCGGCATTTTTTCATGCGGTTGGAGTTTGTCCGTGTGGGTGCTCATGAGTCGGCTCCTAAATCGCGCTACGTCGCGCTGGTGAACAGGTGCGGGAACAGGCCGACCAGCCCGATGAAGATCAGGTAGATGGCGATCAGGTAATTCAGCAGCCGCGGCAGGATCAGAATCAGGATTCCGAACAACAGCGCGATCAGCGGCTGGATCATGATGATGTCTACATGCATCGGTCTTCGGCCTCATTGGTCTGACCGATACAACGCGCGAGCAGGGTTCCCGGTGGCATGACAGTTCCACGAGGGAGGAAAGCCCTGAAAATCCGGGGGTTTGCGCCCGAATCCAGCCCGTGCTACGCGCGGCTTATGGTCCTTGGTTCCCTTTTCCGGCGCGGCCCATCGGGCGGGCGTATCCTGGTCGCCTTCGCCAGCCAGACCGGTGCGGCGGAGCGAATCGCCTGGCTGAGTGCCAATGCCCTTAGCGGTGCGGCGAAGAATCTGGTGCGGGTCGCCGCCCTGGGCGGGCTTACGGCGCAGGATCTGGCCGATGCCGGCATCCTGCTGGTGGTGACCAGCACCTATGGCGCGGGCGAGGCGCCCGACAGTGCGCGGGCCTTTGTAAGGAAGCAGATGGCGCAGGTGCCGGCGCTGAAAGGTGTCCGCTATGCCGTGCTGGCGCTGGGCGACCGCAAGTATGACGCCACTTTTTGCGGCTTCGGCCGCGGGCTGGACCGCTGGCTGGCTTCTGGGAAAGCAAAGCGGCTGTTCGACATTGTTTGCGTTGACGGCGACGACGATACCGGGGCCATGACCAAATGGTGCGAACAGCTGAACAAGCTGGGCGCCGACACCAAGGTCGAACAGCTGATGCCCGGTGCGCCGCAGGACTGGACCCTGGCGGAGCGGCGCTTGCTCAATGCGGGCAGCCCCGGCGGCGAGGCCTGGCACATCGCCCTGGCGCCAAAAGGCCCGGGCCAATTGAACTGGACGGCTGGCGACATCGCCGAAATCTGGCCGCGCAATCCGCAAGATCAGGTCGAGGCATTTCTGGCCCGGCATAAACTCGACGGCGGCCTCAGCTTCCGCTGGGCCGGGCACTGGATGTTTTTGCGCGACATCATCGCCCATTGCCGCCTGCCGCAGGATTACGAGGTGGAAGGCATCTCGCTGGACTGGCTGGTGGAGCGGCTGGAGCCATGGGCCCTGCGCGAATACTCCATTGCTTCGCTGCCGGGCAGTGGGCGCATGGAGCTTCTGGTGCGCAAGGCGGTGAAGGATGACGGTTCGCTGGGGCTGGGCTCGGGCTGGCTGACGCAAGCCAGCATCATTGGCGGGGTGGTCAGCTTGCGCCTGCGGCCCAATCCCAATTTCCATCCCCCGGCGGCCAAGGATGGGAACGAAGCGCCGCAGATCTTGATCGGCGCCGGCACCGGCATGGCGGGCCTGCGGGCGCATCTTCTGTACCGGGCGCAAAAGAAGTTGGGTGATGCCTGGCTGTTGTTCGGCGAGCGCAGTCCGGCGACCGATCTGTATTATGCCGATGACATCAAGGCCTGGGCTGCGGACGGCACTCTGGCGCGCACCGACCTGGTGTTTTCGCGCGAAGGGGGCCAACGCAAATATGTCCAGCACCTTGTGACGGACGAGGGCGCCCAGATCAAAAGCTGGGTAGACCGAGGCGCGTCCATAATGGTGTGCGGCGGGCTGAAGATGGCGGCGGGAGTCGAGGAGGCGCTGGTGGCGATCCTGGGTGAAGACCGTCTGGACGCCATGACACAGGACGGGCTGTACAGGCGAGACGTATATTAAGCGGCTTCGTTCTGCGACTGGCTTTGCGTTAAATGGTGCAGCATCAGTGCCGCGGCCTTGTCGGCATAGCCGGCTTCCAGCGCCGCCAATATCTCCAGGTGATCGTCGATGGCGCTGTGCACCTGTTCCATCGGATAGTCCAATTGCCCGATCAGAAAATCGCGCAGTTGCCCTTGCCGCTGCACCGCCTTCAGCATGGTGCGGTTGCCCGATGAGCGCGCCAGTTCTTCATGGAATTCGGCGTTCACGGCATGGAATCTGGCGCCGTCACCCGTCTTCCAGGGTTTCTTGCGCAGCTTTGTGTGCCGTTCGCGGGCGCGCTCGGCCCAGGCGCGGTCCAGCTTGAAGCCGGGCTGCAGCAGCATCTGCGGCTCCAGCGCGCGGCGGAAGGCATAGCTTTCGTTCAGGATGCGCGCGGGGTCGGGCACGAAGGCCCAGCCATTGCCCGGCTTGCGTTCCACCAATCCCAACTCGCCCAAGTGGCGCAGCACCCGCATCACCGCGCCCAGCTTGGCGCCGAAACGGCGCACCACTTCCTGCTGGGTGAATTGGTCCGCCAGCTCACCGCCGGCGCGCGCCGTGGCCAGCGCCTCGAACAGACGCAGGTCTTCTTCATCCTCGGCGGAGCGTTCGTCGTCGTCCTCGGCTCCCGCCGGCAGCTTCGCCAGCACAAAACCGCGCCCGCCGCGCGATGTGAGGATTCCGTCCGCTGCCAGGAGCTTGAGCGCACCGCGCACCGGCGTGCGCGACACGCCAAAGGCTTCGCACAGGTCCAGTTCGACCAGGTGATGGCCGGCAACAGCGCCTTCGTCCTTCAACAGCCGCAGTATCTTGCGCGCCAGTTCGGACTGCAGACGGCTGGCCTTGGGGCGTTTGCCTGATTTTGAAAGGGGCATGGGGCCGATATTGGTCTTTCGTTCCCAAGAAAACAATGGCTGGCGGAACTTTGACTCGGCTACCGGAGAGACGGAAGGTCAGTTGGCCGCCCTATGCGGACGGCCCGGGAAGGCTCCCATGTCCCAATCATTCGAACCCTGGACCATCACCGGCAACATCGCGAGATTTAAGGCGCTGTTGGACACCGAAGTTGATCTTGGAAAGCGCAAGACCCTGGAAGGGCTCTTGGCGGAAGAGACCGTAAAGCTGGAACCCCGCGACCGGATTGGTCCGCCGCACAATGGGACCAAGAGGCCACAGCCCTGACGTGAAAAAGACCTGGCGATAAGCCGGGCCTTTTCCATTCAAACGTGTGGGTTAGCGCTGCTTGTTCTGCTGGTCGCTGGACTGATTGCCAGACTGCTTGTTCTTCTGGTCGTCCTGGTTCTGCTGTCCCGGCTGGCGCTGCTGCTGTCCGGCCTGCTGGCCCGACTGCGGCTGGTTCTGGTGCTTCTGGTTCTGGTCGTTCTGGCCAGACTGGTTGTTCTGGTTGGTCATTCTTTTGTCCTCCAAAGGATGGTTGTCCCAGCCCTTTGTGAACCCCTGCTTTGGACCATCGTTCCTGTGGAACATCGCAGTTCCCAAGGTTTCTTCGTGCATTTTCCGTCACTTGCACAAAGCGGCGGCTTGCTGGTTTCGCAGGCGCAAACAAGCGGCTGGTTTGATCGCGGTGGAACTCGCGCATAAGCTTGCAGCCAACAAGAACAGAATCGTTGGGGTGGATTTCATGCAGCATGACCCGCGCGCGCTCAGCCGCCGCCGCCTGCTGGCGTCGGTGGCGGCGGTGCCGATCCTGGCCGCGTCAGCAGATGGCCGCACCATCTCCGGCGAACTGCCCTGGTCGCCTTTCGCGGGCGAGCCGCCGCGCCCGGTCAATCCGCTGGGCTGGTACTTTTTCACCCCGGGCGAAGCGGCGACAATCGAGGCCATCGTGGACCGCTTCATTCCCGGCGATCATCTGTCGCCCGGCGGCAAAGACTGCGGCTGCGCCGTCTTCATCGACCGCCAGTTGGCCGGCAGCTTCGGCCAGTCCAGCCGCCTTTATATGAAGGGTCCCTTCATGCCGGGCCTGGCCACCCAGGGCTATCAGGGCGATCTGACGCCGGCCGGGCGCTATCGCCTGGGCCTGCGGGCGCTGAACGACTACACCAACACCACCTACAAGAAAGACTTCCGCGCCCTGACCATCGATCAGCAGGACACGGTGCTGGCGGGCCTGGACGGCGGCAAGATCAAGCTGAAATTGAAAACCGGCTTCAGCACCAAGGAATTCTTCGAGCTGATGCTGCAGAACACGATGGAGGGCTTCTTCGCCGATCCGCTGTATGGCGGCAACAAGGGCATGGCCAGCTGGAAGATGATCGGGTTCCCCGGCGCGCGTTACGACTACCGGGACCATATCGACAAGCACAACCAGCCATATCCCAAGGGTCCGGTCTCCATCTACGGACAGGTGTGACTTGGCGCGTGTATTGCCCCGCAAAGACGCAGTGATCATCGGCCTGGGCTGGACCGGCGCCATCCTGGCCCAGCAGTTGACCGAGGCCGGCTTGAACGTGGTCGCGATCGAGCGCGGGCCGTACCGCGACACCTCCACCGATTTCAATGTCGCCTATATGCAGGACGAACTGCGCTATGCGGTGCGCAAGGACCTGTTCCTGCAGCCCAACGTCGAAGCCATGACCATGCGCAACAATGCCGCCCAGACGGCCATGCCGATGCGCGATTACGGCTCGTTTTTGCCGGGCCATGGCGTGGGCGGGGCAGGGGTGCACTGGAACGGCCATACTTGGCGTTTCTGGGATTCGGATTTCACGATTCAAACGCATCTGACCCAGCGTTACGGCGCCAAGAAGATTGCGGGCCTGCAGCTGCAGGATTGGGGCGTGACCTGGAACGAGATCGAGCACAGTTTCGATCAGTTCGAGTATCTGGCCGGCATTTCCGGCAAGGCGGGCAATCTGAAAGGCCAGATGCAGGCCGGCGGCAATCCGTTTGAAAGCGCCCGCAGCCGCGAATACCCCAATCCGCCGATGAAGATGAGTTATGCGCCGACTTTGTTCGCGCAGACCATGAGCGGCATCGGCTATCACCCGTTCCCCACGCCGTCCGCAAACCTGTCCCAGGCCTATGTGAACCCGCTTGGCATACGGATGGGCCAGTGCACCTATTGCGGCTTCTGCGAGCGCTTCGCCTGCGGCAACTATTCCAAGGCCAGCCCCCAGACCACCATTTTGCCGGTGCTGATGAAGAAGCCCAACTTCGAAGCGCGCACCGAGTGCGAGGTGCTGAAGATCAACCTGACACAAGACGGCAAGCATGCCCGCAGCGTCTCTTATCTTGACGCCCATGGCGTGGAATATGAGCAGCCGGGTGACATCGTGGCGATCTGCGCCTATGGCCTGATGAATGTGCGCATGATGCTGCTGTCCAGGATCGGCCAGCAATATGATCCCGCAACCGGCGCCGGCACGGTGGGGCGCAACTATTGCTATCAGACCAGCAGCGCCGCCCGCATGTTCTTTGAAGGCAAACACTTCAATCCGTTCATTGGTGCCGGAACGCTGGGCCAGAGCATGGATGATTTCAACGGCGATGCCTTCGACCATTCCAAACTGGATTTCGTGGGCGGGGCGGGCATCAACTGCGTGGTGTCCAATGGCCGGCCCATCGGCAACCGTCCCACACTGCCGGGCAGCCCGCGCTGGGGCGCCAAGTGGAAACAGGCGACGGTGAATGGCTACCAGAATTCCATGGGCTTCTCGGCCCAGGGCTCGTCCTATCCGGTGCGGGAGAATTACCTGGACCTGGATCCCAGCTACACCGACCGTCACGGCCGGCCGCTGCTGCGGGTGACGTTCGATTTCCCCGATAACGACATCGCCATGTCGCATTACCTGTCGGACCAGATGGAAAAGATGACCAAGCCCTTCAACGCCAAGGTCGCGACCGTGTCACGGATCAAGAAGGGCTGGGATGCGGTGCCATACCAGAGCACCCACAATACCGGCGGCGCGGTGATGGGAAGCGATCCCAGGACCAGCGCGGTGAACAAATATCTGCAGAGCTGGGACGTGCCCAATGTGTTCGTGGTCGGCGCGTCCGCCTTTGCCCACAATGCCGGCCTCAACCCCACCGGTACGGTGGGGGCGCTGGCCTATTGGGCCGCGGAGGCCATCACGACCCAATATATCAAAAACCCTGGCGCGCTGGTGCACGCATGAACTCTATGATTTCTCGCTCCGGCTCGCGCCTACGCTCGCGGATACCGTTCGCATTGACGATCGCGGCAGTCACCGCGCTTTCTGTTCCGGCGCTGGCCGCGCCCACCGACGCGGGCAAATACCAGGTCGCGCTGGGCGACTGCGAAGGCTGTCATGGCAAGAATCTGGCGGGCGGTGTGGTGCTCACCACGCCCTTCGGCAAGATGGTGACGCCCAACATCACTCCGGACAAAGACACCGGCATCGGCAATTATTCGGCGGAGGATTTTCGCCAGGCGATGAAGGCTGGCGTCGCGCCGGGCGGCAAGCTGCTTTATCCCGCCATGCCCTATCCATCCTATGCGCGGATGAGCGACGCTGATGTCGCGGCGTTGTGGGGATATCTGAAGACCGTCAAGCCGGTGAAGAAGCAGGTCAACGTCAATCAGCTTCGCTTCCCCTTCAACCTGCGTTTTGCCATGCGCGGCTGGAACATGCTGTTCTTCTCGCCCGCGCCCTATGCCAGCAATCCGGCCAAGAGCGCGGCGTGGAACCGCGGCGCCTATCTGGTGAGCGGCGCGGGCCATTGCGGCGCCTGCCACACGCCCAAAAACGTGTTCGGCGCCGACAAGGCAACTGCGCTGACTGGTGCATCGCTGCAAGGTTGGTACGCGCCGGATCTGACCAGTGACCTGGGGGCGGGCCTCGGTTCCTGGAGCGCCGCCGACATCGTGGAATATCTGCAGACCGGGCGGAACAACCGCTCCATGGCCTCGGGCCCCATGGCCGAAGCGGTGGAGAACTCCACCTCGAAGATGACGGACGCGGACCTCAAGGCCATCGCCGTCTATCTGAAAGACCTGCCCGCCAGCAAAGGCAATGGCGGCGGTGCCACCGGCATCGAGGCGCAGATGAAATCGGGCGCGGCTCTCTATGACATCAGCTGTGCCGCCTGCCATGACCGCAACGGCAAGGGCAGCCTGATCTTCCCGCCGCTGGCCGGCAATCCGACGGTGCGCCAGGTCAGGGCTGACAGCATCGTGCGCATGGTGCTGGCGGGCGGCAAGGGTGCGGCGACGGCCAAGGCTCCGACGGGGCCGGGCATGCCCAGCTTCGCCTGGCGGCTCAGCGACAACCAGGTCGCGGATATTCTCACCTATGTCCGCAACAACTGGGGCAACCGTGCGCCGGCCGTCTCGCCGGAGACAGTGGGCCGCATCCGGTCTTCACTTCACGGCACTTAGCCCCTCCGGCCGTAGCTGGCTCGAGAGCCGTCCGCACGCTGTCGCTACGGACCGGCCACCTCCCCATCATAAGCGCGCTTACGCGCGCGTTGGGGAGGAGAGCATCGCCGCGTAAGCGTTTTCCATGTCGCGCGCCAGGCGCTTTGTGTCGAACAATGGCGATCCCGATGCCAGTGTTTCGCGGGCGGCCTTCAGCCGTGCCGGGTCGCGCGCCAGCGCCAGCGCCAGCTTTTCATAATCCCCGGCGTTCTCGGCGATCAGGTCCGGCAGTCCTGCCGCCGTCAGCAAACTGGCTCCGATCCGCGACGCAAAGGCGGTTCCGCGCTCGGTCAGCACCGGCAACCCGGCATAGAGCGCGTCACAGGCCGTCGCATGGGCGCCATAGGGCGAAGTGTCCAGGAACAGGTCTGCCAGCCGGTGGCGCGCCAGGTGCACGTCCAGCGCCGCTGGTTTGGCGAAGACAAGCCGCGCCGGATCGACACCGGCATCCTTCGCCGCCTGCTGCAGATTGGCCTTGGCCTTGTCGCCCGCCTGCTTCAGCCACAGCACGCTGCCGGGCAGGGCAGTCAGCAGCCGCATCCACAGGGCAAAGACCGGGGCGGTGATCTTGAAGTTGTTGTTGAAGCAGCAGAAGACGAAAGCGCCATCGGGCAATCCCGCTTCGGCGCGGCTGGGCGCGACGCCGATCTTGCGGCTGGAGTCATTGGCGAAAAAGCACACCGGCAGGTTGACGATCGTTTCCGAAAAGGCGTCCGCGTTCGGCGCGACAACAGCATCTGCCAGCACATAATCCACGAAAGGTGCGGCGGTGGTGCCGGCATAGCCCAGCCAGGTCGCCTGCACCGGCGCGGGGCGGTGGCTCAATATGTCGAAATTGTCGCCCCGCGTGTGGCCGTTCAGGTCCACCAATATGTCCACCTCCATCTGGCGCAGCTGCCGCGCCACGGCTTCGGCCGGCAGGTCTGCGGCGTCGATGAACGTGTCAAAGGCGGCGATCAGGCGGCGCCGCTGATGGCTGCCATCCTCGGCATTGGTGCCGATTCCGATCACCTCGAAGCGTGAACGGTCATGGCTTTCGATCAGCTGCACGACCTGGGTGGCTACCGGATGATGGGCGAAATCGGAGGAGACATAGGCCAGGCGGATCTTGCCATGGCTGTAAGGCCTTCCGGCCAGTGCCGGCGGCAGAGTCGGAAAACGCGCGGCGATGACATTTTCGGCGCATCGGCGTTGCAGCATCTCGTCCTGGCTGTACCCCAGCAAGGTCCAGGGCGAGATCGGCTCGCCTGCCATGATCCGCCCCTCCATCTGGGCGCCGATCTGGGCGCTGCGCGTCCAGTCGCACAGATTGAGCGCCGCGATGGCCGCGCCGGCAAAAGCCTCCGGCCTGCTGGTCAGGGCGAGGTCGAAGGACGCCAGCGCCTCCTCATGGCGCTTGAGCTGCTGCAGGGCGTTGCCCCGGTTGTTCAACGCCTCGGCATAGCCGGGACTGAGTGCCAGCGCCTGGTCATAGGCGGCGACGGCTTCGTCATAGCGCAGCAGGCCCTGCAGCGCATTGCCGCGATTGTTCAGGATCTGGGCATCGCCGGGGCGCAGGGCCTGCGCGCGGTCGAAACAACCCAATGCGTCGGCAAACCGTTTCAGATCCAGCAACGCACTGCCGCGATTGTTGAAGGCGGTGGCGAAGCGGGGCGCCAGCCGCAGCGCCTCGTCGTAGGACACGAGCGCCTCGGCAGGACGGCGCAGGTCCTGCAGCACGCTGCCGCGATTGTTCAGCGCCTCGACATTGTCCGGGGCTGCGGCCAGGGCGCGGTCGTAAGCCGCCAGCGCCTCGTCATGCCGGCCCATGGCCTGGAGCACCGTGCCGCGATTGTTTTCCGCCTGGGGCCAGCCCGGCTTGAGGACCAATGCGCGGTCGAAGTCCGCCAGCGCTTCCTCCAGCCGGTTCAGGCTTTTGAGCACATTGGCGTGGTTGAGCAGGGCCTCGGGATCGTCGGGGTTCAGCGCCAGCGCCGCGCCGATGTCGGCCAGCGCCTCGTCCATGCGGCCGGACTGTGCCCGCAGCACGCCCAGCAAGTGGCGGGCGGTGAAGTCGGCGGGATGCGCGGCCAGCACCTGCAAATACAGGCTTTCGGCCTCCGCCATTCGTCCGCTGCGGTGCAGCGCGACCGCTTGTTCGCTGAGAGTCTGGCTGTTCATTGGCCCCGATGGTATCCCTTCGGGGACCTGCAAAAGCAATGGGGACCGTCATGGAAGACACCAGCCGCCGCCATCTGTTGGGCCTGATGGGCGCCGCCGCCGCGCTGGGGGGCAGCACACTGCCCGCCGCGGCCGCCGCCACACCGGTGATCGAATGGAATGCGCACATGTTCAGCTCGGACACCACGCGCTTTCCCTTCAGCCCGCGTGGCACCTACAAGCCGGATACTTCGCGGCTGTCGGCCGACCCGCTGGTGGCCTATCAGGCGCATCTGAAAGAAGCCGGCATCGACAAGGCGCTGTTTGTGCATCCCGAGCCTTACGGCGACGACCACACACTGGTTCTGGACTGCCTGGCGCGCACCAGCCCCGCCCAGTTCAAGGCCACCAGCATGTTTTTCACCAAGGATGACGATGCGCCTGCCAAGCTGGCAGCGCTGGTGAAAAAGCAGCCGCGCATCTGCTCCACCCGCTTTCACCTGCATCGCGGCAACACCAACTATTTCGCCAGCTTCGGCGAGCCGGGCGTGCGGGCCTTATGGAAGAAGGCGGTGGATCTGAACCTGGTGGTGGAGCTGGATATCGGTCCCAACTATGCGCGAGACGCCGGTGCCGCCATCGCAGCCTTTCCCGGGTGCAAGGTGCTGATCGACCATATGTGCAATCCCAAGACCGGCATGATCTGGGAATATGGTGATGTGCTGGACCTGGCCAAGTATCCCAACGTTTATATGAAGATGTCGGGACTGGGTTACATGACCGACGACAAGCCGGATTATCCCAGCCAGCTGCCTTTCACCCGCCGGGTGATCAAGGAATTCGGCGCCGATCGCATGGTGTGGAGCGGAGATTCCCCGCGCATCGCCGACGTGCACATGAAGGGCTATTCGGCCGCCGACATCGCCAAGGTCAAGGGCGGAAACCTGCAGCGTCTGCTGAACTGGGCCTAGTAGCCGGGGCGGCCGTAATAGCCGCCGCCATAAGACGGACCATGGGACGAGCGCTGGTAATAGACGCCCCGATAGGGCTGGCCATAGCCGCCATAGGACTGCTCGTAATAGCCGCCGCCGCCATAGGGCTGGGCGTAATAACCGCCGCCATAGCCCTGGCCGCCGTAATAGTCGCTGTCGCTCATCTGATAATAACCGGGCTCGCTATAGCCATAGGGGCTGCCGCCGCCGCCATAGCCCTGATAGCCGCTGTCAAAGCCACCATCATAACCGGCATAGGCGCCCGAGGAATAGCCGTAGGGGGTGGCACAGCCCGCCAGCGGCAACAGGGCTGCGAGGATGAGGGCGGTGGCGATCTTCTTCATGGCCGGCTCCGGATGGAAAAATTAAGGGGCCGAATTTCTCCAGCCCCTCTGTCTTGGATTAAGCGCCGCCCGTCGAGGCGACCAGCTGGAAGGGCGAGGGCGGGGCGGCCAGGCTGACCGTGGCCAGCACCGCGCCGCCGGTGGTCAGTTCGACCGCCTTGACGTTGTTCAGGCTGTCGCTGAACAGCAGGTCGCTGAAGCCATCGGCATTAATGTCTTCGGCGCCGCGCAGGATGAAGTTGTCGCCCGGGTTGATGACGGTGGGAGCGGCGATGTTGATCGGCGCGCCCGACTGGACCGTGCCGTTCATGGTCCAGATCGAGACCGAGAAGTCGGTCTGGTTCTGGAAAGCGATGTCGCTCTTGCCGTCATTGTTGAAGTCGCCGGTGCCGACCGCCTTGAGGTTGACACCGTTGTTCAGCGCCGCGCCCGTGGTGGCGACCGTGCCGCCGTTCATCAGGAATACTTCGGTCTGGCCGGTGGTGGTGTTGGACCACAAAATGTCCGACTTGCCGTCGCCGTTGAAGTCGCCCGAGCTGGTGATGTTCCAGCCCGCACCCGGACCCGTGACTGTGGACGCCGAGTTGACCGTACCAATGGCGTCGGTCGAATTGGCCTTCATGATCAGGATGTGACCGTTGCCGGCGCCGTCCTGCAGCAGCACGTCCGAGGATGCGTCGCCGTTGAAGTCAGCGGCGGTGATCGCCGTCCAACCGGCGGTCGAAACGAGCGGGGGCAGGGTAAGGGCGGTGGTGGTGAAGGTGGTGGTGGGTGCCGGACCTGTGATGCCGGTGACCACGGACAAGTTGCCCGCACCGTCCTGCAACAGCAGGCCGGCATTGCGGTCGGTGTCCGGGGTGAACTGGCCGGTGCCGATCACCTTCTGGCCCACCAGGGGGGTCACCAACTGGACCGGGCCGCCCGGCTGGACGCTGATGAAGGTGTCGCCGGTGGTGTTGTCCTGGAAGATCAGGTCGCCAAAGCCGTTATTGTTGGTGTCGCTGACATGCGACGGCGACAGGAACTTGAGGCGCTCGACATTGTTGAGCGTATCGGTGGCGTCGGGGCCGACAGCGACCGTGACCGCGCCCGGCAGGACGCCGGTGACGGTGTACTGGTTCTCGCGGCCGGAGAAATAGGCCACGTCGGTGCCCGTGCCGCCATCCAGCGTGTCGTTGCCGGTACCGCCGAACAGGATGTCGTTGCCGCCAAGGCCGTTCAGGGTGTCATTGCCGCCCAGGCCCGACAGGAAGTCGTCGCCCGCGCCGCCGGTCAGGGTGTTGTTGCCGTTCGAGCCGGTCACGCTGCCCTGGATGTCGGCCGCCAGCTGCACGCTGCCGAACTTGTTGAGGATGTTGCTGGCGCCGTTGAAGATAAAGGTGCCGGCGCCCAGGTCGATGCTGGCGGTGTTGAAGACGCTGGGCGGGCCCGGATTGAAGGTGTCATTCAGGACCAGCGTGTTGTTGCCGGTGCCGTTGAAGATGTTGCCCGAAACGCTGGCGCTGTAGACAGGGCCCAGCTCGTTCAGGGCGATGTCCAGTTCCTGGGCGCCCAGGTTCACGATATTGCCGCTGATGGCGATCTTCTGGCCGGTGGCTTCCAGCACGACCGCGCCGGTGTTCGCCGCCTTGGAGATGGTGATGATGTTGCCGCTCAGTGTGGCGGTACCATTGGCGAACTTGGCGTCGGCAGCCAGCAGCACATTGTTGATGTTGCCCTGGATGATATTGCCGTTGACGGTGGCCTTCTTGGTGCCGAAGCCGGGCATACCGTGATTGAGGGTGGAGTCCGGGGTGAACTGGCCGGCGCTGGCGGTGATGAACACGTCCGTCGCGGCGGTGCCGGTATACTGAACAATGTTGCCACTGATGGTGGCGGTGGCGTTGCCGTTCTTGACGCCGTCACCGGCGGTCGCGAAGGCGTCGATCTCGATCTTGGTGAGGTTCTTCTTGGTCTGAATGATATTGCCGCTAATGGTCGCGGTGGCGTTGCCGCCATTGCCCGTGCCGTTGCCATTGCCGCCGGTGGCGGCGCCGGTGATCACCAGGGTGGGTCCGACCGGATTGTTGTAAATGTTGCCGGCGACGTTGATGGAAGCATTGCCGCCATTGCCGTTCGCAGTGCCGTTGCCGCCGATGGCGGGACCCGGAACGGTGTTGGTGTCGGCGCCGATAATACCGGCATAGTTCAGGGTGACGTTCGCGCCATTGGCCATGATCTTATCCCTCGACTTGTGCGGCGTGCCCCAAAAGCGGCGCACCCCCAGCATTTCAGCCGGCAGTCTCATTATGAAACACTTTGGAATTCAAGGGGGCCGGCGGCTTGGTTCCGTTGGCGTTTTTGTGAAAACACACAAAAAGCCGGGAAAACCGCCACGTTAGGCAATTAACCATGTTTTGGGATAGTTGGCGCGGACAACCGGTTGTGATGCCGGCCGTACGCTTAAAGACCTTGCGCTACGGCTCGCGCAGGCTCTCGTCCCCGATGCGCAGCACCGGATCGAGCATGTAGGACGCGATGGTGCGCGTGCCGGTCTTGATCTCGGCCGAGGCGACAAGACCTGGCTTGAGATAGATGTGGCGGGCCGCCAGGCGTCCAGCCGAATCGTTCAGTTTCACCTGGGCGTGATAGACCAGCTTGGAGCCGTCATCGCCTTCCTTGATGGGCTGCGAGTCTGGGCTGAGTACGGTCAGCACGCCGCTGACGGTGCCGAAGCGCTGGAAGGGATAGGCTTCCAGCTTCACGCGCACCGTATCGCCCAGCTTCAGGTAGGAGACATCGCGCGAGGGCACATTGGCCTCGACATAGAGGTCGGCGCCGTCCGGCACGATGGTGACAAGAGTTTCGGCTTCGCGCAGCACCGAGCCTACCGAACGGTCAGCGACCTGCTGTACCACCCCGTCCACCGGCGCGACCAGTTCGGTCAGCTCATGCATGCGGGTGGCCTTGTTCATGTTCTCGGTGGCTTCCGAAAGCTCCTGCCGTGCCTTGACCAGTTCCTGGTTGTGGTCGCTGCGCCATTTCTGCAGATAGGCCTGGCGTTCATGCTGGGTTTCGGCGCGCGAGGCGATCTGCTTGTCGCGGTCGCCGGCGGTGTTGCGCAACCGAAGCTGGGAATCGATCAGCGCGCTCTGGGCCCGCATCACGTCCAATGTCGCGGCGGCCTTTTGCTGGCGCAGCCGTTCCTGCATGTCCACCACGCGCTGGGCCATGCCCAATTGCTGCTGGATGGAGGGGATCGCGCTTTCATCGGTGCGGATCGCGGATTCCACCTGCGCCAACCGGCTGTCGCGCTGGCTGATTTCTGCCTGGAAGTCGTTCATTTCTTGGCTGTAGATCTGGCCCTGGGTGTTGCGCTCGGGCCCGTCCTCGGGACCGGCGGTGAAGGGCGCGCCGCTGAGCTGGGCTTCCAGGCGCTGGGTCTGGGCGGTCAGCGAGGCAATTTTCTGTTGCAGCGAGCTGACATCGGCATTGGCGAAGGCCGGATCGAAGCGCACCAGCACCTGGCCCTTGACGACATGATCGCCTGGCTTGACGGCCACTTCGATGATGCGGGAGGTGCTGAAAGGCTGCATCACCAGCATCGGCGTGCGGGTGGCGATCTTGCCCGGCGCGACCACAATGCGGTCCACCGTGCCGATCACCGACCAAAGAACCGCCGTGGTCAGCAGGATCAGCACGATCCACAGCGCGGCATGGGCCGAGATCGGCACCGGTGCTTCTTCTATGGCGGCGGCATCGGACTGGAATTCGTTGGTGGTACGGTCCAGGCGCGGGCTTTCGCGGAAGTTGTCGTTGGCGCGCTGCCGCTTGATGGGCGAGGGGGCGTCACTCATGCCGCACCCGTATGCTGCTGGCTCCACAACTGGTTGTAGACGAAGTTGCGCTGCAAAAGCTGGGCGTGGCTGCCGACATCGTTCAGCATGCCATTGTCCAGCACCAGGATGGCGTCGGCGTCGCGGATGGTGGCAAGGCGATGGGAGATCACGATGGTGGTGCGGCCCTTGGCGATTTCCTTCAGGTTCTTGACCACCACGGCCTCGCTTTCCGGGTCCAGCGCGCTGGTCGCTTCGTCGAAGATGATGACGCGTGGCTGGCGCAGCAGGGCGCGGGCGATGGAGATGCGCTGTTTCTGTCCGCCCGACAGGTTGACGGCGCCTTCTTCCAGGTCGGTGTCATAGCGCTTGGGCAGTTGCTGGATGAACTCGTCGGCTCCGGCCATGCGCGCCGCCCGCACCACGTCTTCATAAGACGCGGTGGGCTCGCCCATGCGGATATTGTCCTTGATGGAGCCGCGGAACAGGAAGGGCTCTTGCGGCACCACCCCGTTCTGGCTGCGCAGGTACCCCAGGTCGATGTCGCGGATATTGTGGCCGTCGATGCGGATGGCGCCTTCGGTGATCGGGTGCAGGCCCTGCAGCAGCGCAGAAAGGGTGGTCTTGCCAGAGCCGCTGCGGCCCACGATGCCGATCATGGCTCCGGCGGGAATCTTCAGCGACACATCTTTCAGGGCGGGTTTCTCGGTGCCCGGATAGCGGAAGGTGACCTTGTCGAACTCGATGGCGCCCGCGATGGGCGGCGTCAGGCCGCGCTGGCCGCTATTTTCGCCGGGACGGTTCATGATCTCGCCCAGCATTTCCACGCTCATCATGACTTCCTGATAATTGTTCAGAAGGCCGATCAGTTGCAGCACCGGCGAGATCACGCGGCCGGACAGCATGTTGAAAGCCACTAGGCCGCCCACGGTGAGGGCGCCGCCGAACACCAGGAAGGCGCCGACACAGACGATGGTGACGCTGAGCGCCTTCTCTATGAATGAGGAAAGCGTGTTGGCGGCCAGGCTGATCTTGCCCACCTGCACATAGGTGTTCACCGAATCGGCGGCGGCATTGTCCCAGGCTTCCTCGCGGCGCGGCTCCAGGTTCAGCGACTTGACGGTGCGCATGCCATGCACGCTTTCCACCAAGAGCGACTGGCGTGTGGCCTCGGCCTGGTAGAGGTGGCGCAGCCGGGTGCGGTAGGGCTTCAGCATCAGGGCGATCAACGCGCCCAAAATCGCGGTCACACCCAGTACCACCATGGTGAGCAGGGGCGAGTACCAGATCATCAAGGGCAGGAAGACCAGCAGCGCCGGCAGGTCGAGCAAGGTGCCGAGCAGGCGTCCGGTGAGGAATTCGCGGATCTGCGTGCCCTGCTGCATATGCTTGGTGACGACACCGGCACGGCTGGTGTCGAAATAGCTGATGGGCAGGTTCATCAGGTGGCGGAAGGTGATGCGCGCCAGGCGGATGTCGATGCGGCTTGCGGTGCGCAGCACAAAATAGCCGCGCAACCAGCTGAAGGTGGCGTCGAACAGGATGGCCAGCACCACGCCGACCCCGATCACCGCCAAGGTGGCGTCACTGAGATAAACCAGGACGCGATCGATCACGATCTGAAAGAAGATGGGCACGGCCAGGGCCAGCACATGCATGGCCAAGGCGGCGATGACGACGTTCCGCAGCAGGGCGCGCTGTTTCCAGAATTCGGGACCGAACCAGGACAGGCCGAAGCGCCGTCCTTCCTCGCCCAGCTTGTAGACGCGCTTGAGCAGGATGATTTCGCCCGTCCAATGCTCGATGAACTTGTCCTTGGCCACAGGGAAAAGGTTGGCCTGCGGCATCTTGGGATTGAACAGGATGATCTGATCCGGGCCGGCCGCTTCGCCCACCTTCAGCACCACGAAATAACCGCCGGTATTCAGGCGCACCAGGAAGGGCGCCAGCTTCTGCAGCTTCTGCAGGTATTTCCAATTGGTGCGTTCGGCGCTGGCCTTCAAGCCTTCGGCGCGCGCGATGCGCACAAGCTCCTTGGCGTCAGGCTCGCGCTCCTTGACGTATTTGTGGGTCAGGCGCTGCAGGCTCCAGTCCAGCTGGTGATGCCGCGCCACGGCCGACAAGGCGCGGATGCCGCTGTCATGCTTGTCGGGCACGTCAGCGGCGGCGGCCTGCGGCTCGATCTTGGTCGTGCTGCGGATGTCGCTCACGGAAAGGGTGCCTTCGGAGGTTGTTCGGCCGGCGCTGCGGGAAACAGCGGCCCGGTGACATAAGGCGGCTCGCTGCGCGGCGCGGGCGGTTGTGCGGCGGGTGTGGGCGCTGCGGCCGGCGGGGTTCGCACCGGTTGGGGCGCGGGAGCCTGGGCCGGCTTGGCCTGGGTGTTAATGGCGTGGGTCAACTGCTGCACGATCTCCACGATTTTCTCGGATGAGCGCAGGAAGGCGTCGGTTCCCATCACGATACGCTGGGTGAAAACCTGGCGCGGGCGGCCGGTCGCATCTGTCTCATTTGGGGAATAGGTCACCATATCGAGACGCACGACCCCGCCGATCACGGTGATCCTGCCGATCCCATCGGTGAAAAGCTGCGGTTCCATTGATCCTGTAGCCCCAAACGGCGTTATTCCGCCTGCGTCGCTTCAAGAAGCAGGCCAGCGCGCTTAAGGTTAAGAGCTCAGTTGGCGACCGTGCGCCGGATCTGCGGTTTGACCTTGGCGGGGAAGGTCGCGGCCAGGAACTGGGTCACCTGCACCATCGCCTTGTTGACCGTGGCGGCGTCGGGCGCATTCTTGCCCCAGAAGTGGTGCCCCACCTCCGGATAGATCGCGATCTGGACCGGAACGCCCTTGGCTTTCAGCGCGTCGTAAAGCTTCTGGGCCTGTTTGGGCGAGACTTCGGTATCGGCGGCGCCATGCTGGATCAAAAAGGGCGGCGCATTCTCCGATACGAAGCTGAGCGGCGAGGCCAGCTTCACAACGCCCGGCGCGCAGGCAGCCGGTTCGCATCCCAGGTAACGCCCTTCCGGGGTTGGGCTGCTCGAGGCCGAAGTAAATCCTTCGCTCGCGGGCTTGCCACTGTCGGCCGCGGCGCTGGCAAGGTCAGTGGGACCGAACCAGTCAATCACCGCTTCGGCGCAGTTGCTCGGCATTTCGCGGGTGACTTCGCCTTCGGGTTCAAACCGCGGTACGCCGCAGGTCACGCCGGCCATCGCCGCCAGCTGGCCGCCGCTCGAGGCGCCCCATACCGCCAGACGCGTGGGATCGCCGTTGAAGCTGGCGACGTGGCCACGCATCCAGCGGATGGCGGATTTCACATCCTGCAGCGCGGCGGGAAAGCGTGCTTCCTGCGACAGGCGATAATTGATGCTGGCCACGACATAGCCTTGGGCGGCCAGGCCAGCGAGCGCGCGGGGCAAATCCGTGAAAGCGCGTGCGGTGCGGGAGTCGCCATTGTTCCAGCCGCCGTCATGCACGAACACGACCATGGGCACAGGAACGGCCTGGGCGCGTGGTGTGTAGAGATCCAGGGTCAGGGGCCGAAAGCCGGGCAGGGTGGCATAGGGAATATCGAAGGTGGCGGTCACGCCGTCGGCGAAGGTCAGCGGCGGCGGGGTGTATTGCGGACGCGGCGATGGCGCGGCCTCCGGCGCCGGTAAGCGCCGCGCCACCGGCTCGGCCACCGATTCCGTAAGTGTGCTGCGGATTTCGGGCCGGGCCGTGGGCACGGGCACTGGCTCGCTCAGACTGGTGCGCACCACCGGCACGGTGCGGGCATCGACAGGCGCAGGCTGGGCGGGGGACTTGGGCGCGGGCGCGAAAAGTTGGGGCGAATCTTGCGCCAAGGCGGGGCCCCAGGCCGCTGTCGCGGCCAGGCCCAATGCCAGATATCCGGCTTTAAGACATCCCATCCCAAGCCACCGCATGGCGTTTCCTCGAATCGCAGCCGACACTTTACAATAGAGGTGTTCGCTCGCCGCTTTTGCTCTTTTCGGCGGCAGACAAGCCGCTCGACTTGTGATGGACTGAGGTTACAGAAAGTTCACAACAGGGGAAACTACCATGAAGACCAAGCAGCTTTTGCTGGCCGGGCTCGCCACCGCCGCCCTGGCCTATACGCCTGCCACAATGACAGCCAGCGCCCAGGTGCAGCCTAACGCGCCGGCATTCGCCTCGGGCACCTTCCCGGCCATGCCCACCAAGCCGACCCGTACCGGCAAGCATCTGAACCGTGTCATCGACATGTGGCTGAAAGGCCAGCCCGTCTATTACGCCCAGATGGAAGCCGGCGGCTATGAAGACGGCAAGCGCATGGCCACCACCAAGGCCGACTATATCACCTATGAGATGGAGCATGGAGCGCTGGACTTTCATGAGCTGCGCGAATTCATGCGCGGCCTGAAGGAAGTCGGCACCCGCACCGGCCATCCCACCGTGCCGGTGATCGTGACCCTGCCCATCCAAGGCACCGCCGATGTGGTGCGCGCCAATGCCTGGATGATCCAGCAGGCGCTGGCGGCCGGTGTGCACGGCATCCTGCTGTGCAATGCCGAAAGCCCCGAAGCGGCCAAGATCATGGTCGAAGCCTCGCGCTATCCCTTTGCGCCGGTCGTGCCGGGGCTGAACCAGGGTTTCCGCGGCAATGGCAGCCAGTCCTATGCCTCCAAGATCTGGGGTATGAAGCCGGAGGAATATCTGCAGCGCGCCGAACCTTGGCCGCTCAATCCCGATGGCGAAATCATCCTGGGCGTGAAGATCGAAAATCCCCGCGCCGACGCCAATGTCGAATCCACCGTGCGCGTACCGGGCATTGCCTTTGCCGAATGGGGCCCTGGCGATCATGGCTTCTACCTGGTGGGCAATCCGGCCACTGCCGGCGGGCGCGGCGACATGGCGCCCAACATGGTGGCGGTGCGCAAGCGCGTGCTGGACGCCACCAAGGCGGCGAACATCAAGTTCCTGAACGCCTGCAGCGAAGCCAATGTCATCGACCAGATCAAGGACGGCACCATGATCTGCACCGGCGGCGACAGCCCGGCCGCCGACAAGGGCCGCGCCTTCACCAAGCGCACCGACCCGCTCTGATCTGAACCAAAGTGCTGCCCCCGCGTTGAAGCGCGGGGGCATCTTTCTTATCTTGGTGTCATGCGGCTCGACGATCTTCGCCCTTCGGACAATGTGGATGACCGCCGCGGCGAGGGTTATGGCGGCGGTGGCGGCGGCTTTGGCCCCCGCTTGGTGTTCGGCGGCGGCGGTCTAGGACTTGTCGTTGTCCTGATCTCGCTGTTTTTCGGCGTGGACCCGTCACAGCTCCTGGATGGGGGACCTGTGCCGCAGCCGCAGGTCCGGCATGAGACCGGCCCGCGCAGCGACGACGCCGATTACGATTTCGCCCGCAAGATCATCGGCTCGGCCGAAGATGTCTGGTCGCCGCTGCTGCAGGCGCGCGGCGTCCGCTTCACGCCGGCCACCTTCACCGCCTATGACGACGCCACCCCGACCGGCTGCGGCACCGGCCAGTCTTCCGCCGGGCCCTTCTACTGCCCCGGCGACCAGCACATCTATCTGGACCTGACCTTCTTCAACGAACTCAGCCAGCGTTTCGGCGTGCCGGGCGAGTTCGCCCGCGCCTATGTCATCGCCCATGAATATGGTCATCACATCCAGGACCTGACGGGAGTGATGGACCGGCGCGGTTCGATGGGCTCCTACGGTCCCCAGAGCGGTGCCGACAGCGACTCCGTTCGCACCGAACTGCAGGCGGATTGTTATGCCGGCGTCTGGGCTTTTCACGCCAATCAGCAGTTCGCCATCCTGCAGAATGGCGATGTGGACGCCGCGCTCAAGGCGGCGTCCTCGGTAGGCGACGACACGTTGCAGAAGGAAAATCGCGGCTATGTCGTGCCCGATTCCTTCACCCATGGCACCAGCGCCCAGCGGATGCGCTGGTTCCAGCGCGGCCTGGAAGGCGGGCGGATGGACGCTTGTGACACTTTCTCGGCGGCCCGGCTCTAACCGCGGTCCTCTGGCCGCAGACCCTGGAGCGGAGTAAGGTTGGCCCAGAAAAGGGCTGAGGGAAATCCATGTCCATTGTCGCAGCGGTACTGGTCATCCTGGCCGCCATCATCCTGGTGCAGGCCATCAAGATCGTGCCCCAGGGGCGCGAATTCACCGTCGAACGCTTCGGACGCTACACCCGCACGCTCAGCCCCGGCATTGCCTTCCTCACGCCCTTCGTCGAAGGCGTCGGCCGCAGAGTCAACATGATGGAGCAGGTGCTGGACGTGCCGCAGCAGGACGTCATCACCAAGGACAATGTCTCGGTGCGGGTGGATGCGATCGTCTTCATCCAGGTGATGGATGCCGGCCAGGCCGCCTATCGCGTCGATAACCTGAACTTCGCCATCACCCAGCTGTCGCAGACCAATTTGCGCACGGTGGTGGGTTCAATGGACCTGGACGAGGTCCTGTCCCAGCGCGACCAGATCAATACGCGCCTGCTCTCCACTATCGACCACGCCACAAATCCCTGGGGCGTGAAGGTGACCCGCATCGAGATCAAGGATTTGGTGCCGCCGCCGGACATCACCAACGCCATGGCGCGCCAGATGAAGGCCGAACGCGAGCGCCGCGCCCTGATCACCGAAGCCGATGGCGACCGCCAGGCCGCGGTCACCCGCGCCGAAGGCGCCAAGCAGGCCGCGATCCTGGAAGCCGAAGGCCGCAAGGAAGCCGCTTTCCGCGATGCCGAGGCGCGCGAACGCTCCGCCGATGCCGAGGCCAAGGCCACCACCGCCGTGTCCGAGGCGATCGCCAAGGGCGACGTCAACGCCATCAACTATTTCATCGCCCAGAAATATGTCGAGGCCTTTGGCGAGCTGGCGCGCAGTCCGCAGCAAAAGACCGTGATCATTCCCGCCGACATGGCCGGGATTACCGGCTCCATCGCGGGCATCGGCGAACTGGTCAAGACCGTGATGGAGGGGCAGCGCTCCGGCAACCCGCCGCAACCGCCCCGTCCCTCCGTGCCCCGGGTGGGAGGCTGACCATGGAGTGGCTGCTGGCGCATCCCTTTGCGCTGTGGATGGCGGTGGGCGCCGTCCTCCTGACAGTGGAAGTCGCCACCGGCTCGGGTTGGATGCTCTGGCCTGCCGGAGCGGCAGTGATGACGGCGGTGCTGGTGCTGGCGACGCCGCTGGATATCACCACCCAGGCGGTGATCTTCGCCGGATTGACGATCCTAACGACCCTCACGGGCCGCCGCCTGTTTCCCCACGCCACGGTGCTGGGCGGCGGCGACATCAACGACACGCGCGCGCGCCTCACCGGCGCGGACGGCGTGGCGGCCGGCGACTTTGCCAAGGGCAAGGGGCGGGTGTTCGTAGACGGCAAGGAATGGGCCGCGGACCTGGAAGGCGGCGCGGCGTTGACGTCGGGCAGCCGGGTGCTGGTGACGCGTGTCAGTGGCGCACGCCTGACGGTGCGGCCCGGCTGAGCTACGGAACGTTGAGCGCCAGCATGTCGTCCACCGCCTTGGCGTCATTCTGGTCCAGCGGCATGAACTCCAGCCCGATCTTGCCCTTGTAACCGGCGGCGCGCACGGCGCGCAGCAGGTTGGCATGATTGATCTCGCCGGTCCCCGGCTGGTGACGGCCCGGCACATCGCCGATCTGGACATGCGCCACCTGGTCGGCGCCGGCGTTGAACTTCTCAATCAGATCGCCGTCTTCCAGCTGCATGTGATAAAAATCCCAGAGCAGCTTCACGCGCGGCGAATTCACCGACCGCACCATCGGCAGCGCCGGCTGCGAGCCGTTCAGCAAATGGTTCAGGTGATTGACCCGGTTGAAGGGCTCCACCAGGGCTGTGACGCCGGCTGCTTCCAGCAGCGGTGCCATGCGCATCAGACCGGCGGTATAGCCCGCCAGCTGCGCCTCGCGGCTCATGCCGTCCACCAGTGCATGGCCGGTGACGGTGATCTGGGTGCAGTTCAGCACCCGCGCATCGGCGATGGCCTGTTCGGTCACTTTCAGCAGCGCGGGAATGTTCGCCGGGTCCGCGAAGTTGGGCCAGGCCGGCGCGAACTGGATAAGGGAAAGACCATTGTCATCGGCCAGCTTGCGCCAGGTTTCGGCCTTGCCGCCGGTATTGCTGCGATCCACCGACCAGTATTCGATGGACGTAAAGCCCAGCTTTTTGGCCAGCGCAAAGCGCTGCTCGAACGGCACCTGCTTGAACCAGGTGTCGAGATTGACGGCATAGCCCGACAGACCTTCGGTGACGTTGCGGTTTTTGGCATGTGCCGCGTTGGCGGTAAGGCCTGCCGCCGCCGCGCCCAGCACAAGCCTGCGGCTGGGCCTGCTCATGGCTTCCTCCGGAAGCGGGTAATACCGGTGGGCGTGCCCTCATAGAGCGTGCCGTCGGCGCCCGCCACGATGCCTTCACCGGCCTCGTCATCGGGCACGAAGTATTTCAACTTTCCGGTTTTGGCGCTGCCGATATAGATGCCCTTCTGGCCTTCGCTGTTGTAGTCGCTCGCGTAAAGCGTGTCGTTCTTGTCGATGTAGAGACCGCTGGGATGGTTGAAGGCATGGTATTCCGTCAGCCACTTGCCGTTCTGGTCGAAAATCTGGATGCGGCCATTGACCCGGTCGGCGACGAACAGGCGCCCGCGCGAATCAAACGCCAGCGCATGGGGATTGCGAAACTGGCTCTTGCCGGAGCCCAGGCTCCCCCAGGCCTTGATGAACTTGCCCTCGGGCGTGAACTTGATGATGCGCACGATCGTGTCGGGGGGCAGGTCCGGCGCCACCGTGCCATGGCCGTCGGCAACAAAGATGTCGCCATTGGGCGCGGTCACCACATCGCCCGGATCGTGGAAATGGGTGGGCCCGCCGCCGGACACGCCCGCCGTGCCAAGCCGCATCAGGATCTTGCCGTCGGGCGACATCTTGATGACCTGCTGGCCTTTCTTCTTGTCTTTGGAAATGGCGGCGTCGGTGACCCAGACATTGCCTTGCGCATCGACATGCAGACCATGCGGTGTGGCGAACAGATTGGCGCCGATGCTGTGCACCGCCTTGCCGCTCTTCGGATCGATAATGTGCACGGCGGCGCGCGTTGAGCCGTCGCAGCTGGTGCCGGCGCAGCGGTCGATGGCCCAGATCTCGCCCTTGGGTCCGATCTCGACGCCCGCGCTGGTGCCCCATTTGGTGCCATCAGGCAGGGTGGCCCAGCGGCGCTCGGGCGCCTGATAGGGATTCGGCAATTGCGCGAAGGCGGGTGCCACCGTTGTCGTCAGCGCCGCGAGCACGGTGGCGAGCATGATTTTCATTGTTGTTTCTCCCCGTGACGCGGACGGTGCCAGCAGGCGCATCCTTAGTAAAGTGCGCACCATTGCGGGGGCCGCGCATCGCACCGTAAGCTGGCTGCAAACAGGGGGCACGCAATGACCGAGATGCTTGAGAAGTCCGCGGTGCGCGCCGTCGCCTGGCGCGTCCTGCCACTGCTGTTTGCCGCCTATTTCGCCGCATACATCGACCGGGTGAATGTGGGCTTCGCCAGCCTGACCATGAACGCGGCGCTGGGCCTGAACGCCGAGCAATATGGCCTGGCGGCGGGGCTGTTCTTTATCGGCTATGTCGCCTGCGCCGTGCCCTCCAACCTGGTGCTGGCGAAGCTGGGCGGGCGCACCTGGCTGCCCATCCTGATGGTGGTGTGGGGGCTGGCCTCAGCCTCGACGGCCTGGGTCAAAACGCCGACGGCTTTTTATATTGTGCGGTTCCTCCTGGGTATCGGCGAGGCCGGCCTGCTTCCCGGCCTGCTGTATCTCATGACCTTGTGGTTTCCCGGGGCGTATCGGGCGCGTATGTTGACGTTGCTGGGCTTGTCCACGCCTTTTTCGATCGTGCTGGGTTCGCTGATCTCCGGTCCCATATTGCTGATGGATGGCATCGGCGGCTTTGCCGGATGGCAATGGCTGTTCGTGCTGCAGGCTCTTCCCACCATCGCGCTGGGCCTGTTGTTCTGGCGCGCGCTACCGGACGGTCCGGCGCATGCGCGCTGGCTGCCCCCGGCGGAGAAGGACTGGCTGGTGGCGCAACTGGCGCACGAGCGCGACACCCGCGAACAGGTGCAGCGTTTCAGCGTTCGCTCGGCCCTGACCAGTCCGGTGGTGTTGCTGGCCGGCCTGGCCGGTGCCGGAATCAATGGCGCCGCTTACGGCCTGATCCTGTTCCTGCCGCAGATGATCCATGCCCTGGGCATCTCCGCCCAGATGGCGCCGCTGGTCAACGCCGTTCCCTTTGTCGTGGTGTCGGTCGTGATGATGTGGTGGGCCGCCCATTCCGACCGCACGCGGGAGCGCAACTGGCATGCCGCCATTCCCGCCGCCATTGCGGGACTGGCGCTGATCTCCTGCGCGGTGCTCACCGACCCGCTGGCCATCATGGTGGCGCTGACCATCGGGCTCACCGGCGTATTCTGTTATGTGTCGGTGTTCTGGGCGGTGCCGTCGGCGATGCTGAGCGGCGCCGCGGCGGCGGCGGGGCTGGCGCTGATCAATGCCCTGTCCAATGTCGGCAGTTTCTTCGGGCCCTATCTGGTGGGCTGGGTGAAGAACTCTACCGGCAGCTTTGCGCTGGGGATCATGCTGATGGGTTGCGGCCCGCTGGTGTCGGCGGTGATCGCCGCCACGTTGCGTTCGGCCCGCAAGTTCGAGCCCCCTGCCGCTTAGTAACAGATCGAAAAGAGCGATCCCATGCCGGTCGTGGCGCCGCCGATCATGTTGGGCGCGGGGCAGCCCGGTGCGTCGATGCTGCGCCGCTTTTCATAAATGCCAACCAGGGCGCGGCCATCCGGCGTCAGGACCAGTCCCTGTTCCTTCCACTTGTCCCATGTGCTTTGGGGCAGGCAGATCGTGGGGCCGGGCAGATGGGTGCCGGGCAGATTCTCGGGCCGGCGGCACACGGCCGGCTCTTCGGTCGTGCCGGATTGGGCGGTCGCATCCACGGCAAAATTGGGCGGCGTGTTCACGATGACGCCCACATCGGTATCGACATGGGCCAGCGCGATCTGGTGCGGCGCCGGCGCAAAGACGGGGCTGAGAGCGCGCGGGATTTGCGGCGCAGCAATCTTGGGCAGCGGCGGCGCGGGCATCGCGGGCAGGGGGATTTGCGGCGCGGCCAGCACGGAGGCGACGCGGGCGGCGACGACCGGCGGCAGCATCCCCGCTGTCAGCGGCAGCATCAGCGCCAGCGCGCCGCCCAGGCCCAGGAGTGCGCCCTTGGCGGGATGCAGCGCCATGACCGGGTTGCGCGCCATGATGGCGCCCAGCCGCATTTCCAGGTCCGAGCCCGACACGCCGGAGGCGCAGGCCAGCGGCGACTGGACATAGAAGCGGCAGATCTTGAGGATGCCTTCGGCATAGACCAGCGGACGGATGCCGCTGCCCACCACGCTTTCATCGCAGGCGCGTTCGCGCTCCTCGACCAGGCGGCTGCCGATCCACCACACCAGCGGATGAAACCAGAACAGGCCTTCCACCAGCATGTGCATCGCCGCCAGCAGATTGTCGCGGCGGCGCAGGTGGCACAGTTCGTGTGCCAGGATGGCGTCCATCTCGCCCTGCGTCAGCTGCTGGCTCAGCCCGTGCGGCAACAGGATCACCGGCCGGAAGATGCCGACCAGTCCGGGCTCCAGGAAGGAGGAAGCTGTTTTCACCGGCACGGGCGCGCTGGACGCGACGGTGCTGGCCGTGCGCAAGGATGCGTGCAATTCCATCCAGCGTGACAGGCACATCATCACGATGGCGACCAGGCCCATGGCCCATACGACCCCTGCGACTTCGGCGGCCGGGATATGTGCCGGTGCGGGCATCATCAAAGGCGCGGCCAGATGCAGCGATGTGGCGGCTGGACCGACCGCCGACAGCAGCGGGGCCGCGACTTCGGGTGTGACCGCGCCCAGCAGCGTACGGCTCAGCGCCGCCAAGGCAGCGAAGGGCACCAGGAACTTCATGGAGGCGGCGAACCACAGCGCGAAGCGCAAAGCGGCCGACTGCCGGCGGAACAACGGCATCAGCGCGGCGATGCTTGCGGCGAACAGGGTGGACTGCCACAGATGGTCCAGCAGGGCCGCGATCATCCCGGATCCTTTTGCGCCAGCGCGCGCACCAGCTTTTCGGCTTGCTGTACTTCTTCCAGGCTCAGTTTGCCCGCCTCGATCAGGTGGGTCATCACCGGCTGGCTGCGGCCGCCGAACAGGGCAAGCAGATCGTCCACCAGCCGGCGCTGCGCGGCGTTGCGCGATACCGCGGCTTCATAGATATGGGCGTTGCCGATTTTTTTGACCTTGGCGACTGCTTTCTTGATTTCCAGCCGGCCGATGGTGGTCTGGATGGTGGTGTAGGCGGGGCGGCCCTTTTTGGGAAACTGCTCCTGGATCTCGCGCACCGACAGCGGGCCGCCCGACGACCACAGCGCTTCCATGATCTGCAATTCCAGCTTGCTGAGCCGCGGCGGTGCCATGCGCGTTCCTATAGAGATCATTGTTTTATACCGCCGCCTGCGGGAAGCGGCAATTACTCGCAGACCATGCTTACGCTGTTGCCGCTGGTGGCGCCGCCGCCGCCGCCGACCTGGCGGCAATTGCGCCCGGGACCGACATTGCTGGCCTTCAGCGTAATGTCGTGCTTGCCGTCCGGCGCCACGTCCATGCCGTCGCGGCGATATTGGGCCCACACCGAATTCTTCTTGCACACTTCCGGACCCGGCAGTCTTTCGCCGGGCGTGCGCTGGGGCGGGCGGCAGGTGATGGCATTGGGATCGCCTTCGCCGGTCGGGAAAGCGGCATAGCTCTTGTCCTGCGCCAAAGCAGGCACTGTGAGAATCATCATCAGGGACAGCATGCGCATCGGGACATCCTCTTGTGTTTCCACGACGGATGGTATTTCCTACTATACATGTTGGAGGAGTTCAAGGGCGATGCGCCTGACAATTACCCTGGGTCTGGTCTCGCTCCTGGCGGTGCCGGCGGCGGCGCAAACCCCGGCACCTGCTCCCCCCATGCAACTGGAAAGCGTCACCGTTTCCGCCACCAAGGCGTCGCAAGCGGCGATCGACAGCTTCATCGGCACCCGCGCCACCGCCACCCGCGTCGCGAACAAGCTGGCGCGCTGGCGCCGCGCCATCTGTCCGGAAACGCGGGGGCTTGGCCCCACCTATGCGAAATTCGTCACGGGCCGTATCCGCGAGATTGCGGAAACCATCGGCGCGCGGGTGAATGAGGACCAGACATGCACGCCCAACATCGAGATCGTCTTCACCACCGCGCCGCAGGGCATGCTGGACAGCGTGCGCAAGGAACATCCCAGCTATCTGGGCTATTACGACAATCAATCCCAGGCGGAGAAACTCGCGACGGTCACCCATCCCATCCAGTCCTGGTACACCACCGCCACCGGCGACCTGACGGGCGAGCCGCAGGTGGATGGCGGAAAGAAGCAGGGCGTCGAATTTCAGGCGACCAGCATGACCGTGACGGCGCCGGGCGGTATGGGGTTGGCGCCCAGCATGCAGACCTTCAGCATGCCCAGCGCTACGGCGCGCAGCACGACCGGCTCACGCATCAGCGACGGGCTGAGCAGCGAATTCTTCCATATCCTGATCGTGGCCGAGCCCGCCAAATTGTACGAGCATGACGTCGGCACCATCGCCGATTACGTCGCCATGCTGGCGCTGTCCCAACCGGGATCCCCGGACCGTTGCGAGACATTGCCCAGCATCACAAACTTGCTGGCGCCGGGTTGCGCGACCGCCGCACGTACCATCACCGATGGCGACCTGGCGTACCTGCGCGGCCTCTACAAGATGTCGCCCACTGCGACCCTGCAGGGTCAGCGCAACGAGATGCGCTTTCAGATGAAAAAAACGCTGGTGACAGATAAGCCTTGATCAGGGCTTGGCCGCCGCCTGCTGGCGCGCCAGTTCCTTGCGATAGGCCGCTTCGCGATTGGCGATATACGCCTTGTAGCCCGCCGGATCGATGAAGGGATTGGCGGCGCCGGCCTTCAGCTTGGGATATTTGGCATCCATGCCGTAATAATCGCCATGCGCGCCCAGGAACACATCCACCGGCAGCGCCTTCAGCACTTTGAAGGTCTGCTCATAGTCCTGGACGATCTGCGGATAGTCCTTGTTGCCCACCAGCACATAGCCGGGATTGACGTTGGGGCTGCCGACGATCGCCACATCCAGGGTCTTGCCGCCGTCCTGCACTTTCATCGTCCATGTGGTGCAGCCGCGGGTATGGCCCGGCGTCTTGTGCGCCGTTAGCACCGTGCCGCCCAGCGAAACCGTGTCGCCGTCCTTCAGCACCCGCGCCACCTTCACCGGCGGGTAGAGATATTCGGGAACGTTGTTGTACTGGAAATCAAGCTTGCCGCCCGATTCCACCGTCGGCGCGTCGGCATCCATCACTTCATACGTGGCGCCGGTATCCTTCACCACCTGGGCGCTGCCGGCATCATGGTCGAAATGGGCATGGCTGATCAGCAGCACCTTGGTGTCGCCGTACTTGAAGCCCAGCTTGGCGATGCTGTCCTTGATCATCGGGACATTCCCTTCAAGCCCCGAATTGATCAGGATATTGCCCTTGGGCGTGGTGATCAGATAGTTCGCCTGGCCCTTGGAGCCGACATAATAAATGTTGGCGATGACGTGATGCGCCGGGAAGGGCACCAGATATTCGTTGGCGGCCAATGCGGGCGCGGCGGCGGACAAAAGGCCGATCAGGCCCAAGGCGATGTTGCGCAGCATGTTATGTCTCCCTGTTTGCCGGGGAGATTAGAGCGGAATCCGGGGGCGGCAAGGGGGCGCGCGGGGAGTTGTGCGCGACTGCCTGCTGACGCGCGGGCGGCTTGTCACGGCACCATTAAAAAAGCCCGCGTCCAAGGACGCGGGCTTTTTTAAATGGTGCCGTAGGTGAGAATCGAACTCACGACCTATCCCTTACCAAGGGATTGCGCTACCACTACGCTACTACGGCAACCGTGGTATTTCCGGACCTTAGGCCCGAACCCTTAACCCAAAGTTGGTGAAGGGAGCGCTGCTATAACGTAAGGATTCCACGAAGGAAAGCGCGACTTTTCAGTTTCCCACCCAAAGACTTTGATGCCCAAATCCTCCCCCGAAAAGCTGGCCGAGGCGCTCCGCGCCAACCTCAAGCGCCGCAAACAGACCAAAGCGGCTGCACCCCCGCCGCCCCCGCCCGAATCGGCGCCCAAGCCCCCCAAAAAGTCAGCCTAGCCCTGCCTTTAGCCAGCCTTTCCTTGGGATGAGGCCCCGGCTACAAACGAGCCCATGGACCGTATCCGTATCCGCGGCGGCAAGCCGCTGAAGGGGGAAATCCCCATCAGCGGCGCCAAGAATGCCGCCCTCAAGCTGATGGCGGCGTCGTTGCTGACCGCCGACCCCCTGGTGCTGGCCAATGTGCCGCGCCTGGCGGACGTGCGCGCCATGGCCGAACTTCTGGTCAGCTTCGGCGTCGGCGTCCAGGTCACCATGGCCGCCAAATTCGGCGAAGGCGACACCATGAAGCTGGAGGCGAAGGAGATCACTTCGGTATTCGCCAGCTACGACATGGTGCGCAAGATGCGCGCCAGCTTCCAGGTGCTGGCGCCGCTGCTGACCCGCATGGGCGAAGCCAAGGTGTCGCTGCCCGGCGGCTGCGCCATTGGCGCGCGGCCGGTGGAACTGCACCTGAACGCGCTGGAAGCGATGGGCGCGCAGATCGATCTGGCCGAAGGCTATGTCACGGCCAAGGCGCCCGGCGGATTGAAGGGCGCGGAGATCGTGTTCCCGTTCGTCTCGGTCGGCGCCACCGAAACCGCGATGATGGCGGCGACCCTGGCCAAGGGCACCACCAAGATCGTCAATGCGGCGCGCGAGCCGGAGATTTCCGACCTGGGCAATTGCCTGATCGCGATGGGCGCGGAGATCTGGGGCCTGGGCTCCAGCGAGATCACCGTGGTGGGTGTCGAGAAGTTGCATGGCGCCGCGCACCGGGTCATGGCCGACCGCATTGAGGCCGGCACCTATGCCATCGCTGCCGCCATTGCGGGCGGCGAGGTCGAACTGGTCGGCGCCTCGCATGACACCATCGCCTCGCTGCTGTCACTGCTGACCAAGAGCGGCGCGGAGATCACCACCACGCCGCGCGGCCTGAAGATTCACATGAACGGCGGCCGGCCCAAGTCGGTGGACGTCACCACCGCGCCCTATCCGGGATTCCCCACCGACCTGCAGGCCCAGATCATGGCGCTGATGGTCGTGGCCGATGGCACTTCGGTGGTGAAGGAGAAGATTTTCGAAAACCGCTTCATGCATGTGCCCGAACTGGCGCGCATGGGCGCTTCGGTCCGTATCGACGGCGACACCGCCACGGTGCGCGGGGTGGAAAAGCTCAAGGGCGCTCAGGTCATGGCGACCGATCTGCGCGCGTCGGTATCGCTGGTGCTGGCCGGGCTGGTGGCGGAAGGCGAAACCAATGTCGGGCGCATCTATCACCTGGACCGCGGCTTTGACCGGCTGGAAGAAAAGCTCTCCCGCGTCGGCGCCGACATTGAACGGGTGTCGGAATGAGCCGCCTCAAGCTGGCGGCGGCCGATGCCGAGGATCTGGAAATCCTGTCGGCCCGGCTGCAGGACGCCGTGGTCAAGCTCAAGAATTTCGTCTGGCTACCCAGGAAGCGCCGTTTCGCGGCGGTGGTGAACCGCCTGGCCTGGGAAGATGGCGGCAAGACGCGGCTGCGCGCCGGGCTGCATTTCGATGGCGTGCTGAAGGTGCAGTCCAGCAAGGTCAAGCTGGGCGCCGGTGAAGCGGTGGTTTCCATTCTGGCGGCAACCTTCACGCCGAACGGCGGCGAAGATCCCGGCGGCGTGATCGAGATCGTCTTGGCCGGCGGCGGCGCCTTGCGCCTGACGGTGGAATGCATCGACGCCGAGCTGGCGGACATGAGTGGCCCCTGGGCGGCGCGCGGCACCCCCGATCACGAGGCCGCACGCACTGGTGAAAACAATGGCCCGTAGGCTGAATGCGTCCGACGCGGCGTTTGCCCAGCAGTTCCAGGACCTGCTCTTCACCAAGCGCGAGGAAGAAGAAGATGTCGCCGCCGTGGTGCGGGGCATTGTGGCGGACGTGCGCAAGCGCGGCGACACGGCGCTGGTGGAGCTGACCAACAAGTTCGACCGCGCCAATGTCACGGTCGAAACGCTGAAGATTTCTGCCGCCGAGATCGAAGCTGGCCTGGCGAAAGTCAGCAAGGATCAGTTGGCCGCGATCGAAACCGCCGCAACACGCATCGAAAGCTATCACAGGCGCCAGATCCCCACGGACGAACGCTTCACCGACGATACCGGCGCGGTGTTGGGCTGGCGCTGGACCAGCCTGGACAGTGTTGGGCTTTATGTGCCCGGCGGCACGGCCTCCTATCCGTCTTCGGTGCTGATGAACGCCATCCCCGCCAAAGTCGCCGGCGTGGCGCGCATCGTCATGGTCACCCCCGCCAGCGGCGGCAGCATCAATCCCCTGGTGTTGGCAGCCGCCAAACGGGCGGGGATCACCGACATCTATCGCATCGGCGGCGCGCAAGCTGTTGCGGCGCTGGCCTATGGCACCCAGACGATCAAAGCCGTCGACAAGATCGTGGGTCCCGGCAACGCCTATGTTGCCGCCGCCAAGCGCGAAGTGTTCGGCCAGGTGGGAATCGACTCCATCGCCGGGCCTTCAGAAATTCTCGTGATTGCCGATGGCCAGAATGATCCGGAATGGATCGCCGCCGACCTGCTCAGCCAGGCCGAGCATGACCCGTCCTCGCAAAGCATCCTGATCACCGATGATGCTGCTTTCGCCGACAAGGTGGCTGCCGCCGCCGAACGCCAGATCGCCATCCTGCCGCGCAAGGACATTGCCGCCAAAAGCTGGGCCGACAACGGTGCCATCATCCTGGTCAAGACTTTGGATGATGCCGTGCCGCTGGCCGACGCCATTGCCGCCGAACATCTGGAGATCGCCACCGCCGATCCCGAGGTCTTGTTGAAGAAGGTACGCCATGCCGGCGCCATCTTCCTGGGGCGTCACACCCCCGAAGCCATGGGCGATTACATCGCCGGGCCCAACCATGTGCTGCCCACCTCGCGCACGGCGCGCTTTTCGTCCGGCCTGTCGGTGCTGGATTTCATGAAGCGCACCACCCTGCTGGGGCTGGACGCCAAAAGCATTGCCGCCATCGGCCCGGACGCGCTGGTCCTGGCGGAAGCCGAGGGGCTTGAGGCACATGCCCGCTCCATCGCCGCGCGTCTGAACCAAAAGAGCTGATGGTGGAATACAGGCTTTCCCAGATCACCCTGGACGAAGCCAGTGTCGTCAACCGCAGCCGCGCCATCGAGCAGGAACGCGAAGTCGCGATCTATGACCTGCTGGACGACAATCTGTTCAAGCCGGACGGCTCGCCCGGCGGTCCCTATCACCTGACCTTGGGCGTCGAAGAAAGCCGCCTGATCCTGGACCTGCGCCTGGAAGATGGCAGCGAACATGCCCGCCTGACCTTGTCGCTGGCGCCGCTGCGCAAGACGGTGAAGGACTATTTCCTGGTCTGCGACAACTATTACAAGGCGATCCGCACCGCACCGCCATACCAGATCGAGTCCCTCGACATGGCGCGCCGCACCTTGCACGACGAAGGCGCCAGGGAATTGCAGGCGCGGCTGGCGGGCAAGGTGGAAACCGATTTCGGCACCGCGCGGCGGCTGTTTACGCTGATCTGCGTGCTGCAGATGCGGGGTTGAGCAATGGCGCAGGCCGTTCTTTTCGCCTGCACCATGAACGCGGTCCGCTCGCCGATGGCGGCGGCGATGCTGCGCCATCTTACGCGCGACATCCATATCGAGTCGGCGGGGGTGCGGGCAGGGGACCTGGATCCCCTGGCGGTGGAAGCGATGGAAGAGATCGGCCTGGCCATCGCCAAGCACCAGCCCCGCCGCTTCGAGGACGTGGAAGATGGAAGCTTCGACCTGGTGATCACCCTGTCGCCCGAAGCCCAGCACAAGGCGATGGAACTGACCCGCACCGCCGCGACCAAGGTCGAATATTGGCCCACCATGGACCCCACGGCGGTGGAGGGCTCGCGCGAGCAGCGGCTCTCGGCCTACCGGGCGGTGCGGGACGGGCTGATGGAGCGGCTAAAACAGCGCTTTTTGGCCCCCGCAGCCGCCGATACCTGAGCGTTGGCGAGAGCCAGAGCGACCAAATAAGTGGAAAAGCCTTGGAAAGTCTTGCCTTTCGGGCTTTTCCCCCCTATCTCCCCACCTCGCATAACGTCTCCAAAGAGGACCCATTGGCCAAAGAAGAATTGCTGGAGTTCGAGGGCATCGTCGACGAGTTGCTGCCCAATGCGACCTTCCGCGTGAAGCTGATCGCCAATGACCACATCATCATCGCCCATACCGCCGGCAAGATGCGCAAGAACCGCATCCGCGTGCTGACCGGCGACAAGGTGATGATCGAGATGACGCCGTATGACCTGACCAAGGGTCGCATCACCTACCGCTTCCGCTAAGACGTTGCTGGTTCTTGCCAGCGAGAGTCCGCGCCGCGCTGCCCTGTTGGCGCAGGCCGGCATCATTCCCGATTTCATCCTGCCTGCCGCCATCGATGAATCCGTCCGCAAGGCCGAGCAGCCGCGACTGCATGCGCTGCGCCTGGCGACCGAAAAAGCCCGCAAAGTGCAGGGCGACTGGCCTTCCCATCCCAAGGGCGAAAAACCCGCCTTTATATTGGCGGCCGATACGGTGGTGGCGCTGGGCCGCCGCATTCTGCCCAAGGCGGGGGATGATGGCGAAGTGCGCGCCTGCCTGGCCATGCTGTCGGGCCGCCGTCACCAGGTGATCACCGCGGTGGCGCTGGTGACGCCCGACGGCAAATTGCGCACCCGCGTGGCGACCACCCGCGTGTCGGTGTTGCGGCTGACCCAGGCCCAGATCGAGAATTATGTCCAAAGCCGCGAAGGCGTGGGCAAGGCCGGCGGCTATGCCATCCAGGGCCGGGCCGAGATGCTGATCAAGGAAATCTCCGGTTCCTATTCCAATGTGGTGGGCCTGCCGCTGGCGCTGACCGTGGCGCTTCTGCAGGGGTGCGGGTATGGCCGCTAAGTGCCCCCTGTGCGGCAAGCCGGCCGCGGAGCGGTTCAAGCCCTTCTGCTCCAAGCGCTGCGCCGATCTGGACCTGAACCAGTGGTTCAAGGGCGGCTATGCCATCCCCGGCCCGCCGGTGGACCCAACCCCCTCAAACCCCTCGGAAAATGACCCCGAGGAGGACTGAATCCTTGGCGCTGGACAGGGCGGGGACCATCCCCTAATAAGCCCGTCCCGCCTGTGCCCAGGTAGCTCAGTCGGTAGAGCAGTGGATTGAAAATCCACGTGTCGGCAGTTCGATTCTGTCCCTGGGCACCATCACCCAATATGCCAATGTTCGCGGGTGTTCGGGTGAGTTCAAATTTCTCGGACATCAAGCGCATGTAAAGTGAGGGTGTTCAGGCGTGGTCGCTTGATGCTCGGAGCAGCCGTCGAATTTGATGGTGTTTTTGCTGATATTCGCCGCTCGCAGTCTGGCGCCCGTCGGACCTGCAAGCAGTTAGGTGCGCAGTGCGGTTACCAGCCTTGTCACAGCCGGAGGGGTCGTGCGGGCAGCAGAACGACCGTTTTACCCCCAAAGCTGCCATCCGGCCCTGGCCGGTCCAATGTCCGCTTTGCGCCAACAGCGGGCATTCGCGCGCGCAGAGCCGGCCCATGAGAAAGAACAACACGCTACAGCCAACTGACTACGGGTGAGAACTGAAAGTGCATTTATGAGGAGAGACGGAAGGCGATCAGTTCCGCTGGAAATCCCGGGCCGCCAATCGCCAGTACTATATATTGGCGCCCGCCCTGCATATAGGTCATCGGACAGCCGGTCTGGGGCGCGGGTAAATAGACCGCGCCGCGGTCCTCGCCGGTCTTCTTGTCATAAGCGCGCAGCATGGCGCCGCGCTTTCCAGTAGTGGTGGTGGCGAAACCGGATTCGCCGCAGATCACCAGCGACTTAGTGACGGTCGGACCAAGCAGACCTGGCCTCCCGGTGCGCGGAATACTGAGTCCTTTCAGCGCCGGATGGTTCTTAATTGCATCCGGCGTATCACCATGGGCGATCTGCCAGGCGATCTCACCCCTGGTAAGATCGATCGCAGTAATGCGGCCATAGGGGGGCTTCATCAGCGGCAGGCCGTCGACAGTGAGGACGCCGGGGCGGAATTCTTCCGCTCCCCGAGTGCCAGAAACTAATCCTTCCGCGGCGTTCGCAAATGAAGTCGGCGGCGCAAGATAATTCTCACTGCCCTGGATCGCTGCCGCCTTTGTAGGTGTTGAACTGAAAATGCCGCGCACATAATCCGCATCAGTGAAACGCGGGTTGCCGGGGACAAGACCGTCCACCGCCGCCGTGGTCTCGGAAAAGGTGTAGACGGTGTGGGTTTCCGGGTCGTAGCAGCCGCCCGGCCAGTTTGTCCCGCCCTGAGTAGCGAGCGAAACCAAAGTGCCCCAAGTGCCGTCAGCCTTTGAGAGCGACGGCGGCGTGTAAACCGGCCCCGTGCGATAATGAGCCAGCAGTCTAAGCGCCTTGGCGTGCAACTCGGGGGTGAAGTCGATGACGGTGGAGGCATCGACATTCTGCACGTCATACGCGGGCGGCCTGGATGGAAAAGGCTGGGTGGGAGAATACCACTCACCCGGCAGGTCGCCCCGGGGCACCCGTTTTTCGACGAATGGCCAGATAGGCTGGCCCGTTTCGCGGTTCAGTACATAGAGAAAGCATTGTTTGCTGGGCTGGGCCAGCGCCTTCACAATTTTTCCATTGTGGGGAATATCGCAGAGGATCGCAGCGCAAGGCACGTCGCGGTCCCAAATGTCATGATGGACAAACTGGTAGTGCCAGCGGCGCTTGCCCGTTTCCAGCTCGACGGCGACTAGGCAATTGCTGAACAGGCTGTTGCCCTGGCGGCGAATTCCGGATTCGTCCGCCGATGGAATCTCGATCCCCAAATAGGCTAGCCCCAATTCTTCATCCACCGACATCTGAGCCCAGCAACCGGTATTGGTGGCCTTCTCAGCCTCACCTGGTCGCAGCCAACTGTCGTAGCCGAACTCGCCCTTCATCGGGATTGTGTGGAATATCCACAGCCGCCTACCTGTCTTCACGTCGAAGCCGCGGACATAGCCCTTGGCACGCGGCTTGTTGCCGGGCACGCTGCCGGAGGCGAGGGCCGCCCCAACCATCACCACATTGCGGGCCACGGTCGGCGTAGCATGCAGTCCGATTTCACCACCATCGGGATCGATGATCTGGTCATCATTCAGCTTGAGATCGACCACGCCATTCTCGCCAAATCCCGCGACAGGCAAGCCGGTATTGGCGTCCAGCGCCACAAGTTGATAGCCGACCGTGACATAGAGGATGCGTGCCTCGTTGCCGTCGGTCCAATAAGCGAGGCCGTGGCCCGAATATTGCCGTGGGGCATTGCGGGCACGCTGGCCTTCATCCTTGCGGAACATCCAAATCAACTCGCCATTGGCGGCGTCGACGCAGATCACGTCCCGGCGCGCGCCGCCGGTGGTGTAAAGCTTGCCCTTGATGACCAAGGGCGTTGCCTCCCAGGTATATTCGGGGCGCGATCCGAGAATGGATGATGGCAAGCGCCAAGCCACTTCCAGCTTGTCGAAGTTGGTCGCATTGATCTGGTCTAGCGGTGAGTAACGCGTGTTGGCTAGGTCGGCGGCATAGTTGCGCCACTCGGTATCAGATGCGGTGGCGGCCCGCCCCGGCAGATCTGTCAACACCAGCGCCACGGCAGTCGAAGATAGCATTGTGCGTCGTGTCAGCAACGTCATACTCGCCCCGCCCATCGCGATGCCGCACTTATTGTCCGCTTTGCGCAAAAGCGGCGATTGGGCCGACCGTGGTTGAGTATTCGCCAGCAACAAGTTGACGGCGGGTAATCCAAGGTTGGTCCGATCGTAGAGTAATTGGACACAGCAATCGCGCTGTGCCTCAACGATGAAATCGAGCCATTAGGACGCCTTTGTCCAGAATATGCCCTTCCATGGCATTCATAACGTCGTCGCGTGTAGAGGTTTCGCTGAGCGCAATTTTAGTATCCAAGGCCCATAATTCAAAGATGTAATGGTGATAAATAGGGGCTGGAGCGCCCGGACCGCCATATCCATAGTTTTGGGTGTTTCCACGCCTCAACTGAACCGTCCCATCCGGTAAGACAGGAATGTTAGTCGGAATCCCAGGCGGTAGCGATGTGACGGTACCAGGAATATTGAACATCATCCAATGTAAGTTATCCACCGGGCTCTTCCCGGCCATCACGTCGAGGTCGTGCATTATCAGCACGAAACTCTGCGTACCGGCTGGTGTACCCGTCCACGACAGGGCGGGCGAGGTAGCCGGCAGTGGTGCGGCATTTGCCGTATGTTTGTCGGGGATGATGCCGCCATCTGCGATATCAGGGCTGGAGAGCGTCATCGTCGAATCGTGTTTGCGCACCGGCGTTGCAGACATTTGAGCGTCGGCTGTGCCTGCCCCGGCAATAAGCGTCATGGCCAACAATAAGTGTCGCATCTCACATCCCCTCCGTTGCTTCCAACTTCTACGATGGCTGGAAGATTGGACCGAAATCTTCATGCGCTTATGAAGTTTATAACGTCAATAAAATGCCCATTCAGATGCCCCATGAATTCATTCAATATAAGGATCAATCGATGCTCAAATGGCTCCTAATCAAAGGCGCCGCTTAGCTTTAGAAGGGAGGTTGCACACTCACGGCTTGCTGAAGCTTCTTTGAAAAAAATGGGATAGATACAAATGATCCTACGGGCGCTGCTGCTTGCTAATAGCGTTGGTGTAATTCTAGCTGCGACTGCTGTCGCTCAGCCAGTTCAGTCAGTGCAGTCTGTCGCTGGAGTGGAAGCCTTCAGTTACAAAAGCGATGCCGACCTGGCCGCGATGACATTGAAGCCGGGGGTGTCGCCGGCCGTGGGCGTTCTCTCTGACCATGAAAATTATCAGGCTGGTGTCGTAGTTCGCACCAAAGACGGTGTGCCCGAGCTCCATATCCATCAGATTGACATAATGACAATTCAGCATGGTGAGGGTTGGCTAACGTATGGTGGCATCGCAGAAAGCCCGCGTGACATTGGAAATAGTGAAATTCGCGGCAGCAAGATTGTTGGCGGAGCTACCATTGATCTACATCCGGGCGATTACTTTCGCATTCCGGCAGGGATGTGGCATCAGATTGGCCCTAAGCCTGGCAATACGGCTTTTCGCTACATGTTCGTCAAAATACGGCAATAAATGTGGAGAAAACTGCATCGCGGCTGCGAAGTAGTTACAAAGGAAGTCTTTACCAGCTATAACCCGGCCAATGGCTGGGGCATCTTTCTGGACGAACTTCGAACTGCGACAGGTCCGCTGTTTTGTCGCGGTTGCTGAAGAATTGCATTTTGGCCGCGCAGCGGCGCGGATGAATATCACGCAGCCACCGCTATCGCGACACATTCAGGTTTTGGAACACGTTCTGGGCGTTACGCTACTTGAGCGAAATACTCGCGCAGTTAGGTTGACGCCCGCAGGTCGTGTATTTTTAGTGGAAGCACGGCGCATCCTTAGCCTGACCCAGAGCGCAGCGTTGGCGACACGCCGCGTTGCGAGCGGTGAAATGGGTAGCATCACGCTGGGGTTCACTGCCGCCATATGTAACAGTTACTTGCCCACATTGCTCCTAAGGCGCGCAGCCCGTCTTCCCAATGTTGACGTCGCGCTAAAGGAAATGGTTTCGGCTGATCAAGTAGAAGGCTTGCTCATCGGAGGGCTTGATGTTGGACTTTTGCGCCCGCCGATCAATCGCAGCGAGTTGAACACGATAAAAGTAAATGAAGAACGCCTGGTTGCAGCGTTGCCCATGGGCGATCCGCGCCTTAACAAAGGGACCTTAACGCTCAAGGATTTCGACCGTCTTCCCTTGATTACTTATGCATCAGGAAGCGCGCTTCATAGGCTTCTGACAGGCCTATTCGAATCGGCGGGCGTATTGCCGATAAGCATTCAGTCTCTTAGCCAAACGCATTCTATACTTTCATTAGTGCGAGCGGGGATCGGCGCGGCAGTGGTGCCAGAGGGCGCCTCTACGCTTCATTTGGACGATGTTTTTTATCGTCCCATCGAGACTAATCCCATAGCACCGGTTGAGTTGTTCGCTGCTTGGCGCAACGATAATAATAATCCAGCCCTTAGTGCATTTCTGGAGCTTCTGCAGCCTGAGGTCGCGCTGGAGTTAGACGAACTCGTTGAACAATATGAATAAAAGGCTGCGTTCGCCGAATGCAACCTCCTTCTTTATTGAATTGATGATGCCGGATAACGAAGATCGTCCTGATTAGATCGCACTGGATTAGTAGCCCCGGTTCAGGTCCACGACATTCTTGAACGGTGCGCCGGTTTCGGCGCGGGTGACGCAATCCACCACAAAGGCCGATGCGTTGCGCGGATCGGTGATGCCGGCGATGTGCGGCGTCACCGTCACCTTGGGATGGCTCCAAAGCACATTGTCTTGCGGCAAGGGCTCGGTCTGGAACACATCCAGCACGGCGCCGCCCAGATGGCCGCTGTCCAGCGCCACAACCAGATCCTGTTCGTTGCAATGGCCGCCGCGCCCCACATTCATCACCCATGCTCCTTGCGGCAATCCGGCGAACAGCTGGGCGTTCATGATGCCTTCGGTTTCGGGCGTCAGCGGCAGCATGCACACCATCATGTCGCATTGGGCCAGGAACTGCGGCAATTCCTGTGTGCCGGCAAAGCTGGTGACGCCGGGCACCGTCTTGCGGCTGCGGCTCCAGCCAAACACCTGGAAGTCGAACATCTGCAGCCGCTCGGCCGTCACCGCGCCGATATCGCCCATGCCCAATATGCCGATGCGCACGTCACGGCTGGCGCGCGACAGCATGCGCTGCTTCCACAGATGCGCCTTCTGCGCTTCGTCGAAGGCGCGCTGGTGGCGGTGCACGATGAGGGCATGCATGGTGACGTACTGCGCCATTTCCCGTTGCAGCGTTTCGTCCACGAAACGCACCACCGGCAGGTGGCGGGGAAATTCCGGGTCGCGCAGAAAGCCGTCGACGCCGGCGCCCAGCGAGAAGATTGCCTTGAGGCGCGGCAGACCTTTGAGGAATCCGTGCGGCGGGCGGAAGCCGACAAAATAGTCGATCTGCTGTGGGGCGTAGTGGTCCTTGCCCTCGAGGAAACTGTTGAAGGCGGCATGGCCGAACAGCGCCTTGCTCAGCGCGTCCCATCCCGGCGGAAGCAAAAACAGAACATTTGATTTGCCCGAACGCCCTTTCACCGCCCGCAAGTCCATGGAGAGATGTCGCGCGCTTCAAGATCAGAAGACGGCAATATCATAGACCTTGATATGCTATTTCTTAGCCCAAGGACCCACATCCGGCACGGGCTGAGTATCTCCCAGCTTACCAAGCTCAGCCTTCACACCGCGGGTGATGGCTGCACTTTCGGTACCCGCTTGGAAGCAGGTGAAATCGGGTCGGTCGACCCAGGCAAATGGTCCGCATAACCGCACGCCAGCTTTGATTGCTGCATCGTGCACAATGTTTATCTCACGTTCATAATCGGGATCGTTCAGATGAACGCGGCCATCGTAGCCGCTATGATTTCCTAGGTCGCCGGATGCCGCGAAGATCGCGGTGACGCCGGGTATCTTGGCGATACGATCGGCATCTTTGAGGCCTGCCAGCGTTTCAATCATCAAGATCAATACAAGATTATCGTTGATGGTGGCGCGGTAGCCACCCGGCACATTATTCCAGAGTGCAAAAGCTTGGCCACCGCCGTTGGAACGACGTCCAAGCGGCGGGAAAAAGGCCCAGTCGCGCGCCCGGATAGCTTCTTCATAAGATCGTACCGTGGGCACTACCAGTACCAGCGCGCCGGCGTCTAGCGCATGTTGTTCTTCGCGCTCATCGGTATAGGCAACTCGCACGCCTGGTACTGCCTTGGCATAGGGGCAGGCAGCCCACATGCGTTCCGTTGTCTTCCAGTCGCGTGCATTATGCTGGTGCTCAGTCCAGATGAAGTCGTAACCTGCATTAGCCATCGCGCAGTAGGTTTCTGGATCGGTGGCGCTGAACAGTGTGCCGCCGGTCACCTTGCCGCCCTGCATCATCTTCAGTTTTACGGGGTTCCAGATCTTGGCGCCAGCTGGCGCATCCCAAGCCTTGCCGAACTTCCAGGTCTTGTCGTCAAACTTGCCCTGGTTGACCGCACCTTTCGGCGCTCTGTCTATGGCGTGGCTGTCCTCGCCAGCCTTTGCCGCGAGCGGATACTTTGCTTGGCGGGCAGCGACATCATCCTCCCCGGCCTGGCCGAAAGCGGCGACCGCGCCAAGGCCGACGGCTGCGATCATCACAGTAGATAAAAACAAACGCTTCATGAAAGTGATTTCCCTCGGCAGGTATATCGCGGTCGTCGCCCGGCAGATAATCAGGCGAGTTGGGTCCCGTCAAACGTCTGAAGCGATATCGAGAGCATAGTGCCAAGACGAAGTGTGCACGGTAAGCGATTGCACCGCTCGGCAAATTTAATTGCACGACTCATATTGTGTTTCGTCAATAAAATAAGCCACCAAACGCATGCCCTAAGCCAAATATGTTGAGAGCCGGCTGGGATCAGATAGTGCCATATTGCTAGTACTACATTTGGGATGATTTTCTTATTGAATGGATTAATTCCAAATCGGAATTTATCCGTCCGAGCACTAACGCGATTGCTCTGTACACTTGAAGAAGTGAAAGCAGATTGCGCCAATCTCTGACCTCCATCCCTAAAAACGGAATTACACTTTTGTTCCCAAAGCAGAATGGAAATAGCAAGTAAGAGTGCCGGGCCAACCAATTCAAAACAAAAAAGAATCGGCACAGACATACGTATTGCGAGCAACGAGTGTACTAACCATTGGCCCAAAATATCTGGCTGTTAAGTGGGAAGGGCATGTCGTCAAGGAGTACCTGAAGTGAAATCTAGTACCAAATTTGCGATATCTCTGGCGGTACTTGCGGTCACGCTCGCGGGTGCGTTGAACACCGCGTTAAGCGAGGTCGTGGATACGCCGACAAATCCATTCGCAAAAGATCCTGCGGCCCTATCATCAGGCAAGATGGTCTTCGAATCCACATGTATTGCTTGCCACGGACCGGGCGGCATTGGTGGTCGCGGCCCGGCAATCAATAGTGGTTCGTTCACACATGGTAGTTCTGACTATGAGGTATTCCAAACGATACGCGGTGGAATTGCTGGCACCCAGATGCCTTCGTTCGAGGGTATTTCTAGTGATGATATTTGGAAAATTGTCTCCTACCTGAAAAGTCTTGCCAGCCACGGGACGGAGACTGAGGTTGCGAGCGGAAATGCCGTAAGGGGTAGGACAACGTTTTTTGGCAAAGGGAATTGCGCCAGCTGCCATGAAATCGATAGCCGCGGTTTAGATATTGCGTCAGATCTCTCCGCAATTGGGTCCAAGCCAATTGGCGCTCTGCGAGATGGTGTATTGCATCGCAACTTGCCTCGTTCGGTACGTTGGGCGCCGCCGCATTTTGCGGAAGTTGAGACATCGGATGGGCAAAGACTAAGCGGATTCGTACGTAGCGAGGACAGCTTTGCGCTGCATCTTCAAAGCCGCACTGGTCAAATTACCATGCTGGATAAGAAGAGGCTTCGTAGTCTGACTCCAACTGGCCCCGCTGCGCCGAACATCGGCAGGCAATTATCTTCTAACGAAGTGGAAGACGTTGTGGCCTATCTAGCGACCCATAAGGGTCGAGATTTGTCAGAAGCAGTAAAGGCCAAACCGACGCCAGTTCTCCCATACGCGAAGCTATTGAATCCAGACGTCAAAAATTGGAGCACCTATTGGGGTAATTACAATGGGCATCATTTTTCCGATCTGAATCAGGTAACTCCTGACAACGTAAAGCAGCTACAAGCGCAATGGGCAGCTCCCCTATTGGGAGAATCTGTTCTGGAAGCTACTCCGCTAGTAATTGATGGCGTTATGTATGTTGCCGGCCCGCCCGGTGATGTCTATGCCATTGACGCAAGAAGCGGAATGCAAATATGGGCATTTCATCGGAAACGTGACGTTAAGAACCCTTATGAAATTAATCCGTTCAATAAGGGGGTGGCGGTGTTGGATGGCCGCGTCTTTTTCGGCACGCTCGATAACAACCTAATTGCGTTAGATGCTCATACCGGTCGGGAGCTATGGGAAACGCGTATCGCCGAAACTATGGAAGGCTATACGCTGACGGGCGCACCCTTGGCGGTAAAAGACAAGATCATTGTAGGCATGTCGGGCGGTGAGATGGGTGTCCGCGGCTTTCTCGACGCCTATGACCCGGAAACCGGCAAGAGGATTTGGCGCTTTTACACAATTCCAAAGCCGGATGAACCCGGCGGGAACACATGGCCTGGTGAAAGTTGGAAATATGGTGGTGCCGCGACGTGGCTAACCGGCAGCTACGATGCCGAATTGAACACACTGTACTGGGCCGTTGGAAACCCGGGCCCAGACTATAATCCCGACATTCGCCGAGGAGACAATTTATACAGTGACTGCGTATTAGCGCTGGATCCAGATACCGGCAGGCTTAAGTGGCATTATCAGTTTACGCCAAACGACGGGCATGATTGGGACTCTCAAGAAGATATGGTTCTCGCCGATCAAATGATCGACGGCAAGATCCGAAAACTTCTTCTTCATGCGGATCGCAATGGGATGTTCTATGTACTGGACCGGACGGATGGCCAGTTTTTATGGGCCAAGCCCTTTGTGAAAGTCACTTGGCACAAAGGCTTTGATGCCAAGGGGCGGCCCATTATCAACCCGGGCAGCTCCGTGACGCCCCAGGGACAAATCGTTTATCCGGCAGGCTCGGCGACCAATTTCCAGGCGCCTTCGTATGACAAGGCTACGGGTGATCTGTACCTGTATTTCAACGATGCTCAAGGGTTTGTTGCGAGCGCCCCTGCAATTTATGAGCGCGGCAAACAATTTCTCGGACGTGGAGCCGTGATGCCTCCGGAGGCGCCGCCGCCGAGTCAGGGTATAGCGGCAATGGATTCCAGGACCGGAAAGCTGCGTTGGAGTTTTCCTTTAACGCGAGGGAATAATTCCGCAGGCGTTTTAGCCACCCGCGGAGGGATGCTCTTTGTTGCAACTGCTGAAGGGCAGCTTGTAGGGCTGGATATGAAAAGCGGTCAGCCCAAATGGCATTTTCGGACAGGCGTCGCAATTACGGCTTCGCCCATTAGCTATGCCGTGGACGGTAGGCAATTCATTTCAGTTGCAGCCGGCAACATGATCTACGCCTTTGGATTGCCGGATTAGGCGCCCGATCAAAATTCAATTCCGCTAAATGGTCGTGGCGAAAAACATCCCGTTTTACAGTGAAGGAACAATGAGATGGAAAATAGGCATACAGGTTTTGCGCTAGCTTATCTGGTCGCTGCTTTTCCTTCACAGTAAAGCGATGGGCGCTCACATTAGAAAAATGACTTCAATGATCGGTACGATACTTTCTCTCAACGAACTTAAGGGGGTTGAAAATGCGTTCACATATATTTTGCGTTAGCCTAACGTTTGTGGCAGCGCTGGGGTCTCCAATCGTGTCGGCACAACCCGCGGCAACTACAACTGTTGCGCCCCCGGCGGCGTCGGCGACAATGCGCGGCAAGCCGGCGGAAGAATTTAAGTACATGCCCCAGCAAGACATAACAAAGGCAATGTTTCGGCCGGGGCCTGTGAATTCAACAGTAGTATCAGATCACGAAAATTATTGGATTGAGTATGTGAAGCGTAGTGACACTGGTAACAAGGTGGAAGCTCATAACCACTGGATCGATTATATTACTGTGCTTTCGGGCGAGGGTACTTTGACCTATGGCGGTACTGTCGATAATCCCAATTTGTCCAATCCGAGCGAACCGCGCGGTGAAACTACAATAAAGGGAGGGACCACAATTTCGCTGCACCCTGGCGACTACCTATTGTTGCCAGCAGGGATGTGGCACATTTTTGGTGGAGCCCCAGGAAGAACGCTCAGCTACGTTATCTTTAAAGTGCGGCAATAAAATTTGCTATTTTGGTATCAGCTTCAGCAAGCTATCCGCCTCGGTCAGAACATAGACGGCGCCGTCTGGTCCCTGCCGAACATCGCGAATTCGAGCATGCAAGTTAGTTAAGAGGGGTTCTTCTGCGATAATCTTGTCGCCAGACATTTCAAGGCGATCGAGCATTCGTCCACGTAGGGCGCCCACGAAGAGGCTATTTCTCCATTGAGGGAATAAACTTCCTTGATAAAATGCCATGCCCGAAGGTGCAATTACGGGGTCCCAATAATATACGGGCTGCTCCATGCCTTCCTTTGCCGTAATGCCTGCCCCGATGGGTGTGCCTGGATAATCAACACCATGCGTAATCACAGGCCAACCGTAGTTCTTGCCTTTCTCTATTAGGTTGAGTTCGTCGCCACCGCGCGGTCCATGCTCGGTTTCCCACAATCGTCCCGTTCTCGGATCAAGCGCCAGCGCTTCGGGGCTGCGGTGACCGCTGGACCAAATTTCCGGTAACGCACCCTTGCGGGTCAAGAATGGATTTCCTGGCGCGGGTCTCCCGGCCGAAGTAATCCTTATGGTCTTACCAAGATGGTTATCCAGTTTCTGTGCGACGTCCCAAGGCGTTCCGGTGTCACGATCACCAATCGCTACATACAAATTATGGTCATGACCAATGGCTATGCGCCCGCCTTGTTTCATGGAGAAATTCTTCACGGGCAGGGCAGGGATAGCTCTGAAGATGACGGTTACGTCTGCTATTTTAGTGCCATCAAGTCGAGCACGCGCAATGTTCGTGTTGCTATAGCCTTCGGCCAGGCGCTCGAAGAACGCGAAATAGATGCAATGATTTCTAGCGAAGCTGGGATCGAGCACAACGTCTAGCAGTCCGAGCTTCCCAGGTTCAGTTAAGGAATCTAGTCCGGCAAGTGGCGCAGACAGGTTTCCCTGCTGGTCCAGTATTCGCAGGTTTCCGGGTTCCTTTTCGGCGATCAGAAGTGCCCCGTCTGGCAGGAACGCCAAGCTCCAGGGAAGGTGCAACTTATCAGTAAGCGTTGTGACCTTGAATGGTGTCGTAGAACGATAAGGGGCCCGAGTTTGCTGCGGAAAAAGAGGTTTATCATCTGCCTTTTCGGGCGCGCGGTTCTCGATCGGTTGACCTTCGATCAGGACAGGGGCGGGGAAGTCGCGGTTATTTTCTATGGTCGGTGATGGTTGTGTCTGAGCAGGCTCCGAAAAAGTCAAAATGCAGATAAGACTCGCGACAATAATTTGGCGCTTCATGCGAATATCCTTCAACGTATTGCTGACGTGCCGAACCGGTGCCTGCCGAATTCAGGGAAAGTCTCGGAAGTCGTCTACCAGATCAGCGAATGCCGGAGGTTTGTCAATTGGACCTCAATTGATCTGTTTGACGTGAAGCAGAAAATCCTCCGCTGGAGAATTGGGGCTCAGTGATGATTTTGGATGTGGTATGGATAACTTCCTATAGAGGCTACGCCGCCCTTCGATCCCACAATGACTATTGATCAGTTGAGCGGTGTATCCGCCAACGCATCCATTGGCGCGGTTTTGGAGCTGAATTCTATAGAGAGTCCTAGGATATTATCGCACGCCAGTGGCTTTTATACGAATTAGCAATCGTCTTATTCAATTTTCGTATTAGCAAAAATGGCACTCCCAGTGCGACGCTTCACAAAACCAATGTGATTTCTGGGGGGAAGTATTCGATGCATTATGGTTTGAACCAGGTACGAGTTCGTCTTGCTGGTGGCGCTGCCATTCTGGCGCTCACCGCTGGTGGCGCCATGGCGCAGGAAGGTGTCGAACAAGTCGTCGTGTCCTCGACGCGCCTTCAGAGCGCGGGCTTCGATGCTCCGACTCCCACCACAGTGATCAGCGCCGCTGACTTGGAATCCCAGGCTAAGCCGAGCGTGTTCGAAGCCATCACCCAGCTTCCCGCCCTGCAGGGTTCTTCGGGCGAAGGCTACAACACCGGTTCGACCACAACCGGCCTGATCGGCCTGTCCTCGCTGGGTCTGCGCGGCCTGTCCCCGCTGCGCACCCTGGTGCTGCTCGACAGCCAGCGTGTCGTCGGCGGTAACTTCAATGGCGCGGTTGACGTCAGCCAGATGCCGCAGATGCTGATCCAGCGCGTGGACGTCGTGACCGGTGGTGCGAGCGCCTCCTGGGGCTCGGACGCCGTCGCCGGTGTCATCAACTTCGTCACCGACAAGAAGTTCGAAGGCTTCAAGGCCAATGCGCAGACTGGTCTGTCGACCTATGGCGACATGGGTCAGGTCCTATTCCAGATGGCGGCTGGTACCAGCTTTGCCGGTGGCCGCGGTCACTTCGAGATCGCGGGCGAATATTCCTATAACGACGGCCTACTGCCGCGTTATCCGGTGGCCCAGCAGTACGCCGCTCAGCCAAATATCGGCGGCCGTACCATCTATCGCCAGTCAAGTGTGGCCGCTTACGGCGCCGATACCGGCGCTGCCGCAGCGCCGGCAGGCCAGTCCCGCTCGTTCTACGCCCCTCTCACTCAGGGCACTCAGACCGCTGCTTACGGCTTGATCCAGGCCGGCGGCCCAGCTGCTTTCACCACGTTTGACGCAGGCGGTAAGGCCATCCCGTTCGACTTGGCCGGCACATGCTTCAAGAATGCCGCCAATCAGCTGGCCGGCTCGCTCAATGGCACGTGTCTTGGCACGTCGTCAGATCCGGGCGATCAAAACAGCTCGCATCAGTTTGCCAATGGCCTGTATGACCCGCTGACCCGCGGTAACGTCTATGCCCGTGCGTCCTATGACCTGACGCCTTCGACGGAAATTTACGCCACCCTGAACTACGGCGTCGCGCGGACGGAGAATGTTCCGGCCGGTGGTAATTCTCAAAAGAATGGCATTACCGCGCGTTGCGATAACCCCTACCTGCTCGCTTCGGGACTGTTCAACAGCACCGCGGCCTGTTTGGCTGCTTACCCAGGCAACGCCATTAGCTATGGTTCGTCTTATGCCAATATTCCCACCGACCAGTTAATGTTTCTGACCCGCACCATGCGCCGCTATGTGGTGGGCGGTGACGGCAGCTTCGACCTGTTCGGCAAGAGCTGGAATTGGGATTCCTATTTCCAGCACGGCGAAACCGACACCAGCATCAAGATCTACAACATGCCGCTGTCGGGCTCGCCCTTCACGCCGGGCACCAACAACACGAATGGCGCCATCTCACGCTTCAACCTGGCGACGGACGCGATTACCAACGCCGCCGGCCAGATCGTCTGCCGCAACACCATCGCGCAGGCCTATGGTTGCGTGCCCTTCAACCCCTTCGGTGGCCAGACCCTGACGCCCGGCCAGATCGCTTATTTCGACGGACAGAATGTTCCCGGCGGCACCACTATTGGACCGACCGCGATCCAGACCATGCGCCAGGAAGCCTTCAGCTTCTCGGTCAACGGTTCGCCGATCGAAACCTGGGCCGGCCCTGTTGCCGTTGCGTTTGGTTACGAATACCGCGAAGAGCATTACACCCAGCGTGCCGACCCATACTCTGCTGGCGTGAGCCGTTCGACCCCGGCCACCATCAACGAGCCCTGCACGGATCCATTCATTGACTGTGGCCTGAACACCACGGCCCCGCAGGGTCTAGGTGCGTGGAACGCGGGCAACTACCATAACGGTGTCGGCACCTATCACGTGAACGAAGCGTTCATCGAAGTTGGTATACCGCTGCTGAACGATCAGTTCTGGGGCAAGCTGGACCTCGATATTGCCGGTCGTCATGCACGCTACAATTCGCAGAACGGTATTGGTGGCCTCGGTATTAACCCGGCCAATGGCGTAAATGTTCTGCCAGGCGCTCCGGGCGAAATCCCCGGTACCGATGCCAACACCTGGAAGGTGGGTATCACCTGGGAAACGCCGATCCCCGGCGTGCGCCTGCGTGCCCTGCAGTCCCGCGACGTTCGCGCGCCGAACCTGTCGGAACTGTTCACCCCGCCGGCCGGCCTGAACGGCAGCATCAACAACACTTTCATCAACAATGTCGCACCAGGTACCGGAAACAATCAAAACGTCCGCCAGCTCAACATTGGCAACGGCAACCTGAAGCCGGAACGGTCGCAGACGACGCAAATGGGCCTTGTGTGGCAGCCGGACTTCATCCCCGGCTTCCAGGCTTCGGTCGACTACTACCGTATCGCTGTGAAGGGCGCGATCATCGCCCTTGGCCTGCAGCAGGTTGAAGATCTTTGCTTCTTCAGCCAAACCCAGGGCCTGACCAGCGCCGCGTCATTCTGTAACCAGGACGCGATCACAACCTCCGACGGCGTCAACCAGAGCGTCGCTGCCCCGCATGGTGGCACGAGCATCACTGCAGTTGCCTCCAAGGTGTTTAACTTCGCGGCGTTGACGACCGACGGCTTCGACCTGGAAGCGAGTTACTCGTTTGACCTCCAGGACTATGATGTCCCCGGTACCTTCAACTTCCGTTCGTTGGCCACACACACCAGCAAGTTCATCAACGACTCCGGTATCCCCGGTACGCAGCGTAACGTTGAACTGGCCGGCGCGCTCGGCGGCGGTGGTAACTCCAACAGCTACAACTCCAACTTCAACGTGTTGAACTGGAAGCTGCAGGAAACCCAGAGCTACCAGAACGATAGCTGGGGCATCAACCTGACGGAACGCTGGTACTCCGGCGGCGTGTTTACGGGTAACCGAAACTCCATCGTTTGTGCCCCTGGCACCTGCCCAGTCTCCACGGTCCAAAGCCCGACCATCAACTTCAACAAGGTTTCGTCAATCCTGTACCTGGATATCGGCATCAACTGGAACGCCAGCGACAAGACCAACCTGTATGCGAAGGTTGATAATGCCGCCAACACCCGTCCGCCGGATACGGGTAGCAACAACCCCAATAACGGTTTGTACGACGTCATTGGTCGACTGTATCGCGTCGGCGTCCGTTTCAGTAACTAAAGGTAAGTAGTGGGGCGTCTCGACGTCCAACTCCAAAAAAGCTTTCGCATATGTCCCCCTGGACGGTTGCGAGAGGCACGCAATACTCGAGCCCTCGATATGCGTGTTGCTTCGCCCCACTGGCTAAATGCCCGTGGGGCGATCTTTTATCAGAGCCGGCGTGGACCTTCGCAGTGCAAACCTCACAGAGACAACTTTAGGAAAGTGTGGTGCGGGCTTTGTTCGCGACGAACAGCTATTGCAACAGGAATCGCGGGAACTTCTGTAGGCTTGATGTGCGATATAGCCCCGGCGTCTTATCCAAATTTCTGCTTTGATTGCAGCAAGAAAGTACGCAGGGAATTCTCAAACGGTCGCAAAAGCGCCCCAGCATTCCCACGAAAATGAGCATCGCGTAATCATCGATTCACGAGATATTCTCGGTGGCTTGCACCGCCAATATTGACGGATATAGTTTTCGAAAAAGACGGCCATTGACGGGCGTTCTTGGCGCGGTGATCATCAAGAAATTATTGGATGCTCTTCGTCGAAGTGCGCGATTAGAAACGCCAGAAGTTTGGGGAGGAAAATACAGCCATGAAGATATCACCATTGTTCGCTGCGTTTTGCGCAGTGGCATTCGCAGGAAGCTCATCGTCCTTCGCCCAGAATGATGTGCCCGCAGGCTCGTTTCCGCTTGCGGCAAAGGCCGGGGTAGACAGTCACGCAGATAAGATTGCGCCACCCGGTGCGATCAACCAAGGCCCGTTCAACATGAACAGCTGGAAGTTCGGCCATGCTTTCGATGCACCTCCCAACACGCCACTCTGGAATCCCGTCAAATTGAAGATGATGCGAGGCGAGAAAATCACCAGCACCACGGTGATGGGAAATGCCGATCCCGAAGTGTACTGCGCCGCGGCCAATTCCGGCGTCGATTTCGTCTGGACAGAAATGCAGCATTCTGGCGGTACGTGGGACTCGGTGCAAAAAATGTGGAGCCGCTGTCCCAACGCCAAGGCTGTTCCGGGTGTGCGCATTCCCAGCGCCAACCAGATTGACGAACAACACGCGCTTGATCTGGGAGCAATGGTCCTGATCGTTCCCACTGTTCATGACGTCGCGGAGGCGCGCGAGGCCGTCAAATGGGCCTACTATCCACCCAAGGGCGGACGCAGCCAGGGAAATATGTCCCAAGCCTACAGCAAGGTGCCCGGCGGTTATCACAATACCTTCAACAATAATCTGGTTTTGATCGCCATGATCGAGACCCTCGACGGCTTGAGGGATGCGGACAAAATTGCCGCCTTGCCCGGCATAGATGCCGTGTTTGCTGCGTCCGGCGACCTGAGCAATTTCGCCGGTTACAAACAGGGGGATCCGGACTATGAGCGCGAGATCAACATCGTTCATGATGCAGCGCTGCGCGCCGGAAAGTACCTATGCGGTCCTTGGTTCTGGCTTAACCGTCCGGACTTCAAATGCTTCCAAGGTCATGGCGGCGATCAGATCACTTCCGTGGTACCTGGTCTTCAGGCTGTTTTTGTGGATGCGGAAAAGCGAGAATTTGGTGCGCTTTGGAATACCCCGGGTCGTGTTACGGGGGGGGCTTTCGCACCCAATCAGGCAGCGAAGCCACAATAGGCCATCCATTGAAAGTGAAAACTGAGCTTGGGGACAATCTATGACTTCGCGTAAAGGGATAGCATGGCATCGCCGCGCTGTGCTGGGTGGTTTGGTCACGGCGCCGCTTTCGGCGCCAGCTAAGGCCGCGCTGGACCGTGTGAGTTTCAAGGTGCCAGATGGTGCCTGCGACTGCCATCATCATGTCTATGATCCTAGCCGCTGGGCGTACGCCCCAGATGCAGTGCTCAAGCCCCCGCCCGCCACCATTGAAGATTATCGCCGTTACCAAGCTCGTATCGGCACCAGCCGCAGCATAGTAGTGACGCCTTCGACCTATGCCTTCGACAACGAATGTTCCGCCGATTTTCTCAGGCAGCAGGGCGCACGCGCAGTCGGCGTGGCGGTCGTACCGGCCGATGTCGATACCGGGACTCTTAAGAAGCTGCACGCTATAGGCTTCCGTGGCGTGCGGGTGAACGGCGCGGCCGCCGGCAATCCTCTCGGCCCTGACGCGATGATGCCCTTGGCGAGGCGTATCGCGCCGTTAGCATGGCACATGCAGCTCAATCTCACTCCACTGCAATATATCGAACATCAAGATGTTATTCTTAAGCTGCCGGTGACGGTGGTGGTGGATCATATGGCGGAGATACCGGGACAGGACGGGGTGAAGTCACCTGCATTTACCGCGCTGCGCCGCTTCATTGACGCCGGGAAAACCTGGGTAAAGGTCTCAAGCCCCGATGCTGGGTCTAAAAGCGGACCACCCGGCTATGCCGATCGTATCGCTATCGCCCGCGCTCTTGTCGCCGCCGCACCAGAGCGCTGCGTCTGGGCCTCCAACTGGCCCTTTCCCAGTTCCAGTCCCGACAAAAAGCCCGATGCGGTTCTGATGCTGGATATCGTGAAAACCTGGGCTCCAGAAGAGAAACTCCGCCACCGAATCTTGGTGGAGAATCCCGAAGCTCTTTACGGCTTTGATCCAAAGAGCCGGCCTGTCGCCAAGCCGTAAGACGGCTTGGAGCAGGGCGCTTCCGCGCCGCTACCCACAACCTGCTAAACGTTTACCGGCGCTTCACTTCAGCGCGAAGGTCAAAATGTTGCTTCCGGATGCTACGGCAACATACTGGCGCCCGTTCAGCACATAGGTCATTGGACAGCCCCTCCAGGGCTGGTTTCCATGGATTGTCCATAGGGTCTTGCCGTTCTTGGCATCGACCGCAGCAAACCCGCCGCCGGTCTCGCCATAGAACACCAGGCCCCCTGCGGTGCTCAGTACACCGGAATAGTTGGCTTCCTGGGGCCCTTCTTGTGGGATTTCCCAGATCGTTTTTCCGGTCTGGATATCGAGCGCCCGGAGATATTTCAGGCCAGGGTCGTTGGGATCGCGCACGCCCTCATACCCCTGGCTCTCCTTAGAGGTCTGCCGGTAGATGCTGCAATCCTCGACCGCCATCACGTAAAACAGCTTTGTTTCGGGACTGAAGGATGTTGCGTACCAGTTGGTGGCACCCCGCACGGACGGACATCCCTTTACGCCGGCCGGCGTTACATCGTTGCCGGGTAGCAAACGTGGCTTGCCGTCGGCGCCATAGCCGCTGGCCCAGTTCATTTTCCGGACAAAAGGCTTGGCAGTTAGGAACTCGCCCGTGATCCGGTCGAGCACGAACATAAAACCGTTGCGGTTGGCCTGCAGCAACAGCTTGCGCGGACGGCCGCCATAGTCGGTATCGACCAGAAGCACCGGCTCGGTCGCGTCCCAGTCGTGCAGGTCGTGCGGCGTGAATTGGTAATACCATTTCAGCTTACCGGTTTTCACATCCAGCGCGATCACGCAATTGGTGTAGAGGTTCTCGCCGCCGCGTTCTGCCGCGTCGGTGGCAGGAAACGGATTGCCAACCGTCCAATAAAGCGTGCCGGTTTGCGCGTCATACGAGCCTGTCAGCCATGTGGCCCCGCCGCCTATACCAATGGCGGTACCTTTCCAGGTTTCGGAGCCGGGTTCGCCGGGGCGCGGCACGGTGCGGAAGCGCCATGCCTCCTTGCCGGTGGTGGCCTGATAGGCCACCAAAAACCCAAGCAACGGACTGTCGCCGCCACTCACGCCGGCGATGACCAGGTCGCCCACCACCATGGGTGCCGAGCTGGAGCCAAAGGCGCCCTTGGTCTGGGGCATGTTGACGTCCCACCTCAGGCCGCCGGTCAAACGGTTCAGGCAGATGAGATGCGCGTCGGTGGTGGCAAAGAAGACTCGGTCACCCAGGATCGCCACGCCGCGATTCATCGCCCCAGGATTGCGGCGCCGGCCATCGGCGGTGGGCTCAGTGTAATTGAAGCACCAGAGCTGGCGGCCGGTGCCGGCGCCCAGCGCACACACCTTGTCCGCCGAGGTGACATACATGACGCCATCCACGACAATGGGCGTAGTCTCCAGGTTGGGCGCCTCCAGAGAATAGACCCATTCCATCTGCAGACGGTCGACATTACCGGTGTTGATCTGGCTGAGCGGACTGTGACGATTGCCGCCCAACACGCCGTTATAAGTCGGCCACTCGCCCGACTTGGGATTGACGACCCGGTCCATGGCTTCCGCGGAGATTTTCTCTTCCATCCCGGCCTTCGGAGCAGGCTTTGTGCCGCCGTCCAGGCTGGCGAGATAGGCAATCAGGTCGCGGCGTTCCTGCGCGCGGCCCTTGAAGGGCGGCATTATGGAATTCTTCTCGGGCACGATCTGCGCATATTGTTTGTCGGTCAGGAAAAGCAGGCGTCCATCCAGGGTCTGCAGTTCCAGGTCATGTTCAGCCCGGCCGCGCGCAAAGCCGCGCAAGGCGCTGCCGTCACGCATCCTCACATTGACGACGCGCCAGCCGTCGTCCGGGCAGAAGGCCCAACGCGGGCAGCTCGCCGTGGTGTGAATGCCCATCTGAGACGTGGGGTTATCCAGCACCAGCTCCAGCTCGCGTACCGTGGCGCGGCGGCCAATGGCGGACAGGTCCGGCCCGTTCGCCTTGCCCTGGCCCTGAACCATGTGACAGCCGGCGCACTGGCCATTGCTGAAGAACAGCGCCTCGCCCGCCCCCACATTCCCGGCAGGCTTGGTGTCGAAGGCGGATTGGTTGAGAGAGCGCAGCCACGCCGCCAGTTCTCGAAGGTCGTTGTCGGGCAGGTTGTTGAAGGAGGGCATGCCGCCAGGAGTGCCGCTTCTGATCAAATCGCGAATTTGCGCCTCGGTCATGGGGCGCAGAGTGATATTGTTCATCAGTGAAGGTGCCCGGTCTCCGCCGGCGCCGCCCTCGCCATGGCAGCCTTCGCACATGCTGTCGAACTGCTTCGGCGGAGCGGAAAAGCCAGCCGGTGTCTGTGCCATGGATGGGCCAGCCCATAGGGCGACGAGAATCACGGCACCGGCGATGTGCTTTATCATGGAGCTAGACCTTCTTCTTGTTATTGCCGGTCAGGCGAGGCTGGGCTGGTTGGCGCGGCGCTTCTTCCAGCGGTAGGCGGCCAGCGAATTTTTCCAGAAGACTTTCTCCATCACGTCGCGGCCCTTGGGCGTGAAATATTCCAGGTCCAGCGCCACCAGCTCGCCGAAACTGCTCATCGGCTCGCTGTTGGTCCAGTCGCTGGCGAACATCAGCCGGTCGGGGCCGAAGGTCTCATAGATTTCGTCTAGGCGCGGCTTGTAGAAGGCGAGGTCCTTGGGAATGCGCCCGCCCGTCTGAACCCGGCGGCCGCGTTCATCCACGCGCTGGAAGATTTCAGAAAACTTCACATAGATATGCGGACGCTTTGCCAGCTCCTGAGTCTGCTTTTGCCAGGTCGCGCGCTCGGCGGGATCATCGGGCACGCGCGCACCGGGCAGGTGGTTGATCACGACCCGCAGGCCTGGAATCCGGTCGGTGATCTGCAGCAGTTGACGCACTTCCCGCGGGCCGCCGCCAAAGTCCATCGTCAGGCCCGCGTCGGACAGCGCCTTGAGGTCTTCCCAGACCCGCGGTTTCTTGAGCAACTCCTCCACATTACGGCCCCAGAGATTGGAAACGCGGATGCCGACATAGAGCGGATTGCGGTGCAGCCGCTCCAGATGTTCGCGGTAATCGGGATGGCCGAGGAGCAGGTCGCCCACTTCGCCGACCATGATGGGCTCGTTCTTCGAAACCTCCATCACCCAGTAATTGTCTTCGATCCAGGGGCTGCATTCCGTCTCGATCGCGCCGACCACGCCGTGGGGCTCAGCGATCTTGGCATAGTCCCCTGGCAGGAAGCGGCGATAGATGCTGGCCGGTTGTTCCTTGTTCGGCCACGGGATGCCTTGGGGCCTGGTGGGATCGTAGAGATGCACATGGGTGTCGATGATGGGGATGGATGATTTCTGGGCTTCGGCGTCTGTCGCGCCGGCACCGGCCGCCGCCGCCGCCATGGCAGCCGCCTGCATGAATGAGCGTCGATCCATTTTGCCTCCCCTTCGCCCTTGTGCCGGGCTTTTTTTGTCTTTCGGACTGCCGGATATGCGGGCCGCCATGCGTGAGACTAGTTTGACTGGCCACCGGGGCGCAATTCTTCCCGGACGCCGGCCCCCTGTTATTGCGCCCGTCCCGAGCCTAATATTCCGGGGTGGCGACCTGCTGGGATAACGCCGGCGCCAATGGGAAGGACGCATGCGCAACAAGGCCGCTCTTGCGGTGTTCCTGATCGGCATCAGTTGCGGCAGCGCAGCAGGCTGGGCCGCGGGAAGCGATCAGGTGGTGAAACTGCGCCGCCTGTCGGAGCAGGAATACCGCAATTCCATCGCCGATATCTTCGGCAAAGATATCGCGGTCCAGGGCATGTTCGAACCGCAGATCCGGATCAACGGCCTGGTGGCGACCAGCACCGCGGTCCTTTCCGTGACGCCAGCGGGTTTTGAATCCTTCTCCAAGATGGCCGACAGCATCGCCATCCAGGTGACGGATGCGCCGCATCGCGGCAGGCTGGTGCCTTGCGCGCCCAAGTCTGCCAAAGCCCCGGACGATGGCTGTGCGGGGGAGTTCTTCGGCCGTTATGGCCTGATGCTGTTCCGCCGTCCCCTTACGGCGAACGAGCAGCAGGCAAGGGTGAACCTTGCCCACGCCATGACCCAGGCATCGGGCGACTTTTATGGCGGGCTGCGCTATGGCCTGGCGCAAATGCTGCAGTCGCCCAATTTTCTGTTCCGCAAGGAATTGGCGGTGCAAAACGGTAAAGCGTTGAGCCTGGAACCTTACAGCCGCGCCACCCGTCTGAGCTATCTGATGTGGGACACCACACCCGACACCGAGTTGCTGCATGCGGCGGAAACCGGTGACCTGAACACGGCGGCAGGATTGGACCGGCAGGTTAACCGGCTGCTAGCGTCGCCGCGGCTGGAAGCCGGCATGCGCGCCTTCTTTGCCGACATGCTGGAGCTGGATACTTTCGATACGGTTTCGAAGGACTCACTGCTGTTTCCGAAATGGAGCGCCGCAATGGCGTCTTCGGCCAGGGAAGAAACGCTGCGCGACGCCATCCATCTGACCTTGCGGGAGAATGGCGACCTGCGCGAGCTGATGACCATGCGCAAGACCTTCCTCAACCGGAACCTGGCGGCGATTTACGACGTCGACTTTTCCTTCGACGACGAATGGATGCCCCATGAATTCGCGCCCGACTCGGGCCGCAGCGGCATCGTCACGCAGGTCAGCATGTTGTCCATGTTCTCGCACCCCGGACAAAGCTCGCCCACCAAGCGCGGCGTGGCGCTGATGGACATCTTCCTGTGCGAGCCGACCCCGACACCGCCGGCCAATGTCGACTTCTCCGTCATCAACGATACCAGCGGGCCGCTCAAGACGGTGCGCGAGCGGCTGATGGCCCATGCCACGACGCCGACCTGTGCATCCTGCCACACCCACAGCGATCCCATCGGGCTGTCGCTGGAAGGCTTCGACACCATCGGTGGACGGCGTTTGACGGAAAATGGCCAGCCCATCGATCTTTCCGCCACCTTGCGGGGCAAGACGTTCCGCGACGGCCCGGGGCTTGGCCAGTATCTGCACGACAATCCCAAGTTCCCGGCCTGCATGGCGCGCAAGCTCTATGCCTATGCCAAGGGTGTCGACACCGAGGAGGTCGATGCCTCGACCTTCAAACCCGCCTATCAGGCCTTTGCCGATTCAGGCTATCGTATGCGCAACCTGATCAAGGGGCTGGTCGAAAGTCCCGAATTCTTCGACACACAAGCTGCCATAAAACAAGTATCCGCCCGCCAGTAGGATAAGGTCATGGTACTTCATCGTAGAACGCTCCTTCGCGGCATGTTCCAGGGCTCTGCCGCCGTGATGGCGGTTCCGTTCCTGGATTGCTTCCTGGACAGCAAGGGGCAGGCGCTGGCGGCGACGGGGCAGCGCATTCCAACCCGCTTCAGCACATTCTTTTATGGCCTTGGTCTGACCACATCGCTTTGGGTGCCCAAAAAGGCGGGCTTGGATTACGAAACGACCGTCCAGTTGAAGCCGCTGGAACCGTTCAAGAAGAAGATGAACGTGTTCAGCGGCATGCGCGTCATGGTGGATGACAATCCGAACTTCCAGCACTGGTCGGGCAATGCCGCCATCGCTACGGGCATCGCGCCGACCAAGGTGTCGCAATTCGATTCCAAGACCATCGACCAGACGATTGCCGACGTCATAAGTCGCGGCACCCGCTACAAGTCGGCGGCGGCGGCCGCATCGGGTGATCCCAAGCATTGCTATTCGAGCCTGGGCGGCGCCAACACGCTTCCGGCTGAACCGTCTCCCTTGTCCCTCTACACCCGCCTGTTCGGGCCGGGCTTCCAGGATCCTTCCAGCGGCGCCTGGAAACCCGATCCCCAGGTGATCCTGCAGCAGAGCGTGCTGTCCGCCGTCAGCGACGAGCGCAAGGACTTCATGCATAAGCTGGGCGCCGGCGACCGGGCGCGGATGGAACAGTATTTCAACTCGGTGCGCGAAACCGAGCTTCAGATGGCGGCGGAATTGCAGCGCCCCGACGTGGTGGCCAAGGTTGAAATCCCGGCTGCGCCTGGCGAAATGCCGGTGAACTATGCGCTGCCCAATGTGCGCGTCGTGACGCCGCTGATGGCGAAGCTGGGCGCGCTGGCGCTGGCGACCGACCAGACGCGGGTGTTCAATCTGGCCATCTCCGAACCGGGATCCAATATCTTCGTGCCGGGCGATCCGCTGGGTTATCACGTGACCACCCATATGGAAGCGATTGATCCGGTCCTGGGTTATCAGCCGCATGTCGCCCAGTACAATGTCTACAGCATGGAGCTGCTCGCCAGCGTGCTGAAGGAACTGGACGCGATACCCGAAGGCGATGGGACCTTATTGGACCACAGTCTGGTGTTCGCTTATAGCGACCAAAGCTATGCCAAAATCCACGCCGTAGATGGCATTCCCATCATGCTTGCGGGCAATGCCAGCGGGCGCATGAAGACGGGCTATCATATAGCCGGCGGCGGCAATGCCGTGTCGCGTGTGGGCTTGACGGCGATGAAGGCCATGGGGCTTTCGGTTGATGGTTGGGGCAAAGGCTCCATGGAAACCAAAAGCGCCTACACCGAGCTGCTGGCCTAGCAGGAGACGATTATGCGCCTGCGTCCTTGGCTTCTGGCATCTACGCTTGTGGTGGCCTGCGCTGCCGTCCCGGCGGCAGCCGCCCCCTGGACGCGCGGATTTGTCGTTCGCGAATACGGCTTTGCCTTTCGCTATGGCGGCCGGCCGGGGCTACCGGAAACCGCGCCGGCCGCGGATTGCGCGCGTGGCAGTGCGACACATTTCAACGATAAAGCGGAGATGCGCACGGCGCTGTCACGGCAGTCCTGGCGCGGCAACCAGGAAATCGAAAACATCATAGCGCCGCCGGGGATCGAGAAGGCGCGCCTGCCAACCTATGTCCGTTTTTATATCTGGGGCCGGGCTGTGTCCTACCGCGGCTGGCGCAAGGGCATCGAGACTTACGTCAATCCTTTCGCCGCGCAAGATCCGGGCCAGCCGCAAGTCGTGAGCAGGATTTCCGACGGATTCGATCTGGATGGAAACGTCAAGACCGGCGGCTTCACCAGCCCGCAGGGTATTCGCGGCATCGACAATGCGCTTTACCGCGCTTGGGGCTGCGATGCGCCGTTCCGCAATCCCGCCAGCGGCACCCTGGACCTGCGCGAAAATACTCAGATGCAGGAAGGTCTCTATACCGTGGTGATCCGGCTGTCCGGCAAGCAGGACCCTATCAACGACAGCGATGCCACGGTGGAAATCGGCTATTCGCCCGACAAGATCGTGCGTGACGCGCGCGCCAATGTCGCGCCAGACTATTCCTACCGCATCGTCAAGAGCGAGCAGTACACCAGGCTGAAGGCTAGGATCAGAAATGGTTTAGTCGAAACCGAACAGGTGGACCGGTTGCACGTTCCCCGCATCGGCTGGTTTCCCGACCAGATGGGTGACGCAGATTTTCATCGCGGGCGTCTTAGCTTGACCATTGATTGGGACGGCAGGTCGGCTTCAGGCTTTGTCGGCGGCTATCGCAATTGGCTGGACCTGCTGGCGGAGAATACATTCGCGCAGACTGGTGCGGAGCAGGGCATTCGGGACCATGAGGACGCCGTAGGCCTTTACTACGCTCTAAAACGGAACGCTGATGGCATGCCAGATCCCAAAACCGGCCGCAATACGGGTATCTCCATGGCCTACAGGATAAAGGCGGTACCGGCACATGTGGTCGATCCTGCCAGGCCTGCGGAGGTCCGCAGGCTACCTGCTGATGAGGAGCGAAACAGGGGCTTTGAAACCGTGAAGGCTGCGATGATCAAGGCTGTCACGACACGTATCGTGCAAGATGTGCCGCTTGGAACGGGCGAGGGTCAGTTCCCTGCCATGGAAAAAACCATCGCAGATTTGCCGAGCAGGGACTTTTTTTTAAAAAACCTGGATGCGCCCGGTTGGCTTGATGAGAACGGCAATGTGGTTGAATCGCCGCGGAAGCGGGAAAAACTCTCTGCCCTGCGATTCCGTCAGGAAAACTAGATCAAATGCCCGATCCCCAAGGGTATCTATTCTACCGCCCTCGCTCTGGCATTTGGTCTGACCAGCCGAGACAGTCGCCAATCGCGAGTATAAGAGGAACATAGGATGCCAAAATGCCCAGGGTTTGCGGCAGCTCTGTTGAGCCTTTCCGCGCTTATTTCGGTAACTAACGCGGCTGAAATCTTTCCGTCAGCTGAGGAAGCCGAAACGGCCCGATTGAACCGGGATATTGCAAAAAATAACGCTGATGCAGATCAGCATTATGCGCGGCTGAGGGATCAGTATCTACAGCAGAAGAAGCAAAACGACCTGCTTCACGAGCAATACCTAGCTCAGATGAAGGAATACGACGCGCGCAATGCTAGGTATCAGGAAGAGAAGAGGAAGAACGATCTGCTACAAGAGCAGTTTAGAAAAGGTGGGAGTAGTAACTAACTAGAGTGCCATCGCTGTACCGCACCCTCACATTTCCACTAGCACTAGCAATAGCCCTGCTGTCCGCTTGTACAGCCGTCCAGCCCGATGTTTCGGAGCGCTTGAGGGCTGATCTTCTGGCGGGGAACAGTGCCACGTCTGTGCTGGGCAAGTGGTGCGCCACCGCGCACCTGGCAGAGCCGCCGACAATCGCGGCACTGCGTGACCTGGTACATGTCCCAGCCAGTAAGGAGACCCGGGCCCTTCTAAAAGTAGGCGCCGATGAACCTATAAGCTACCGCCGTGTAAAGCTGGTGTGCGGTACCCACGTTCTATCGGAAGCCGACAATTGGTACGTACCCGCTCGCCTGACACCACAGATGAATGTACAGCTTGATACCAGCAACACTCCCTTTGGCTTGGCGGTAAAGGCCTTAAATTTCCATCGCGTCACACTGGATGCGCAATCCACCAAGGGACCGAGAACAATCCTGCGTGTCCGCGCCCTATTGCTGACCCAGGATATGCAGCCCTTCAGCCTGGTGGTCGAGAATTACACTTCCGAGTTAAAACGCTCTGCGTTTTAACAAGCCGTTATCGGGGCGGGACGCTGTTCTAATTTGTTGCAGCAGCAAATGCCCGCTTTGGAGAAACGCGGTCATTCCTTCGGTCGGTTAGAGCATGTTGGGCTGAAATTCGACTATCGATTTGGTGCACTGTTAAATGTTGGCGGCACACCGTCCCTGGGCCGACTCAAGGTGAGAACTGGCAAGAAAACGGTGACTGTTTCAGTCCTATTTCCTGATGGTGTTATTGTTGGTATCGGGCATTAAAGGCACGAAAATAGTTGAGCCTTATTAGAGGGTTATCTATTGATTTTGATGGCGTCCCTGGGCACCATCACCCAATACGCCAATGTTCGCGGGTGTTCGGGTGAGTTCAAATTTCTCGGACATCAAGCGCATGTAACGTGAGGGTGTTCAGGCGTGGTCGCTTGATGCTCGGAGCAGCCGTCGAATTTGATGGTGTTTTTGCTGGTATCTCGCCGCCCGCAGTCTGGCGCCCGTCGGACCTGCAAGCAGTTAGGTGCGCAGTGCGGTTACCAGCCTTGTCACAGCCGGAGGGGTCGTGCGGGCAGCAGAACGACCGTTTTACCCCCAAAGCTGCCATCCGGCGCTGGCCGGTCCAATGTCCGCTTTGCGCCAACAGCGGACATTCGCCGTTCACAGATGGGCCCGGCCACAAATATGTGGATATTGTCAGTGGGCAATCAACTGACTGGTATGCGTTGTCTCAAGCTCCGCGCGCGCAGCAGCCAATTGGATTTGAAATTGTGGATTCTGCATCAATTTGAGCGCCAAAACGGTTCCGAACTGCTGGCCCGCCACGATATCGCTGCGATAGTGCACGCCGCAGATCAGCCGGCGTTCGGCATATTGCGACGCGCGCGCCAGGATTTCCTGGGACCTGGCGGGAATCAGATCGGCCAGCACCACGCCCATCGAGAAGGCCCTTGTGGCATGGCCGCTGGGATAGGAGTTGGCCGCCTTGCCCGGCTTCACCGGGGTGCAGGTCTTGATCGCGGGTTCGGCGGCATAGGGCCGGTCGCGGTGGAAATAGGCCTTGGCGTCCTTGGTGTCGTCTTCTTCTTCCTCGCCCACCAGGGTGAGAAGCTTGAACGTTTGCGGGCTGGCGGCAAGATCAAAGCCGGCCGCGTCGTTGAAGATTGTTGGCGTCTCGTTCTCGGCGTCGTGCTTGGCAACAGCTCGGTCGTCGGCCGTGCTGCGGGCAGCGATGGCGTGCAATTCGTCCATCTCGCGGTGGGTGGTGACCGCATCGGGCGGCGGCGGCAGGTAGCGCCCGGCGGCGAATTCGCCTGGCGCCAGCATGCCGGCCTGCGCGCCGGCCAATCCCAGCGCCATGGCGGCGCAAACCAGAAGTCCGTATCGCATGAGCGTGTCTCCTAGAAACGGGCCTTGACGGAAAATTGGAAGCCGCGCGACGGCTGGAAGGAGTACTGGTCCAGGCTGCCGCCCCGATTGAATATGTCGTCCACCCTGCTACCGCCGATCGGGGTCTTGTCGTTAATGCTGACCGCGCCGATGCTGCGAGAATTCAGCACGTTAGAGATACCTAGGCCGAACTCCAGCATGTCCCAACCGTAGCTGGCCTTGAAGTCCATGTTGGAATAGGCGCCCAGCTTGTAGAAATTACTGTTTGAGGCATCGGAATATTGCTGACCGACGATCTTATCGATCAGAGAAACCTTCCAGGCTCCGCGCTTATAGAAGATGCCTTGCGCGGAGGTCCACATCGGAACTTGCTTGATCCAATTTCCCTGGGTCTTGCCCGATCCTACCGAGCCATTCAAGAAAACCGAAAGACCTTCCAGTTCACCTTCAAAGGCATAAGTGCCTTCGCCCTCGATGCCGCGATAAGTGGCGGCCCCGGTGTTGAGCGCGCAGGTTTCGCCAGCCGAGCCGGTGAAGGGCGCGATGTTGCAAAGTTGGTAGGTGATATTGTTCGCAACCGCGATGTAATAGATGTCGGCGTCAAACGTGAACTGGTCCGCATAGAACACTGTGCCCAACTGGTAGTTGGTGGTGGTCTGGGCCTTGGGGTATGTCGTGGTCGGCTTGGCCTGCTCGAAGGAGCTGATATCCGGCACATAGATGCCCTCAGCATATTGGGCATAGACGCTCCAGCTGGGCTCGATCTTGTAGTTCGCCATCACGAAGGGTAGATCGCGAGTAGTAGTGTAGGAGGCAGAGACAGGCACCACCGGCTTGGTCTTCTGCTCCAGCGGCGCGTTAACGCTGCGCGACCATTGCACATACTTGAAGCCCGGCGTCACGGTCAGGTCCTCAAGCGGATGAAGTTCCAGTTCAACGAAGGGCTGGTACTGGTTCCAGTTGGAATGTTCCTGATATTCGAAAAAGCCGCCGCCATATGGCGCCGAGGTGGGTGATGCAACGACAGTGCTGGGCTTAGCAGTGCTGTTATAAAGACGTGAATCAGCATAAATCTGATTGCCGCCATGCCAGGGATTGCAATCCAAAGAAGAAAAGCACTTGGTGGCGTCATAGTCAGAGCGAGCGCGCTGCGTGCTCTGGGATTCCCACCAAACGCCTGCGCGCAGCTGGCCGGTTAGCCAGCCAAAGTTGAAATCTTTGGCGGTACGGAAAATATTACCGTAAACGCGGAAGGCGTTCTGCTTGGTATATCCGGGCACGTCGTTGGGAAAATACGTGCCTCCCACGATTGAACCGTTGCCCTGTGTGACACCTTTAGCGATATCGGCGGATGTTTGCTGCACCGAAGTCGTGCTCAGCGTCTTGTTGCGGTAGTCATATGTGTAAAGCGTATTGTCGATGGAAAAGCCGTTGCCCAAGTCACCCTGCAGGCGGGCATACTCCATGTCCGTCTTCTTGTGGACATGGTTGTAGGGGGCATAGTTGCCGAGGTTGGGATTGGTTTTCTGCAGCGCATAGGTCTTGCCATAGGCAGTAACCTGCGCGGCAGTTTCACCGGCGTTGTCATTCAGGTTTTGGAATAGGGCATTGTAGCTGCTGAAGAGCGTCAGATTCCAGCCGGGCGCGAGTTCGGTTATGGTCTTGATGGTGATATTCTTGGCTTCGCTGGACTGAAGGGTGAGATAGCCATCTGACCTGGTGTACTGCAAATTTATCATGGCACGGCTGGTGATGCCGCCAATGGTGAGATCGCCGGTTTGGTAGTTGCCGACGGACTGGAAGACGCCCCAGCTGCCAGCGGTAGCGGACACCTTGCCATGTGCATGGGAAGTTAGGGCTTCTGAAAACATGTTGATTGAGCCACCATAGGTGGCGGCGCCAAAATTGCCGGCATTTCCCGGACCGCGCTCAACTTCAATACTTCCTATCGTAGAGGCGGGAAAATAGGATTGAGAATGGTGCGACGGGCCATTGGTGTCGCCGAAGGGGATGCCGTCATATGTCATGCCGTAGCTGCCGTCAGGCAAGCCACGCATTGTGTTCTTAACGCCACCGTCCGAGAGGCCGGGGCCATTGACGTCAAAGCCCGTCAAGCCAGGTGCGATGGCCAGAATGGTGGTGTAATCCGCAGTCTCAGAGACCGAGTCTTCAATATATGATTTGCTGATGACGGTCTGGGGCTGCATGGCATCCAGCGACGCCTTGGCTGGTGCGGTTTCCGGATCAAACGCGGTACCGCTGACCACGACGGTCTCGACCCCGCCCGTGTACGCGCCGGGTTTGATCGCGGCCGCAGAACTGGCCGCCACTTGCTGGGCCTGGGCGGCGCCCGTCAGGCCCGCGAACAGGGCCATGATGGCGGTGGAACGGCAAAGCCGGATGGAAATGGTGGACATTGATAAACCCCTCGCAACAAAATCACGGACGGGCAAACCAACAGCGTCAGCGCCACCGCACATCGGCGAAGGCACTCTTGTTGCTAACTGAAACTGCTGATCCCGTCTTCGCTGTCGCAAATGACATGGCTGATTGACGGTTAGGTGACGTCTTGTATACGAAACACCAATCTTGCTGCGACACGGCGTCCGGTGCGCCAAACCCTTGCCTTTGTCCGACAAGTGCGTGGACAATGATGCGTCCTTGGGAATGACAGATTTGTGAAATTGCTGCTGATCGAAGACGATTTGGAAACGGCGGGGCATATCGTTCATGCCTTGACTGGTCATGGCCATGCCGTGGAAAGCGTGGACAATGGCACCGACGGCCTTGCGCGGGCGCGAGCCGGCGACCATGCGGCCTTGATCGTGGATCGGATGTTGCCCGGCCTGGACGGGCTCAGCCTGGTGCGAAATCTGCGGGATGAAGGCCTGCAAATCCCGGTCCTGATGCTGACCACCATGAGCGGTCTGGATGACCGGGTCGAAGGCCTGCAAGGCGGCGCCGACGATTACCTGGTCAAGCCCTTTGCCTATTCCGAACTATTAGCCCGGGTGCATGCCATCACCCGGCGCAGCGAGACGCGGGAAACCACCAGGCTAAGGCTGGCCGACCTGGAGATGGACCTGATCCGCCGCACCGTCCTGCGCGCCGGCAAGAATATTGATTTGCAGCCGCAGGAGTTCCGCCTGCTGGAATTCCTTCTGCGGAATGCCGGCCGGGTGGTGACGCGCACCATGCTGCTGGAGAATGTCTGGGACCTGCATTTTGATCCTCGCACCAATATCGTGGAAACCCATCTCAGCCGGCTGCGCTCAAAGGTAGATCGCGGTTTCGACTCCGAACTGATTCATACCCTGCGGGGCGTCGGCTATGTCCTCCGCGCTGATTAGGCTCATCAGGACAGAGGGTTTTCGCGTTTCCGCGATTTTCGCGGGCGCATTTGTTTTGTGCGTTACAGGGATGGCCATTTTCGTTTCCCTGATAACCACCGAAGCACTGCGAGGTCAGGTCTCGCAGTATGCCAGTGCTGATGTTGCGACCATCCAGGATGCCTATCGCAAAGAGGGGCTGGGCGAAGCCAAGGAGGTGGTTCAGCAAATCATGGTGGCGCCTGGCGCGTCGGACTATTTTCTCCTGCAAAAGGACGGCAAGGTTCTGGTCGGCAATCTGCCCGCGATGCCGCCGCGCACGAACATCGTGACCCTGCCGGGCGCCATCTCCGGTCATGAGATACTCGGATTCGGTGCCGTTATCGCGCCCGGCCTTTACGTGTTTTCCGGCAGTAACCTCGAACGGGTTCATGACACCCAGCGGCACATCCTGCAGGCATTGCTGTGGCTGCTGGCCGGCGGCGTGATACTCGCAGTCGCGGGCGGCGCGCTGGTGAGCCGCGGCTTCCTGCGCCGCACTGACGCCATGGCGCGCGCTTGCCGCGCCATCATGGACGGCGATCTCAAGGCCCGCATCCCGGTGCGCGGCACCCGGGACGAGCTGGACCGCCTGGCCGGCACGATCAACGAAATGCTGGACCGCATCGTGGGATTGATGGGAAACCTTCACCAAGTGACCAACGACATTGCGCACGACCTGCGGACGCCGGTGAGTCAGTTGCGCCAAGGGCTGGAGCGGGCCCAGAAAGGTCCCGAGAGCGGACATGCCCAGGCGTTGGGCGCAGCCATCGCCAAGACCGACGAAATATTGGTTCTGTTTGCCGCTATGTTACGCATTGCGGAAATCGAAGGTGGCAAGCGCCGCGCGGCCTTCATGCCTGTCGCGTTGGGGGCACTGCTGGGCCGCCTGAACGAATTGTTCGGGCCCGTAGCGGAAGCCGGCGGTCACACCTTGGCGGTGAACATTCAGCACGACGTCGAGGTCCGCGGCGATCCGGCGCTTTTGACCCAGATGCTGTCCAACCTGATCGAGAACGCCATTCTTCACGCGCCGCCGGGCACGCACATCATCTTGGCGCTGGCGGTGCTGGACAATCGGCCCGCCCTGACCGTCACCGATGATGGGCCGGGCGTGCCGGCAAACGAACATGAAAAGCTGTTCCAGCGACTGTATCGGCGCGAAGCCAGCCGTACCCACCCCGGTCACGGTCTCGGCCTGTCCATTGCGCAGGCCATCACGGAACTGCATGGCGCGCAAATCGGTGTGATGCCCGCTTCACCGGGGCTCGCGATCCGCGTGCTCTTTCCCGCAGCGCGAACGACATCCGGTTCCTAGACGGCCACCAGGACCGCGCCCAACGCGATCAGGAAAATCCCAATCCAGTTGTGGACAAGCGGCCGCTCCCCCAGAAACAGGACGGCAAACAACGCCACCAGCACTACGCTCATCTTGTCGATCGGCGCCACACCCGATGCCGGGCCAGCCTTGAGGGCACGGTAATAGCAAACCCAGGATGCGCCGGTTGCCAGGGCTGACAGGGCCAGAAAAAGCCAGGCCCTGCGCGGCACAGCATCCAGGGGTTGCCATGCCTGCGTCGCGGCAACGAAGACGGCCAGCACCGCCAGGATGATGACGGTGCGGATCAATGTGGCAAAATCGGAATTGACATTTTCCACGCCGATCTTGCCGAAGATCGCGGTGAGCGCGGCAAACACCGCCGAAAGTGCGGCCCACAAGGGCCATGATGTCAGCACGATCCGCATGGTTGCCTCCCAACATTGGGGAAAATTATTCCCCGCTCCGGATTGCAGCATACCCCTTGCCACACGGCCATGAGAAAATGGCGCCAACAGGGAGACGGCGATGACATCATGGAACTGGAAAGCCGGGGCTGCGCTTTGCGCCCTGCTGGCCTTGCCGGCTGCTGCGGCGCCGGCCGGCTATCATGTGGTGACCAGCTTCACCCTGGGCGGTGATGGCGGCTGGGACTATATCAACCGCGATCCCGCCAGCGGCAATCTGTTCATTACCCGCGGCAGCCATGTGATGGTGGTCGATCCCGCCAGCGGCAAGCTTCTGGGCGATATTCCAAACCTGGTGGGCATTCACGGTACCGCCTTTGCGGGCGGCAATGCCTATGTCAGCGAAGGCGGCGCCAACCGGATTGCGGTCGTCAATCCCAGGACCTTCGCCAAGACCGGAGAAATCCCGGTCGGCGGACGGCCCGATACCATCCTCTATGATCCCTTCTCCAAACGCCTCTTCACCTTCAATTCCACCAGCAAGGATGCCACTGCGGTTGATCCGGTCACCGGCAAGCCGGTCGGATCGGTGCCACTGGGCGGCAAGCCGGAAGCGGCGGTCAGCGACGAGGCCGGCACCATCTATGTCAATATCGAGGACACCAGCGAGCTGGTCGCGTTCGACGCCAGGACCCTGGCGGTGAAAAAACGCTATCCCCTGGCGCCCTGCCAGGAGCCCTCGGGCATCGCGGCCGATCTGGCCCATGGCCGGGTCTTTTCCGGCTGCGACAACAAGATGATCGCGGTTACCGACATGAAGACCGGCAAGGTGGTGGCCCGGATTCCAATCGGTGAAGGCGTGGACGCAAACCGCTTCGATCCCGTCACCGGTCTGGTGTTCAGCTCCAATGGCGAATCCGGGACCCTGACGGTTGTCCATGAGGACAGTCCTGATAAGTTCACGGTGCTGCAGAACTTGCCCACAGCGGAAGGCGCGCGCACCATGGAACTAGACCCCACAACGCACAAGCTGTTCACGGTGACGTCGCAGCGCAAGCCCGGTACGCCGACAACCGAGCGGCCCAATCCCCGGCCGGTGCCTGTTCCAGGCACCTTTCGGCTGATCGTCCTGGACCGCTGATGCGCGGCCGATACTGGATTGGTTTGGCGGCGCTGCTGCTGCTCGCTGCTTGCGGCAAGCCCGACGCCGAAAAGCCGGCGGAAAAGGAATCCGAGACGCCCGGCCTCACTTTGAAAGCCGAAGAGGTCAAGAGCCTGGGCATCGCCACGGCGCCCGCCCAGGCCGCCTCGTGGCGCCAGCAGATCAGCGGCTATGGCGTGGTGACGGCGCTGGATGCGATTGCCGTGAACGATGCAGAAGTCATGACTGCGCAGGCCGCAGCGGCGCAAAGCCAGGCGGCCGCGGCGCGCGCCCGCAGCCTTGCCACCGGCGAGGAAGCAGCCGTGTCGCGCGAAGTGGTGGAGACCGCGCAAAGCAAGGCCGCTGCCGACCAGGCCGCGCTGATGCTGGCACGGCGCAAGACCGACGCCGCCTTCGGGCACAATGCGCCCTGGCATGGCGCGGCCTCGCGGCAGGCGATCATGGCGCGGCTGGCATCGGGCAGAAGCGTGCTGGTGCGCGTGACCTTCCCGCTGGGCGCGCTGGGCAACGCCATTCCGGCCACGCTCCAGATCGCCCGACTGGGCGCCAATCCCAAAAGCTGGAGCACCGGCACGATCTGGGAAGCACCGGCCGACAACGCGTTTCCCGGGCGCGGCTTTTACGCGCTGCTGGATGGCAGCGACCTGGCGCAGAACGAGCACGTCACCGCGACGGTGCCGGTCGGCGCGGCCCAAGCTGGCGTCACCGTGCCCGCGGCCGCGCTGATCTATGGCGACAATGAAGCCTGGGTCTATGTCCAGACCCAGCCGGAAACCTTCCTGAAAACCAGAATCGATATCGGCAAGCCGCTGGGCGACGGCTATTTCGTGGCAGAGGGCATCCGGGCCGGCCAGCGGATCGTGACGGGCGGCGCCGGCCTGCTGCTGGCGCGCGAGACCAATCCCAGCACCGAAGCCGAGGAATAAGCCATGCGTTGGCTTGTCGATCTTTGCGTGCGCTTTGCGGGCACGATCGCAACCCTGACATTGGTGGCGCTGGCACTGGGCATCTGGGCGACGCAAAGCGCGCCGCTGGACGTGTTTCCCGAATTCGTGCCCTCCACCGTGGACATCCAGACCGAGGCGCCGGGCTTCACCGCCCAGCAGGTCGAGCAGCTTGTCACCAAGCCCATTGAAAATGCCGTCAACGGCTCTCCGGGGCTTGCCACCATCCGATCGGAATCCATTCCCGGCCTGTCGGTCATCACCGTGCAATTTGCCGACAAGATCGATCTCTACAATGCGCGGCAGGGCATCGCGGAACATCTGAGCGAGCTGGGCAGCGCGTTGCCGCTGGGCGTGGACACGCCGCGGCTTTCGCCGCTCACCTCCAGCACCATGGACCTGCTGAAGATCGGGCTGGTGTCCGACAAGCTCAATGCTTTTGAGCTGCGCGACCAGGCGGACTGGGTGATGAAGCCGGCGCTGCTGGCCGTGCCGGGCGTGGCGCATGTCCTGGTCTTTGGCGGCGCGGTGCGCGAAATCCATATCGAGCCGGACCTCAAGCGGATGACGTCGTATGGCTTCACCTTGACCGAACTGGCCGATGCCGCCCGTGCTGCCTTGGCGCTGAAGGGCGCCGGCTTCGTGGACCTGGCGCACCAGCGCATCCTGATCCAGACGCCGGTGGCGGCGCCCGATCCATCCGCCATCGCGGGCGCCGTGCTGGGCGTTCGCGCCAATACCCCGGTCACGATCGGCGACATCGCCAAGGTCACCGAAGCTCCCGCGCTGCGCTCCGGCGACGCGCTGGTGATGGGGCGGCCGGGCGTCATGTTGTCCCTGGCCAGCCAGTACGGCGCCAATACCATGGAAACCACCCGCGCCTTGGAAGCCGCGCTGGCGCAGTTGATACCGGCGTTGAAAGCGCAAGGCGTTACTGTCTATCCCGCCCTGCACCGGCCCGCCAACTTCGTCGAAAGGGCTCTGGGTAGCCTGGAACAGTCGCTGGTGATCGCCGCCATCCTGATCCTGGCGGTCCTGTATCTCTTCCTGCGCGACTGGCGTTCGGCGCTGATCACCTTCCTGGCCATCCCGCTGTCGCTCCTGGCGGCGGTGGCGGTGCTGGACCATATGGGCCAGACCCTCAACACCATGACACTGGGCGGCTTCGCCGTGGCGCTGGGCGTGCTGGTGGATGATGCCATCATCGGAATCGAGAATATCCTGCGGCGATTGGGCGAGAACGCCAAGATGGCGGAGCCGCGCTCGCGCCTGGCGGTGATCCGCGACGCGACCCTGGAGGTGCGGGGACCGGTGGTCTATGCCACCCTGGTTGTCATCGTCGTGTTCCTGCCCGAACTGTTTTCCACCAGCGTGCAGGGAAAGTTTGTCGGGCCGCTGGCGCTGGCCTTCATCCTGGCGGTGCTGGCCTCGCTGGGCGTGGCGCTGACCGCCGCCCCCGCCCTTTGTGCCCTGTTCCTCAAGGCCCGCGACCATCATGCCGATTTCGGCTGGATCCGCCGGATCAAGGCCTGGCAGACCGAAGCCGTCGGCCGCGTCTATGGCAATTTCCGCGTGGTCATCTCGGTGCTGGCGGTGCTGACGGTGATCGCGGCGGCGGCGCTGCCATTCCTGGGCGGCAGCTTCATGCCGGACTTTCGCGAAGGTCATTTTGTGATGCAGGTATCCAGCTCCACGCCCGGTACTTCGCTGGACGAAATGCTGGCGGTGGGCAAGCGCATAAGCCGCGACGTGCTTGCGCTGCCCTATGTCGCCACCATCGAGCAGCAGGTGGGCCGCGCCGAGCTGGGCGAGGATACATGGGGCCCGCACCGCAGCGAATTCCATGTCGAGCTGAAGGCCGATGCCAGCGTGGACCAGACGGAGGCCGAGGAGGCGCTGCGCAATATCCTGTCCCGCTATCCTGGGCTGCAAAGCGAGGTCGTCACATTCCTGGGCGACCGAATCAGCGAAAGCCTGACCGGTGAAACCGCCGATATCGCCGTCAAGATTTTCGGCAACCAGCTCGACACGCTGGATGGCGTTGGCCACCGCGTGACGGCCGCGCTTTCCGGCACGCCCGGGATCGCCGATCTGCAGTTCAAGGCCCAGAGCGGCACTCCGACCTTCGCCCTGCACCTGGATTCCGCCGCGCTGGCGGCCAGCGGCTTGAAAATGCAGGACGTGCTGGATGCCGTGCAGACCAACTATGCCGGCACGATGGTGGGCCAGACCTATGCGGGCATTCGCGCCGTCAATGTCACGCTGCTGTTGCCCGAAAGCGCCCGCAACCGTCCGGAATTTCTGTCATCCCTGATGATTGCCAGCCCATTCGGTCCGGTGCCGCTGTCGCAGGTGGCCCGCATTGTGCCCACCCAGACGCGCTACACCGTGGCCCATGACGGCGGCCAGCGCTTTGTTTCCATCACCTTCAATGTCGTTGGACGCGGACTGCAGGCCACTGTGGACGATGCCAAGGCAAAGGTCGCGGCCCTGAAGCTGCCGCCCGGTGTCTATACCGAGTTCAGCGGCGCCGCCGCCGCCCAGACCGCAAGCCGCAACCAGCTCCTGCTCTATACCGTCTTCGCGCTGGTGCTGATCGGCATGATCCTGTTCATCTGCTTTCACTGGCGCGCCAATACCTGGCTGGTGCTGGTCAACCTTCCATTCAGCCTGATCGGCAGTGTCGCGGCGATCGCGCTGATGGGGTCGGGCCTGTCGGTGGGCGCCATGGTGGGGCTGGTGACGGTGTTTGGCGTCAGCGCCCGCAACGCGATTCTTCTGCTCGCGCATTACGAACATCTGGTGGAAGTGGAAGGTGCGCCCTGGAACGCCGGCACGGTCTTGCGCGGTGCGCAGGAGCGGCTGGTGCCGATCCTGATGACCGCGGCGGTGACGGCGCTGGGCCTGATGCCGCTGGCCATCGGATTGCACCAGCCCGGCCAGGAAATTGAAGGCCCGATGGCCGTGACGGTTCTGGGCGGGCTGCTGAGTTCGACGTTGCTCAATCTGGTGGTGCTGCCGGCGCTGGCGGAACGCTTCGGCGGGCCCAAGAACAATGAGGTCGCGGCATGATCCGCAGGCTTCTGCTTGTCACCGCCGCCGCGATGGTGGTCGGCTGCGCCCGGACCCCGCCGCCCGGCCTTGCGCCCGGCGATATTCCCGCCGCATTCGAGCAACCGGTGGGGAAGAATGCGCCCCTCTGGCCCTCGGTCAACTGGTGGGCGGAATATGGCGATCCGCAACTGACGGCCCTTATCGAAAAGGCGCAGGCCGCCAATCTCGATCTTGCGCAAGCCGAGTCGCGGCTGCGCCAGGCCGATGCCAGGGCGCGCCAGGCCGGCGCGGCCTTGCTGCCGACCCTGGGCCTGAACGCCAACGTCAACAGCCTGTATGGGCAGACCGGCGGCGCATCGGCGCGCGAGACCGATTACAGCGCCGGTTTGGCCGCCAGCTATGAACTGGATTTCTGGGGCAAGAACCGCGACCTGGCCGATGCCGCCGAAGCGGCGCGCGCCGCCAGCGCCGCCGACCGCCGCACCGTGGCGCTTACCGTCACCGGCAGTGTCGCCAATGCCTATTTCCAGCTTCTTGCGTTGCGCGACCGCATCGCGGTGGCACAGGCCAACCTGCAATCCTCGCAATCGATCCTGAACGTGGTGCAGCGGCGGGTGACGGCGGGCTATGCACCGGCTGCCGACCTGCTGCAGGAGCGCGCCAACATGGCGGGCCAGCAGGCAGCCCTTCCGGCGCTACAGCAGCAGGAGCTGGAGACCCGCGATTCCCTGGCGATCCTGTTGGGTCGCCCACCCGAAGGCTTTACGGTCACCGGCACCGGCCTCGAACACATCACAGCGCCCCTGGTGACACCGGGCCTGCCGTCGCAGCTTCTCACACGCCGGCCCGACATCGCCGCCGCTGAGGCCAACCTCGTCGCTGCGCATGCCAACCTGGAAGCGGCGCGCACCGCATTCCTGCCCGGGATCACGCTGAATGCGTCGGCCGGATTGCAGTATCCCGCCTTGGCCGCCGCCATCGATACCTTGCCGGGCCTGGGCTTCGGTGCGGCCATCGGCGCCGCGCTGGTGCAGACGATTTTCGACGGGGGCCGGAACCAGGCGATCACCGATGAGGCGCGGGCACGCGAGGAAGAATTGCTAGCCGCTTACCGCGCCGCAGTTCTGAACGCATTTTCAGATGTCGAGAATGCGCTGGGCAACGTCAATCACCTCTCGGCACAGGAAGCGGCGCTGCGCGAGCAGGTCATGCAGGCGGAAAAAGTGCTGGGCGCCGCGCGGCGGAAATATATCGCGGGCTATTCGGATTTTCTGATCGTGACCGACGCCGAGCGCAGCCTTTACACTGCGCGCGACCAGCTTGCCGATATTCGCCGGGCGAGGCTCGCAGCCTCGGTGGCGCTCTATAAGGCGTTAGGCGGTAGCTAACCAGAGCCAATGAAAAAGATGGGCATCCGATCTTTAGTCAGATATCGGAGTTTACCGAGGGGACGGCGTCGGCAGGGTAGATCGACGACTTATTTCGGGACGTCGACTTGCCGCTTGGTCGGGTCGGGCCTGCGATTGTGAAACGCTCCAGCTTGGAAGCCTGTGAGAGACCCTGAACGCTGCTGTTGAATGACCGCTTTGGAGCAAAGCGGTCATTCCTGAGCACATTCACTGTGCGTTGCGCGGGATCATAGCTTGGGTGCGTTCGCAGGTGTTCGGGTGGGTTCAAATTTCATGGGCAGAGACCCGCCGAACGTCCAATTTTAAAGCTTCAGCTAGTCTTCCTGAATCTGGCTGTAGCGGCGGGTGTCGGGCATGGTCAGCACCACCAAAAATCCCAGCGCCATGAGGACCGAGGAATAGATGTAAAAGCCGCTCTCGATCCCGGCGGATTTAAACCACAGCGCGACATATTCCGCGGTTCCGCCGAATGTGGCGTTGGCCAGGGCATAGGGAAGTGCCACGCCCAGGGTGCGCACATGCGAGGGATAAAGTTCGGCCTTCACTACGGCGTTGATCGCGGTATAGCCGGCCTGCACCAGCATGGCGCCTAGGAGGATGAAGAAAACCGGCATCATGGATGAGGCGGTGGCCACCGTCGTCATTACGGGCCAGGTGATCAGCGCGCCACCGCCGAACGCAATCATCAGCATCGGCTTGCGGCCGACCTTGTCCGAGATCCAGCCGACCAAGGGCTGGGCCAGCATGAAGCAGACCAGGGTGGCGGCGCTGAGTTCGGTGGCCTCGTCGCGGGTGAAGCCCGCGGTGTTGGTCAGGAATTTCTGCATATAGGTGGTGTATATATAGAAGGTCAGCGATCCGCCCGCGGTCAGGCCCAGCACGGTCAGGGTCTGGCGGGGGTATGTCTTGAACAGCATCTTGGTGCTGCCCAACTCGACCCCGGACGCCTTGGCTTCGACAAAGGATTGCGATTCTTCCATCCGGTTGCGCAGGTAGAACGCCACCACCGCCAGGATGGCGCCGACCACGAACGGCACCCGCCAGCCCCACTGATTCATCGCCTCGGCGCCGATGCTGTGCTGGAGCACGATCAGGACCGCCAACGCCAGCAACTGGCCGCCGATCAAGGTCACGTAATTGAAGCTGGACCAGAAGCCGCGAAAGCTCTTGCCGGCCACCTCGCTCATATAGGTGGCGCTCGCGCCATACTCGCCCCCCAACGCCAGGCCCTGCAAGATGCGGGCAAGCACCAGGATTATGGGCGCCGCCACCCCGATCTCGGCTGCGCCCGGCGTGAACGCGATCACCAGCGATCCTATGCACATCAGCGCCACCGAACTGATCAGCGCCCGCTTGCGGCCGAACCGATCGGAATAGCGACCCATGATCCAGGCGCCGACGGGGCGGGCAAAGAAACCAACCGCAAAAACTGCCGCCGTCTGCAGCAGTTGTGCGGTCTGGTCCCCCTTGGGGAAGAAAACCGGGGCGAAATAGAGCGCGGCGGCCGAGTAGGCGTACCAGTCGTACCATTCGACCAGATTGCCGACCGATCCGGCCACGATGGCTTTGAGCCGGCCCGTTGTTGAATATGTCGCCACTGTTAGCCCCTACGCGTCCCGAATTCGCCGGGATCTGCTCTTTTTGTCCGGCCCGCAGATTGGGATCACCGGGACGGGGATACAAGCTGAAAAGCAGAACCAGGTGAGCATAACGCGCAGTGATCGTGGCTCTACAGCTTCCCGATCACCCGCAACCCGGCAGAGCAATAGTGCGCCCCGGATTCAAGGGGTGCGGGCCGCTTTGGGGCGTAAAGCAGACATTCCGCTCGCTGGGGGATGTCCACTTGTGATCAAAAGCGGACCACGTTTAACGGGTGGCCGTGGTGTCTAGATCGTCGGCAGCCCCATATGCCACCAAAGCTCCTCCAATTGAAGCATGTCGATCTTGATCTCTGTCTCGATCTCTTCGACGATCCCAACAGCCTGGCCGTTCTTGCGACGGCCATGAGCGCCTTCGGCCATTTCCCGAAGAGTGCCATGCACAGGACTGGCGGCATTGCCGGTGTGGGTACGCCACCCATCGTCTGCAAGTTTTCGTTTCAGGTCTTCAAGCGAGTACGACATGGTTGCCCTTTCGGTTGGGATGGCATTTCTCAACTGTACTATACCCTCTGAGCCTGAAGGTCCGCTTTTGGCGCAAAGTGGGCATTTGCGACCTTAGCAAGCAGAGTCAATCACTTAGAACTTGATTTGGCGCCGTCCCTGGGCACCATTCGTATTCAGCGGTTGCCGGAATACGAATAGCGAGCCCGCCGCGCGATCTTATCTTGAGAGACGCCAGCTTTTGCCGGCCCGGCTTCCATGCCATTCTTTTGAAAAATCTCGGGGAGAGGGCATGTCAGGCTGGGTCAAATTCTTGCTGGGGTCGCAGCTGTTCGTCGCGGTGGCGGCGCTTCCTGCCGCCGCGGCGCCCGGGTCCTATGAGACGGTGCTGGGGCCGACACCGATCAACCATACGACCAAGACCGCACTGATCGGCGAAGGCGCGGTCATCGCGACCCTGACTGGCAACACGCTGAAGATATCCGGCACGTTCCAGGGCATGTCGGGCGCTGCGTCCGACGCGCACATCATGATGGGCGAGGCCATCGGCATTCCCGGTAATCCGATTCTGGATCTTGCCGCGACCAATGCAGCCAGCGGTTCGATCAGCGGCACCTTCCGGTTGACCAAGGTCCAGCTCGCAGCCCTGCGCGCAGGCCGGCTTTATGTCCAGGTCAACAGCCTGGTCGGTCCGGCGCCAGGCGGCAATCTGTGGGGCTGGCTGCTGCCCGAACACGTCAAGGCCGGACAGGATGAGCCGCAGTTGGGCGACTGGTTTCTGCCGCAAGGCGAAGGCCTGCGCGCCGCCCGCAATGGCATCAAGTCCTGATCCACATAATAAAACGGGGTGAACCGTGAGAATTTTTCGGAAGACGACCGTATCCGTTGTGGCGCTTCTGGCGGCGGGCGCCGGATTGTTCGCTGGTGTGAGCCTGGCCCAGGCGCCGGCGCCTTTCACCGCGGCCCAAGCCGATGCCGGGCGCGCCGCCTATGCGGCAAACTGCATGAGCTGCCACCAGTCCAATCTCGGTGGCGAAGGCGATGCGCTGCCGCTGGCCGGCAAGACGTTCATCGCGGCCTGGGGCAAGCGCACGACCGCCGATCTTTACAACACCATTCATAGCTCGATGCCTTACGGCAAGCCGGGCAGCCTGGATGCCAAGAGCTATGCCGGCCTCGTTGCCTTCATCCTGCAGTCCAACGGCGCCAAGCCCGGCGCGTCCGAATTGGTGCCTGCGACGGCGGTGAAGATTTCCACCATCGCTTCGGGCAACGTGCCTGCCGACATCCAGCAAGGCATCAAGCCGGCTGCCCGGGCGGTGCGTCCCGCCAGCGGCGGCAACAATACCGATTATGGCGGCCCGCCCCCCAGCGCCGATAACGGCGCCGGCATGATCCGCAGCTTCGGTCAGACGGTTGTGGGCGACATCAAGGATTATCAGCCGGTGACGGACGCCATGCTGACCAATCCGCCGGAAGCGGACTGGCTGGTCGGACGCGGCAACTATGCCAATTGGAGCTACAGCAGCCTCAAGCAAATCGACACCGGCAATGTCCGTGACCTGCAGCTGCAATGGGTCTGGGCGATGAACGAGGGCGGCGCCAACGAAACCGCGCCACTGATCCATAACGGGATCATGTTCCTGGGCAATACCTACAACACCATCCAGGCGCTGGACGCCAGGACAGGCGAATTGCTGTGGGAAAACAGGGTAGGGCCCGCGCCCAGCCGTCCCAATTATGGCGGCATGCGCTCGATCGCAGTGTGGGGCGACAAGGTGTATTTCGCCGGCAACGATGCGGTGCTGCACGCCCTCGACGCCAAGACCGGCAAACTGGTCTGGAGCACACCCTTGTCCGAGGTGCCGGGCCACAACAACACCAGCGGCGTGCTGGCGGTGCATGGCAAGATCATCACCGGCCTTACCGGTTGCGGCCGCATCCCCGCCAAGGACCATTGCTACATCAGCGCCTATGATGCCCAGACCGGCAAGCGGGTGTGGAAATTCGTCACCGTCGCGCTGACCGGCGAGCCCAACGGCGACAGCTGGGGCGGGCTGCCGGACGAGAAGCGTGCGGGCGCCGAAACCTGGATCCAGGGCGCCTTCGATCCCGTGCTCAACCTGACCTATTGGGGCACGGCCCAGGCCAAGCCCTGGCGGCGCGATTTGCGCGGATCGGGGAGCGGCGCGACCAACTATGCCAACTCCACCGTGGCGCTGGATGCCGACACCGGCAAACTGAAATGGTTCTACAACCACGCGCCCGGCGAGAGCCTGGACCTGGATGAGGTTTTCGAGCGCGTTCTGGTCGACCACGGCAATGACAAGACCGTGATGACGATCGGCAAGGCCGGTATCCTGTGGAAGCTGGACCGCAGCACGGGCAAGTTCATCGACAGCCGCGAGACGGTTTACCAGAACGTGATGACGTCGCAGAATCCGGCGACCGGCGAGCCGATCTATCGCAAGACCATCCAGGATCAGAAGGTCGACCAGTGGCTATCGTCCTGCCCCGGCCCGGAAGGCGGCCATGACTGGCAGGCGGCGAGCTATCACCAGCCGACCGACGCGTTGATCATTCCCCTCAGCCAAAGCTGCGTCATGATGCTGGGCAACGGTTCGCAGACCTATTTCGAGATGCCCGGCACCGAGCGCAACATGGGACGGCTGTCGGCCTATCGCACCTCCGACCTCAAGCCGCTTTGGACGTTGCAGCAGCGTTCGCCTTTTATGACCGGCGTGCTGTCGACAGCGGGCGACCTGGCATTCGTGGGTGACTATGACCGCCGTTTCCGGGCGGTGGACGCAAAGACGGGCAAGACCTTGTGGTCGGTGCGGCTGGGCACCACGGTGCAGGGATACCCGGTCACGTTCCGCGTCGACGGCAAGCAGTATATCGCCGTCACCACGGGCCTGGGCGGCGGCAGTCCGCAGGACAAGCCGATGACCATGCTGCAGAATGTGCATCGCCCCAACAACGGACAGGCTTTGTATGTCTTCGCGCTGCCCGACGGGAAGTAGTGGCGCTTTTTGAACAAGGATTGAGATCGTGAAAAAAATCGCTGTTCTTCTCTCGTCTGCCTGCCTTTCGCTTATGACGGGGGCGCCCGCACTGGGGCAGGGGCAGCGGCCCAATCTGGCGCCCATTCCGACATACGAGGTGCACCGCGCCAAGGTCGCGCCGCGCATCGACGGCAAGCTGGACGATGCCGCCTGGCAAGCGGCCAAGCCGGTGATTTTCGTTTTTCCCTGGACCGACCAGACTGGCAAGAAGCAGAAAACCGTGGCCCGGCTGAGCTGGGATAACGAAAACCTCTATGTGGCTTACGAATGCGAGGACAGCGATATCACCGCTGTCTATACCCAGCATGACGATCCCACCTACAAGGATGATGCGGTCGAGATCTTCATCGCTCCGCCTGGTGTCAAGAACCTGTATCTGGGCCTTGAGATGAATGCCCGCGCTGTCCTGTATGATTACCTCTATCCTTTTCCGCAGCGCATCATAAAGAATTACAACCTGCCGGGCGTGCGCCTGGCCGTTGCGAGCCAGGGCACGCTCAACAAAAGCAGCGATCAGGACCATGGCTGGAACCTTGAAGTGTCGATCCCGTGGCGCGCTTTTGCCGATCTGACGGACAACCCGGTGCCGAAAATCGGTGACCGCTGGATTGCGAACATGAATCGTTGGGACGGGACCGAACCCAACCGCCGGCTTTCGCAATGGTCGGATTCGGGCATGGTGAAGGCCGACCCGCATTATCCGGACCGGTTCGGCCGGCTGTTGTTCGTAGAATAGCCTTTGCAGGCGCACATGAAGCCCACGCTGTTCCGCACCCGCAGGACTTGAAGCGCCAGGGCGGGCACAGCTATTGCACCGCTGCGGCACTTTCCATCAATTCAGGCCGGCTGCGCCAGATAGCCCATGATCACGGACACGACATGCCCTTCGCGCCGCCGTATCTCGCGGCGCCCGCCCAGATCCTGGCCGAAAATGACCGAGAGTGTGTGCTGGTTCGAACAATAGAAATAGCTGAGCGCCGCGATGGATATATAGAGCTGAACGGGATCGACGCCTTTGCGGAATATCCCGCTGACCTCGCCGCGACGCAGCAATCCTTTGATCAGGGCCAGCAGGGGCGAGTACATGGTCTGCATCGTGGCGGAGCGGCGCAAATTCTTCGCCTTCTGGCGGTTCTCGTCATTCAGCATTGAAATGAATTCGGGATGCTCGACATGGAACCAGAAGTTGAAGCGGATGAGCTTGCGCATGCCTTCGTCAGGCGCAAGATTTTCCAGCTTCAACTCGCGCTCGCCCGCGCGCATGGTGGCATAGACGCGCTGCAACGCCGCCAGCCATATGGCTTCCTTGTTGCCGACATAGACATAGAGATAGCGCTTGTTGGTCTTTGCCCGCCGCGCGATTGCGTCCACGCGGGCACCGCCAAAGCCGTGTTCGAAGAATTCGCCGATAGCCGCGGCCAGGACGGCCTCGCGCACCTTTTCTTCCTTGGCCTTGCGCCCAGAATGGGACGCCACCTTGGTCTTTCGCGCGGACTTGGCTGGCTTGCCGGTCTTTTTCATTCCTTCTGCTTAAGCGGTGAAACCGGGCAATTCAATTGTCGGCTTCGGGGCTGATTGACAGCAACAGAGGTGCGCCAGGCGGCGCGGGAACTCACCCATGCCAAGCTGGCCTGGGAAGGTCGCTGGGCCGCTAACCATTGCGGCGGATGTACCGATATCGTGCAGCTTGGCAATCCTGACCCTGCCGGTCTATAGGTAGGTTCAGGATTCGATATGGCGCTGTCATGTGCCATCCGCCCACAGGGTGCGGGACCATCGAAACCCCAAGACTGACTATCAACATCCCGCAGGGCGAAGTTTTCGTCCGGCTACGCGATCAGGAATTTCATGCCGCACGGTACCGTCAAGTTTTTCAATGCCGCCAAGGGTTTTGGTTTCATCACGCCCGATGGCGGCGGCAAGGATGTCTTCGTTCCCACCGCATCTTCCGGCAGCGTACCGGGGCTGAAGCCCGGCCAGAGGGTCTCGTTCGAGACCCAACCCGACGCCAAGGGGCCCAAGGCCGTGAATCTGGTGTTGCTGCCGACCCCGCCCGTGCCCGTGCAGGAAAAGCCCAAGCCCCGGGATCAGGCCGCAGCGCGGCTCACCGTCTATTGCGATCCGGACACCGATATTTGTGACGATGTGCTGGAAGAAGTCCGCCGCACCGGGCAGGAGCCTGTCGTCGTCGATTATATTACCGCGCCGCCTACGCGCGATGCGCTCAAACAGTTGTCCGCGCTGCTGAAGACCAGCGAGCAGAGCCTGGTCAAGAAATACGATCCCCTGTTCCGTTCGCTGCAGCTGGATGACCGTTTCCTGAGCGAAAACGAATTCTGGGACGGTGTGGTCGAGCATCCCTCGTTGATCGACGGTCCTGTCCTGGTCAATGCCGGCAAGGCCCGCATCTGCCGTTCCGAGAGTGACGTGAAAGCCTTTCTGAGCGACGCCCCTGCAAACACGGCCAGCGCCAAGCCCAAGACCTTGTCGCCGCGCCTGCTCATGTTGATGGCGGGCCAATCTGTTCCCCCGATGCCGCCCAAACCCAAGGCGCCGGAGACGGTAGAAGCCGCCGCGCCCAAAAAGGCGCCCGTGCAGGCCGCGCCGGCCGTGAAAATCAAACTCGCCCCCAAGCCGGTAGCGGCAAAGAAGGCGGCGGAAAAGCCAAAGGCGGAAGCCAAGCCGAAGGCGGCGGCCAAGCCCGCGGCCAAGAAAGTCGTGAAAGCTGCCAAGCCGGCCAAGAAGCCCGCAAAAGCCAAGCGATGATTCCCTGGGTCCATCTCGACACGGCGGCGGTGCCCGGCGGCGAGGGGGAACTCAGGCTGATGCAGCGGGGCACCGAGTTCGCGATTTTTGCGGGCCCCACGCCGCTGATGAACAGCCGCATGAGCAGTTCGGAAATCGCGCTCGCGGAGCTGGCCTGCGAGCGGCTGCGCGGGCGCCGCAATGTCCGCGTCCTGGTCGGCGGCTATGGCATGGGCTTCACCCTGCGCGCCGCGCTGGCGGGACTGGGCAAGGATGCACAAATATTGATCGCCGAACTGGTGCCCGCTGTCCTGGCATGGGCGCGCGGGCCGATGGCGGACCTGACCGCCGGATGCCTGGATGACCCCAGGGTACGCATCCATGAAGGCGATGTCGGCGCCGCCATCGCCGGGGCGAAAGACGCCTTCGACGCCATATTGCTGGATGTGGACAATGGCCCGGACGGGCTGAGCCGCAGCGCCAATGACCGGCTTTATACCCGGCGCGGGCTTGAAGCCACGCGCAAGGCGCTGCGGCCCAAGGGGGTGCTGACGATCTGGTCGGCGGCGCCCAGCGATGTTTTCACCGAGCAATTGCGCCGCGCCGGTTTTTCCGTGGAAGTGGTCAAGGCGCGCGCAAATAAGGGGCGCGGGGTGCGCCATGTCATCTGGGCCGCGACGCGGCCCGGCTGAAGCGACGCTGTGACCGCAGACGAACCGGCTGGCCCCTGCTATAAACAGGCGGGGTTGTACGGGGTGGATGGATGGACCGGCGGCATCTTCTGAGGAATTCGCTCGCGCTGGGCGGGGTTCTGGGCATGGGCGGCTGCGCCGCGCAGTCCGCCGCGCCCGTCACGGCGCCTGCCGCCAAGCCCGCTTCCACCGTTCTGCAGATGGACCGTCCACCCGTGCTGGCCCCGGTCCGCGCCCATGCCGACCGCTTCTTCGACTTTAAAGTGTGCATCCGCCCGTTCCGCACCAAGGGTCCCAACCTGGATGTGGAACAGGTCGGCAATGCCATGGTGGTGCACAATTACGGCCATGGCGGTTCGGGCTGGTCGCTGTCCTGGGGATCGGCAGACATGGCGGTCGCCAAGGCCCTGTCGGGCAGCCCCAAGGAAATTGCGGTGGTCGGCTGCGGCATCATCGGACTGACATCGGCCATCACCGCACTGCGCGCGGGCGCCAAGGTCACCATCTATACCCGCGAATTGCTGTCGCGCACCCGCTCGGTGCGGGCCAATGGCAGCTGGACCCCGGATTCGCGCATCGCCCTGACGTCGGAAGCGCCCGCCAATTTCGGCGAAACCTGGGAACAGATGGCGCGCATCTCCTGGAAGAATTTCCGCCCCTATATCGGCATGGCGGGCAATCCCATCGCCTTCACCGACCATTACTATCTGAGCGATGCCCCGCGCGGCACGCCGACCCCGGTGGATCCCACCTGGCCCAAGCTGCCGCCGCCAAGCTGGACGGGCGGGCCCACCACCAGCGAGGATTTCGCCCGCTACGGCGACCGCATCAAGGACATCACGGCCCATACCCAGGACCTGCCGCCGGACGTCAACCCGTTCCCGGCGAAATACGCCGCGCGTTCGACCAGCATGTTCTTCAACTTCACCGAATATGGCCACCTGCTGACGGAGGAGTTCTTCGCGCGGGGCGGCAAGATCGTGATGCGCGATTTCCATGCTGCGGCCGAGCTGGGGCACCTGCCGCAGAAGGTGGTGATCGACTGCACCGGCTATGCCGCGCGCGATCTGTGGCAGGACAAGGCGATGGTGCCGGTGCGGGGCCAGACCGGCTGGCTGATCCCGCAGCCCGAAGTCAATTACGCGCTGACCTATCGCAACGTGCAGATGCTCTCCAAGAGCGACGGCATCATGGTGATGGCGCTCGAGAATGGCGAGCTCAAGGGTTACAACAACAGCGACGAAAGCGTGAACCGCGCCGAATCCGAACGCGCCGTGAAGGTGATCGAGGATCTGTTCGCGCGTTTTCCCGTCAGCCGGGCCTGAGGCAACATGATGCGCAAAGTCATTCTGGGTCTTGTGTTATCGGTCGCGGCGGTGGGCAGTGCCCAGGCCAGGTCCGTGTGGGACGGTGTTTATACCGAGGATCAGGCGGCGCGCGGCGCCACCGCCTACAAGCAGAATTGCGGCCGCTGCCATGGCCCCGAACTGGCCGGCACGTTTGAGGTTCCGCCGCTGGTGGGGCGCTTTGTGCCTTACTGGTCAGGCAGCACCGTGGATGTGCTGGTAAACTACATCACCCATGCCATGCCGCTGGGCCGCCCCGGTTCGCTGGGCCCGGCCACCAATGCCGACATCACCGCCTTCATTCTCAAGAGCAACGGCTTTCCGGCCGGGCCGAAGGAATTGAGCGCGGAGAGCGCGGACCAGAAGACCATCACCTTCGACGCCACAAAAAAGAAGCGCGCCAAAGCGCATTAACAGGGGTTTGTCATGATCGCCAGAAAACTTCTTGCCGCCACCATCCTGTTCGCCGGCGTTCCGGTGTTTAGCAGCTTTGCGCAAGTCCCCGAAGTGGACCTGCTGATCAAGAATGGCCAGGTGATCGACGGCAGCGGTGGTCCGCGCATGCAGGCCGATGTTGCCATCACCGGTGACAAGATCGTGTATGTCGGCCGCGCCCCGGTGAAGGCCAAGCGCGTCATCGACGCCACCGGCCAGGTGGTGACACCCGGTTTCATCGACATGCACAGCCATTCGGAATTCGGCCTGGCCTTTGACGGGCGCGGCCTCTCCAAGGTGACGCAGGGCATCACCACCGAGCTGATGGGCGAACATTTGTCGGCCGGTCCGGTTCTGGGTCCGGCCGTGGATGACCCCATGATGGTGACGCCGCCGGTCAAGCGCACCTGGACGACCTTGGGCGGCTTTTTCAGCTACCTGGAAAAGAAGGGCATCGGCCCGAACGTCGTTTCGTATGTCGGCGCCGGACAGGTCCGCGCCTCGGTGATGGGTTACGGCAATCGCCAGCCCACGCCGGAAGAAATGGCCAAGATCAAGGGGCTGATCGCACAGGGCATGGAAGAGGGGGCGGCCGGTCTTTCGGCCGGTCTTTATTATCTGCCCAATTCATTCTTCGACACAAACCAGATGATCGAACTGGCCAAGGTCGCGGCCAGCTATGGCGGCATCTACACCGTGCATATGCGCCCCGGTCCCGGCCTGACGGGGCTGGAAGAAACCATCGCCATCGCCAGGGGCGCGCATATCCCGGTCGAGATCCTGCATGTCGGCGGCAGCATTGCCGGCAATCCCGGCTTCGCGCCCATGGTGGAAAAGGCGCGCGCCGAAGGCGTGGACGTCACCGCCAACGCCTATCCCTATACCATCGGCTGGACCTATGTGCGCCAGCTTCTGCCGGTGTGGGCGCAGGAGGGTGACGCCGCCGCCATCACCGCGCGGCTAAAGGCCCCGGCCAGTCGCGCCCGCGTGATCAAGGAGCTGCAGCAGAATCCAGGCCAGTACAAGGATTACCACTTCGCCTCCGCCAACCTGAAGTATGACGGCTTCACCATGCAGCAGGTGGCCGACCGCACCCATATCTCGCCGGAAGAAGCGATGGTGAATTTCCTGGTCGAGCAGAAGGCCGAAGGCTTCCATATCGGCCCGCCCAATCCTGCCCGCGAACAGGCGGTGGCGGAATCCTTCAAATATCCCTGGGTGGATATCGGCTCGGACGGCATCGCGCTGCCCGCCGGCGTGCACACCTCGTTCGGCATCCCGCATCCGCGCTCCTTCGGCAGCCATGCCCGCATTTTGGCCGACGTGGTTCGCAACCGGCATGTGATCACGCTGGAAGAAGCGGTGCGCAAGCTGTCGTCCCAGGCCGCCAACCGGCTCAGCCTGCATGATCGCGGTTTGCTGCGCGCCGGCATGAAGGCCGATGTGGTGGTGTTCAATCCCGATACGGTGAAAGACACCGCGACCTATGAGAAGCCGGACCAGTATGCCACTGGCATTTCCTGGGTGCTGGTGAACGGCCAGGCCGTGGTGGCGGACAGCAAGCCCACCAATGCCACGCCAGGTCATGTGCTGCGCGGACCCGGTTACAAGCCCGGCACGCCGTAATGCACCTGCCTCTTGGGGCGTTGGCGCTGCTGGCGGGGCTTTGCCTTGCATCGCAAGCGGACGCCAGCCCCTGCACGGCGCTGAACGGGCTCAAGCTGGAAAACAGCCTGGTGCGGTCCGCCGACGATGTGCCGGCGCATGAAAACTTGACGCTTGCAGGAAGGCCTTACGCCGATCTGCCCGCTTTCTGCCGCGTCAGCGCCACAACCGGTGTCGATCGTCATTCCAACATCCTGGTGGAGCTGTGGCTGCCGCAACCCGGGGCGTGGAACAACAAGCTGCTGGGCACCGGCAATGGCGGCTTTGCCGGCACGATCTCGTTCGGGTCGCTGGCGGGTGGGTTGCGCCGCGGCTATGCGGTGACCAACACCGACATGGGAACGTTTCCGGCTTCCAGCGCCAGTTGGGCGGCCGGCACCGGCCATCCCGAAATGCTGAAAGACTGGGGCTATCGTTCCACCCATGAGATGACGGTACTCGCCCAGGCGCTGACCAAACGCTATTACGGCCGCAGCGCTACGCTGTCCTATTTCACCGGCTGCTCCACCGGCGGGCACCAGGCGCTGATGGAAGCGCAGCTTTATCCGGGCGACTATGACGCCATCCTGGCGGGCGCGCCGGCCAACAACCGCACCCGTTTGCACATGGCCTTCCTGCAGACAGGGCTGGACGTGCATGCCACGCCGCGCAGCTGGATTTCGCCGGAGAAACTGACGGCGGTGCATGAGGCGGTGCTGAAGGCTTGCGCCGGCAAGTTTGGCGGCGCGCCGAGTGATCGTTTCCTGGCCGATCCGACCCAATGCAATTTCAAACCCCACGACATGGTCTGCAAGCCTGGCCAGAAAGACATCTCTGCTTGTCTCGATCCGGATCAGGCGACCGCCCTGGAAAAAATCTATGGCGGCTTCACCAATGTGCGCACGCAGGAGATTTTCTATCCCGGCTGGCCGCTGGGCAGCGAGCCGCAACTGGGCGGCCTGTTCGGCACGCGCGAGCAGACGGTGCGCGGCTTTGTCGGCTCCTTGGTGCCCTGGGCGATGGGCGCGGCGTTCGACGTCACCAAGTTCGATTTCGACCGCGACATGGCGCGCGTGGATGCCGAGCTGGGCCCGGTGATGAACCAGATCAATCCGGACCTGTCGGCTTTTGCCGCGCATGGCGGCAAGCTGATCGTGTTCCATGGCCTTGCCGACGCCATTGTCGGCCCGCTGGACACTATCAACTATTTCGAGCGCATCGGGGCGGCGATGCCGGAACGCGATAATTTCGCGCGTCTCTACATGGCGCCTGGTGTGGCGCATTGCACCGGCGGCGACGGACCGGACCAGTTCGGCCAGGGCGCCGACCGCAAGGAAGGTGATGGAGATCATGACCTGCTCAAGGCGCTGGATGCCTGGCGGAGCGCTGGCCATGCGCCGGGCGCCATCATCGCCACCAAATTCGATGTCGCCGGCGCGGTTGCCGCCACCCGCCCGCTCTGTCCGTACCCACAACGCGCCTTTTACCAGGGCGGCGATGGCAAGGATGCGCGCAGCTTTGCCTGCCATGCCGCGCCGGGTGCGAAATTTCCGCGCCCGGCACCGGCCTATCTGCATTAGCCGGCTTGGGTTAGGCTGGCGGCATGATCCCGATTTCCATTCTTGACCTCACGCCCATACGCCAGGGCGGCGATGCGGCCACCGCCCTGCGCGAAACGCTGGATCTGGCGCAGCACGCCGAATCGCTCGGCTATCATCGCTACTGGCTGGTGGAGCATCACAACACCGCCTCCGTCGCGGGCGCCGCCACCGCCGTGGTGATGGCCCATGTCGCCGCGGGCACCAAGACCATCCGGGTCGGGGCCGGCGGCATCATGCTGCCCAACCACGCGCCGCTGATGGTGGCCGAGCAGTTCGGCACCTTGGCGGCATTGCATCCGGGGCGCATCGATCTGGGTCTGGGGCGCGGGATCAACAATGATCCGGCCACCCTGCAGGCGCTGCGCCGCCAGCCCAATGACGGCGCCGAATTTCCCCGAGACGTGCAGGAGCTGTTGTTCTTCCTGGGGCCGGCCGCGCCGGGCCAGAAAGTGCGCGCCATTCCGGGCGAAGGATCGCAAGTGCCGGTATGGATATTGTCGTCCAGCGCGGGTGGTGCGCAGCTTGCTGCGACTATGGGGTTGCCCTTTGCCTTCGCCTCGCATTTTGCGCCAGACCCGTTGGAGGTCGCCCTGGCGACCTATCGTGGACGGTTCGTGCCTTCGGCCCATTTGGACAATCCCAAGGTGATGCTGTCGCTGACAGTGGTGGCGGCCGATACGGATGACGAAGCACGGCTGCTGTTCTCGACCGCGCTAGCCGCCAATGACGCACCGCTGGCGCCGCCCATTCCGGGTTATGAGCAAAGCCTGGACCCGCAGCGTCGGGCCTTGCTGCAGAATTTCTTCCGCCATTCGGTGGTGGGCGGGCCGGAGACAATCAGGAAAGGCGTGGCCGATTTCATCGCCCGTTATCGTCCGGACGAGATCATCATTGCGGCGCAAATCTTCGATCACGCCGCGCGGCGCAAGTCGTTCGAAATACTTAGCCGAAGTTGCATCCTCCCCGCGCGCGCGTGAGCGCGCTCAAAGCGGGTAGGTGGCCGGTCCATAGCGTCAGCGTATGGACGCGCCTGCGCTGCGAAGGCCGGAGGGGAAACTAGCGTGCGCCTTGCGGCGTGAGGTTCAGCGGCGGGGTCGGCGCCGGATTGATCGCGGGCTGGCCCATGCGCATGTCGGCGAAAGGCGCCGGGGTGGCATAGGGATCATAGCTGGCCATGCCCACCGTTTCCGGCTTCACCGCGATGGTGCCGCCCGGCTCGTTGGCATAGGGCGATCCGTTGGGATTGCCTTCCGGGCCCATGCAGGCGCCAAGGCTGGTGACCGCCAGGAGGGCGGCGGCGGCAAGTGCGAATCTCATTTTGTTATCCCGTCCATATCCAACAGGAAAAGCATCGCACGCCCGATTGGGTTCCGGCTACCCTTGTGGGGCAACCTCCCTGCGGCTTTAATGCCAAAAAATGAGGGGGATTTCATGAAACGCCTGTTCCTTGCGCTGCTTCTTGCAGCGCCCGCAAGCCTGTCCGCCCAGACGCCGGCGCCCACCCAGCCGCGCGCGCCGGGCCCCGCACCGGACTATAATGCGGGTGGTCTGCCGCGCACCCCAACCTATGGCAGTATCGAGGGCCAGCCGGTCGACGCCCGCGTGCCGGAGAAGAAGACCGACACGCGCCAGTTCCCTCTACAGACCCGCGCGCCTTTCCACCATGCCACCGATTTCAAGGTGACGGTACTCACCAATCAATTGCATGCGGCCTGGGCTAGCGCGCTGTTGCCGGACGGCAACGTGTTGGTGACCGAACGGTTGCCCGGCGCGTTCCGCATTGTCGGCAAGGATGGCGTGGGTGCACCGCTGACCGGTCTGGATGGATTGCATGTCTCCACGCCGATGACGGGCTTGCTGGACGTGGTGCTGGATCCGGCTTTCGCCACCAATCACATCATCTATTTCACTTACTTCGAATATCTGGACAAGACGGTCTACAACACCGCCGTGGCGCGCGCCGTGCTGGACGAGGCGGGCGGCGCCATCCGCGACGTGAAGGTGCTGATCAAGACTTCGCCCTTTGCGCCCAACGACCAGACATTGGCGGCGGGCACCAAGACGGGCGGCCGCATCGCCATCGGCGCAGACGGATATCTCTATGTCACCATCGGCGACCGCGACAATGCCGGCCCGCGTCCCTGGCCGGTGGCGCAATATCTCGACACCCATCTGGGCAAAGTGATCCGCATCACCAAGGACGGCGCACCGGCGCCGGGCAATCCCTTTATCGGCACGCCGGGCGCGCTGCCCGAAATCTGGGCGATCGGCTTTCGCAGCCAGGAAGGCCTGGCCTTTGCGCCCGATGGCGGGCTGTACGAGGTCGAGCATGGCCCGCGCGGCGGCGACGAACTCAACCTGATCAAGAAGGGCGCCAATTACGGCTGGCCCTTTATCAGCCACGGCATCGATTATCGCGGCGCGCCCATCGGCGAAGGCGAGGTGGCCAAGGCGGGCATGGAGCAGCCGGTTTATTACTGGTCGCCGTCCACCGCGCCGGGAGGATTGGCCTTCTATACCGGCAAGTCCAAGGCCTGGGCCGGCAGTGCGTTCATCGGCATGCTGAATGGCCGCCAGCTGGACCGCATCAAGCTGGTAGACGGCAAGGTGGTCGAAGAAGAAACCCTGCTGGGTGACCGCAAGGCGCGCATCCGCGATGTACGGATGGGATCGGACGGCGCCATCTATGTCGTCACCGACAGCGGCGGCACTTCCATTACCGAAACCACGCCCGCCACGGGCGAGCTGTTGAAGCTGGTGCCGGCGAAGTAGCGGGCATTTCTGGCGGCGGCTCCGGGCCGCTCTCAGCCAGGCAGCCTGAAGGCGATGAATTCGCTGGTGAAGCCGCGCCCGCCAATTGCCAGCAAGATGTACTGCTTGCCCTTGAACATATAGGTCATGGGCGAGCCGGATTGTTCGGCCGGCAGGAACACCGCGCCTTTTTCCTCGCCGTTCGTCTTGTCATAGGCGCGCAGCCGGGCGCCCTTGCGCCCGGTTTCGTCGGTATAGGTCTGGGGATCGCCGCAGATCACCAGGCTCTTGGTGGTGAGCGGTGCGATCTTGCCGATCATGCCGGTGCGCGGAATCTTCAGGCCCTTCAGCGCCGGATGATTGCGGATGAAATCCGGCGTCTCGCCATGGGCGACCTGCCAGCTCTGGGCGCCGCTGGCCAGGTTGGTGGCGGTGATGCGGCCGTATGGCGGCTTGATCAGCGGCAGGCCGTCCACGGTCAGATCGCCCACCTTGACGCCGTTCTGCGGCGGCAGGTTGGCATGGACGTAATCGAAAGCGCCCTTGGTGTGATCCGGATTGGGGATGATGCCGCCGATGGTCAGCGGATTGGTCTGGGAATAGGTATAGACCGTGTGCGTCTCCGGATCGTAGGAGCCGCCCGGCCAGTTGATGCCGCCGATATAGCCGGGCAAGTTGATGACCCCGAACGGGCCTTCCGGCTTTTCCATGATCGGGGCGGTATACATCGGGCCCAGCTTGTAATGGCTGGCCACCGCCAGCGCCTTCTGCTTCAGCTCGGGCGTGAAATCGATCAGGTCGTCGGTGGTGACGCCCTGGCGGTCGAAGGCCGGTGGCTTGGTGGGGAAGGGCTGGGTCTTGGAATACCACTCGCCGGGCACATTGCCCGGAATGACTTTGCGCTCGACGATCGGCCAGATCGGTTCGCCGGTCTCGCGGTTCAGCACATAGAGGAAGCTCTGCTTGGTGGGCTGGGCCAGCGCCTTCACGATCTTCCCGTTGTGCGGGAAGTCGCACAGGATGGCGGCGGCGCAGATATCATAGTCCCACAGGCCGTGATGGATAAGCTGGTAATGCCATTTGCGCTTGCCGGTGAGGATGTCCACCGCCACCACGCTTTCGCTGAACAGGCTGTTGCCGGGGTGATAAAAACCCATCTGGTCGCCGGTGGGCAGTTCGATGCCCAGGTAAGCAAGCCCCAACTCCTCGTCGGCGGAAATCTGCGCCCAGTCGCCGGCATTGCCGGCGGCCTCGGCGCTGCCGGGCTTGAGCCAGGTCTCGTAACCGAACTCGCCCTTCATGGGAATGTTGTGGAAGATCCACAGCCGCTTGCCAGTCTTCACATCGAAGCCGCGGACATAGCCCTTCACATTGTTTTTCACCTGGGGTGTGTTGCCGGCGGTGTGGGCGGCGCCGATGATCACCACGCCCTTGGCGATGGTAGGCGCGCTGTGCAGTCCGATATCGGCGCGGTCCAGGTCCAGCTCCTGGTCGTCATTGAGCTTGAGATCGACGATACCATTGGTGCCGAAGTTCGGATCGGGGATACCGGTTTTCGCGTCCAGCGATATCAGCTGATAGCCGATGGTGACATACAGGATGCGTTCCTGGTCGCCCTCGCTCCAATAACCGACGCCGCGGCCCGACAATTGGCGCGGCGCATTGGTGGCGCGCAGGCCTTCATCGGGCGAGCGATGCATCCAGAGTTGCTCGCCACTGGCGGGATCTAGGCAGATGACATCGCGCCGCGAACCAGCCGTGGCGAAAAGGCGGCCTTTCACCAGCAGCGGCGTGCATTGTAGGATGAATTCGGGGCGGCTGCCCAGATTCTCGGTCTTGAACTGCCAGGCGACCTGCAGCTGGTTGAAGTTAGACGCATTGATCTGGTCCAGCGCCTTGTAGCGCCAATAGGCGAGGTTGCCGCCATAGGTCGGCCAGTCGGTATCGGGCGGAATCGGCGTCTGCGCCGCGACGGGCAGGGCGGCCAGTGCGGTCGCCGCCGCGGTGGTGGAAAGCATCAAACGTCTGGTCAACGCGCGCATGTCTCAAATCCCGCAAAAAGCGGCGGGACACTAGCCGAGGGCGCGAACTTCACAAAGCGGCCCAAGCAGGGTCAGGCGCGGCCTTACGATCCGCTTACGGACTGGTCGCCGGCATCACCGGCGGCGGCGTGGCGATGGGCGCATAAGCGGCCGGCGGCGCCGGCGTTTGCTGCTGTGGCTTGGGCAATAGGTTGCTCAAACCCTGGAGCGGATTGATCACGGGAAACGGCGTCGCCGGCTTGCCGTTGCAGGTCTGGCCGTAAGGACAGAAGGCCGTCTGCGCCAGGACAGGCGAGGCGGTGGCAATCAGCACAGCAAGGACGGGAAGCGCTTTCATATCGTCAAAACGCCTGTGCAGCTTTCTGGGTTCAACGCTCAGTGAAGTGGAACTGCGCCCCGGACCGGATGCCGGCCGGCCAGCGCGAGGTTACCGTCTTCAGCCTTGTATAGAAGTGTACGCCTTCAGGGCCATAGACGCCATGCGAGCCGAACAGCGAGGACTTCCAGCCGCCAAAGGAATGGTAGCCCACCGGCACGGGGATAGGGACATTGATGCCCACCATGCCGACCTGGATACGCTCGGCGAAATCGCGGGCGGCATCGCCGTCGCGGGTGAACAAGGCCGTGCCGTTGGCGAAGGGATTGGCGTTGATCAGGTTTACTGCCTGGTCGTAACCGGCCGCGCGCACCACCGACAGCACGGGTCCGAAGATCTCGTCCTTGTAGACGCTCATGTCCGGGGTGACACGATCCAGCAAGGTGCCGCCCAGCCAGAAACCCTTTTCATAGCCTTGCAGCTTCAGCCCGCGGCCATCCACCACCACGTCCGCGCCCGCTGCGGCGCCGGCGTCTATATAAGAAGAAACCTTGTCGCGATGCGCGGCAGTGACCAGCGGTCCCATCTCGGCGCTGGCATCATTGGCCGGGCCGATCTTCAAGGCGGCGACGCGCGGATTCAGTTTTGCGATCAGCGCATCGGCGGTTTTCTCGCCCACCGGCACCGCCACCGAAACCGCCATGCAGCGCTCGCCCGCCGAACCATAGCCGGCGCCCATCAGCGCATCGGCCACCTGGTCCAGGTCGGCATCGGGCATCACCACCAGATGGTTCTTGGCGCCGCCCAGCGCCTGCACGCGTTTTCCGCCGGCACAGCCGCGGGTGTAGACGTGGCTCGCGATGGGCGTGGAGCCGACAAAGCTGACCGCGGCGATGCCCGGATGATCCAGGATGGCATCCACCGCTTCCTTGCCGCCATGCACGACATTGAGCACGCCTTCGGGCAATCCCGCCTCGCGCCACAATTCATACAGCAGGTTGGGCGCGGAAGGGTCGCGCTCCGAAGGCTTGAGGATGAAGCTGTTCCCGCAAGCCAGTGCCATGGGCATCATCCATAGCGGCACCATCACGGGAAAGTTGAACGGCGTGATGCCCGCCACAACCCCCAGCGGCTGGCGCTCATCATAGGTGTCGACACCGCTGGAGACATTCTTGCTGAAGCTGCCTTTCAGCAGGTGCGGGATGCCGCACGCGAACTCCACCACTTCCTGGCCGCGCGCCACTTCGCCCAGCGCATCGGTGTGGGTTTTGCCATGCTCGGCGCTGATGGCGCGGGCCAGCAGGTCCTTCTTGGCTTCCAGCAGGCGGCGCATCTCGTACATGACCTTGGCGCGCTTGGCCGGCGGGGTGGCGGCCCAGGCCGGAAAAGCGGCGCGTGCCGCAGTCACTGCGGCGTCGATGTCCGCCGCACCGCCCGATGCCACCTGGCCCGTCTGTTCGCCCGTGGCGGGATTGAAAACCGGGGTGCCGCCGGTGCCGGGTACGTTTTTGCCCGCAATAAGGTGTGCGATGGTCTTCATGCCGCGTCTTTATCATGGGGCCAGTGCGCTGTCCTTCAATTTGGCGGCCAACCGCTTGCAGGTGGACCAGAATTTGGACAATCTGCCCGCAGAATAGGCAAAATCTGGCGAACGGATTTGCATAAAAATGGGGCAGGAAACCGTGATAAACGCCGCTGATACCGCTTGGATTCTGACCGCCACGGCGCTGGTGCTGCTGATGACCCTGCCGGCCCTGGCGCTATTCTACGGCGGGCTGGTCCAGGCCAAGAACATCCTGTCGGTGCTGGTGCAATGCGCTGCGGTGGCCGCCATCTGCTCGGTGCTGTGGTTCGCGGTCGGCTATTCGCTGGCCTATAGCGGTGATGGCGACTGGCTGGGCGATCATGCGGCCATCTTCCTGAACGGCATGGCGCGCGATTCCGTGCGGGCCGGCACCCATCTTCCCGAAAGCGTCTTCGTGATGTTCCAGATGACCTTCGCGGTCATCACGCCGGCGCTGATCATCGGCGCCTATGTCGAACGTATCCGCTTCGCTGCCGTGCTGCTGATTTCGGCGCTGTGGATGCTGATCGTCTATGCGCCGGTGGCGCATTGGGTGTGGGGTGGCGGCTGGCTGGCCAAGATGGGCGTGATGGATTTCGCCGGCGGCATCGTGGTGCATGTCACCGCCGGCGTGTCGGCGCTGGTCATCGCCTGGATGATCCAGCCGCGTCATGAATTTCCCCACGGCATCCGCCCGCCGCACGCGCCCTGGATGGTGATGGTGGGCGCTTCGTTGTTGTGGGTGGGCTGGTTTGGATTCAATGCCGGCAGCGCGCTGTCGTCGGGCGCCGATGCCGGCATGGCGATGCTGGCGACGCATCTGTCGGCCGCCAGCGCCACTCTGGTGTGGATGGCGATTGAATGGATCAAGTTCGGCAAGCCCAGTCTGGTCGGCGCGGTCACCGGCACCATCGCGGGGCTTGCCACCATCACGCCCGCTGCCGGCGTGGCGGGTCCGCTGGGCGCGGTGCTGCTGGGCGCCGCCGCGAGCTGCGTTTGCTATCTGGCGGTTTGGCTGGTCAAGCGCGTGATGGGTGTGGACGATGCGCTGGACGTGCTGGGCGTGCATGGCGTTGGCGGGGCACTGGGCACATTGGCTCTGCCGCTTGTGGCGCTGATCGGCAGCGGCACCGGCCATCTCAATCATGTGCCGATGCAGCAATTCACGGTGCAGGCCATCGGCGTGGTGGCCGTGGCGCTGTTTTCGGCCATCGCCACCTATCTCATCACCAAGCTGGCGGATATGCTGGTTGGGCTGCGGGTCGATCTTGAGCATGAAACACTGGGCCTGGATTTCGCCACCCATGGCGAGTCCGGCTATCACATGAACCGCTAGGAGCACCGCTATGAAACTCGTCACCGCCATCATCCAGCCGCATCGGCTCGACAACGTGCGCCAGGCCCTGACGGCTCTTGGCATTGACGGCATGACCGTGACCGAAGTGCGTGGGTATGGCCGCCAGCGCGGCCATACCGAGATTTATCGCGGCGCTGAATACACCATCTCCTTCACGCCAAAGCTGAAGGTGGAAGTGGCGCTGCCCGATGGCCGGGTGGACGATGCCATCGCCGCCATCACCAACGCGGCGCGCACCGGCAAGATCGGCGACGGCAAGATTTTCACCATGGACCTGCAATCGGCGCTGCGCGTGCGTACAGGCGAAACCGGCGACGACGCCCTCTAGCGCGGGTCTTTTGCGTCCTGAGTTCGTCGTTCGTCGCTCATGGGCTTAGTGCCCACTTCGCTCCTCACTCCTGCTCAGGCCACAAAATCCCTCGCGCTAGCTTGCTCTATGGATGAGGCTGTGGAATCCATGCCCCGTGGAAGACCCGCATAAGACCGTGCTGGAGACGCTGGCCGCCAAGGGGCGGCTACGCGCATTGGCATCGACGCGTGGACGGGACTTTACCTCCAACGATTTCCTGGCGCTGGCGGAAAGCCGCAGCCTGCGCGATGCCGCGTCCGCGGCGCTGGCACGCGGCGTGCCCGTTGGCGCGGGCGGCTCGCGGCTCTTGCGCGGCAATCATCCCGAGCATGAGGCGCTGGAAGAAGAAGCCGCCAGCTTCTTTGGCAGCGAGACAGCGCTGTATTTCCCCACCGGCTTTGCCGCCAACGCGGCGCTGGCGGCCACTCTGCCGCGGCCCGGCGACCTGATTGTCCATGACGCACTGATCCATGCAAGCTTCCGCGACGGGCTGGATCCGGCGCGCATCCAGGCGACCTCCGCGCCGCACAATGACGTGGACGCGATGGAGGCCATCATCAGGGGCTGGCGTGCCGGCGGTGGGGCTGGCCGTGTGTGGATTGCGGTGGAGACGCTTTACTCGATGGACGGCGACTGCGCGCCGCTGCCGGAACTGGTCGCGCTGGCGGTGCGGCATGATGCGATGCTGCTGCTGGACGAAGCCCATGCCACCGGCGTGCATGGCGATCAGGGCAGGGGGCTGGGCGCATGCTACGAGGGCGCGCCCAACATCATCTCGCTGCACACATGTGGAAAAGGTTTGGGCGCGGCGGGCGCGCTGGTCTGTCTGCCGCGTCTGTATCGCGACTTCCTGGTCAATCGCGGCCGCGCCTTCATCTATTCCACCGCGCCGTCGCCGCTGATGGCCGCGGTGGTGCGCGCCAGTTTGAAAATCTGCGCCGGCGCCGAGCAGGAGCGCGCCCAGCTTGCCGCCTTGGTGCGCCATGCCGGCGAAGGCCTGCGCAAGCTGGGCATCACCCCGTCGGGTACGCAGATACAGCCGGTGATCGTGGGCGAAGACAGCCGCGCCGTCGCGCTGGCGGAAGCGCTGCAGGCAAAAGGCCACGACATCCGCGCCATCCGCCCGCCGACGGTGGCCGAAGGCACCGCCCGGCTGCGCATCGCCCTGACCCTGCATGTGACGCCGGATGACGTGGACCGGATGCTGGCCGACCTCGCCGCCGAGATGGCGCGCCTATGAGGTTTCCAGAATGAGATTTGTGGTCAGCGGCACCGACACCAATATCGGCAAGACCGTGTTCTGTGCCGGCCTGTGCGGTCTGCTCGGCGCCCGTTACTGGAAACCGGTGCAGGCAGGTCTGCCTGGCGATAGCGATGTGGTGACCGCGTTGTCCGGGGTGGAGATCGTGCCGGAAGCCTATGTCCTGAAGCTTCCGGCCTCGCCGCACCAGTCCGCGGCGGAAGATGGCGTTGTCATCGATCCGGATTCGCTGGTCCCGCCCGACGGTCCGGTGGTGATCGAAGGCGCGGGCGGGCTGATGGTGCCGCTGACCCGCGAAGTTCTCTACATCGATGTTTTCGCGCGCTGGGAGCTGCCTCTCATTCTATGTGCTCGCACCAAACTTGGCACAATCAATCATACCCTGCTGTCGATTGAAGCCATCCGCCGGCGCGGCATTCCCCTGCACGGCGTGGCCTTCATCGGCGAGGCCAATGAGGAAAGCGAAAAGATCATCACGGAAATCGGACAGGTAAAGCGGCTGGGCCGTTTGCCGGTGATCGAACCTTTGACAGCGGGACGGTTGGCCGGCGTGTTCGCCAAGACCTTCGACCGGGCGGATTTCGCATGAGCTCCCCTGTCTGGCACCCCTTTACCCAGCATGCGCTGACGCCGGAATTTCCGGTCGTGTCGCGCGGCGAGGGCGTGTGGCTGGAAACCGACAAGGGCAGACTGCTGGACGCCATCTCGTCCTGGTGGGTGATTACCCACGGCCATCGCCATCCGAAGATCGTGGCGGCGATCAAGGCGCAGGCCGACCAGCTGGACCAGGTGATCTTCGCCAATTTCACGCATCAGCCAGCCGAGGATGTGGCGCGTGGCCTGATTGAAATTGCGCCCCGCGGGCTCTCCCACGTGTTCTATTCCGACAGCGGGTCCACCGCGGTGGAAGTGGCGCTGAAGATGGCGCTGGGTTTCTGGAAGAATCAAAGCCAGCCGCGTACCCGCATCATCGCACTGGAGCACGCCTATCACGGCGACACGGTGGGCACCATGTCGGCGGGCGCGCGCGGCGTGTTCACCACCCCCTATGCGCCGCTGTTGTTCGATGTGGTGCGCCTGCCGTTTCCGCACGCCGGCCAGGAACAGGAAACGCTCGACATGCTGAAGGAAGCGGCCATGGACGCCGCCGCCCTGATTGTGGAGCCGCTCGTCCTTGGCGCGGGCGGCATGCTGATGTATTCGCCGGAAGTCTTGAGGGCGCTGGCCATTATCTGTCGCCGCAACGGCACTTTGTTCATTGCCGATGAAGTGATGACGGGCTTTGGCCGCACCGGCACCCCGTTTGCCTGCAAGCAGGCCGGCGTCTCGCCCGACATTCTGTGCCTGGCCAAGGGCCTCACCGGCGGCAGCCTGCCGCTGGCGGCGACCATGTGCACGCCGGAGATTTTCGAAGCGCATTATTCGCAGGACCGCAGCCGGACATTTTTCCACTCCAGTTCTTTCACCGCCAATCCCATCGCCTGCGCCGCCGCCCGCGCCAATCTGGAAATCTGGCGCGATGAACCGGTGATGGAACGCATCGCCGCCCTGGGCGCGATGCAGGAAGAGCGGCTGGAAAGGTTCCGCGGCGATTCCCGCTTCAGCAACGTCCGGCGGCAGGGCACCATCGCCGCCCTGGACCTGACGGTGGCCGATCCGGGATACCTGGCGGGCATCGGGCCCCGGCTGACCGCGTTTTTCCTGGACCGGGGGATATTGCTGCGCCCGCTGGGCAACACCATTTACGTCATGCCGCCTTACGCTATTGCGGCGGCGGAACTCGATCTGGTGTATAATGCGATCGCGGCGGCTGCTGCTGAATTTGTGTAACCGTCCGGTGATCCGCGCGAACTGACTTGCGTAAAGGTTTTTGGCGTAGAAGCTTCAGGACCAAGCCCATGTCGATCAAGCCCCTCTATCTGGTAATGGCCGCCGCTGCGGCAGTGTTCATTGCCCCGCAGCTGGTGTCGCGCACCTATGCCGGCGACCTGAACAAGGAAATTCCCGCCGCGATTTCCGATCCGGCCAATACCGGTTTGACGGAAGTGGCGGTGCTGGCCGGGGGCTGCTTCTGGGGCCAGCAGGGCGTGTTCGCCCACGTCAACGGCGTCATCAAGGTCGTGTCGGGCTATTCCGGCGGCGGCAAGCAGACCGCGAACTATGACCAGGTTTCCACCGGCGCCACCGGTCATGCCGAATCGGTCGAGATCACCTTTGACCCCCGCAAGGTCACCTTCGCCCAATTGCTGCGCATCTATTTCTCCGTGGCGCATGATCCCACGGAGGTGGACCGCCAGGGTCCGGACCAGGGCACCCAGTACCGCTCCGAGATTTTCGCCGCCACGCCGGAGCAGGAAGCCACCGCCCGCGCCTATATCGCCCAGCTGGACGCCGCCCATATCTTTGCCGGCCCCATCGCCACAAAGGTCGAGCCCCTGAAGGCCTTTTATCCGGCCGAGGACTATCACCAGGACTATCTGTTCGAGAACCCGACCGCGACCTATATCCGGGTCAACGACCTGCCCAAGATCGCCGCCCTCAAGCGCGTCTGGCCTGATTATTACCGGGAAAAACCTGTCCTTGTGGCCCAGAAGTAGCCATTAAAGCCCCGTCACATTCACCAAAACCGCTTAAGGCCCGGGCAGGGGCGTTTCCTTTGCCGTTCTGATCTGGTAGTTCGTCCCCCGGCTTGGGCTCACGGGCCGCCAACCGGCGGATTTTGCGGGCAAAACCGAAGAAATTAAAGCGAAACCAAACCATGAAAACTGAACGTCTGATTGTGGGCGGTGTTGCGCTGCTGGTCGGCCTTTTGCTGGGCTGGATGGTGCGCGGTGTGTCCACCTACAATGTCCACTCCGCCGCGGTCGCCTCCTATGAGGACTGGCGCGTGGCTTGCCCCGCCGCCGAGACCAAGGAAGGCGCCTGCGAACTCAGCACCGACATCATGGATCGCACGCAGCCCCAGCCCACCCCGATTGCCCGCGCCACCATCACCACCGACAAGGATGGCAAGAAGATCATGGGCTTCATCCTGCCCTATGGCGTGGCGCTGGAAGCCGGCATGGGCCTGCGCATCGGCAAGGATCCGGTGAAGGTCATTCAGTACCGCACCTGCAACACCGTGGGCTGCATCGCCCAGACCCCGTTCGACGACGCCCTGGCTTCCAGCCTGAAGAGCGCCGATGACGTGGCGGTGATGTTCGCCGGCCTGGATGGCAAGCCGGTGACCTATCCGCTGTCGTTCAAGGGCTATCCGAAGTCCTACAGCTCCTGGAAGTCCGACGACGCCCGCCGCAAGTCCTGGTTCTGGAGGCTCTTCTCATGATGAAGACCGTCCTTGCGGGCGCCTTCATGGGCCTGATGACCAGTGCCGCGCTGGCGCAGACACCTGCCGACGCGCCTGTCGCGCCGGCGTCCAACAAGCCTGAGGTGAAAACGGTTCAGGACTGGGCCGTGCGCTGCTTCCCGATTGCCAGCCCCAGCCCCTGCGACATGTTCCAGCAACTGGACAATCAGCGGACCGGCCAACGGGTGGTCTCGTTGTCGTTCGCCTTCTATCCTGCCCTCAATCGCCATGCCCTGGTGATCGCGGTGCCGCTGGAAGTGTCGATCCCCAAGGGCCTGAAGCTGCAGACGTCCACCTATACTTCGCCCACGCTCAAGTTTCGCCGCTGCGACCGCAACGGCTGCTATGTCGAAATGGCAGTGGAGAATGGCGTGATCGAGGCGCTGGCCAAATCCAGCGGTGACGCCGGCAAGATCGCCATCGCGGCGGACAATGGCAAGGTCTACAACCTGAACTTCTCGCTCAAGGGCTTTGCCGCCGCGCATGACGACATGGTGAGCCAGGCACGCGCCAAGGCCAAGACGCCCGCCGCGCCCGCCGCCAATCCCTGATTGAGGTTGTGATGACAAAGCATATCCTGATTGGCGCCATTGCCGGCCTGATGCTCGCCTGTGGCGTGGCGCAGGCCCAGGAGGCGGCCGCTCCGGCGCCCGCCGCCGCCGGCCAGCCCGAACTCAAGCGGATCGACGACTGGCTGGTGCGCTGCTTCCCGGTTGCCAGCCCCAGCCCCTGCGACATGCTTCAGGAACTGGACGACCAGCGCACCCGGCAGCGGGTGGTGGCGCTGTCCATCGCCTTTTATCCCAGCCTCAATCGCCACGCCGTGCAGATCTCCGTGCCGCTGGAAATTTCCATTCCCAAGGGTCTGAAGATCCAGACCGACACCTACACCTCGCCAGTGCTCAAGTATCGCCGCTGCGACCGCAACGGCTGCTATGTCGAGCTGGCGGTGGACAATGCCATGATCGAGGCGCTGGCCAGCTCCAGCGGCGGCGCCAAGGTCATCATCGCGGCCGACAACGGCAAGACCTATCCGCTGGCCTTCTCGCTGAAGGGTTTTTCGACTGCCCATGACGACATGGTGGCCAAGGCAAAGGCCAAGGCCAAGCCGGTCAGCCAGCCGGACGCCGCGGCACCCGCTGCGCCCACGCCATAAGATAAATTATCGGATTGAAAAAAGGCCGGGCGCGAGACCGGCCTTTTTTATGCTTTGGCTTTGAACGTCATCGCAACGCCGTTCATGCAATATCTTAGTCCCGTAGGCCGCGGCCCGTCGTCGAACACATGGCCCAGATGCCCGCCGCAGCGCCGGCAGTTCACTGCCGTGCGGCGCATGCCCAGGCTGTTGTCGGTCTTGGTCTCGACCGCCTTGTCCAAGGGCTTCCAGAAGCTGGGCCAGCCGGTGCCGCTGTCGAACTTGGTGTCCGAGGAATACAGATCCAGGGCGCAGCCGGCGCAGGCGAACACGCCCTTGCGATGTTCATTGTTCAGCGGCGAGGTAAAGGGCGCTTCGGTGCCTTCATGACGCAAGACGTCATAGGCGGCAGGGGAAAGCTGTTTTTTCCACTCCGCATCGCTCTTGGTCACTTCATAGGCATAAGCCGGAAAGGCCGCCATTGCGGCGCTGCCCATCAGGGCGGTCATGAACATCCGTCGCTGCATCATCATCTCCTGGCTGTTCTACGTACTTAAGCATTCGCCGGATCGCGGCAAAAGGTTACGGGAACTCAGGCGGGCCCGGCCCGTTATCCTATCAGCGTGTTCCCCGCGCAAAACCCCAATTCAGGAGCATATTATGGACAAGGATCGTATCGAAGGCGCGGCCAATCAGGCCAAGGGCGCCATCAAGCAGGCGGCCGGCAAGGTTACCGGCGACGCCAAGCTGCAGGCCGAAGGCGCTGCCGACAAGGCCGCCGGCAAGGTGCAGAATGCGGTGGGCGGCGCCAAGGATGCCGTGCGCGACGCGCTCAAGCACTAAGCGATCGTCACAAATGCGTGAAAGCCCGGCCCCTGTTGGGAGCCGGGCTTTTTCGTTACATTGCGCGCAAATCCCATCTTTGCGTCCCAAGGAATTTTCATGATCCGTTTTCTCACCTGGCTGCGCGACCTTTTGATGTCCGTGGTGAACATGTTCGCCAAGGCCGTCGTTCTGGTGATTCTGCTTATCGCGGTCCTGCTGGTGGTGTCGCTGGCGCGGGGCGATGGACTGCCGGGCAACATGGTGCTGGCGCTGGACCTGCGCGATCCGATCGACGACAGCGCGGCAGCGCCGGGCAGCATCTTCACGCCCCGCCGCGCCACGGTGATGGACGTGGTGCTGGGGCTGGATGCGGCGGGCCGCGACAGCCGGGTCAAGGGCATGGTGATCAAGCTGGGCAACGGCGCGCTCTCCACCGCCGAGGCGCAGGAAATCGCCGCCGCCATCGATCGCTTCAAGGCAAAGAAAAAGTTCGTCATCGCGCAGGCGTCCGCCTTCTTCGGCGCCGGGCTTGGCGATTACCTGGCGGCCAGCGCCGCCAACGAAATCTGGGTGATGCCCAAGGCGCCCTTCTCGGTATCGGGCGCCGGCGGCGGAGAGCTGTTCCTGCGCGGCACCCTGGACAAGATCCAGGCCGTGCCCCAGATCGCCAAGCGCGCCGAATACAAGAGCGCTGCCGACATGATGATGGAAAAGCAGATGTCGCCGGCCGACCGCGAGCAGCTCACCGCGCTGATGAACTCGGTCTATGACGGCGCGGTCAAGCAGATGGCTGCCAACCGCCACATCACCCCGGCCGAAGTGATCGCGGCATTCGAAGCCAGCCCGCAATTTTCCGAAGATGCGCGCAGCCGCCGTCTGGTGGACCGCATCGGTTATGATGATGAAGCACGCGCCGCCGCCAACGCCCGGGCAGGCAGCGGCGCCAAGTCGATCAAGTTCACCGACTATGTGAAGGAAGCGGGCGACCGTTTCGGCGCCGCCAACATCGCCATCGTCGAGGCTGCGGGCGAAATCCGCGATGGCACCGCCAAGAACTCCCTGATCAACGCGTCTTCCGGCATCGCCAGCGACGACCTGTCGGCGGCGATCGGCCAGGCGGCGCGGGACAAGAACATCAAGGCCATCGTGCTGCGGGTGGATTCCCCCGGCGGCTCGGTCACCGCGTCCGACCAGATCCTGCATGCGGTGAAGGTGGCGCAGAAGGCGGGCAAGCCGGTGGTGGTTTCCATGGGCGGCGTCGCGGCCTCGGGCGGCTATTACATTTCGCTCAGCGCCAACAAGATCGTGGCCCAGCCCGGCACCATCACCGGCTCCATCGGCGTCCTGACCGGCAAAGTCAGCTTCAACAAGACGCTGGAACTGGTGGGCGCCAGGGCCGAGACGGTGGCGGTGGGCAAGAACACCCTGATGGATTCGCCGCTGCAGCCTTTCACCGACGAGCAATGGGCCAACCTCAATCACCAGGCTGATGTCATCTATGACGACTTCACCGCCAAGGTGGCGGCGGGCCGCAAAATGCCACTGGAGAAAGTGCGCGACGCCGCGCGCGGCCGGGTGTGGTCGGGCGCCGACGCCAAGGCGCACGGCCTGGTGGACATGCTGGGCGGCTTCTGGACCGCGGCCGGCCAGGCGGCCAGCCTGGGCGGGGTGCCGGCAGACAGCATGACATTCAAGGTCTATCCCCGCCGCACCGGGCTTCTGGCCCGCCTGGGGATGCTCTCGGACGGCCTGGATGCCAGCCTGGGCCTGTTCGGGCGCATCGAATCGCTGCTGAACTTGCCGGCGCTGCAGGCCCTGCTGGGCGAGGTTTCCAGCCTGCCCCAGGGTGGTCCCGGAAGTTCCCTGCAGCTGCGCGCGACGCATCTGCCACGGCCGTGACCCCAACTCCACAGCGGCGGCAAGGAAACTGCTTGCTGATGGGCATTGTTGAACTATAATTGCTGTGTGCGGGCGAGCGAAGCTGGTTTGGCGGGGCCATAATTGCGATTATGGTGCGCTGCAGTTTCGGATGTTTCCGGAACAAATTGCATAGCTGGAGCCTTCGCCATTCCCCCCGCAAAATCCGACAAAGCCATCGAGGAGCTGAGCTTCGAAGGCGCGCTCAAGGAGCTGGAAGCGATCGTCTCGCGCCTGGAGCAGGGCGAAGTCGATCTCGAAGACTCCATCGCGCTGTACGAACGCGGGCAGGCACTGAAGGCGCATTGCGAGAAGAAGCTGAAATCCGCCGAGGGGCGTCTGGAAAAAATCGTGCTGGGTGCGGGCGGACCGCAAATCGGCGAAAGCATGGAAACGGCGTGACCCGCCGCTGCAAACAAGAGAATTTTCGCGCATGAACATCCCCAATACCAAGACGCCGCTGCTGGATCAGGTCGATCTGCCGGAAGACCTGCGCAAGCTGGACAAGTCCCAGCTGCGCCAGTTCGCCGATGAGCTGCGCACCGACCTGATCGATATCGTTTCGGTGACCGGAGGCCACTTTGGTGCTGGACTGGGCGTGGTCGAGCTGACCACCGCATTGCACTACGTGTTCAAGACGCCAGACGACCGCATCATCTGGGACGTCGGCCACCAGGCCTATCCGCACAAGATCCTCACCGGCCGGCGCGCGCGCATGCGCACCCTGCGCCAGGGCGGCGGTCTTTCCGGTTTCACCAAGCGCAGCGAGAGCGAATATGATCCGTTCGGCGCGGCGCACTCTTCGACCTCCATCTCGGCCGGCGTCGGCATGGCGGTGGCGCGCGACCTCAAGGGCGGCGACAACAATGTGATTGCGGTGATCGGCGATGGTTCGATGAGCGCGGGCATGGCTTATGAAGCCATGAACAATGCCGGCGCCAACAAGAACCGGCTGATCGTCATCCTGAACGACAATGACATGTCCATCGCCCCGCCGGTCGGTGCGATGAGCGCCTATCTGGCGCGGCTGGTCTCGTCGCGCTCCTACACCGGCATCCGCAACCTGGCCAAGCGGCTGGCGCGCAAGCTGTTGCCGCGCGGGTTGTTCAAGGTCGCCCAGCGCACCGAGGAATATGCCCGCGGCATGGCGATGGGCGGTACGCTGTTCGAGGAAATGGGCTTCTTTTACGTCGGCCCGATCGACGGCCACAACCTGGATCACCTGGTGCCCGTGCTGGAAAATGTGCGCGATACCATGACGGGCCCTGTGCTGGTGCATGTGGTGACCAAGAAGGGTCATGGCTATGCACCCGCCGAAGCGGCCGCCGACAAGTATCATGCCGTCGCCAAGTTCACCGTGCTGACGGGCGAGCAGGCCAAGTCCACGCCCAAGGCGCCGGCCTATCAGAAAGTGTTCGGCGAAGCCCTGATCGCGGAAGCCAAAAAGGACAGCCGCATCGTCGCCATCACCGCCGCCATGCCGTCGGGCACCGGCGTCGACCTGTTTGAAAAGGCCTTCCCGGAACGCACCTTTGACGTGGGCATCGCAGAGCAGCATGGCGTGACCTTTGCCGCCGGCATGGCGACCGAAGGCATGAAGCCTTTCTGCGCCATCTATTCCACCTTCCTGCAACGCGCTTACGACCAGGTAGTGCATGACGTGGCGATTCAGTCGCTGCCGGTGCGCTTTGCCATGGACCGCGCCGGGCTTGTGGGCGCAGACGGCTGCACCCATGCCGGCTCGTTCGACATCGCCTATCTGGCGGCGCTGCCCAACTTCGTGATCATGGCCCCGTCGGACGAGGCCGAGCTGACCCATATGGTGGCCACTGCCGCGGCCATCGACGACCGGCCCAGCGCGCTGCGCTATCCGCGCGGCGAGGGCACGGGCGTGGCCCGTCCCGCCGAAGGCATTCCGCTGGAGATCGGCAAGGGCCGCATCATCAGGCAGGGCAGCAACATCGCCATCCTGAACTTCGGCACCCGCATGAAGGAGGTCCTGCTGGCGTCCGAGCGCATGGGCGGCTACGGCCTGTCGGCGACCATCGCCGATGCGCGTTTCGCCAAGCCGCTGGACACCGACCTGATCCGCCGCCTGGCCAAGGAACATGAAGTCCTGATCACCATCGAGGAAGGCTCGGCCGGCGGCTTCGGCGCCCATGTCATGCACTTCCTGGCGCATGACGGACTGCTGGACCGCGGCCTCAAGGTTCGTCCCATGACCTTGCCCGACGTGTTCCAGGATCACGACACGCCCGAAAAGATGTATGCCCAGGCGGGCCTGGATGCCGACGGCATCCTGCGCACCGTGCTTCAAGCTTTGGGGCGGGGTTCCGAAGTCACCCATCTGAGCACGGGCCTGATCGCCTGAACCAAATCTGCCGGCATTTTGGTTCCTGCGGCGGCTGTCTGCTGCAGGACTTGGGCGCCGCCGATTATGCGGCGGCCAAGCGCGCCGCTGTCCAGGATGCGCTGATGAAGGCCGGCGTGAACGCCGAGGTCCTGGCACCCATCATCGTGCCACCGCACTCGCGCCGCCGCGCCGTGTTCAAGATCAAGAGCTTGCCTGAAGGTCTGCATATCGGCTTTCACGCCGCCCGGTCCCACACCGTCATCGACATGCACCAGTGCGAAGTGCTGACCCCGGCGCTGTTCGCGCTGGTGGGCGCCCTTCGCGCAAAGCTGGAGCCGCTGTTCGGGGTTGGGGAAATTGCCGAACTGCATGTTACCCAAACCGATACCGGCTTTGACTGCGCCTTCCGCTGGCGCAGCCTGACCCCGGCGCTCACGGCCGCATTGTCCACTGCGTTGTCGGGCCTGGGCATAGCCCGTCTCACCATGGGCGGCGAAACGGTGTTCGAGACGGCGGTGCCGCAAATCACGCTGGGCGGCGTTGCCGTTGCGCTGCCTTCCAATCCTTTCCTGCAGTCCACGGCCGAAGGCGAGGCCGCGTTGCAGAAATGTGTGCTGACGATTATCGGCAAGGCCAAGATGGTGGCCGACCTGTTCAGCGGTGTGGGCACCTTTGCGTTCCCTCTGGCCAGGATCGCCAAGGTTCATGCCGTGGAGCAGGACGAGCCCGCGCTGGCCGCCTTGAGCGCCGCAACGCGGGGCGCCAGGGGCATCAAGCCCATCACCACCGAGAAGCGGGACCTGTTCAAAGTGCCCCTGACGCCGCTGGAACTGAAGCCTTATGGCGCGGTGGTGCTGGACCCGCCCCGGGCGGGTGCCGAAGCGCAGGTCCGCGCTCTGGCCAAGTCCAAGGTTCCCGTCATTGCCTATGTTTCCTGCGATGCCGCCAGCTTTGCCCGGGATGCCGCGATCCTGGTCGCCGGGGGCTACCGGCCCGGCCCCGTCACACCGATAGACCAATTCCTCTGGTCATCGCATATTGAGCTGGTGGCAGGGTTTAAGCGGGACGGGGCTTGAGCAAGACTCTTATCGCGCTGGGTGCGGTGCTGGTGTTGGCGCTGGGCGGAGCAGGCCTGTGGTTCCTGCACGAGGGGCGGTCGCCCGCCGGAACATCCGAGGCGCCCTCCGACCTAACCAGCTTCAAGGATTGGGCGGTGGTGCTGGTGGCCGGCGATTACCGCGCCCATTCCGGCGCGCCTTCCAAAGTGTTCGACAATGCCCGCCATGACCTGGCCCAGACCTTCGCCAAGATCGGCTTCAGCAAGGCCAACATGGTGCAGTTCTCGGCCGATTATGATGACGGCACCCTGCATACCGCCATTCCCGACATCGCCGGCGCCCTGCACGAAACCGCCGCCAGGGCCAAGGCCGGTTGCCTGATCTATTTCACCTCGCATGGCGTGCCCGAAGGCATCATCATCGGCGAAGGTGTGCTGGGGCCGCAGCAGTTGCGCGACATGGTGAACAGCGCCTGCGGCAAGCGTCCTTCGGTGATCGTGATGTCGTCCTGCTATTCAGGTCAGTTCGTGGCGCCGCTGAAGGGCGAGAATCGCGTCATCATGACGGCCTCGCGCCCCGACCGCACCAGCTTCGGCTGCGGCGAGCTCAACCAATACACATTCTTCGACGACTGTTTCCTGCGGGCGATGGATATCTCCGGCGATTTCCCCGGATTGGGTGTTGGCGTGCAGGAATGCGTGCGGGTGCGCGAGCAGCAGATGAAGGCGACGCCGGCGTCCGAGCCCCAGGTCAATGTCGGGTCCGCCGTGGCCTTCAGCTTGCGCTGGCGGGACATGCCGCCGTCCAGCCCCTTCGAAGCTCCGGCTGACCGGCCGCCGACCTGATCAGGCGGCCATAGCTGCTTCGGTTGTTTCCGCCGGCGCGGGGCCCACGCGCAACTGCTTTTCCCACTTGCTGACGATCACCGCCGCCACCGAATTGCCCACCACATTGGTGGCGCTTCGGCCCATGTCCAGCAGATGATCCACGCCCAGGATCAGCAGCAATCCGGCTTCCGGCAGGTGAAACACCGGCAGGGTCGCGGCGATCACCACCAGCGAGGCGCGCGGCACACCAGCTATGCCCTTGGAGGTGATCATCAGCAGCGCCAGCATGGTGATCTGCTGGGCGAGGGTGAGGTGGATGCCGTAAGCCTGGGCGATGAACAGGCTGGCAAAGGTGCAATAGACCATCGAGCCGTCCAGGTTGAAGGAATAGCCCAGCGGCAGCACGAAGCTGACGATCCTGCGCGGCACGCCGAATTTTGGCAGGCCCGCCAGCAGGCCGGGATAGGCCGCTTCCGATGTCGCGGTGGAAAAAGCCAGCAGCCAGGGCTCGCGAATGGTGCGCAGCAAATCGCCGATCCTGCTTCCCACGGCAATCCATGCAAACCCGATCAGGATGGCGCACAGCAGCAGCAGCGACAGATAGAAGCCGCCCACGAACTTGGTATAGACCAGCACGATGCCCAGCCCCGAAGTCGCCACCGTGGAGGCCAGGGCCGCGAACACCACCAGCGGCGCCAGCACCATCACATAGCTGGTGATCTTCAGCATCACCGCCGCCAGCTGCTCGCAGGCGGTGAGGATCATCGGCGCCTTGCCGTCCAGTGCCGCCACGGCGGAGCCCACGAACACCGAGAACACCACGATCTGCAGGATCTCGTTATGGGCCATGGCGTCCACGATGGAAGCCGGCACCAGATGGGTGATGAATTCCTTCAGCGAAAAGCTGGTGGTGGCGACGCCGGCTTCGGCGGTGGCCGGCGGCAAGGCCAGGGCAAGCCCTGCACCCGGCTGCAGCAACTGCACCAGGATCAATCCCAGTGTCAGCGAAATCAGCGAGGCGAACATGAACCAGCCCAGGGTCTTCACCCCGACGCGGCCGATGGCGGCGGAATCTTCCATGTGGGCGATGCCAACCACCAGGGTGGAAAAGACCAGCGGCGCGATGATCATCTTGATCAGGCGCAGGAAGAGGTCGGTAATGATGGACAGGCCCGCGGCGGCGGCCTTGGCCTGGTCCGGCGGCAGTTCGCTGTTGATCAGAAATCCGGTCAGCACGCCCAGGACCATGGCGGCGGCAATCAGGGCCGGGAAATAGCGCTTCAAGATCACCTCGGGCGGTAATGAAGGACCATGACACCTCAGAAGAGGTGTGATGTCCACTGGCGCGGACCATCTTTGGAAGCCTGCAAATTGTGCTAGGTTTCGGCGGGTTGCACAAAAATGGGGATGGTCATGAACAGGCGCGGGGCATCACGGGCAGCGGGGTTGGTGTTGACCATCGGTCTGGCGGCGGCGGCGCAGGCGCAGACCACGGAATGGAAGGACTGGGGCGGCAGCAGCGCCCGTCTGAGTTATTCATCCCTCAATCAGATCAGCGCGGCCAACGTCGCGGGACTGAAGCCGGTCTGGGTGTGGGACAGCGGCAAGTTCGGCCGCACCTGGGAAATCCGGCCGCTGCTGATTGATGGCCTGCTCTATATCTCCGAACCCCAGAGCGGCGACATCCTCGCGCTGCAACCGGAAACCGGCAAGGAAGTGTGGCGTACCAAGCCGCCGGTCCGGATCGGCGCCGGGCTCGACCGCCGCAGCTTTGCGTATTGGGCGGGTGACGGCACGATGAAGCCGCGCCTGATCGCCATCTGGGGTCACAATGTGTACGGCTTCGACCTCAAGACCGGCCAGCAATCGCCGGATTGGCCCGCCACGGGCCTGGACATCGGCCTGCCCAACCCGGCGCAAGGCGGCAAGATCGGCGGCGGCGTCCAGTCCAATTCGCCGCCCATCATCTACAAGAACACCATCATCACCATGGGTGCGACCGGCTTCCTGCCGCCCCCGGCGCAGCCCGGCGATCCCCATGCCAATGATCTGCGCACCGGCAAGCTGTTGTGGACGGCGCGCATCATACCGGGCGCGGGGGAACCCGGCGGCGACAGCTGGGGACCGGACACGCAAAACGTGGTGAGCATGGGCGGGTGGGGCCACATCACGCTGGATGAATCCACCGGCACCATCTATGTCCCCACCGACTCCGGCAGTCCCGACTATATCGGCATCTGGCGGCCGGGCGACAATGCGGGCTCCGGCTCTACTGTCGCCATCGATGCGGCGACCGGCAAGATCAAGTGGCGCTTCCAGAACCTGCACCACGATATTTTCGACCTGGACACCAATGCCGCGCCGTCGCCGCTGACAATCACCAAGGACGGCAAGCGCGTGAAGGTGGTGGTGCAGCCCACCAAGCAATCCATGATCTGGATCCTCGATGCGGCGACGGGCAAGCCCATCCATCCCTGGGAAGAGCGTCCCGTGGCGCAAAGCCAGATTCCGGGCGAGAAATCCTCGCCCACCCAGCCCTTCACAATTTTGCCGCCGCCGCTGATCCCGGCCACGGTGAAGCGGGATAATTTGAGCCAGCTTTCCGCGCAGGCCAATGCCGAATGCAAGGCGCTGTTCGACGAGCGCAAGCTGGAAGATGTTGGCCCGTTCTCGGTGCCCAAGGGTGACGGCGCCTGGGCGCTCAACAGCATCGGCGCGATCGGCGGCATGGACTGGGGCGGGGTGTCGGTCGATCCCGAGCGCGGTTACGCCTTCGCCAATGTCTCCAACATGCCCACCCATATCACGGTGGCCAAAACCAGCAGCGGCGTGAAAGGCAATGGCGGCCTGACCGTCAATGTCAGCAATGTGCGTTTCCACGATCAGAACGGGCGCAGCTGCAATGGCGGCCGCCAGGGCGAGCTGGTCGCGGTCAATCTGGGATCGGGCAAGATCGCCTGGCGCGTGCCGCTGGGTTCGCTGGAAGACGAATATGGCGCAGGCGCGCATGATATGGGCGCCACCAGCATCGGTCCCATCCTGTCGACCGGAGGCGGGCTGGTCTTTGCAGCGCCCTCCGACGACCGCTTCTATGCCCATGATGCGCGCACCGGAAAGATGTTGTGGCAGGTCAAGTTGCCGGCAACTTCGGATGCCGGACCGATGACCTATACCGGCAAGGATGGCCGCCAGTATGTGGTGATCGCCGCGGGCGGGCCAGGCGGTTCACGCCGGCCCTCACCGCGGGAGAATGCGCTTTATCACCAGGTGCTGATTGCCTTTGCGCTGCCCAAACCGGGTGAGGCGCCGGTGGACATCATCGGGCCGTATCCCGCGCGCAAGCAGGGCCCGGGACCGTGGCCGCCGAATTAAGATTGGAAGCTCTTTGGTGGGGTGCGACGGTATCCACGCCATTCTACCCATTCTTCCGTATTGCCGACTCGAGTTCGGAAGGCTGAGGCAGGATTATCTCGCGCAACGCTCCGCATGAGAGCGACGAATTGCCGGGTATTAATCTGCCAAAGTACGGATTTTCTGCGATCTGACGTAACTAGGAATCCCGCCACGGTGTGGTTTCTACCGAGCATCTCTGTAAATACCAAACTGTGTATAATGATATCCAAGAGTTCCCGAGCCTTGATCTCCTGATTTTCTGGCCGCGAAAGGTCGTAGAGTTTCTCGATCTTATAAGCGTTCCAAGCAGTCACCGCATGTTTGTCAAAGGCGGGGAATGTTTTGCATTTGATTGTCTTGCCGGTGAAAGCGGAGCTAAGCTTTCTGGCTTGGAAGAGTTTTCTGACGCTGTAAGCGGCGAGAAAAACTTTCCTCTCAATGATGAAAGACCGCTGCTCAGTAATCGCGGATTTCTGGCACCATCTTTCAATGATGTCTGCGTCCTTGATGAGGTGCACTCTCCAAGGCCAACTTTCGTGGATCATTGGTAACTTAGCCGACTTGTCCGCGATGCCTTAGCGCCTGGTCCGCCAGCACGATGGCCATCATGGCCTCGCCCACCGGCACGGCGCGGATGCCCACGCACGGATCGTGGCGGCCCCTGGTGAGGATTTCGGTTTCCGCGCCCGACTTCTCGATGGTCTTGCGGGGCGACAGGATGGACGAGGTCGGCTTGACCGCGAAGCGCGCCACGATGGGCTGGCCGGTGGAGATGCCGCCCAATATGCCGCCGGCATGGTTGGCCAGGAACATGGGCTTGCCGTCATTGCCCATGCGCATCTCGTCGGCATTTTCCTCGCCGGTCAGTGCGGCGGTGGCGAAGCCGTCGCCGATCTCCACGCCCTTGACGGCATTGATGCTCATCAGCGCGCTGGCCAGTTCATTGTCCAGCTTGGCATAGACCGGCGCGCCCAGGCCCGCGGGAATGCCTTCGGCCACCACTTCGATGATCGCGCCGACCGATGAGCCGTTCTTGCGGATGGCTTCCAGATACTCTTCCCAGGCCGGCGCCGCCTTGGCATCCGGACAGAAGAAGGGATTGTTGTTCACCGCGTCCCAGGACCAGTTGGCGCGATCGATCTTTTGCGTGCCCATCTGCACCAGCGCGCCGCGGATCGTCACCGTGCCATACAGCTTGTCCAGCACCTTGCGCGCGATGGCGCCGGCCGCCACGCGGGTGGCGGTTTCGCGCGCGCTCTGGCGGCCGCCGCCGCGATAGTCGCGCACGCCATACTTGGCTTCATAGGTGTAGTCGGCATGGCCCGGCCGATACTTGTCGCGGATGTCGGCATAGTCCTTGGAGCGCTGGTCGACATTCTCGATCAACAGCCCGATGGGCGTGCCGGTGGTGACCTGGGCCGGCAGGCGTTCGTCCTGGAACACGCCCGACAGGATTTTCACCGTGTCCGGCTCCTGGCGCTGGGTCACGAACTTGCTCTGGCCCGGACGGCGTTTTTCCATCCAGGGCTGGATATCGGCTTCGGTCAGTTCGATGCCGGGCGGGCAGCCGTCCACCACGCAGCCAATGGCCGGTCCGTGGCTTTCGCCAAAGCTGGTGACGCGGAAAAGGTGGCCAAAGGTGTTGTACGACATAGGTTCTCTTATGGTCGCGCCGCGAGGCCCTCGCTTCGCTCGGGTTCGCGGTCGCTCCGGGGCCGGGTTTAGCCCGATTTGCCTTAAGGTTCCAGTTTAACGACTTCGGCGCCTTGAACCCGGAAAACCACGCCCTGCGGCTCGTCCAGGCTGCTCATCTCCCGCCAGTCCAGCCCCGCCAGCAGGCCCCGCAGGATGCGGGTGGTGGCGCCATGGCTGACCGCGATGGTGTCGGTTTCCAGCTCGCGCACCCAGTCGCTGACCCGGGCCGCGACCTCGGCATAATTCTCCCCGCCCGGCACCCGCACATGCCATTTGTCATTGCCGCGCTGTTCGAACAGGGTAGGGCTCTGGGCGCGCGCCTCGTCGTTGGTCAGCTGATCCCAGACCCCCAAATTGATTTCCTTCAGCCGGTTGTCGGTGGCAAAGCCATCGGCCGGCAGGCCCATCGTCTCACGCGCGATCTCCATGGTGGCGATGGCGCGGGTCAGCGGGCTGGAGACGAAATGAAAGCCGTCCGCCGCACCCAATTCGCGCTTCAGGATGTGGCCGACCTGGGCAGCCTGTGTCAGGCCCAGTTCGGTGAGGGGCGTGTCCTTGTAGCCGGAGAAGCGCTTTTCGACATTGGCCTCGGTCTGGCCATGGCGGGCGAAATAGAGCGTCAGCCCCCGCGGCAGCTCAAGCGCCATCCGACTTCTGCGGCACGGCGATGTCGGGCGCGTCTTCGGCCTTCATGCCCACGACGTGATAGCCGGCATCGACATGCAGGTTTTCGCCGGTGACGGCGCTGCCCATGTCAGACAACAGATACAGCGCGGCATTGCCCACTTCGCCCTGCGTCACCGTACGGCGCAGCGGCGAGTTGTATTCGTTCCACTTCAGGATATAGCGGCTGTCGGCGATGCCGGCGAAAGCCAGCGTCTTGATCGGACCGGCCGAGATCGAATTGACGCGGATATTCTTCTTGCCCAGATCTTCGGCCATGTAGCGCACGGATGCTTCCAGCGCCGCCTTGGCCACGCCCATCACGTTATAGTGCGGCATGTTCCGTTCGGCGCCCAGATAGCTGAGCGTCACCATGCTGCCGCCATTGGTCATCATCTTCTCGGCGCGCTGGGCGACGGCGGTGAAGGAATAGCAGCTGATGTCCATGGTCATGCGGAAGTTTTCCGACGTGGTGTCGACATAGCGGCCGCGCAGCTGGTCCTTGTCGGAGAAGGCGATGGCATGGACGATAAAATCCAGGCTGTCCCAAACCTTGGCGAGTTCCGCGAAAGCCGCATCGATGGACTCGGGCTTGCTGACATCGCAATCGATCATCGCCGCGGGCTTCATGGTCTCGACCAGCGGCACCACGCGTTTCTTGAACAGGTCGCCCTGATAGGAAAAAGCCAGTTCGGCGCCGGCATCGTGCAGCGCCTGGGCGATGCCCCAGGCGATGGAGTGCTGGTTGGCCACGCCCATGACAAGGCCGCGTTTGCCCTTCATGAGACCTGGAAATGGCATGCTGATATCCCCGTTAGCTGGGCAGTGATTTACCCCGAATAGGCCAGCCGCCAAACGGGATTTTGCATGTGCTAAAACACACTATATTTCAATTGGTTAGCGCAACTTGGCGCGGGGGTCATAATTGTTGCCCCACCCCTCAAGGAACGTCTTGAGGGACTCGTCCGGCTTGTCCGGAGCCGAGATGACCAATCGGACATACAAATCGCCCGGCCCTTCCTTGGCCGCGATGCCCTTGCCCTTCAGCCGCAGCACCGTGCCGGTGTTGGAATTGGGCGGCACGCTGAGCGACACGGTGCCGGTCAAGGTCGGCACCGGCACTTTGCCGCCCAGCACCGCTTCCTTCAGGGTCACCGGCAGGTCCATGCGGATGTCGTTGCCGTCGCGCGTCTTCCACGGATGCGGCGAGACCGACACGGTCAGCAGGATGTCGCCGCTGGGCCCGCCGCCGCGGCCCGCGCCGCCGCGGCCTTTCACGCGGATGGTCTGGCCGTCCTTCACGCCGGCCGGAATCTTGACGTCGATCTGCTCGCCATTCTGCAGCACCACCCGGCGCGTGCCGCCGCTGGCGGATTCATCGAAGCTGACCGTGACGGAAGCGGCGAAATCCTCGCCCTTGGCGGCGCGGGGCTGCCCGCGCCCGCGCCGGCCGCCCATCAGGTCGGCGAAAATATCTTCAAAGCCCGCCGCGCCGCCCGGCGCGTCGTCGAAACTGAAATGAAATCCGCCGGGGCCTGCGCCGCCGCCGCCGCCAAAGGGATTGCCCTGGCGGAAACCGCCGCCGCCCTGGCGCGGATCGAAGCCGCGCGGGTTGCCGTCCGGCCCGATGGCGCCGGCGTCGAACTGGGCGCGCTTATCCTTGTCGCCCAGGATGTCATAGGCGCCCGAAATTTCCTGGAAACGCTTCTGCGCCGATGCATCGCCCGCATGCTTGTCGGGGTGATGCTTCTTGGCCAGCGTGCGGAACGCCTTCTTGATGTCTGCCTCGCTGGCGCCTTTGGCGACGCCGAGGACTTCATAGGGGTCTTTCATGGCGTCCTTAACTGGGCCTTTTATACCACCATATCAAGGCCTTGAGCGTTTGTGGAACTTTTTGATCGCCCCGGCGTTCCAGACTTTGGGGCAGGATTATCTCGTATGAACAAGCCATTGATGGAGAACCGGGCCTATACGCCGGATGAAAGTGCCCGCTACCGCGTCCTGGTGGAGGCGGTCACCGATTACGCCATCTATATGCTGGACCCCAGCGGCATCGTCTCCAGCTGGAACGCCGGCGCCCAGCGCTTCAAGGGTTATACCCCCGAAGAAATCATCGGCCAGCATTTCTCCCGCTTTTATACCGAGGAAGATCGCGCCACCGGTTTGCCGGTCCGCGCGCTGGAAATTTCGGCCCGCGAAGGCAAGTTCGAAACCGAAGGCTGGCGGATACGCAAGGACGGCAGCCGCTTCTGGGCCCATGTCATCATCGATCCCATCCGCGATACGTCGGGCATGCTGACCGGCTTCGCCAAGGTGACGCGCGACCTGACCGAGCGCCGCGCCTCGGAAGAAGCCTTGCGCCAGAGCGAGCAGCAGTTCCGCCTGCTGATCCAGGGCGTCACCGACTATGCCATCTACATGCTCAGTCCCGAGGGTATCGTCACCAACTGGAATCCCGGCGCCCAGCGCATCAAGGGCTACAGTCCGGTGGAAATCATCGGCAAGCATTTCTCCACTTTCTATACGCCGGAGGATCGCGCTACGGGCATGCCGGCGCGGGCGCTGGAAACCGCGGCGCGGGAAGGCAAGTTCGAAGCCGAAGGCTGGCGGCTGCGCAAGGATGGCAGCCGATTCTGGGCCCATGTGGTCATCGATCCCATTCGCGACGAGACCGGCAAACTGACGGGATTCGCCAAGATCACGCGCGACGTCACCGAGCGCAAGGAAGCGCAGGATTCCCTGGACCGGGCCCGCGAGGCGCTGTTCCAGTCCCAGAAGATGGACGCCATCGGCCAGTTGACCGGCGGGGTGGCGCACGACTTCAACAACCTGCTGATGGCGGTGCTGGGCAGCCTGGAACTGTTGCGCAAGCGATTGCCGGACGATCCCGCCCAGTTGCGGCTGGTGGACAATGCCATCCAGGGCGCCAAGCGCGGCGCCAACCTGACCCAGCGCATGCTGTCCTTCGCGCGGCGCCAGGACATGGATGTGCTTCCCCTGGACCTGCCGGTGCTGGTGAACAGCATGGCGGACCTGCTGGAACGCACTCTGGGCAAGGACGTGGAAATCCAGATGGAATTTCCACCGGCGCTGGTGCCTGTGGTCGCCGACGAGAACCAGCTGGAACTGGCGCTGCTGAACCTGTGCGTCAATGCCCGCGATGCCATGCCGCGCGGGGGACGCATCGTCATCGCGGCGCGCGAAGAAGCGGTGGACCTGCGCCATGCCTCCGGCCTGACGCCGGGCAGCTATGTCTGTCTCTCCGTCACCGACAGCGGCGAAGGCATGGATGCCGAAACGCTGGCCCGCGCCTCCGAACCCTTCTTCACCACCAAGGGTGTCGGCAAGGGCACCGGGCTGGGTCTTTCCATGGTGCATGGCATGGCCGAGCAGATGGGTGGACGCCTGATGATCCACAGCACGCCGGGCGAGGGGACCACTGCCGAGATATGGCTGGTTTCGGCCAGCGAGACGGCGCCGGCGCAAGGCACGGTGGATGAAGCACCCAGGCCGCAGGATGGACCCCGCAAGCTCAAGGTGCTGGCGGTGGATGACGACCGGCTGGTGCTGTTCAACACCGTCGCCATGCTGGAAGATCTTGGACATGAGGTGGCCGAGGCCGGTTCGGGCGCCGAAGCGCTTGAACTGCTGGCCCGGCAAAGCTTCGACCTGGTCATCACCGACCAGTCCATGCCCCGGATGAGTGGCACCCAGTTGATGGACGCCATCGCGCAGAATTGGCCCGGCACCAAGATGATCTTGGCGACCGGCTATGCCGAACTGCCGGGCGGCATCGAGGTCAAGGTGCCACGGCTCAATAAGCCTTTTGCTGAGCACGATCTGAAAAAGATACTGGCCGCGCTTTAGGGCGCGGCGGGCGCCGCCGCTTGCGGCCCGGCGGGTGCCGGGGTTTGTGCAGACGGTGTTGGCGCCGGCGTGGCAGCGGGTTTGGCCACCGGCGGTCCCAGGAAGGCCGAACGCGCGGCAGCTTCCTTCATGCCGTGGCTGGCGGCGGAAGCATAAAGCTGGCGCGCGGTTTCCAGGTCCTGCGGCACCAGCGGCGGCGCGCCGGTTTCATAGAATTGGCCCAGCTGATATTGCGCCACCGGGTGATTGGCGGCGGCGGCCGCTTCCAGCAAAGGCAGCGCGCGGCGCAGATCGGGCGCGCCCAGTTCGCCCTTCAGATACATGTCGGCCAGATCGGCCTGGGCGGTGGGAAGGCCGGCTTCGGCGGCGCGCAGATACACTTCTTCGGCCTTGTCGGGGTCCTTGGGCGTGCCCTGGCCCTTGCGCAGCATGAGCCCCAGGTTTCGCATGGCCGCCAGATCCTCGAAGCGCAGGTCCCACCAGATCTTGAAGGCCTTTTCGTAATCGCCCGCGTCATAGGCGGCGACGCCGGAATCAAACGCCGCAGCGATCTCGGCGCTGCCACGGGCCGCCGCGGGCGTGACTGCGAGGCAGGCGCAGAGCGCGACGGCAAGATACGGGAAAATCTTGTGGTTTCTGATCATGGGTCGCCAAGGCTACCCTGCCAAACACGAAACTGCTAGGACGCACCCATGACGATGGAGACAGGTGGACCTCTGGACGATGGCGGCATTGCCGCTGGTGCCGATCCCTTCGCGCTGTTCCAGGACTGGATGAAGGAAGCCGAAGCCGCCGAGCCCAACGACGCCAATGCCATGGCGCTGGCCACCGCCGATGCCGACGGCGTGCCCAATGTGCGCATGGTGCTGCTGAAGGGCGCCGATCCGAACGGCTTTGTCTTCTATTCCAATTCCCACAGCATCAAGGGCGAGGAATTGGCGAGCAATCCCAGGGCGGCGCTCAACTTCCACTGGAAGAGCCTGCGCAGGGTGGTGCGGGTGAAGGGGCTTATTGCCCAAGTCTCTGACGCCGAAGCCGACACCTATTTCGCCACCCGCCCCAAGGACAGCCAGATCGGCGCCTGGGCCTCGCCCCAGTCGCGGCCGATGGCAGGGCGCTTTGTCTTCGAGAAGGCCATTGCCGAATACGCCCTGAAGTTCGCCCTGACCAAGGTGCCGCGCCCGCCGCACTGGACCGGCTGGCGGCTGACGCCGCTGCGTATCGAGTTCTGGCGCGACCGCCCTTTCCGGCTGCATGATCGGCTGGTCTATGAACGCGATGGCGCCGGCGAGCCCTGGCGCACCGAAAGACTGTTTCCGTGAGCAGGAAGGAAAGGGCGGGCGCGTTGATGCGGCGCGCCGCCATCGCGTCGGTGTCGGTATCGCTGTTCCTGGTGGCGATAAAGACCTTTGCCTATTTCGCCTCCCATTCGGTGGCGATGCTGGCCAGCCTGGCGGATTCGGCGCTGGACCTTTTCACGTCATGGCTGAACCTCATCGCCATCCGCTCGGCGCTGACCCCGGCCGATGCCGAGCACCGCTTTGGCCATGGCAAGGCCGAGCCGCTGGCGGGCCTGGCGCAGGGCGCCTTCATCTGCGCCTCGGCGCTGTTCCTGGTGATCCAGGGTATCAGCCGCATCATGGCGCCCGAGCCGATCGATCACAGCATCCAGGCACTGATCGTGATGTGCATCGCCATCGCCATATCCATCGTGCTGATCCTGTACCAGCGCCGGGTGGTGGCGAAAACCGGCAGCGTCGCGGTCGAGGCCGACCAGACCCATTATTTCGGCGATCTGGTCACCAATATCGGCGTGGTGCTGGCGCTGCTGTTCTCCAGTCTGCTGGGCTGGACCCTGGCAGATCCCCTCATTGCCATCGCGGTCGCCGGCATCATGGCTTACACCGCCTTCGGCGTGGGCCGCGCCGCCTTTCACCAGTTGATGGACCGTGAATTGCCGGAGGCCGAGCGCGCCCGCATCGACCGCATCGCCCGCAGCCATCCGGCTGTGAAGAATGTCCATGACCTCAAGACCCGGTCGGCGGGCCTTTCGACCTTCATCCAGTTGCACCTGGGTCTTGATCCCAGCATGCCGCTGGCCGAAGCGCACGCGATCAGCGATGCGGTCGAACATGCGCTGCTGCAGGCCTATCCCGGCGCCGATGTGATAATCCATCAGGATCCGGCGGGTCTTGAACCATTGCCGGCCGAAGATGCGTATTAGTTGCAAAAAAACATTGGCGAAAAGATAGTATCATCGCCTCCGCTGCCGCGTATGCTTGGCAAAACAGGAGACGACATGGCTGGCAGTCTCGCACGCGGTGGCTATGGCCCCGTCGCAAAATCGTTTCACTGGCTGATCTTCCTGCTGCTGGCGGCGCAATATGCCATCGGCTCGATCATGCCGCATATCGGGCGCAACACGCTGGACGAGGGCTGGGTGCACTGGCACCTGCTGGTCGGCGCCGCGATTTTTGCGGTGATCGTCGCGCGCTTCGCCTGGCGGCTGTTTCATCCCGTGGCGATGGCGGATGGCCTGACGGGTTGGGAGCTGTGGCTGTCGCGCGTTACGCATTTGTCGCTGTACGCACTGGTGTTCATCATGACGGTGCTGGGCTGGGCAGCGGCCAATTCGCGCGGCTGGGACGTCAAGCTGCTGGGCGTCATCACCTTGCCGCCCTTGTGCCCAAAGGGTTCGGCCTGGGGACACGAAGCGGGTGACATCCACAATATCCTGGTCTATGTGCTGCTGGCCTTCATCGCCCTGCATGTCGCCGGCGCGCTGTATCATTATTTCATCAAGCGCGATCAAATTCTCCAGCGCATGCTGATGGCGCGGCAATGAAGGCCGTCCTTCCGGCCGCGCTGCTGCTGGCGGCTTCTGCCGGGAGTGCCTGGGCCCTCAGTGACGAAATCCAGGTCTATACCGGCGATGCCGCCGCGCCGGGTGTTTTCAATCTCACTTGGCACAACAATTACACGTTCGATGGATTGAAGGACCCGGATTTCCCGGCCGGCGTTGCGGACAACCGCTCTCTCAGCGGCGTCACCGAATGGGCGTATGGCGTGACGCCCTGGTTCGAGGCGGGGCTTTACCTGCCGCTCTACGCGGTTTCCAGCAATCGCGGCGCCCAGCTCAACGGCTTCAAGCTGCGTACGCTGTTCGTGAACCCGGACAATGCCACCAGCAATTTTTATTACGGTGTCAATTTCGAGTTCAGCTACAATTCGCGCCATTGGGACCAGGACCGCATGACCGGCGAGATACGCCCGATCCTGGGCTATCGCGGCGACAATTGGAGCCTGACCTTCAATCCCATTCTCGACAATTCCTATCATGGCCTGTCGCGGCTGGATTTCGCGCCGGACACCCGCCTGGACTACACGATCGCCAAGGGCTGGTCCGTGGCGGCGGAGGAATATGACGATTTCGGCGAGCTGCGCGGCTTTCTGCCGAACGATCAGCAATCGCATCAGCTTTATGCGGTGGTGGACCATGATGCCGGGCCCATATCCATTGAGGCGGGCCTGGGCTTTGGCCTGACACAAGGCAGCGACAAGCTGACGGCCAAGCTGATCCTGTCCAGCGACCTGAACGGCGACAGCGGCCTGTTCCACCGATAGCGGTCAGATGTCGGCGCCGGCCGCGAAGTAGACGGGCTGGTTCTTTTCCGCGGCCAGGCCCAGATGCTTCATCGCCAGCTTGTGCGCGAACCGCGCCCCCAGGAAGAAGATCGGGCTGACCAGCAGCGACATGGCGATCACCGCGATGGCCAGCTTGTGGCCGCCCGGACTGAGCGTGTGGGCCGCCAGCCCCGCCGCGGCGATGACGAAGGAGAATTCCCCCACCGGCGACAGGAACAGCGAAGCGGCGAACGCGGTGTCGAAATTCTTGCCCGCCAGGCTCAGCAGGATGAAGTTCAGCACCGTTTTGCCGCCCGTCACCACCAGCAGCGCGGCGGCGATCACCCAGACCTGCTGGACCAGGTAATGCAGGTCGATCAGCAGGCCCACCGACAGGAAGAAGACGAACAGCAGGATGCTCTGCACCGGCTGGGCCATCGTGAGCGCGCCGCGCCGCAAAGTTGAATGTCCCACCGCCAGCCCACCCAGGAAGGCGCCCAGCGCCGGCGACAATCCCAGCAGGCCCGACGCGGCCGCGGCGGCAAAGCAGATGCCCAGCACGCCCAGGGTGCCGACATCGAAATTCTTCAGCAGATATTCGGACGCCGGAAAACGGAAACTCTTGATCTTGGTCAGCACATGGATGAAGGCGGCCAGCAGCGCGAAGGCCAGGGCCAGCTTGGTGCCCACGCCCCACATCGCCTTTTGCGTCAGCTCGCCGCCCAGCGTGTTGGTGATCAGCAGCAGCGGCACCACCGCCAAATCCTGGGCCACCAATATCGCCACCGCCAGCCGGCCGGCCGGCGTGTCTTTTTCCTGGCTGTCCTCGATCATCTTCATCGCCACGGCGGTGGAGGAAATGGATAGCATGAAGCCAATCACCACCCCGCCCAGCACTTCGCCGTGCACGGCATAGGCAAACAGCGCCACCGAGGTGGGAATGATGGCGCAGGTCACGGCGGTGACCCCAAGCGCCAATGGCAAGGACTTGGAAAAAGCCGCCAGCCGCATCTCCATCCCGATGATGAACAGCAGCATCAGGACCCCCAGTTCGGCCAGGGTCTCGATACTGTCATCGGTCTGGATCAGGCCCATGCCGGTCGGGCCCAGCACCATGCCCACCAGGATAAAGCCCGCGGCGGCGGGCATCCGCAGCCGGTTCATCACCAGGCCGCAGCCCACGGCGGCAGCCAGGAGCAGGGCAAGGGCGGACAGGGACTGCTGTTCGTGCATGACCTTGTTTCTAACAGGGTGGATCAGGGATCAAGCGGAATGATAGGATACCGCTATGGCAGAACCCAACCACATTGACGACGAAAAGCGCACCCTGATCCTGACCGGGGCCTCGCGCGGCATCGGCCATGCCACGGTCAAACGCTTTTCCAGCGCCGGCTGGCGGGTGATCACCTGTTCGCGCCACGCCTTCCCGGAAAACTGCCCCTGGGCGGCGGGCCCCGAGGACCATATCCAGGTCGATCTTTCCGATCCCAAGGACACGATGCGCGCCGCCGAGGAAATGCGCTCCCGTCTGACCGAGGGCAAGCTGCACGCGCTTGTGAACAATGCCGCCATCTCGCCCAAGGGCCCCAAGGGCGAGCGGCTGGGCACCCTGGAATCCAGCCATGACCTGTGGCGCCAGGTGTTCGAAGTGAACCTGTTCTCCACCATCTGGCTGGCACAGGGCCTGAAGAACGAGCTGGCCGCGGCCAAGGGCTCGATCGTCAACGTCACCTCCATCGCCGGCTCCCGCGTGCATCCCTTCGCGGGTGCGGCTTATTCGATCTCCAAGGCGGCGGCCGCCGCGCTGACGCGCGAAATGGCGGCGGACTTCGGCCCCTGGGGCGTGCGGGTCAACGCCATCGCGCCGGGCGAGATCGACACCGCCATCCTGTCGCCGGGCACCGAGAAGATCGTGGAGACGATCCCGCTGCGGCGCCTGGGCCAGCCGGCGGAAGTTGCCAAGGCGATCTATTATCTGTGTACGGATCAATCGTCATACGTGACCGGGGCAGAGTTGATGATCAATGGCGGCCAGCACGTCTAGGTGGCTGTAACAGAACCGTCACACCGCCGCTGTACCAGCTTCACATGTTGGAACGCTGCGCGGGCCTGATCTTCGGTTTTGTCTTCCAGGGCGGCCGGGCGCGCCGCGTCAGCGATGACAGCCTTGTGGCGCAGCTGGACCATGACCGCGACTGGATCTGGCTGCATCTGGGCCTGGCCGATCATCGCGCCAAGCGCTTCCTCGAAAGCTTCGACCTGTTGCCGGTACCGGCGCGCCAGTTGCTGCTGGCGCCGCGCGAGGAGCGCATCCAGTTTCACCTCACCGCCAACGGCGCCTATGGCGTCCTGCCCGATATCGAGCGCGACTTTGCCGATCATTCGCTGGGCACGGGCCGCCTGGCCTTCTGGTTCGATGCCGGACATCTGGTCACCTCGCGGCTGCATTCGTTGCGCGGGGTGGAGCATGTGCACCAAGCCATCGCCGACGGCGCCGAGCTGGCGGCCCCGGTGATGGCGCTGGTGCGCCTGCAGGAAGAATTTGTCGGGCTGGTGGAGCAGCGGCTGGTGGTGTTGGGCAGCGAACTGGCGGCCATCGAGGACGAGGTGCTGGCCGACCGCGACCATATCGGCCGCGATGTGCTGGGACCCTTGCGGCGCGAGCTGTCGCGCTATGCCCGCGAATTTTCCGCCCTGCGCGGCGCCATCCATCGCGCCTTGTCGGCCCGCTATGTGGTGCAGGGCGGCCCGCTGCTGGAGCAGTTGCCGCTGCTGCTGCAGGAAGCGGAAGACTTTGAGCGCGACGCCGCGGCCCTGTCGGACCGGGCGCGGCTTTTGTACGAAGAGATCGGCAGCCGCATTGCCGACCGCAGCAACCGGGCGCTGTCGGCCCTGACCGTGATCTCGACCCTGCTGCTGCCGCCGACCTTCCTGGTGGGGGCCTTTGGCATGAATGTGGGGGGCATCCCCTGGGCCCAGGCGCCGCACGGCTTCTGGGCGGGGCTGGGCCTTTGCCTCACCCTGGTGCTGGGCGGCTGGGCGCTGTTACGGCGCTTCCGCATCCTGCCTTGAACGTACGTTTCAGACCGTAGCTTTCCCCACGGGCCGGATTATGATCCCGCCCGGGCAGGGAACTGGGAATGGGCTTTCGTTTATCGCCGGAAATGATGCGCGGCATCGTCTGGGGCCTGTGGGGCACCGCGGCGGTGCTGGTCGTCGCCATCACCTATAAGCTGCTGTTCTCCGCGCCGCAGGAGCCGGGGCAGGAAACATTCCCTGTCCTGCAAGGCAGCGATGTGGTCAAGGCGCCCGCCGGCCATGCCTATCGCTATGTGGTGGCGCCGAACATCACCTGGGCGGCGGCAAAGGCGGCGGCGGAGAAATACAGCTTCGAAGGCCGCAAGGGTTACCTGGCCACCATCGGCGACAGGGCCGAGTTCGATTTCATCATGACAAGTGTGTTTCCCGATGGCGCCGATACCGACACCACCTTTTTGGGCGGACGCCAGACCGCGCCGGGCGAGTGGCGCTGGGTGACGGGCCCGGAGGGCGCCGCCGATGGCGGCAAGGGCACCCTGTTCTGGACGGGCTATGAAGGCGGCCATGCCGAGGGCGGCCATTTCGCCGAATGGATGTTCAGCGCCTTCCAGCATGGCGGAATGTGGGACGTGAAGCAGGTCTGCTGCGTGACGATCTTCTCCTATCGCCGGCGGCTGTTCAGCACCTCGCTCGGCAATGGCGAGCCGCAGGAAGGTGTGGCGGGATATCTGGTGGAATTCGGCGGTTAGGGAACTTTAGGCCGCCGACAACATTACCTCCCCCATACAGAGAGGTAATTTCATGTCCTTGATCCTGATTATCCTGCTTGTCCTGCTTCTGGCCGGCGGCGGCTTTGGCTTCAGCCGTTATGGCGCGATGGGCGGCGGTATCTCCGTCGGCACCATCCTGATCATCATCCTGGTCCTGTACCTGCTCGGCGCCCTGCACTAGGCGTCTGCCGCTCAGGCAACAAAAAAGCGGCCCGGGAAACCGGGCCGCTTTTCTTTGTAGGCGGATAGTGGCTTAGCGGCAGCCGCGATAGTTGGCACGCTTGCAGGCCACGGCCAGCTGGCGGGCCTGGTTCTGCGCGGCCGGAGTCATACGGCGCCACAGCGAGTCACGATGGGCGGCGGCATTGGGCATGTTGCCCATGTCGGCGGCCAGCGCGTACCACATGTAAGCGTGGAAGGGTTCGGCCTTGATGCCCTGGCCCATTTCGTACATCAGGCCCAGGTTATACATGCCGGCGGAATTGCCCTGCGCGGCGCTGGCGGAAAACCACTGAGCGGCCTTGCCATAGTCGCGCGGAACGCCCTTGCCGTCACGGTACAGGCCACCGAGATTGTTCTGGCCCAGCGACGAGCCGGCCGCGGCGGACAGCGACAGGTAGCGCACGGCTTCCGACGTGTTCTGCGGAACGCCTTTGCCATCCAGATACATGATGCCCAGATTGTTCTGGGCCACCGGATTGCCCTGGACCGCCATCGGGCGCCAGGAGGCGAGGGCGCGGTTGTAATCCGCGCGCTGGAAATAACGGGCGCCGTCCTGAAGAGGGTCGGCGTTGGCGGCCAGGCTGCCAAAGGCCAGCGCGGCGGCAATGAGGATCAACTTACGCATGTCGGCAGTCTCCAACCGGGTTCACTGTGGAGAATTAACACGCAAAAAGTGAACATCCGCTTACCAACGCAGGAACCTTGGCCCCAGAAAACCGCCAATTGCCGCGGTTAACGCGACGCCAAGGCTGTACCAGATTGCGATAAAGGGAGCCGCTTCCTCGGGGCAGTGGAAGGAATAGACAAAGGCGCCGGCCGCGCCCGCGAACAGTCCGGCGCCGGTCCCGGCCAGTCCCAGCCGGGTGGGCGCCAGCCGCTTCAGGGCCCAGAAGGTCGCCGCCAGGGTGGGCAGGGCGGTCATGGTGACCAGCACGGCGCAGAGGCGGGATGTGTGGCCCATCAGCAGCTGGCGCGGGTCGGCATCGGCCGCATTCATCTGGATGACCGAGAGAAGCGCGATGGCCAGCACCGGCAAGGCCAGCAGCAGTGCGGGCCGCACCATGTCCGCGCCGGGGCGGCCCGCCCGCTCCACCAGCCAGAAGCCGAAGGCGGTGAGCGCAAAGGTGTAGGCCAGCTTGGTCCACATGCCGAAGCTGGTCATCGCGGCGGCCAGGTCGTGGCGCGGATGCAGCACCATCACCATCACGGCGATGGAGCCGATCACGCCCAGCGCGACGGTGGACAGCAGGACGCGCATCATCGCGCCGTTGCGGATGGGCGGCAGGTCATTGGAGAGATGCGCGATCAGGTCATCGGTCTGCATCACGCTTCTCCAAATCTTGGCCCAAATCTTCGCCCAACGACTTGATGGCCCGGTGCACCGTGACTTTCACCGCCGATTCCGAAAGCCCCGTGCGCGCCGCCGCATCCGCCACGCTGACGCCATCCAGCTTGATGTCCTTCACCAGTTGCCGCTTGGCGGGCGGCAGCTTGTCCAGCAATTTGGTGACGTCGCGCCGGGCGATGGCGTCGGTGGCATCGTCATGGCCGAACAGGTCGGCGGCTTCGTCCAGCGGGACGGTGGCGCGGCGCTTGTGGCGGCGATATTCGTCGATCAGCTTGTAGCGCGCGATGCCATAGACCCAGGCCGTGAAGGGCAGGGCCGGGTCATAGGTGGCGCGCCTTGTGTGAATCGCGATCAATGTTTCCTGCACGGCATCCTCGGCCGCGGCCGCATCCAGGCGGCGCGCGTAATAGCTTCGCAAATGCCGGGTCAGACCCCCAAGCAGCATCCGGTAGGCGCCGGCATCGCCCATCAGGGCGGACAGCATCCAGTCCCGGTATTGCGCCTCCTGGGCGATCAAACACGGCTCCTTATCAAGGCTTCGTGGGCGGCGGGAAAAAGTTACACCCAAAGCGGCGGGGCCTGTAACCCCCGCCCCATGACGCACGGAGGGCCGGCGGCGCCGTCCTCAGGGGCGGCGTCAGCCCTTCTGGGCTTCCTTCAGGATATCGGCGATCATGTCCTTGCCGTCGGGACTGTGAATCCAGTTCTCGGCAGCGGCCATGGTGGGGAACTGCAGCGGCACGCGCTGCGGCTTGTTGCGCTCGGGCACCGGCACCAGCACCTCGAAGGTGCCGGCAAAGCGCACGTCCCTGGTCTCAGCAGCGAAGGGGGCCGCGAGCTGGTTCTTGCGCTTGTCTTTCATGCTTCCCATGGCCGTCTCCCGTTAGACGCGGCTTATAGCCGTCTTACTCATCCCGGTCAGCACGTTTTTTACGGCCGATTCCCAGCTTTTCCCGCCACAGCTTGGCGGGGATTTCCTCGATCTGGCCTTCGGGCAGCTGGCCCAGTTGGAACGGGCCATAGGCGGTGCGGATCAGGCGGGAGACTTTCAGGCCCAGCCGTTCCATCACCCGCTTGATCTCGCGGTTCTTGCCTTCCTTCAGGCTGACGGTGGCCCAGTTGTTCAGGCCCTTGGAACGCTCCAGGTCGGCGACGATGGGGCCGTACTTGACGCCGTCGATGGTCATGCCGCTGGCCAGCTTGTCCAGATCGGCCTGAGACACCTTGCCGAACATGCGCACCCGGTAGATGCGCGTCCAGCCGGATGCGGGCAGTTCCATGCGCCGCGCGATCTCGCCGTCATTGGTGAGAAGCAGCAGGCCTTCGGTGTTGAAGTCCAGCCGTCCCACCGACACCACCCGGCCCAGATGCTTGGGCAGATTGGCGAACACGGTGGGGCGGCCCTTTTCGTCCTTGTGGGTCGTCACCAGTCCGTTGGGCTTGTGATAGCGCCACAGCCGCGCGCCTTCCGGCTCGGCCAGCGGTTTCTCGTCCACCTGCACGACATTGTTGGCGGTGACGTTGACCGCGGGCGATTTCACCACCACGCCATCCAGCTTGACCCGGCCTTCCAGGATCAGCTTTTCGGCGTCCCGGCGCGAACAGATCCCGGCCCGGGCAATGACTTTTGCGATGCGGTCGCCGGCTGGTGTTGAGGGGGGCGGCAATGCTAACTCCGGACCATGGATGATGGGCAAGCCATAGCACTGGCGCTGGAAGAAGCGAAATCGGCCGCTTTGCGGGGCGAAGTGCCGGTGGGCGCGGTGCTGCTGGGCGCCGATGGCGCGCTGCTGGCGCGTGATGGCAACCGCATCCTGGAGCTTAAAGACCCCACCGCCCATGCCGAGATGCAAGTGATACGCGCGGGCGCCAAGGCGCTGGGTAACGAGCGGCTGATCGGCTCCACGCTATATGTCAGCCTGGAGCCTTGTGCGATGTGCGCAGGCGCCATGGCGATGGCGCGCATCGGACGGCTGGTGTTCGCGGCCTGCGATCCCAAGGGCGGGGCGGTGCTGCACGGGCCGCGCTTCTTCGAGCAGCCCACTTGTCATCATCGTCCCGCGGTGATGCAGACCGAGCCGCATGCGCTGGAAGCCGGCGAGATATTGCGGGAGTTCTTTCGCGCGAGACGTGCCTGACGGCTCTCATGCTTCGACAGGCTCAGCATGAGGAGCTTCTCAATTCCTCACCCTGAGCTTGTCGAAGGGTGAGGGGCGCTACCTTCAGAACCAGGCCGGCGAATAACCGGGAAAGCCCAGCTGCAGAACTTCGCGCGCCGCGATCAACCCGATGCCGGCGCCGATCAACACGTCGCTGAGGAAATGCGCCGTCAGAAGTGCGCGCGTCACGGCGAGCAATGCGGCGACGGCGAACCAGATCGGCCAGGCCATCGGCCAGACGCAGGTGAAGATCACCGCCACGCAGCAGATGGTCAGTGCATGGCCGGAGGGGAAGCTGTTGTAATCGGGATTGAAGGCCAGCGGCATGAAGCCATACAGCCCCATCTCCATGTCGTCGCGCGGGCGGCGGCGGCCCAGCACCAGCTTGATGACATGCAGCACCGCGCTGCCTAGGGTCAGGCTGGCGATGAAGGCCAGCGAATAGTTGATCAGCAGGGTGACTTCATCGGCCAGCACATTGAAGTGGCGCATGCCGGCCGCCACGATCAGCGCCAGGATGGCGGCGGCCAGCCAGTGACCAGCCTTGGCGTAATGGGTGATGCCGTCCAGCGCCTTGTGGGCGCGGCCGCTGACATGGTCATAGATGAAATGCGCCAGGGCACGGTCGATCAACAGCGCCGCGCACCCGACCAGGATGGATAGTAAGCCCGCCCACAAAAGCATGACAGTTGGGTGCCTTTTCGGTGCCGGTCTGTCAACGGCCTAGCGCGCGCCAGCCGATATCAGAGCGGCAGAAAGCGCCGTCCCAATGTATCCGCTTGACCGCGTCATAGGCGCGGGCCTGCGCCTGGGCCACGTCCTTGCCCAGGGCCGTGACATTTAACACCCGGCCACCCACCGCCACGATATCGTTGTCGCGCCGCTCGGTTCCGGCATGGAAGATGGTGATGCCGGGCAGCCCCGCAGCTTCGTCCAGCCCGGTAATGACATGTCCTTTTTCGTACGAACCGGGATAGCCGCTGGAGGCCATCACCACGGTCAGCGCCACGTCATCGCGCCATTCCAGGGGCGTGAGCTTGCCATCCCGCGCCGCCACCAGCGCGGTCAGAAGGTCGCTTTTCAGGCGCGGCATCAGCACCTGGCATTCCGGATCGCCGAAGCGGGCATTGTATTCCACCAGCTTGGGACCGCTCTTGGTAATCATCAGGCCCAGATACAGCACGCCCAGATAGGGCATGCCCCTGGCCTTCATGGCGGCGACGGTGGGCTTGATGAACTGATCCATCGCCACCTGTTCCAACGCTTGTGTCAGCACCGGCGCCGGTGAATAGGCGCCCATGCCGCCGGTGTTGGGACCGGTATCGCCATCGCCGACGCGCTTGTGATCCTGCGCACCGGCCAGAGGAATGACATTGGTGCCATCGGACAGCGCGAAGAAGCTGGCTTCTTCGCCGTCCATGAATTCCTCGATCACGATGGCGTGACCGCTTTGGCCGAAGCCGCCTTCGAACATGAAGTCGATCGCCTTGTGGCTTTCGCTTTTGTCGTTCGCGATGATCACGCCCTTGCCGGCGGCCAAGCCGTCGGCCTTGATCACCACCGGATAACCCAGGCTGTCTGCGAACGTCTTGGCGGCATCGGGCGCGGTGAAGCGCTGATAGGCGGCGGTCGGAATACCCATCTCGTCGCACAGCTCTTTGACAAAGCCCTTGGAGCCTTCCAGCACCGCGGCTGCTTTCGACGGCCCCAGGCTGCGGATGCCCGCCGCTTCCAGCACGTCCCACAGCCCGCCCACCAATTGGGCGTCGGCGGCGATGACGGCAAAATCGATTCGGGTCTCGGCGGCGAATTTGGCCAGGGCGGCAAAGTCGGTGGCGGGAATAGGCACGCACTCGGCAACCGCGGCGATCCCGGCATTGCCGGGGGCGCAATAAAGCTTTGTCAGCAGGGGGCTTTTCGAAAGCGCCCAGGCCAGCGCATGTTCGCGCCCCCCCGAACCCACCAACAAGACCTTCACCGCAAACCTCGCCTTTGCCCGCCGCCACCCTGTATCATGGGACCATGCCCGAAACACCAGTTTCCAACCTGCCCGAATTTACAGTCACAACATTGTCCGCCGCCCTCAAGCGCACGGTGGAGGACCAGTTCGCCTTTGTCCGGGTGCGGGGCGAGATTTCGGGGCTGAAATTCCATTCCTCCGGCCATGTCTATTTCGACCTGAAGGACGACAAGGCGGTGCTGAATGCGGTGATCTGGCGCGGCAACACCGCCCGGCTGAAGATCCGCCCCGAAGCGGGGATGGAAGTGATCTGCACCGGCAAGCTGTCCACCTATGCCGGCTCGTCGCGCTACCAGATCATCGTCGAGCAGGTGGAGCTGGCCGGTCTGGGCGCGCTGATGGCGATGCTGGAGGAGCGGCGCAAGAAATTGGCCGCCGAAGGCCTGTTCGATGCGTCCCGCAAGAAAAAGCTGCCATTCCTGCCGGACGTGATCGGTGTGATCACATCGCCCACCGGCGCGGTGATCCGCGACATCATGCACCGGCTGGAAGCGCGCTTTCCCCGCCGGGTGCTGCTGTGGCCGGTGGCGGTGCAGGGCGAAAAGGCGGCCGCCGAGATCGCGGCCGCCATCACCGGCTTCAATGCCTTTGGCGCGCATCTGCCCAAGCCCGATCTGATCATCGTGGCGCGCGGCGGCGGCTCGGTGGAAGACCTGATGGCCTTCAACGACGAAGCGGTGGTGCGCGCCGCGGCGGCCAGCGTGATCCCGCTGATCTCGGCGGTGGGGCATGAGACCGACACGACCCTGATCGATTTCGCCGCCGACATCCGTGCGCCCACGCCGACCGCCGCCGCCGAGCTGGCGGTGCCGGTGCGCACCGAGCTTCTGACGCAGACCATGGATTTCGAGCGCCGCATGTTGACCTGTTTCAGCAAGGGGCTGAAAGACCGCCAGCGGCACCTGGCGCAACTGGCGCGGGTGCTGCCCAGGGCGGAAAGCCTGTTCGCCGGGCCGCGCCAGCGCCTGGACCAGGCTAGCGAGCGGCTGGGGCAATCCCTGCGCAAGAATTTGCAGGTCCATCGCGTGCAGTTCTCCCGGGCCGAAGCGCAACTGCGCACCCGCATGTTGAAAGACCGCATGACGGTGTGCGGCGATCGCGTGAAGGCGCTGGGCGAGCGCGCCGAACGGGCGCAGCGTGCCCGGCTGGCGCAGGCACGGCGGCAGCTGGACGGACTGACGCGGGTGCTGGACAGCGTGTCGCACAAATCGGTGCTGGAACGGGGTTTTGCGCTGGTGCGGGGCGAGGATGGCAAGGTGCGCCGCCGGGCCGCCGCGGTGAAGCCGGGCGAGGCGCTGACCCTGACTTTTGCCGATGGCGATCGGCCGGCGGTGGCGGAGGGCGGACCCGTCCGGGCCAAGGGGAAAAAGCCGGTCGATCAAGGCTCGCTTTTCTAATGATGAATTGGATACAATAAGCGCATGAACGTCATGGAACGCGACCAGGGTGAGGCCCGCCTTCACTATCTCGACGGTGAATATGAGATCGTCACGCCGGGCGGCTATGTCGCCTGCGCCGTGACGGGTACGCATATCCCGCTGGACGCACTGCGCTATTGGAGCGTGGACCTGCAGGAAGCCTATGCCAGCCCTGACATCGCCACGGCGCGGGCGCAGGAAAAGGGCCTTGCTCCAAAATGAAGAGGGGCAAATGATGCAGCGCCGTTTTTTTGTCGGCGCCTGTCTTTCATCTGTCGCTTCGCCGCTTTGGGCAGCGGACACAAAGCCCATTCGCTTTTCCATCACCGGCGCCATGAGCCAGGGCAGTCTGGCGCTGGGCAGCGCGCCGCCCGGTTCCGTGGCGGCGCTGGATGGCCGCCCTCTGCGCGTCACCGCCGATGGACGCTTTGCCTTCGGCTTTGGCCCCGACCAGACCAAGCCGGTGCTGGTGACGGTGCGTTATCCCGAAGGCGGCGGTGACAGCCGCAGCTTCACGCCGGCGACGCGCACCTACGATATCCAGCACGTCAATGGTTTGCCCCAGCACACGGTGACGCCGCCGCCCGAAGTGGCAGAACGCATCGCCCGCGAGGCGGAAACCATCTATCTGGCGCGGCTGACCGACAGTGGCGGCAGCGATTTCCTGTCCGGCTTCGACTGGCCGGCGCCGGGAATAGAAAGCGGCATCTTCGGCAGCCAGCGCATCGACAATGGCACGCCCATGTCGCCGCATTACGGCGTGGACATGGCCGCACCCACCGGCACGCCGATCCATGCGCCGGCTGATGGCGTGGTCAGCGTGTGTGACGATTATTACCTGAATGGCGGCTTCACCCTGATCGATCACGGCCAGGGCGTGTCGACCTCCTACCTGCATCAAAGCAAGCGGCTGGTGAAGGTGGGCGATGCGGTCAGGCGCGGCCAGCGCATCGGCCTGATCGGCGCAACCGGCCGCGCCACCGGCCCGCACCTGCACTGGGCGATGAACTGGTTCCAGGTGCGGCTGGATCCGTCGCTGTCGACGCGAAAGCCGAAACCGGACCCGCTGTGAGCGGCCCTCATGCTTCGACAGGCTCAGCATGAGGAATTCTCACACCTCACCCTGAGCCTGTCGAAGGGTGAGGCGGCTCAGCCCGGCTTGCCGACGTAGCACTTGCCGTCCGTGTTCTCGAACACGGTATGGCGGTTGGCGGCAAAGAATTCGTCGAACGCCTGGCGCACTTCCGGCCACTTGCCCTGGCCGATGATGGGCTTGCTGAAGTAATCGTCGCCCACCAGCACGCCGCCGTCTTTCAACTGCGGCCACCAGGCCTTCAGGTCGGCCATCACCGAGTGATAATCGTGACCGGCATCGATGTGCAGCACATCGGGGCGGATGCCTTTCTCCTTGAGCAACTGGAAGGCGTTGATGGAATCCAGCGGCAGCGGCACCACGAAATCCTGCAGGCCTTCATTGACGATGTTGGCGGCGAACTTGTGATAGAGGCGGGGATAGCCGAACTCGAAATCCAGGTCGGGAATGAACTTCTCCCACAGATAATGCTCGGACGAGCCCAGCCAGGTGTCGATGGCGATCACCACTGCGTCCAGCTTCAGCCTCTGGATTTCTTTTGCCAAGGTGACGACCGAAGCGCCTTTCCACACGCCGACTTCCACCACGATGCCAGGTTTGGCTTCATTGATGGCGCGCGCCAGATAGGGGTGCTGGGAATGCCAGCCTTGCAGGTCGGTGGGCCGTCCGGCGGGAAAATCCTTCAGCGGATCGCGGCCGAAGAACAGCTGGTCCAGCAGGCGTTGGCGGGTGCTCATGACTTTGTCTCTGCTCGAGCCTGCAACAGGGCAATATCGCGCGGTGTCGTCCAGCGATTGTGAATCCACAGCCACTGGCCGGGATTGGAGCGCACCATCTCTTCGATGCGGGCCTGGATGGCGGCGGTCAGGCGCACAATATCCTGGGCTTCGTCACCGCTGGCGTTGAATTCCAGTTCCGGTTGCACCGTGACGTGAAAGCGCGGGCCCCCGACGCGGCGGTTGGCGGCCATGATGATGTGGGCGCCCATCTTCAGCGCCAGCGCGGCGGGCGCGGGCGTGGTCAGGGCGTCGCGGCCGAAGAAGGGCACGGCGATGCCTTCGCGCAGCTTCTGGTCCACCAGCATGCACAGCATCTTGCCTGCCTTGAGCTGCGCCACCATCGGGCGCGCCGCATTGTGCTTGGCGATCATGGTGTCGGGCCCGTTGATGCGGCGTTGGCGCGCGACCCAGGCGGCGACGTAAGGATTGTTGGGCGGGCGCACCACGGCGGCGCCGTCGAAGCCCAGTTGCCCGGCCAGGATCGGGAGCATCTCCCAGTTGCCCAGATGCGCCGACAGGAAGATCACCGGCTTCTGCTTCAGATCCTCCAGGCTCATGCCGGGCGGAAGGCTATAGGTGATGCGCGGGTCATCGCCCTTGGGCGAGAAGCGCGCCAGGTGCGGATATTCGCCCACCACCCGGCCCAGATTGTCCCACATGCTGCGGCGGATGCGGTTGCGTTCGTCGGCGGTCATTTCCGGAAAGGCGGCGGCCAGGTTGGCGCGCGCCACACGGTCGGGCGGCAGCAGCGAAAAAATGTTGCGCCCGATCCAACCACCCAGCCCCGAAGCGGTCTCCGGGCCCAGCATGCGGAACATGCCCATGAAGGCGAAAAACAGGGCCGCCTCCGCGCCATAGCGCAGCTTCTGACCCCAGGGCAGGGTGGCGGGCAGATCGGGTTGCGTCATGTGTTGGGGCTAGGCCCTGGGGGCGATGCTGTCAAGCAAACGCTCTATTGCATGTGCGTCATCAAAGACCGCGGCGATTTTCAGCATGCGGATACCTTCGCGCTGGGCGGTGGACAGGCGCACGAAATCCTTCTCGGTGGTGACCAGCATGGCCTCGCCCGCCACGGCGCGCAGCTGGATGATTTCATCCTCGGTGTAGGGGTGATGGTCGGGAAAGAAACAGCTTCCTGTGACAGCCGCGCCGCTGTCTTCCAGCGAAGCAAAGAATTTTTCAGGCCGCCCGATGCCGGCGAAGGCGAACACTGTCTTGCCCGCAAACGCATCACCCTCGGCCTTGAGATGGGCGCGCAGCACGGGGCCGCTATAGCCACCCAGATCGGGTGTGCCGTCTCTGACGAAAACGACAGCATCGGCGCGGGCCAGGCCTTGCGCCACCGGCTCGCGCAAGGGGCCGGCCGGAATCTGATAGCCATTGCCGAACCCCGCCTCGGCATCCACCACGACCAGTGACAGCTTCTTGGCAATCGAGAAATTCTGATGTCCGTCGTCCATCACGATGGCGGTGGCGCCCTTTTCCACGGCCAGCCGCGCGCCGGCGGCGCGGTCGCGCGCCACGATGGTGGGTGCGGTGCGCGCCAGCAACAGGGCTTCATCACCCATCACCGCGGCGCTATGGCCGCGCGACGCCAGGGCCGGGCCGCGTTCGCTGCCGCCATATCCGCGCGTGAGGAAATAAGGCTTGTGACCCTTGGCGCGCAGCATCTCGGCAACCGCGATGGCGATGGGGGTCTTGCCGCTGCCGCCGGCGGTGAGATTGCCGACACAGACAACGGGCAAGCCCGGATCGAAAGGCTTGGCGGTGCGCGCCTTGAAGGCGACGCTGGCGCCATACAGCCAGCCCAGTGGCGCCAGCAGCGCCGCCGTCATGCCCCGTCTTTGCCAGAAGTCAGGCGCGCGCATCGAGCATCGCCGCAAGCGCTGCCGCGGTACGCGCCACCGCGCCGGACTGGGTGGCCGCGCCGCGCGCTGCCGCATCTCCGGCCGCCATCGCCATGGCGGAATTTCCCAGGAGCCGTCCCGCTTCGCGTGCAATGTCGGCGCTGCTGGTGACAAGGCCGAACTGCTGGGCCCCCAGCACTGCTTCATAGGCGCGCGGCGCGCTGGCGGTGTTGGGACCGGCCAGCACCGCGCAATGCAGCGCGGCCGGCTCCAGCACATTGTGCCCGCCAAGCGGCACCAGCGTGCCGCCAAGGAAACAGAAGCGGGTGAGGCGGTAGAACAATCCCAGTTCGCCCATCGTGTCGGCGATATAGACGGCGGTCTGGGGAGAAATCTTGTCGCCACTGGAACGGCGTCTGGTGGCGCGGCTGCCGCACAGCATCTCGATATCGCCGGCGCGCGCAGTGTGGCGCGGCACCAGAATGGTCAACAGGTCGGGAAAGCGCTCGCGCAGCAGGTCATGGGCGGGAAGAACAGTTTCATCTTCGCCCGGATGGGTCTGGGCCGCCAGCAGTACGGGACGGTTGCCGATCTGCCGGCGCAGTTCGGCCAACGCTTCTTCATCGCAAGGCAGCGGTGGGGCATCGGCCTTCAGGCTGCCCACCACCTGGACGTTGCGCGCGCCCAGGGCGCGGAAGCGTTCCGCGCCATCCTCATCCTGGGCCAGCACCATGTCGAAGGCGGACAATAGCCGCGCCATGCTGCGCTTGGCCCAGCCCCAGCGCTCGGCCGATCGTGCTGAGATGCGGGCATTGACCAGCGCCAGCTTCACCCCGCGCGAGGCCGCTCCCAGGATCAGGTTGGGCCACAGGTCGGATTCCACGAACAGTCCGGCATCCGGCTTCCAGTGGTCGAGAAAGCGGTTCACCGCGCCGGGCATGTCCAGCGGCACGAACTGGTGCAACGCGCCGGGCGGCAAGCGTTGGCCCATCATGGCGGCGCTGGTGACGGTGCCGCTGGTGACCAGCACGCTGGCATGTTCCTGCAACTTTTCGATCAGGGGCAGCGCCGACAGGCTCTCGCCCACGCTGGCGCCATGGATCCAGACCAGCCGGCCTTCGGGGCGCGCCAGTCCCGCCATGCCCAGCCGCTCGTTCAACCGTGTCCAGTCTTCCTTGTCGCGGGTGGCGCGCCGGCGCAGCAACAGCCGCGCGAACGGCGACGCCATGCCGGTCAACACGCGCCAGGCGCGCAGGCCAAAGGGAAGACTCATCGAACGTCTTCCAGATTATGGCGATACAGGTTGGCATACAGCCCGTCGGCCGCCAGCAGCTCGGCATGGGTGCCGGCCTGGGCGATGCGGCCCCTGTCCACGACATAGATGCGGTCGGCATCCACCACGGTGGAAAGACGGTGCGCGATGACGATGGTGGTGCGCCCCTTCATCAGGCGGGCCAGCGCTTCCTGCACCTGGCGTTCGGATTCGGCGTCCAGCGCACTGGTGGCTTCGTCCAGAAGAAGGATCGGAGCGTTGCGCAGCATGGCGCGGGCGATGGCGATGCGCTGACGCTGGCCGCCCGACAGTTTCAATCCGCCTTCGCCCACCTTGGTGTCATAGCCTTCGGGCATGGCTTCGATGAAGTCGTGCGCCGCGGCGTTGCGCGCCGCCGCCTTGATCTCGCCAAGCGAGGCGCCGGGTTTGCCCAGCGCGATATTGTCGGCGATGCTTTCGTCGAACAGCACCGCTTCCTGGGTGACGACGCCGATTGCCGAGCGCAGGCTTTCCAGGGTCACGCCATGAATGTCCTGGCCGTCGATGGCGATGGTCCCGCTGTTCACATCATAAAAGCGCAGCAGCAGATTGAAGATGGTGCTCTTGCCGGCGCCGGACGGGCCGACCAGCGCGATCTTGGCGCCGGCGGCAACATCCATCGTGACGTCCGACAGAGTGGGGGCGGCATCGGCCTGATAATGGAAGCCGACACCCTGAAAGGTGACCGCGCCGCCTTTGGGCACCAGCGCCACGGCGCCGGGGCGGTTGACGATGCTGGGCCGGGAATCGATGGCGGCGAAGATGCGGTCGGTGGCGGCGATGCCGGCGGATGCGGTTGGCCAAAGCTGGGACAGGTTGCGCAAGGGTTGCTGCGCCAGCAGCAGCGCGGTGAGGAAACCGGCAAAGGCGTTGAGGGTGATCTGGCCATGCAGGCTCTGCCAGCCGGCCGCGAACAGCACCAGGCTGACCACGGCGCCCAAAAACAGATCGGTGACGGGCGCGGCGGCGGCGCGCAGGCGCACAGCCTTGAGCAAGGTGCCCAGCCGCGATTTCAGCCGCGCATTCACCCGCGCCACGCTATGGGCTTCCAGGCCATAGGCCTTGATGATGCGGCGGCCATCCATAGCCTCGGACAGTACCACCGACAGATCGCCGGTCTCGCGCATGCCGCGCGTTGCGGCACGGCGCATCGATCCGCCCAACCGCTCCATTGCCCAGGCGACACCGGGCAGGATGATCAGCGCCAGCGCGCCCAGCTGCCAGTCGCTGATCAGCACATAGGCCAGGAACACCACCAGCTGGACCGCCTCCAGGAACACGGCGGCGACGCCCTGGGTCAGGCCATCGCGCATCAAGGTGGCGTCATAGAGAAAGTTGGAAACGAACTGGCCGGAATGCACCGCATTGAGGTCCGCCAGGTCGCGGCGGATCAGCCGCCCGAACATGTCGCGCTGGGCGGCGGCCACGGTGCGCTCGCCCAGCGAGTCCAGCAACATGCGGCCGAAGAACAGGCTGATGGCGCGCAAGACCACGACGCCGCCCACCGCCAGCGACAGCGGCAGCAGCAATTCTGCCTGGCGGCGCAGGAAGATCAGCTTGATCTCGTAATTGACCATCAGCGGCACCAGCCCGCTGATCGCGCTGGTCAGCAGCATGCAGAAGACGGCCAGCAGCAACAGGCCCCATTCGCCGCGGACATAATCGCGCAGCAGGCGGCGGGTTACGGCGGCAGTGTTCAGGCCGGGGGAACTCATGCGCCCGTGCTGTAGCATGCGGGGGCATCTGAGGCAAAAAGCCTTTTGGGGCCAGATGGTTAGTGGTGGTGATCGTCCTCGGGTTCCATCAGCCGGTGCATATGGACCACGAAATAGCGCATCTGGGCATTGTCCACCGTGGCCTGGGCCTTGGCGCGCCAAGCCTTCTTGGCCTCGGCGAAGTTGGGGTACATGCCGACAAAATCCAGCTTGGACAGGTCCTTGAACTCGACGACCTGGGTGTGTTTCAGCTCTCCACCGAACACAAAATGCAGAAGCTGCTGGGAATCGGGCATGGGATTCACTTTCATTGCGCCGCACCATTGAAGCCCGAAGGGGCTGCGGCGCTCAATTCTCTTATTGTCGCAGGAGCGTAAGGATCTCGTTACTGAGCGGGGGATTGGCGGCGACCAGGCTGGCCTGCTTGGTCACCGGCCGGTTGTAGATCAGCACTTCGCCATGGCAGTCGGTCAGCCGGCCGCCGGCTTCCGACAGGATGATGTCGGCGGCGGCCAGGTCCCAGTCACGCTTGGGGGTCAGGCTGACGCTGGCATCGGCGCTGCCGTCCGCCACCAGCACCACGCGATAGGCGACCGAGTTGCGGTTCTGCACATGCATGGGCGGGAAGGGCGCCGCCGAAAGCTGGGTGCGGTCGCCCAGCATGGCGCAGTCCTTCAAATCCTCGCGCGCGCCGACATGAATTGGTGTGCCATTGCGATGTGCGCCGGTCCCCAGCCGCGCCGAGTACATCTCGTTGCTGATGGGATTATAGACCACGCCGCAAACCGGGCGTCCGTCCACCACGATGCCGGCGCAGATGGTGAAGTGCGGCCGGTTCTTGAGAAAGGCCACGGTGCCGTCGATGGGGTCGATGACAAAGACGGTGCGCCGTTGCAGCCGCGCCGGATCGTCAATGGTTTCTTCCGACAGCCAGCCATAATCAGGCCGCGCCTTGGTCAGCGTCTGGCAAAGAAACCTGTCCACCGCCAGGTCGGCTTCGGTGACAGGGCTGCCGCCTTCCTTGTTCCACTGTTTGTAGTCGCCGCCATAGAAGCTGCGTGCGATATGCCCGGCCTCACGGACCGTATCTTCCAGCAGGCCTAAGTCCTCACGCGCCGGCAAGGGTCATGCCTTCGATGCGCACGGTCGGCGAATTGACGCCATGGCGGAATTCCAGGTCGCTGGCCGGCACCAGGCTGGCGAACATGTCTTTCAGGTTGCCCGCGATGGTGACTTCGGAAACGGGATAGGCGATCTGGCCATTCTCGATCCAGAAACCGGCGGCGCCTCGGGAGTAATCGCCGGTCACGCCGTTGACGCCCATGCCCATCAGCTCGGTGACGTAGAAACCCTGCTTGATGTCGGCAATCAGGTCTTTGACGCTGAGCGTGCCCGCTTCCAGATAGAGATTGGTTGAGGAGGGTGACGGCGGCCCGCCGGTGCCGCGTGCGGCATGGCCGGTGGTCTCAAGGCCAAGCTGGCGTGCGCTGGCGCATTCCAGGATCCAGCTGGTCAGCCTACCGTTCTCGATGAAGGCGCGGCGGGCATTGGCCACGCCTTCGCCGTCGAACGGCTTGGAGCGCAGGCCGCGCACCCGGTGGGGATCGTCGATGATGTTGACGCCTGGTGCGAAGATGGTTTGGCCCATCTTGTCCTTCAGGAAGGATACGCCGCGCGCGATGGCAGTGCCGGAAATGGCGCCGGCGAAATGGCCCAGCAATCCGCCGGCCTCATCGGGATGGAATACCACCGGCACGCTCTGGGATTTCATGCTGCGCGGATTCAGCCGCTTGACGGCTTTTTCGCCGGCGGTGCGGCCGATATCGGCGGGCGAGCGCAGGTCGGAAGCATGGCGTGCGCTGGCCTGGTCATAGTCGCGCTCCATGCCGGTGCCTTCGCCCGCCAGCACCGCCACGCCGATACCGTGGCTGGTCCCGGCATAGCGGCCGTAAAAGCCGGTCGAGGTGGCCAGCGCCACGGCGCTGCGCGAGAAGGAGGCGCCGCCGCCTTCGGAATTGGTGACGCCTGCAACCGCCATCGCGGCGGCTTCGACATCACGGGCGCGCTCGATCAACAGATCGGCGCTGGGTTCGGATGGATCTTCCAGGTCCAGCTGCGGAATGACTTTCGCCAGCCGGTCCCGGGGCGCCAGCCCCGCGAACTTGTCCTCGGGCGCGAGCCTGGCCATCGTCACGGCGCGCTCGGGCAGCGCCGCCAGCGCATCGGGCGAATGATCGGTGGAGGAAATGAACGCGACCTGCTGGCCGACAAAGACGCGCAGGCCGATGTCATAATTCTCCGCCCGCTCGACATCTTCCAGCTTGCCCAGCCGGTAGGAGACGCTGGAGGACACGCCTTCCACGAACAGGGCATCGGCGGCATCGGCGCCGCACCTTTTGGCGGCGTCGAGCAGGGAACCCAGGATGGCTTGGGGATCGCGCTTGGGGGGGCTGGTCATGCCCATCGGATGCCGCACCTTTGGGGGCGCGTCAAGGTTTGCCCAGATGCGGCGGCGTGCCCGGCACGGCGATATCGGGGGCGATATAGAGCGCCTGTTCGCCAAAGGCCATGAACAGGTGCAGATGCTTGAGCACATCCATCCCCAGGGACAGCTCCGGCAATTTCAGGTCGGCATTGTGGCGATAGGCCCGGTTGCGCGCCATCGGGCTCTTGTCGGCGTTGCGGTTCATGACGTCGGGCACGACCATGACCTCGGGATTGTCCACCGTCATGCCGCCGAACGACATTTTCGAAAAATTGTGGAGATAGCCGGTCAGGAAGGCATCGCCATTGATGGCGCGGTAGGGCGTCATGCCCGGCGAGTCCGGATGCAGATCGAAATCGCGCCGCGCCGCCGGCAACCGCATGATGGTGTGCCGCGAGCCGGTGTCGAAGATCGCATCATAGGTGTGGCCGTCCAGGGTGACGGGAATGTGCAGGTGCCAGCCTTTATTGTGCATGGTGGTGCGGACCGTGGGGGTCCAGCCCTGCGGGCCGGGGCAATGATCCTTGGCGTACATCTTCAGCAGGCCGGCGCCGAAATCCACGTCCACGTCATAGGGCTGCAGCATGTCCTGGGCCAACTCGCCGGCGTAGGGACGCTTGGGTTCGGGCCACACCATCAGAGCCGCGTCCTTGCGGTTCAGATGGCCGAAGGTGAAATCGTCGACCACCGCAAAGCGGCGCGAGACGCGGCCATTGATGTCATAGACCGCCGTGCCGCTGTCATGCAGCGGCAGCTTCAATTCCTCGATCGTATCGCGGGACAGCTGGGTAATGGCGCCGCCGGTGTCCAGGATCATGTGCCGCGTGGCGCCGTTCAGGGTGACGGGCACGGTGCGGATGTTGCTGTCCGGCTCGGCGCTGTGCATCGGCACGGAGGCCAGCAGCTTGGCCGGTGCGCAGTCCTGGGCCTGGGCGGCGGTGGCGATCAGCAGCAGGGCGGGCAGCAGGATGTTACGCATGTTAGCAACCTACACCTGTCGGTGCGCGGCCGCCAGCATTACCAAATCGGTTTGCCCGAACCCGGCAAGCCCAGCTTCGACCATTTCTCAGTAACCGTGCGGATCACCTCGGGGTCCATGGCGATCTTCTTGCCCCATTCGCGATTGGTCTCGGGCGGCAGCTTGTTGGTCGCGTCCAGGCCGATCTTGGAGCCCAGGCCCGATTGCGGTGAGGCGAAATCCAGGTAATCGATCGGCGTATGCTCGATGAGGGTGACGTCGCGCGCCGGGTCCATGCGGGTGGAAACCGCCCACATCACGTCCTTCCAGTCGCGGGCATTGATGTCGTCGTCCACCACGATCACCCACTTGGTGTACATGAACTGGCGCAGATACGACCACACCGCCATCATCACCCGCTTGGCATGGCCGGGATAGGCCTTCTTCATGCTGACCACGGCGATGCGGTAGCTGCAGCCCTCGGGCGGCAGCCAGAAATCCACGATCTCGGGGAATTGCTGCTTGATGAGCGGAATGAAGACTTCGTTCAGCGCCTCGCCCAGGATGGAGGGCTCGTCCGGCGGCCGCGACGTGTAGGTGGACAGATAGATCGGGTTTTTCCGCATGGTGATGGCGGTGACGGTGAAGACCGGGAACGGCTCCACCGAATTGTAATAGCCGGTGTGGTCGCCATACGGGCCTTCGTCGCGATAGTCGCTCAGTGAGACTTCGCCCTCGATCACGATTTCCGCTTCGGCCGGCACTTTCAGCGGTTGCGACACACAATCGGCCAGCTCCACGCGCTGGCCGCGCAGCAAGCCGGCGAACTGGTATTCCGACAATGTTTCCGGCACCGGCGTCACAGCCGCCAGGATGATGCCCGGATCGGCGCCGATCACGCAGGCGGCGGGCAGGGGCGCGGTCTTTTCCGCAGCCCAGCGCTGATGATGCTGCGCGCCGCCGCGATGCTTGAGCCAGCGCATGATGGTCTGGTTCCTGTTCAGAACCTGCATGCGGTAGATGCCGAGATTATAATTGTCCTCGCGCGCATCAGTGGGCCCCTTGGTCACCACCAGCGGCCAGGTGATCAGCGGCGCCGGCTCGCCCGGCCAGCAGGTCTGCACCGGCAGTTTCGATAAGTCGATGTCATCGCCCTTCAGCACCACTTCCTGGCAGGCGGGGCGGCTAATGGTCTTGGGCTTCATCGCCAATATGGTTTTCACCAGCGGCAGCAATTCGGTGGCTTCGCCAAAGCTGCGCGGCGGCTGGGGCTGGCGCAGCTGGGCCAGCAGTTCTCCGACTTCGCGCAGATCTGCGCCGGTGGTCCGATCCTTGCCGCCCATGGTCACGCCCATGGCGACGCGCTTGACGGTGCCGAACAGGTTGACCAGCACCGGCACGTCGCTGGGCGTGCCATCCGCCCTGATCGGATTTTCGAAAATCACCGCCGGCCCGCCTTCGGCGATCAGGCGGGTCTGGATCTCGGTCATTTCCAGCACGGTGGAGACCGGTTCCTTCACACGTACCAGCTCGCCGTCCTTCTCAAGACGGGCAAGGAAATCCCGGAGAGACTTGTAAGACATGGGGAACTGCGGACCTAGGGTTGGATGATGCTGCGGTTGGCGTCATCCGGCTTGTCGATGATGCCGCGCCCGACATGGCTGCGCCGGCGGCTATAGAAGAAATAGACCAGCAGGCCAATACCGCCCCACACCGGCAGCACCAGGATGGCGGTCAGCGGCAGCGAGAAATACAGCACCAGGCAGCCGATGATGGCCATGGGCGCGATGATATACAGGGCGGGCGTACGGAACGGGCGTTTGCGGCCCGGATCGGATTTGCGCAGCACCATCACGGCGATGGCGACCATCAGGAAGGCAAACAGCGTGCCGGAGTTGGAATAGTCCGCCAGCTTGCCCACCGGCAGCACGGCGGCGGCGATAAGCGCGCCGATGCCGGTGACGATGGTCACCACATGGGGCGTGCGATAGCGCGGATGCACCGATGCCAGCTTGTCGGGCAACAGCCCGTCGCGCGCCATGGTGAAGAAGACGCGGGTCTGGCCGAACATCATCATCAGCACCACCGAGGGCAGCGCGATCACTGCCGCCAGGCCCACCAGCCGGCCCAGCGCGGGATAGCCGATGGTGTCCAGCACATGGACCAGCGCTTCCTTGGAACAGACCAGCGGCTGGGACGCGCCCGCGCCCATCAGGGCGCAGCGGCCCGTCATCTCGGCCGAACCAGGCGCCAGGACCTTGCCGGCTTCCATCAAAGGCTGCGCGCCGAGCGCACCGACCGCGCCGCTGGCGACCAAAAGATAGAAAAGGGTGCAGACACCCAAGGCTCCAATCAGGCCGATGGGGACGTTGCGCTGCGGGTTTTTGGTTTCCTCCGCAGCGGTGGAGACGGCATCGAAGCCGACATAGGCAAAGAAGATGGAGGCCGCCGCGCCGAACACGCCGGCCGCGCCGGTGGGCGCGAAGGGCGTGAAGTTTTCCGCATGCATCACCGGAAGGGTCAGGGCGATGAACAGGGTCAGGGCCGTGATCTTGATCAGCACCAGAATGGCGTTGACCCGCGCGCTTTCGGTGGTGCCCAGAACCAGCAGCCAGGTTGCGGCGGCGGTGACGACGACGGCGGGCACATTGATCCAGCCGCCGACCTGCAGCGCCTTGGTGATCTCCGCCGAGGGCGTGGCGCCGAACAACAGCTCGACCTTGGCCATCAGCGCATCGGCGTTGCGGATGGGCACGGGGAATTCCCATCCCAATCCGTGCAGCAGTCCCACCGCATGGTTGGACCAGCCCACCGCGACGGCGCTGGCGCCCACGGCATATTCCAGGATCAGCGCCCAGCCGACCATCCAGGCCATCATCTCGCCGACCACGGCATAGGTATAGGTGTAGGCGGAGCCGGCGACCGGCACCATCGAGGCGAGTTCCGAATAGCACAGCGCCGCAACGGCGCAGACGAAGCCGGCCACCACGAAAGACAGGATCATGCCGGGGCCGGCTTTTTGCGCCGCCTCGGAGGTCAGAACGAAGATGCCGGTGCCGATCACCGCGCCGATGCCCAGCAGGGTCAGCTGGAACGGACCCAGGGAGCGGTGCAGGCCCTTCTTCTCGGCGGTCGCCATGATGGCGTCCAGCGATTTGACGCGGTCGAATAAGAACATGAGGCATCCCCGGCTTGCCGGATCACTGTGACAGAGGGTGCCCCCGCCGCCTAGTCCCCGCGCAGCAGGCGGTAAACGCCGGTTTCGCGAATTTCCCGGTCCTCAAGATCGCGTGTGGTCTGGACCGAATAGGCGGCGAGTTTTTCCACGCCCTGCCTTGGAAAATAGTTGCGTCCCGGATCGCCCAGCAGCGCGGGTATCGTCATCGGCCCCAGCCAGGCCAGCAACCGCTCTGCCAGCGGACGCTCATAGAACAGATCGCCCACCAGGATGATGTCCCAGTCGCCCGGCCGTCCGATCAGATCGTCCTGGATGACGGCGATGGTGATGGCGTTGGCGGCGGCATTGAGCTTAATGGCGGCGATCGCATGGGCGTCGATGTCCGCCGCCAGCACATGGGCGGCGCCGGACTTGCCGGCGGCAATGCCGACCAGTCCGGAACCGGCGCCGATATCCAGCACGCGCTTGCCGCGAACGATATCCGGCTTGTCCATTATATAGCGCGCCAGCGCCTGGCCGCCGGCCCAGGCGAAGGCCCAATAGGGCGGCGGCACACCGTTCTTCTCCAATTCCTCTTCGGTGGCGCGCCACAGCGGCACCACCTCGGTGGCAAGGTACAGCTTGATCTCGGGCACCAGCGGCGGGGCGATCAATGCGGCATTGGTGGTGATGAATTGTTCCGGTGTCATGCCAGCGCCGCCATCACGCCCAGCGCCAGCAGCACCAGGCCGCTGATGCGTTCGCGCCAGACGGCCTGATGCGGCGCCGTCTTGTGGCCGCCATAGGCCGCCAGTGCGCCATAGCCGGTCAGGATAATGCTTTCGCCGATCAGGGTAACGGCGAGCATGATGGTGAATTGCGGTATCAGCGCAGAAGCGGTGTCCAGAAACTGCGGTACCAGCACGATGAAAAACAGCAGCGCCTTGGGATTGCCCATCTGGGTGAGCGTGGCCTGCAGATAGGGATTGCCTTTCAGCTTCGGACCCATCGCCTCGGCATGGGCGTGACGGCTTTTCCACAGCGCGGACAGACCCAGCCAGATCAGATACGCCGCGCCCGCCAGCTTGATGATCTTGAACAGCAGCGGCGACGCCGTCACCAGCGCGCCAAGGCCCGAAACGCAGATGATGTACCAAAGCGTATTGCCGGTCTGGGTGCCGGCGATGGCGGCCAGCGCAGCCTTGAAGCCGTCCTTGAAGCCATAGGCGCTGATCAGCATGACGGTAGGGCCGGGTGTCAGCGACCAGAGCAGCTCCGCGCCGATGAAAACCAGCAGCCCGTGCGCCGTCAGAATGGAAAGCGGCATCAGCCGAGCCAGCTTGCCAGCAGGAAGGCCAGCGCGATCAGCGCGCCGGCCTCGCGGTTGGAGCGGAACACGGCAAGGCAATTGTTGGCGCTGTTGATATCCAGCCGTTTGACCTGCCACAGCAGGTGCGCGCCGGCCGCCAGCATCGGGAAGGCAAAGCTCCAGCCGGTGTGTTCGGTGAAGCCGGCCGCCAGGATCAATGTGAAGGCGATGGCATAGAAGCGCAGCACCCATTTGCGCGTGTCGTTGCCCAAAAGCCGCGCGGTGGATTTGACGCCGATCAGCTCGTCATCATCCTTGTCCTGGTGGGCATAGATGGTGTCATAGCCCAGGGTCCAGAAGATCAGGCCGGCGTAGAGCATGGCATCGCCCACATCCAGCCGGCCGGTCTGGGCGGCAAAGCCCAGCAGCGCGCCCCAGTTGAAGGTCAGGCCCAGCCAGGCCTGCGGCCACCAGGTGATACGCTTCATGAAGGGATAGGCGGCGACCAGCAGCAGCGAAGCAGCACCCAGCGCCACCGCGAACCAGTTGAACTGCAGCAGTATCGCCAGCCCAACCAGGCACTGTGCCGCCAGGAACAGCGCGGCGCCGCGCACGCTGATGGCGCCGGACGGGATGGGGCGTCCGGCAGTGCGCGCCACCGCCGCGTCGATGTCGCGGTCGATGATGTCGTTGAAGGTGCAGCCCGCGCCGCGCATCACCAGGGCGCCGACGGCGAACAGGATCACATAATAAAGGTCGCGCCAGTCCAGAAAGCGGCGCTCATCGGCCGCTGCGCCCAGCAGCAGCCCGAAGATGCAGGGCCACAGCAGCAGCCAGGTGCCGATCGGCCGGTCCAGCCGCGCCAGCCGCGCCCAGGGCTGCAGCCAGGTCGGCGCATGTTCCACCCAGCTGGTGGGCACGGCATCCAGGGGAATGGCTTGCGATTTTGTGGGCATCGGGGTGAATTGTGACATGAGCGATGAACTGACGGAAGCCGGTGGCAAAACCCGGCTCTATATGACCGCCGATCTGGGCGAAGGCATGGCGGTAACCCTGGACGAGGGGCAAACGCATTATCTTCTGCACGTATTGCGGGCCAAGACCGGGAACCTGGTGTCGCTGTTCAATGGCCGCGATGGCGAATGGCTGGCGGAGATTACCGAGTCCGGCAAGCGTGGCGTGACCGTGACGTGCCGCAAGCAGACACAGGCCCAGTATGGGGTGCCGGACATCTGGCTGGCCTTCGCGCCGGTGAAGAAGACGCCGTCCGATTATCTGGTGCAGAAGGCGGTGGAGCTGGGCGTGTCTGTTCTCCAACCGGTCTTCACCCGCCGCACTATCGTGGGCCGCATCAATGAAGAGCGCATGGCCGCCAATGCGGTGGAGGCGGCGGAACAGTCGGAGCGGCTGACGGTGCCGGAGATTCGCACCGGTGTCAGCTTCGACAAGCTGCTGGCCTCTTGGCCCACCGAGCGCCGCCTGCTGTTCTGCGACGAGGGCGGCGATGCCAAGGCGATGACGCAAGCGGCGCGCGAAAGCCGCGGTGGTCCGACCGGCATTCTCATCGGGCCGGAAGGCGGCTTCGATCCAACGGAACGGGCGGCGTTGCGGGCCTTGCCGTTCGTGGTGCCGGTGAGTTTGGGGCCACGCATCCTGCGCGCCGACACCGCGGCGCTGGCGGCGCTGGCGATCTGGCAGTCAATCGCCGGCGATTGGAGCTAGGCCGTCGTCTTCGGTCAGCTTGCGATAGGCATGGGCTTGCGCGGCGCAGCCGGCGCCCAGCTGGAACAGCATCACCAATCCCATGATGGGCAAGGTGACATACCAGCGGTCCGCCATCGCATTCATCTGGGTGATCTGCCAGGCCGCCTCGGCCGCATCCTGCGCCGCCTTGGCCGTGCCGGGCGGAAGCGTGGGCGGAAGTCCCACCAGCGCGAAGCTGAGCATCCGGTTCGCGATGCCGACGGGGATGGTGATGGACAGCGTGATCAGGAACGCCCGCCAGAAATTGCCCTTCGACAGTTGCCAGCTGCGCGCAAGGCCCAGCCCTGTTTCGGAAACCGTGACCGGTGCCAGCAAAAACAGGAACCGCAGGGCGATAAAGAAAATCACACAGAAACAGGCGAAGACCACCAGAGCGGCCGCGATGGCGCTTATAGGCCGGGTGCCCGGGGCAACCTTGATCATCAGGTCCAGGCCCAGGGCCAGCACATAGGAAATGATAATTGTTATGATGGTGATGATCGCGATGACGCCTGCCGCGGCCAGGAAGCCTCCCAGCACCCGCCACATGGTCCGGTCAAAATGCAGGGCGACCCAGGACTTTGGTGGACGGCCCAGCGCCGTCTCGGTGATGGCGGTGAACTGCGCAAAAAAGAAGACCAGGATCAGGACGATGAGCAAAAGCAGCGAACCGAACAGGCTGACCGCTGCGGGGTCGTGCGCCTGTGCCGCGGTCAGGAACAGTGCCATGCGCCGGAAGAACAGGAACATCAGCACCAGCGATGCCAGCAATGGCAGCCATGCGGCCTTGAAGATCGCGAGCGGCTGGGTGAAGACAAAGCGGTAGGCGTGCGCGATTGCTCCGCCGACGGGTATTTTCTTTTTCATTGTTCCGATCCAGACCGCGCGCAAAGCCTAGCAGCTTGCGGCGCAGGGTGGAACGGCGCCGTCAGGGCTTGTCGTAAATCTTTCGCGCATCACGCCACACATCCCAGAAGGCCGGCGGCGTGGTGCCTTCGGTGCGGGACTGCAGGATGTCCAGGTGGCTGTGCCAGCCGACTGAAACGCCGTCGGCATAATCGTCGGTGGGAATCTTGCTGTGGGTCAGGGTCAACCGCACCTTGTCTCCCTCTTCCGTCAGCCGGAATTCCACTTCCGAGACATTGGCCGGATTCTTTTCTCCGCCGAAGGTAAAGGCCAGCCGGTGGGGTGGCTCGAAAGCCAGCAGGACGTTGCTGGAGGTGTGACCGTTTTTGTCCATCTCGGCCATTTGCGGCGGCGGCGCGGCGGTATGCGGCGACAGGTCGGAATGCTTGAAGCGCATCTCGAACCGCTCGCCGATCCTGGCGGGCAGGGGGCCGGAGGCAAACCATTCGCCGCGCTTTTTGGCATCGGTCAGGTAATCCCAGACCTTCTCGATCGGTCCGGGCAGGATGCGTACGAACTGCAAAGTTGAATCGTTTATCCGTGTTGCCTTGTCACCCATCACATCATCCTTTTCTAATTGTCGCTCCGGCTCTCGCCGACGCTCTTCAATTTGCTGATATCGACGCCGTATCGTTCGGCGCTTTTGGGAAAAAGATCCCTGCGTTTTGGAAAATCGCCGGCGAGACCCGCTTCGATCAGGTCCAGCATGGTGTGCCAGCCCATCATGGTCTGGTTCTGCATCGCCTGCGGGATGGGGCGGTGGATCAAGGTGAGCTTCGAGCCCTCCAGCGTGAATTCAAGATACGAGATCGGAAAGCGCGATTGCGTTTCGCCCGGCGAGAACACATTCCAGGTGTAGGCAAGGAACTGGTTCGGCCGCCAGCCGGTGACCACGCCGCGCACATGCCCGCCCATCAGCGATACGGCGCCGCCTTCACGTGGTTCGATCGCGCCTTCGCCATACCATTCCGGCAGCTTTTCGCTGTCGGTCAGGAAGGCCCAGATTTTCTCTGCGGGCGCATCGAAGGTGCGGACAAAGCGCACAGCGCTTTCGGCAAGGACTTCGCCCTTCATGACTTGTCCTTTTTCAAAGCCGCTTCCAGTGCATCCAGCTTTGGATTCCAAAAGGCGGTGATGCGCGCCACCCAGTCGGACACTTCGCCGACGCCTTCGGGATCCAGGGAATAGATGCGCTTCTGCCGGTCGGTCCGCACCGTCACCAGCTTTGCCGTCTTGAGGGTCTTGAGGTGCTGGGAAATGGCCGGCGGGGACAGCTTGAAGCGGCCGGCGATCTCGCCCGAAGACAGGGCGCCAGCCGCCAGCATCTCGACGATGCGCTGGCGGGTGGGATCAGCAAGGGCTTGCAGAGCGGTCATGGAGCTATAAATTGCGTATCCACTTAATTAAGTCAATACGAAAATAAAGCTATCTTGCGCCCATGCGGCCTGCTGCCTAAGTACGGGCACCCCAAGGTTTGGGGACCAAGGGTTCTTCATTCATGTCCATTCCGCAGTCCGCCAGCGGCCCGATCCAAAGCCGCGATGACCTTGTGCGCCACCTGTCGAAGGGATGCCGGCCCAAGGCCGACTGGTCCATCGGCACCGAGCACGAAAAGTTCGTCTACGACCTCGCGACCCATAAGCCGGTCGCCTATGACGGCAGACCCGGCATCCGTCAGCTGCTGGAAGGCATGCAGCGTTTCGGCTGGCAGCCGGTGCGCGAAGGCGACAACATCATCGGCCTGACGCAGAACGGCGCCTCGCTCAGCCTGGAGCCGGGCGGGCAGTTCGAATTGTCGGGCGCGGCGGTCAAGACCATTCACCAGACCTGCGCCGAGACCAACCTGCACCTGGAGCAGACACGCGAGATCGCCGATGAGATCGGCGTCGGCGTGCTGGGCTTCGGCTTTGCGCCCAACTGGCGGCTGGACGAAGTGCCGGTGATGCCCAAGGGCCGCTACAAGATCATGCGCGAATACATGCCCAAGGTCGGGGCTTACGGCCTGGACATGATGTTCCGCACCTGCACCGTGCAGGTGAACCTGGATTTCGACTCCGAAGCCGACATGGTGAAGAAATTCCGCGTCGGCCTGGCGCTGCAGCCCATCACCACCGCCCTGTTCGCCAACTCGCCCTTCCGCGAGGGGCGGCCCAGCGGCTTCCTGTCATACCGGGCGCAAGTGTGGACCGATGTCGACAATGCCCGCGCCGGCATGCTGCCCTGGGTGTTCGAGGACGGTATGAGCTTTGAGCGCTATGTCGATTACGCGCTGGATGTGCCGATGTATTTCCTCTACCGCGACGGAAAGTATATCGACATGGCGGGCAAGAGCTTCCGCAAGTTCCTGGCCCGCGAGATTCCCGAGGTTGCGCATCTGACGCCGATGATGAGCGACTGGGCCGATCATCTCACCACCATCTTCCCGGAGGTGCGGCTCAAGAGCTTCCTGGAAATGCGCGGCACCGATGGCGGCATGTGGCGGCGCATCTGCGGCATGCCGGCGCTGTGGGTTGGGCTTCTTTATGACAGTCAGGCGTTGGATGCCTGCTGGGACCTGGTCAAGGACTGGACCGCCGAAGAACGCCAGGCGCTGCGCGACGGCGTGGGCAAGCAGGGCTTCAAGGTGCCGTTCCGCAAGGCGACGGTGCACGAACTGGCGCATCGCATGCTGGAGATTTCCACCGCCGGCCTGAAGCGCCGCGCCGCGCTGGACGGCGCCGGCATGAGCGAGGACGGTTTCCTCAATCCCCTGCGCGAACTGGTCAACCGCGGTTACACCCGCGCCGAGGAAATGCTGAAGAACTATCACGGCGCGTGGGGCCGCGACCTGACCCCGCTCTTCACCGAGTATAATTTCCTTTAGCGCTGATAAGCCCTAACTGTCATGGCCCGCAAATACGGGCCATCCAGAAGACGCCTGCGCTCTGTCTCAGGAATATCGCAACTCCAACTGGATGGCCCACACTCCGGTGGGCCATGACAGTCGGGCTAGCTCTTCGGCGGCACCGAGCCGGGCACCGTGATCGGTGCGCCGGTCGGCACGCGCGTCGTGTTGTTGCGGTTGATCATCCAGTAGGGATATTGCGACCGCTCGGCGCTGACCTCATCCAGCCGCGCCATTTCTTCCGCCGACAAGGTGAACTCCACCGACTTCAGATTGTCGTTCAGCTGTTCCATGGTGGTGGCACCGATGATGGTGGACGTGATGAACGGCTTCTGCCGCACCCAGGTCAGGCCGACACAGGCGACCGACACGCCGTGCTTCTTGGCGATCTCGCGCATCACCAGCACGGTCTTGTCGGCTTTTTCCTTGTCCACCGGCGGGAAATCGAAATTGGCGCGGCGGCCCTGCTCGGCCTTGATGCCGTCACCCGGCGTATATTTGCCGGCCATGTAACCGCCGGCCAGCGGGCTCCACACCAGACAGCCCATGCACTGGTCCTGCATCAGCGGCACCAGTTCATTCTCCAGGTCGCGGCCGGCGATGGAGTAATAGACCTGGTTGGTCTCGATCCGCTCCAGCCCGTGCTGCGCGGCCAGGCCATTGGCCTTCATGATCTTCCAGGCTTCCCAGTTGGAAACGCCGACGTAACGCACCATGCCCTGGCGCACCAGATCGTCCAGCGCGCGCAAGGTTTCTTCCAGCGGCGTGACCGGATCGGAATGATGGATCTGGTACAGGTCGATATGATCGGTCTGCAGCCGCTCCAGGCTCAGGCTCACGCTGTCCATGATGTGGCCGCGAGATGCGCCCATGTCGTTGGGGCCCGGGCCCATGCGGCCGAACACCTTGGTCGCCAGCACCACGTCGCTGCGCTTGACGCCAAGATCCTTCAGCGCCTGGCCGGTCATCAATTCGGAATCGCCAAAGGAATAGACGTTGGCGGTGTCGATGAAATTGACCTTGGCTTCCAGCGCCCGGCCGATGAACCCGGTGGCGGTTTTCTGGTCCAGGGTGCCGATGGCGCCGCCGAAATAATTGCGCCCGGAAAAGCCCCAGGTGCCCATAGCGATTTCGGAAACATACAGGCCGGTGCGGCCCAGGCGATTGAATTTCATGGTGTCTGCTTCTTTGGTTCGGGGAGAGGGATGAATTCCTTGTCGTCGCCGGGAATGAGGCCGAACTTGCCGTCTTTCCATTCCTGCTTGGCGCGTTCGATGCGGTCTTTCGACGAAGACACGAAGTTCCACCAGATGTGACGGTCGCCTTCCAGCGGCGCACCGCCCAGCAGCATCACCCGCGCGGTGCTTTCGGCATAAAGCGTGACCTCTTCGCCCGGTTCCAGCGCCAGCATGGCGCCGGGGCCGTGTACTTCGGTTTCACTGGTGTGCACCTCGCCCTCGATCACCAGGAAGGCGCGCTCTTCATGTTCGGCGCTGTAATGCAGCGCGCCGCCCGGTGTGAAGCGCGCATCGGCATAGAAGATAGGCGAGAAGGTCTTGACCGGCGATGTCAGGCCAAAGGCGCTGCCCGCGATCAGGCGCAAGGTGACGCCGCCATCATCGCGCTCCGGCAAATCCTCCACGCCGAAATGCTGGAAGGCGGGTGGGGCTTCTTCGTCCGCCATGGGCAGGCCGACCCAGCTCTGGATGCCGTGCATGCGGTGGCCGCTTGCGCGCACCGCATCGCCGGTGCGTTCGCTGTGGGCGATGCCGCGACCCGCGGTCATCCAGTTGACGTCGCCGGGCTTGATCTCCTGCACCGTTCCCAATGTGTCGCGGTGCATCTGCGAGCCATCGAACAGGTAGGTGACGGTGGCCAGGCCGATATGGGGATGCGGGCGCACATCGATGCCCTTGCCGGGGGCGAAATCAACCGGCCCGAAATAGTCGAAGAAGACGAAGGGCCCGATGCTGCGCCGCGCAATCTGCGGCAACAGGCGGGTGACGAAAAATCCGTCGCCCAGGTCGTGTGCTTTTCCGGTGATGGGGATCATGGCGCCAGCCTAGCCGCACGCGCGCAAAAGCTCTAGTCTGCGCGAAAATAATCGGGAGGGTTCATGCTGCGCAGGTTTTTGACATCGGTTGGCTTTGCCGCGTTGCTGGCCGGTCCCGCCACGGCCAGGGACGAAGCCCTGCAGATGGTTTCCATCGATGTCGAAGGCGGCGGCGGCACCCTGTTCGTCACGCCGGACGGCAAGTCATTGCTGATCGACACCGGCAATCCGGACGTCAGCCGCGCCACCGGCGACCATCCCAGTTCCGAGCGCATCGTGGCGGCGGCCCACGCGCTGGGGCTCAAGAAAATCGATTACCTGCTGATCACCCATTATCACGGCGACCATATCGGCGGTTTTGAGGGCCTGCTCAAGCGCATTCCCATCGGCACGGTGATCGATCATGGCGACAATCGCGAGACCAAGGCCTCGACCCAGCCGGGTGCGGCCGAAATCGACATCAAGAATCCGCCGCCCGGTTCCACCGCCTTTGGTTACAACAAGTACATCGAGTTGATCGGCAAGCGGCCGCATATCATCGCCAAACCGGGACAGATATTCCACATCGGCGGCATGACGGTCACCATCGTGATGGCCGACGCCCAACCCATCGCCAAGCCGTTGTCCGGTGCGGGCGAGGCCAATCCGTCCTGTGCCGGCATGGAAGCCATGGCCAATAATGGCGGCGAGGAAAATGCCCGCTCCACTGCGTCGGTGATTTCCTGGGGCAAGGCGAAGATCGCGGCGTTCGGCGACCTGACCTGGGACCGGGAAAAGGATCTGTTCTGCCCCACCGATCGCGTCGGCAAGGTTGATGTGTACCTGGCCACCCATCACGGCACCGGCCTGTCGGGCAGCCCGGCGGCCGTCAATGCCATGGCGCCCATCGTCACCATCATGGGTAATTCTGCGCGCAAGGGCGCCGATAAAGTGCGGATGGAAACCATCAAGGCCAGCCCGCGCAATCAGGGCATCTGGCAGCTTCACACCACCACGGTCGCCGCCGATATCAACGGCCCGGCCGAGATGATCGCCAATGAAAGCACTGATCAGGCCAAAGACAAGTTCTTCGGGTTGCGCCTGCGCATCCAGAAGAATGGCGAGGTCACCGTCATCAATGAGCGCAACGGATTCAACAAGACCTATGGGGCGAAATAACATGATCCGCAAAACACTTGGCGCCGCGCTGCTGGCCTCCGCCCTGACTGTGCCTTCACTGGCAGCCGAGGGCACCTTGAAGGTCGTTTCCATTGATGTGGAAGGCGGCGGCGGTACCCTGTTCGTCACGCCGGAAGGCAAGTCGCTGCTGATCGATTCCGGCTGGCCGGGCGGTGCAGGCCTGTTGCCGTCGCCGGATGGCGCCAAGAACAGCGCCGACCGCATCGCGGCGGCGGCCAAGAAGCTGGGCCTGACCAAGATCGATTATGTGATCACCACCCACTATCACATGGATCATGTCGGTGGCATCCAGGAACTGGTGAAACGCATCCCGGTCGACACCTTCATCGATCACGGCCCCAATGCCGAACATCTCAAGCCCGGTGAAGTGGTGCCGCCCGATCTGGCCGGCGGTGCGCCGGACCAGCTCTATCCGAAGTATCTGGAGACCATCAAAGGTCACAAGCACATCGTCGCCAAGGCGGGGCAGGTAATCCAGATCGGCTCCATGACCGACACCATCGTCTCCAGCGACGGCGTGGTCCTGTCCAAGCCGCTGGCGGGCGCGGGCCAGAAGATCGCGGCCTGCGATACCGCGGAAAGCAAAAGCACCAAGGATGTCGGCGGCGAAGAGAACCGGCGTTCAGTCGCTTCGCTGCTGCGCTTCGGCAAGGTCTCCATCGCCATGTTCGGCGACCTCAGCTGGGACAAGGAGCGCGAGCTGTCCTGTCCGGTGGGCAAGCTGGGCCATGTCAATCTGCTGATCGTCACCCAGCATGGCTCGGTCATCAGCAGCAATCCGGCCTCGATCGCCGATATGCATCCCGACATCGCCCTGATGGGGTCGGGCGGCAAGAAGGGCGGCGACGCCGATCCCATCAAGGTGGTCAAGGCTTCGCCCGGCCTGATGGGTTTCTGGCAGACGCATGAAAGCTTCGCCCATCCCGAATGGAGCGGCGACAAGAACATGATCGCCAATCTCAACCCGTCCGCGGCGGCCATCGCCGGCCATGCCAAGCAGATGTTCACCTCGCCGCCGGATGACGGTCATGCGATCCATGCCGAGATCACGAAGGACGGCAAGATCACCATGACCAACGACCGCAACGGCTTCAGCAAGACCTATCAGGTCAAATAGACGGCAGGGTGAATTGGCCGTCTGTGCCGCGTTCCAGCGGCCGCGCCCATTTGATCGCGTCGCAGGGCAGGGCACCGTACAGGTGCGGGAAGTCTTCGTTGCGGGATTGGGAGAATTCCCACCGCAGCTTGTCGCCCAGCGCATCAGCGGCAACCGCGACCAATGTCAGGTCATCCTGCCCGGCATAATAAAGCCGCAGCGTCTCTGGCAGCTGCGCCGCAGTGGAGAAATGCAGGAAGCCATCGGCCTTGTCATGCGCCGAGCCCTGATAGTCGCCGCTTTCGGCCTCCCATTCGGCACGCGGCACGATCTTGAAGATGAGGTCAGTCATCGCCGCCGCTGCGCCAGCGCCAGCCGCCTTCGGTCGTGCGATACGCAATGAAGATGAAGACACCGACAGTGACGGCGATGCCCAGCACCATCCAGAGCGCGCGTATCGTGTTGTCGCGGATCACCGGGCCCAGCAGCACTACGCCGAACAGGCAGAGGCAGATGATGACAGTCAGCGTCCAGCCTTCCCAGGTGTTGGGCGTGGCGCCGTAACCGAACGTCTTCTGCCGGAACCAGTAGCGCGGCATCAGGCAGCCTGTGCTGTTCCGCCGACCGTCAGGCCGTCCAGCCGCAGAGTCGGCTGGCCCACGCCCACCGGCACGCTCTGGCCGTTCTTGCCGCAGGTGCCGATGCCGGTGTCCAGCTTCATGTCATTGCCGATCATGGAAACGCGCGTCAGCGATTCCGGGCCCGAACCGATCAAAGTCGCGCCCTTGATCGGGGCGCCCAGCTTGCCGTCCTCGATCTGGTAGGCCTCGGTGCAGCTGAAGACGAACTTGCCGTTGGTGATGTCCACCTGGCCGCCGCCGAAGTTGCTGGCATAGATGCCCTTCTTCACGCTGGACAGGATCTCGGCCGGGTCCGCGGTCCCGCCCAGCATGTAGGTGTTGGTCATGCGCGGCATCACCGGTGAGGCATAGGACTGGCGGCGGCCATTGCCGGTCGCGGCCACGCCCATCAGCCGGGCATTCTGGCGGTCCTGCATATAGCCTTTCAGGATTCCATCCTCGATCAGCACGGTGCGATGGGTCGGGGTGCCTTCATCGTCGATGGACAGCGAGCCGCGCCGGCCATCGATGGTGCCGTCATCCACCACCGTGACGCCGGGCGCGGCGACGCGCTGGCCCAGCAATCCGGCAAAGGCCGATGTCTTCTTGCGGTTGAAGTCGCCTTCCAGCCCGTGGCCGATGGCTTCATGCAACAGGATGCCAGGCCAGCCCGGTCCCAGCACCACCGTCATCTCGCCTGCAGGAGCGGGAATCGAGGTGAGGTTGACCAGCGCCTGGCGCAGCGCCTCGTCGATGGCGCCCTGCCAGTAGTCGGGGTTCAGATAAGTCTCATAGCTGCCGCGGCCGCCGCCGCCGAAGCTGCCGCTTTCCTGGCGCCCGTCCTTTTCCACCACCACCGAGACATTGAGCCGGACAAGGGGCCGGATGTCGGAATAGGTCTCGCCGCCGGCGCGGATGATCTCGATGCGCTGCCATTCGCCCGACAGGCTCGCCGACACCTGACGTACGCGGCTGTCCTTGGCGCGGGCGTAGGCGTTCATCTCTTCCAGCAGTTTGACCTTCTTCTCAAAGCCCGCGGTCTGCAGCGGATCGATGTCGGTGTAGAGCTTGACGTTGCTGCGGGCCGGCGCGCCCGCGGCGGTGCCCGAATAGCCGTGCGAGACGGCGCGCACCGTGCTGGCCGCCCGCGCGATGGCGTCTTCGGAGATGTCGGAGGCATGGGCATAGCCGGTGGCTTCCCCCGCCACCGCCCGCAGGCCGAAGCCCTGGCTGGTGTCGAAAGTGGCCGCCTTCAGCCGGCCATCGTCGAAGCTGAACGATTCGGATTGGCTGTATTCCAGGTACAATTCCCCGTCGTCCGAACCCTTCAGCGCCTGATCCACAGTTTGCTGCACCCGCCCACGGTCCATGCCGGTACGGGAAAAGAATAGATCGGGCGCGGTCATGTCGGTCTCCGGTGCGCGGCAAAAAGCCCCGCGAATTGCGTGTTTGGCCCCTAGATATCGGGGTAAAGCGGCCGTTGGACAAGGCGGGGCGCGGTTCCCCGGGGGCGGGGCCGTCCGGTCCCCTTGGTCGCCGGAAGGGACGTGCCATAAGGTCGCAATGACTTTAAGGGCTTAACCCCTCTAAATCCCCGCCAAGAATCTGAAAAAGGGCGGGGATTCCACCGCCTGGTTTATTGCGAGGTCGCGAGCATGTTTTTGCGGAAATCCGGTATCGGTGTGGCGACTGCCGCCCTTGCGGCCTTCTGGGCACTTCCGGCGGCTGCCCTGCCGACCAATTACGAGACCGGCTTCCAGGCCGCCGCCTCGCCGGTGATGGAGCAGATCGAGGATTTCCACCGCCTGCTGGTGTGGATCATCGTGGCGGTCTGCCTGTTCGTCCTGGGCCTGCTGGTCTGGATCGTCATCAAGTATCGCGCCGGCGCCAACGCCGTGCCGTCCAAGGTCCATCACAACACCTTGCTGGAAGTCGCCTGGACCCTGATCCCGGTCATCATCCTGGTGTTCATCGCGGTGCCGTCCTTCCGCCTGCTGTATTTCGAAGCAGCGATTCCCAAGCCCGACGTGACCATCAAGGCGATCGGCAAGCAGTGGTTCTGGACCTATGAGTATCCGGGTTCCGCCGCGGGCTTCACCTTTGACAGCCTGGGCCTGTCGGATGCCGACGCGGCCAAGGCGAACAAGCCGCGCCTGCTGGGCACCGACAATGCGATCTATGTGCCGGTGAACAAGGTGGTCGAGGTCGAAACCATCGGCGCCGACGTGATCCATTCCTGGGCCATGCCCCAGATGGGCGTGAAGATGGACGCCGTGCCGGGCCGCAGCAACCACACCTGGTTCAAGGCCACCCAGACCGGCGTGTTCTATGGCCAGTGCTCGGAACTGTGCGGTGCGCGCCACGCCTACATGCCCATCGAGCTGCATGTGGTGAGCGAGGCGGACTATGCCGCCTGGCTGGCCGACTCCAAGAAGAAGTATGCCGCGCTTGAGAACGACGCCACCCGCGTCGCGTCGAAATAGGAAGCACCGATATGACAACCACCTTCGACGCCCATCAACACGACGCCCATGGCGGCGATCACGCGCACCACCCCACCGGCTGGCGCCGCTACGTCTATTCGACGAACCATAAGGACATCGGCACGATGTACCTTATCTTCGCGATCGCGGCGGGCTGCATCGGCGGCTTCTTCTCCATGATGATGCGCGCCGAGCTGATGTATCCGGGCCTGCAGGTCTTCAAGGAACCCCATACCTTCAACGTGTTCGTGACCGGCCACGGCCTGATCATGGTGTTCTTCATGATCATGCCCGCCATGATCGGCGGGTTCGGCAACTGGCTGGTGCCGCTGATGATCGGCGCGCCGGACATGGCGTTCCCGCGCATGAACAACATCTCCTTCTGGCTGCTGCCTTTCAGCTTCGCGCTGCTGGTGCTGTCCATGTTCGTGGAAGGTGACTCGGCCGGCATGGGTGTCGGCGGCGGCTGGACCATCTATGCGCCGCTATCCACCTCCGGCTCGCCGGGACCTGCCATGGACCTGGCGATCTTCTCGCTGCACATAGCGGGCGCGTCCTCGATCCTGGGCGCGATCAACTTCATCACCACCATCTTCAACATGCGCGCGCCGGGCATGACCCTGCACAAGATGCCGCTGTTCGTGTGGTCGATCCTGGTGACCGTGTTCCTGCTGCTGCTGTCGCTGCCCGTTCTGGCCGGCGCCATCACCATGCTGCTGACGGACCGCCATTTCGGCACGTCCTTCTTCAACCCGGCGGGCGGCGGCGATCCGATCCTGTACCAGCATCTGTTCTGGTTCTTCGGTCACCCCGAGGTGTACATCCTGATCCTGCCGGGCTTCGGCATGATCAGCCACATCATCGGCACCTTCTCCAAGCGTCCGATCTTCGGTTACCTGGGCATGGCCTATGCGATGGTCGCCATCGGCTTCATCGGCTTCCTGGTCTGGGCGCACCACATGTACACGGTGGGCCTGACCGTCGACACCAAGGCTTATTTCGTGTTCGCCACCATGGTCATCGCGGTGCCCACCGGCATCAAGGTGTTCAGCTGGATCGCGACCATGTGGGGCGGCTCGATCGAGTTCAAAACCCCGATGCTGTGGGCGATCGGCTTTGTCTTCCTGTTCACCGTCGGCGGCGTGACCGGCGTGGTGCTGGCCAATGCCGGCGTCGACGTCGTGCTGCAGGACACCTACTATGTGGTGGCGCACTTCCATTACGTGCTGTCGCTGGGTGCGGTGTTCGCGATCTTCTCGGGCTTCTACTTCTGGTTCCCGAAGTTCACCGGCTACATGTACAGCGAGACCTTGGGCAAGCTGCACTTCTGGGTCACCTTCGTCGGCGTGAACCTGGCCTTCTTCCCGATGCACTTCCTGGGCCTGGCCGGCATGCCGCGCCGCTATGCGGATTATCCGGATGCCTATGCCGGCTGGAACTATGTCGCCACGATCGGCGCCTTCATCGCCGGCTTCGGCGTGCTGATCTTCCTGGCGATGCTGATCGAAGCCTTCATGAAGAAGCGCATCGCGGGCGACAATCCCTGGGGCGTGGGCGCCACCACCCTGGAATGGACCCTGCCGTCGCCGCCGCCCTTCCACCAGTTCAACGAGCTGCCGAAGATCAAATAATGTCGCTTTCCCTGGCCTATCCCCGTGTCACGACCGTCGGCGACTTTCTCGCGCTGCTGAAGCCGCGCGTCATGTCGCTGGTGGTGTTCACGGGGCTGGCCGGGATCGTGGCGGCGCCGGGGCACCTGCATCCGCTCACCGCGTTCACGGCTTTGCTGTGCATCGCGGTGGCGGCGGGCGCGAGCGGTTGCCTGAACATGGCCTATGACAGTGACATTGACGGCCTTATGACCCGCACCGCCACGCGTCCCATTCCGATGGGCTATGTGGCGCGGGAAGATGCGCTGGCTTTCGGTTGGACCCTGTCGGTGGCGGCCGTCTCCACCATGGGCCTGTTCGTGAACTTCCTGGCGGCGGGCCTTTTGGCCTTCACCGTCTTCTTCTATGTCGTGGTCTATACGCTTTGGCTCAAGCGCCGCACGCCGCAGAACATCGTGATCGGCGGACTGTCGGGCGCGCTGCCGCCGGCCATCGGCTGGGCCTCGGTCACCGGCGACCTGTCGCTGGCGCCGCTGCTGCTGGTGGCGATCATCTTCATGTGGACGCCGCCGCATTTCTGGGCGCTGTCGCTGTGGCGGTCGCAGGACTATGCCAATGCCGGCGTGCCGATGCTTCCCGTGGTCAGCGGCAAACCACATACCCGTTTCCAGATCCTGCTCTATACGCTGGTGCTTGTGCCGCTAGGCATCCTGCCGGCTTTCCTGCATATCGGCGGGCCGCTGTATCTGGCCGCCTCGGCCGGGATCGGCCTGTGGTTCCTGTGGGAAGCCATCGGCACTTATCGCGAGACCAATGAAACCAAGGAGCCCGCGGCTCACCGCCTGTTCGGTGTGTCGCTGGTGTATCTGACGGCGCTGTTCGCAACCCTCATCATCGAGAAGCTGGCCGGAATTCCGGCACTGGCTTTGTGGTCGTGAGGGATGATGATGCGGACCGCGCGCGTCGCAAACGCAATATCGCACTGGGGCTCACGCTCTTCGGTGTGGTCATACTGTTTTATCTGATGTCGATCGTGCAATGGCACGATCATACCGGCCACTAGAGGGGCACCGCCTATGAGCAGCGATGTGAAGCACGATTATCACCTGGTGGATCCCAGCCCGTGGCCCGTGGTCGGCTCGATCTTCGCCTTCACCATGATGGTGGGCGCGGTGTTCTGGATGAACAAGGATTACACCGGCTTCTGGGGCCTGCCGCTCAACGGCTCGCCGGTGATCTGCCTGATCGGTCTGGCCGGTGTGCTCTACACCATGGCCGGCTGGTGGCGCGACGTGATCAAGGAATCGGTGGTGCTGGGCAACCACACCCCGGTGGTGAAGCTGCATCTGCGCTACGGCATGCTGCTGTTCATCGCTTCCGAAGTGATGTTCTTCGTCGCCTGGTTCTGGGCCTATTTCAACGCCGCCATCTTCCACAATGACGTGGGCGTGTCGGCCTGGCCGCCGGCCGGCATCGTTACGCTGGACCCGTGGCACTTCCCGCTGCTGAACACCCTGATCCTGCTGACTTCGGGCACCACGGTGACCTGGGCGCATCACGCCATCCAGACCGGTGACCGCAAGGGCGCGATCCAGGGCCTGGTCCTGACCGTGATCCTGGGTCTGACCTTCACCTGCGTGCAGGCTTACGAATATGCCCACGCACCGTTCACCTTCGGCTTCAACAACCTGGCGCTGGTGCCCTTCGCCGAAGGCTCCGCCCATGCGTTGCTGGCGGCGGGCGCGGGCAACTTCCAGGCGATCTATGGCTCGACCTTCTTCATGGCGACCGGCTTCCATGGCTTCCATGTCATCGTCGGCACCATCTTCCTGGCGGTCTGCTTGTTCCGCGCCATCGCGGGCCAGTTCACCCCGACCCGCCACTTCGGCTTCGAAGCGGCGGCCTGGTACTGGCACTTCGTGGACGTGGTGTGGCTGTTCCTGTTCGCCTGCATCTATGTCTGGGGCGAAGGCCCGCTCGTGCAGGGCTAGTGGCGCCTCCCAACACTGCACGTGCGATTTTTCTCGGCCTCTGTCCGCAATGCGGGCAGGGGCCGTTGTTTGACGGCTATATCGCACTGAAAAAACAGTGCCCGGCCTGCGGCCTGGATTACGCCATGTTCGATGCCGGCGACGGGCCGATGGTGTTCGGCATCCTGATCGTGGGCGCCATCGTTTGCGGACTGGCGCTGTGGGTGGAGTTCCGCTTCCAGCCGCCGCTTTGGGTCCATGCCGCGCTGTGGCTGCCGCTTATCTGTCTTCTGACCGCGATCTTCCTGCGCCTGTCCAAGTCGGCGCTGCTGGTGCTGCAATACAGGCACAAGGCCGGCGAGGGCCGGCTTGGAGAATGAGGCAGGGCGAATGACCTTTCGTCCTTACCCCGGACTGACCATCGCCTGCGCAATCTTGTTCGCGATCCTGTGCGGGCTGGGCACCTGGCAGCTTGAGCGGATGCAGTGGAAGCTGGCGCTGATCGCGCGGGTGAACAGCCACATGGCCGCCGCGCCGGTGCCGCTGGATACGATCAAGGCGATGCCGCCGGTCGAAGCCCAATATCGCCGCGTCACGCTTGATGGCCGTTTCGATCATGCCCATGAGTCTTACGTCTTCACCACCGATGCCGGGGATCCGGTTTATCATGTGCTGACGCCGTTCATCACCGAGGGTGGCCGCGTGTTGATGGTCGACCGGGGCGAGGTGGCGAAGGAAAAACTCGATCCCGCCACCCGGTCCGCCGGCAACATCGCCGGTCGCACCCAGTTGACCGGCGTGTGGCGGGTGCCCGATGCCCCCGGCGCCTTTACCCCTGCGCCCGACCCGGCGCATCGCATCTGGTATTCGCGCGATCTGAAGGGCATCGCCGCCGCCGATCACCTGACCCTGGCCGCGCCGGTGGTGATCGAGGCCGACAGCACCCCCAACCCCGGCGGGTTGCCGCGCGGCGGGCGGACCGTGGTCAGCTTCCGCAACCAGCATCTCAGCTATGCCGTGACCTGGTATGGGTTGGCGATTTGCCTGCTAGGTGTCTGGTTTGCCTATCATATTTCCAGGGGCCGGATCGGCCTCAAATAAGTGGTTTGGGTGCGAATCCCGCCCTATAACCCCTTGGCGATGCAGTTCATTTCCACCCGGGGCCAGGCGCCCCGCGCTTCCTTTTCCGATGTTCTCCTGGCCGGCCTGGCGCCGGACGGCGGCCTGTATCTGCCGGAAAGCTGGCCGCAACTCAGCGCCGCGCAGATCGCTGATTTCGCGGGCAAGCCTTACCAGACCGTGGCCTATGAAGTGCTGTCGCGCTTTGCCGGCGAGTCCTTCACGCCTGACGAGTTGAAGGCGGACATCCAGGCTGCCTATGCCGGATTTGAATCGCCGGTCATCGCACCGTTGCGTTCCATCGCACCGTCCTCCAACGGCAGCCAGTATCTGCTCGAGCTGTTCCACGGCCCCACCTTCGCCTTCAAGGATATTGCGTTGCAGATCCTGGGGCGGCTGTTCGCCCGCGCGCTGACGCGGCGCGGCGGCAAGGTCACCATCGTCGCCGCCACCAGCGGCGATACCGGCTCGGCCGCCATCGCGGCGCTGGGCGGGCTGCCCAACATCGAAGTCTTCGTGCTTCATCCGCGCGGCCGCGTCAGCGAAGTGCAGCGCAAGCAGATGACGACCAGCCTGCACGCCAACGTCCACAACATCGCGCTGGAAGGCAGCTTCGACGACGCGCAGAGCCTGGTGAAGGACCTGTTCGCTCAGACCGAGTTCGCGCACCAGATCGGCCTCACCGCGGTCAATTCGATCAACTTTGCCCGCATCGCGGCGCAGTCGGTCTATTACTTCACCGCCACGGCGGCACTGGGCAAACCCGCCACCTTCGTGGTGCCCACCGGCAATTTCGGCGATGTGTTCGCCGGCGAAGCCGCTCAGCGCATGGGCCTGAACGTGGCGCGGCTGGTGATCGCCACCAACGCCAACGACATCATGGCCCGTGCGCTGAACGAGGGCATCTATGCCTCGGGGGCGTCGCACGCCACCTTGAGCCCGTCCATGGACATCCAGGTGGCGTCCAACTTCGAGCGCGCGCTGTTTGAAGCCTGTGGCCGCGACGGCGACTGGGTGGCCGCCGCCATGTCCGACTTCGCGCGCGACCGCAAGCTGGTGCTGCCGGCGCCGGTGCTGGAGCAATTGCGCGCCCGTTACAGCGCCTATGCCTGCAACGATGACGACACCATCGCCACCATCAAGGCGGTGGCGGCTGAGACCGGGCAGGTGATCGATCCCCACACCGCCGTGGCCGTGCATGCCGCCCGCCGCCTCCATGCCTCGTCCACGCCGATTGTCATTCTCTCGACCGCCCATGCCGCGAAGTTCCCCGATGCGGTGGCCCGCGCGACGGGGCGCAATCCCGACATGCCGGCCGGGCTGAAAAAGCTCATGGACCTGCCCGAAAAGCTGGATTTTCTGCCCAACGACCTGTCTTTGCTTCGCAAGTTCATCTCCAATAGACTGGGGCTATGACCTTGGAAATATCAAGACTTACCAATGGCTTGACGGTGGTTTCCGACCCGATGCCAGGGCTTGAAAGCGTCGCCTTGGGCATTTGGGTGAACACCGGCAGCCGCAACGAAGACCCGGCGCAAATGGGCGTGTCCCACATGCTGGAGCACATGGCCTTCAAGGGCACCACCACGCGCAGTGCCCGCGCCATTGCTGAAGAAATCGAAGCCGTCGGCGGCGTGCTCAACGCCTATACCAGCCGCGAACAGACCGCCTTCCACGCCCGTGTTCTGAAGGCCGATGTGCCGCTGGCGCTGGACATGATTGGCGACATCCTGACCAACCCGACCTTCGAGCAGGCCGAGCTGGAGCGCGAGCGTCAGGTGGTGCTGCAGGAACTGGGTCAGGCGCGCGATACCCCCGACGACATCGTGTTCGATCACCTGCAGTCGGCCATCTTCAAGGACCAGCCGCTGGGCTGGCCGATCCTGGGCGAAGAATCCACGGTCAACGCCTTCAACCGCGACATACTCAAGTCCTACATGGCCTCGCATTACCGGCTGGACGGCATGACGTTGATTGCCTCGGGCGCGGTCAACCATGCCGAGATCGTGAAGCTGGCCGAAGAAAAATGTGGCGGCCTCAACAAGGGCGCGGTGCCGTCTTATGCGCCGTCCCGCTACACCGGCGGCGATTTCCGCGAAGTCTCGGACCTGGAACAGGCGCATGTCGTTTACGCCTTTCCCGGTCTGTCCAATGCCGATCCCGATTATTTCGTGGCGCAGATCTATGCCACCGCATTGGGCGGCGGCACCTCGTCGCGCCTGTTTCAGGAAGCGCGCGAGAAGCGCGGCCTCTGCTATTCCATCTATGCTTTTTCCAACGGCTTCCAGGACAGCGGGTTCCTGGGTGTCTATGCCGGCACCGGCGAAACGGAAGCTGCCGAAATCTCCGCCGTCATCGCCGGTGAGATGGACGCCATTGCCGGCAACCTGACCGAGGCGGAAGTCGCCCGCGCCCGCGCCCAGCTGAAGGTCTCGCTGCTGATGGGCATGGAACGGCCGGGCACCCGCGCCGAACATATAGCCGGCCAGCTCTTTTCCCTCGGCCGGGTGCAGCCGGCGGCGGAAATCGTGGCGCAGTTGGATGCCATCGATGCGGCGGCGGTGAAGCGCTATGCCGCGACCGTGATGCAGGCGGGCAGCCCCACCATTGCGGGCATGGGTCCGGTCCAGAAACTGGAGCCCCATGCGGCATTCGCGCGCCGCTTCGGTGTCACCATCGCTGACGCGGCGGAATAATGGTCAAGGCCGCTTTCGCAAAGACCAGTCCCATCGCCTTCATGCGCGGGCTCACCTTTCCGGGCGGCCAGCAGCCGGTCATCCACGGGCAGGGCATCTATCTGCGCTATCCGCGCATCGCCGACTATCCGGTATGGAGCAAGCTGCGCGCCGAAAGCCGCGAATTCCTCACGCCATGGGAACCGGTCTGGGCCGATGACGAGCTGACGCGGGGCGCCTTTCGCCGACGCATCAAGCGTTACCAGAAAGAGACGCGCCTGGATTCGGCCTATGTCTTCTTTGTGATCCGCGCCAGCGACGATGCACTGCTGGGCGGCTGCACCCTGTCCAATGTGCGGCGCGGCGTCACCCAGTGCTGTACCCTGGGCTATTGGGTCGGATCGAAATTCGCCAATCAGGGCCACATGACCAAGGCGGTGAAGGCACTGGTGCCCTTCATCTTCCGCACCCTGGGGCTGCACCGCATCGAAGCCGCCTGCCTGACCGGCAACCTGGCCTCGCAGAAGCTCCTGGCCCGCTGCGGGTTCCGCCAGGAAGGCCTGGCGCGCCGCTACCTGTTGATCAACGGGGAATGGGCCGATCACCTGCTATTTGCTTTGCTCAAGGAAGAAGCGCAGCTAGGTTAGCGCGCGCCCGGCGACACAGAGATTCATGAACAGATTTCGCCGCTTAATGATTGCCTGCGTTGCGCTTCTGGCGGCGGCGCCGGCGCTTGCCGCGCCGCCCGCTACCAAGCCCGCGCCGCAAGCCCCCCAAGTCAATTTCGGCAAGACCGACAATGTGCTGGAACTGAAATCGGCCTTGTCGCCCTACAAGGCGCCGGGCGGTGCCGAAGATGACGGCTCCAGCTGGTACATCGTGCAGGTCAGCAATGACTCGGTGCGCCCCGCCACGCGTGTGCTGCTGGCGGGCCAGCCGCCGCGCGCCGCGCTATCCCTGTTGCCGCGCCGCAGCCGGCCCGCGATCCTGGCGTTGGCCAGTTCGGATTCAGGCACGGTGGTGGAAACCGCCTCCGCTTACGGCCGCCGCGCCTGGCGCGTGATCGTGCCGCCTGTGTCCACGGTGGGCCTCGCCATCCGTGTCGGCTCGGCCGACAGCCCGCCCGCCATCGGCGCCTGGACCGAGCCGGCTTTGTCCTCGCACAACCGCCAGCTGGCCATCTTCATCACCGCGGTTGGGGCGCTGATCGCGGCTGCGGCGTTGATCACCGGCGGCCTTGCCGTATTGATCGGCCATGCCGCGCCGCGCTGGGTGGCGATCACGCTGTTGATGCTGCTGGCAAGCTGGCTGTCGGGCACCGGCATGTTCGACGGCAACCTGGCCACCCGCATTGGCGGGCCCTTCGGCCTGTCAGCCTTCCTCACGGCGCTGGCGCTGGCGGCAGGCGTGCAGCTGGCCAATGCCATTATCCCGGTGCGCGACACCTGGCCGAAATACGAAAAGCATTTCCGCCGCACAGTCTGGGGCCTGATTGCGCTGGGCGCGGCGGCCTATCTGGGCCTGCCGGGCGCCACCTTGCTGACCGACATCGCCATCGTGCTGGGCTCGATCGCGGTTGCAGCCTATCTGGTCTATTGCGGCCGCAGCGGCCACAAAGCGGCGCAGGTCATCGCCCCCAGCGCCGGTGCTTTCGCATTGGTAGCCTTGGCCGCCGCGGTCATGGCGGTCGGCGGGCTTGGCGAAAATCTGACCGGCCCGGCAGCGACCGGCGGTTTTGCGGCGGCCGGCGCGATCCTGCTGGCGCTGGCGGTGATCGCTTCGGAAGAAATCGCCGTGTTGCCGTTCCTGCACGGGTCCTATGCCGCCAAGCTGCTGGAAGAACAGGCGCCGGACGAGGAAGCCCCCATCGACATCAACGCGCCCTTCAACAGCCTGGCGCGCGCCGCCATCGGCGCCGCGCATCAGGGGGTGTTCGACCTGGATTTCCGCGCCGGGCTTCTGACCTTGTCGACGGAAGCCGCCCAGATGGTGGGGCTGTCGATGCATGAAACCACCCTGTCACATGGCGACTGGGTGACCCACGTCCATCCGGAGGACCGCGAAATCTATACCCGCGCGCTGGAGGAATATCGCCAGCGTCCCGGCCTGGCGTTCCGGCTGGAATTCCGCGCCCGTGGCGGCAGCGGTCCCTATCGCTGGCTGGAGCTGCGCGCCACCATCGTCAGCGAACAGGATGTGCCGTCCGACTGCCTGGGGCTCATTTCCGATGTCACCCAGCGCAAGGAAGCCGAATTCGCGCAACTGGCGGCTGAAAGCGAGCGCAAGCGCGATGCCGCCCTGCCGCGCGACGCGCTGACCGGCCTGGGCAACCGCGTGGCGTTGATGGAAGCGCTGGATGCGCTGGGCGACGGCTTCGACAAATCGCTGTTCGCGCTGCTGGACATTGACCGTTTCAAGGCCATTCACGGCAGCCTGGGCGATGCCGGCGCCGACAGCATTCTCAAGATGGCGGCCGAACGCCTGTTGGGCCTGGGCGAGCCGGCACAGATCTTCCGCGTCGGCGGCGACAGTTTCGCACTCCTGTTTCCCAATCCCCGCCGCGCCCCCCAGCCCATCGGCAATGCGCTGGCGGAAGCCTGCGGCAAGCCCTATGCCGTTTCAGGCCGCGAAGTCTTCGCACCCTGCAGCGTGGGCATGGCCACCGGCCAGCAGAGCGAAGATCCCTTTGCCCTCATCAAGAATGCCGAACTGGCCCTGATCGCCGCCAAGCGCCAGGGCGGCGCCTGCGCGCGGGTCTATTCCGCGGAACTGGAAATCCTCGCGCCGGGCGACAGCGTGGCGCTGGAAAGCGAACTGCGCCATGCCCTGACCGCCGATCAGCTGGATGTCTTCTACCAGCCCATCATCCGGCTAGCGGACCGGTCGGTGGCAGGGTTTGAAGCGCTGCTGCGCTGGCAGCATCCCATCAAGGGACTGATCTCGCCCGGCGACTTCATTGCCCATTCCGAGGAAACCGGATTGATCGTGGAGCTGGGGCGGTTCGCCCTGGAGCGCGCCGCCGCCGACCTGGCGCACTGGCAGCGCTATTTCCCGCTCAAGCCGCCCTTGTTCGTCAGCGTCAATTTCTCCCGCCGCCAGTTGAAGGATGCCGGGTTCGAAGCGCTGCTCAAGACCATTCTCAGCGGCAGCGGCATCGCCGAAGGCACCCTGAACCTGGAAATCACCGAAAGCGCCATCGCCGCCGACACGAAGATGCCCCAGATCATGGCGCGCATCCGCGCCGCCGGTGCCGGGCTATCGATCGATGATTTCGGCACCGGCGCCAGCACCCTCAGCGAATTCCGCAACCTGCCGGTGGATACGGTCAAGATCGACAAGGCCTTTCTGGCCCGCCACGGCGGCACCGATATCGACACCGATGGCGAAGTGGTGCTGTCGGGCATCGTTTCCATGGCCCACGAGCTCAAGCGCGCGGTGGTGGCCGAGGGCGTGGAAAGCGAGGCGGACGCCCAGTTTCTTGCCAAAATCGGCTGCGAATTCGGCCAGGGCTATTATTTTTCCCAGCCGCTCGATGGCGCGGCGGCACTGGAATACATTGCCAGGCATTATAACGTAGCGGCCGCACCCGAAGTCGGCTGATCCCTCATACACAACGGAGAACAAGATGACGATCAAAGTCGGCGAAAAAATCCCTTCCGCCACCCTGATGGAAATGCAGGACGGCAAGCCCACCCCCGTGCCCACCGACAGCTTCTTTGCCGGCAAGAAGGTGGCGCTGTTCGCGTTGCCCGGCGCCTTCACGCCCACCTGCTCGGCCAAGCATGTGCCGGGCTTCGTGGCCAATTTCGACGCGCTGAAAGCCAAGGGCGTCAGCGAAATCGCCTGCGTCTCGGTCAACGACGCCTTTGTGATGGGGGCCTGGGGCAAGGACCAGAAGTCCGACGGCAAGGTGCATATGCTGGCCGACGGCAATGGCGATTTCACCCGCGCTTTGGGCCTGGAGATGGACGGCACCAAGTTTGGCATGGGCAAGCGCAGCCAGCGCTATTCCATGATCGTCGATAACGGCGTGGTGACGTCGCTGAATGTCGAAGAGCCGGGCGCGTTCGAAGTTTCCAGCGCCGAATATCTGCTGAGCTCCGGCCAGCTGCCGTAACACTCAACGGCGCGGGATCGCATCCCGCGCCAGTTGATCGGCCCGTTCGTTTTCCGGGTGTCCCGAATGGCCTGCCACCCAGATCCAGCGGATCTGGTGGCGGGCCATTTCGTCATCCAGCGCCCGCCACAGGTCTTCATTCTTGACCGGCTTCTTGTCGGCGGTCTTCCAGCCCTTTTTCTTCCAGTTGAAAATCCATTTCGACGCCCCGTCCATCACATAGCGGGAGTCGGTGTGGATGGTGACCGGGCCGCCATTCTTCAGTGCCTTCAGGCCCTCGATCACCGCCATCAGTTCCATGCGATTGTTGGTGGTGGCCGCTTCGCCGCCGCTCAATTCCTTTTCATGGCCGTTCGCGCGCAGGATGGCGCCCCAGCCGCCGGGACCGGGATTTCCGCTGCACGCACCGTCCGTGAAGATGTCAATCACAGACCATATTCCCGCGCGTGCTTCACCTTGTTGTGGAAGCGCAGCTTCTTGGAATATTCGCGCGGATCTTTGACGCGCACCAGGGCGTTGGGGTCCTGGTTCAGCCAGTCATAGGTGCGCGTCAGCAGGAAACGCAGCGCCGCACCGCGCATCAGCACGGGCAGGGCCGCGATTTCCGCTTCGCTCAGCGGGCGTGCTGCGCGATAGGCGTTGATCACCGCCTGGCCCTTGGTGATGTTGTAGCTGCCGTCCAGTTCGAAGCACCAGCTGTTCAGCATGGTGGCCAGGTCGTAGACGTAGAAATCGTTGCAGGCGAAATAGAAGTCGATCACCCCGCTGACGGCATCGCCCACGAACAAGATATTGTCGGGGAAGAAGTCGGCATGGATCACGCCGCTGGGCAGGTCCTTGGGCCAGGTCGCGGTGATGTCGGCCAGCGAGCCCTTGATCAGCGCGTCCAGACCGTCCTCGATCGTATCGGCGCCGTGAATGGATTCGGCCAGAGGCCGCCAGCCCGCAGGTCCCAGCGCATTGGCGCGGCGCAGCGCAAAGCCTTCTCCCGCCTTGTGCAGTCCGGCCAGCGCGGCGCCGCCGGCGGCGCAATGTGCCACATCCGGCCGGCGCAGCGCGATGCCGGTCAGGAAGGTGACGATGGCGGCATTGCGCCGGTTCAGGCTGACCAGTGACTGGCCGTCCTTTGTCTTGACCGGCAGCGGGCAATGCACCCCCGCCTTGGCCAGATGCTCCATCAGCCCCAGGAAGAAGGGCAGGTCTTCGGCGGCGACGCGCTTTTCATACAGGGTCAGGATGAAGGCGCCGCGGTCGGTCTGCAGGTAGAAATTGGAGTTCTCGATACCCTCGGCGATGCCCTTGAAGGACATGGGGGTGCCGATGTCGTAACGCTCCAGAAGCGTCTCCAGCTCCTCGAAACTGACCTCGGTATAAACGGCCATGGCGGCTGAGATTCCTGTCTAAATCATCGGAAAGCTTGGCTTTTCCGGTGTTCTATGCTTTCCATCATGGGACGGCTTGGCTATGGTCCGGCGCCCAAATCGGGTGTCCGGAGGAGTCGGGCCGGGGCGGGGAAAAGTCAAGCGCCACCCCGGTTTTGGGGCAGCCAAGGAAAGAACTGCGTTGATGAATGCCCGCCTGTTCCGCCTTGTCCCGCTGGCAGCCCTGCTGTTGGTGATGGGCTGCACCACCAAGATCTCGGTCTGCCCGGTGCCCGCCATCCTGGCAGATACCCAGAGCGTGACCATCTTCCGCCCCGGCACCGTGCCCGACCTGGCCAACGAGCTCTACACCGTGTCGCTGATCAACGCGGAAGGGGACTGCACCTTCAGCACCAAGAACTCCCTGGTGCATGCCTCGCTCGAGCTGACCTTCCGCGCCACCCGCGTGCCGACCAAGGAAGCGGCGACCTATACCGTTCCCTATTTCGTTGTGGTCCATGAGAACGCCAAGATTTTCACCAAGCATCTCTACCGGCTGCGGTTCACCTTCGCGCCCGGCGCCACATCGGTTACGATCAAACAGTCGCCTGACGAACTGGTGCTGCGCGTCTCCAACGGCAAGCTGCCCTGGAACTATCAGGAGATGGCGGGCTTCCAGATGACCCCGGCCCAGATCGAGTACAACAAGACCAGGGGCCGTTACGTCCCATGACGTCCTTGTCAGCCGTACTTTCGCGCATCGCCGGTGAGGCGTTCGCCGCGGAAGGGCTTTCGGAAAGTTTCGGGTCCGTCCAGCCGTCCGACCGGCCCGACCTGGCGCAGTTTCAGTGCAACGGCGCACTGGCCGCGGCCAAGGCCGCCAAGGCCAATCCCCGCGCCATCGCCGAGAAGATCGCCGCCCGGCTGAAAGCCGATCCGCTGTTCGCCAAGGTGGAGATTGCCGGGCCGGGATTCCTGAATCTGGATTTGACCGATGCAGCGCTGAATGCGCGCGCCGGCCAGATCGGCGACGGGACGCCCACGCCCAACGGCAAGACGGTGGTGATCGATTTCGGCGGCCCCAATATCGCCAAGCCGATGGCGGTGCATCACCTGCGCTCGACCATCATCGGCGACTGCCTGCAGCGGCTGTATCGCGCCAATGGCTGGCATGTCGTCAGCGACGTGCATCTGGGCGACTGGGGCCTGCAGATGGGTCAGCTGATCACCGAAATCGAAATCATGGGCAATGCGCCTGTCTATTTCGATCCCAATTTCGTCGGACCATATCCCGAAGAATCGCCCGTCAGCATGGAGGATCTGGAAACGATCTATCCGCGCGCTTCGGCGGCCTGCAAAGCCGATCCGGCGCGACTGGAAGCGGCACGCCGCGCCACGGTCGATCTCCAGGCCGGCCGGCCGGGCTACCGCGCCCTGTGGCGGCACTTCGTCAAGGTCACCGAAGTGGGCCTGACGCGCGAGTTCAGCGCCCTGGGTGTGACGTTCGACCTGTGGAACGGGGAATCCAGCGTGGATGCGCTGATCCCGCCGATGCTGGAAGATCTCAAAGCGCGGGGCCTGACCGAGCTCAGCGAGGGCGCCATTGTCGTGCCGGTCGCCCGGGATGACGACAAAAAGCCGATGCCGCCGCTGATATTGGTGAAGTCCGAGGGCGGTGTGCTGTACGGCACCACGGACCTGGCCACCATTATCGAACGCGTGCGCGAACAGAATCCCGACCTGATCCTGTATGTGGTCGACCATCGCCAGCACGGACACTTTGAACAGGTGTTCCGCGCCGCGGAAAAGGCCAGCCTGTCGGGCAAGGCCCATCTGGAACATGTCGGTTACGGCACCATGAACGGGCCCGACGGCAAGCCGTTCAAGACCCGCGCCGGGGGTGCGATGAAGCTTTATGACCTGATCGGCATGGCCACAGAGCAAGCCGAAAAGCGGCTGGCTGAGCAGGGCATCGGCGCGGACTGGCCGGCGGAGGAACGGGCCGAGATCGCGCGCAAGGTGGGCATCGCCACCATCAAGTTCGCCGATCTCTCCAATCACCGCACCACCGATTACATTTTCGATTTGGAACGTTTTTCGAAGTTCGAGGGCAAGACCGGGCCGTACCTGCAATATGCCGCGGTGCGCATCCAGTCGATCCTGCGCAAGGCGCGGGAGCAGGGCATGGAAGTCGGCGTGCCGGCCATTCATTCGCCGGAAGAGCGCAAGCTGGTGCTGCAGCTTCTGTCGCTGGGTGACACGCTGGCGTCGGCAGAAGACAAGCGCGCCCCCAACATGCTGTGCGAGTATGCCTTCGAGCTGGCGCAGAACTTCAGCCGCTTCTATGGCGAACACCACATCCTGTCGGAACCCGATGCCGGCCTGCGGGCTGCCCGGCTTGGGCTGTGCGCCCTGGTCCTGGCGGTTTTGACCCGGATTCTGGGCCTTTTGGGCATCGAAGTTCCCGAAAGAATGTGAGTAACTTCGCCCGTTTCCCGGGTTTCGTTGACTCGCCTTTGGCGCCCCTTATGATGCTTTGCAACATTCCCGTCCGCCGGATGGCGCTGCGGGATTGGCCAGCACACGACCCCACGCGGGAGACATTCGTTTCGCTTCAATCCGACTTGTCGGGCCGAAGCCGAAGGCGAAGGCCGAAGGAGCAACCGCCCCGGAAACTCTCAGGCAAACGGACCGCGATCGGGTGATGAACTTCTGGAAAGTGAAGCAGCTATAGCTGCTTCCGCCGAAGGGGTAACCCGCCACTTCACACCGTGAAGTTCGGGGAAAACTCTCAGGTTCCCATGACAGAAGGGGCACGCGTCCATATCCGGGCGCATGCTTTTCTATTGGGACCGTTTTGATGACCGACACGCTTCTTCGCACACCGCTTTACGCCCAGCATCTCGAGCTGGGCGCCAAGATGGTGCCGTTCGCCGGCTATGAGATGCCGGTGCAATATCCCGCCGGCGTTTTGAAAGAACATCTGCATACGCGCGAAAAGGCTGGGCTGTTCGATGTCTCGCATATGGGCCAGGGCTTTCTGGCGGGCGATACCGCCGCGCTGGAACGCGTCACCCCCGCCGATGTCACCGGCCTGAAAGAGGGCATGCAGCGTTACGGCTTGCTGCTGACCGACGAGGGGACAATTCTGGACGATTTCATGTTCTCGCGCCTGGCGGGCGAAGCGGACATGTACCTGGTGGTCAACGCCGATACCAAAGTTGGAGATTTCGCGTACATCAGCGAGAAGCTGAAAGGCGCTGCCACCCTGACGCCGCGCTTCGACCGCGCCCTGCTGGCGCTGCAAGGCCCGCTGGCGGTGGATGTGCTGGAGCGTCATTCACCGGGTATTTCGGCCCTGACCTTCATGCAGGTGTGCCGCGCCACCGTCGCCGGTGCGCCCGCCATCATCAGCCGTACCGGCTATACCGGCGAAGACGGCTTTGAGATTTCCATCGAAGGCGCTGATGCCGAACGCGTCGCCCGCGCGCTGCTCAGCGAAAGCGAAGTACTGCCCATCGGCCTGGGTGCGCGCGACAGCCTGCGGCTGGAAGCCGGTCTTTGCCTTTACGGCCATGACATCGACACCAGCCGCAATCCGGCGGAAGCCAGCCTGATGTGGTCCATCGGCAAGCGCCGCAAGGAAGCCAGGGATTTTCCCGGCGCTGAAAAGACCATGGGTGCCCAGGCCATCAAGCGTGTCGGCATCCTGCCCGAAGGTCGCGCGCCCGCGCGCGAAGGCACCGAGATCGCCGACAAGTCGGGGCGCATCATCGGCAAGGTCACCAGCGGCGGCTTTGGCCCCAGTCTGAATGGCCCGCTGGCCATGGGGTATGTCGAGACCGCTTTCGCCGCCACCGGCACGCAAGTCGATTTGATGGTGCGCGGCAAGGCCATGCCTGCCGCCGTTGCCGCCATGCCTTTCGTTCCCAACCGTTACCGCCGCTAGGAGTTTTCCATGTCTGAAGTCCGCTATACCGATCAACATGAATGGATCCGCCTGGACGGCGAGGAAGCCACTGTCGGCATCACCAAGTATGCCGCCGAGAGTCTGGGCGATGTGGTGTTTGTTGAACTGCCCGCCAGCGGCAAGGCCGTGACAGCCGGCGGCGAAGCTGCGGTGGTCGAAAGCGTCAAGGCGGCCAGCGACATCTATGCCCCGGCCGGCGGCACGGTCATCAGCGCCAACAGTGTGCTGGAAAAGGAACCGTCCAAGGTCAACGAGGACCCCGAAGGCGAGGGCTGGTTCTTCAAGCTGAAGCTGTCCGACAAGGGCGAGTTCGCCAAGCTGATGGACAAGGATGCTTACGCCAAATTCGTGGATTCCCTCTGATGCGTTATCTGCCGCTCACCCCTGATGACCGCCGCGCCATGCTGGCCAGGATCGGTGCGCCCGATGTGGACGCGCTGTTCCGCGATGTGCCGAAATCCGCGCTGACCTCGCTATCCACCTTCGACCTGCCGGACACCCAGGGCGAGCTGGAAGTGGAACGGCACATGTCGAAGCTGGCAGCGAAGAATATCGCGGCCGGCGCGGCGCCTTTTTTCTGCGGCGCGGGCGCCTACAAGCATCATGTCCCCAGCGCGGTGGATCATCTGATCCAGCGTTCGGAATTCCTCACCAGCTACACGCCCTACCAGCCGGAAATCGCCCAGGGTACCCTGCAGTATCTGTTCGAATTCCAGACCCAGGTGGCGTTGCTCACCGGCATGGAAGTGGCCAACGCTTCGCTTTATGACGGTTCGACCGCCACCGCCGAAGCGGTGCTGATGGCCCAGCGCATCACCAAGCGCGGCAAGGCCATCCTGTCGGGCGGTTTGCATCCCCATTATGCCGAGACGGTGGAAACCGTGGCCGGCCTGTTCGGTCCCATGCAGCGCACGGCGGTCACCCCCGGCAGCGCCGAAGACATTATCGCGTTGATCGACGAGGATACGGCCTGCGTTGTGGTGCAGTCGCCGGACGTGTTCGGCTTGATCCGCAACCTGCGTCCCATCGCCGACGCCGCCCATGCCAAGGGCGCGCTGTTGATCGCCGTGGTGACCGAGATCGTGTCGCTGGGTCTTCTGGAACCGCCGGGCGCGCAAGGCGCCGACATCGTGGCGGCGGAAGGCCAGTCAATCGGCAACGGCCTGAACTTTGGCGGCCCCTATGTCGGCCTGTTCGCCACCAAGGAAAAATTCCTGCGCCAGATGCCCGGCCGCCTGTGCGGCGAAACGGTGGATGTGGAGGGGCGCCGCGGTTACGTGCTGACGCTTTCGACCCGCGAGCAGCATATCCGCCGCGAAAAGGCGACCAGCAACATCTGCACCAATTCCGGGCTCTGCTGTCTGGCCTTCACCATCCACCTGTCGCTGCTGGGCGAGGAAGGCCTGACCCGCTTGGCGCGGATCAACCATGCCAAGGCGGTGGCGCTGGCCGCCAGGCTGGCATCGCTGCCCGGCGTGGAGGTGCTGCCAAACGCCTACTTCAACGAGTTCACCGTCAAGCTGCCCAAGCCCGCCGCGCCCATCGTGGAAGCGCTGGCGGCCCAGGGCGTGATCGCCGGCGTGCCCGTCTCGCGCCTGCTGCCGCATGATGCGTCCGTCCAGAACCTGCTGATCGTGGCGGCCACCGAAACCAATACCGATGACGATTTCGACGCGCTGGTAGGCGCGTTGAAGGGAGCGCTGTGATGAGCATGAACAATCAGGGACGTCCCACCGGCGCAGGCGATCCCAACCGCCGCCGCCCCATCGCGCCGGGCACCGTGACGCCGGAAGAACTGGACACCATCTCCGGCGACAAGGGCCTGGACCATGAAGAAGCGCTGATTTTCGAACTGGACCATGGCGCAGTCGGCGTCGACCTGCCCGACGTGAAGGTGGGCGATGACAGGCTGGGCGGCATGCGCCGCACCGCGCGGATCGGTCTGCCTGGGCTCAGCGAGCCGGAAGTGATCCGCCATTATGTGCGGCTGTCGCGCAAGAACTACGCCATCGACAGCGGGCTGTACCCGCTGGGCTCCTGCACCATGAAGCATAATCCGCGCCTGAACGAGAAGATGGCGCGGCTGCCGGGTTTCGGCGACCTGCATCCGCTGGCACCCGCCAGCACGACGCAAGGCGCGCTTGAACTGATCTCGCAGTTGATGAACTGGCTTACCACCCTGACCGGCATGCCGGCGGTGGCGATGTCGCCCAAGGCGGGCGCGCATGGCGAACTGTGCGGGCTGCTGGCCATCCGCGCCGCCATCGCGGCGCGCGGCGAAGACCGCAAGCGTGTGCTGGTGCCGGAATCGGCGCATGGCACCAACCCCGCCACGGCTGCCTTTGCCGGCTTCACGGTGGACGAGGTACCCGCCAAGCCCAACGGCCATGTCGATGCCGAGGCCCTGAAGGCCAAGCTGGGTCCGGACGTGGCGGCGATCATGCTGACCAATCCCAATACCTGCGGGCTGTTCGAAGGCGAAATCATCGACATCGCCAAGGCGGTGCATGAGGCGGGCGCTTATTTCTATTGCGACGGCGCCAATTTCAACGCCATTGCCGGCAAGGTGCGTCCGGGCGATCTGGGCATCGATGCCATGCACATCAACCTGCACAAGACCTTCTCCACCCCGCATGGCGGCGGCGGTCCGGGCGCGGGTCCGGTGGTGCTGTCGGCGCGGCTGGCGGCCTATGCGCCGATCCCGCTGCTGGTGGCCGATGATAAGGGCCTGCGCCTGATCGAGGACATGGCGGCAGCCCCGGACGGCGCCAAGCCGTTCGGCCGCATGTGCGCCTTCCATGGCCAGATGGGCATGTTCAGCCGTGCGCTGACCTACATGCTGTCCCATGGCCGCGATGGCGTGCGCCAGGCCAGCGAAGACGCGGTGCTGTCGGCCAACTACATCCTGGCTTCACTGAAAGACGTGATGAGCGCGCCTTTCGGCGAGGGTCCCTGCATGCACGAGGCCCTGTTCGACGACAGCTTCCTGGAGGGCACCGGCGTCACCACCCTGGATTTCGCCAAGGCGATGATCGACGAGGGCTATCATCCCATGACCATGTATTTCCCGCTGGTGGTGCATGGCGCCATGCTGATCGAGCCCACCGAATCCGAATCCAAGGATTCGCTGGACCGCTTCATCCATGTCCTGCACACCCTGGCCGAGGAAGCGTTGGCGAAAAACGTGGCGCGCTTTGCCGGCGCCCCGCACCTGGCGCCGCGCCGCCGTCTGGACGAGACCGCGGCTGCCCGCAAGCCGGTGCTGCGCTGGAAGCCCGACGCGCTGAAACAGGCGGCGGAATAGATGGGCAGCTATGTCCGCAGCAACCTGATCGCGGGCGAAGGGGTCGTGTACGAGACCGGGCTGCATCCGATCATCTATCTGTCGCCGGCGGCGCTGATCTTCGGCGGCATTGCGCTGGGTACGGTGGTCAATCCTTCCATCGGGGCGGTGCTATTGGGCTTTGGCATCCTGTCGCTGGCCGGGGCATGGCTGCGGCAATGGGCCGGCGAGTTTGCCGTCACCAACCGGCGGGTGATCGTAAAGCTGGGCTTCATCTCCCGCCGTACCATCGAGATCAACCTGTCCAAGGTGGAATCGGTGGAGGTCAACCAGGACATTTTCGGTCGGCTGTTCAACTACGGCACAATCACGGTGATCGGCACCGGCGGCACGCACGAACCCTTTGCACTGATCAATGATCCGCTGGCCTTCCGCCGCGCGGTCCAGTCGCAGCAGTGACGAACGCCGCGAGCTAAAGCGAGCGGCTGCTACTGGCAGGTGTGGATTTTCAGGCCCGGCGGCAGCTTGGTCGCCGCATCGCCGCACGCCACGTTCAGCTGCTTCTGGGTCAGGCCTTTGACCTTGGTCAGGTCGGTGCCCAGAAAGGACGTGATCGAGGTTCCCGCGCCGGTGAGATCGGCGCCGTCCATTTTCGCGCCGGCCAGATTGGCGCCAGACAGTTCGGCACCCCGGAAGCTGACGCCTGTGAAGTTCGCAAAGGACATGCACATCAAGGTGGCGTTGGCGCCGGTGAAATCGGCGCCATGCAGGTCATGGTCCTTGACGCAGGTGTTGGTCAGGTCGGCCCCGGCCAGGTTGCAGCCCACGCAATCCACGATGCCGCCATGGATCTTGGCCACGGCGGCAGGGTCCGCCGCGCGGGCGGAGACGGCCAGCAGCAAAAGAAAGGGCAGGGCAAAGGCGGCACGCATGGCGGCAAGGTGGGGCCGCGAAGGTTACCAAATGGTTGAGACGGCGCCCGGGAAACCTTCGGGGAAGCAACCGGAACGGGCAGGTGCCCCGGAACGTTCTTGTTGTGATGCAAAAGGCTGACCCCGACCCGGTTCTGAAAATGCGTGCCCTCGCGGCGCAGTTGCGGGCACATGCGGCACAGACGTCGGTCGCCCATTTCCGCCACAAATTCGAAAACGCGGCATCGGAACTGGAAGAGCAGGCCGTGGATGCCGAAAGCCGCGCCCGGCTTCGCGAAACGATGAAACTGGCGTCCTAGATTTCGCGAAAAGGGAAGCGGTCGCGGATGTTGGCGTTGAAATAGGCGCCCAGCGAATCCGAGAACAGCAGGCCGTCATAAACCTCTTCCGGTACATCGGCATAAACATAAGTCCGCCCGGATTCACGGAATGTGGCCACCAGGGTCTGGGCGTCGGGATCGTAGCTTACCTGCTCGATCGCGCTGGATTGCACATAGGTCATGGATTCGTAACGAAAAAAGGCGCGGATTGCTCCGCGCCTTTTTGAGACAGAGTGCCGGATTATTTCAGGAACTGTCCGTTCCTATGAGCAACCTGAAGTCGAGCCGCAGGTGTTGCACTTCATGCAGGTGCCGTTGCGCACCAGGGTGAAGTTGCCGCACGCGCCGCAATTGTCGCCTTCAAAGCCCTTGAGCCGGGCTTCCGCCGCCCGCGCCGCGCGGGTATCCCGCGCTGCCGGCTTGATGTGCATCGCCGCTTCCAGGCTGGCGACCTGGGCGCTGACGGTGTTGAGCGTAGCTTCGACACCGGCGCGGATTTCCGACAGGTCCAGGTGCACGTCGTTGTCGGCTTCGAAATGGCCGAACTGTTCCTCATCCTCGTCATGCGCCAGCATCTTGGGGGCGGCGCCGCCCTTGACCATGGCGATCTGGGTGCGGCCGCGCAGGTAGCCGCTGGAGGCCAGCTTGGTGATGGCCACTTCCTGGGTGCCACCGCCACTGTTGCCATTGCCCAGATCTTCGTCGGCCGAGGGGACAACATGGGCCAGATCGGTGCGGCCCAGGTAAGACACGCCCAGTTCGCGGAAGATGTAATCCAGCACGCTGGTGGCGTTCTTGATGGAATCGTTGCCGATCACCAGGCCCGCGGGCTCGAAGCGGGTGAAGGTGAAGGCTTCGACGAACTCTTCCAGCGGCACGCCATATTGCAGGCCCACCGAGATGGCGATGGCGAAATTGTTCATCAGGCTGCGGAAGGCGGCGCCTTCCTTGTGCATGTCGATGAAGATTTCGCCCAGCCGGCCGTCTTCATATTCGCCGGTGTGCAGATAGACCTTGTGGCCGCCCACAACGGCCTTCTGGGTATAGGACTTGCGGCGATGGGGCAGCTTTTCGCGTTCATGGCTGCGCACCTTCTCGATGACGCGCTCCACGATGCGTTCGGTGACGACCTGCTGGGACACGCGCGGCGCTTCGGGCAGCGCATCGTCTTCTTCCTCGTCGGCAAAGGCGAAGACCTGGCTGGCCAGGGGCTGTGACAGCTTGGAGCCGTCGCGGTACAGCGCGTTGGCCTTCAGGCCCAGCTTCCAGCTCAGCATATAGGCTTCGCCGCATTCGCTGACGGCGGCGCTGTTGGCCATGTTGATGGTCTTGGAGATGGCGCCCGAGATGAAGGGCTGCACCGCCGCCATCATGCGGATATGGGCTTCCACGCTCAGCGAACGCTTGCCGATGCGCCCGCAGGGATTGGCGCAGTCGAACACCGGCAGATGCTGTTCTTTCAGGTACGGTGCGCCTTCCAGGGTCATGGCGCCGCAGACATACATGTTGGCGGCATCGATATCGGCCTTGGAAAAGCCCAGGGACTTGAGCATGTCGAAGTCGGGCGCATCCAGCGCGGCGGCGTCCAGCTTCAGCACGTCGGTGCAGAACTTGGTGCCGAAGGTGTATTTGTTGAAGACAAAGCGGATGTCGAAGGCCGCTTCCAGCGCCGCCTCGATCTGGCCGATCTGTTCTTCGCCGAAACCCTTGCCGCGCAGGGCGTCGTAATTGATGCGGCCCTGGTAATCTTCCAGCGTGCCGTGGCCCACCGCATAGGCGACGATGGCGTCGATCTCCTGCTGGCCATAGCCCAGGTTCGACAGCGCTTCGGGGACGCAGCGATTGATGATCTTGAAATAGCCGCCGCCCGCCAGGGTCTTGAACTTGACCAGGGCGAAGTCGGGCTCCACGCCGGTGGTGTCGCAGTCCATCACCAGGCCGATGGTGCCGGTGGGGGCGATCACGGTGGCCTGGGCGTTGCGGAAGCCATGCTCCTTGCCCAGCTTCAAGGCGTTGTCCCACGCCTTCTTGGCGGCTTCGGCCAGCGGGCCGTCGCTGACGGCCTTGTGATCCAGCGCTACGGGCAGGGTGGCCAGCTTTTCATAACCGGCCGCTTCGCCATGGGCGGCGCGGCGGTGATTGCGCACGACCCGCAGCATGGCCTCCTTGTTGGCGGCATATTCGGGGAAGGAGCCCAGCTCGCCCGCCATTTCGGCCGAGGTGGCATAGGACACGCCCGTCATCAACGCGGCGATGGCGCCGGCGATGGCGCGGCCTTCGCGGCTGTCATAGGGAACGCCGGCCGACATGAGCAGGCCGCCGATATTGGCATAGCCCAAACCCAAAGTGCGGTAGTCGTAGGAGAGCTGGGCGATTTCCTTGGAGGGGAACTGCGCCATCAGCACCGAGATTTCCAGCACGATGGTCCACAGCCGCACGGCATGTTCGAAACCTTCCACGTCGAAGGTCTTGATCCCGTCGCCCTTGCGGAACGCCATCAGGTTCAGCGACGCCAGGTTGCAGGCGGTATCGTCCAGGAACATGTATTCGCTGCAGGGATTGGAGGCGCGGATTTCGCCGCCCGCCGGGCAGGTGTGCCAGTCATTGATGCTGGTGTGGAACTGGATGCCCGGATCGGCACAGGCCCAGGCGGCGTAAGACACCTTGTCCCAAAGCTCGCGCGCCTTGACGGTCTTGGCGATCTTGCCGCTGCCGCGATTGGTCAGGTGCCAGTCGCCGTCTTCCAGCACCGCCTTCAGGAAGGCATCGGTGACACGCACCGTGTTGTTGGAATTCTGGCCGGCCACCGAAGTATAGGCCTCGCTGTCCCAGTCGGTGTCATAGGTGCGGAAGTCGATCTCCTTGAAGCCCTGTCGCGCATAGCTGATGACGCGCTCCACCAGGCTGTCGGGAATCATGGACTTGCGCGCGGCCTTGATCTCGCGGCGCAGGGCGGGGTTTTTCTGGGGATCGTAGCAATCGCCGCCCGAACCTTCGCAGTTCACGCAGGCCTTCAGCACCGCCTTCAGATGCCGCTCGGCCAGCTTGGAACCGGCCACCAGGGCGGCAACCTTCTGTTCCTCGATCACCTTCCAGTCGATGAAATCCTCGATATCGGGATGGTCGATATCCACGATCACCATCTTGGCGGCGCGGCGGGTGGTGCCGCCCGACTTGATGGCGCCGGCGGCGCGGTCGCCGATCTTCAGGAAGCTCATCAGGCCCGACGACTTGCCGCCGCCCGAAAGCTTTTCATCTTCGCCGCGCAGGGGCGAGAAGTTGGTGCCGGTACCCGAACCATACTTGAACAGCCGCGCCTCGCGGGTCCACAGGTCCATGATGCCGCCTTCATTGACCAGGTCGTCCTTGACGCTCTGGATGAAGCAGGCATGGGGCTGGGGATGTTCGTAGGCCGAGCTCGACTTGGTCAGCCGCCCGCTCTTGTGATCGACATAGTAATGGCCCTGTCCGGGACCATCGATGCCGTAAGCCCAGTGCAGGCCGGTGTTGAACCATTGCGGGCTGTTGGGGGCGCATTTCTGCGACGCCAGCATGTGGCAGAGTTCGTCATAGAAGGCCCGGGCATCGGCTTCGCCGTCGAAATAGCCGCCCTTCCAGCCCCAATAGGCCCAGGTGCCGGCCAGGCGGTCGAACACCTGCTTGGCGGATTTTTCCCCGGTGGTTTCCTTGGTGTCCTTGGCGGCTGCGCGCTTCCACAGGAATTCCGGCACGCCTTCCTCGGCGACGGGCTTGAGGGTCTTGGGCACGCCCGCCTTGCGGAAATACTTCTGGGCCAGCACGTCGGCGGCGACCTGGCTCCAGGCTTCCGGCACTTCAATGTCGGTCTGGCTGAAGACGATCGAGCCATCCGGGTTGCGGATCTCGCTGGCGGCGCCCTTGAAGGCGATGCCCTCGTAAGGCGAATGACCCTCGACCGTGAAGTGACGGTGAATGCGCATGGCGGTACCCCGGAAAAAGGATGTTGGACGGCCCCAGCCCCTCAGAAGCTTCCATTTTGGGGGCAGTTTCCCGCCCGCAGGGGAACTCCCTGCAGCCGGTCGCCGTCGCCAGATATGGTGGTCTCAAGAGGTGACTGGCCCAAAGTATGGACATGGGGGACAGGTGGCCGCAAGCAAATAGTGGTTAGGAAAGGCTTAACCACCAGCTGTAGTAGGCCGGGAACCGCCCAAAAAGCCGCGAGTCAAGCGGGCCTCGGATTAAGACGCTGAAATATTTTTCGCGTGATTTCATCACAGCGTCACGCCGGGCTTGGGACGGTTTGGGGATAAGTGAAAATCCCCCAGTCTGGCGCAGCGCAGCATTGGCGAAGCGGCCCCCAGCGCCCTATAGTCCGGCCGAATCCGAAAGTGCGTGCAGGTATGCTTTTCTCTTGGTGGAAGTCGCAGACGCTTGGGACCTGGCTCCAGACCAAGCTGTCCGGGAATGCCGTGGGAACCGACGATTTCGGAAACCGCTATTTCCAGAACAAGGACGGCTCGCGCCGCTGGGTCATCTATAACGGCACCGTCGAGGCCAGCCGCGTGCCTCCCGACTGGCATGGCTGGATGCACCACACCTATGCCGAGCCGCCGACCCGCGCGCCCTTCAAGGCGCGCGGCTTCGAGCAGCCGCACCAGCCCAATCTCACCGGCACCGAGGGTGCCTACAAGCCCGGCGGCAGCCTTTCCAAGGGTGGGGCGCGGCCGCCCGCTACCGGCGATTATCAGGCCTGGAAGCCGGACTGAGTTATGAGCGCCCGCGGAATGCAGCAGAACAATATCGCCGAAACATTGATCGGCGCGGCAGTGGTTGTGGTGGCGATCGCCTTCCTGGCCTTCGGCTATATGCGCACCGGCAGCGGCAGCCTGTCGGGCTATGAGATCAACGCCAAGCTGGCCAAGGTAGACGGGCTGTCGGTGGGCACCGATGTGCGTCTGTCCGGCATCAAGATCGGCACCGTGACGGCGCTGACTCTGGACCCGAAGAATTATCTGGTCACCGTGCACATGAACATCCGCGACGACGTCAAGCTGCCGACCGATTCCTCGGTGCTGGTGACCCAGGCCGGTTTCCTGGGCGGCCAGTATCTGTCGATCACGCCCGGCGGCGATGACAAGATGATGACCGCGGGCGCCTTCTTCGAAAGCGCGCAGGGCTCGATCGATGTGATGAACCTGGTGGGCCGTTTCGCCACCGGCGCCAGCACCTCCAACCAGCCGCCCGCGCCCAAGCCCAAAGCGCCTGATCCGGGCGACGGTCCGTGAAGAAGGTTTTGCTCGCGCTGTTGCCGCTCGGCGGCTTGTCGCTGGTAGTGGGGGCCGCGGCGCTGGCGCAGGCCATTCCCAATCCGCCGCCGTCCACCACCGGGCCTGGCGCTCCCGCGCAGGCCGCACCCCCTGCGCCCGCCACCGACACGCCCGCTGCACCGCCGACACCGCCCCAGGGCGGCACCCAGCTGATGCTGCGCGGGCTGGACAAGATCACCGGCCGGCCCACCGCCATCACCGCGCCCATCGGCAAGCCTGTGCGTTTCGCCACCCTGACCATCACGGCCCGCTTCTGCTATTCCACGCCCGCCAGCGAGACGCCGGAAACCACCGCCTTTGTGCAGATCGAGGATCATCGTCCCGACCAGCCGGCGCGCCGCGTCTTTTCGGGCTGGATGTATGGCTCCAGTCCCGGCCTGAATGCGGTCGAGCATCCGCTCTATGACGTGTGGGTGATCTCTTGCAACAACGCGCCCGCGCCGGCCCTGGCCGCGAATACCTCCACCGCGCCGGTAAAGGTGAAGGCGCCGGATTCGTCCGACAAGGAAGGCATTCAGGCCCTTCCCGAAGGCGCTGGGCAGTAGCCTAGAAGTACGGCCAGATCGCGTCGCGGCTCAGCGCGTTCGCAAGCTTCATCAGATATTGCTCGCGCGGGATGTCGATGGCGCCGAAGCGCGCCAGGTGTGCGGTGATGAACTGGCTGTCCAGCAGCACAAAGCCGCCGCGCTTCAATCCGTCCACCAGATGGACCAGTGCCACCTTGCTGGCGTCACGCACCCTGGAAAACATGCTTTCGCCGAAAAAGGCCGCGCCCAGCCGCACGCCGTAAAGCCCGCCGACCAATTCACCGTCCTGCCAGCATTCGATGGAATGGGCATGGCCGGTTGCATGCAGCGCACAATAGAGCCGCAGGATCTCGTCATTGATCCAGGTTTCCTCGCGGCCGGGCGCCGGCGCCGCGCAGGCCTCCATCACGTCGCGGAAGGCGGTGTCGGCGGTGACGGTGAAGACGCCGCTGCGCACCGTGCGCGCGAGGCGGTGCGGCACATGGAATGCATCCAGCGGGATGATGCCGCGCTTTTCCGGCGACACCCAGTAGAGGGTCGGATCGCCCCGCCGCTCCGCCATCGGAAACAAGCCTTCGGCATAAGCGCGAAGGAGTATCTCAGGCGTGAGCCGCGGGGTGCCGTGCATTACTTCTTGTTGATCGCAAACGCGCCGGGACCGGCCGCGGCGAGATACAGGAAGATGAAGCAGAACAGGATGGCTGCGTCGCCGCCATTGAGGGCGGGATAAATCCCCCGGGGGAAGTGCGCCATGAAATAGGCCGCCGCCATCATGCCCGAGCAGATGAAGGCCGCGATGCGGCTGAACAAACCGATCGCCACCAGTCCGCCGCCAACCACCTCGATTATGCCACCCACCAGCATCAGCGGCGGCAAGGGTCCGCCGCCACCCATCGGGGCGGGAAAACCAACCAGTTTCATAAGGCCATGTTCCATGAAGAGCAGGCCCACAATGATGCGGGTGATGCCCAGTATCTGCGAACCATATCTGTCGAGAAAGCCCATGTCGTTCCTCCCAGTTGTGTGGGAGGAGCCTAGCGGGGAATGGCGGGGCGGCCTAGTGGCCGAGCGAGGCCAGGTACTTCTCGAGCCAATGGATGGAGTAGTCGCCATTGATGATGTCGGGCTCGCGCACCAGCTTCTGGAACAGGGGGATGGTGGTCTCGATGCCGTCCACCACCAGCTCGTCCAGGGCGCGGCGCAGGCGCAACAGGCACTCGTTGCGGTTCTTGGCATGCACCACCAGCTTGCCCGCCAGGCTGTCGTAGAAGGGCGGGATGCGGTAGCCGGAATAGATCGCGCTGTCGAAGCGCACGCCCAGGCCGCCGGGGGTGTGGAACTGGGTGATGGTGCCGGGCGACGGGCGGAAGGTGAAAGGATGTTCCGCGTTGATGCGGCATTCGATGGCATGGCCTTCGAACACGATATCCTTCTGGGTCAGGGCCAGCGGCGCGCCGGTGGCGATGCGGATCTGTTCGCGGACGATGTCGATGCCGGTGATGGCTTCGCTGACCGGATGCTCCACCTGCAGGCGGGTGTTCATCTCGATGAAATAGAAGCGGCCATCCTCGTACAGGAACTCGATGGTGCCCGCGCCCAGATAGCCCAGCTTCTTGAGCGCCTTGGTGCAGATCTCGCCGATATCGTCGCGTTCCTGGGCGTTCAGGGCCGGGCTGCCGGCTTCTTCCCAGACCTTCTGGTGTCGGCGTTGCAGCGAGCAGTCGCGCTCGCCCAGATGCACGACATGACCATGGCTGTCGGCCAGGATCTGGATTTCGATATGGCGGGGCCGCTGGAGATACTTCTCCATGTAAACCGTGTCGTTGCCGAAGGCGGCCTTGGCTTCGGTACGGGCCTGGGAAAGGGCGAAGGACAGTTCGCCGGCATTCTGCGCCACCTTCATGCCGCGGCCGCCGCCGCCGGCGGTGGCCTTGATCAGCACCGGATAGCCGATCTCCTCGGCCACGCGCGCCGCATCGGCGTCGGAAACCTCGCCGTCCGAGCCCGGCACGGTGGGGATGCCCAGTTCCTTCACCGTCTGCTTGGCGGTGATCTTGTCGCCCATCATGCGGATATGTTCGGGCGTCGGACCGATGAAGGTCAGGCCATGCTCCTTGACGATGTCGGCGAACTTGGCGTTCTCGGACAGAAAGCCGTAACCGGGATGGATGGCCTCGGCGCCTGTGATCTCGCAGGCAGCGATGATGGAGGGGATGTTGAGATAGGACTGGGCCGCGGCGGGCGGACCGACACAGACGCTCTCATCGGCCAGCTTGACGTGCATCGCATCGCTGTCGGCCGTGGAATGAATGGCCACGGTGGAGATGCCCATCTCCTTGCAGGCGCGGATGACGCGAAGGGCGATTTCGCCGCGATTGGCGATGAGAATCTTTTCAAACATCAGGCAATGACGCAGAGGGTCTGGCCGAATTCGACGGGCGTGCCGTCCGCGACGGTGATCTCGCGCACCGTGCCGCCCTTGGGAGCGGTGATGGCGTTCATGGTCTTCATCGCTTCCACGATGAACAGGGTATCGCCTTCCTTGACGGTCTTGCCGACGCTGATGAAGGCCGGCTTGCCCGGTTCCGGGGACAGATAGACGGTGCCGACCATGGGCGAGGGCACCGCGCCGGCCACAGGGCCGGACGCCGCGGGCGCAGCCGACGGCGCAGGCGCGGACGCAGCAGGCGCGGGCGCCGGGGCGGCAGCGGCAACAGCAACGCCGCCACCGCGCGAAACGCGGATGCGCGCGCCCTTATGCTCGATCTCGATCTCGGTGAGGCCGGTTTCCTTTAACAGCATCGCCAGGTCGCGCACGGCCTCGGCATCGATGCCGGACTTGGGCTTAGCCGGAGGAGCCGGCTTGGGCGCGAGCTTGGCTTTTGGCGCGGGCTTCTTCTTGGACTTCATTTCTTCACCTTGAGAATTTCGGCGACGGCGTCGATGGCGCGCAGATAGCCTTGCGCGCCCAGGCCCATCACGATGCCGGTGGCGGCCTTGGAAACGTAGGAGTGATTGCGATAGGGCTCGCGGCGATGAATGTTGGACAGGTGCACTTCGATCACCGGCACCTTCAGCATCTGGATGCTGTCCAGGATGGCGATGGAGGTATGGCCATAGCCGGCCGGATTGATGATGACGGCGCAGCCGCCGGTGCGGGCTTCCTGGATCTGCTCCACGATTTCGCCTTCGTGGTTGGACTGGCGGAAGCTGATGGCAAGCCCGTGGGACGCCGCCTGCTTGGCGCACATCTGTTCGACCTGGGCCAAGGTGGTGTAGCCATAGACCTCCGGCTCGCGCGTCCCCAGCAGATTGAGGTTGGGGCCGTTGAGGATATAGATCGGTAAGGTCTTGGATTGGTTGGACTTTTTTGCCATAGACTTTCCGTGGGGTAAGATGATTCAAGCCTTATAATCGCATCGTGGCGGATACGGAAATCTTTAAAGGTACAGCTTCCATGAGTGTTGAAATCATCCTGAACGGCGAGACAAAGCGGCTGGACGCGCCGACCAGCGTGCGCGGGCTGCTGGAAGGCCTGGGGCTGGACCCCGCCAAGATCGCGGTGGAGCGCAATCTGGAGATCGTGCCGCGTTCGACCTATGCGGATGTTGCGGTGGCCCATGGCGACAAGCTGGAGATCGTGCATTTCATCGGCGGCGGCAACGCCCCGGTGGAGGTGCCGCGCGAAGACAAACCGCTGGTGATCGCCGGCAAGACCTTCCAGTCGCGCCTGATCATCGGCACGGGCAAGTACAAGGATTATGCGATGAACGCCGCGGCGCTGGAGGCGTCGGGTGCCGAGATCGTCACCGTGGCGGTGCGCCGCGTGAACCTGACCGATCGCAGCCAGCCCATGCTGGTGGATTTCATCGACCCCAAGAAAGTCACCTACCTGCCCAACACGGCCGGCTGCTTTACCGGCGAGGACGCGGTTCGCACCCTGCGCCTGGCGCGCGAGGCTGGCGGCTGGACTTTGGTCAAGCTGGAAGTGCTGGGTGAGAAGAAGCTGCTGTATCCCGACATGATCGAAACCCTGCGCGCCACCGAGATGCTGGCCAAGGACGGTTTCCAGGTGATGGTCTATTGCAGCGACGATCCGTTGATGGCCAAGCGGCTGGAAGATGTCGGCGCGGTGGCGATCATGCCGCTGGCCGCGCCCATCGGCTCGGGCATGGGCATGCAGGCGACCGTGAACATCCGCATGATCATCGAGGACGCCAAGGTACCGATCGTGGTGGATGCCGGTATCGGCACGGCGTCGGATGCTGCGGTGGCGATGGAGCTGGGCTGCGATGCGGTGCTGACCAACACCGCCATCGCCCATGCCCGCGACCCGGTGAAGATGGCAGGCGCGATGAAGCTGGCGGTGCAGGCCGGCCGCATGGCCTGGCTGGCGGGCCGCATGCCGAAGAAGGCCTATGCCGACCCTTCCTCCCCACTGTCCGGCCTGATTTGAGCCTGGTTCAACTCTTCACCCTGATCGGCGTCGCCGTGTTCGCGGCGTCCGGCGCGCTGGCGGCGGTGCGCCGATCGCTGGATCCCATCGGCGTGCTGGTGCTGGCCATCGTGACGGCGACCGGCGGCGGCACGTTGCGCGACGTGCTGATGGACCGCCATCCGATCTTCTGGATTTCCTCGCCCTGGTTCATCGGCGTATCGGCTTTTGCCGCGGTGGTGACCTGGCTCTGGGTGCGCAAGTTTCCTCCGCCCGACAAGGCCTTGCAGTATGCGGACGCTTTAGGTCTGGCTTTCTTTAGCATCGCCGGCGCCCGCATTGCCGAGGCCGGCGGATTGGCGCCCTTCGCCGCCACCATCATGGGCGCGATCACCGGATGTGCGGGCGGCTTGATCCGCGACGTGCTGGTTGCCGAAATCCCGCTGGTTTTTCGCCAGTCCGAATTGTACGTGACTTGTTGCGTCGCCGGCGTGGCGCTGTATTTCTGCCTGGGCGCGTTTGGTGTCTCCACGGAAATTGCGAGCATAGCGGGCATGGCGGCGATAGCCTTGATCCGGCTGGCCGCGATCCGCTGGAGCATCACCTTGCCCGTCGTGCGGATGCCGGAGCGATAGCGTACCCACGGAACCTCCGGTCATCGCACGAGGAACCAACCTGCTGCGCAACGGTTTTCACTTCAGTCGAAAATCACCGCATTGGAGTATCTCATGAGCGTTAAAGGCCAGATCAAGGAAGCCGCCGGTTTCATCAAGGAAGAAGCCAACGAGCACAGCAAGACCGTTGAAGGCCAGCAGAAGGCCGCCGAAGGCCGTGCACTGCGCAACGAAGGCCGTATGGAAGACGGCAAGGCGCCGAAAACTTCGGCGCCCGGCACTGGCAACTAAATCGCCTGATGGAAAATGCCGTCCGCGCTTTCGGCGCGGGCGGCATTTCCTTTTGGCTAGGCCGTTGCCTGGATGAGGGCGCGGATATAGCCATAACCAAAGGCGAACATCTGAGCCTTGTCCTGCGCTTGGCCGCCTGCCAGTTCGGGAATGTGGTCGGGCATCAGCATCCCGTCATAGCCGATCTCGCGATAGGTCCTGACTGCCTGGGTCATGTCGATGTCACCGTCATCGGGAAAGGTTTCAGCTATGAAGTCGTTGCGATGGCCCTTGATGTTGCGGAAATGCACGTTGAAGATTTTGCGGCGGGACCCGAACCAGCGGATCACACCGGGCAGTTGCGCTCTGGGATTGTCGAGATTCTCGCAGATCGTCCCCTGGCAGAAATTGAGGCCGTGATAAGGGCTTTCATGAAGCGAGACGAAGCGCTGCAAGCCCTCCACCGTTCCCAGGATGGACGGGATGCCGGCGATCCCCGCCGGTCCCATCCCCGGATCATGCGGGTGCTGGGCGATCCGAACCTTGTATTCATTGGCCACGGGAACAACGCGCTCCAGCACATAATCGACCCGTTCCCAGAATAGGTCTGCGTCAAAGCCCGGATAGTTCTGGCGGATGAAACGCAGTTCGTCCTGGTCGGTGCGCGACATGCGCCGTTCGCCGTCAGGACTGTTCGCGGCTTCGTAATTCCAGCGCCAGTATTGCGTGTCGGCGCGGCCCGGCACCTTGTCCAGCCGCAGGATGGGCAGGATGGAGAGATAGTATTTCAGTGACGGAATCCCGGCACGGGCGCAGGCGCGAATGGTTTCCTGGAAAGCTTCGATCTCGCGCGCCCGTCCGTCGCCGCCCAGCATCAGCGCGCTGTGGGCGCCCCGGCCGACCGCGGTGTCGGTCATTTCCACGACCAGCCTGTGGCGCGCAGCCATGTCGGTGAGAAGGTTCAGTTCATCCAGCGTTGGATGCAGCCGCCCCGCATCGGCGATGCGGTACCAGCCGCAGATATGGCTTACGCCATAGCGCGCGAAGCGGCGAAAATTTTCTTCTGAGCTGGGTTCCTGTGTCGCCAGTTTGGGCGAAGACGATGATGGCCGGGCGGTGGCGGAAAGCGGCCTGGCCGCCGCCGCCAGGCTTGCCTGTGTCAGGAAGCTTCGCCGGGAGCCGCCCATCCCGCTAGCTTTTCATCTCCGAAGCCAGGGTTTCCTCGTCCAGCGCGCCGGGACGGAATTTGCCGTTCAGGACAAAGGTGGGCGTGCCGTCCACGCCGACCTTGTGCGCCAGCGCGATGGACGCCTGCAGCGACTTTTCGATGGCCGGATCGGCCATGTCGGCCTTCAGTTTGCCCACATCCATGCCGGCCTTTTGCGCTTCCACGAAAATCACCGGCTCGGTGATGGCGTCTTCCTGTGCCAGCAGCGCGAAATGGAAGTCCATGTATTGCGCGGGCTGGCGTCTTGCCGCCAGCGAGGCGCGCGCCGCCTGCATGGCGCTTTCCCCGTGCAGCTGCTTGATGGGGAATTCGATGAAGGAGAAGCGCGTGTCGTTCTTGTGCGCCTCGTAATACTTCTTCACCGCCGGCAGCGAGGCGCGGCAATAGGGGCAGTCATAATCATAGAACTCCACCATCGTGGATTTGGCATCGGCGGGGCCGGTGACAAAGGCGATGGCCGGATCGAAGAAGGCGCTGTGGCCGATCTTCCTGATGGCTTCGGCCTGGGCCATCTTCTGCTTGCGCTCGTCCAGCATCTGGGCCTGGCCCATCATGGCCGGCGCCAGGTCGGGATGCTGCATCAGATAGGTCTGCATCTGCCGGTCGTTGATCGGCATCATGCCGTTCTGCGCCAGGGTCAGCACGATGGCCACGGCCAGCGCCGCGCCGCCGATGGCGCCTGCCAAGGTGATTATGAAAACGCGCATGTTCAGCCCCGCCGTTGTTGCGCCGCCAGGGGGGCGGCGGCACCAAGAATGTCATTGGCGCGCTGCCAGTCCGAGCCGCCCTGGGGCAGCTTGCCCCGGGCGCGGGTGGCGAACACCATCGCCTTGCGCATGTCGCCGACATTGTACCACAGCTCGGCGGTGGACAGGTTCGCCATCGGCTCGTTGTTCAGCATGCTGTAGGCCTGCGCCGTCTGGTACCAGGTCCAGGCATCATCGTCTTCCACCAGGCTCGCTGCCTTGAGGTTCTGCAGCGCGGGCGCGGCCAGCGAGACATCCTGGGTGGCGAGCTGTGCTGTCGCCAGCGCCAGGCGAAGTTGCGGCGCGCGGGGACGCAGGTTCACCGACTTCTGGTAATCGGCAATCGCCATCGCCGGCTTGGCCAGGCTCATGTAGAGCTGGCCACGCACTTCGTAGAAATAGGGATTGTTGGGTTCTTCGGCGATCAGCCCGCTCGCGGTCGCCAGCGCCTTCTGGAAGTTGGGCTGGCGCATGTAGATCATGGTGCGGGCATAGCGCGCCGGCTCGCTCTGGTCGCTTTCGGGATAGCGGATCAGCGCATCCTTCACCGGCAGCACGTAACCCGCCAGCTTGGCTTGCACCATTAGCCAGGTGTGCATCACTTCAGGGGAATCCTGCACTTCGCGATAGGGGGATGATTCCACCATGTCGTTCAGGTCGAAGACGCGGTCCTGCCCGGACGGATGATCGACGGCGAACTTGTCCAGCTTGTAGGCGCTCATCGCCTCCTCGTTCGCGAAGCGCTGGAAGGTCTGGTACATGCCCATGGGCGACTGGTGCGTGGCCAAAAGAAGCTTGGCGGCGATCTGGTCGGCGGTGGATTCCTGCACCCGGGTAAAGGCCGCCATCTGCGCCATGGCATAAGACTGGCCGATGCCCATGATGGCCATGCCCACTTCGCCCGCGCCTGCGATCATCGCACCCAGACCCGCCACCATGGAAAGCAGCATGGGGATCATGGCCTTCTTCATGCCGTACTGGCCGCGTGACAGATGCCCGGCCGAGATGTGTCCGGTTTCGTGCGCCATCACGCCGATCAGCTCGTTGGGCTTTTTCAGCCAGAGCAGGATGCCGGCGAAGATGAAGATGTTCTCGCCGCCATCGCCATAGGTGGCGAAGGCGTTGATCTCGTTGCCGCCCACCAGCCAAACCTTGGGTATGGGATCGAGACCGGCGGCGCGCGCCAGCGGAGCCTCATAGCTGCGGAGCATTTCCTCGGTCTCGGTATCGCGCAGCAGGCTGATTCCCTGCGCCTGCGCCGGCAAACCATAGGCCAGCAGGGCGCTCGTGAAACCGGCGGCGAAAGTGAGTTTACGCCAAACAGAATTAGGGGCGGAATGGGGCGATTTCAGCGACAAGCCTGTACTCCTGATGCCCCGCCCAAACCTGACCCCGTATTGGGCCAGAACCTAGGGGGAGGGGCCTGACAGGTCAAACGGTGGCGCGCCGGGCCGGGCTGGGGCATAAGAGGTTTCTCAAGCCCCTTCCAAGGATTACGGCCCTTTCATGCTGTCCAAACGGTTACTCGCCCTTGTCACTGCGCAGGCCCTGATGCTGGGCGGCTGCCAGACCATCGAATCCATGGGCGACCATACCGCCGCGACCTTGGGGTTGGGCGACGACACGCCCCAGACCTATACCGCCAGCGAAGTCAGTCTGGCCCAGCGCGGCGGTGTCGCGGTGGCGGATGAGCCGCTGGCGGCGCGCACCGGCGCTGGCGCGCTGACATCGGGCGGCAGCGCGGTGGATGCGGTGACCACGATGTTCTTCACCATGGTCGCGACCTATCCTGTGGCGGCGGGACTTGGCGGCGGCGGCATCTGCCTGGTGCGCGACGCGTCCGGCCAGGTCACCGAATTCGATTTCCTCACCAGGGCGCCCCGGGGCGCCGGTGCCTACGCCTTGCCCGGCGCCGTGAAAGGCTTTGCCGAGATGCACCGCGTGTATGGCGCCTTGCCGTGGCAACGCGTGGTGGGACCAGGGGAGGCCTATGCCTCCACCGGCTTCCCGGTCTCGCAGGCGCTGGCGGTGCGGCTGGCCGCGGCCCAGAGCGTGGTGCGGCTGGATGCGGCGCTGTCGGCGGAATTCCTGGACGAGACCGGCGCGCCGCGTGCCGCCGGCACCGAAACCAAGAACGTGCCGCTGGGCGTAACTCTGGGCGCGATCCGCCAGGGCGGCGCGGACGGCTTCTACAAAGGTGATGTGGCGGCGCGCATCGTGGCCTATTCCACGGCGCAGGGCGGCGGCATCAGCCAGGCCGAACTGGCCGCAACCACGGCGCAACAAGGTCCGGCGCGCCAGCGATCGCTGGGCGGGATGATCGCCTATATGCCCGGTGCCCGCACGGGCGCGGGCGCTTTCTCGGCTTCGATGACGGACAATCTTTCGCGCATGCGCAATCCGCAAGCGGCGGTGAGCCAGACCCTGGCGGCGTTCGGCGTCGGCGCCCTGCCGCATGACATGGGCTCGACCGGCTTTGCCGCGGTGGACATCAATGGCGGCGCCGCGTCCTGCGCCGTGACCATGAACGGGCCTTTCGGTTCGGCGCGCACCGCGGCCGGAACCGGCGTGGTGCTGGGCCTGACACCTTCCACCCAGGCCGGCCTGGCATCGGCCTTCCTGACGCCGGTGATCGCCGCGTCGGGCGGGCAGGTGGTGATGGCCGGCGCGGGCGCCGGCGGCCCTGCCGGCACGGCGGCGGCCATTGGCGCGCTGCTGTCGGGGGCGGGCGGGCGCACCCTGGGCAAGCGCGGCGACCTGCGCGGCACGGGCACGGCGCCCTATGACACCGTGAACATGATTTCCTGCGATGACACGTCGTGCGTGGCGCTCAGCGATCCGGGCGCGCATGGCGCGGCCGCGGCCGCCGAAGTCACGGCTGCCAGATGATTGTGCATGGCACGTGTCACTGCGGCGCCATCGCGTATGAGGCCGAAGTCGATCCCGCGCGCGCAGTGATCTGCCATTGCATCGACTGCCAGACGCTTTCGGGTGCCGCGTTCCGCGCTTCGGTCCCAGCCAAGGTGGAGGATTTTCGCCTGCTGAAGGGCACGCCCAGGACCTATGTGAAGACCGCACAAAGCGGCAATCGGCGCATCCAGGCCTTTTGCGGGGATTGCGGATCGCCCCTCTATGCCGCCGACGCGGTGGGCGCCAAAACCTACAATTTGCGGATCGGGGTGATGGCGGAACGCGCCGCGCTGCCGCCCCAGCGCGAAATCTGGTGCGAGTCCGCGCTGCCCTGGGCGCGCGATGTGCTACCGCTGCCGAAGATCGACAAGCAATAAAAAAGGCCGCGACAGGATCGCGGCCTTTTTCTTTTCAGTCTCGCCGGCGTTATTCGCCGCCAAAGGCTTTCTGCCACCGTGAGTGCCCGGCGCGCTTCAGCGCGCGAACATGTCCAGTGGACATGCGAGAGGAAGCGAACGCCGCGAGCTTGAGCGAGCGGCGGGCCTGCTCACTCGCCGCCAAAGGCTTTCTGCCACCACCCTTTTTTCACCGGCTTGTCGTCGGTCGGCGTGGTGTCGGGAATATCGTCCTGGAGTGACCAGACGGGCGTGGAGGGCGCGCCGGGCGCATGGCGCGTGTCGGTGGGCGTGGTGTCGATCTCGTCCGGCACGGCGCCGAAACGGTCCACCGGCTCGGCAGCCTGAACGCCATTTTCGCCCTGGGGACGATCGGCGCGGTCGCGGCCGCCACGGCGGCCACGGCGGCGGCGGCGCTTGCGACGCGGCTGGCCATTCTCGTCCAGCGGCGCGCCGGGTTGGGCCGGTTCGAATTCGCTGTCGTCCAATGATTGGGGCGCCTGGGCTTCGACGGGCGCAGCCGCAGCGATGCCGGTATCGGCGCCGGTGGGACGCGGACCGCCTTCGCGGTCGCGGTTGCGGCCACGGCCGCCGCGGCGGCGGCGCTTGCCGCGGCCGCCTTCGCCGCGATCACCACCGCGTTCGCCGCGCTCACCCGAAGCGGCGGGGCGTTCCTCGCCGTCATCCTCTTCGGAATCGTCACGGGCGCTATCGGCCTCGATGATGTCTTCTTCCTCGTCGACCTCTTCGACATAGTCCGGTTCAGGTTCGGTGGAGGGCACAAAGCCCGCCTCGATGCTCACAGCCGAATTGCGCGGACGCTCGCCCGGATCGCGGCTCTTGGTCCGTTCCAGCTCGAAGGAGCCCGCCGACAGGCCATCCTTGGGGACAAAGGAGATGTCCATGCCGTGCTCGTTTTCGATGCGCGACAGCTCATGGCGCTTTTGGTTGAGGATGTAGATCGCCACGTCGTTGGCGATCTTGACCGTGACCGCGGCGGCGCGGTTCTTCTCGGCTTCTTCCTCGATGCCGCGCAGGACGCGCAGGGCGGTGGATTCCACCGAGCGCACGATGCCCTGTCCGTCGCAATGGGGGCAGGGAACGGTCGATCCGGCGAGCACGCCGGCGCGCAGGCGCTGGCGCGACATTTCCATCAGGCCGAACTGTGAGATCTTGCCGATCTGCACCCGGGCGCGGTCGTTCTTCACCGCATCGCGCAGGCGCTTCTCGACCTCGCGGTCGTTGCGGCTCTCTTCCATGTCGATGAAGTCGATGACGATCAGGCCGGCCAGGTCGCGCAGGCGCAGCTGGCGGCCGACTTCCGAAGCCGCTTCCAGGTTGGTCTTGCGCGCGGTTTCCTCGATGGAATGTTCGCGGGTGGCGCGGCCCGAATTGACGTCGATCGAAACCAAAGCTTCGGTCTGGTTGATGACGATATAGCCGCCCGATTTCAGCGTGACGGTGGGCGAGAACATCGAATCCAGCTGGGCTTCGATATGCATCCGCTGGAACAGCGGCACCGTGTCCTTGTAGTGATGGACGAACTTGGCATGGCTGGGCATCAGCATGCGCATGAAGTCCTTGGCGTTGCGGAAGCCCTGTTCGCCTTCCACCACCACGTCCTGGACGTCCTTGTTGTACAGGTCGCGGATGACGCGCTTGATCAGGTCGCCTTCCTCATAGACGCAGGCCGGCGCGTTGGAGGACAGGGTCTTTTCGCGGATCGTGTCCCACAGCCGCAGCAGATAGTCATAGTCGCGGCGGATTTCGATCCGGCTGCGGCTCTCGCCGGCGGTGCGGATGATCAGGCCCATGCCCTCGGGCAGGTCCAGCCCTTGCGCGGCGCTCTTCAGGCGCTTCCTGTCGGCGGCGTTGGTGATCTTGCGCGAAATGCCGCCGCCGCGCGGGGTGTTGGGCATCAGCACGCAATAGCGGCCGGCCAGCGACAGGTAAGTGGTCAGCGCGGCGCCCTTGTTGCCGCGTTCTTCCTTCACGACCTGCACCAGGATGATCTGGCGGCGCTTGATGACTTCCTGGATCTTGTAATGCTTCTTGCGCACCCAGCGCTGGGTGGGCTTCTGGGCCGCAAGCGCCTGCGCCTCAGGAGATTGGTCTTCGCCGCTGACGGGTTCGATGTCGCCTTCGTTGCTTTCAGCGGCTTCCGCGCCCGCTTCGTCGAACAGGGCTTCGGTGGAGACCGGCTGGATTTCGCCTTCATTTTCTTCGGCGGCTTCCGCGGCGGTGATCTCGCCTTCGTCCGGATAGTCGCTCAGCGCCTGTTCGGCCGCTTCCGGCTTGGTTTCGGCATGGTCCTCGTCATGGTCATGCTCGACCACCGCGCCGCCATGATTGACGAAAACGTCTTCATGGTCGTCTTCGGCATCGGGCGAACCGGCCGGCTCCTCGGTTTCTTCGCTCTCCGGGGCGGTGTCCAGGGGCACCAGCGGCGCCATTTCCGCGCTTTCCTCACCGGTGTCGGCTTCGTCCTCGGCTTCGTCTTCTTCCTCGGTATCCTGGCTGCGGGAGCCGGTGATCTCGAAGCTCTCGATATCGTCCTCGGAGCGGCGGCGGGCTTCGGCCTCCTGCTCGGCGATCAGGGCCTGCCGGTCGGCGACGGGGATCTGGTAATAGTCGGGATGGATTTCCGCGAAGGCCAGGAAGCCCTGGCGGTTGCCGCCATATTCGACAAAGGCGGCCTGCAGCGACGGCTCAACGCGCGTCACTTTCGCAAGATAGATGTTTCCCTTGAGCGGCCGCTTGGAAGCAGCCTCGAAGTCAAATTCCTCGACCCTGGAACCGTCGAGAATGACCACCCGTGTTTCTTCCGGGTGGTTGGCGTCGATCAGCATGCGCTTGGTCATCGGTATCTCCTGGGCGCGCGCGTCCAAGGCCGGCGGCACGGTGTGCGGCGGGCAGGTCAGGGCGGCGCGATGTGATGGTGGAAAGAAGGCGCGCAAGCCCATCCGTCGAAACGGTCATCGGGACCGGGACAGCGTCAGAGGGGAGCGCAAATTTGTCAGTCATTGTTACTTCGGCAGGCCGCTAGCCTTGGGGCTGGTGGCCAAAGATGGGTCCTGAAGAGCCGTTGGTCCCGCGTTGCTCGCGGGGCATGCCGGGCCTGGTCAGGGGCGGCGCGGCAGCCGCGAGAATCGCAAGGCGCTGCCGGACACAGTTTTTGTAGGGTGCCCCACGCCGTTCAACAAGCGATTAATGGGCACTTTTGTGACGGACGATCAGTTCCGAAAATATTATGTATAATAATCAATTGGTTAGCTAACTTCGGCACCATAATCGCAGCAAATTGTTCCGCACCGCGTCCAGCCGCACCCGGTTTTCCCAGGCCATCTTGAGCCCCTCCAGGGCCGCCACCTCGCCCAGCTCGTAAAGCTGGGTGCGCTGGTACTCGTCCGGGATCAGGCTCTCGATGAAGGTGATGGAAACCAGCCGCTGGCCCCGTCGCACGGGGGTCACCTCGTGCAGATGGGTCGAGGGATAGACCACCACGCTGCCCGGCTCGCCCTTGATCACCACCGGGCGGGTGCCCAGATGGACCACCAGCTCACCGCCTTCATAGCTGGCGGGCGGGTTCAGCCACACCGTGGCCGACAGGTCGGATCGGCGCATCTCGTTGCCGAAGCGCATATGGGCGGTGTCGGCATGGGCGCCATAGGTCATGCCCACTTCATAGCGCGCCAGCAGCGGCGGGGCGACCTGGCGGGGGAAGGCGAACTCGATGAAGGGCTCGCACCGCGCGAAGGCGGCGGCCACGATCCTGGAGGATTCGACATAACCGGGATCGCTCTCGCTGGCCTGCAGGTTGTTCTTGGCCAGGTTATGTGGATTGGAGATGCGCCCGTCCACGAACTGGACCTTGGCCGCGATCTCGTGCAACCGCGCCACTTCCTGGGGCGTCAGAAAATCCTTCAGTTCCAGAAACATCGCGCATCCCCTCAGCGCCGGAACAGTAGCAAAAGCAAATCGGCGAAACAAACCGCATGCTATTGTTGGGGCACCCGATTCGGAGCCTTTAAGTGAAGCGCCCCCTGGCCGTCTGCTGCATTGCCGCCGCCGCCGCCCTGTCGCTGGTGGCGCTGCGGGCCGGCGCGGCCGATGACGCCATCGGCAGGCTGATGCAGGGCCAGGACGCCAGGAACCTGCCGGTGGCGCCGGCCAAGCCCATTCCGCAAGCGGTGGCGGGCCCGACCGTCGGCGCCAGGCCACAGGGTCCGCTGCCCATCGTGATGAGTGCGCGCATCGGCGAACATGAAGACCGCACCCGGCTGGTGATCGAACTTTCCGATCCGGTGAATTTGCGCGCCTTCGCGCTGTCCAATCCCGACCGCGTGGTGATCGATATGCCCGAAGTGTCCTGGCGGCTGGGCGCGCCGCCCCGGCCAAGCGGTTCAGGGCCGGTGAAGTCCTATCGCTATGGCCAGTTCCGGGCGGGCAATTCGCGCATGGTGATCGATTTGAACTCGCCGGTGTCGGTGTCGGATTCGCTGGTGCTGCCGCCTTCGGCCGGTTTCGGCTATCGCGTCGTGATCGACCTGTTCCCCACCACAAGACCCAAATTCGACGCGCAAGCGGGGTGGCCCGCCGATCTGAAGAAGCGCGAAAGCGATGCGGAAAAACTCGCCGCCCTGATCGCCGCCCAGCAGGCACCGCCGGCGCGCAGCAAAGGCAAGAAGGTCATCGTGCTGGATCCCGGCCATGGCGGCCTGGATTCGGGCACCGTCGGCGTCAACGGCTTGATGGAAAAGGACCTGGCGCTGGCCGAGGGCCTGAAGCTGGCGCGCGAGTTGCGCAGCCGCGGCTATACCGTGTTCATGACCCGCGAGAACGACACCTTCATTCCCTTGCGCCAGCGTGTCGCCATCGCCCGCGCCGACAAGGCCGACCTGTTCATCGCCCTGCACGCCGATTCCAATCCCGATCCCAACACCACCGGCACCTCGATCTACACCCTGAATGACGGCCGTTCCGACCGCGAAGCTTCCGCCCTGGCGCGGCGCGAAAATCAGTCCGACGTCATTGCCGGCGTGGACCTGTCGGGCGACAACAACCCGGTGGCGCCCATCCTGATCAACTTGGCGCAGCGCGACACCCGCAACAAATCGTCGGAGTTCGCCACCAGCGCACTAAAAAATCTGGCGCAGGTAACCGACCTGCTGGCGCGCAGTCCGCACCGCTCGGCGTCCCTGGCGGTCCTGGTGGCGCCCGATGTTCCCGCCGTTCTGATAGAGCTGGGCTATCTGTCCAATCGCGGGGATGCCAGCCAGATGAACACCGATTCATGGCGGACCAAGGTGGCCCGCGCCATCGCAGATGCCGTGGATTCCCAGTTTGCGCCGTCTTCCGCCCTCCAGATGGCCCGCTAAGCCCTTCAATTCTCTGGCAACCGCCCCCCTTTCGACTCTATAAATCGGCCAGTCTCATGCAAAATTTCCTCCCCCGTCTTTTGAAGTGGCTCGGCCTGGTGGCCGCGGCCCTGGTCGTGATCGCCATCGGAGCGGTGGCGGTTTATCTGGTGACCATCACGCGCGGCCTGCCCAGCGTGGAGGCGTTGCAGGATTACACCCCGCCCATCACCACCCGCGTCTATGCCGGTAACGGCACCGTGCTGGGTGAATATGCCCGCGAGCGGCGCATCTTCGTGCCCGCCGCCTTCATTCCCAAGCTGGTCAAGCAGGCTTTCACCTCGGCCGAGGACCGCAACTTCTACAGCCATCCGGGTATCGATCCCTCGGGCATCCTGCGCGCCGCGATCAAGGATGTGGGCCTGGTGCTGCAGGGCCGCCGCCCGCAGGGCGCCTCCACCATCACCCAGCAGGTGGCGCGCAACTTCCTGCTCAACTCCGACGTCAAGTTCAGCCGCAAGATCCGCGAAGCGATCCTGGCGGTGCGCATCGATGCCACCTATCCGAAGGAAAAGGTGCTGGAGCTTTATCTCAACGAAATCTACCTGGGTGAGAATTGCTACGGCATCGGGGCTGCCTCGCTGAACTATTTCGGCAAGTCGCTGGACGAGCTGGACGTGGCCGAGGTCGCCTTCCTGGCGGCGCTGCCCAAGGGCCCCGCCAACTACGATCCGCGCTACAATCACCAGGCGGCGGTGGACCGGCGCAACTGGGTCATCGGCCAGATGGCCGACAACAATTACATCAACGACGAGCAGGCCGCCGCCGCCAAGGCCGAGCCGCTGGTGACCCAGAGCCGCGCCCTGGGCAGCCAGGCCGCCGACGTGGATTACTATGTCGAAGAAGTGCGGCGTCTTCTGATCGGGCGCTATCACGCCGCCGGTCTCTATGACAGCGGTCTGCAGGTACGCGCCTCGCTGGACACGCGGCTGCAGAACTATGCCGTCAGCGCGCTGCGTTCGGGTCTGGTGCGCTATGACCGCCGCCATGGCTGGCGCGGCGCCAAGAAGACGATCGACCTGGCCGACTGGAAAAAGAATCTCGACGCCATTCCGGAAGCCTCCGGCATTGAAACCTGGCGGCTGGCGGTGGCGCTGGATTACCGGGGCAAGGATGTGCATATCGGCTTTGCCGACGGCACCACCGGCCTAGTGACCTATGAGGGTTACAAGTGGGCCAACCGGCAACTGCCCGGCGCGGTATGGGGACCCCGTCCCACCACCCCGCAGGAAGTGGTCAAGCCCGGCGACGTCTTCTATGTCGAGCCGATGCCTGCGCCCGCCAAGGCCGGCGAGTTCGGCCTGCGCCAGGTGCCCGAGGTCAACGGCGCCATTGTGGTGATGGACCCGCATACCGGGCGTGTGCTGGCCATGTCGGGCGGCTTCTCTTATGCCTCATCGCAGTTTGACCGTGCGATGCAGGCCCAGCGCCAGCCTGGTTCCGCCTTCAAGCCCTTCGTCTATGCCACCGCGCTGGACAATGGCTACACCCCCGCCAGCAAGGTGCTGGATGCACCCTTCGAGATGGACCAGGGCCCGGGCCTTGGCATCTGGCGGCCGGACAATTTTGAAAAGGGCGAATTCCTGGGCGACACCACTTTGCGCCGGGGCCTGGAACTGTCGCGCAATGTCATGACGGTGCGGCTGGCGCACGAAGTGGGCATGAACCAGGTGGTGAAGCTGCCCATCCGCATGGGCGTTTATGACAAGCTGCCGCCGCTGCTGGCCAATTCGCTGGGCTCGTACGAGACCACCCTGATCAAGATGGTCACCGGCTATTCCGAGTTCGCCAATGGCGGCAAGAAGATCAGCGCCTCGCTGGTGGATCGCATCCAGGACCGCTACGGCAAGACCATCTGGCGCCATGACGAGCGCAAGTGCGAGGGCTGCAACGACCCCAGCTGGCACAGCCAGGAAGAGCCGCTGCTGGCCGATACACGCGAGCAGATCATCGATCCGCGCACGGCCTATCAGATCGTCTCGATGCTGCAGGGCGTGGTTCAGCGCGGCACCGCCGCCTATTCGGTGGGGGCGCAGGTCCCCAAGCCGCTCGCCGGCAAGACCGGGACCTCGCAGGACGCCCAGTCCGTCTGGTTCATCGGCTTCTCGCCCGACCTCGCCGCCGGCGTTTATGTGGGCTTCGACAATCCGCGCACCCTGGGCCCCCATGAGCAGGGCGCCACGGTGGCGGCGCCGATTTTCCGTGACTTCATGAAAGAAGCGCTGGCTGACGCCCCGCCGACACCGTTCCGCATCGCGCCTGGCATCGAGGAAGTCCCCATCGACTGGAAGAGCGGCAACCCGGTTCCCGCCGGCACGCCCGGCGCCATCATCGAAGCCTTCAAGGCCGGCACCGCGCCGGGTGAAAGCAACGCGCCGGTACAAGGCCCCGACGAAGGCGCACCGGTTGCCGCCAGCGCCGGGCAGGGCAATGCGCCCGCCCGCACGGTTGGCGAGGGAACCGGTGGACTTTATTAGACCTCTCAATTAAGCAGCCGCCATGCGTCCCGAAATCTCCCGCGCCGCCGACGATATCCAGCAGGCCATCGCCCTGCTGAGGAGGCATCTTTGACTGGGATGTCGCCAATCGCCGCCTGGATGAACTGAACGCCAAGGCCGAAGACTCCTCGATCTGGAACGACCCCGCCGCCGCGCAGAAATTGATGCGCGAGCGCCAGAAGCTGGAAAGCGCGCTGGGCGGCGTTCGCAAGCTGGAGAACGAATTCACCGACGCCACCGCCCTGATCGAGATGGCGGAAGCCGAGAACGATGCGGCCATGGTGACGGATGCGGAGAAGGCGCTGCTGGCGCTTAACGCCCGCGCCGAGCAGATGCGGCTGGAATCCATGCTGTCGGGCGAAGCCGATGGCAATGACAGCTACATCGAAATCCATGCCGGCGCCGGCGGCACCGAGAGCCAGGACTGGGCCTCGATGCTGCTGCGCATGTACACACGCTGGGCCGAGCGTCACGACTACAAGCTGCAATTGATCGAGGAAAGCGAAGGCGACGGGGCGGGCATCAAGTCCACCACCCTGATGGTCAAGGGGCCCAATGCCTATGGCTGGCTCAAGACCGAGGCGGGCGTGCACCGGCTGGTGCGCATCTCACCGTTCGACTCCAACGCTCGCCGCCATACCTCATTTTCCAGCGTGACGGTCTATCCGGTGATCGACCAGTCCATCGAGATCGACATTCCGGAAAAGGATGTGCGCATCGACGTCTATCGCGCCAGCGGCGCCGGCGGGCAGCATGTCAACAAGACCGAAAGCGCGGTGCGCATTACCCATCTGCCCACCGGCATCGCGGTGGCCAGCCAGTCCGAGCGCAGCCAGCACCAGAACCGGGCCATCTGCTGGGACATGCTGAAATCCAAGCTTTACGAAATCGAGCTGGAAAAGAAGAAGGCCGAGACCGGCGCTTTTGTCGGCGAGAAAAAGGAGATCGGCTGGGGCCACCAGATCCGCTCCTATGTCCTGCAGCCCTACCAGTTGGTGAAGGACCTGCGCACCGGCGTGGAAAGCCGCACGCCCTCGGACGTGCTGGATGGCGATCTCGATGCCTTCATGGCAGCCGCGCTCGCGCAGGAAGTCGGCGGCAAGCCGAAAGAAAAGATTGAAGATCTGGAGTGAGCGGCGCGCGCAGCGCGTGAGCAGGTGTTCGTCTCTCGAACCCGTCCACTGGACGGTTTCGCGGCCTCCGGCCGACGCTCCTCACGGACCTGCGAAAGCGAACGAACGCTGCGAGCCTAAGCGAGCGGCCGAGCAGCCTGCTCGTCTTGCGGGATTTTAGTTCGTGACCGGGCTGAGCGGCGCGAACAGCGCCGCCGGTGCCGTTGGTGTCGCTGCTGCGCGAGGCTTCTGCGCGGCTTCGCCAATGCCTTCGCCCAGAGGATTGTCGCTATGGCGGCAATTGCCTTCGAAGAAAGCGCCCGATTCCACGGCAAAGGCTTCGTGCAGGATATCGCCTTCGACATGGCTGGTGGCCGCCAGCAGCACCTTGCGGGCGCGGATGCGGCCGACCACCTTGCCACGCACCGTCACGTCTTCGGCGTAAACCTCGCCATGAATCTCGGCCTTGTCGCCGATGACCAGGCCCACGCTGCGCACATCGCCTTCGATGCGGCCATCGATCTGGATGTCGCCCGTGGAATTGAGGGTGCCGTTGATCACCATGTCGGCGCTGATGATGGAGGGCGCCGACAGGGCGCGGGCGCGTTTGGGGGCGGCGGAGGGCGCCTGGGGCGCCGCGGGCTGCGGGGCGGCGGTGGTGTCTTTGCTTCTGCTAGAGAACATGGCGGCCCGCCTCGATGAAGTTGTTTGGGTTCTTCACGACGTCATCATACCAGACTTCGTAATGCACATGGGGTCCGGTGCTGCGGCCCGTGGAACCCACCCGGCCCAGGCCGGAACCTTTGCCGATCCGGGTTCCCACCCGCACATTGATCGCGGACAGATGGCCATAGCGCGTGTGGATGCCATAGCCGTGATCGATCTCCACCATGTTGCCATAGCCGCCCTTGTTGCCGGCGAACACAACGGTTCCAGGGGCGGTGGCACGCACCACGCTGCCCCAGGGGCCGGCAAAGTCGATGCCGGGATGGAAGGCATAGCGCCCGGTGAAGGGATCGACGCGGGCGCCAAAGCCGCTGCTCCTGTCGAAGCTGACGGTGGAAACCGGCATGGACAGCGGCACATGGTCCATCGCCGCCGACAGGCCGTTCAGCTGGTTCAGCACCGCAGAAGCGTTGAGATAGGCATGGGTGAAGCCGGGATCGCTGATGCCTTCGATCTTCACCTGGTCCAGCGAAATCTCGGGTCCGCCCACGCCTTCGCTGCTGGCGATCTTGCGGGCGAAGGCGTCGGGATTGATGCCGGTGCGGCGCATCACGTTGCGCAGCGCCCCTACGCCCTGGTCGAGGGCGCCTTCGGTTTTGGCCATCAGAACGGTTTCGGAATCGCCGATATGGGAGATGCGCGCGGTCTGCTCGGCCAGGGCCCGCAGGGCGGGATGCTGGGCATAGGCCGCGGGCATGTCGCGCGCCGGGGCGGCGACATGGACGCTGGCGGTGACGGATTTGAACAAGGCGGCGAAGCGCTGCATGGCATGGTCCAGCATGCTGGACTTGACCGGACGGGCGGTGCGCGGCTGCGGCGCGGCCGGGCCGGGCATCACCACCAGCTGGGAGGATCCCGCGTCATCGGCATTGATGTCGGAAGGCGCTTCCACGTCGGGGGCGCCGTTATGGGCAATCGCGCCCCGCGCGGCCAAAGGCGCCAGCGAAGGCATGGCCACCGAAGACAGAGGCTGGGCGGGCCCGGCAAAGCCGCCACGCACGCCGACTGCGGCCTGTACCTGGTTGGCGCGGTTGAGGAAGCCGGCAATGGCATTCTGCTTGGCCTGCAGCGAATCCGCGGTGGCCTTGAAGCGATCCTCGGCGGAAACCAGCGCACCGTTCAGTTCGTCATAGGATATCTGGAGATCGGCGACGCGGTTCTCGTACGCTGCCTGCATCTGCTGATAGCGGTGATCCTTGGCGGCGATGATGCGGTCCTTGAAGATCACATTGACGGTGGCAAATGCGACCCAGCCCAGGAAGATCAGGGTCAGGCCGGCCAGGGTGGCCTGCAGCGAAGGACCGAAGGTGAAGAACTGCACCCGCCCATCGCTGCGGATATAGATCTGGCGTTCGGGGAAGGTGGTGTGAATCCACTGCCAGGCGCGTTCCAGGAACGTCGCCTTCTTCTGCGCAGAATTGGGATCGCCGGCGTCCATGGGGGTACCGCCGGGCATTTCACCGGCGCCGCGCTTGCCGATCAAGCTGCGGTGCCAGAAAAACGAGCGTGAGGTTAACCGGGGAGTTAACGCGCGCCGCCAAAGGCCTTTGAAGTGGCTTTTCATAGCGCCTTCGCAGCCTCCAGCACGGCATCGACATGCCCGGGCACCTTAACCTTGCGCCATGCCTGTTCGATGACGCCCTTGGCGTTCACCAGGAAGGTGGCGCGCTCCATGCCCATATACTTGCGGCCGTACAGGGTCTTTTCGCCCCAAACGCCCCAATCCTTCGCCATCTTCGTCTCCGGGTCCGAGCCCAGCGTGACTTTCAATTTGTATTTGGTGCGAAATTTCTTGTGCGATTCGATGCTGTCTTTCGACACGCCGATCACACGGACGCCCGCCTTCTCGAACTTCTTGAGGCTTTCGGAAAATCCGATGGCCTCCTTGGTGCAACCGGAAGTGTCATCCTTGGGATAGAAATAGACGATATAGGGCGCGCCCTTGAGGCCGGCAGAGGTCAAAACCTCCCCGTCATCCGTTGTGATCTTGAAAGAGGGGGCCTTGTCGCCCGCTTCCAACGCCATCAAAGTTCCCAAGCCCTTCTAACAAATTGGATTTAACCCCATCTGGCCGGTCCGGTGCAATCGCAGCATCGTAGCAAGAGGCTGGAACATTTGCCCTTTTTAGGCCTAACAGTCGTAATAAAGCTCCCAACCCCCTGAGAAACCCTGCGTGAAGCTGCCTTTTGCCCATTACATAAAGGCCCACCACATCAGCCGCGCGGCGCTGACGGCGGGGGTTTTGGTCGCCGCCATCGTGTTTTTTGTGGTGGGGGCGGGCCTGCGCCTGTTGTGGGGCCCGGTGTCGCTGGGCCCGCTCCGGGGCACCCTGGCGGGCGCCATCCAGACGGCGCTTCCGGGCATCAACCTCGACTATGACCAGGCCGCCATCGAATGGAGCCGCGACCAGGGCCGGGTGAACCTGGTGGTGCTGGGCGCGCGCATCGCCGATTCCCACGGCAAGGTGGTCCTCACCGCGCCCAAGGCGGCGATCGGGCTGAAGGCCGCGCCTTTCTTGCAGGGCAAGTTCGTCGTGCAGCGCATCACCCTGGTGGGGGTGCAATTCACCCTGGTGCACATGAAGAACGGGCGCATCCGCCTGGGCAGCCAGAAGGATGCCGGCGATGACGACATCATCGGGCGCATCAGCGATGTCATCAATTCGCGTGGATCGGAATCCTCGTCGCTGCAAAGCTTCGCGGTGCGCGATGCCAGGCTTGGCCTGTATGACGAGATCACCGGTTTTAACCTGACCGCGCCGCGCGCCAATCTTGTGATGCGTTCCAAGGGCGTTACCATCGTCACCAGCTTCGATGCGAATGTGCTGATCTCGGGCAGCGCCAGCCACATAGCTGCCGAGCTCACCATACCCCCTGGTGCTCAACCGATTTCCGGCAATGTGGCGGTGACGGGGCTGGATCTTCGCGCGCTGGGGCGGAACGCAAAATTCTTCGATGGCGTGAAGAACCTGCCGATGGTGGTCAGTGCCTCCAGCGAATTCCGCATCGATCCGGGAAGCAAGCTGGGCATGGTCGCCTTCGATCTGGCGGCCACGGGCGAAATACCGGTCGCCGCCATGAAGGGCAAGGCGCTGCATGTCAACAGTCTGCGGCTGGTGGGACGCTATGACGGCGTGACGCGGCGCCTGGCGGTGACCACGGCCGATCTGAATGCGAAGGAAGCGCGGGCCCTGTTCAAGGGCGCCGGCGATTTCTTCTATGGCGGGGCCGGCAAGCTGGAGCGGGTGCATGCCGAGTTTGCCGCCCACGACGTGGCGCTGGACATGCCCGGCGTGTTCCCACGCGCCATCGGCTACCAGTCGGTGACGGTGGCGGCCGATTACCTGACCGGGCCGCGCCAGTTCAATTTCACCAAGCTTGCGGTTGCCGCCCCGGGCTTTGCGCTGGATGCCTCGGGCACCCTGACCTTGAACGACAATGGCGCGCCGGGGATCGTGGCCAAGGCGCGCATTCCCGCAATCCCGGTACGGACCTTGTTGAAGTATTGGCCGATGCCCGTGGCGCCGGGCGCCCGCAGCTGGATCGACGAAAACATCTTCGCCGGCACGATGGGGCCCCTGGAAGCCCAGACCAATTTCCCGCCCGGCATGCTGGACCAGAACATCCTGCCGGAAGACTCGCTGAAGCTGACCTTCGCCATGAAGGACATGGAAGGCAATTACATCAAGGGTCTCACGCGCGCCACCAATGTGATGGGCGACGCGGTCATGACCGGTGACACCTTCAAGGCCAATTTCACGTCGGGGCGCATCGGGCCGCTGATCGCCAGGAACGGCACAGCGCTGATCCCCAACCTGCACCAGGTCGGCACCGTGGGACAGTTCGGCGTGCGCGTCGAAGGCGCCATGACCGACGTGATGACGTTGATCGACATGAAGCCGCTGACCTATCCCACCAAGTTCGGCATCGATCCCAAAACGACCGGTGGCCAGGTCGGCGCCGACCTGATGTTCAAGGTGCCGATGCTGGCGGACCTGCCGGTGGATGATGTCGGCATTGCGGTAAAGGCGGTGGTGAGTGATTTCGCCGTGACGTTGGGCGGCAAGACGCGCCTGACCGATGGCGCGGTGACCTTTGAAGTCGACAACACCCATCTGCATCAGTATGGCGTGATCAACCTGGCCGATGCCAGGATGAACGTGGACTGGACCGAGGATTTCCGCACCAAGGATCCGGTCACCACCAGACTGACCGTGAAAGGCCCGATGACCGAGGGCGCGCGCGCCGCGCTCAACATCAACCTGCTGCGCTTCTTTCGCGGCACGGTGCCCATCACCGCCGACATTACCGGCCATCGCGGCAGCCTGCTGCATGCCGATGTGGCGGTGGATTTCACGCCAGCGCTTTTGACGGTGCCCATTGTCAACCTGGAAAAGACACCCGGCCAGGCCGCGGCAGGGCGCATCGGCATCAATTTCGCGCCCGGCAATGTGGTGCAGGACCAGACCATCCGCATCAGCGGGCCGTTCCTGAATCTCAGCGGCACCGCCGACTTCAACCGCAACGGCGATCTGACGGTGCTGAACTTCCCGTCGGTGAAAATGGGTCCGCTGAACGACCTGTCTTTCCAGCTTTCGCGCAGCGTCACGGGCGGGGATGATTACCTGCTGCGCGGCCGTTCGCTGGACGGCTCCAAGATCGGGCGCACCGGCTCCAACGAGCAGCCGGGCGGCGGCGCCGCCGGTCCACCGCCCGACGACACGCCGCAGGGCAAATTCCATATCAACGCCAGGCTGGACCGGATGGCAATGCGCAGCGGCGTTTCCATCACGCCGTTCAACCTGGACCTGGCCGGCATCGGCATGCGGCCGTCAGGGTTGAGCCTCAGCGGCAACCTGATGCTGAACGGCAAAACTGCGCCCATCGCGGCCAATCTTGAGACCAGCAATACGGGCCGCAAGGTAGTGCTGACCGCGGGCGACGCGGCGCTGCTGGCGCGGGGCGTATTCGCCTTTGAAAGCATGCGGGGGGGCGCGCTCACCGCCACCGTCCATTTGCCGGGGCAGGCCAGCGACATTGTCAGCCCGTCCAATCCCGCGCCCGATTTCACCGGCGTGCTGAACATCAAGGATTTCCAGCTGATCAACCAGCCCCTGATCAGCCGCCTGTTCGCGGCCGGATCGCTGACCGGCCTTGGCGACCTGATGGGCGGCGACGGCATCAGCATCGACGAATGGAATTTCCCCTTCACGTCCAAGAACAATGTGATCGGCGTGAATGGCGCGCGCGCCACCGGACGGGCGATCTGCGCCACGTCCGACGGCTATATCGACCGGCCGCACGGCACATTGGCGCTGAAAGGCTCGCTGGTGCCGGCCTGCGGCGTCAATTCGCTGATCAGCAATATTCCGCTGCTGGGCGATATTCTGGCGTCCAAGAAGGGCGAGGGCGTTCTGAGCGCGACTTATTCGGCAACCGGCAACATGGAGCAGCCGCAGATCAGCACCAACCCGCTGTCCATGCTGGCGCCGGGCATTTTCCGCCGCATCTTCGAGGGCCATATCCCGACCCAGAAGGATGCACCTTCTAATATGGTCGCTCCGCCTCGCGGCGACGCTCCATCAAATGCGCCGCAGCCCCAGGCCGCCGCGCCGGCGCCCAAGGCGCCAAGCCCGAACTAAGCCGGCTTTACCAGCACGTGCTTTTTCTTGCCGCTCGAGAGCTTGAGCACGCCATCGCTGTTCAATGCGCTGGCATCGACCGTCAGCCTGGGATCGCTGATCGCCGTGTCGTTCAGCTTCAGGCCGTTGTTGGCGATCAATTTGCGGGCTTCGGAATTTGATGCCGCCAGCCCGGCCGCGACAGCCAGATTGAGAATGCCGTCCGGCAGGGGGGCGGTGATGGTGGGCAGGCCTTCGGCCGAGGCGCCTTCTTCAAAAGCGCGGCGCGCGGTGTCGGAGGCTTTGTCCGCGGCTTCGCGGCCATGCAGGATCGCGGTGGCTTCCGTGGCCAGCACCTTCTTGGCGTCGTTCAGTTCGGCGCCCTGCAGCTTTTCCAGCCGCGCGATTTCGGCTTCCGGCAGTTCGGTGAACAGGCGCAGGAAGCGGCCGACGTCACCGTCCTCGGTGTTGCGCCAGAACTGCCAATAGTCATAGGGCGAGACGCGGCCGGCATTCAGCCACACCGCGCCGGCGGCGGTCTTGCCCATCTTGGCGCCCGAGGCGGTGGTGATCAGCGGCGTGGTCAGTCCGAACAGCTGGGCGCTTTCCATGCGCCGGCCCAGGTCGATCCCCGACACCACATTGCCCCACTGGTCCGAACCGGAGGATTGCAGCTTGCAGCCATAACGCTTGTAAAGCTCGACGAAGTCGTAAGCCTGCATGATGGAATAGTTGAATTCCAGGAAGGACAGCGGCTGGTCGCGGTCCAGCCGCAGCTTGACGCTTTCCATGGTCAGCATCCGGTTGACCGAGAAGTGCCGGCCGACATCGCGCAGGAAGGGAATGTAATCCAGCTTGTCCAGCCACTCGGCATTGTCCACCAGGATGGCGTCGCTGGGGCCGTCGCCGAATTTCAGCAGGTGGCGGATGCCGCCCAGGATGCTTTGCTTGTTGGCCTCGATCTGCTCGGGCGTCAGGATCAACCGCGTTTCATCCTTGCCGGAGGGATCGCCCGCCTTGGTGGTGCCGCCGCCCATCAAAAGGATGGGGCGGTGACCGGCCTGTTGCAGGCGGCGCAAGGTCATCAGCTGCACCAGGGAGCCGACATGCAGGCTGTCGGCGGTGCAGTCGAAGCCGATATAGGCGGTGACCCGTTCCTTGGCGAACAGCGCGTCCAGGTCCGCGGGCGCCGAGCAGTCGTAATAGGCCCCGCGCGCGGCGAAGGTCTTGAGGAATTCGGACTGGAAAGCGGGCGCGGCGGGCATGCTATAGACTCTGACTGGTGAGGCAGGCGGCATAGCACAAATGGCGGAAATATCGAAAGTCATAGGTCTCATGAGCGGCACCTCGCTGGATGGCGTGGATGCCGCCCTGCTGGACACGGACGGCGAGGATATTGTGCGTCCCGGGCCCAGTCTGACGGTGCCTTATGATGTTGCGACCCGCGACCAACTGCGCAGTGCGCTGGAAACCGCCTTGGGGATGGAGAAGGGCGCAGCGGTCCCGCCGTCCATCCTGGAGGCCGAGCGCATGCTGACCGAGGTGCACGCCCGGGCGGTGAAAGCGCTGCTGGAAAAAGCGGGGCTGTCGGCCGGCGACATCGACCTGATCGGCTTTCACGGCCAGACCATCCTGCACCGGCCTCAGCAGGGCTGGACCTGGCAGATCGGTGATGGCGCATTGCTGGCGAAGCTGACCGGCATCGATGTGGTCAATGATTTCCGCAGCGCCGATGTTGCGGCAGGCGGGCAGGGTGCGCCCCTGATGCCGCTTTATCATGCGGCGCTGGCCCGCAAGTCGGCGCAGGCTTCGCCTTTGGTGCTGACCAATATCGGCGGCGTGGCGCAGGTTACTTACATGGATGGTGATACCGTGATCGCCTTCGACACCGGTCCCGGCAATGCGCCGATTGATGACTGGATGCAGCGGCACACCGGCAAGCCGGTGGATACCGATGGTGCGTTCGCGCGCAGTGGCACCGTCAACGAGGCGGTGCTGGCCAGGATGCTGGACAATTCCTTTTTTGCGCGTGTGCCGCCCAAGTCGCTGGACCGGATGGATTTCGGCATGGACGCGGTGGAAGGCCTGTCACCCGCCGATGGCGCCGCCACCCTGGCCGCCTTCACCGCCGCTTCCATTGCCAGGGCGCGCGAGCATTTTCCCAGAGCCGCTGCGACTTGGATCGCCACAGGCGGCGGGCGGCACAATGCCTTCCTGATGGAGCAGTTGAAAGCCCGCGTCGGTGCGCCGGTCCTGAAGACCGAAGACGTGGCCTGGGACGGCGATGCGATGGAAGCGGAAGGTTTCGCCTATCTGGCGGTGCGCTCGCGCAAGGGTTTGCCACTGTCCTTGCCGACCACGACCGGTGTGGGGTCGCCGATGACGGGCGGAAGGTCCTGGAAGGTCTAATTAGCGTGGCGGCAGTGCGCCCCGTTCGTCTACCTTGACGCAGACGTATTTGCGCGCACCGGCGGCATAGGCCGTCTTGCTGGCGGCATCCAGCGATGAGGGCACTGATGCCTTGATGGCTGCCAGGCAGCCGGCCTCGGTCTTGAATGTGCCCGCGGCGGTGACCGGAAGGGCCTGCGGCCCAGACAACAGATGCAGCGTGACGACGACAGCTGCCCACACGGCTAACGGCCTTCGCGCGGCTTGCTCATCATGTGGGAGACATAATCCTTCACCGTCTCCACCACATCGGCTTCGTGCTTGTCGAAGAAGTGATTGGCGCCGTCGATCTTGTTGTAGGTGATCTTGATGCCCTTCTGGGCGGTCAGGCGGTCCACCAGCTTCTGCACATCCGGCTCGGGCACCACGTTGTCCTTGGTGCCATGCACAATCAGGCCCGATGCGGGGCAGGGCGCCAGGAAGGCGAAGTCATACATGCTGGCCGGCGGGGCGATGGAGACAAAGCCGGTGATCTCGGGGCGGCGCATCAGAAGCTGCATGCCGATCCAGGCGCCGAAGCTGATGCCGCACACCCACACGTTCGACGGGTTGGGATAGAGCGTGTTCATCCAGTCCAGCACGGCGGCGGCATCGGACAATTCGCCCGCGCCATTGTCGAAGCTGCCTTGGCTGCGGCCCACGCCGCGGAAATTGAAGCGCACGGTGGTGCAGCCCAGGCCGTGGAACATGTGGAACAGGTCATAGACCAGCGGATTGTTCATCGTGCCGCCGAACTGGGGATGGGGATGCAGCACCAGCGCCATGGGGGCGCCGGGGTTCTTTTGCCGCTGATAACGCGCTTCGATGCGCCCCGCCGAGCCGGGCAGAATGATATCGGGCATGAAGACCTTTTTCCCACCGCACATCTGCAAGCGAAAAGCTCGGTTTTTCCGGGATTTTAGGCCCTTAAAACCTTATATTTTTCAATCGCTTACAGAATGACCAACCAAAGAACCGTGAATACTTGACCATTCTACTCGGGAACTCTATATCCCGGACCCTCAGGCACCCCTGGTGGCTTGGCGCTCTCTCTACACCGGGAGGGGGGTCAAAAAGCAAGGAAAAACGCCTCTTTATGGAAGGAAAGCTGACATGCGGCTGAGCACCAAGGGACGTTATGCAGTGATGGCGATGGCGGACCTCGCCGGAAACGCCACCGACGCCCAGATCCCGGGCGATCCCAAGCCGGTGGCGCTGGCCGATATCGCCGCCCGCCAGGACATTTCCCTCTCTTATCTGGAACAGTTGTTCGCCAAGCTGCGGCGCGGCGGGCTGGTCACCTCGGTGCGCGGACCCGGCGGCGGCTATCGTCTGTCGCGGCCGTCGGGCGATCTGCGCATTGCCGACATCATTCTGGCGGTGGACGAACCCATCGCCGCCACCCGCTGCAAGACCGGCAGCACCAAGGGCTGCACCAAGACCGGCGCGCGCTGCGTCACCCATGACCTGTGGGAAGAACTGGGCCAGCAGATCCATGTCTTCCTGTCGTCGGTGTCGCTGGCCGATGTGGTGGAACGCCGGGTGCTGGGCCGCGCCAAGCCTTGCAATGATTTGGGCAACGACCTGGGCAACGAGTTGAGCGTCGCGGGCGCCGCCGCCGAGTAACAGCATATGCATTATCTGGATCACAACGCGACTTCGCCTTTGCGCCCCGAGTGCCTCTCGGCCATCACCCATGCTCTTGGCATCGGCGGTAACCCGTCATCTCCGCATGCGGCGGGCCGCGCCGCGCGCGCCGTCGTCGAAGACGCCCGCGAAAAGGTTGCCGCCCTGGCCGGCGCCCGCGCCGAACAGGTGATCTTCACCAGCGGCGCGACCGAATCCATTCATCTGGCGATCTTCGGCGCCGTGGAAGCGTCGCTGGAAGGCGAAGATTCCCGCAAGGAACGCATCACCCGCCTGTTTATCTCCGCCATCGAGCACAAGGCGGTGACGGCCACCGCGCGCAAGCTGGCGGAACGCTTTCCCTGGGTGCGGCTGGACATCTTGCCGGTGACGGCCGATGGCGTGCTGGACCTGGAAGCGCTGCGCGTGGCGCTGCGCGAAGGCAAGGGCCGCGCTTTGGTGGCGGTGATGGCCGCCAACAACGAGATCGGCACCATTCAGCCGATCGCGGAAATTTCCGCGCTGGTGCGCGAAGTCGGCGGCTTGCTGCTGGTGGACGCGGTGCCCGCGGCCGGTAAGATGAAGCTGGATTTTGCGCTTTGCGATTACATGGTGCTGTCGGCGCACAAGCTGGGTGGCCCCTTGGGCGCCGGCGCGCTGGTGGTCGCTGACGGTGCGCCGCTGGTGGCCCAGATCGTGGGCGGCGCGCATCAGCGTGGGCTTCGCGCGGGGTCTGAGAATATTTCGGGTGACGCCGGCTTTGGTGCCGCGGCCCATGCCGTAGCCGATGGCGCGGGCGAACGCGCGCGCATCGCCCATCTGCATGACCATTTCGAAGCAGCCCTGATGGCGGCGGCGCCGGAAGCCGTGATCTTCGGCAAAAACGCGCCGCGGCTTTGCAGTACCACCGGCTTTGCCATTCCGGGCCTGACCGCGCCGACGGCGCTGATGGCCATGGACCTGGACGGTGTGATGATGAGCGGCGGTTCGACCTGCTCCAGCGGCAAAGTGCTGGTCAGCCCGGTGCTGGCGGCAATGGGCGTGGACGAAAAACTGGCGGCCTGCGCCCTGCGCGCCAGCTTCGGCTGGTCCTCCACCATGGAAGACGTCAATGCGGCGGTCGCCTCGCTGGTCAAATTGCGCGAACGCGTTCGCGCCCAAAGCCTTCAGGCGAAAGAGCAAGCAGCATGAGCATCGCCGCCGAAACCAAAACCCAGGTCGCCGAGATCGGCGACAAGTACAAATACGGCTTCGTCACCGACATCGAGATGGAGATGGCGCCGCGCGGCCTGTCGGAAGACACGGTGCGCTACATCTCGGCCAAGAAGGGCGAGCCGGAATGGATGCTGGAATGGCGCCTGGCCGCGTTCAAGCGCTGGGGCGCGATGAAGGAGCCCAACTGGGCGCGGGTGCATTACCCCAAGATCGATTACCAGAATTCCTATTATTACGCGGCGCCCAAGAACACGCCGCTGAAGCAGAGCCTGGATGAAGTCGATCCCAAGCTGCTGGAGACCTACAAGAAGCTGGGCATCCCGCTGCAGGAGCAGATGGCGCTGGCCGGCGTGGCGGTGGATGCGGTGTTCGACAGCGTGTCGGTGGCCACCACCTTCAAGGACAAGCTGAACGAGGCGGGGGTGATCTTCTGCCCGATCAGCGAGGCGATCCGCGATTATCCCGATCTGGTGAAGAAGTATCTGGGCACGGTGGTGCCGGTGACCGACAATTTCTTCGCCACCCTGAATTCGGCGGTGTTCTCCGACGGCACTTTTGTCTATGTGCCCAAGGGCGTTCGCTGCCCGATGGAGCTGAGCACTTATTTCCGCATCAATGCGTCGGAGACAGGCCAGTTTGAACGCACCCTGATCGTGGCCGATGAAGGCAGCTATGTGAGCTACCTGGAAGGCTGCACCGCGCCCAAGCGCGACGAGAACCAGCTGCATGCCGCGGTGGTCGAGCTGGTGGCGCTGGACAATGCCGAAATCAAGTATTCCACGGTGCAGAACTGGTATCCGGGCGACGAGAACGGGCTGGGCGGCATCTTCAACTTCGTCACCAAGCGCGGCGATTGCCGGGGCAAGAAGTCCAAGATCAGCTGGACGCAGGTCGAGACCGGTTCGGCCATCACCTGGAAATATCCGTCCTGCATCCTGCGCGGCGACGACAGCGTGGGCGAATTTTATTCCATCGCCATCGCCAACAATTACCAGCAGGCCGACACCGGCACCAAGATGATCCATCTGGGCGCCAACACCCGCAGCCGCATCATCTCCAAGGGCATTTCGGCCGGCAAGGCGCAGAACACCTATCGCGGGTTGGTGAGCATCTATGGCAAGGCGAAGAACGCCCGCAACTACACCCAGTGCGACTCGCTGCTGATCGGCGGCGACTGCGGCGCCCATACCGTGCCCTATATCGAAAGCCGCAATCCCACCGCGCGCATCGAACATGAAGCGACCACGTCCAAGATCGCCGAGGATCAGCTGTTCTATTGCCTGGCGCGCGGCATCCCGCAGGACGAGGCGGTGTCGCTGATCGTCAATGGTTTCTGCAAGGAAGTGTTGCAGCAATTGCCCATGGAATTCGCCGTCGAGGCGCAAAAGCTGGTGGGCATCTCTCTGGAAGGTTCGGTAGGTTAGTCATGCTCGAGATCAAGAATCTCCACGTCTCGGTCGGCGATAAGGAAATCCTCAAAGGCCTGACCCTGTCGATCAAGGCCGGCGAGGTCCATGCCATCATGGGCCCCAATGGCTCGGGCAAGTCGACCCTGTCTTATGTTCTGGCGGGCCGCGCCGGCTATGACATCACCGAAGGCAGCATCACCTACAACGGCGAAGATCTCGCCGCGCTGGCGCCGGAAGTCCGTGCCGCCAAGGGCGTGTTCCTGGCCATGCAATATCCGGTCGAGATCCCCGGCGTCACCACCATGATGTTCCTGAAGACCGCGCTGAACAGCCAGCGCCGGGCGCGCGGTGAATCCGATCTGGATGCCGTGGCCGTGCTGAAGCTGGTGCGGGCCAAGGCCAAGACCCTGAACGTCAGCGAAGAAATGCTGAAGCGTGCCCTGAATGTGGGTTTTTCCGGCGGCGAGAAGAAGCGGCTGGAAATCCTGCAGATGGCGCTGTTCGAGCCCAAGCTGGCGGTGCTGGACGAAACGGACTCTGGGCTGGACATCGACGCCCTCAAGCTGGTGGCCGAAGGGGTCAATACCTTGCGCGATCCTTCGCGCGCCATGCTGGTGATCACCCATTATCAGCGCCTTCTGGATTACATCGTGCCGGACCGCATCCATGTGCTGGCCGGTGGCCGCATCGTCGCCGAAGGCGGCAAGGAACTGGCGCTGGAGCTGGAAGCCAAGGGTTATGAGCATATCCTGAAGGAGCCGGCATGACGCTGGCGCTGCCCTCAACCATTCAAGCCCGCAAGGCCGAGGCCGCCACGATCTTCGGATCGCATGGCGTTCCCACGCGCCGTGTGGAGGAATGGAAATATTCCGACCTGAAGGTAGCATTGGGTGAAGCCGGCATCGGCACCGACCAGGCGCTGTGGCAGGTGGATGCGCTGCCGGATGGCGTCGAGATGTTCGACTTGTCCAGGAACGGCGCCCCGGACTGGGTGCAAAAGCATTTCGCCACCGCCGGCCGCAACATCATGGGCACGGCCTCGCTGACCCTGTCGGATGGCGGCGTGGCGCTGCGCATCGCCAAGAGCGCGCAAATTGCCGGGCCGTTGAAGCTGGCCTTCCATGGCAACGGCCATGTGCGCGGGCTGCTGGTGCTGGAAGACGGCGCTTCGCTGACCCTTGTGGAAAGCGTCGGCATTGCCGATTTCCGCAATGTCGGTCTTGAAATTGTGTTGGGCGAAGGCGCCAGCCTGGAACATGTACGGATCTCGCCGCAGGCTGCGGACGCGGTGTTGGTGGAAGAAGCCAGCTTGCGCATCGCTGCCGGCGGGCGTTACCGCGCCCACTTCGCCGGGTTCGGCAGCAAGCTGTCGCGCATGGAACTGGAAATCGCGCTGGAAGGCGAGGGCGCCCAGGCCCATCTGTCCGGTGTGTCGGTGCTGGACGGCAAGCGCCACAGCGACGTCACCACCCACGTCATTCATCGCCACGGCAACACTGCCAGCACCCAGCTGTTCAAGCATGTCGCGGGCGGCAATGCGCGGGCCGTCTATCAGGGCAAGGTGACCGTGGCCAAGGGCGCCGATGGCAGCGACAGCAACCAGAGCGCCAAGGCGCTGCTCCTGAGCGAGAATGCCGAAGCCGATCTGAAGCCCGAACTGGAAATCTTCGCCGACGACGTCAAATGCGCCCATGGCGCGGCGGTGGGCGACCTGGACGCAGAATCCCTGTTCTACCTGCGCGCCCGCGGCATTCCCGAAGCGGAAGCCCGCGGCCTGCTGCTGCAGGCCTTCCTGGAAGATGCGGTGGCCCAGATCGTCAATACCGACCAGCGCGAATTGGTGCGCACCGAACTGCTGACCGCGCTCAAGAGGGTGGCATGAACGCACCTCTTTTAAATAAGCAGGGGAAAATCGCTGCTTCCTTCGATGCCGAAAAGGCCCGCGCCGATTTCGAAATCCTGTCGCGCACAGTCTATGGCAAGCCGCTGGTCTATCTGGACAGCGGCGCCAGCGCCCAGAAGCCGCGCGTGGTGCTGGATACGATGCGCGACTTTGCCCAAAGCGAATATGCCAATGTCCATCGCGGCGTGCATTTCCTGTCGGCGGCGGCCACCGATCGCTATGAAGCGGCCCGCCGCACGGTGCAGGCATTCCTGAATGCCGCCCGCGAGGACGAGATCATCTTCACCAAGGGTGGCACCGAAGCCATCAACCTGGTGTCCTATTCGTATCTGGCATCCCTGATCCAGCCGGGCGACGAGATCGTGCTGACGGTGATGGAGCATCACTCCAACATCGTGCCCTGGCACTTCCTGCGCGAACGCGCCGGCGCGGTGCTGAAATGGGTCGATGTGCGCGACGATGGCAGCCTGGATATCGAGGCACTGGACGCCGCGATCACCAACAAGACCAAGTTGGTGGCTGTCACCCACATGTCCAATGTGCTGGGCACGGTCACGCCGCTGAAAGAAATCATCACCCGCGCCCATGCCAAGGGCGTGCCGGTGCTGGCCGATGGTTGCCAGGGCGCGGTGCATGAAAAAGTGGACGTGCAGGCGCTGGACGTGGATTTCTATGTCGTCACCGGCCACAAGCTGTACGGCCCGACCGGCATTGGCGCGCTGTATGCCAAGCGGGCACATCTCAAAGGGATGCGCCCCTTCAATGGCGGCGGCGAGATGATCCGGGAAGTGATGAAGGATCGCATCACGTATGCGGATGCGCCGGCCCGCTTCGAAGCCGGCACCCCACCGATCATCGAGACTGTGGGTCTGGCGACCGCGCTGGATTACCTGTCGGGTTTTGACCGCGCCGCGGTCGCTGCCCATGAACATGATCTCCTGACCTATGCCCGCGAGCAGCTGCGCCAGTTCAACTGGCTGCGGGTGATCGGCGATGCGCCGGGCAAGGGCGCCATCATTTCATTCGAAGCCGAAGGCATGCATGCCCATGACCTGGCCACCATCCTGGACCGGGAAGGCGTGGCGGTGCGAGCGGGGCATCACTGTGCCCAGGTGCTGATGGAACGCTTCAACGTGGCTTCGACCAGCCGGGCCAGCTTTGCCCTCTACAACACCCGCGCCGACGTCGACGCGCTGGTAGCGGGCTTGTCCAAGGCACGCGGGATACTTACGTGATGAACCTGCCATGACCGACAACGCGCTCCGTGAACTGTACCAGGAAGTGATCCTTGATCACTCGCGTCACCCGCGCCATTACGGCACGCTGGATCATGCCAGCCACAAGGCCGAAGGCTACAATCCTCTGTGCGGCGACAAGGTGACGGTTTATCTGAAGCTGGATGCGGATGGCCGCGTCGGTGACATCGCCTTTGAAGGCAAGGGCTGCGCCATCAGCCAGGCGTCGGCCTCGATGATGACCGACATGCTCAAGGGCCGCACCGCCGAAGAAGCCGAGAAGCTGATGCAGGGCTTCCTGCACCTGGTGAAGGGCGAAGACGCCAGCGACCTGCCGGAAGATGACCGGGAGCGGCTGGAGGTGATGGGTGGCATATCGGAATTTCCCATGCGGGTGAAATGCGCCACCCTGGCCTGGCATACCTACAAAAACGCCGTAGAGGAGGGCGCGACATGAGCGAACCTGCCGCCCAATCCGCGCTCAGCAAACAGGAGCTGGACGAGTTCACCACCAAGCTGGTGACGGCGCTCAAGACCGTGTTCGACCCGGAGATCCCGGTTGATATCTATGAACTCGGGCTTATCTATAAGGTCGATGTCGCGGACAACAAAGACGTCACGGTGGACATGACCCTGACGGCGCCCAATTGCCCGGTGGCCGGCGAAATGCCGATGAACGTCAAGGCCGCGCTGGAGCTGGTCGATGGCATCGGCGAGGTGACGGTGAACATGACCTTCGATCCGCCCTGGACGCCCGAACGCATGAGCGAAGAAGCCAAGCTCGAATTGAACATGTTCTGATGGAAACCCCTGTGAACACATCGGCCGCCAAGCCCCGCCGCGAGCGTCCCAAGCCGGTCAAGCTGACCGAGGCGGCGGCCGCGCGCCTGCAGGAGATCATGGCCGGCGCCGACGGCAAGTATCTGGGCCTGCGGGTGGGTGTCACCAATGGCGGCTGTGCCGGCATGAGCTACACCATGGCCTATGCCGAAGACACCAAGCCGTTCGAAGAAGTGATGGAAGACAAGGGCGTGAAGATATTCATCGATCCCAAGGCCATCCTGTTCCTGATCGGCACCGAACTGGACTTCGTGCAGGAAAAGCTGGGCGCGCGCTTCATTTTCAAAAACCCCAACCAGACCAGCGCTTGTGGTTGCGGCGAGTCCGTACAGATCACGCCGGCGGCGGAAGCCTAAACGGCTTCCACCCGCTGGTCGGGATTGATCGCCAGCCACGCCAGCGCCGCAACCCCGTAGATGCCAGCCAGCACCAGCAGCGGCAGGTTCCAGTTATTGGTCGCATCCACGATGTAAGCTAGCACGATGGGGCTCAATATCCCGCCGACCTGGCCGATGGTGTTCATGGTGCCGGCGGTGACGCCGGCATGGCGGCCGCCGACATCCACCGCCGTCGCCCAGGCCGGCGCCAGGGTCAGCATCGAGCAGGCGCCGCCGATGGCGATCAGCAATCCGGCGGCAAAACCGCTGGGCAGCTGGGTGGCCAGGAAGATCGAACCCGCCGCCAGCACATAACCGCCGGTGCCGAAGGCGCGGCGCGCGGCGCGCAGGCCGATACGGCGGGCCAGCTTGTCCGAACCCTCGCCGCCGGTCAGGTCAGCGACAAAGCTCAGCATCAGCGGCAGGCCGGAAAAGATCGCCAGCTCCGCGCCTTTCATGCCGCGCGCCTGCGCCAGATAGGTCGGCAGCCAGGTGATGAAGAAATAAAAGCCATAGGAATTGGCAAAGGCCTGGATGCAGAGCGGCGCCACCGTCGGCGTCTTGAACACCCGGGTCCAGCTACCGGTCTCCTGTGTTGTCGTGGCCAATCCGCGCGTCGCCTCTATATGGTCGCGTTCTTCCGCCGATACCGAAGGGTGGTCGCGCGGCTCATCGCGGAACCAGATATGCCAGCACACCGCCCACAGCGCACCGACGGCGCCGAACACGATGAAGATCATGCGCCATTGCAGCCAGCCGGCCATGGCCATGACCACCAGCGGCGTCACCCCGCCCGACAGATGCGCGCCGGCGAAAAAGATGCCCTGGATACGGCCGCGTGAGCTGAGCGGGATCCAGCGGGAATACACCCGCGCCACGCTCGGCCAGGCGCCGGCCTCGCCGATGCCGAACAGGAAGCGGATCACCGCCATGGAGACAAAATTCCAGGCCAGCGCCGTCGCCATGGTGAAGGCCGACCAGACAAGGACGACGTAAGTCAGCACCTTGCGGGCGCCGTCGCGGTCGGCCCAGCGGGCCAGCGGTACGCCGAAGGCGGCATAGGCGACGGCAAAAGCGCTGAAGATATAGCCCATCTGTACCCGCGACAGGTCCAGGTCGGCGCTGATCTTGGTCTGCAGTACCCCGATGCACACCCGGTCCAGGTAGGTGACGGCGGCCAGCGCCATGGTGAAAGCGACGACGCGATTGCGAATGGCCATGATTTCCTGCCCCCGGTTGCGGGCTCTGGCGGCCACGCGTTTTGGCCAGCTTAAAGCCTGTGCGGACACGCGCAAGCGGCCGGGATTTTGCAAGTGCGAGGGCATGCCCGAAATCTTTCGGGCATGGTATGTCGGAACAGGCCCGCTCCACCCGTCTTACAGATGTAGCGACACCATAAGAGGACGATCATGACCGCCCCCAACACCGTCAAACTGCACCGCGTGCTGGCCACCAGGCCGGAGAAGGTCTACCGCGCGTTCCTGGATGCCCAGGCTCTGGCCAAATGGCTGCCGCCTTACGGCTTCACCTGCAAGGTCGATCACCTGGATGCGAAGGTCGGCGGCAGCTTCCGCATGTCCTTCACCAATTTCTCGACCGGCAACAGTCATGCCTTCGGCGGGGAATATCTTGAACTGATTCCGAACGAGCGCATCCGTTACACCGACCGTTTCGATGATCCCAATCTGCCCGGCGTCATGGATGTAACGGTGCGGTTGAAGGCGGTTTCGGTGGGCACGGAAATCCATATCGAGCAGGCCAACATTCCCGCGGCGATCCCGGTGGAAGCCTGTTACCTTGGCTGGCAGCAGTCGCTGGCGCAGCTTGCAAAGGTGGTCGAGCCGGATATCCCCGGCTAGGCGGCGCTCGTTTCGAGCGCTGCCATACGAGCATCGTCCTGGTGGATCACCAGGTTGCGGCCGCTGTGCTTGGCGCCATAGAGACAGGCATCGGCGCGGCGGATGACGGTTTCCACGCTTTCATCGGCGGTGAACTTCGCCACCCCGATGGAAATGGTGATGGTGCCCAGGATATCGCCGGTGGACTTCTTGACCAGCTTCTTGGTTTCCACGGTGGTGCGGATCTGGTTGGCCAACATGGTGGCGGCTTCCAGCGGCGTACCGCGCAGCAGCACGGCGAATTCCTCGCCACCATAGCGCGCCGCGGTGTCGCGGCCCTTGACGTTCTCCGCCAGGCAGGATGCCACCAGGCGCAGTACCTGGTCGCCGGTCTGGTGCCCCCAAGTGTCGTTGAATTTCTTGAAATGATCGATGTCGCACATCAACAGGCAGACATCCTCGCCGTCGGCCGCGGCCTTGTGCGCGGACTCCATCGCATCGTCGAACGCCTTGCGGTTGGCGATGTTGGTGAGAGGGTCGGTCATGCTTTCCTTGCGCACATCGTCCAGCTTGTCGCGCAATTCGTTGACCTGCTGTGAGGAGGCCTGCAATTCGCCCTCCAGGCTCTTGGTGCGTTCTTCCATGGCGCGGGTGGCGGCGATCAGGCCTTCCACCAGCTTGCGCACATCGGCGGGGTTGCGGTCATTGCCCAGCTCGCCCGTGGCGGCCGACAGCGCGTCCTTGTAGTCGGCGGTTTGCCGCGCCGAGCTTTCCAGCTTGCCCAGAACGTCGTTGATCAGCGTGCCCATGTCGCCGCCCAGCGTTTCCATGGTGGCGGCGGCGCGCGCGCCCGACAGACAGCGCAAGCGCAGGTCGGCCAGAAGTTCGGGGGTGAAGGGCTGCTTGGCGTTGATGATCGCGCCCAGGACCTGGCTCACGGCGGGGTTCTCGCCGGAGGCATAGGCATAAAAGAGTTCGAAATTGTCGGGCGTGGCCACGACGCCGGCGCCGCCCATCAGGGCGAGCGCCGTCTTGGCAAAAGCCTGTTCCCGATCCTGGTTGAACACCGACAATCCCCCACAGGCTTCCTGCCCGACATACGGCAGTCTGCCCATCCGCTGTGTAAAAAGCGTTAAATGGCGCGGGTTTTCAAGCCTGAAATTTCAGCAAAAGCCCGGAATTCCGAGCCTTCGAGGGTTATTCCGGCTGGGGTTCGGTCTTCTTGACCGGCACGGGACGGAACAGGAAAGCGGGCAATTCGCTCTTGTCCACCGCCTCGGGGCGGGCGGCCTGTTCGTTGTGCTGGCGCTGGCTGCCGCGGTCGCGCTTTTCCTGGCGCGGCTGGTCGTTGCGCGGGGGGCGATTCTCTTGCCGGGGCTTCTGCTCTTGGCGCGGTTGCTCCGGACGCTGCTGCTCCTGGCGGGGTTCGCTGCGCGGCTGATTTTCGCTGCGCGGCTGGCGCTGCTCCTGCACCGGCGCGGCGGCTGGTGTGGGGGCCGGGCCGGCCTCGACCGGGTCCATGCTGGCAACCTGGTCATGGAATTTGCCGCCGGGGGGGCGGCGATCACGCTGCTTGCCGTCACGGCCGCCGCGGCCACGGTCGCCGCCTTTGCCGCCGCGTCCACCACGATCCTTGTCGCGATGGGGGCGGGATTCTTCGCGTACCTCGATGTCCATCATCTCGCGGCGATCCAGCTTCTGGCCGGTGATCTTCTCGATGGCGTCGATGTACTTGTCGTCACGGTGCGAGGCCAGCATGTAGGCATTGCCGCTGCGCCCGGCGCGGCCGGTACGGCCGATGCGGTGGACGTAATCGTCGGCATGGATCGGCACGTCGAAATTGAAAACATGGCTGACGCTGGGCACGTCCAACCCGCGCGCGGCCACGTCGGAGGCCACCAGGATCTTCAGTTCGCCGGCGCGGAACTTGTCCAGGGTCTTGGTGCGCAAGCTCTGGTCGAGATCGCCATGGATCGGGGCCGCGTCGAAGCCGTGCTTGACCAGGCTCTTGGCCACCACGTCCACATCGCGTTTGCGGTTGCAGAATACGATGGCGTTGTTCAGCGTGGGCTCGGCCTCGCGGATCAGGCGGCGTAGCGCTTCGCGCTTGGCCCAGTCATTGGCGGGGATGATCACCAGCTGCTGGGTGATGTTGGTGGCGGTGGTGGCGGGGCGCGAGACTTCGATGCGCACCGGATTGTGCAGGAACTGGTCGGTCAGGCGCTGGATCTCCGGCGGCATGGTGGCCGAGTAGAACAGCGTCTGGCGGGTGAAGGGCAGCTTCTTGCAGATTTCTTCCACGTCGGGGATGAAGCCCATGTCCAGCATACGGTCGGCTTCGTCGATCACCAGGATATTGACCTGGGACAGCAGCAGGCGGCCGCGGTTGAAATGGTCCATCAACCGGCCGGGCGTGGCGATCAGCACGTCGACGCCGCGGTCCAGCTTCTTGATCTGTTCGTCCATCGCGGTGCCGCCGATCAGCAGCGCGTGGGTCAGCTTGGAATATTTGGAATAGCGGTCGAAGCTTTCCGCCACCTGGTCGGCCAGCTCGCGGGTCGGCTCCAGCACAAGAGCGCGGGGCATGCGCGCCTTGGCGCGGCCCTTGGACAGCATCTCGATCATCGGCAGGGTGAAACTGGCGGTCTTGCCGGTTCCGGTCTGGGCGATGCCGATCATGTCGCGCCGCTGCAGCGCATGGGGAATGCCCTGGGCCTGGATCGGCGTGGGGGTGGTGTAACCGCTGTCGGTCACCGCCCGCAGGAGGTCAGGGGAGAGGCCCAAGCTGTCAAAGCCCGTGGAAACAGGCTGATCAGCGGGGATCACAATCGAGGAAGTCTCAGAATTTTCAATGACTTCGTCTAATCCGGCTTCCGCGCCGGAGGTCGTCACACTTGTCGTAGCACGCTCCTGAAAAAGGGGCGCGACATGTGGCGCCCAGGCCGCGCGCCCGAATGGCGGCGCGACTCTTATCGCAGTGCAAAATAGGGATATTCCCCCAAAATGCAAGTAATCCCTGTATTTTGGCGTTTCAGGCGGAACCGGGTGGGAATTGTGGTGCGGATTTGGGGACTTGGCGGCTTGGCCGCCGCGATCTGGCTTTTGTCGGTGTTCTGCCAGTCGCGTCCGGATGCGCTGGGTCTGGACGCGGCCGCCACGCAATTCTCCGCCGCGCGCGCCGATGCCGTGCTGGGCCGGGTGCTGGGCGATCAGGCGCCGCATCCTTCGGGCAGCGCCGCCGCGCAAGCGGTGCGCGCGCGCATCCTGAACGAGCTGGCGGCGATGGGCGTGCAGGCCCGCACCCAGACCGGCATGAGCTGCTATTCGCAAAAGCGCTGGGACAATATCCCGTGCGGCACCGTCACCAATATCATTGCCGGCATCTCGCCCGGCGCGGGCAAGCAAATCCTGCTGATGGCGCACAGCGACTCCGTCGCCGCCGGCCCGGGCGCCGGTGATGACGGTTCTGGTGTCGCCATCCTGCTGGAGGCCATCCGCGCCCTGAAGGCGCGCGGGATCGAAGGCGGCGGCGAGCATCCGGTGACCGCGGTGTTCACCGATGGCGAGGAGGCGGGGATGGTCGGCGCCTCGCTATACCTGCGCGATCCGTTGCGGCGCGCCAAGGTCGGAGCGGTGATCAATGTCGAAGCGCGGGGCAACCAGGGGCCCAGCTATCTGTTCCAGACCAGCGCCGGCAACGGCAAGCTGATCGGGCTCTATGCGAACCGCGTGAAGCAATATGCGACGTCTTCGCTCTACAGCGAAATCTACAAGATCATGCCCAATGACACCGACCTGACGCCGATGCTGGCGACGGGCGCGCCGGCCTACAATTTCGCCTTCCTCGGCAATGTCGCGCATTATCACACCCCGCTGGACCGGCGCGAGAATATCGATCCGCGCAGCCTGCAGCAGCAGGGCGATGCGGTGCTGGAACTGGCGGAGGCGCTGGCCCATGCCGATCCGCAAAGCCTGACCGGGTCCGACGCCATCTATCTCGATGTGCTGGGGCGCTGGCTGCCGCGCCTGCCCGTGGGCTTTGGCCTGCCGCTGTCCATCGCCGCCTTTGCGGCTATTGCGCTGGCCGGTTATCTGACGCGGCGTGGACGGCGCACCTTGCCGCCGCCGCTCGTACCGGCGCTGCTATCGCCGCTGCTGCTGGTCGCAGGGTCGCTCGGTATCGGCTATCTGTTGCATGGATTGGCGTCGTGGATATCGGGTCATGGCGATCCGTCTTATGCCCATCCCATATGGCTGCGCCTGTCGCTGGCGTTCGGCGTCTTTGCCGTGGCGATCCTGGCGGCGCGCGGGGCTGCCGCCATTGCCTGCTGGTTGTGGTTCGCCGCGCTGGCCATCGGTTGTGCGCTGCTGGTGCCGGGTCTGACGCCATACTTCCTGTTTCCGGCGCTGGTGGCTGCGCCGTTGCTGCTGGTGACGGTGCGTGGCGGCCGGGACGTGGCGCTGCTGCTGGCGGCGGTGGCGGGGCTGATCGTGTGGCTGGGCTTGAACGCCAGCGGCGAAGAAAGCCTGGGGCTGAAAATGCATGCCATGTTCACCATCAGCGCGGCGTTCGGCTTGCTGACACTGCTTCCGCTGTTGGGCAAGGCGGAGGGCTGGGGCTGGTCCTTTGCGGCATCGCTGCTGCTGGCGCTCGGTTTGGCGGTCACGGCGGGATTGCAGCCCGCCTATAGCACTGCCGCGCCGGAGCGGATGAATTTCGTCTATGCCGAAAAGGCGGGGAAGGCTTCCTGGATCACCAGCCCTGTCAGCCACCTGCCCGATGGCATTCGCGGACTGGCGAATTTCTCCGCCACGCCACAAAGCGGCGTCGCCTATGGCTATGCCGCGCCGGCCGGAAGCGCCCGCTTTGCGCCACCCTTCGCCACCGTCACGCGCAGCGGCGATGACGTGACATTGGAACTGAATGCGCCCGGCGATGGCATCGTGCTGGAGGTGCCCGGCAGCGCCAAGCTGCAATCCCTGACCTTGAACGGTGTTGCGACCGAGGCTTTTGGCACGCGCACTGCGATTGTCTGCATGACGCCGGATTGCGGCCATGCACGCCTGACCCTGCACCTTGGATCGCCGGAGCCTGCGAGCCTGCTCTTGATGTCACGCCGCCGGGGGCTGCCACCGGATGGCGCAAAGCTGCAACGCGCCCGGCCCGCCGATGCGGTGCCGTCCCAGAATGGCGATCAGACTTTGCTGGCGGCGACCATCGCGGTACCGGCGCGCTAGACGTCCACGACTTCCGCGGCAAACTCCGCATGAGCGTAGGCGCGAGCCGGAGCGATCAAATAACGACCGCCAGCACCGCTATCAGACGTCTACCACCTCGGCGGCAAACTCCGCATTTTCCTGGATGAACTGGAAGCGCAGTTCCGGCTTCTTGCCCATCAGCCGCTCGAACATGTTTTCGGTCTCTTTGACATCATCCTGGGGGATGTGGACCTGCAGCAGGGTGCGATGGCCCGGGCGCATGGTGGTTTCCTTCAGCTGGGCCGGCATCATCTCGCCCAGGCCCTTGAAGCGCGACACTTCCACCTTGGCCCCGGCGCGGAATTCCTTCTTCAGGATGCGTTCGCGGTCGGCATCGTCGCGGGCATAGATGGTCTTGCCGCCCTGGGTCAGGCGATAGAGCGGCGGCATCGCCAGATACAATTTCCCGTCCGCGATCAGGCCCGGCATCTCGCGGTAGAAGAAGGTCAGCAGCAGGGACGCGATATGGGCGCCGTCCACGTCGGCGTCGGTCATGATGATGATGCGGTCATAGCGCAGGTCGCCCGCGCTGTACTTCGAGCCCGTTCCGCAACCCAGCGCCTGCACCAGGTCGGACAATTCCTGGTTCTGCTGCAGCTTGCCGGCGGCGGCCGATGCCACGTTCAGGATCTTGCCACGCAGGGGCAGGATGGCCTGGGTGGCGCGGTCGCGCGCCTGCTTGGCACTTCCACCCGCCGAGTCGCCTTCGACCAGGAATATTTCGGTGCCTTCGGCCGCGCCCTTGGAGCAATCGGCCAGCTTGCCGGGCAGGCGCAGCTTTCGCGTCGCCGACTGACGCTTGGTTTCTTTCTCCTGCCGCTTCTTGAGCCGGTCCTCGGCGGCGTCGATCACAAAGTCCAGCAGTCTGCCGGCTTCGGCCGGGCTTTCCGCCAGCCAGTGATCGAAATGATCGCGCACCACGTTTTCCACTAGCCGCTGGGCGTCCGGTGACGACAGCTTGTCCTTGGTCTGGCCCTGGAATTCCGGCTCGCGGATGAAGACCGACAGCACGGCGCAGGCCGAGTCCATCACGTCTTCGGCCGTGATGAGGGATGTCTTGCGATTGTTGACGCGCTCGCCCTGGGTGCGCAGCGCCTTGGTCAGGGCGTTGCGCAGGCCCTGTTCATGGGTGCCGCCCTGGTGGGTGGGAATGGTGTTGCAATAGGAGCGGGTGAAGGGATCGCGCGACGGCGCCCAGGTCACCGCCCATTCCACCGCGCCGCGGCCGTCCTTGTTCTCGGTGCGCCCCGAGAATTCGCGCGGCGTGACGGTGGGGGCCTTGCCGATCTCGCTCCTGAGGAAGTCCAGCAACCCGCCGGGAAATTTCAGAACATCCTCGGCCGGGGTCTCGTCGGTGATCAGCGAGGGATCGCAGGACCAGCGGATCTCCACGCCCCGGAACAGATAGGCCTTGGACTTGGCCATGCGGTGCAGACGGGCAGGCGAGAATTGCAGGTCGCCGAAAATCTTTTCATCGGGCTTGAAGCTGGTGATGGTGCCGCGCCGGTTGACGGCGCCCATGTCTTTCAGCTTGCCGATGGCATGGCCGCGCTCGAAGCGCATCTTGTGGGCGTGCTTGTCGCGCGCCACTTCCACTTCCATCCATTCCGAGAGCGCGTTGACAACGCTCGCGCCCACGCCGTGCAGGCCGCCCGATGTGTCATAGGCCTTGCCGTCGAACTTTCCGCCGGCATGCAGGGTGGTCATGATGACTTCCAGCGCCGACTTGTTCTTGAACTTGGGATGCGGGTCCACCGGGATGCCGCGGCCATTGTCGCGCACCACCAGCACGTTGCCGGGTTTCAGTTCCAGCTGGATGTTGCTGGCATGGCCGGCCACCGCTTCGTCCATCGAATTGTCGATGATCTCGGCCGCCAGGTGATGCAGCGCGTTGGAGTCGGTGCCGCCGATATACATGCCCGGACGCCGGCGCACGGGTTCCAGACCCTCCAGCACCTCGATGTCCTTGGCGGTGTAAGCCTTGGAGGCGCTGGACGAGCTGTCGAAAAGGTCGGGATTCTTCTTGGCCATGGTGATCGGTCTAAGGGCAATCTAGGTGAACGGTGCAGCGCACACTGGCGCGATTCGGAGCCTTTGCGCCCCTGTTTTACTTTTCCTTAAGCGTGAAAAGCGAGCCAAAAGGCGGTGTGTCGAAAAATAGTACGACCTCAGTAATTATTAAGAGCCCCGGCGCAATAATGACCCCATAACGTAAGGGTTAGCCGCGTGTCGCTGTTGCGCTTCATCACCGAGGGCCAGGAGAGTGAGCCGCGCGTCGTCAAGGCGCAGCTCTCGCTTGCCGCCAGCACCGCGCGCAATACCCGCGTCACCTCGCCGCTTTGGGCGCTGGCCGCCGCCATCCTCTGTTCCACCGGAACCTTCGGCCATGTCAGCTTCGCCAAGACCCTGTTCGTGCCCCTGGCGGTGACCGCCGCGATGGGCGCCGCCGCCCTGATGGCGACCGCCTACGAACACTATAACGACGACGAAGGCGACACCGATTCCTGGCTGCAATGCTTCGTCATGATCCAAGCGGTGGGCAGCTTTGCCTGGGGCCTGTTGCCCTGGCTGTGCTGGGAACCGGGCAACGCCCTGAACCACATGTTCCTGGCGGCCTGCGTGATGGCAGTGATCGCCGGCCTGGTGGTGGCGCGCGGCAGCAACATGAAGATGTATCTCGCCAACCTGTTGCCGCTGTCCTTGATGGTGTCGGCGCGTTTCCTCTTCGGCGAATCCTCCACCGACATGGTGATGGGCGCGCTGGCGCCGTTTGTAGCGTTCCAGATGTGGCATACCGGCCGTCCCCTGGTGCTGCGGATGGGCGAGGATGCCCGCCTGCGCTTCAAGGTCGAGGACCTGGCGCGCGAACTGGAAGAGACCCGCGACGAGGCGCTGCGCAAGCGCTTCGAAGCCGAAACCGCCAACGCCTCCAAGACCGCCTTCCTGGCCAATATGAGCCATGAACTGCGCACGCCCCTGAACGCCATCCTGGGCTTTTCGGAAATCATCGCCCAGGAATGTTTCGGCCCGGTCGGTTCGGAGCGTTACCGCGATTATGCCGGCGACATCCATTCCTCGGGCGCCCATCTGCTGTCGCTGATCAACGATCTTCTGGACGTGGCCAAGATCGAGGCCGGGCGCATGGACATCTCGCCCCATCCGCTGGATGCGGCCCGCACCTTCGACATCGCCCTGAAGCTGATTGGCACCAAGGCGCGCGAAAAGGACCAGACCTTGGTGATCGCGGTCGATGAGAGCGCGCCGGAACTTTATGCCGACGAGCGGGCGCTCAAGCAGATCCTGATCAATCTTGTGTCCAACGCCGTCAAGTTCACGCCCTTGGGCGGCCGGATCGAAGTGATTGGCGGGCGCGCCGCCAACGGCGATTTCCAGGTCATGGTGCGCGACAATGGCCCGGGTATCCCGCGCGACAAGCTCGACATGATCTTCACGCCCTTCAACCAGGTCGATAACCGCTTCGACCGCCAGGCGGGCGGCACGGGTCTTGGTCTGGCATTGGTGCGCGGCCTGGCCGAACTGCATGGCGGCCGCGCCTGGCTGGAAAGCGAATTTGGCCGGGGTTGCTCTGTGTTCGTCACCTTCCCGGTCTCGCGTCCCGGCGCCGCGGCGGGGTTTACGACCAGCGCCGTCGCCTAAAGAAAAAGGCCGGGCTTTCGCCCGGCCTTTCGCATTCGATTTCGATCCTTATTTAAGGTCGCTTCGGCTCGCGCCTACGCTCCTCAGACCGAATAGTACATCTTGAACTCGACCGGATGCGGTGTGTGTTCGAAGGCGTAGACGTCTTCGTACTTCAGGTCGATATAGGCTTCGATGAAGTCCTTGTCGAACACGCCGCCCTTCAGCAGGAAGCCATGGTCGGCCTTCAGGCTGTCCAGCGCTTCGCGCAGGGAGCCGCAGACTTGCGGGACCTTGGCCAGCTCTTCCGGGGGAAGGGCATAGAGATCCTTGTCCATCGGGCCGCCCGGATGGATCTTGTTCTCGATACCGTCCAGGCCCGCCATCAGCATCGCGGCATAGGCGAGGTAGGGGTTCGCGCCCGGATCGGGGAAGCGAACCTCGACGCGCTTGCCGTTGGGCGAGGACGAGTGCGGGATGCGGCAGGAAGCCGAACGGTTGCGGGCCGAATAGGCCAGCAGCACCGGGGCTTCGAAGCCGGGGATCAGGCGCTTGTAGCTGTTGGTCAGCGGGTTGGTGAAGGCGTTCAGCGCCTTGGCATGCTTGATGATGCCGCCGATGTAGTACAGGCACAGGTCCGACAAGTCGGCATAGCCCGAACCGGCGAACAGGGGCTTGCCGCCCTTCCAGATCGACTGGTGGACATGCATGCCCGAACCATTGTCGCCCTTGACGGGCTTGGGCATGAAGGTCGCGGTCTTGCCATAGGCCTGGGCGACCTGGTGGATCACATACTTGTAGATCTGCATGTAGTCGCCGCACTTGGTCAGCGTGTTGAACTTGAAGCCAAGTTCATGCTGGGCGGTGGCGACTTCGTGATGGTGCTTTTCCGGCTGGATGCCCATGTCCTTCATGACGGCCAGCATTTCGCCGCGCATGTCCTGTTCGGAGTCGATCGGCGGGACGGGAAAGTAGCCGCCCTTGACCGCCGGACGATGGCCCAGATTGCCCTCGGAATATTCGGTGCCGGTGTTCCAGGCGCCTTCCTTGGAGTCGACATAATAGAAGGCCTTGTTCATGCCGACGTCGAAACGCACATCGTCGAAGATGAAGAATTCGGCTTCCGGACCGAAATAGGTGGTGTCGCCAACGCCCGAGGAATTGACATAGGCTTCGGCGGCCTTGGCGATGGAGCGCGGGCAGCGGCTGTAATTCTGGCCCGTCATGGGCTCCACCACGTCGCAGATCAGGATCAGCGTGGTCTGGGCGAAGAAGGGATCGATCACCGCGGTGTCGAGGTCCGGCTTCAGCATCATGTCGGACTCGTTGATCGCCTTCCAGCCGGCGATGGACGAACCGTCGAACATGGTGCCTTCGTTCAGGAAGTCGTCATCGACCATCATCAGGTCGAAGGTCACATGCTGCCACTTGCCCTTGGGATCGGTGAAACGGACGTCGACATATTTGACTTCCTTTTCCTTGATCAGCTTGTGGATGTCGGCTGCAGTCGTCTTCTTGTCGGCCATAGTTCAGTCTTCCCTTCAACGTTGATTTGCTGACCGCCCCACCAGGGCGATGTTCTTGTGATCAGATGGCGTCCGCGCCGGTCTCGCCGGTACGGATACGGATGGCTTCCTCGACATTGAGGACGAAAATCTTGCCGTCGCCGATGCGGCCCGTTCGCGCAGCCTTCTGAATGGCTTCCACGGCGGCTTCCTGGCGATCCTCGTTGATGACGATCTCGATCTTCACCTTGGGCAGGAAATCCACCACATATTCGGCGCCCCGGTAAAGTTCGGTATGGCCCTTCTGGCGGCCAAAGCCCTTGGCTTCGGTCACGGTGATGCCCTGGACTCCGACTTCCTGCAGCGCTTCTTTCACTTCATCCAGCTTGAACGGCTTGATGATGGCTTCAATCTTCTTCATGTGCTCCTCCGCGCGCCCGGATGGGCACGGCTCCGTTAACGCTTTAGCAGGAGTTGTGCCGGTTTTTGCCGAAAAAAAGCGCAGCCTGTTCAATGGCTTGGGGATGAGCCGTCTATAGGTCTACAATAAAAGTCTATTAAATAGGCATATTGCACAATAAAGCGCCATAGTCGTCTGGGCGCAAATGCCTTGGGGAGGGCAGCAACCGGAGGGCTCGCCCGGACACGAAAGCTCCCCTAAACATTGCCACCATGCCCAATCCTGTCTTTTCCAGCCTGCCCACCAGCATCTTCCAGCACATGACCGTGCTGGCGTTGAAACACGACGCCATCAACCTGGGGCAGGGGTTCCCGGACCAGGACGGCCCGATCTCGCTGCGCGAGGTCGCGGCCAGGCAATTGCTCGATGGCCCCAACCAGTATCCGCCCTCCAAGGGGCTCGCGGTACTGCGCCAGGCGGTGGCGGCGCATGGCGCCAAATTCTATGGCCTGACTTACGACCCCGAAGACGAAGTGCTGATCACCTCCGGCGGCACTGAGGCGATCACCGGCGCGCTGATGGCGATGGCGGGCGTCGGCGATGAAGTGGTGATGATCGAACCCACTTATGATTCCTACCGCCCGATGGCGGAAGCCGCCGGCGCGGTTGTGAAAGCAATCCAGCTGGGACCGCCGCACTGGCGGCTGACCGAAGCGGCGCTGCGCGCCGTCATCACGCCGAAGACCAAAGCCATCCTGATCAACTCGCCGCACAATCCGGCAGGCCGCGTGTTCGCCTCCGAAGAACTGGACGTGCTGGCCAGGGTGGTGACCGGCACGAACATCGTTGTGATCTGCGACGAGGTTTACGAGCATCTGGTGTTCGACGGCCGCGCCCATATCCCGCTGGCGTCATTGCCCGGCATGCGCGAACGCGTTTTGCGCATCGGTTCGGCGGGCAAGATTTTCTCGCTGACCGGCTGGAAGGTGGGCTGGGTGACCGGCCCGCGCGAACTGGTCAGTGTGGTGACCAAGGCGCACCAGTTCCTCACCTTCACCACCTCGCCGGCGCTGCAGCTTGGCGTGGCGCATGGCCTGACCCATGAGATGGATTTCCCGCTGGCGCTGACGGCGCGGCTGCAGAAGAACCGGGACGTGCTGGCGGCCGGCCTGACCGGGCTGGGCTTTGAAGTGCAGCCCTGCGAAGGCACCTACTTTCTCACCGCCGGGATCACCAAGATGACCAACGAGAAGGACTTTGCCTTCTGCGAGCGGCTGATCCGCGAGGCCGGGGTGGCGCTGATCCCGCTGTCGGCCTTCTTCAAGAGCGGCACGCCCGACACCTTTGTGCGCTTTGCCTTCTGCAAGCAGCAGTCCCTGATCGAACAGTCGCTGGACCGGCTGAACACATACTTCGCCAAAGCATGAGCGGCGAGATCCTCACCACCGCGCAGATGGCAAAAGCCGACAGCTTTGCGGTGGATCATGGTGTGCCGTCGCTGACGTTGATGGAAAATGCCGGCCGCGCGGTGGCCGAAGAAATCACCGCGCGCTTCAAGCCGTGCCCCGTCACCGTGCTGTGCGGCCCCGGCAACAATGGCGGCGACGGCTTTGTGGTGGCCCGTCATCTGGACGAGCAAGGCTTTACCGTTCGCGTGGCGCATGATGCCGACCATAAGAACGACGCGGGCGAAATGTCGGCGCGCTGGAAAGGCGCGCGCGTTGCCCTGACCCCGGCGGCGCTGGACGGTGCGCGGCTGGTGGTGGACGGATTGTTCGGCGCCGGACTGTCGCGGCCGCTGGAAGGCGCGCCGGCCCAGATGGTCGAAGCCTTGAACGGCCTGCCGGTGGTGGCGATCGATATTCCCAGCGGCGTCTCCGGCGATACCGGCCAGCCGCTCGGCGCGGTGTATGTCACCGCCGTGCTGACCGTCACCTTCTTCCGCAAAAAGCCTGGGCACCTGCTGCTCCCCGGCCGCGCCTTGTGCGGCGAGGTGGTGGTCGCCGATATCGGCATTCCCGCGCAAGCCGCCGATACGCAGCTGCATGAGAACACCCCGTCGCTCTGGCAATTTCCCTGGCCCAAAGCCCAGGCACACAAATATGACCGCGGCCACGCCGTGGTGGTCAGCGGTCCGGCCCATGCCACCGGCGCGGCGCGGCTGGCAGCGCGCGCGGCGCTGCGGGTTGGCGCCGGCCTGGTCAGTGTCGCTTCGCCACCGGACGCGCTGGCGGTCAATGCCGCCCACCTCACCGCCATCATGCTCAAGCCCTTCGAGGGCCCGGAAGGCCTCACCGAAATCCTGTCCGACCAGCGTCTGAATGCGCTGGTGATCGGTCCCGGTCTGGGCGTGGGCGGAGAAACCCGCGCGCTGGTGGATGCGGCGCTGAAAAGCGGCGCGGCGGTCGTGCTGGATGCCGATGCACTGACCTCTTTCAAGGATGATCCGGAAGCGCTGTTCAATCGCCTGCATGACCGCTGTGTGCTGACGCCCCATGCCGGAGAATTTGAGCGGCTGTTTCCGGCCCTGCTGGATGCCAACGTCTCGAAGGTCGATGCAGTGCGCCAGGCCAGTGTGCGTGCCGGCTGCGTGATCCTGCTCAAGGGCGGCGACACGGTGATCGCCGATCCATCCGGCAGGTGCGCGATCAACGCGAATGCGCCGCCCAGCCTGGCGACGGCGGGAGCAGGGGATGTGCTGGCTGGACTGATCGCGGGATTGCTCGCCCAGCGCATGAATGCCTTCGACGCCGCCGCGTGCGGCGCCTGGCTGCACGGCGATGCCGCTGACCGTTTCGGACCCGGCTTGATCGCCGAGGACCTGCCGGAAATGATGCCCGAGGTGCTGACGGGTCTAAGCTTATGAGCGAAGTGATCATCCGGCGGGTGGAAGAGGGCGATCTTCAGGCGCTGCTGGCGATCTATAACTATTATGTGCGCGAGACGCCGGTCACCTTCGACATCGCGCCGCGCAGCCTGGAACAGCGGCGGGCCTGGTTCGACGGCTTTGCTGCGACTGGCCGCTATCAGTGTTTTGTCGCGGTGAGAGACGGTGAGGCGGTGGGCTGGGCCAGTTCGCATCCCTACAAGGACCGCGCCGCCTACGACACCACCATCGCCAGCAGCATCTATCTGTCGCCGGAAGTCTGCGGCCTGGGACTGGGCCGGCGGCTTTACGCCACCCTGTTCGACGCTCTCAAGGACGAGGACATCCACCGGGTGTTCGGCGGCATCAGCCTGCCCAACGCGGCCTCGGTCGGGCTGCACCTGGCTTTCGGCTTCGAGGCGGTGGGAATCTACCGGGAAGTGGGCCGGAAATTCGGCCGGTTCTGGGACGTCGGGAGCTATATGAAGCCGTTCGGGCAGGCCTGATCCGAACGGGTGCCTTGGCCTGCCGCGCCGGCCCTTTACCCGCTGTCGCGCGGGCCGGCTTGGCATTTGCTGCCGATCGAGGCGATCGGCAGCAAATGGTGCGGCCGGAGGGACTTGAACCCCCACGGTTGCCCGGCAGAACCTAAATCTGCTGCGTCTACCAGTTTCGCCACGGCCGCCCAAAGGCCTGTATAGGCAAAGCCCGCTGTTTGCGCAGCATTATTCCCAGTGTTGCGAGGGCTGGGGGAAACAGGTAAAGCGGCGGGCCAAATCCGCAGGAATCCCCGGCAAAACCGGCCGCGCAGCGCCCACCGGGGGGTTCCAGACGACAGAATAAGGACGCACCGACATGCAGATCGCCGAGACCCTTTCCCAGGACCTGCACAAGCAGTTCACGGTCACCGTCGCCGCCAGCGAGCTGGAGGGCCGGGTCAATGCGCGCCTGGAAGAAATGAAGCCGCGCGTGAACCTCAAGGGGTTCCGTCCGGGCAAGGCGCCGGTCTCGTTCCTCAAGAAGCAGTTCGGCAAGTCCATCATGGGCGAAGTGGTGGAAGCCGCCGTCAATGAAGGCAGCCAGAAGGCCATTGCCGACAACAAGCTCAAGCCCGCTTTGCAGCCGCGCGTCGAGCCGGTGGGCAGCGTGGAAGACGTGGTGGACGGCAAGTCCGACCTCACCTTCAAGGTCATTGTTGACCTGATGCCCGAATTCGAAACCACCGATGTCGCCAAGCTGACCGTGGAACGCCTGACCGCCGACATCGCCGATGCCGATGTCGACGAGGCGCTGGACCGTCTGGCCAAGAATGTCCGCAACTACACCACCAAGGACGGCGCCGCCGCCAAGGATGATGTGGTTGTGATCGATTATGAAGGCAGCATCGACGGCACCCCCTTTGCCGGCGGCAAGGGCGAGGACTTCAGCCTGACCTTGGGTTCGGGCACCTTCATTCCCGGTTTTGAAGACGGTGTGATCGGCGCCAAGGCTGGTGACAGCCGCGACGTGAAGGTCACCTTCCCCACCGAATATCACGCGCCCGAAATGGCCGGCAAAGACGCGGTGTTCGCCGTCACGGTCAAAGAGGTCAAGCAGGCCGAAGACACCAAGATCGACGACGAGCTTGCCAAGAAGCTGGGCCTGGACGATCTGGCCACCCTGAAGACCCGCGTGCGCGAACAGCTGGCCGACGACTACAAGTCCGCCAGCCGCCTGCACCTGAAGCGCCGCGTCCTGGACGCGCTGGACAATGCCCACAACTTCCCGCTGCCGCCCGCCATGGTCGAACATGAGTTCACCAACATCTGGGCCCAGGTCGAGGAAGAGCTGAAGCGCGAAGGCAAGACCGCCGCCGACGAAGGCAAGACCGAGGACGAGCTGAAGGCCGAGTACCGCAAGATCGCCGAGCGCCGCGTGCGCCTGGGCCTGGTGCTGGGCAAGCTGGGTGAGCAGAACGGCATCACCATCGCCAACGACGAAGTCCAGCGCGCCATCATGGCCCGCGCCCGCCAGTTCCCCGGCCAGGAACAGCAGGTGTTCCAGTTCTACGCCCAGAACCAGCAGGCCCAGGCCGAGATCCGCGCCCCCCTGTTCGAGGACAAGGTGGTGGACTTCATCGCCGAACTGGCCACGGTCACCGACAAGAAGGTGGACAGGGACACCCTGTTTGCCGACCCGGAAGACGAGCCGGTCAAGGCTTAATAGAGGTGGTCGGCGGGAGAAGAACAGAAGCAGCTGCATTAGTTACCTACTGATCTTCTCCGCGCAGTACCAATCAGTCATCTTTGTCCGATGTCAGTTTGCGTGCGGCATTGAGGATTTCTTGTACCTGCTTCTCACTGCCTTCATGCTTGCCGTCCTTTAGCTCCTTTTCCGTCAACTCGATGACCTTCTTGGCCAGAGCCAAGATTGCGCTTTTGGAAATAGCCATATTAAACCTCGCGATCGCCCTTGCATGTTCTGCAAGGGCGACGCCCGATCAAAATTGCGACATTCGCAGTTTCGAACGTAACTTGATTGGCCGGCGGGATTTCCCATTCACAACCAACTTTATGATAGACGCCCCTATACCGTGATCCGACGAACGGCCCATTGTTATCGAGCTTCATCTCTTTCTCCGTTAGCCCCGGTTTGCCCCAGGTTGGCGGCCGACCCGTAGTGGGTGGTTCGTAAGAACTCACCACCCACGTACGGTGCGCGCGCGTACGAATGCCCGCGCACACGTACGCGAGGGGCATCCAGCCAATTACTTTTTCAAACCCGCCATGGGCGGGCTTGACCCGCCCGTCCAGGGCAACGTTTCACTGTTCACGCTCGTAGCCCTGGCTCAAGCCCGGCCATGGAGGTTAGGGGTCTATTGATGAAGCTGCGTATAGCGGCCATGGCAGGGGTCGCAATCGGCCAGATCAACGCTATATTAAGCGTGGCCGGGGGAGTTTCCGGCTAATGTCCCCTGACGAATCAAGAGGCGCCGCTGCGATGTCGAACCCGACCGAATTCTACAACAACACCCTGGTGCCCATGGTGGTCGAGCAGACCGCCCGCGGCGAGCGCGCCTTCGACATCTATTCGCGTCTTCTGAAGGAACGGCTGATCTTCATCACCGGGCCGATCGAGGATTACGGCGCAAGCCTTCTGATCGCACAGTTCCTGTTTCTTGAGGCCGAAAACCCCAAGAAGGAAATCCACATGTACATCAACTCGCCGGGCGGGTTGGTGACCTCGGGCATGGCGATCTACGACACCATGCAGTATGTGCGCCCGCAGATTCACACCTATTGCATCGGCCAGGCCGCCTCGATGGGCTCGCTGCTGCTGTGTGCCGGCAAGAAGGGCGAGCGTTACGCCCTGCCCAATGCCCGGGTGATGGTCCACCAGCCCAGCGCCTCTTATTACGGCCAGGCCGTGGACATCGGCCGCCACGCCCAGGAAATCGTCAAACTCAAGCGGCGGCTGAACGAGATCTATGCCAAGCATACCGGCCAGACCGTGGAAGCCATTGAAAAGATGCTGGACCGGGATACCTATCTGACTGGCGAGGAAGCCAAGGCTTTTGGCCTGATCGACCAGGTCATGGAGCGCCGTCCGGACGAAACCCCGGCCCCTTAAGTCGCTTTTGTTGGTCTTTTTGGGCTAAAGTTCCGGAATAACTGGCAGATTCGGTATCCGGCCGGATTAAACAAATCTTGATCCCATCGGCCCTACCATGGTCGAATGTTGGGAAGCGGGGGTGCTTCGGCGCTCTCCCCGCATTGTGCAAAGCAGCAAAGGCCGTTTAGGCTGGAAGCTGTAGTGGGTCGAAAGGGCCCGGTGGAAGACATGAGCAAGGCCAGCGGCGGCGAGTCCAAGAACACGCTCTACTGCTCTTTCTGCGGCAAGAGCCAGCATGAGGTTCGCAAGCTGATTGCGGGCCCGACCGTGTTCATCTGCGATGAATGCGTCGAACTCTGCATGGAAATCATCCGGGAGGAGAACAAGACCTCCTTCATGAAGTCCAAGGAGGGTGTTCCCACCCCCCAGGAAATCTTCAAGGTGCTGGACGATTACGTCGTCGGCCAGAGCCACGCCAAGAAGGTGCTCTCGGTCGCGGTCCACAACCACTACAAGCGCATCAACTCGTCCGGCAAGAACGGCGATGTCGAGCTCGCCAAGTCCAACATCATGCTGATCGGCCCCACCGGCTGCGGCAAGACGTTGCTGGCCCAGACCCTGGCGCGCATCCTGGACGTGCCCTTCACCATGGCCGACGCCACCACCCTGACCGAAGCCGGTTATGTCGGTGAAGACGTCGAGAACATCATCCTCAAGCTGCTGCAGGCCGCCGACTACAATGTCGAACGCGCCCAGCGCGGCATCGTCTATATCGACGAAGTCGACAAGATCAGCCGCAAGTCGGACAATCCCTCCATCACCCGCGACGTGTCGGGCGAAGGCGTGCAGCAGGCCCTGCTCAAGATCATGGAAGGCACCGTTGCCTCCGTGCCGCCGCAGGGCGGGCGCAAGCATCCCCAGCAGGAATTCCTGCAGGTGGACACGACCAACATCCTGTTCATCTGCGGCGGCGCCTTTGCCGGCCTGGACAAGATCATCGCCCAGCGCACGCAGGGTTCCTCGATGGGCTTTGGTTCGAACCCCAAGGGTCCGGACGAACGCGGCACCGGCGAGCTCCTGCGCGAAGTCGAGCCCGAGGACATGCTGAAGTTCGGCCTGATCCCCGAATTCATCGGCCGCCTGCCGGTTCTCGCCACCCTGGGCGATCTGCAGGAAACCGCGCTGATCGAAATCCTGACTCGTCCGAAGAACGCGCTGGCCAAGCAGTATATGCGCATGTTCGAGATGGAAGGCGTCAAGCTGCGCTTCCAGGAAGAGGCGCTGCACTCCATCGCCAAGCGCGCGATCATGCGCAAGACCGGCGCCCGCGGCCTGCGTTCCATCCTGGAAGGCATCCTGCTGGAGACCATGTTCGAACTGCCCACCCTGTCGGGCGTGCAGGAAGTGGTCATCACGTCCGATGTCGTGGATGGCAAGGCCCGTCCGCTCTACACCTATAGCGACAAGGCCGAAGCGCGCGAGAAAAGCGCCTCCTAATCGGTCTTTTCAGGAAATGTCATCGCCCGGCCCAGTGCCGGGCGATTGCATTTTGGGGCTATGCCATGGTGAGCAGGCCGCACCAGAACAGGATGCCGTGACTGGTATCCACGTCGATCTTGCGCACGAAATCCAACGTGCCGTTCGGCTGGATCTTGAAGATCGAGAAACCCGCGCTGACGGTGCGCACGCCGCGGCCTTCCTGCACAGCCAGCGGCGTGGTGGCGGCCGCCACCAGCACCTTGCCGGCCGGATCGATGGTGAAGGTGCGCATCTCGAAGCCGCGCGCATCGATGCGCTGGGCCAGGCTGGGTTCGCCGCTTGCCGAGTCGATATTCCAGACAATGATGCTGTTTTCGCCGCCGTTGGAGACTTTCTGACCGTTCACCAGCGTGGTGCCCGAACCACGATTGGTCTGATAGACGTACTTGCCATTGGGATGGACATGGATCGGCCCCACCGTCTGCCCGGGATGCTTGGCCTTGCCATCCTTGTCGAGCAGCGCGCTGCGCATGAAGCGGGGGCGGCCGCTCAAGGTGCCGTCCTCCAGCAACCAGTAGGTATAGATCGAATTCTCGCGCTCCATCGAGACATAGACGAAGGGCTTGGTGGGGTGAAAATCCAGGTGGCGCGGTCCAAAGCCCATGCCGCCGTGCATGGTGACGCTCTGCGCCTGGCGTAGCCGCCCGCCGGCCTGCAGATCGAACACTTCGATATGGCCGGGATCTTCAGCCTTGCCGCTGCCGGCCACGCCGGGGGTGCGCGGCACCGGATCGTTGCCCCGGCTGCAGACGGTGATGGTGTTGTTGATCGGCGTCGCCCGCACCTGGTGGGCATAGATGCCGAAGTCCAGCTTCAGAAATTGCGGCACCGCCGCGCCGATGCCGCCATCCGGGCCGATGGGATGCACGGAAACCGAGCTGGGATTGTTGTAGGCGATCAGAAGGAAGTGGCCCTTGATATCAGTGCTGCAATGAACCGGGCGCACCGGCAGCAGTACGGGTTCTCCCTGCTGGGTCAGGCTGCCGTCGGGCGCGACGCGGAAGGCAAAGGCATAGTGATTGGAATCGTTGCCGGCGACACCGGCCGGGCCGCTGGGCGGCTGGCTGTTGCTGGCGATGACATAGAGGAACCGGCGCGAAGGATGCGGCCAGGCATATTGAATGTTGGCGGGCAGGGTGATGCTGCTGCGCAAGGTCAGCGACGCTGCATCCGGATCCAGGTCATAGATCGCTAGGTTGGGTCCGGTGGAGGCATAAAAGGGAAGCGTGGTTTTGGCCTGCGCCGTGCCCGGCAAGGCCGCCGCGCCCAGCAATCCCGCGAATGTCCGCCGATCCAGCATTTTTCCCCCGAATATGGTTGCCGGGGAAAATAGGACGCTGGGGCGGACTGGGCAAATCGGTCACGACCAGCCGAAAAAGCTGAGTTCCCCGCTGGTTTTTGTGTGCAGCCCGGAACTTGGGGGCGTTAACCCCCTGCGCTGTCTTGAAACACCCTGTTAGGGGGGCCACTTTACGGTATCCGGAGTCGGCCCGAACGTGTCGGGAGACTCTTTGTTTCAAAGGCTTCGCCCAGCAGGGGAAGCCGTTTTGGGCCGGGCGTATCCCGGCAGGAGCACCAGTATGGCGGAAGACGCCAAGAAGAAAGACGAGACCACCGCCGAGCTGTCGCCCCCGGTTCTGCCGCTGCGCGACATCGTGGTTTTCCCGCACATGATCGTTCCTCTGTTCGTGGGCCGCGAAAAATCGGTCCGCGCGCTTGAGGAAGTGATGAATGACGAGAAGCAGATCCTGCTTCTCACCCAGAAGAACGCCGCCGAGGACGATCCCACGGCCGAAGGCCTGCACACCATCGGCACCCTGGCCACGGTGCTGCAGCTGCTGAAGCTGCCGGACCAGACCGTCCGCGTGCTCGTCGAAGGCAAGTCGCGCGCCCGCGTCACCGGCTTCAATTCCCGCAGCGACTTCTTCCAGGCCACGGTCGAGAAGATTCCGGAAGGAACCGCTGCGGTCCAGGAATCCGAAGCCCTGATGCGCACGGTGAAGGCGAACTTCGAGCAGTACATCAAGCTGAACAAGAAGATCCCGTCCGAGACCCTGGCCGCGGTGGCCCAGATCGACGATCCGGCGAAACTCGCCGACACCGTCGCGTCGCACCTGTCGGTCAAGATCGGCGAACGCCAGGCGCTGCTGGAAACCTTCGGCACCACCGAGCGGCTGGAGAAGATCCTCTCGCTGATCGAGGCGGAAATCGGCGTGCTGCAGGTCGAGCGCAAGATCCGTTCGCGGGTCAAGCGCCAGATGGAGAAGACCCAGCGCGAATACTACCTGAACGAGCAGTTGAAGGCGATCCAGAAGGAACTCGGCGAAGGCGAAGAAGGCCGCGACGAGATGAACGAGCTGGAAGACCGCATCCGCAAGGCCAAGCTCAGCAAGGAAGCGCGCGAGAAGGCGCAGGCCGAGGTCAAGAAGCTGCGCTCCATGTCACCGATGTCGGCGGAAGCCACGGTGGTGCGCAACTATCTCGACTGGCTGCTCAGCTTGCCGTGGGGCAAGAAGAGCAAGGTCAAGCGCGACATCGTCGCCGCCGAACTGGTGCTGAACGACGATCATTTCGGTCTGGAAAAGGTCAAGGAACGCATCCTGGAGTATCTGGCCGTGCAGCAGCGCGTCGGCAAGCTCAAGGGCCCGATCCTGTGCCTGGTCGGCCCGCCCGGCGTGGGCAAGACCTCGCTCGCCAAGTCCATCGCCAAGGCGACGGGCCGCGAATATGTGCGCATGAGCCTGGGCGGCATGCGGGACGAAGCGGAAATCCGCGGTCACCGCAGGACGTATATCGGCTCCATGCCCGGCAAGATCATCCAGTCCATGAAGAAGGCCAAGAGCAACAATCCGCTCTTCCTGCTGGATGAGATCGACAAGCTGGGCGCGGACTATCGCGGCGATCCGTCTTCCGCCTTGCTGGAAGTGCTGGACCCGGAACAGAACGCCACCTTCAACGATCATTATCTGGAGGTCGATTTCGACCTGTCGGACGTGATGTTCGTCACCACCGCCAACAGCCTGCACATGCCGCAGCCGCTGATGGACCGCATGGAGATCATCCGCATCCCCGGCTACACCGAGGATGAGAAGATCGAGATCGCCAAGCGCCACCTGATCCCCAAGCAGCGCAAGCAGCATGGGCTGAAGGAAGAAGAGTGGAAGCTGACCGACGAGGGCGTGCGCGACCTGATTCGCTATTACAGCCGTGAAGCCGGCGTGCGTAACCTGGAGCGCGAGATCGCCAACCTGGCCCGCAAGGCGGTGAAGGAGATCCTGTCCAAGAAGGCCAAGTCGGTCGAGGTGACGTCCGAAAATCTGGGCACCTATGCCGGCGTGCGCCGTCATCGCTTCGGCGAGGCCGAGCTGGAAGACCAGGTCGGTGTGGTCACCGGTCTGGCCTGGACGGAAGTGGGCGGCGAAACGCTGACCATCGAATCCGTGATGTTGCCCGGCAAGGGCCGCTTCCAGGCCACCGGCAAGCTCGGCGATGTGATGAAGGAATCGATCGACGCGGCGCGGTCCTATGTCCGCTCCAAGGCGACCAGCTTCGGCATCAAGCCGCCGCTGTTCGACAAGATCGACATTCACGTCCACGTTCCCGAAGGCGCCACCCCCAAGGATGGTCCTTCGGCGGGTCTTGCGATGGCCACGTCGATCATCTCGGCGATCACCGGGATCCCGATCCGCCGCGATGTGGCGATGACCGGCGAAGTGACCTTGCGCGGCCGTGCGCTGCCGATCGGCGGACTGAAGGAGAAACTGCTTGCTGCCCTGCGGGCGGGGATCACCACCGTGATCATCCCCAAGGACAATGAGAAGGATCTCGCCGAAGTCCCCGACAATGTGAAGACGGGGCTGAAGATCGTGCCCGTCGCCACCATGGGCGAAGTGCTGGCGGTGGCGCTCACGCGCCAGCCCGAAGCCATCGATTGGGTGGAACCCGAAGTGCCGGCAGCCTTGCCGATCACCGAGGGCGAGGACCCGGTCGTCACCCACTGACGGCCTTCCCGCGAAGAACAGGGGCCCGGACTATCCAGTCCGGGCCCTTTCTTTTGACCAAAAATCGGGGGTTCCAAGCCAAAAATCGCCCGATTCCGCAGGTTTTCGCCTTTACGCGGCCAAGGCCTGACCCATAGAGTCTGTGACAGCGGGAGAAGAATCGCGTCACGGCGCCCCCGGCCCCCGGGCCGGTAGCGACCAGAGAAAAGGAACCTACGCCATGAACAAGAACGATCTCATCCAGAAGCTTTCGGATACCACGGGCCTGCCCAAGAACGACGCCGCCAAGGCCGTGGATGGGGTGTTCGATCTCATCGCCGCTTCGCTGAAGGCCGGTGACGAGGTTCGCCTGACCGGTTTTGGCGTGTTCGTGGTGGCGACCCGCGCCGGCGGCAAGGGGCGCAATCCCCAGACCGGCGAAGAAATCACCATCAAGCCGTCCAAGCAGCCGCGCTTCCGCGCCGGCAAGCAGCTCAAGGACTCCCTGAACTGAATCCCCGCCTGAAATCCACGGTGTTGCCGCTGGCCCTGGTGTGGCTGGCGGTACATGCCGTTCTGCTGGCCGCCATCCTCAGCCTGAAGTTCGCCGCCGCCAAGGCCGTGCTGCTGATGGCGATGGCGGGCGGTTTGCTGTGGCTCATGCTGGGGCGCAAGCCGCGCCTTGCCTTGCCCCCGCCGCCCGGCATGGTATGAGGCCGCATCCGGGCGGTTAGCTCAGTTGGTAGAGCATATCGTTTACACCGATAGGGTCGGCGGTTCGAGCCCGTCACCGCCCACCATTTTTCATGAAGCGAAACAGCAATTTACAGCGCTCTAGCTTTTCGCACTGATGAGAACATTCCGCGTCTCCTGAATTATGGGGCCACTGTGGGGCAAAAGCCGCACTGATTGGAAAAGCGTAGGCTGCCACTGCCCCACTGCGGCCTTGTCCGCCAGTGATCCCTGGCCGTATCGTTCCGAAACTGGCGGGCGGGGACAAATGGGACGTACGTGGACCTGGAAAGAGGCACTGGCGGGCGTCCTGGTCCTAGGGGCCATCGCAGGGTTTTCATTCCTCGAAGAATTGCCGAAGCACCGATTTGAGGCGGTATCCCGCGAAGCTGCCGCCAAGCTGCCCGGCGCGCGCCTGATCGATTCGAGTAAATCCGCCGACCTGGCCTCGCCCGTCTCCTGGTTCTGGTCCGCAACTACCAATCTGAGCTACGCGATGCCCGACCCGCACATGCGGGACCGATTCGTCACGATCACCTTCGTCTATGACGAGAAAATGAGCCCAATAATTTTCCTGGTCGACGCCGACTGTAAAGCGCGGGCCTTGTACTATTACGACCTCGATGAGCCGGACAGCGCGCCAGCAGCGGTCGATCTTCTAGGCGACCCGGTTGTCGCGCCAAACGGCAAAACCTACAGGACGTTCAGTTCCACAATTCCGCCGTCTCCCGAACGGGTAGCGGCCCTTTGCGACCGCGACTGGAGGGAGGCGAGGACAAAGGGGCGGGCGGCGCCATGATCGAGGTCTACCGCATCCCAGTGCCGAAGGACCGACTCCAGGCTCTCTCACAAGACGAGCGCGTGCTCCTGTTGCTGCTCGGATATGTCTCGAATCAGGTCTTGATGCTGCAAAAGCTCCTGATCTACGCGACCCGCCTCGACCCAAAGGAAGAGGTCGAACAACACGCGACCGCTGTGCAAACCCAGATGCTCGTCCGCATCGCCGTGAGCGCGGCTTTCGAGGCCTGGCGATTGATCGAAACCCGGTTCTTGTCGAACCCAATGGCAAAGGACTATCTGGGTCGCCTCGACAAGGGTGGGCTCCAGGCACTCGACGCTCTCAAGAAGCATTTCGGGCAATCAGCATTGCTGCCAGCTGTCCGGAACAATTTCGGATTCCACTACCCCGATACGGCCACCGCGGAGGCGGCTTTCCAGGCTGCGGCGAGCGATGCGGGGTTTGACAACCTGTGGAAGGTGTATTTTTCCCAGCACGGTTTCAATTCTCTGTTCTTGCTGTCCGACGCGATTTTCACACATGGCATCGCAGCCCAAGTAGGTGAAACCGATTTAGCCGCTCTCCAACAAAAGCTCATGGACGAGCTTCGTGAGGCCTCCTTGAATGTGGTGCAGTTCGCCCAGGCGTTCTTTGCAGCGGCCTGGGTCAAGCACTTCGGCGACGTGATCGACGCCCAGGACATTGTGAAAATCGAAGGTGCACCTCCCTTCGACGAAGTTACGCTGCCATTCTTCGTCGATGTGTCAGCATCCGAGACTCCGGCCGAGGAAACAGCTAACCCGCCCACGTCGGCATAACATGGAAACGACCGAACGAATCGTCGAATGGTTTAAACTCACCCGGGCGGACGTGACGGCGTTTAAGCGGCGAAAATTTCAGTGACGCGCCAGGACAAGAAGGCCGCCGAACGCGCGGCGCTTGAAGCGTTGTTGGCGGCCCTGAGTGTTGTCCCAGCGGGAGTCGAAGAGGGGGAAACCCCCGACTTCGTATTGGCGCTTGATGGCCGGTCAGTCGGTGTCGAAATGACGACGTTCCAGTCGAATACGTCGGTGGACGGTCAGCTCGGCCGCCGCCAGGTCGAATCCGAGTGGGAACGGCTCGGCAATGCAATCGAGGTTTTTCGCCAGGCGCGGCCGGAGCTGCGCGATCTCAATATCGGCCTCATGTTTCATGGCGCCGGTCCGCCGCGGGCCGAGCACCAAGCTTTCATGGAAGAGGTGGCGGCGTTTGCGCTGGCGCGGGCGGCCGAACTTACCGACGACGACGTCCAATTCTGGCCGCCAGCCTACACCTCGCCGCTCATGACCAAATATCTCCGAACCATCTATCTCCGGCGCTGCAACTATGCCATTTGGCATTCCAACATCGTGGCGGGCTCGATTGGTTTGCCAGATTCGACGCTCGTCAAAATTGTCGACCAGAAGGCCGCGCGACCCTTCCGGCCGACTGACGAGCTCTGGCTCGCGATCCAGAGCACGACGCGCATCTCGGAATTGCTCTTGCCCCTTAATGGGGCAGCCGATTTCGAGGCAATTCCTGGACTCGAGAGTGCGCTCGGGTCGTCACCGTTCGCGCGCGTTTTTGTTTTTGGTCCTGGCGGCTTGTTTCAATGGTCGCGGGCTTCAGGTTGGACGTAACCAATCAATCCGCGGCGGCCGGGCGCGGTAGGGGCCGGAGAGGGAACCCGTCGAAGGCTCTCTTAGCTTCGTCATCCGTACCGAACAGATGGGGATTGCAGGATAACCACGCGCCCTCGCGGATCGCCCCGTCTTCGTACCGCTCCTCCGCGACAAACATTATCGCATGAAGGCGCTCCCGTGCGGTCGCAGCGAAACGCATCGGATTTTTTGGATGCCACACCCCGAGGAGCGGGATCGGCCGGTTCTGGGGGTCGAGCCAGTGCTTGCGGAATTCCTGGGGAGCGGCTTCGGCCCCAAAGGCAATCTGCCGCCAGTCATGAATATCACCGCCGCCGAGGTGCCCCCGCATATCGACGACCGCGACGTGCCAGGTGTCCGCCTGCGGTTTTGGGAATTTGATCGGAGAACGCCCATCGTGAACCTTCTCGCCGATCTTTTGAACCACCAAGAGGGATTCCCCCTCTTCGCTTTGCTGGCGTTCGGCCAGCGATTGCGACTGCTGGGGGGACGAGAGCATCGTCCCGTACATGGGGCCGTTGTGGAAGGTTGCGCGCTCCAGTGCGGCGCTACGCCCTATGCTCACAACCTCGACGAGATAATCAGGCCCCGTTCCGAGCCGGAAGTCGACTGTGGTATCGCCAATGCCTGCGGCGAACTCATATTCCACACCGCCGAGGCCGCGACGGTGAAGGGCGTGCGCCACACGCGCCTCAAACAGAAGCGGCTTATTGTCGTAGATGATCCCGCCGCGATTTCCGATTTCCCGGACCAGGGGAGCGGCCCAGGGCACGGCGCGCAATTCCTCCAAGGCGCGCTCCATGAACGCGCCTTCGCTCTGGGTGAGGATTTCGCTCCAGTCCATGCGAATCACTGATAACCGCAGCGGGCAGTTTCCACAAATGAAAAGGGGCGGCCGCATGTCGACGACCGCCCTTCTCCCCGGTGTGTTTAAGCGTGAGGTCACCGGCTTCCCTTGCGGGATTTGTTAGCCGCTGAAACCGACGCCCAGCTCGTCGATATAGACGAAGGCGTCGGGCACGCGCACCGCTAGCGCCGTGCGCTCTTCGGCACGGATGGTCAGCATGTTCTTGATGAAATTGTCGCGGTCCTCGCTGGAGATCAGCACCTCGACGTCGAGCCGATCATGCAGGCGCGCGCCCAAGCCGAACGCGCCGACGAGCGCCTCACCTTGCTCCATGCTCGGCGTCGGCAAGACCCGCACTTGCCAGAGCAATCCAGGGATGGTGCCGAACGGTCCGCCGCCCGCGCCGGCCAGATAGCGGCCCTCGGCGTCCTTGAGCGAAATCATCTTCGCCCAGTCAATGTCATTGACCAGGATGCCGTCGACCGGCAAGCGCGCCTGTTGCGCCTGGACGATGGCGAGCAAGATGCGGTCGAGCGCGTTTTCGTCCTCGATAGCGAACGGCGGCACGAACGGCTGGGCCTGCGGAATAATCCCCAGGATATTTTGCCCCGTCCCGTCTCCAGCGAGAACTTGCAGCTCTTCCGCCAGGCGGAGGCCGAAGCGAAGTTCGCCGTCGATCAAAGCGCTGAGGCCGCCGACGTCTTCAAAAGTTTGCCGAGGGCACGGCACCCAATGGGCGATGGTGCGGACGGGCGCTTCGGCCAGCTCGAAACCGAGGTCGCTCTCCGGCTTTTGCGCGCCCTCCGCGACCGGCGCGGCTGCATTGTTGCGCGAAATCTGGCGGACGAAGTCGATCTTGTTGGACTCGGTCGTCACCGCTGGGATTAAGCTGCGGATTGTGAGCCGCTGTTGCGGCAAGCCCTGGATGCCCTGGCGATCTGGCGCGACCAGGTCACTCCGGTCGACACCGGACGCCGTCTCAATCGCGTTCTGGATTTCGATGCGGCACGATCCGCGAAGCCCATCGCCCTTGAAGGCCTTAAGCCGGTCGGCCGCGTTGACGCGCTGGCCCCAGCTCGGAAGCGAAGAGAACCCGCCCCCGCCGGTATTGCGAAGTGCGACGAGGGATTGCTCCAGCGCCGATAGCCGGTTGTCCATCCCGCCAGTCTTTTCGGCCTGGCTGGTGAGGTGCGCTTCAATTTTCTTGTGCCCGGTGTTGACGGCTTCGAGCAAGGCTTCGGTCGTGATCGTCATGGTCGTCCTCAGAGGTTCAAGTTTGAAAAGTTGCGGGTGACGGCGGCCGCGACGGCATCGAGGTCGACGGCTGGTTCGGTTCCTTCCTGGCCGCGAGCGGTCCAGGCGGCAGTCGTCATGCGAGCCGCTACGGCGCGGGAGAAGCCCATTTTGCGGAGCTCGGATTCGAGCTCTGGCTTGTTGCTGGGAGCGGTCGAGGCTGAAACCCGCGGGGCTGGCGCGGCATCGCGCTGGAGCAACCCGTCGGCGAAGCCCAGCTCGACCGCTTCCTCAGCGGTCATGAAGGTTTCCTCGGCCATGAGCCGGGTGACCTCGGCGCTCGAAAGTCCGGTGCGCTCGGCATAAAGCTTGGCCAGGACGCCATCGACCTGGTCGAGCACGACCGTCATTTGGCGAAGGGTGTCAGCATTTCCGAGCGCACCGCCCTGGGCGCGGTGGATCATGAGCTCGGAGGCCCGCGCCATCTGGATTTCGTCGCCCGCCATTGCGATCACGCTGGCGGCACTCGCGGCCAGGCCGAGAACCTGGGTCATGACGCCCGCGGTGTGCTCGCGGAGCAAGTTGAAGATCGCCAGGCCGTCGAAGACATTCCCGCCCGGGCTGTTGAGGCGGACGGTCACGGGTCGATTGCCGATGGAACGTAGCGCGCCGGAAATGCGCGCCGGAGTGGTGCCGCCTTCACCGATGGAGTCGAATATCTCGATCACGCCGGTCTGAGCGTCGGCCGTGAAATGGGGATCGGCGAGCGACAAGGCCTTGATGACCAAGCCCTTCGGCTTTTTCGGGATTTCAACGGGAGAGAGCTTCACGGTCACCTTCGGTCAAAGCGCAACAGGCGCGGAAAACCGCGACCCGATTTTTAGAACTGCGCTTCGTGGCCGACGTCCGTCCTGCCCGAAGATGACGCACCGTGCGAGACGACTCCGTCGTGCTCGCGGCAATAGCGACGATTGCTGCATAGACCCACCGCCTCGCATCGTCAATGCAGTCGCGGCGTGTGCATGATACCGAGCTTTATGCGGAGCGCTTCAATGTGTGCCGCCATCTGCGCGCTGTGGAGCTTCGCTTCCTCGATCAGATAATCCCAAGCCTCGATGTCGACGGCGGGATGATCGCGGTTTTCGATCAGGAGTAGGATGCGCTCCGCAAGAGCTTCCTGGAACGCGAGGTAGCGCGTGAGCCTGGCGAGTGCCTCGCGCTGTTCTTCGGATTGCGACGTGATGCTTGTGGCATCCATGCGCCAGCGTTTGCTTCCTGAGCTCGACTGGTCAAGGCAACAATGAATTGCCGAACTCTGTGCTAGTAAATGAAACGTGTAGCGAAAACAGCCTCTAGGATGGCCGCACGGAGGCTTCGACGTCGTCGCCGTGGTTGAGTGCAAGGCGGGCCGCGCAATTCGCTGTACGCGAGGGAAACGATGCGATGCGACGGTTCTACGAAGGAATGCCCCCGGGGGATTCTGCCGGCCGGCGATGGTTGGATGAGCCCGGCCGACCCCACCACTGTATTTCGCGCTTCTGAAAATGCGAGGGCGACACCGGTTTTCCAGAGATGTGCTTGCGACTTTTCCCCCGCCTCTCCCCGAATGTCCGCTTTGCGCGCATCGCCTTTGACAAACCCAGCCCAGTAGGCGGGCTAAACTTGGGCTGGTTTCGGTTTCCGAAGCGCTGCGACCGCATAGGCCACCAGCGCCAAAACGGGAATTATGAGATTAGGCGCCGGGTCAGTAGCCATCCGAGTCGCAAGTTGGTTCTGGCCAAGCCAAAGGAACAAGATCGCGGCCACCGCCAAAGCTTCCATAGCTATTCTAGCCTTCGGCTTTTTGCTCGCTCCAAGGTTTCTTTTTTTGGCGGATCGGCAAGCCAGTCCTGCAAAGATCATAATAGGGCCAGCCACTAAGCCCCCTTGGTATTCCGGATTAGCGACCGATCCTGCGAATGACAGAACACCCAAGATAATGCTTGCGGTCGATCCCCAGTGCCTTCCGATATCCATCGTCACTTCCCCCATTTGCTAATGCTATCCTAGCAGCACTGGTTGTCCTGTTGGAAGCAGGTGGACGTCCGCTGTGGGTCAAGAGCGGTCATTGAGAACCTATGGTTTGTCGATCCACTAGCCCCGTTACCCGCTAAGGCCGATGCCGATGCCGTCGATGTAGACGGTTGCGTCCGGCACCCCCTACCGCCGAGCGTCTCCCGCTTCATCGCGCATGAGCATCACCTCAGCCGCGACGTGCTGTTCCATCCATTTACAGTTCACGAAACGAGGGCACGCCCGACGGTTGGCTATGGCGGCGATGGCGGGCATGACTTCGCGCTCGAAATCCATTCTTGCGACGCGCTCCAGCCTGGCGATGCCGCGGGCGACCGACCGCACGTCGGAATTGGTATCGGGCCGGACACCAAGCTCGATGAATACCCGTTCTGCTTTCCGCCTGGTCAGCGGGTCGTCTCTGAGTTGTTTGATTTCCTCGTCTTGATCTTCGTCGTCGCCCGTCGCTCGTGCACCGTAGCTGATCGTAAGACTCCGCGGCGGCCGATTATAGTTAGGCGGGTCGTTAGGTAGGTCTTTAAGAAGGTTGTCGGTCACTTTCGCCCGATGCTGGCGACTGTTTTGACCGATGTCGGATGCAGAAGTGACCGATGTGATGGCGGGACCACATCGGTCACTTCTGCCCGATGTGGCAGTTTCAGCATCGGTCACTTTCGCCCGATGTTTGAGCGCCTCGGGCAACTCGCCAGAGAGAGGTCGTCCGCCAAGCAGCGGCCAATAATGGGCAGGCTTTCGTTGATCCTTGTGACTGACGACAAGGAGCAAGCCGCATTGCTCGGCGCTCCGGATTGCACGTTGAACCGCGGTCACAGACATGGCCGTCCCGGCCGCGATGGTGCTGTGGCCGAACCAGCTAAAACCTTTCTCGCGGACGCTGGCATGGTCCGACACGAAGAACAGCACGTCAGACGCACCCTTGCGGAGGCCAGGGTGAGCGATGACGCCGCGGAACCAGCGACTCCAATTTTGCTGGAAAGGATCGCGCGGCCGTTTCGTTGCCCCAGGGTTCGGGCTATCAATGGTCTGTTCGCTTGCGGGCTGAACATGCTTCGCGTCCCCGTTCGCCGTGAGGGCGGCGGCGGGGCCGTTCTTCCGACCTGTCATCGCTAGTTTTTCCGGCTGTAGACCTGGGCGGCGTGAAGCATGACGGCTTCCAGCAATGCGAACATGCGGTTCGCCATTCCCCGGTTTTCGGGTTGCGCGGCGAGCGGCGTTATCCGGTCGCGCGCCAGCCTATGCAGAGCCGCTAGGGCGTCGTCCTGGTCTTCCCGCTCGGCGACGGCCGCGGCGATCGCCTGCTCTGCAATGGCGAGCGCGACGGTCGCAAAGGCCTGGGCCTCACCAACGGCGGCTTCAAGACGGCGGACCCGTTCTTCGAGCTGGACGCTCACGTGCGCTGTTCCGTAGGCTTGGGACCCGGCTTGCGGCGCTTCGAGATGCCACTGTCGGTGCTCCGACTTTTCTCTTTGTAGGCGTCAATATCGGCGCGCTCCCAGCGGGCCGACGATCCGATCATGATGGCGCGTGGGAATCGGCCTTGATCGCGCATCCGCCAGATCGTGAAGCGGCTGACATGAAGCTCGGCCGCGACCTCGTCGACCGTCAGAAGTTTGCGCGCCGGGTCGACATAGACCACGGGCCTCTTCTTGGTAAGGGATGCTTTTGGATCAACCACGTTACTCTCCGTTGCGGGTTACCGTGTGACCCTGCAACGGATTGCGACGGACGTGGGCGGACTTATTTTTTGGATTTGTCCGTTTTGCTCGGCGGAAGTTTTCGACGAAGACGCCGCTTCGCGCTCTCGATCATCGGCGCGTCGCATCGGGACGCGAGGTCCGCGATGACGTCGCCGCGGTGCTCGCCCTTGGCGATCCGTTCCTTGCCCTCGTCGATCAGCTTCTGGTCCGACTTGATCGTACGGCCGCGCTTCGCCGGGAGGAAGAGCCGCCCGACCGCTTCGATTTGCTCCGGGGACAACTCGTCGATGACATCCAAGTCCGCGGCGCGGCGCGGGTCTTTCGCGGCGATCTTGAAGCGCCGTTTCACCTCGGCCACTGCCGCCGGGTCGCGGCTCGCAAGCCGCTCGGAAAACGCCTTCGCATCGTCGATAATCGCGCGAATGACCTTTGCAGATATAGAGGCCTTTCGCTTCATGACGCCGCCGCCGCGAACGGGACGATATTCGTCTCGGCCTTGCCGTCGGCAAGGCCGAGGACGTACTTGGCCCAGGTGTCGAGCGCACGCCGCTTCTCGGGCGCATGGTCGAAGCGGTTATAGACGCTGGTGACCGCCGCGCCTTCGTGGACCTGGTGGCCCAGGACGCGGCCGATGGTGAAGCCGCTGAACCCATACTGACCGGCGAGGATCGTCGCGCCGCTCCGGCGAAAATCGTGCGGGCTTCCATGCGGCAAGCCGAACCGCTCGCAAAGCCGGGCGAGGGCGCGGGTCGGCCGCGTCTCGTCCAGCGGAGCATCGGGCTTGCCCGGGGCGGCGAAGATGAACTCCGCGCTCGCGCCAGGGAGCGCCGCGGCGGCGTCCAGGATAGCCAGGGCGGCATCGCTTAAGGGCTTCACGTCGGCGCGGCCGCCCTTCGCGCGCTCCCTGGGCACAGTCCAGGTGCCCGATTTCCGGTCGATCTCTTCCCAGCGCGCGCCGCATGCCTCGGCCCGGCGGCAAAGGGTGATGAGCGCGAATCGGGTCGCCAGGCTGGTTTGGGGTGCGAGCCGCGAGATTTGATCGTCATGGTCGTCGCCCTTCCGGTGCGGGACCGAATGTATCGTCAGTACACGCCATATTTCGGCGAGGGCGACCTCATCGAAGCGACGCTCTCGGCTCGTAAGGGCGAGGGGGTGGGCAAGGCCGCGGACGGGATTGTGCTCCAGCCGGTCCTCATGGACGGCGAAAGCGAAGATAGCGGACAGGGCCTCGCCGATCCTGGCGACGCTGGCGGCGGCCAGCTTGCCGCCGGACGCTAGGCCGTTCATGAAGCGTTTGATGTCTGACCGGCGGATTTCGGCGAAGCGGCGGTCGCCGAGCTCCTTCTTTATATAGCGAGCGAACAGGGCCCGCTCGGCTTTGAGGGTCACCGGCTTCTTAGGGCGCTTCCGGCCGCCATGTAGGCCAGCCGCCGCGGCGGGGAAGTAGGCCTCGGCTAAGTCGCTGACCGTCTCCCCGGTCCGGGCGCGCATTTTGGCCTCGGCGCGCTCCCCAGCGGGATCGGTGCCGTCGATGACCTCGCTCCGGAACTTTCCGGCCTCGGCCCTGGCCTTGGACAATGAGAGGCCGGGATATACCCCGAGTTGCATCCGGCGGCGCTTTCCGTCCGCGGCATAATACCGGAACTCGAAGACCCGGTCGCCCTCAGGGAAGACGCGGATGGACAGGCCCCGCGCGCCGGTGACCGACACCTCGAAAACCCTATCCTTAGGCCTGAGGCTGAGGACTTCCCGGTCAGTGCTGATTTGCTTTTCGCCCGGCATTGTCGTCTCCGCTGGCCTTATCGGGCGCCTCGGATTTTCCGTGGGGCCATGGTGGGGCCGAATTCACATTGCTTGCGGAAACACGTCGCCATACCCTGCTCACGTTATGCAAGGGGCATCAGGGCCTTGCGCCACGGTTGAAACACGCCGCTGACAAGGGAAACGGGACTTTCGAGCTTTACACCGATAGGGTCGGCGGTTCGAGCCCGTCACCGCCCACCATCATAAGCCGCGCGAAGGCGCGGCTTATGATGGTGCCCGAGCGGCGCTAGCGTCAGCGTAGCGCGCCGCGAGGGCGCGGCGCAGGTGGCGGCAGTCCCGCTCAATTCCCTGACTTTCCCGTCATTCGCCAAAGCCGTTGCGCGGGACTAGGCTCCCGCCAACGATAAGGAAACGCCGTTGCGCTTTTTGCCCGTGATCCTGCTTTGCGTCCTGGGGCTTGCCGCCTGCAGCGGGCGGGCGCCGCCGCCGCCCTGGATGCGCGCTGCCGAAAAGCCGCGTGACGAGAATTATCACGGCGGCAATGCCGGGATGATCCTGAAATACGATGCCAATCATGACGGCACCCTGACCCGCGACGAGCTGATCAAGGGGCTGAAGGCCGAGTTTGCCGTTCACGATACCAAGCACAATGGCTGTCTGGATCCCGAACAGGCCGGCGATATTAATCAGGGCCGTGTGGATGCCGACCAGTCCACCGCCACGCCGGTGATGGATTGGAACCAGGACGGCTGCATCGATTACACCGAATTTTCCGCCGCGCCTTATTCGCTGTTCGACCAGCTGGATGCCAATCACGATGGCAAGCTGGAACCCAAGGAATTGCAGCGCGGCGGCGCCGCCAAGCCCAAGGACCCAGACGCCGAGCCTGACGCCGCACCGCCCCCGGACGGCGACGGCGGCGAGCGTCGCCCTGGACGCCGCGGCGGTGGTGAAGGCGGCCCGCCGGGCGGACCCGGCGGCGGCACACCGTAAAGCAAGCCAACTGCTTGACAGGGCAGGGGTACGCCCGTACATCGGCCCCCTTCGCGCGTCGCCCGCAAGGGAACCGCTGCGGGGGCGTAGCTCAGTTGGTTAGAGTGTCGGCCTGTCACGCCGAAGGTCGCGGGTTCGAGCCCCGTCGCTCCCGCCATTTCTTCTCAGAAATGGCCCAGTTTTTAAGAACCGTTCGCAGATAGCGGGCGGGTATCCCACGGCTTTTCCGCCATGCGCCTTGTGTCGCGCAACCAACGGAATTTTCCTGTTTTTCTGCGGCGAATCTTCCTTTAAACCCGCGTTGCGCCGGGTCAGTGCCTGCCTATACTGCACCCGCGAAATAACACCGGTCCGGCTGTTGGGCGCCCAAAGCGCAAGGCCAAGGACCACGGGGCTTGGCGTATGGAAGATCTGCTGCTGGAGTATCTGCCGATCCTGATTTTCATCGGGCTGGCGGCTGTTCTGGGCGGCGTTCTGATCGTGGTGCCGCTGGTGATCGCGCCCAGCAAACCGGATCCTGAGAAATTGTCGGCTTACGAGTGCGGCTTCCCGGCCTTTGGCGATGCGCGCATGAAGTTCGACGTGCGGTTCTATCTCGTCGCCATCCTGTTCATCATCTTCGACCTGGAAGTGGCGTTCCTGTTTCCCTGGGCGGTTACCTTGACCGCCACCGGCGCCTTCGCCTTCTGGTCCATGATGGTGTTCCTGGGCGTGCTGACGGTCGGCTTCATCTATGAATGGAAGAAAGGGGCGCTCGAATGGGAGTGATCCTGAACCCCAATGGCACGGCGGCCCGCGCCGGTGTTGAAGGCGCCGCGGCGTCCATCACCGACAATGATCCCTATTTCAAGGCGCTGCAGGCCGAGATGGCCGACAAGGGCTTTCTGGTCACCAGCTCCGAAGCGCTGGTGAACTGGGCGCGTACCGGTTCGCTGATGTGGATGACCTTCGGCTTGGCTTGCTGCGCCGTGGAAATGATGCAGGCGTCCATGCCGCGTTATGACCTGGAGCGTTTCGGCATCGCGCCGCGCGCTTCGCCGCGCCAGAGCGATGTGATGATCGTCGCCGGCACCCTGACCAACAAGATGGCGCCCGCGCTGCGCAAGGTCTACGACCAGATGCCCGAGCCGCGCTATGTCATCAGCATGGGCAGCTGCGCCAATGGCGGCGGCTATTACCATTATTCCTATGCCGTGGTGCGCGGCTGCGACCGTATCGTGCCGGTGGACATTTATGTGCCCGGCTGCCCGCCCACCGCCGAGGCGCTGGTTTACGGCATCCTGTTGCTGCAGCGGAAAATCCGCCGCACCGGCACTATCGAGCGCTGACATGAGCGATCTGAACGCCCTTGGCGAAAGCATCAAGTCGGCGCTGGGCGGCGCGGTCACGGGCGTGACCCTGGTGCGCGGCGAACTGACCATCGAAGTGGCGGCGGGCAATATCCTGGCCACCATGGCGCATCTGAATGGCGCCGGCGATTTCAAGATCCTGGTGGATCTGTGCGGCGTGGACTGGCCGCAGCGCGCCAAGCGTTTTGACATCGTTTATCACCTGCTGTCGCTGACCAGGAATGTGCGTATCCGCGTCAAGACGCAGGTGGGTGAGGGCGAGAGCATTGCTTCCATCATCGGGGTGTATCCCGCCGCCGGCTGGTTCGAGCGCGAAGCCTTCGACATGTATGGCGTGCCCTTCGCCGATCATCCCGACATGCGCCGCATCCTGACCGATTACGGTTTTTCCGGTTATCCGCTGCGCAAGGACTTCCCGCTCACCGGCTATGTCGAGCTGCGCTATGACGACGAGCTCAAGCGCGTGGTCTATCAGCCGGTGCAGCTGGTGCAGGAATTCCGCGACTTCGATTTCATGAGCCCCTGGGAAGGCGCCCCCCATATCCTGCCGGGCGACGAGAAGGCCGCGCTGGCGCCGAACGCCACCTCCGGCGATCCGGGGAAAAAGCCATGACCACTGTTACCTTGGACGCCAAGGAAGGCCACATCTCCGACGATCCGCAGCTGACCATCAATTTCGGTCCGCAGCATCCGGCCGCGCATGGCGTGCTGCGCCTGGTGCTGGACCTGGACGGCGAAATCGTCACCCGCGTCGATCCGCATATCGGCCTGCTGCACCGGGGCACCGAGAAGCTGATCGAGCACAAGACTTACCTGCAGGCGATTCCGTACTTTGACCGCCTGGACTATGTCGCGCCGATGAACCAGGAGCATGCCTTCTGTCTGGCGATCGAAAAGCTGCTGGGTTTGGAAGTGCCCAAGCGCGGCCAGTATATCCGCGTGCTGTTCTCCGAGATCGGCCGCCTGCTCAACCATCTGCTCAACGTCACCACCCAGGCGATGGACGTTGGCGCGCTGACCCCGCCGCTGTGGGGCTTTGAAGAGCGCGAAAAGCTGATGGTGTTCTATGAGCGCATTTCCGGCTCGCGCATGCACGCCGCCTATTTCCGCGCCGGCGGCGTTCACCAGGACATGCCGCCGGGCCTGGCCGAGGATATCCTGAAGTTCTGCGATCACTTCGTCACCGTGCTGGACGATATCGAAGGCCTGCTGACCGAGAACCGCATCTTCAAGCAGCGCAATGTCGATATCGGCATCGTCACCCGCGCCGAAGCCGAAATGTGGGGCATGTCGGGCGTGATGCTGCGCTCGACCGGCGTGAAGTGGGACCTGCGCCGCAGCCAGCCCTATGAGTGCTACAACGAACTGGATTTCCAGGTCCCGGTCGGCAAGAACGGCGACAATTACGACCGCTATGTGATGCGCATGGAAGAGATGCGCGAATCCACCAAGATCATGCGCCAGTGCATCGAGAAGATGCCGGTGGGTCCGGTGGTCAGCGCCGACAACAAGGTCGTGCCGCCGCGCCGGGGCGAGATGAAGACCTCGATGGAAGCGCTGATCCATCACTTCAAGCTTTATACCGAAGGCTTCCATGTGCCCGCTGGCGAGTCTTACGCCGCGGTGGAAGCGCCCAAGGGCGAGTTCGGCGTCTATCTGGTGGCCGACGGCTCCAACAAGCCGTATCGCTGCAAGATCCGCGCGCCCAGCTTCTTGCATCTGCAGGCGATGGATTACATGTGCAAGGGCCATATGCTGGCCGACGTGTCCGCGATCCTGGGCAGCCTCGACATCGTGTTCGGCGAGGTGGACCGGTGAGAAACCTCGATGTCGCAAGCGCGCAGCTCGACGCCTACAACGCCCAGGACCTGGAGAAGTACGTTTCGTATTTCACCGAGGACTGCATCGTGTCGGGCCTGAACGGCACGCCGACCGAAACATCGCGCGAGGCCATCAAGGCGCGTTACGCCAAGGCCTTTGCCCAGTTCCCGCAGAACAAGGCCGAACTGAAGAACCGCATCGCTGTCGGCAACACCATCGTGGATCACGAACTGGTGATCCGCGCGCCCGGCGGCGAGCAGTTCGAGATCATCGCCATCTACACCTTCCGCGACGGGCTGATCGCCCGCGTCGATTTCGCAAAGTAGAACCATGTCGCTTCGCCGCCTCGCACCGCCGGACATGCAGCCTGCCAGCTTCGCTTTCAATGCGGAGAATACGGAATGGGCCAGGGCGACCATCGCCAAGTATCCGCCGGGCCGCCAGGCGTCCGCGGTGATCTCGCTGCTGTGGCGCGGCCAGGAACAAGAAGGCTGGGTCTCGCACCCGATGGTCGAGAGCATCGCCACCATGCTGTCCATGCCCTTCATCCGGGTGCTGGAAGTGGCGACCTTCTACACCATGTTCAACCTGCAGCCGGTGGGCACCCTGATCCAGGTCTGCACCACCACGCCCTGCTGGCTGCGCGGCTCCGACGCCGTGGTCGCCGCCTGCAAGAAGCATATCCACCCGCATGAAAAGACCCTGTCGGACGACGGCAAGTTTTCCTGGATGGAAGTGGAATGCCTGGGCGCCTGCGTGAACGCGCCGATGCTGCAGATCGGCAGCGACTTCTACGAAGACATTGACGGTCCCATCACCGAACAGATGATCGCGGACCTGCGCGCCGGCAAGGCGCTCAAGCCCGGCCCGCAGAATTCCCGCAAATCCTCGGAGCCGGAAGGCGGCGCCACCACCCTGACCGATGGCGCGCTGTATGACGGCTCGATCATCGGCAAGTACAAGGTCGCCGCGCCGCAGCCGGCCAATACCGACGCGGATGCCAAGGCGCCGACCAAGGCCGCCTCCGACCGCGAATCCCCCAAGCAGAAACCGCCGGGAGCGGCCACCTGATGCTCGCCGACAAGGATCGTATCTTCACCAATCTCTACGGTTTCCAGAGCCCCGGCCTGGAAGCCGCCAAGAAGCGCGGCCAGTGGGACAATACCAAGGCGATCCTGGAACTGGGTCCCGAAGGCATTGTCGACATCATGAAGAAGTCGGGCCTGCGAGGCCGCGGCGGCGCCGGTTTCCCGACCGGCCTGAAATGGTCCTTCATGCCCAAGGAAGTGAAGGAGCGTCCGCATTACCTGGTGGTCAATGCCGACGAGTCCGAGCCGGGCACCTGCAAGGACCGCGATATCCTGCGCCACGACCCGCACACGCTGATCGAAGGTTGCCTGGTCGCCAGCTTCGCGATGCGCGCCCATGCGTGTTACGTCTATCTGCGCGGCGAGTTCATCCGCGAGCGCGAGGCGCTGCAGCGCGCCGTCGATGAGGCCTATGCCGCCAAATTGATCGGCAAGAACAACATCCATGGCTGGGATTTCGACCTCTATGTCCATCACGGGGCAGGGGCCTATATCTGCGGCGAGGAAACCGCGCTCCTTGAATCCCTCGAAGGCAAAAAGGGCCAGCCGCGCCTGAAGCCCCCATTCCCGGCCAATGTCGGCCTGTATGGCTGCCCCACCACCGTCAACAATGTCGAAAGCATCGCGGTGGCGCCGACCATCATCCGCCGCGGCGCCGACTGGTTCGCGCGCCTAGGCCGTCCCAACAATACCGGCACCAAGGTGTTCTGCATCTCGGGCCATGTGAACAAGCCCTGCAATGTCGAAGAAGAGATGGGCATCCCGTTGCGCGAGCTGATCGAGAAGCATTGCGGCGGCGTGCGCGGCGGCTGGGACAATCTGCTGGCCGTCATTCCGGGTGGCGCGTCCGTGCCGCTGCTGCCCAAGTCGATCTGCGACGACGTGCTGATGGATTTCGACAGCCTGAAGGTCGTGCAGACGGGCCTTGGCACCGCCGCGGTGATCGTGATGGACAAGTCCACCGACGTGATCAAGGCGATCCAGCGGCTGTCCTATTTCTACAAGCATGAAAGCTGTGGCCAATGCACGCCGTGCCGCGAAGGCACCGGCTGGATGTGGCGCGTCATGACCCGCATGGTGAAGGGCGATGCCCGCGTGTCGGAAATCGATTTGCTGCAGGAAGTCTCCAAGGAAATCGAAGGCCACACCATCTGCGCCCTGGGCGATGCCGCGGCCTGGCCGATCCAGGGCCTGATCCGCCATTTCCGCCCCGAAATCGAAAAGCGCATCGCGGATTTCTCGCGCATGGCGGCGGAGTAGGACATGGCTACGCGCAAACTCATCGTCGACGGCAAGGAAATCGAAGCCGAAGAGACCATCACCCTGCTGCAGGCCTGTGAGCAGGCCGGCGCCGAGATCCCGCGCTTCTGCTATCACGAACGCCTGTCGGTGGCCGGTAACTGCCGCATGTGCTTGGTGGAATGGGTGGGCGCGCCCAAGCCGCAGGCGTCTTGCGCGCTGCAGGTCAAGGACATCTTCCCCAACAAGGACGGCACTCCGGCCAAGATCAATACCACCAGCCCTTACGCCCGCAAGGCGCGCGAAGGGGTGATGGAGTTCCTGCTGATCAACCATCCGCTGGATTGTCCGATCTGCGACCAGGGCGGCGAATGCGATCTTCAGGACCAGGCGATGGGCTATGGCCGCGCCGCGTTCCACCGCTTCAACGAGAACAAGCGCGCCGTCGAAGACAAGTATATGGGCCCGCTGGTCAAGACCATCATGACCCGCTGCATCCAGTGCACCCGCTGCGTGCGCTTCGCCACCGAAGTGGCCGGCGTGCCCGACCTGGGCGCGACGGGGCGCGGCGAGGACATGGAGATCACGACCTATCTGGAAAAGGCGTTCGCCTCCGAACTGTCGGGCAATGTGGTCGACCTGTGCCCGGTGGGCGCGCTGACCAGCAAGCCTTATGCCTTTAATGCCCGCCCGTGGGAGCTGCGCAAGACCGAAAGCGTGGACGTGATGGATGCGCAGGGCTGCAACATCCGCGTCGATACCCGCGGCCCGCAGGTGATGCGCGTGCTGCCGCGCTTGAACGAGGAAGTGAACGAGGAATGGATTTCCGACAAGGCGCGTCACGCCTGTGACGGGCTGGTGCGCCAGCGCCTGGACCGCCCGTATATCCGCGTTAACGGGAAGTTGAAGCCGGCAAGCTGGGCGGAAGCCTTTGCGGCCATCGCCGCCAAGGTAAAGGACACTTCGCCCGCCAAGATGGCCGCCATCGTCGGCGACCTGGCCGCAGCCGAAGAGATCAAGGCGCTGAAGGACCTGATGGGGAGCTTGCGCGTCACCAACCTGGATTGCCGCCAGGACGGTTCGAAGATTTCCGGCGGGCCGCGCCAGACCTACCTGTTCAATTCCACCATCGCCGGTGTCGAAGCCGCCGATGCGATCTTGCTGGTCGGCGCCAATCCGCGCTGGGACGCGCCGGTGCTGAACGCCCGCATCCGCAAGGCCTGGCTGGCCAGCGGCTTGAAGGTTGCCAATATCGGCCCGGCGGTCGATCTGACCTACCCGGCGCAGCAACTGGGCACCGACATTGCGGTGCTGGAACAGATTGCCAGCGGCAGCCACGCCTTTGCCAAGGTGCTGACCGACGCCAAGCGTCCGATGATCGTGCTGGGCTCCGGCGTGCTGACCCGCAAGGACGGCGCGGCGATCCTGAAGCTGGCGGCAAAAATCGCCGGCGACACCGGCATGATCGGCCCGGCCGGCACCCATGCCGAAGGCGGCTGGAACGGTTTCAATATCCTGCATACCGCGGCGTCGCGCGTCGCCGCGCTGGACCTGGGCTTCCTGCCGGGCCCCAACCACGATGGTAAGGGCGGACGTGACGTGGCCGGAATCGTGGACGGCGCCCAGAAGGGCGAGATCGACTTTATATATCTGCTGGGCGCCGACGAGATTGACCTGGCGCATCTGGGCCGCGCCTTCGTGGTCTATCAGGGCAGCCATGGCGATGCCGGCGCCCATCATGCCGACGTGATACTGCCGGGCGCCGCCTATACCGAGAAGGACGGCATCTATGTGAATTTTGAAGGCCGGGTGCAGCGTGGACGCCGCGCCGCCTTCCCGCCGGGTGAGGCCAAGGAAGACTGGGCCATCCTGCGTGCGTTGTCCGACGTGCTGGGCGTGCGCCTGCCGTATGACAACCGCGCGGCACTGGTGGCGGCGATCGAGAAGGACGTCACCCATTTCGCCACCCTGAACACCGCGCCGGTCCATGCCGATACCGCGGCCGCAACCTGGGGCGGCGTCGGCGAGAGCGGCGTTCTGGACATCGCGCCCGTGACGGCGGGAATCGAAGATTATTACCTGACCAATCCGGTCGCACGCGCCAGCGAGACCATGGCCAAGTGCAGCCAGGAACTGGTGCATGGCGCAACGAAGATGGCGGCGGAATAATGCTGTTCACCAACCTCTTCGCCAGCCTGGGCCTGAACCACTCCTTCGCGTGGGTCATCAGCCAGTTCTTGTCGATCCTGATCTTCGACGTGGTGCTGCTGGTATTGATCGCCTACCTGCTGCTGGCCGACCGCAAGATCTGGGCGGCGGTGCAGATGCGCCGCGGCCCTAACGTGGTGGGGCCCTTCGGCCTGCTGCAGACATTCGCCGACCTGTTCAAGTTCCTGTTCAAGGAAGTGATCATCCCGGCGGGCGCCAACAAGGTGATCTTCATGATCGCCCCGCTGATCACCGTCACCCTGGCATTTGCCGGCTGGGCGGTGGTGCCGTTGGCCGATCACTGGGTGGTGGCCGACATCAATGTCGGCATCCTGTACCTGTTCGCCATGTCGTCGCTGGGCGTCTACGGCATCATCATGGCGGGCTGGGCATCCAACTCGAAATATCCCTTCCTGTCGGCCCTGCGCGCCGCCGCGCAGATGGTTTCGTATGAAGTCTCCATCGGCTTTGTCATCATCACCGTGCTGCTGTTCGCCGGCTCGCTGAACCTGTCGGAGATCGTGCGGGCGCAGGCGGGCAACACGCTGTTTTCCTGGAACTGGTGCTCCATCCTGTTCCCCATGCTGCCGATCTTCTTTGTCTCGGCGCTGGCGGAAACCAACCGCCCGCCCTTCGATCTGGTGGAAGCCGAAAGCGAACTGGTGGCGGGTTTCTTCGTGGAATATTCCTCCACCCCGTTCCTGCTGTTCTTCCTGGGCGAGTACCTGTCCATCGTCCTGATGTGCGCCATGTGCTCCATCCTGTTCCTGGGCGGCTGGCTGTCGCCCATCAACATCTGGCCGCTGAACATTCCGGCGCTGGGCATTTTCTGGTTCCTGGCCAAGATCTGCTTCTTCTTCTTCATGTTCGCGATGGTGAAGGCCATGGTGCCGCGCTACCGCTATGACCAGCTGATGCGTCTGGGCTGGAAGGTCTTCCTGCCGACATCGCTGCTGTGGGTCGTGCTGACCGCGGCCTATGTCATGTTCGTCCGTCCGCACATTCATTTTCCGGGGTGGCTATGAGTTTCGACCGCACCGCGCGCCAGATCTTCTTCGTGGAGTTCATCAAGAGCTTCATGCTCTCGATGCGCTATTTCTTCGCGCCCAAGGCGACGTTGAACTATCCGTTCGAGAAGGGCCCGCTGTCGCCCCGCTTCCGCGGCGAACACGCACTGCGCCGCTATGCCAATGGCGAGGAACGCTGCATCGCTTGCAAGCTGTGCGAAGCGATCTGCCCCGCCCAGGCCATCACCATCGAGGCGGAGCCGCGCGATGACGGTTCGCGCCGCACCACCCGCTACGACATCGACATGGTGAAGTGCATCTATTGCGGCTTCTGCCAGGAAGCCTGCCCGGTGGACGCGATCGTGGAAGGACCGAACTTTGAATTCTCCACCGAGACGCGCGAAGAACTTTACTACAACAAGGACCGGCTGCTCGCGAACGGCGACCGCTGGGAACGGGAAATCGCCCGCAATCTGGAACTGGACGCGCCCTATCGTTAGGGGCAGGGAAAAGCATGTTTGAAGCGATAGCCTTCTACTTCTTTGCCGCCATCCTGATCGCATCCGCGGTCATGGTGATTGCTGCGCGCAACCCCGTGCATTCGGTGCTGTTTCTGATCCTGAGCTTCTTCAACGCCGCCGGCTTGTTCGTGCTGATGGGGGCGGAGTTCCTGGCCATGATCCTGATCGTGGTCTATGTCGGCGCCGTCGCCGTGCTGTTCCTGTTCGTGGTGATGATGCTGGACATCGACTTCGCCGAACTGAAGCGCGGCAGTCTGCAATATCTGCCCTTCGGCGCGCTGATGGGGCTGATCCTGGTGGCCGAACTGGTGATGGCCGGCAGCGTGTGGGTCCTGAAGCCCGCCATCGTCGCCGCCAAGGCCCATGCCACACCCGCCGGGCTGACCAACACCCAGGCACTGGGCCGCATCCTCTACACGGACTATGTCTATTACTTCCAGATCGCCGGCCTGGTGCTGCTGGTCGCCATGATCGGCGCCATCGTGCTGACCTTGCGGTCGCGCCCGGGCGTGCGCCGCCAGGTGATCAGCGTCCAGAATGCACGCACCGCCGCCATGGCGGTGGACATGCATGATCTCAAGCCGGGGGAGGGTGCCTGATGACCATCGGCTTGACCCAATATCTGACCGTCGCCGCCATCCTGTTCACCATCGGGGTGCTGGGCATTTTCCTGAACCGCAAGAACATCATCATCATCCTGATGTCGGTGGAACTGATCCTGCTGGCGGTGAACATCAACTTCGTCGCCTTCTCGACTTACCTGGGCGACCTGGTGGGGCAGGTGTTCGCGCTGTTCATCCTCACCGTGGCCGCCGCCGAGGCCGCCATCGGCCTTGCCATCCTGGTCGTCTATTTCCGCAACCGCGGCACCATCGCGGTTGAGGACGTCAATCTGATGAAGGGCTGAGATGTACTCGCTGATCGTCTTCCTGCCCGTTCTCGGTTCCGTCATTGCGGGGCTGTTCGGCCGCATCATCGGCGCCCGCGCCAGCGAGCTGGTGACCACGTGCTGCCTGTTTGCCGCCGCCGCGCTGTCTTGTGTCGCCTTCTACGACGTGGCCATCCAGGGCCACAGCTACATCATCCCCGTCCTGCCCTGGATCCATTCCGGCGCCTTTGCGGTGGACTGGACGGTGCGGATCGACACCATCACGGCGGTCATGCTGGTGGTGGTGACCGGCGTGTCATCGCTGGTGCACCTGTATTCCATCGGCTACATGCACGAAGATCCGCATCGCCCGCGCTTCTTCTCGTACCTGTCGCTGTTCACCTTCGCCATGCTGATGCTGGTGACCGCCAACAATTTCCTGCAGCTGTTCTTCGGCTGGGAAGGCGTGGGCCTGGCGTCCTATTTGCTGATCGGTTTCTGGTACACCCGCCCGTCGGCCAACGCCGCGGCCATGAAGGCCTTCATCGTCAACCGCGTCGGCGACTTCGGCTTTGCGCTGGGTATCTTCGGCATCTGGGCGGTGTTCGGCACATTGGACTTCGACAGCGTTTTTGCCGCCGCTCCGCACTTTGTGGGCAAGAGCTTTGAGTTCGCGGGCCATCATGTCGACATCCTGACCACGCTGTGCCTGCTGCTGTTCGTGGGCGCGATGGGCAAGTCGGCGCAGCTTGGCCTGCACACCTGGCTGCCGGACGCGATGGAAGGCCCGACCCCCGTTTCGGCGCTCATCCATGCCGCCACCATGGTGACGGCGGGCGTGTTCCTGGTCTGCCGCTGCTCGCCCATGTTCCAGCTGTCGCCCGTGGCGCTGGAGTTCGTGACTTTCATCGGGGCCACCACCGCTTTCTTCGCCGCTTCGGTCGGCCTGTTCCAGAACGACATCAAGCGGGTGATCGCCTATTCGACCTGCTCGCAGCTGGGCTACATGTTCGCCGCCGCCGGCGTGTCGGCCTACAACGCCGCCATGTTCCACCTTTTCACCCATGCCTTCTTCAAGGCGCTGTTGTTCCTCAGCGCCGGCGCGGTGATCCACTCGATGCATCACGAACAGGACATGCGGAAGATGGGCGGCCTGGCGCGCGCCATTCCCTTTACCTGGGCGATGATGCTGATCGGCAATCTGGCGCTGACTGGCGTGGGTATCCCGTATCTGGGCATCGGCCTGGCCGGATTCTATTCCAAGGACGCCATCATCAATTCGACCTTTGCCGCGCACACCAGCATCGGGACCTATGCCTTCACGCTGCTGATCGTCTCGGCCGGCATGACCAGCTTCTATTCCTGGCGCCAGTTCCTGATGACTTTCCATGGCCGCTATCGCGGCGCCGACATGGATCCGCACGAACAGCATCATGACGAAGAGCATGACGAGCCGCTGCGGGGCGAGGAAGATACCGGCCATTCCCAGACCCATCAGCATCATCTGCCCAAGCTGGAAGAGGTCCATGAATCGCCGCTGGTGATGCTGGTGCCGCTGGGCCTGCTGGCGCTGGGCGCGCTGTTTGCCGGCGCCGCCTTCTTCCACTTCTTCGTGGGCGAGGGCGCCCATGAATTCTGGCGCGCCTCGGTGTTCGTCGGCCACGGCGAGGAGGGCCATCTGCCCGTGTGGGTCGAGCTGGCGCCGCTGACCGTCACCATCATCGGCTTCCTGATCGCCTTCTATTATTACATCCTGCACCCTTCGCTGCCCAAGAAGCTCGCCGACCGCCGGGGCATGCTCTATCTGTTCCTGTACAACAAATGGTACTTCGACGAGCTGTATGACTTCCTGTTCGTGCGCCCGGCGCTCAAGCTCGGCCGCTTCCTGTGGAAGCGCGGCGACGGCACGGTGATCGACGGACTGGGCCCTGACGGCATCGCCGCCCGGGTGCTGGACACGGCGCGCGGCGCGGTGCGTCTGCAGACCGGCTACATCTATCATTATGCCCTGGCGATGCTGCTGGGCGTGGTGGCCCTGGTCACCTGGTTCAAGATCATGGGAGGTGCGCTGTGAGCCTTCCCATTCTCTCTCTTGTCACGTTCGTGCCGCTGCTCGGTGCGCTGGCCATCCTGGCTTTGCCCAAAGCCAACACGGCGCGCTGGATCGCGCTGGGCACCACCATCGTGGTGTTCGCACTGTCGCTGGTGATGTGGGCCGGGTTCGACAACGCCAATCCCGGCTTCCAGATGGTCGAGAAGGCCAACTGGCTGGGCGGCGGCATCTCCTATCACATGGGCGTGGACGGCATATCCATGCTGTTCGTGGTCCTGACCGCCGGCCTGATGCCCTTCTGCATCGCCGCCAGCTGGGAAAGCGTCGAGACCCGCGTCGCCGAATACATGATCGCCTTCCTGGTGCTGGAAACCATGATGATCGGCGTGTTCTGCGCCCTCGACCTGGTGCTGTTCTACGTGCTGTTCGAAGCCGGCCTGATCCCGATGTTCCTGATCATCGGCATCTGGGGCGGCAAGCGGCGCGTCTATGCCAGCTTCAAGTTCTTCCTCTACACCTTCATCGGCTCGGTGCTGATGCTGCTCGCGATCATGAGCATGTACTGGTACGCCGGCACCACCGACATCGCCGTGCTGCTGAACGGAGTGCATTTCCCTGTCGCGATGCAGACCTGGCTGTGGCTGGCTTTCTTCGCCAGCTTCGCGGTCAAGATGCCGATGTGGCCGGTCCATACCTGGCTGCCCGACGCGCATGTCGAAGCGCCCACCGCCGGTTCGGTGATCCTGGCCGGCATCCTGCTCAAGATGGGCGGTTACGGCTTCCTGCGCTTCTCGCTGCCGATGTTCCCGTCCGCGACCGAGATGTTCGCGCCTTTGGTGTTCACCATGAGCATCGTCGCCATCATCTACACCTCGCTGGTGGCGCTGGCGCAGGAGGACATGAAGAAGCTGATCGCCTATTCGTCCGTGGCGCATATGGGCTTTGTCACCCTGGGCATCTTCACCCTGACGCACCAGGGCGTGGAAGGGGGCATCTTCCAGATGCTCAGCCATGGCGTTGTGTCGGGCGCGCTGTTCCTCTGCGTCGGCGTTGTCTATGACCGCATGCACACCCGCGACATCGCCGCCTATGGCGGTCTGGTCAACCGCATGCCGCTTTATGCCGCCTTCTTCCTGGTGTTCACCCTGGCAAATGTCGGCCTGCCGGGCACCTCGGGCTTCATCGGCGAGTTCCTGACCATGATGGGCGCCTATCTGCACAATAGCTGGCTGGCGATCTTCTCGGCCACCGGCGTGATCCTGTCGGCGGCCTATGCGCTGTTCCTGTATCGCCGCATCATCTTCGGGTCGCTGGTCAAGCCCAGCCTGCAGACCATCCAGGACCTGAACGCGCGCGAGATCGCGCTGCTGGCGCCGCTGGTGGTGATCACCATCGCGCTGGGCTTCTATCCCAAGCCGGTGACCGACGTGACCACGCCGGCCGTGGCCAAGCTGATCGCTGACAATAAAACTGCACTGGCGATGGACCATGCCAACGGAGCGTTCGCGCGAGCGAGAGCGACCAAGGCAGAAGTCGTTGCCGAGTTGCACAAAGGAGCAGGCCGGTGAACCTTCAGGCCGATCTTCTCGTTCTTCTGCCCGAACTGATCCTGGCGATCGGCGCCATGGGCCTGCTGCTGTTCGGCGCCATCACTGGTGAGAAAAGCGCTGCTGCCGTCAGCTGGGGCGCCATCGCGCTTCTGGTCGCCGCCGGTGTCGCCACCGTCATGGGCCCGGACCATGCGAGCGCCTTCCACAACGCCTTCATCGCCGACGGGTTCTCGCGTTTCGCCAAGGTGTTGATCCTGGCCGGCGCGGCGCTGTCCATCCTGCTGGCGGACGAGTTCTTTTCCGAGATCCAGCTTTCGCGCTTTGAACTGCCGGTGATCATGCTGCTGGCGACCTTGGGCATGATGCTGATGGTGTCGTCCTCCAGCTTCCTGTCGCTCTATATGGGGCTGGAACTGCAGTCGCTTGCGCTGTACGTGCTGGCGGCCTTCAACCGCGATCACCTGCGCTCCACCGAAGCCGGCCTGAAGTATTTCGTGCTGGGCGCGCTGTCGTCCGGCATGCTGCTGTACGGCATTTCGCTGATCTATGGCTTTACCGGTAGCGTGGACTTCTCCGCCATCGCCGCGGTCACCCATGATGGTGCGCCCAGCCTGGGCGTGATCTTCGGCATCGTGTTCCTGATTTCGGGCCTGGCCTTCAAGGTCAGCGCCGTGCCGTTCCACATGTGGACACCAGACGTTTACGAAGGCGCGCCCACCCCGATCACCGCCTATTTCGCCACCGCCGCCAAGGTGGCGGCGCTGTGCCTGTTCCTGCGCGCGATCCTGACGCCGTTCCCCGACCTGATCCACCAGTGGCGCCAGATCATCGTCTTCATCTCGGTGCTGTCCATGGCGCTGGGCGCCTTTGCCGCCATCGGCCAGACCAACATCAAGCGCCTGATGGCCTACAGCTCCATTGGTCACATGGGCTATGCGCTGCTGGGCCTGGCGGCCGGCACCTCGTTGGGCGCGCGCGGCGTGCTGATTTACCTTGCCATCTATGTCTTCACCAACCTCGGCGCCTTTGCCTGCATCCAGGCGATGAAGCGGAACGGCAAGGCGGTGGAGAATATCTCCGACCTGGCCGGGCTGGCGCGCACCGACATCAAGCTGGCGGTGGTCTTCTCCATGCTGTTCCTCAGCCTGGCGGGCCTGCCGCCGCTGGCCGGCTTCTTCGCCAAGTTCTACGTCTTCCTTGCCGCCATCCAGGCGGGCCTCTTGATCCCCGCCGTGCTGGGCGTGCTCGCCAGCACCGTGGGCCTGGTCTACTACCTCAAGGTGGTGAAGGTGATGTTCTTCGATGAACCGGCGCCGGCTTTCGATGCCGTCAGCGGCCTTGGCTCGCGCGCCATCATGGTGCTGTCCGGTGTGGTCGCGCTGCTGTTCATCTTTGCCGCCTCGCCGGTGATCACGGCGGCGGACGCCGCCGCCAAGGCGCTGCTTCCTTGATTTCCTGGCCCCAGGGCTACCAAAAAATCCGGCACGGTGAACTGGATTCCACCAACAGCGAGGCGCAGCGCCTGGCTGCGTCCGGCGAAACCGGACCGGTGTGGATCATCGCCGACCGCCAGACCGCCGGCCGTGGCCGCCGGGGCCGGGTGTGGGAAACCAATCCCGGCAACCTCGCCACCACCCTGTTGCTGCGCTCCGATGCGCCGCCCGCCGTCATTGGGCAATCGTCCTTCGTGGCCGCGCTGGCGGCGGCCGAAATGGCGTCGCATTTCGCGCCAAACACCGACATCACCGTCAAATGGCCCAATGATGTGCTGGGCGAAGGCAAGAAGCTGGCGGGCCTGTTGCTGGAAGCCGGGCCAGGCTGGCTGGCAGTCGGCATCGGCGTTAATCTGGCCAGCGCACCCGAGCGTACCGAATTCCCCGCCACGTCCCTGGCGCAGCTGGGCATTGCAGCGCCAACATCCGACGAGGCGCTCACTGTCCTCGCCGCGCGCTTCGCCCATTGGTATGCTGCCTGGATGAGCGAGGGGTTTGAGACCATACGCGCCGCCTGGCTGGCGCGGGCTGGGGGACTGGGCGCGCCGATCCGCGCGCGGCTGCCCACCGAAACCCGTCACGGCGTATTCGAAGGCATCGATGCCTCGGGCGCGCTGCTCTTGAACGAACAAGGCAACGTGCGCGCCATCGCGGCGGGCGAGGTGTTCTTCTGATGCTGCTCGCCATCGACGCCGGCAATACCAACATCGTCTTTGCGCTGTACGAGTGCGAGAAGATGCGCGCCCAGTGGCGGGCGGTGACTCAGGTTTCGCGCACCGCCGATGAATATGCCGTCTGGCTGGGCCAGCTCCTGGCGCTGGAAGGCCTGTCCTTCGCCGACCTGGACGCCGCCATCATCGCCACGGTGGTGCCAGCGGTGCTGTTCGATTTGCGCGACATGTGCCGCAAGTATCTCAAGACCGAGCCGCTGCGGGTGGGCGATCCGGCGCTGGACCTGGGGCCGCGCCCCAACGTCGATCATCCCGAAACCGTGGGCGCCGACCGGCTGTGCAACACCGTGGCCGCCCACGCCACCTACAAGGGCGCGGTGATCGTGGTGGATTTCGGCACCGCCACCAATTTCGACATCGTGTCCGCGGACGGCGCCTTTGACGGCAGCGTGATCGCGCCGGGCGCCAACCTGTCGATCGAGGCGTTGCACCAGGCCGCTGCGCTGCTGCCGCGCGTCGCCATCAGCCGCGCGCAAAAGGTGATCGGCCGCGACACCGCCAGCTCCATGCAGTCCGGCGTATATTGGGGCTATGTCGGCCTGATCACCGGCCTGATCAACGGCATCAAGGCCGAGTACGGCAAGCCCATGACGGTGGTGGCGACCGGCGGCCTGTCGCACCTGTTCCGGCCCGACATTCCGGCCATCGAGCATATCGATCCGGACCTCACCATGCGCGGGCTGATGCTGATCCACGCACGAAACGCCCACAAGGCGGCAAAGGCGTAATGGATCGCATGACAAAGCAAGACGAACTGGTCTTCCTGCCCCTGGGCGGGTCGGGCGAGATCGGCATGAACTTCAACGCCTATGGCTTCGGGCCGGAGAATGACCGCAAATGGATCATCGTCGATTGCGGCGTGCTGTTCGGGCGCGAAGGCCATACGCCGGGTGTCGATCTCATCATGCCCGACATCCGCTATTTGGTGGAGCGGCGGGAAAATGTGCTGGCGATCATCGCCACCCATGCGCATGAGGATCATATCGGCGCCATCGCGCCCTTGTGGCCGTCGCTGCGCTGTCCGATCTACGCCACGCCATTCACCGCCCGCCTGATCACCGGCAAGCTGGACGAAGCGGGCCTTGCCTCGCGGGTCCAAGTCCATCACGTGCCGGTGGGCGGCAAGCTCAAGCTGGGCCCGTTCGAGCTGGATTTCATTTCCATCACCCATTCCATCCTGGAGCCCAACCTGCTGGCGATCCGCACGCCGCTGGGCGTGGTCGCGCACACCGGCGACTGGAAGATCGATCCCGATCCCATGCTGGGCGAATCCACCGACATCGAAGCGCTGGAGAAGCTGGGCAATGAAGGCGTGCTGGCGCTGGTGTGCGATTCCACCAATGCGCTGGTGGCCGGCAGCTCCGGCTCCGAAGCAAAAGTGCGCGAAACCCTGACCGAACTGATCGGCACGTTAAAGGGCCGGGTGGCGGTGACGGGCTTTGCCTCCAACGTGGCGCGGCTGGACACGGTGGCGCGCGCCGCCAAGGCGCATGGCCGCCGCGTGGCGCTGGTCGGCCGCTCGATGCAGAAGATGGTGTCCGCCGCGCGCGAGACCGGATATCTGAAAGACTTTCCCACCATCCTGGACGAGACCGAGGTCGCCGACATGCCGGCGCACAAGGTTCTGTACCTGTGCACCGGCAGCCAGGGCGAGCCGCGCGCGGCGCTGGCGCGCATCGCCCATGGCAGCCATCCCCATGTCAGCCTGAGCGAAGGCGATGCGGTGATCTTTTCCAGCCGCGTCATTCCCGGCAACGAGCTGGCCATTGCCGAGATCCAGAACGAGCTGGCGGGGCGCGGCATTGCCCTGCTGACCGCCGACGACCATGACGTGCATGTCTCGGGCCATCCCTGCCGCGACGAGCTGGCCCAGATGTATCGCTGGATCCGCCCCAGGCTGGCGCTGCCGGTGCATGGCGAGATGCGCCACCAGGTCAGCCACGCCAAGCTGGCGCGCGAGCTGCAGGTGCCGCAGGCGATGGTGCCCGAGAATGGCCAGATGTTCCGCCTGGCGCCGGGCCGCCCCGAACTGATCGACGAAGTCCCTTCGGGCCGCATCCACATGGATGGCCGCATCCTGGTGGCCGAAGGCGAGGGCCTGGCTAAGGATCGCCGCGCCATGGCCTTTGGCGGATTGCTGGTGGTCGCACTGGTGGTGGATCACAAGGGCCGCATCGCCGCCCCGCCGGTGGTGCTGGGCGAAGGCATGCCCGAGCCGGTGGAGGAAGCGGTGCTGAAGGCGGTGGAAGCCACCATCGACGGCAACCGCAGAAGCGACATCGACGACCTGACCGAGAATGTCCGCCGCGCCGCGCGGCGGGCGGCGCATGATGCCTGGGGCAAGAAGCCCATCACGCGGGTTTTGGTGAGCGAACTATGATGGCGGTGATGCTGCACTATGTCGTGCTGTTCAGCGCCTATGCGGTGCTGTGGTTCCTGTGCCTGTTCTGCCTGTTGCCGGTGGGACTGGGCGCCGAGCGCGACCCCGAAAGCGGCGCGCCGCTGAATCCGATGCTCTGGAAGAAGGCGAAGATCGCTACGGTGATCGCGGCGGTGATCTGGATCGTCTTCTACGCCGCCATCGGATTTCATTGGTTAGAGCTATAGTTAGACACTGGCTCCATAGCGCGCCCTGAGACGGGCCACATGGGATTTGACCTCTTCGTGGCGGTCCCAAAAATCCCAAAGTTCCGGATAAGACATTGCTTCGAACGCTGGCCCATCGGACCGGACGGCTTCGGAAAATCGCGCAATTTCTCCGCGGTGCTGTGCGAAAACGGGAAAGTCCGCGGGATTGGCCGGTTCCCAAAACAGGTACAGCAACGTAACTGGGCGCTCGGGGAATGTGTGCGACAGACCGAACGAATGTTTGACAAGTTGCGCCGCATCCAGCCAGCGGTAGCGGTCGGGGTCCTGCGTTAGTTTCTGCATCTCCGCGAACCATGTGCCGTTGCGCCGATGATCTCGAATTTCCCGGTCATACGCGGGTGCGAAGTTGGCAGCGTGGGGCGTCAGGTATTCCAAGCACTTGGATTCAATGGCGACGACGCCCTTCGGGCCTTCGGCGAGGACATCAAGATTGGGCGAGCGTCTGCCGGCAAGGCCGTGCGGGCATTTGCGTTCAAATTGGAGGTTGGTGAAGTTGCTCCCGCTCGGCAGTCTGAGGGAGGCGATACGAGTCTTAAACGGCGCGAAATTGTTGACGCCTAGCGCCGAAGAAGAGTGTGCTGCGCGAAACTTTCCTTCCATTTCATTGCCGTCGCCTTGGCGGAGGTCAGCCTCAAAGTCATTCAACATCACGCCTTCGATGAGGTTGTCGACTGCTTCATCGGCATAACCATTTTTGTCGAGGGTTATGTGCGGTGAGGTTGTAAGGAGATTTCTCGCCAAGGCAGCTTTGCAGGCCGAAAGCGGTGATGATGTTTTTCTCATGTGAATGCAGTTTTCACTGCGAAGGCTAGAGCAATTACCGCCACGCCAACACCAACTTCTCGCCAACGTCCCGTCAGCAGCTTTAGAACGACATAGGCGGCAAAGCCGATGCCGATGCCGCTCGCGATGGAGAAGGTGAAGGGGATGGCCAGCGCCGTGATGAGGGCGGGCAGGGCCTCGGTAACGTCGTCCCAGGCGATGTCTTTCAGTTCCTTGGCAAACAACCCTGCGACGAAGATTAGCGCCGGGGCGGTGGCGTAGGCCGGGACCGCGCCTGCCAGCGGCGCCAGAGCCACCGCGGCCACGAACAGCACCGCCACGGTGACAGCGACCAGCCCGGTGCGGCCGCTGACACCGGCAGCGCTTTCGATATAGGCGGTGACGGGCGAGGTCCCCAGTACCGCGCCGATCATGGTGCCGGTGGCGTCGCTGACCAGGGCGCGGCGGCCATTCTTCAACCGGCCATCCTTGATCAGCCCAGCCTGGTTGCCCACCGCCGTCAGGGTGCCGGACGTGTCCAGCAGGTCCAGCAGCAGGAATACCAGCACCACCGACACCAGCGCGCCGGTCGAAGTGCTGCCGGTGAAGTGTAGTTGCAGGAAGGTCGGCGCGATGGACGGCGGGGCCGCCGACAGCGCGGGCAGGGCGGTCAGGCCCAGTGCGATGCTGGCAAAGGTGGCGCCGATGATGCCGATCAGGACCGCGCCCGGCACCTTGCGCGCCCACAGCGCCGCGATCACCAGCAGGGCGGCCGCCGCGATCAGCGCCTTGGGATCGGCCAGGTTGCCCGGCTGCAGCAGGGTGGCGCTGCTGGCTTTTACCCAGCCGGCATTCTCAAACCCGATCAGGGCCAGGAAAAAACCGATGCCCGCGCCGATGGCGCGCTTCTGGCTTTGGGGAATGGTGTTGATCAGCCCTTCGCGCAGCGGCGAGGCGGAGATCGCGACGAACAGGATGCCGGAGATGAAAACGCAGCCCAGCGCCAGCCGCCAGTCGCCCGCCAGCAGCGGCACCACGGTGAAGGCGAAGTAGGCGTTCTGGCCCATGCCCGGCGCCAGCGCGACCGGCAGGTTGGCGTAGAGGCCCATCAGAAGCGTGGTCAGCGCGGCGGCTATTGCCGTGGCCATGAACACCGATCCGCGGTCCATGCCGGCGGCGCTCAGGATCTGCGGATTGACGAACAGGATGTACGCCATGGTGAAGAACACCGTGACGCCGGCCAGGATTTCGCTTTTGGCGGTGACGCCTTCGTCGCGAAGGCCGAACAGTCTTTCCAGCATCGTGCGCCCCCGCGCGACCCCACAAACGAAAAGGCCGGAAGCATGGCTTCCGGCCTGTAGCCCGCTTTCGCGGTAATTCTCCCCGAACTTGGCCGTTCTAATGCGGTCACGTTCTTTTATTGAGTGGTTTGATATAGTGCTTCGCAGGCGGAGTCACGACATTATTAGGTGTATTGCAATGCAACATACGCAATATAATTTCGTGGCGGTGATCCTGCTTTCGCTGGCGCTTCCTGCCGCCGCCGGAACCATCGCCAAGCCGCACCAGCCCGATCCCCTGCTGGATGGCGGCCCTACAAGCCCTTGCGCTGCCGGAACCGACTATGCCGCCGGAGCCGACGTCCAGGGCCGCAGGGTCGTGCCGGCCGATGTTGGGGCCAATGCGGTGCCGGTGCCCGGTTCCATCGCCATTCCGCTGGCCCAGAATGGTCACAGGAGCCGGGTGCGCCCGGGCATGGGCGACAGCGCCTATGTCAGCCTGGACGGCCGCAGGTTGGCGCCGCTGCTGAACCCGCCGCCCTGTCGTTAACCGAACTACCGGTTCTGCCGCATCCCGGGCCCGTCCCGGCTGTTAGAACATGGTTATGCGCGCCCTGCTTGCCGCCCTGATCCTGATCGCCGGTTGCGCGTCCGCGCAGGCGGCGCCCCACTTTGATCAACGATGGCGCATCACCAAGGATCATTGGGATGCCTCGGACGAGGCGGGCTATGGCGCCTTCATCACCGCGCTGGGGGATTCGGGCTGTTCTTCCTCCCAAAGCTGCCTGCGCGATCCGGCCAACCCGTACCGGGGCAGCGACGGGCGCTTCCTGGACATCGATGTGGACTGCGCCAAGCTGCCCTATCTGCTGCGCGCCTATTACGCCTGGAAGAACGGGCTGCCCTTTTCCTATGTCGATGGCGTGGCGGGCTCGCGCTTTGGCCATACTTCCAACCGCATCGTCAGCCGCGCCGGGATGATCGATCATGGCGGCGGCATCGATGGCGCAGCCGCCATCCGCACCCTGCTGGACAATGTCTATTCCGGCACCTTCCGCACCGATGCGGCGGGCGATGGCGCCATCCCGGCGGATTTCTATTCCCCGGCATTGCAGCCGGGCAGCATCCGCCCCGGCACGGTGATCTATGACACCAATGCCCATGTCGGCATCGTCTATCGCGTCGATGGTTCGGGGCGCATCTATTACATGGACGCCCATCCCGACTTCACCATCAGCCGCAGCGTCTATGGCCCGCAATTCGGCCAGAGCCCGCCATCGCTGGGCGGGGGCTTGAAGAACTGGCGGCCGCTGCAACTGCAAGGCGCGCATTGGGAGAATGGCGCGCTGGTGGGCGGGCGTTACGTGCTGGCGCGCAACAGCCAGATCGCGGATTTCTCGCTGGTCCAGTATTTCGGCACCGAGCGGGACGGGACCTGGCGCTACAAGGGCGCGCGGCTGGGCTATTACGAATATGCCCGCGTGGCGGTGTCGGGCGGCAAGACCGATTTCAACCCGGTCTATGAGTTGCAGGCCACCATGGGCACCCTGTGCAACGACCTGAACGACCGGGCGCAGGCGGTGAACCAGGCGGTGGCCAACGGCATCACGGCCAAGCTGCATCCCAGCGCGATCCCGGCCAACATCTATTCCAGCGACGACGGCGACTGGGAGGCCTATGCCACCCCAGCGCGCGATGCGCGGCTGCGCGCCGCCTTCGTCGCCTTCCGCCAGGAGCTCGGCAAGATGATCGGCCAGTGGCTGAACCGCGATGCCCGCGTGGTCTATGACGGGCTGGACCTGAAGCGCGACCTGCTGGCCGCCTATGACCGGGAAAGTGCGGCCTGCGCCATCACCATCTTGTCCAGCGACAAGCGCCCGGTGACGCTGAGCTTCGACGACATCTCGCACCGGCTGTTCGACATGTCGTTCGATCCGTACAACTGCGTGGAGTTGCGCTGGGGCGGCGACGGGATGGGGTGTCCCGACCAGGCCGGCAAGCGCCGCTATTATGCGATGGAAGCCCAGGCGCGGCGGGTGATCGATCCCGATACCGGCGCCGTGGCGGGGCCGGCCGATACCGACATCCGCGGCTTGATCCTGTCCATGCCGGCGCGCGCGCCCTGGGTGCAGCGCATGCCGGGCGAGACCCGCCAGTCCCTGCTGCCCTGATCTGGCGCATTTTAGGACGGGTCTTAAAGGGCCGGTAACCTGCCTGGCCCTAGCCTTGGTGCGCTATAAAACGCTGAGGGGCGTAAGGATGCTGCAGGACAGCTGGTGCTTTTACGAAGAACCTAGCCCCAAGAAGCGGATTTTCCATCCGCGCAGGCGATCGCTTATCGGTCCCATGCTGACCATCGCCGCCGCGCTTGCCGTGGTGTTCGAGGCGGTCAGCCGCTTCTAGTAGGCGCGTCCGATCAGAATTTCTTCCACACCCGGCCTGCCGGTGAAGAGGCAGGTTTCGAACGTCTCCGGCTGCTGCAGCGGCGCGTTGCGGATGGTGAGCTTCAGACCCTTCAGCTTGGTATCCACCGCATCCAGCTCGGCGCCGCCCGGCTTGGCCCATGAAACCTTCAGCCAGCCTTTGAACTCTTCGTCGCTGCCGGCGAAGTAATCTTCCACGCCCTTCCAGTCGGTGACACCGGTCTTGATGTTGCCGTCCAGCCGCGCCTTGGCTTCGGCATAAAGGCCATGCTGGATCTCGGCCAGAAGCTGCACGGCCTTTTCTTCCAGGAATTCCTGGCGGGGCAGGGCGATGGATTTGACCTTGTCGCCGTCGCGCAGCTGGTCGCGGCGCATATAGGTGACATTGCCGCCGGCGGCGTCGCGTGGGCCGATCTCGATGATGATGGGCGCGCCGCGACGAACCCAGTTCCAGCGCTTTTCCGCCGACTTGATCTTCTTGGTGTCCAGATGCGCGCGTATGGGTTGGCCAAAGACGCTGAGCTTGCGCAGCATCGCCACCAGGTCTTCGCAGTATTTCAGAACGTCGGCATCTTCCGGCTTGTCGCGCAGCATCGGGACAACCACGATCTGCTTTGGCGCGATGGCCGGCGGCAGGCGCAAACCGTCGTCATCGCCATGGGTCATGATTACCCCGCCGATCAGGCGGGTGGAAACACCCCAGCTTGTGGTGTTGCACAGGGTAACTGTTCCGGCATCGTCCTGGAACTTGATGCCCTGGGCTTCCGCGAAATGGGTGCCCAGGAAATGGCTGGTGCCGGCCTGCAGCGCCTTGCCGTCCTGCATCATGGCTTCGATGGAATAGGTGTTCACGGCGCCGGGGAAACGTTCATTCTCCGGCTTCTCGCCGGCGATCACCGGCATGGCCAGATAGTCCTCGGCAAAGCTGCGATAGACTTCCAGCATCTTCAGGGTTTCTTCCACCGCTTCGGCTTCGCTGGCATGGGCGGTATGGCCCTCCTGCCAGAGAAACTCGGTGGTGCGCAGGAACAGGCGCGGGCGCATTTCCCAGCGCACAACATTGGCCCACTGGTTGATCAGCAGCGGCAGGTCGCGGTGCGAGCGCACCCAGCGCGCAAAGGCATCGCCGATGATGGTTTCACTGGTGGGGCGCACCACCAGCGGTTCTTCCAGCTTGGCGTCCGGGTCGGGCTGCAGCTTGCCGTCGATGTTCTTCAGCCGGTGATGGGTGACGATCGCCATTTCCTTGGCGAAGCCTTCGACATGCTCGGCTTCCTTGGCGATGAAGGACAGCGGGATGAACATGGGGAAGTAGCAATTCTCGTGGCCAGTCGCCTTGATGCGGCGGTCCAGCTCCTGCTGGATCTGCTCCCACACGCCATAGCCCCAGGGCTTGATGACCATGGCGCCGCGCACCGGGCTGGTTTCGGCCATGTCGGCATCGCGCACCACCGCCTGGTACCAGTCGGCGAACCGGCTGCGGTTGATGTCGAGGGCGCGCTGCATGGGAAGCTCCGAAGGGAAAAGTTGAGCGTGTTTAGCCCGCCGGGCGGGCCCTGAACAGCAGGTAAGTGGCCGCGCCGGCAATCCCGAACAGGGCCATCAGCCCGGTCAGGGGCACCGGCGTGGTGGGGGTGACAAAGGCGCCCATAAGGGCCGAGGCCAGGGCGCCGCCGCCATACAGCAAGACCCCGATCAGGGCGGAGGCCATGCCCGCGGCATGTCCGAAATGGTGCATGGCCAGGCCCGATCCGGTGGCATTGATGGTGCCGATCATGGCGCAATAGACGAAGGTGAAGGGCAGCAGGCCCAGCAGCGCCCCCCAGCCGGTAAAGCCGAACGCCAGGGCCAGCACGCCGGCGGCCGCATTGGCGAGGAGGGCGGCGCAGAACAGGGGCTCGCCGGGATGGGTCTTGAGCCAGCGCGCGGCACTCTGGCTGAAAACGATCAGCCCGATGCCGTTCAGCACAAAGGTGAAGCCGAAATATTCCGGGCGCACATGGAAGATGTCGATCACCACATGCGGCCAGCCGGTGAGGAAGACAAACAGGCCCGCATTGGTCAGCATGGCCGGAATGATGAAGCGGAAGAACCGCCGGTCGCGCACGATGACCCAATAGTCCTTCAGCACATGCAACGGATGCAGCCGCCTGTCCGAGCCGGGATGGCTTTCGGGCAGCAGCCACCAGACAAAGCCCCAGGTCAGCGCCGCTGCGCCGACCTGCAGCCAGAACAGGCTGCGCCAGCCGGTCAGCGGCAACAGCCAGCCGCCGACAAAGGGCGCGAACAGCGGCGATACCGACAGGATCAGCAGCATCTGGGCGAAGATGCGCGCCGCCTGCTGCGGCGGGAACAGGTCGCGGACACAGGCCCGCGCCAGCACCGTGGGGACGCAACAGCCAATCGCCTGGACAAAGCGCGCGGCGTCCAGGGTGAGCGGGCCTTGCGCCAAAGCGCAGGCGGCCCCGCCCACGATGTAGAGCAGGAGCCCGATCAGGATGGGCCAGCGCCGCCCGAAGCGGTCGGACAGGGGGCCGATCATCACCTGGCCCACGCACAGGCCCAGGAAGAAGGCCGCCAGCGAATGTTCGATCTCGGCGATGGGGGTGCCGAATTCCCGCGCGATGGTGGGCAGCGCCGGCAAATACAGGTCGATGCCGATGGGGGTGAAGACCGTCAGGATGCCGAACAGGGCGATCAGTTCGATCCGCCGCAGGCCGGTGATTTCTGCGCGGATTGGGGACTCGGTCATGGAACCGGTATGGGGCGGGCAAAAGCGCCGTGCAAGGCTTTGTGACCCCGTTTGTAATGGACGGATTCGCGCAGGCACCGTAGGTTCGCCCCATGCCAGAATCGCACCGACCCAAAACCGGTATTTTCGCGCCTTTCGAGTGGATGATCGCCGCCCGCTACCTGCGCGCCAAGCGCCAGGAAAGCTTCATTTCGGTGATCTCGCTGTTTTCGCTGATCGGCATCGCGCTGGGCGTGGCCACCCTGATCATCGTGATGTCGGTGATGAACGGCTTCAAGGTGGAGCTGCTCAAAAGCATCCTGGGCCTGTCCGGCCATGTCACCATCCAGTCGCAGCTTGGCAACATGAGCGATTACGACGCGGTGACGGCGCGGGTGATGAAGGTGCCCGGCGTTGTGCGCGCCACGCCCGTGGTGGACGGACAGGTCATGGCCAGCCAGAACAACGCCAATCTGGGGGTGATCGTGCGCGGCATGCGCGCCAGCGATCTGGGAAAACTCGCGGTGGCCGAAAAGCTGCGCGCCGGATCGCTGGCCTATTTCGACGGCGATGACGCGGTGATCGTTGGCGCCGGTCTTGCCGCCAAGCTGGGCGTGCGGGTGAACGGAGAAATCACGCTGATCGCGCCCAAGGGCAATGTCACGCCGTTCGGCACCACGCCGCGGGTCAAGACCTATCACGTCATCAGCGTGTTCCGCATCGGCAACACGCTGTACGACAACAACTACATCTTCATGCCGCTGGGCGAGGCGCAGAATTATTTCGACCTTGGCGACAAGGTCAGCGGCGTCGAGGTGATGATCAACGATCCCGAAGCGGACCTGCCCATGCTGCCGGCGCTGGGCAAGGCGGCGGGCCCGATGATGCGCACCGTGCCGTGGCAGGACATCAACAGCGCCTTCTTCGAAGCCATCCAGGTCGAGAGCAATGTGATGTTCCTGATCCTGTCGCTCATCATCCTGGTGGCGGCGCTGAACATCGTGTCGGGCCTGATCATGCTGGTGAAGGACAAGTCGGCCGACATCGCCATCCTGCGCACCATGGGCGCCACCCGCGGCGCGGTGATGCGGATATTCTTCATTTCCGGCGCCAGCATCGGCGTGTCGGGCACGTTGATCGGCTTTGTCATCGGTGTGCTGTTTTGTGCCAATATCGAGAATATCCGCCAGGGCCTGAGCAAGCTGACCGGTACCACCCTGTTCGACCCCACCGTCTATTTCCTGTCGCGCATGCCGGCCGAAATGGCGCCCATGCAGGTCGCGTCGGTGGTGGTGATGGCGCTGGTGCTGACCTTCTTGGCCACGCTGTATCCTTCGTGGCGCGCCGCCAGGCTCGATCCGGTCGAGGCGCTTCGCTATGAGTGAAGTTCTCAGGCTGGATACCATCACCCGCCGCTACCGCGAGGGCGAGGGGCAGCTGGAAGTGTTCAGCGGTCTTTCCATGTCGCTGAAGGCGGGCGAGATCGTGGCGCTGGTCGGCCCCAGCGGCGCGGGCAAATCATCCCTGCTGCATATCGCGGGCCTGCTGGAAGCGCCCACCAGCGGCGAGATATTGATCGCCGGTGCCGCCACGTCGAAACTCAATGATGCCGAGCGCACCAAAATTCGCCGCGAGACCATCGGCTTTGTCTATCAGGCCCATCATCTGCTGCCGGAATTCGACGCGCTGGAAAATGTGGTGCTGCCGCAGATGATCGCGGGCAAGAGCCGCGCCGATGCGATGATCGAAGCCGCGCGCCTGCTGGGTGTGCTGGGGCTGGGCAAGCGGCTGACGCACCGGCCCTCGCAGCTGTCCGGCGGCGAACAGCAGCGTGTCGCCATCGCCCGCGCCCTGGCCAACAAGCCGCGCCTGCTTTTGGCCGACGAGCCGACCGGCAACCTGGATCCCAAGACCTCGGGCGGGGTGTTCGATGCGCTGATTGCGATCACGCGCAGTGAAGGGCTGGCGGCGCTCATTGCCACCCACAACTTCGAACTGGCGTCACGCATGGACAGGGCTTTGCTCCTGCATCAGGGCAAGCTCATCGAAGGTACCCAGCTGCCGCGTTAACGCGCGGTCCTTTTGCGTCGTGAGTTCGTCGCGCCATCGCTCGTGTACGCAGTACACGTCGCTCGTCGCTCGCCGCTCCTGCTCACGCCACAAAATTCCTCGCGCGTTCTACGGGTGTTGAGACGGCTGTTAACTTTTGAAGGCGTCAGAAGTTAACAGCGTCACTTTTCTCCGGAAAGAATGAAACTGATCCGTGTGCGGAGGCTTGTCTTTCGCATGACATATCAACGCGATCCCCGATATTGGACCGAAGCCGTGGCATATCGCGGCAATTCGATCACCTTTTGTTCTTGCGTTCCGAAAGGAACCAAAGTAGAACAAAGCCCAACCAAGCGGGAGAACGTGATCATGTGGGCCAAGGATGCAGCTGCGGGCGCGGGACTTATTCTTTTCATGGTGACGGCCTTTGTACTGGCCAGCGGCGCCCACGCCGTCCTGGGCCAAGCCGGCATCTGATCGCTGTGGATAGGGGCCGTCTGGCGCCCCATCCGGGGCGCGGGCAGGCGATACTGGGCTCCTGAATCCTGACCCCGGACTGTCCATGGCTTCCTTCGTCCATCTGCGCGTCAAGAGCGCCTATTCGCTGCTGGAGGGCGCGGTGCGCCCCAGCGAAATGGTCGAGCTGGCCCGCGACGCCGGGACCCCGGCGATGGCCGTCACCGACAATAACAACCTGTTCGGGGTCTTTGAGATTTCCGACACATTGGCCAAGGGTGGCATCCAGCCCATCGTGGGCGCACTGCTGTCGGTGGCAATCGCCGTCCGCAATCCCCTGCAGACCGGATCGCGCAAGAAGCCGCCCCATGTCGCCCTCCTGGTGCAGAACGAGACGGGCTACCAGAACCTCACCAAGCTTTTGTCCGCCGCCTATCTGGATGTGGAGGCCGGTGACTGGCCGCATGTGAAGGTGGAGAAACTGTTCGCCCATGCCGAGGGCCTGATCCTGCTGACCGGGGGGCCGGGCGGGGTGCTCAACCAGCCGATCGTGGAAGGCCAGCGCGATGCGGCCGACGCGATCCTGGAGAAATTCGCCGGCGCATTTGCCGGGCGGTTGTACATCGAATTGCAGCGCCATGGCCTGCCCGAAGAGCGCGCCGCCGAGGATGCGCTGCTGGATATGGCTTATACGCGCGGCCTGCCGATCGTCGCCACCAATGATGTGCATTTCGGCAAGGCCAAGATGTACGAGGCCCATGATGCGCTGCTGTGCATCGCCGATGGCGCCTTTGTCAGCCAGGATGACCGGCGCCGGTTGACCCGCGAGCATCGCTTCAAGACCGCATCGGAAATGCAGGTCCAGTTCTCCGACCTGCCCGAAGCGATCGAGAACACGGTCGAGATCGCGCGCCGCTGCGCCTTCCGGCCGATGAAGCGCAAGCCGATCCTGCCGGTGTTCGTGCCGGAGTCCGGCAAGACCGCGGAAGAGGAATTGAGGGCACAGGCCGTGGACGGGCTGGAGCGCCGCCTGTCCGTGTCCAAGCTGTTCGCGGAGCGCAAGGTCTACGATGAGCGGCTGGACTATGAGCTGGGCATCATCAACCGCATGGGCTTTCCCGGCTACTTCCTGATCGTGTCCGATTTCATGAAGTGGACGCGCGGGCAGGGCATCCCGGTCGGCGTACGTGGTTCGGGCGCGTCGTCACTGGTCGCCTGGGCGCTGGACATCACCAACCTGGACCCGCTGCGCTTCGGACTGTTCTTCGAGCGTTTTCTCAACCCCGAACGCCTGTCCATGCCCGACTTCGATATCGATTTCTGCCAGGAGCGGCGCGACGAAGTCGTGCGCTATGTGCGCGGCAAATATGGCCATGACCGGGTGGCGCAGATCATGGCGCTGGGAAGCTTGCAGGCGCGCGCCGCGGTGCGCGATGCCGGCCGCGTGCTGCAGATGCCGCTGGGCCTGGTGGACCGCATCGCCAAGCTGATCCCCAATCCGCCCGGCAAGTCCATTTCGCTGAAGGAGGCGGTTGAAAGCGAGCCGCGCCTGCAGCAGATCGCCGAGCAGGAACCCATCGCCCAGCGCCTGTTCGAGATCACCGAGAAGATCGAGGGCCTGTATCGCCACGCCTCCACCCATCCCGCCGGCGTGGTGATCGGCGACCGGCCGCTGGACGAAATCCTGCCGCTGTACCGCGATCCGCGCTCCGACATGCCGGTGACCCAGTTCGACTATGAGGATGCCGAAAAGGCCGGGCTGGTGAAGTTCGACTTTCTGGGCCTGAAAACCCTGACCGTCATCGCCAAGGCCGAAGAACTTCTGAAGAAGCGCGGCGTCGCGCTCCACACCCAGACCATTGATTTCGACGATACCACCACCTTCGAAATGCTGGCCCATGGCGACAGCGTCGGCGTGTTCCAGATGGAAGGCGCCGGCATGCGCGACCTGCTGCGCAAGATGAAGCCGAACCACATCAACGATCTTGTGGCGCTTGTGGCGCTGTATCGCCCCGGCCCGATGGATTCCATCCCGACCTATATCGCGCGCAAGAACGGCAAGGAGTTGGTGGAGTATCTCCATCCCACCCTGGAACCGATCCTCAGCGAAACCTATGGCGTGATGACCTATCAGGACGATGTCATGCGCATCGCCCGGGAATTGGCCGGCTATACCATGGGCGAGGCCGACATCCTGCGCCGCGCCATGGGCAAGAAGATTCCCGCCGAAATGATTCCGCAGCGGGAAAAATTCATGAAGGGCGCGGCCGAACGCGGCATCGCCCGGAACGTCGCCGAGACCATCTTCGAGCAGGCCGAAAAGTTCGCCGGTTACGGCTTCAACAAGGGCCATGCCGCCGCTTACGCCCAGGTCGCCTATCAGACCGCTTTCCTGAAGGCGAATTACCCAGTCGAATTCCTCGCCGCATCCATGACATTGGATATCGGCAACACCGACCGGCTGAACATTTTCCGCCAGGAAGCGCAGCGGCTGGGCGTGACCATCGCGCCGCCCGACATCAATCGCAGCGAAGCGGTGTTCACCTGCGATGCGGCGGCCAACACGGTGTTCTATGCGCTGGCGGCGGTGAAGGGCGTGGGCAAGCAGGCGATGGACCATGTGGTCGAAGCCCGCATCGCCGGTGGCAAGTTCAAGTCGCTGTCGGATTTCGCCCGCCGGGTCGATCCACGGCTGGTCAACAAGCGCGCCTTCGAAAATCTGGCGCGGGCCGGCGCCTTCGACAGCCTCAATCCCAACCGCCGCCAGGTGGTGGACAATTCCGACCGGGTGCTGGGCGGGGCGCAGGCCGCGCAGCGCGAGCGCGAAAGCGGGCAGGTTTCCATGTTTGGTGGCGATGGCCCGTCCGAAGACCTGCGCCTGCAGGCGATGCCCGACTGGCCGGTGCATGAGCGGCTGGGCGAGGAATTCTCCGCCATGGGCTTTTACCTTTCGGGCCATCCGCTGGATGCCTACGGTCCCGCGCTGAAGCGTCTGGGCGCCTCGACCTATGCGGCGCTGCTGGAAGACCGCCGCCGCGCCGGCTTCAAGGCCAAGATCGCCGGCACGTTGATCAAGAAGAGCGAGCGGCGCGGCCGCAACGACCAGAGCTATGCCTTCGTCTCTTTCTCCGACCCCACCGGCATGTTCGAGATCATGCTGTTTCCCGAAGTGCTGGCGGCCAGCCGCCCGCTGCTGGAAGCGGGCAAGTCGCTGCTGATAACAGCCAGCGCGGAATGGGACGGCGACGAACTGAAGCTGCGCGCCGCCTCGATCATCGATCTGGATGCCGCCGCCGCCCAGGCGGGCGAGGGCATGGTGGTCCGGTTGTCGGACGCGTCCTCGCTGGGCGCGCTGGCGGCCGAACTGAGCCAGGCCGGCAAGGGTCTGGTGAACATCGTGGTGCCGGGCGGCAATGGCGAGGAAGTGGAGATTGAACTGAAAAAACGCATCGCGGTGACCGCGACCTTGCGCAGCCGCATTGCAGCCTTGCCCGGCGTGGCGATGGTGGAAGCGGTCTAGAGTTTGGGGATGGCGCCTTCGAGGCGCGCCAGCGCATCGGACAGTTTTGCGGTGTCCTGCGCGAAGCAGATGCGCACATAGGAATCGTCGCGCACATCGCCCAGGCTGAAGGCCCAACCCGGCGAGACACCGACCTTGTCGTTGCGCACCATGTCCTGGCAGAAACCCAGGCTGTCTTTCAGGCCATCGACATGCAGGAAGCCGTAAAAGGCGCCGTCGGGCTTGAACCAGCGTACGCGGTTCTGGCGGCCGATCCATTGCTCGACCACGTCGCGCCCGGCGCGGCAGCGCTCCAGCAAGGTGCCGCGAAAGGCATCGCCTTCGGGCGACAGGGCCGCCAGCGCGCCATATTGGACGAAGTGGGTGGCGCCGGTGTTGTTGCACTGGGCCATGGCGGCGGCGGCCGGCTCCACGCTTTTGGGATGCACCAGCCAGCCGATGCGCCAGCCGGTCATCGCCCAGGGCTTGGAGAAGCTGTTGATGGCGAACACCGCGTCTTCGTCATCGGCGATGGACAGGAAGGACGGCGCGTGCGCGGCGCCGTCGAACACCAACGTGCCATAGACTTCGTCGGCGATGATGGCGATGCCGCGTTCGCGCGTGAAGTCCAAAATCTTTTTCTGCTCGTCCGCCGTCAGCATCCAGCCAGTGGGATTGCCGGGAGATGCGATGAACATCGCCTTGGTCCGCGCATCACAGGCATCGAACAGCTTGTCGAGATCCAGGTGCCAGCGGCCGGCGGTCCAGTCCTCGTCCAGCCGCACCAGCCGGGGCTCGGCGCCCACCACCCTGGCGGCCTGGAAGATGTTGGGCCAGATGGGCGAGACGATCACGACATTGTCGCCGCCCTCGCACACCATCTGCAGCGCCGTCACCACGGCCAGCATGGCGGCGCCCGGAATGGTGATGCGCTCTATCCCGATGTCGGCGCCGATGGTGCGCTTGTGGAAATCGCGGATCGCTTCGCGCAGGGGCAGGATGCCGCGCGCGTTGGTATAGAAAGTGCGGCCGTCTTCCAGCGCCTTGGCGGCGGCCTGGCGGATGAAGGGCGGGGTGACCAGGTCGGTCTCCCCGAACCACAGCGGCAAGATGTCGGGATTGCCAAGTCCCAGCGCGGTCACCTTGGTGATGCCGCTGGGCTCCAGCGCGGCGATTGCGGGACGGATGGGGCTTTTGCGAGTCATGGCGTCGTCAATATCACCGAAATGTTTCCTGACCCATAATGCGGCATGGATTCGCTGCCTCCAGCCCTGAAACGGCATTGGCCCCTTGCGGGGATCGCAATGCTGATGGGGTTGTATGGCTGGGCGCTGGTATGGGCCACGGGCAGCGGCCATGACGGCCTGATCGGCCCGCGTTACAACGCGCTGGGCGCGGACTGGGTGATCTTCCAGGCGGCGGCGCGCGCTTTCTTCACTGGCGACCTTGGCCATATTTACAACCAGGCCTGGATTACCAGCGCGACGAACAGCCAGTTCGCATACTGGCTGTCCGAGCCTTTGCCCTTTCCGCTGTTTCCCTATCCGCCGGTTTTCCTGCTGCTGGTGTTGCCCTTCGCCAAGCTGTCGGCCGGCATCTCGCTGCTGCTGAGCCAGTTGGCGCAATTCGCCGCCCTGGCCTGGGCAATCCGCAAGCTGGCGCCGGACAAATCGTATTGGTTTTTTCTGGTGGGTTCGTTGCTGGCGCCCGCCGCGGCCAACAATGTGCTGGCCGGCTCCAATGCCGTTCTGGTGGCGGCGCTGATCGTGGCCGGCGTGGCGCTGCTGCAGACAAAGCCATTGCTGGCGGGTGCGCTGCTGGGGGTGGTGATCTTCAAGCCGCAATTCTTTGTGCTGTTGCCGCTGGCATTGCTGGCGGCGCGGCAGGGCAGGGCGCTGATGGGCATGACGGCCAGCGCCGTCGGGCTGACCTTGCTCAGTGCCGCACTGTTCGGCCCGTCGCTGTGGCTGGACTGGTTCAATGTCTATCTGCACCCGCAAGCCGCGGCCGGCGTGAACGGCACCGACTGGGGCCATAGCTGGGATGAGAGTGTCTCGACCTGCCTTATGCTGCTGGGCGTGCCCAAGACGTTGGCGACGGCGGCGCAGGGGGGGGCCATGCTGATCGCCGCCGCCGCTGTCTGGCGCGCCCTCGCCGTCGGCCACGCGGCCCGGCTGGCGGTGCTGCTGTGCGCCGCGCTTTTGGCCAGCCCCCATGTCTCCAATTATGACCTGATCCTGCTGGCTATCGCCGCCCTTTGGTGGGTTCAGGCGCTGCCGCAAGGTTCCCGGCCCCTGGCTCTGATCCTGCCCTTGGCGGCCTGGCTGGCCCCCCTCTACAACCCGCCCCGGGCCATGCCGCTCGGCCTGATCACGCCTTTGGTGATTTTGGCGCTTCTGGTGGGCTTTTTGGGCCTGTTGGGGACCCAAAAACCCTTGCCAGCCAAGGGCTAACTTCCTATAAGCCCGCCATCTCGCATGCGCGGGTGGCTTTCGGCGGGTGTTCCGCTGTCGCCGTCCGGTGTTCCCTCAGGGGGATAACCCGCGCATCTGGCCAACCGGTAAAGGAGACTGATCTATGGCTTTGCCAGAATTTTCCATGCGCCAACTGCTCGAGTCCGGCGCTCACTTCGGTCATCGCCAGCAGCGCTGGAATCCGAAGATGGCGCCGTTCATCTATGGGCAGCGCAATGACATCCACATTCTCGACCTGACCCAGACGGTGCCCTTGCTGCATCGCGCGCTGGTCACCCTGCGCGAAACCGCCGCCGGCGGCGGACGCATCCTGTTCGTGGGCACCAAGCGCCAGGCGTCCGAGCCGATCGCTGCGGCCGCCAAGCGCTGCGCCCAGTATTACGTGAACCATCGCTGGCTGGGCGGCACGCTCACCAACTGGCAGACTATCTCCCATTCGATCAAGCGCCTGCGCACCATCGAAGAGACCCTGACCAGCGCCGGCGAATCCGGCCTGACCAAGAAGGAACTGCTGGGCTTGCTGCGTGAGCAGGACAAGCTGGAACGCAGCCTCGGCGGCATCAAGGAAATGGGCGGCGTGCCGAACCTGCTGTTCGTCATCGACACCAACAAGGAAGCCATCGCCATCGCCGAAGCCAAGAAGCTGGGCATCCCGGTCATGGCCGTGCTGGATTCCAACTCTGATCCGGATGGCATCGCGTTCCCGATTCCGGGCAATGACGACGCCGCCCGTGCCATCGCGCTGTATTGCGACCTGGCGGCCCGTGCGGTGATCGACGGCCTGGGCCAGGGTGCGACCGATGCCGGCGTGGACCTGGGCGCGGCCGAAGACATCGTCGATGCCGGCCCGCAGCCGGTCGAAGCCGAACCGGCGACTGCTTAACTTTCACACGACCCTTGCCCGCGCGCGCCCCAAAGGCGCCCGCGGGCCTGAATGGAGACTGCAATGTCGAACATCACCGCTTCCATGGTGAAGGACCTGCGCGACAAGACCGGCGCGGGCATGATGGACTGCAAGAATGCCCTGACCGAAAACAATGGGGACATGGAAGCGGCCATCGACTGGCTGCGCAAGAAGGGCATTTCCAAGGCCGCCAAGAAGGCTGGCCGCGCCGCCGCCGAAGGCCTGGTGGGTGTCGCCGTGGACGCCAATACCGGCGTGCTGCTGGAAGTGAACGCGGAAACCGACTTCGTCGCCAAGAATGACGAGTTCAAGACCTTCGTGAAGGACGCTTCCAAGCTGGCGCTGAAGGAAGGCGGCAACCTGGAAAAGCTGCTGGCGCACCCGATGGGTTCGTCCAATGTGCAGCAGACGCTGACCGAACTGGTCGCCAAGATCGGCGAGAACATGTCGGTGCGCCGCGCCGCCGCCTTGTCGGTCAATCCCGGCGTGGTCGCCGCCTATGTGCACAACGCCTCCTCCCCCGAGCTGGGCAATATCGGCGTGCTGGTGGGCCTGAAGTCCACCGCCGACAAGGACAAGCTGTCGGCCCTGGCCAAGCAGCTGGCCATGCATGTCGCGGCCGCCGCCCCGCTGGCGCTGACCAAGGAGCATCTCGACAAGGCGGTCGTCGAACGCGAATACAATGTCCAGAAGGACATCGCGCTGCAGTCGGGCAAGCCCGAAGCCGTCGTCGAAAAGATGATGGAAGGCCGCATGCGCAAGTACTACGAAGAAGTGGTGCTGCTGCAGCAGATCTACATGCTGGACGGCGAGACCCCGATCGCCAAGCTGATCGAGAAGGCGTCCAAGGATCTGGGCGCCCCGGTCGAGATCGAAGGCTTTGTCCGCTTCAAGGTGGGCGAGGGCATCGAGAAGGCCGACGCCGACTTCGCCGACGAAGTCGCCCAGATGGCAGGCACCCGCTAATCGGAAGGTTCAACATTATGCCGTCAGCGCCAAAATACCGCCGGATCCTGCTCAAGGTTTCCGGCGAGGCGTTGATGGGGAGCGACGCCTTCGGCATCAACATCGATGTGGTCGACCGTATCGCCCGCGATGTGAAGGAAGCCCACGAAGCCGGCACCGAAATCTGCATGGTGGTGGGCGGCGGCAATATCTTCCGGGGCCTGGCCGGGTCGGCCAAGGGCATCGACCGTTCCACCGCCGATTACATGGGCATGCTGGCCACGGTGATGAACGCCCTGGCGTTGCAGGCGGGCATGGAGCGGGTCGGGCTTACCTCCCGCGTCCAGTCGGCCATCGCCATGAACAATGTCTGTGAACCCTATGTCCGCCGCCGGGCCATCCGGCACATGGAAAAGGGCCGGGTGGTGATCTTCGGGGCCGGGACCGGCAACCCCTTCTTCACCACGGACACGGCAGCGGCCTTGCGGGCAGCCGAAATGTCCTGCGACGCCATGCTCAAGGCCACCCAGGTGGACGGGGTCTATAGCGCCGATCCCAAGAAGTTCCCGGACGCCAAGCGATACGATTCTTTGAGTTATCACGAGGTGTTAGCCCAGAATCTTCAGGTTATGGATGCGGCGGCGATCTCGCTTTCGCGCGAAAATCGCATCCCGATCCTGGTGTTTGCCCTGTCCGAGCCCGGCGCCCTGGCCAAGGTGCTGCGCGGCGAAGGCCGGGCAACCATTATCGAAGAAAAATGAAGCGGGGCCGGGGTCTTAGGGTAATCTGACTCAATAGCGTTTTTGGGGGGACGGAGCGACGACATGGCTGATGCCTACAACAAGGACGAACTGGACCGCCGCATGAACGGCGCCATCGGTACCCTCAAGACCGAATTGTCGGGCCTGCGCACCGGCCGCGCCAGCGCGGCCCTGCTCGATCCGGTCAAGGTCGAGGCCTATGGCAACTCTGTGCCGATCAGCCAGGTCGGCTCCATCGGCACGCCCGAAGCCCGCATGATCACTGTGCAGGTGTGGGACAAGAGCCTGGCCAAGGCGGTGGACAAGGCGATCCGCGATGCCGGCCTGGGCCTGAACCCGCAGATGGACGGCCAGCTGCTGCGCATCCCGCTGCCGGAACTGAACCAGGAACGCCGCAAGGAACTTTCCAAGCTGGCCGCGAAATATGCCGAAGCCGCCCGCATCGCGGTGCGCAATGTGCGCCGCGACGGCAATGACCTGCTCAAGAAGCTGGAGAAGGACGGCAAGATCAGCCAGGACGACCAGCACACCAAGGCCGATGAGCTGCAGAAACTTACCGACGACCATATAAAAACCATCGATGCCGCGCTCCATAACAAGGAGCAGGAAATCATGCAGGTCTGACCAGAGTGCCGGAGAAAACGCCCTCGCACCTTCCCAAGCATGTCGCCATCATCATGGACGGCAATGGACGCTGGGCGAAGAAGCGCTACCTGCCGCGCGAGGCCGGGCATTATGCCGGGATGAGCGCGGTGCGTGAGACGGTGCGCGCCGGCTGCGACATGGGGCTGGAGAACCTGACCCTGTTCGCTTTCTCCTCCGAGAACTGGAAGCGTCCCAAGACCGAAGTGGGCGCGCTGATGGGCCTGTTCCGCGCCTATTTTCGCAGCGACATGGACGAGCTGGTCGAGCGTAACGTCCGCATGCGGATCATCGGCCATCGCGGCCGCGTCGCCTCCGACATCCAGCAGATGATCCAGGATTCGGAAAGCCGCACGGCGAAGAATACCGGCATGAACCTGACCTTCGCCTTCGATTATGGCGGCAAGGAAGAGATCGTCGCCGCCGTGCAGGAACTGGCGCGCGCCGCCAAGGACGGGCGGTTGGACCCTGAAACCATCACTCCCGAACTGTTCGCCTCGCGCCTGTTCACCAGCGCGCTGCCCGAACCGGACCTGGTGATCCGCACCAGCGGCGAGCACCGGCTGTCCAACTTCCTGCTCTGGCAGTCGGCCTATGCCGAGCTTCTGTTCCTCGACACGCTGTGGCCGGATTTCGACCGCGCCGCCCTGACCGCGGCGCTGGAGCAGTTTGCCGCCCGCGACCGCCGCTTCGGCGCGCTGGATTCGGAAGCCGTGGCGTGATCATGACGCAGTCCCATCCCGCAAATTTCCTTCGCACAGGCAGCGAAGCCTTCCTGCGCGTGCTGTTCGGTGTTTTCCTGGCCTTTGTCGCCGTTGCCCTGGCGACCCTGGGCACGCCGGTGCCTTTTGCCGCCGTCACGGTGGTGATGGCGCTGTTTGCGGCGCGCGAATGGCACCGGCTGGTGCGCAGTCCCGCCCAGCGCGCGGTCGCGGACCATCAACCCATCCAGATCCAGACTATCATCACCGTCGCGTCCATCGCCTGCGCCGTCGCGGCGCTGGTGTTGCGGGTGCCCACCGCCGCCTTCGTCTTCCTGGTCATTGGCACCGTGGCAGCCTTTGTGCTGGCCAAGCAGCGCGACGATAATCCACTTTGGCATGCGGGCGGGGTGCTTTACATCGGGCTGCCCTCCGCCGCCCTGGTCGCGCTCAAGGCGCTGCCGGCGCAAGGCACCTGGTATATTCTGGGCATGTTCCTGATTGTGTGGGCCACCGACACCGGTGCTCTGGTGTTCGGTAAACTGATCGGCGGCAAGAAGATCGCGCCCCGCATTTCGCCCGGCAAGACCTGGGCCGGCACCATCGGCGGTACTATCACGGCAGTGGCGGTGTTCGCCGCCTATATTGCTTTCTTCAGCTTCAACGTCGCGGCGGCGATTGTTTTCGCCATCGGTCTTAGCATCGTTGCCCATCTGGGTGACCTGTTTGAATCCTGGGTCAAGCGCCGCTTCGGCACCAAGGATTCCGGTGGACTGATCCCCGGCCATGGCGGTGTGCTGGACCGGATGGATTCCATGTTCGCCGCCAGCTGCGTGCTGGCGCTGCTGGTGTTTGGGCTGCATCTCAATCCGCTGTTCGGGGGCCACGCGTGAAGGCAATCGCGGCCACCAAGATTTTCGACGAATTGCCGCCGATGGACGATGTTCTGGCGCGCAAGGTGACGGTGCTGGGCTCCACCGGCTCCATCGGCGTCAACACGCTGGATGTGATCGCCCATGTGCGCAAGCTGCACGGCGAGGGTGCCATGCCGATCACGGCGCTGACCGCCGGCAACAACGTCAAGCTGCTGATCGAGCAGGCCACGGCGATGAAGCCCAAGCTGGCGGTGATCGGCGACGAGAAGTACCTGGCCGAACTGAAGGCGGGTCTTGCCGGCACCGGCGTGGAAACCGCCGCCGGCCGCGCGGCGGTGATCGAGGCCGCCGGCCGTCCGTCCGATTTTGTGATGGTGGCGATCATGGGCGCGGCGGCGATCGAACCGGCATTGGCCGCCATCCGCCGCGGCGTGGTGGTGGCGCTGGCCAACAAGGAATGCGTGGTAGCGGCCGGCGCGGTGTTCCGCGCGGCAAAAGAAAAATCCGGCGCCTCCGTGCTGCCGGTGGACAGCGAGCACAACGCGATCTTCCAGGTGCTGGGTTCAGGCGATGCCTCCGAGGCCGATCTGGTCACCATCACCGCCTCGGGCGGGCCGTTCCGCGAATGGAGCCTGGAGCGCATGCGCGCCGCCACGGTGGAAGAGGCGGTCGCCCATCCCAATTGGGCGATGGGCCGCAAGATATCCCTCGACAGCGCCACCTTGATGAACAAGGGGCTGGAGCTGATCGAAGCGCATTTCCTCTTCGCTCTGCCGCCGGAAAAGCTGGCGGTGGTGGTGCACCCCCAATCCATCGTGCATTGCCTTGTCTCCTACGAGGACGGCACCACCATGGCGCATCTGTCGGCGCCGGACATGCGCACCCCCATCGCCCATGCGCTGGGCTGGCCGCGCCGCATCCCGTCGCCCTCGCGCCGGCTGGATCTGGCCGCGCTGGGCACGCTGATTTTCCATCCGCCAGCCCATGACCGTTTTCCCGCGCTCAACCTGGCCATCGATTCCATGCGCTCCGGCGGCATGGCGCCCACGGTGTTGAACGCCGCCAATGAAATCGCGGTGCAGGCCTTCCTGGACCGCCGCATCGGTTTCCTGGACATCCCGCGCGTGGTCGCGGCCGCGATGGACCGCGACATGGGCAGCAACGGGCTGGCGGGTGATCTGGAAAGCGTGCTGGGCACCGATGCGCGCGCGCGTGTGGTGGCCGAAGAGATTTGTCAGAGAGTAGGGACGTGATGCTGGATATGATGCTTGGTCTCTTTCACTGGATATCAACGCCCAGCGGCGCACTGGCCTTCCTGTTTTACATCACGGTCGTTGTCTTCGTGCATGAGATGGGCCACTTCCTGGTGGCGCGCCTGTTCAAGGCCAAGGTGGATGTCTTTTCCATCGGCTTTGGACCCGAATTGCTCGGCTTCAACGACCGCAACGGCACGCGCTGGAAGCTCTGCGCCCTGCCGATTGGCGGCTATGTGAAGTTCGCAGGCGATGCCGATGCGGCGTCCACGCCGGATCGCAACACCTCGCATCTGAGCGCGGCGGAGAAAGAAGGCATGCTGGCATTCAAGCCGGTCGGCCAGCGCGCCGCCGTGGCCGCGGCCGGTCCCTTCGCCAATTTCCTCCTGGCCATTGTGCTGCTGACCGGACTGTTCCTGTACAGCGGCCATACCTCCGTTGGTCCCCTGATCGGCCAGGTCTCCAAGGGCAGCGCCGCGGAAGCTGCGGGCATTCGCACCGGCGACCGGGTGACCAAAATCGGCGATGTCCAGATCACCGATTTCCAGCAATTGCCCGAGATCATTTCCACCGGCGGCGGCGAGGCCTTGCAGATGAGCCTGCTGCGCGACGGCATGCCCGTGCAGCTGTGGGTTACCCCGCGGATGACCAAGTCTGCCGACGGCCTTGGCGGAGCCGAGGAACGCTATGTCATCGGCGTGCTGCCTTCGCCCAAGGCGGAGCTGGTGCATCACACCTACAATCCTGTCACAGCGTTCGGGGCGGCTTGCGGGCTGACCGTGGACATCGTCCGCGGGACCCTGGTCGGCATCGGCCAGATCGTCACCGGCAAGGCCAGCGTCCAGCAGTTGCACGGTCCGGTGGGGATCGCCGATATCACCCGGAAAGTGGCGGAATTCGGCTTCCTGCCCCTGCTCAGGCTGGTGGCTTTCCTTTCTGTAAGCATCGGACTGGTCAATCTTTTTCCGATTCCGCTCCTCGACGGGGGGCATCTTCTATACTATGGATGCGAAGCTGTTTTGGGGCGCCCGCTCGGTGAGCGGGCCCAGGACGTCGGGTTTCGGCTTGGGCTGGTTTTGGTGTTGGGGCTGATGCTCCTGACGACCTGGAATGACCTGGTCCGGTTGAATCTTTTCTGAAAACCGGGCCGCCGCGCCCCATAGACGAGTTGGCCGAAACTTAGGATGCGGATTTTGCGCCTTAGAAGCAGGTTGTTGCGCGCGACCTCGGCCGGACTCTGTTTGGCGCTGGCGTCCGGTCCCTCCATGGGCCAGATCCGCCCCGGCGCGGCCGAACGCGCCCAGGAACTGAATGCCGTGCCGGCCGCAAAGGCCGCTGCCGCCCCCGCCCAGCCCGGCGTTGCCGAGGCGCCGCGCATCATCCAGCACATCGTGGTCCGCGGCACCCAGCGCGTGGAGCCGGGCACCGTCCTGACCTATGTCGGCATTCGCGAAGGCGACACCTACACGCCGGCCGAAACCGACCAGGCGCTGAAGGCACTGAGCACCACCGGCCTGTTCTCGGACGTGAAAACCAATTTCGACGGCTCCACCGGCACGCTCACCATCCGCGTCACCGAAAACCCGATCGTCAACCAGGTGGTGTTCGAGGGCAATTCCAAGGTCTCCGACAAGGACCTGACCAAGGAAGTGCAGATCAAGCCGCGCGCCGTCTTCACCCGCGCCAAAATCCAGGCTGACGTCCAGCGCATCATTGAGCTCTACCGCCGCAACGGCAAGTTCGCCGCCCGCGTCGATCCGCAGATCATCCAGCGTCCCCAGAACCGCGTCGACCTGATCTTCTCCATCACCGATGGCCCCACCACCGGCGTCAGCAAGATCAATTTCACCGGCAACAAGATCTATGACACCGATACGCTGAAGGGCCAGATCGCCACCGAGGAAAGCCGCTGGTGGAAATTCCTGGCCAGCAACGACAATTACGATCCCGACCGGTTGCAGTTCGACCGCGAGTCCCTGCGCCGCTATTACATCAATCGCGGCTATGCCGACTTCAAGGTGCTGAGCGCGGTGGCGAACCTGACGCCGGACCGCAAGAGCTTCTACATCAATTTCACGGTGGACGAGGGCGTCCGCTACCGCTTCGGCAAGATCTATGTGGAATCCAAGATCCGCGAACTGCCGGCCGCGCAGCTGCGCCCGCTGATCGACGCCCAGACCGGCGATATCTATTCCCAGGAAGAAGTGCAGAAGGCGATCGATGCGCTGACCAATTCGGCCGGCACCAAGGGCTATGCCTTCGCCCAGGTCCATCCGCGCCTGAAACGCGATCCCAAGACCCGCACCATCGATCTTGGTTTCGAGATCGAGCAGGGACCGCGCGTCTATATCGAGAAGATCAATATCGCGGGCAACACCCGCACCCTGGACAAGGTGATCCGCCGCCAGTTCCGCCTGCAGGAAGGCGACGCCTTCAACCGCGTGTTGATCGACCGTTCGCGCACCCGTATCCGGGGCCTGGGCTTCTTCAAGGACGTGGACGTCAAGAATGTGCCCGGCAGCCAGCCCGACCGCACCAACCTGACGGTCAATGTCACCGAACAGTCCACCGCGGCGCTGTCGGTGGGCCTGGGTTATTCCTCCACCACCTCGCTCTTGGGTGAAGTCAGCTATAGCGACACCAACTGGTTCGGCCGCGCCCAAAGCCTGCGCGTCAGCCTGCAGGCCTCCTATATTACCAAGCAGGCGCTGTTCAGCTTCACCGAGCCTTACTTCCTGGACCGCGAACTTGCCGCGGGCTTCGACATTTACCAGACCCAGACCAATTTCGACCAGGCGACCTATCAAAGCGATACGTCAGCAGCGGTGCTGCGGCTTGGTTTCCCGATTTCCGAATATAGTTCGGTATCGGTGAACTACACTTACCAAATCCAGGAAGTGCGTCCCTATGCCGGCGCGCCGCTGGACGTGCAGCTGGCGGCTGGTTCGCTGAACGGCTCGTCCTTCGGTTTCACCTATGCCTATAACGACCTTGACGATATCCGTAAGCCCACCACCGGCTCGGCCTTCTCCATCAGCCAGAGCTTTTCGGGCTTTGGCGGCAACCTGAAATACATCCAGACCGGCGCCACCGCCGCCACCTACGCGCCCGTGTTCGACGGCGCCGTCGTGTCCAGCCTGACCGGGCGCTTCGGCTACATCACCGGCTATGATGGCTCGCTGGTGCCGTTCAATAACCGCTTCTTCGACGGCGGCGATTCGTTCCGCGGCTTCGCCCTGGCCGGCATCGGCCCGCGTGATATCGTGGCCCCCAGCAACACCGGCGCGCTGGGCGGCACGGTTCGCGCCATCGGCAGCGCCGAGCTGAAATTCCCCGGGCTCCTGCCGGAAAGCTATGGCATCGGCCTGTCGCTGTTCACCGATTTTGGCACCATGGGCCGGCTGGACAATCTCAGCGGCGGCCGCGTCTGTACCGGCGCGCAATATTCGGGCATCGGCACCTGCGTGCGGGACAATCTGGCCTTCCGCGGCTCGGCCGGCCTCAGTGTCAGCTGGAAATCACCCTTCGGCCCGGTCCAGATCGACCTTGGTCTGCCTTACATGAAAACAAGCTATGATAGAGCCCAGATCATCCACTTCAGCACTGCCACAGGATACTAAAATGACCCGATCTCTCCGCACCCTCGCACTGGCAGGTTTCGCGGCCTGCGCTTTCATCACCCCCGTCCTGGCCGATCCGCCCCAGCCCAAGATCGTGGTGATCAACCGTTCCGACATCCTGCGCTTCTCCAAGGTGGGCCAGGACATCCAGAAGCAGATGCAGGCTGCCGCCACCCAGGCCAAGGCCGACCTGTCCGGCCAGGCCAAGGCGATCCAGGCCGAGGAGCGCACCTTGCAGCAGCAGGTCGCCATCCTGGCGCCCGACGCGAAGGCCAAGAAACTGGCCGCCTTCCAAGCCAGGGCACAGTCGCTCCAGGGCGCCGCCCAGCGCAAGGACGACCAGCTCAAGGCTGCCTTCGCCCAGGCGCAGAAGGCGATGGAAGATGCGCTGGGACCCATCCTGCAGCAGGTGGTCAAGGAACGCGGCGCCAACATCGTGCTGGACAAGCAGGCGGTGGTGTTTGCCACCCAGGGCCAGTTCGACATCACCACCGACGTCATCAACCGGCTGAACCAGAAGCTGCCGGCCTTCAAGATCAACCTGAACGCGCAGAAGCCCGCGCCCAAGAAGTAAGATGGCCGATCCCCGCTTCTTCAAAAATCTTGGGCCGTTCACGCTGGCGCAGATTTGCGAAAAGGCCGGGATCGTTCTTCCCGCCGGAGCTGACGGGTCGCGCAGTATCAGCGACCTGGCGGACCTGAGCGGCGCGGGGCCGCAGCATCTGGCTTTCTTTTCCGGCGCCGCACCTCTGCGGGAGGCCTTTGCGGCGTCGCAGGCCGGCGCCTGCCTGGTGCCGCCACTGTCCTCCATCAAGGGCGGCAAGCGGCCCGAGGCACCGGCCGGCATGGTGGTGCTGGAAAGCGCCGCCGTTGCCCAGGCCTTCGTCACCATTGCGGCGATGTTTTACCCCGATCATTCCCAGCCGGACTGGCAGCAGAAAGACGCCATCTCGCTCGAGGCGCGCATCGGCAAGGGTGTCCAAATCGCGCCCGGCGTGGTGATCGGCGCGGGTGCGGAAATCGGCGAGGCTACCCGCCTGGGTCCCGGTGTTGTCATCGGTCCGGGTGTCACTGTCGGGCGCAATTGCGAGATCGGCGCCCTGGTCACCATCAGCCATGCCTATGTCGGCGACCGGGTCGTCATCCTGCCGGGCGCCCATATCGGCCAGCCGGGCTTCGGCTTCACCACCAACGGCCATGACTATCTGAAGGTGCCGCAGCTGGGCCGCGTCATCGTGCAGGACGGTGTCGAGATCGGATCGTCCACCACCATTGACCGCGGCGCCCTGGGCGACACGGTGATCGGCGAAGGCTCCAAGCTCGATAACCTGATCATGATCGCCCACAACTGCCAGATTGGCCGCCATTGCGTGATCGCCGGCCAGACCGGCCTGGCGGGCAGCGTGGTGCTGGAGGATGGCGTGGTGCTGGCGGGCCAGGTGGGGCTGGGCGACCATAGCCGCGTGGGTTCGCGCGCACGGATGGGCGCGCGCTCGGGGACCGGTTCGGCCATCCTGCTCGAAGGCGGCGTGGATTATGGCGGGGCGCCCGCGAAACCTGTAAGAGAATGGGCCAGGGAGATTCACGCGCTGGCGCGCCTGGCGCGAGGCCCGCGAAAACAGGGCAAAGATGACTGATACCGCCATACTGGACGTCGAGCAGATCAAGAAGCTGCTGCCGCACCGCGCCCCGATGCTGCTGGTGGAGAAGCTGGCCGATATCGTGCCGCTGGAAAGCGCCACCGGCTACAAGGCGGTCAGCATCAACGAACCTTTTTTCATGGGCCATTTTCCCGAGCGGGCTTTGATGCCCGGTGTCCTGATCGTGGAAGCCATGGCCCAGACTGCGGGCGCGCTGGTGGTGCACAGCCTGACCGGCAAGACCACGTCGTCGGTCTATTTCCTGACCATCGACAATGCGCGGTTCAGGAAGCCCGTGGTGCCGGGCGATCTGCTGCGCATGCCGGTCAAGAAGCTGCGCCAGCGGGGCCCTGTGTGGAAATTCGAAGGCAAGGCCTTTGTCGGTGACGATCTCTGCGCCGAGGCGGAGTTCAGCGCCATGATCCATGACGGCACCGGATGACGGTCCACCCCACCGCGGTGGTGGAAGACGGCGCCGTGCTGGGCGCGGATGTCGCCATCGGTCCCTTCTGCCATGTCGGTCCGCGCGCGGTGCTGGAAGATGGCGTGCGCTTGCGCAGTCATGTTTCGGTTACCGGCATCACCCGCGTTGGGAAGGGCTGTGATGTCTATCCCGGCGCGGTGCTGGGCGGCGACGGACAGATCCGCAACAACACATTTACCGAAGGACGCCTTGAGATCGGCGCCAATTGCGTGCTGCGCGAGATGGTGTCCATGAATGTGGGCAGCCTGAAGGGCGGCGGCCTGACACAGGTGGGCGCGAACGGCTACTTCATGGCCAACTCTCATGTCGGCCATGACTGCAAGGTGGGCGATGGCGTGACCTTCGCCAATTCGGTGGCGCTGGGCGGGCATGTGGATATCGGCGACGGCGTGATCTTTGGTGGCCTGGCGGCGGTGCAGCAGTTTTGCCGGGTTGGCAAGGGCGCCATGGTGGGCGGGTTGACCGGGGTCAATCGCGATATCATTCCCTACGCGATGGCATTTGGCGATCATGTCGAGCTGGCGGGCCTGAATTTGATCGGGCTGAAGCGTCGGGGTCTGCCGCGCGACACCATCAATGCCATGCGCGCGACGTTCCGCTCGGTATTCTATGAATCGGCCGGCGGCATGGCGGAGCGGGCCCGCGCCGCCAAGGCGCGGTTTCCCGAGGTGGCGGAAGTGGCCGAGATCGCTGATTTCATCCTGGCGGATGCCAAACAGGAGTTGTGCCTGGCGCGCCGCCGCGGAGACGCGGCGTGAGTGCGTTGGGGTTGATCGCAGGCGGCGGCGAATTGCCCCGCGCGGTGGCGCGGGCGGTGCGCGCGGCGGGCCGCGAGGTGTTCGTGGTGCCGCTGGTCGGCAGCGTCACCGAGGACTGGGTTGCGGATTTCCCGCACGAATTTCTTTCGCCGGGCGAACCGGGCCGCATCGTCAAGGCGATGAAGAGCGCCGGGGTTTCGCAGGTGCTCCTGGCGGGCCGGGTGGACCGGCCGAAATTCTCCGAGATGAAGCTGGATGCCAAAGGCATGCTGCTGCTGCCAAAGGCGATTGCCGCTGCCAAAAAAGGCGACGACTCCCTGCTGCGCTTCATCGTCGGCATTTGCGAGGATGAAGGCTTTACGGCGGTCAGCGTAGCCGAAGCTGCGCCGGCGTTGGTGGCGCAGGAGGGCCTTCTGGGCCGGATTGCTCCCGATGGCGAACAGCAGGCCGACATTCTGCAGGCGTTCAAGATCGTACACGCATTGGGCGCGCTGGACGTGGGCCAGGCGGCAGTGGTGTGCGAAGGACTGGCGCTGGCGGTGGAAGCTGCCGAAGGCACCGACGCAATGCTGGCGCGGATACCGTCCTTGCGCGAAAGCCTGCGCGGCACGGCGGACAGGAAGCGCGGCGTGCTGGTCAAGGCGCTCAAGCCCACCCAGGATCGCAAGACGGATCTGCCGGTGGTCGGTGTGCAGACGGTGCGGAACGCAGCCGCTGCATTCCTCGCGGGCATTGCGCTGGAAGCGGGCGCTGCGTTGATCCTGGACGAGGCGGCGGTGGCGGCGGAAGCCGACCGGCTGGGGCTGTTCGTCATCGGCCTCAAGCCGTGAACGCGGCGGACGCGTCCGCGGACGCGCATCAAAAAAAGATCACGCTGATGTTGGTGTGCGGCGAGCCGTCCGGTGACGCGCTGGGCGCGCAGCTGATGGCGGGCCTCAAGGCGTTGGCGCCGGGCCGCATCCGCTTTACCGGCGTGGGCGGGCTGGCGATGGCGCGCGAAGGGCTGGAAAGCCTTTATCCGCTGGATACAACCGCCGTGATGGGTCTGCGCGAAGTGGTGCCCGCCATTCCCGCCATCCTGCGACGGGTAAAGCAGGCGGTGGAATTCGCGGTCGCAACCAGGCCCGATGCTGTGGTGGTGATCGACAGTCCCGATTTTACGCATCGCGTGGCGCGGGGTATCAAGAAACGCGACCCTTCCATTCGCACGGTGGACTATGTCGCGCCCCAGGTGTGGGCATCGCGCGCCTATCGCGCCAAGGCGATGGCGAGCTATTTCGACATGGTGCTGGCGCTGTTTCCTTTCGAAGTGCCCTTCTTTGAGACGTTCGGGTTGAAGGCCGCCTTTGTGGGTCATCCGGTGATCGAACGCGCCGCCAAGGTCAGCGGCGGCGATGCCTTGCGCGCGCGCCTTGGTATCGCGCCGGATGCGCCGCTGCTGGCGCTGCTGCCGGGCAGCCGCACCAGCGAGATCCGGTTTATCCTGCCGGTGTTCTATGGCGCGGTGAGCATCCTGGCCGGTCTTATTCCGGGTTTGGTGACCATATTGCCGACCGTGCCGCATGTGGCGAATAAGGTCCGTGCCGGCACCGAGAACTGGCCCACGCCGCTGCACATCCTGGAAGGCGAGGCTGACAAGTATGCCGCTTTCGACGCCGCCGATGTGGCGCTGGCGGCATCCGGTACGGTGACCGCGGAGCTTGCGCTGGCTCATACCCCGATGGTGGTGGGCTATCGCGTCGGCGGGTTGACGTACTTTCTGTCCAAGTTCCTGATGACGGTAAAATACATCACCCTGATCAACATCCTGCTGGACCGCGAGGCTGTGCCCGAATTTCTGCAGGGCCGCGCCACGCCGGAGAATTTGGCGCTGGCGGTGGGCAAGCTGTTCAGCGATGAAAGCGCGCGCGACACGCAGATCGAAGCCATGAAAGACTTCGGGCGGCTGCTGGGCGAGGGGGATGAACCCCCGTCCCGGCGCGCCGCCCGTGTTCTGCTCGAGTTTGTCGAAAAGAAATAACTAGGTCCGCTTACCCATCGGCACATAGGCGCGCTCGGTCGGGCCGGTATAGACCTGACGCGGACGGCCAATCTTCTGATGCGGGTCTTCCAGCATTTCCTTCCACTGCGCGATCCAGCCCACGGTACGGGCCAGGGCGAACAACACGGTGAACATGGAGGTGGGGAAACCCAGCGCCTTCAAGGTGATGCCGGAATAGAAGTCGATATTGGGGTAAAGCTTTTTCTCGATGAAATAGGGATCGGTCAGCGCCACCTTTTCCAGCTCGATCGCCACCTTCAGCAGCGGATCGTCGTGCAGGCCCAGTTCGTCCAGCACCGCATGGGCCTGGACCTGCATCGCCTTGGCGCGCGGATCGTAGTTCTTGTAGACGCGGTGGCCAAAGCCCATCAGGCGGAAGCCGCTGGTCTTGTCCTTGGCCTTGGCGACGTATTCGGGAATGCGGTCCACGGTCCCGATCTCTTCCAGCATCTTCAGCGCCGCTTCATTGGCGCCGCCATGCGCGGGTCCCCACAGGCAGGCGATGCCGGCCGCGATGCAGGCAAACGGGTTGGCGCCCGAGGAACCCGCCAGGCGCACGGTCGAGGTCGAAGCGTTCTGTTCGTGATCGGCATGCAGGATGAAGATGGTGTCCAGCGCCTTGGAGAGCACTTTGTTGACCTTGTAGTCCTCGGCAGGGACCGAGAAGCACATGCGCAGGAAATTGTCGGTGAAGGACAGTTCGTTGCGCGGATACACGAAGGGCTGGCCGACATGGTATTTGTACGCCATGGCCGCGATGGTCGGCATCTTGGCGATCAGCCGGTGGCTGGCGATCTCGCGCTGGCGCGGATCGTTGATGTCGGTGGAGTCGTGATAGAAGGCCGCCATCGCCCCGACCACGCCGCACATGATCGCCATGGGGTGGGCATCGCGGCGGAAGCCGCGGAAGAATGTCGCAAGCTGTTCATGCACCATGGTGTGGTGCGTGATGGCGAAGGTGAACTTCTCCATCTGGCTCTTGGTTGGCAGTTCGCCGTACAGCAGCAGGTAGCAGCTTTCCAGGAAGCTGGAATGCTCCGCCAGGTCGCCGATGGAATAGCCGCGATACTGCAGAACGCCCTTGTCGCCATCGATGAAGGTGATGTTGGATTCGGTCGAGGCCGTTGAAGTGAAGCCCGGATCGTAGGTGAACACGTCGACCTGGTCGTAAAGCTTGCGGATGTCGATGGCGTGCGGACCCTGGGTGCCGCTGTACACCTGGAATTCGAACTCCTTGCCCTCGTAGGTGAGCTTGGCTTTGCCTTCCGGCTTGATCTTGCTTTCGCGCATCGTGAAATCCCCATTTCCCGTTTTCTTGCGGTGCAATATGACGGGCTTTTATGGCCTCGTCACCTGCCTTGGATGGAACCGGCGACTATTTCATTAACCGGCGTAAGCCCTTAATCGAATAAGGGATTCTTCGCGGCCTAACAGCGCCAACATTTCAAATAGGGGGGGCGAAGAGGCCTTCCCGGTCAGCGCGGCGCGCAGGGGCTGGGCGACCTGGCCCAGCTTCACGCCGGTGGCTTCGGCATGGGCCCGGGCGGCCGCTTCCAGGGCGGCGCCGGTCCAGTCGGTGGCCTCCAGCGCCGGCAGCGCGGCGGCCAGGGCGGCGCGTGCTTCGGGTGTCAGCAGCTTTTCCGCCGCCGCATCCAGGGTGCGCGGCCCGTCGGTGAACAGGAACTCGGCGCCCTGGATCAGTTCGACCAGGGTCTTGGCGCGTTCCTTAAGCGACGGCATGGCGCTTTCCAGGCGCTGGCGCGCGGTCATGGACAAAGTGCGCTTTTCGCGGGCCAGGAACGCGGTGACTTCCGCCACCATCGTCGTGTCGGCGGTTTCGCGGATGTAATGGCCGTTGAGATTGTCCAGCTTCTTGTAATCCATCCGCGCGGCGCTCTTGCCGATGGATTCAAAGTTGAACCATTCGATGGCCTGGGCGGTGGTGATGATCTCGTCATCGCCATGGCTCCAGCCCAGTCGCAGCAGGTAGTTGCGCATGGTTTCGGGCAGGTAGCCCATGTCGCGATACGCTTCCACCGCCAGCGCGCCATGGCGCTTGGACAGCTTGGCGCCGTCCGGGCCGTTGATCAGGGGCAGGTGGCCATAGGTTGGAATGGCCGCGCCCATCGCCTCGATAAGCTGCAACTGCCGTGCGGCGTTGTTCAGGTGATCGGCGCCGCGAATGACATGGGTCACGCCCATGTCGGCATCGTCCACGACCACCGCCAGCATGTAGGTCGGGGTGCCGTCGGACCGCAGCAGCACCATGTCGTCGAGCTGGGTGTTCTCGAACCGCACATCGCCCAGCACCACGTCATGGACGATGGTCTCGCCGGTCTGGCGCGCCTTCAGCCGCACCACCGAGGGCTTTCCCTCTTCGGCGGAACCCGCCTGCTTGTCACGCCAGCGGCCGTCATAGCGCATGGGCTTGCCGGCGGCTTTCTGTTCCTCGCGCATGGCGGTCAGTTCTTCGGCGGTGGCATAGCAGCGATAGGCCTTGCCTTCGGCCAGCAGTTTTTCAGCGACCTCGCGGTGTCGCGGCGCGCGGGCGAACTGGTAGGTGACGTCTCCGTCCCAATCCAGGCCCATCCAGGTCATGCCGTTCAGGATGGCGTCCACCGCTTCGGGGGTGGAGCGTTCGCGGTCGGTATCCTCGATCCGCAACAGGAACGTGCCGCCGGTGTGGCGGGCATAGAGCCAGTTGAACAGGGCGGTGCGGGCGCCGCCGATATGCAGCATGCCGGTGGGCGAGGGCGCAAAGCGCAGGACAGGATTTGGGTTTTCGGCCATGATGGACAGGGACTTACGGCAGGCTGGGGAGCTTGGCAAACACCTTTCTGATGGCGGAACGGGACCGTTGGCCCTTGTGGCTGGCGGTGGCGCTGGGCGCGGGCGCGGCGGGCTATTTGGCGCTGCCGGCCGAGCCGCCCGTGGCGCTGGGCTGGGCGGCGCTGGCCCTGGGCCTGGGTGCTGCTGCCGTCACCATCAAATGGCATTGGCGGCTGGGGCTGGTAGCGGCGTTGCTGCTGGGCTTCGGCCTGGCCAAGCTGCGCGAAGAGGCGGTGGCGACGCCGGTGCTGGATCAGCCGAAAGTGGCGCATCTGACGGCGCGCATCGCCAGCCTGGAGCCGCGCGAGAAGGGCGTGCGGGTGATACTGGACGAAGTGCGCTCCGGCGCGCTGCCATCGCCGCCGCGCCGCATCCGGGTGGCGTTACGTGCCGGCGGCGATTTCCGTCCCGGCCAATGGCTGAGCCTGACGGCGCGGCTCGATACGCCGCCGGCACCCAGCGAACCGGGGGCCAATGACCTGGGCCGTAGCCTGTTTTTCCAGTCCATCGGGGCGGTCGGGTTCGCCTATGGCAAGGCGCACCTGATCGTGCCTGCCGCTCCGGTGGGCCTGGGGCAACGCATTGGCGCAGCCATAGAGGATTTGCGCCTGATGATGACGCAGCGGATTCAGGCGGCATTGCCGGGCAGCACCGGCGGCATCGCATCCGCCCTGATCACGGGCGAGCGCGGCGGCATCAGCGACGAAGATGAAGAGGCGCTGCGCGATGCGGGCCTGGCACATGTGCTGGCCATTGCGGGCCTGCACATGGCGCTGGTGGGCGGGGGTATCTTCTGGCTGCTGCGTGCGGTCCCTGCCTTGGCGCTGCATTATCCGATCAAGAAGTGGGCGGCGGTGGGTGCGCTGGCGGCGGGCACTTTCTATCTGCTGGCCAGCGGTGCGGCGCCTTCTTCGGTGCGCGCGTTCGTCATGCTCGCTTGTGTGATGGTGGCGGTGCTGCTGGACCGGCCCGCATTGTCGATGCGCAGCCTGGCGCTGGCGGCCGCGATCCTGCTGGTGCTGCGACCCGAAGCCATCGCCGAACCGGGATTCCAGATGTCCTTCGCCGCAGTGGTGGCGCTGGTGGCCGTGGCGGAGTGGGAAGCGCGGCGTGAACGCAGCCACCCGCGTGGGGCTCTGGTTCGCTATGCCCATGGCATCGTGATGACCAGCCTGGTGGGAAGCCTCGCCACCCTGCCGTTTGCGCTGTTTCACTTCGAGCGGGCGACCCATTACGCCGTACTGGGCAATCTGATCGCCATGCCGGTGATGGGTTTCTGGGTGATGCCGGCGGCGGCGCTGTCGGTGATCTTGATGCCGCTGGGCCTGGAAGGCTGGCCGCTGCATCTGCTGGGACAGGGCATTGCCGTGATGGTGGCGATGGGGCGCTGGGTGTCGGGGCTTCCCGGCGCGGTCTCGCTGGCGCCGGCCATGCCGCTCAGCGCATTGGTGCTGATCTCGCTGGGCGGTTTGTGGCTTTTCCTGTGGCGCACGCGCTGGCGGTGGTGGGGTGTCGTACCGATCGCGGCGGGCGTGGCGCTGGCCTGGTTCGCGCCTTTGCCCGACATGCTGGTGGCGCCCGATGGCGCAACCGTCGCCTTGCGCGGCGGGGATGGAAAGCTGCATTTCCTGCGCAAGCCGCGCGACAAGTATGCCGCGCGCGACTGGCTGCGGCGCGACGGCGACACGCGCGAGATCACGGACGCTATCGGCTTGCCGGGCCTGAAGTGCGACGGCCTTGGTTGTGTCGTGACGGACAAGCTTGTGATCGCTGCCTCGCTACGGCCCGAAGCGTTCCTGGAAGACTGCATCCACGCGCAGGTCGTGGTCAGCACGGCCACCATGGACTGCAAGGGTCCTGCTGTGGTGATCGATGGCAAGGCTGCAGCCAGCGGGCAGGGCTGGCGCATCACGCTTTCGCCCACGCCGTCAGCCATCAGTGTACGGAGCTATCGCGGGATGCGGCCGTGGGTGGTCAATAGCGTCGAATAAGCCCGACCAGCTTGCCCTGAACCTTGACCCGGTCCGAACCATACAGCCGCGTTTCGTAAGCGGGATTGGCCGCTTCCAGGGCAATGGAGTCGCCGCGGCGGCGCAGCCGCTTCAAGGTGGCTTCTTCATTGTCCACCAGCGCGACGATGATCTCACCGGTGTTGGCGGTATCGGATTCCTGGATGATGACGGTGTCGCCGTCCAGGATGCCCGCATTGATCATGGAATCGCCGGTCACTTCCAAAGCATAGTGACTGCCTTTGCCCAGCATGCCGCCGGGCACGGGAATGTCGCTGACCTTGTTCTGCAACGCCTCGATCGGGGTGCCGGCCGCGATGCGCCCGACCAGGGGCACATTGACGGCGCCTTCGCCGCCTTCGCCATAGCTGCGGCGCGGCGCGGCAGTGCGGGTATCGGCCAGGCGGATATCACCGCCCCGGCTGTGACGGACACCGGCGCGCTGGACCTGGCTTCGCGTGGTCGCGGGACGCAGGGTCTCGGCCATGTTGTCGGGCAGCTTGAGCACTTCCAGGGCGCGGGCGCGCTTTTCCATGCGGCGCAGGAAGCCGCGTTCTTCCAGGGCGGTGATCAGGCGGTGAATGCCGGACTTGGACTTGAGGTCCAAAGCCTCCTTCATTTCGTCAAAAGAAGGGGGGATGCCGCTTTCGCGCACCCGCTCATGGATGAACATCAGAAGTTCGTACTGCTTGCGCGTCAGCATGCGCTTTTCCCTCTCCAGGCTGCGCCAGCCCTCCAAAAGGGGCGGCGAACAAAGCCGGTACATACGCGAATCGTTCTACTTTAGTTCCACACCTCCGTCAACGCAGTGCGCAGGCGGGCAACATCCCATGGAACGTATTCACTGGAGTTCCCGTTACGCCATCCGTGGGGGCTTTCTGGGAGATATCACATGAAAATTAGAACCATTTTACTGGGCGCCATTTCCGGCGCGGGTGCGCTGATGGCGCTGGCTTCTCCGGCCTCCGCTTATATCGCCTGCAACCGCGAAGGCGATTGCTGGCACACGGAAGCCCGTTACAGCCGGCCAGGCGTGACATTCGAATATCACCCCGACGACTGGTATTTCCATCGCCGTTGGGAAGGCGACCGCTGGGACCGCTATCGCTATCGCGCGTGGCGCGATGACTCGGCCCGCGGCTACTGGCGCAACGGCGTCTGGATCACGTTCTGACGGTTCCAGCTTTGCTTGAGTCGCTTGAAGAGCGGCGGAACCTGATCCGGGTTCCGCCGTTCTTGTTTTTGGGAGGCGGTTTTCACCTCAAGATGGAGATATCCATGAAGATCAGAACCCTTGTCCTTGGCGCTGCGGTTGCCGCCGGTGCCATCGCTGCGATGGCAGCGCCCGCATCCGCGCGTGTCGTCTGCAACCGCTATGGCGATTGCTGGCATGTGACCAACCGCTATGACTATCGTCCGGCGTTCGGCATTACCGTGCATGACGACAATTGGCGCTGGCGCCATCACGAGCGCTATCGCTGGCGTGAACATGCCGGCCGCGGCTATTGGGGCCGCAATGGCGTCTGGATCACGTTCTAATCCAGTGCGACTGACGTGAAGGAAAGGGCGGTCCGGCAGGGCCGCCTTTTTCTTTTATGAGACGAAGAAATCCTGCACGGCGCAGTTCGCGGCCTTGGCCAGTTTTTCCAGGCTGTCCTGCGGGAGGGTGCGCGTCGTGCCAGCCAGAAAGCCCAAAATCTGCGCCGCCGGAATCCCGGCGTCGCGAGCCCAGCCCGTGGGGCTGAGGTGGCGCGCCAGCATGAAGGCGCGGAAGCCTTCGCGTTGCTGCGCGATTTCCTGACCACGCGGCATTGTGACTTCGCCCATCAGGACTTTGGGTTTGGTGAAACGCGAATTGGACGTTTGCACTGGCGCGGATGGTTCAGGGCGTGGCTTGGTGGGCACGGCGGAGGAAATTGGCCGATGTTCCGGTGCCGGATTGCGCGGGTCGCCGCGCATGCCGGCAGAGCGGCGCGGCTTACCATCACTTCTGTTGTCGGTCACTGGAAGCCGTTGCCCAGCAGCAGGCGGGTGGCGGCGGTGACGTCCTTCTGGCGCATCAGGCTTTCGCCCACCAGCACGCTGGTGACATGGGCGCCGTGCAGACGCTTGAGATCGGCCGGCGCGCTGATGCCGCTTTCGGCCACCACCAGGATGTCCTTGGGGATCTTGGGCGCCAGCTTCAGGGTCACGCCCATGTCGGTGACAAAGGTCTTCAGGTTGCGGTTGTTGATGCCGATCATTTCGGCATCCAGGTCCAGCGCCCGTTCCAGCTCGGCTTCGTCATGCACTTCCACCAGCGCGTCCATCTCCCAGCGCGCGGCTTCGTCCAGCAGCGCGCGGGCATGGTCGTCGTCCAGCATCGCCATGATGATCAGGATGCAGTCGGCGCCCCAGCTGCGCGCTTCCACGACCTGATACGGCTCGATCATGAAATCCTTGCGCAGCACGGGCAGGCGGGTGACTTCGCGCGCCTGGGCCAGATATTCCGGCTTGCCCTGGAAAGACGGCTCATCCGTCAGCACCGACAGGCAGGCGGCGCCGCCTTCTTCATAGGCCATGGCCAGGGCAGGGGGATCGAAGTCCGCGCGGATCAGGCCCTTGGAGGGCGAAGCCTTCTTGATCTCGGCGATCAGGCCGTATTCGCCGCCGGCCTTCTTGTCTTCTAGCGCGGCGATGAAGCCGCGCGGCGGTTCGACATCCTTGGCGCGGGCTTCCAGCTCGGCGCGGGTGTCCCTGGACTTGGCGGCCGCCACTTCCTCTTTCTTGTAACCCAGGATCTTGTCGAGAATGCTCATGCTTGTGTGGCTTTGATCAACGCGTTCAGCCTGGCCTTGGCCGCACCTGCGTCCAATGCTTGTGCCGCCAAGCCTGCGCCCTCTTGTACATCTTTTGCCCGGCCCGCCACCATAAGGGCGGCGCTGGCGTTCAAGAGCACGATGTCGCGGTAAGACCCGGCTTCACCGTCAAACAGCCGTTGCATCGCGGCGGCATTGTGGGCCGCATCGCCGCCCGTGATGTCGGCCAGGGGCCAGCGCGGCAGCCCGGCATCTTCCGGCGTGATTTCGCGGGTTGTCACAATGCCGGCGTCCAGCACCGCGACCTGTGTGGCGGCGCTGATGGAAACCTCGTCCAGCCCGTCGCGGCCATGCACGATGAAGGCGTGTGTGCTGCCCAGCGCCTTCAGCGCCTGCGCATAGGGCACCAGCCAGTCGGCCGAGAACACGCCCACCAGCTGGCGGCTGACCCGGGCGGGCGAGGCGAGCGGCCCCAAAAGGTTGAAGATGGTACGGCGGCCGATCTGTTTCCGCGCCGCCCCGACATGTTTCATCGCCGGGTGGTAGGTCTGCGCGAACAGGAAGACCAGGCCGGTTTGCGCCAGAACCTTTTCGGCCACTTCCGGCGCCAGATCGATGTTGACGCCCAGCGCTTCCAGCACATCGGCGGCGCCGCTGCGCGAGGAGGCGGAGCGGTTGCCGTGCTTGGCGACCGGAACTCCGCAGGCCGCCACCACGAAAGAGACGGCGGTGGAGACATTGAGCGTGCCCAGCCCATCGCCGCCGGTGCCGCACAGATCGATCGCGCCCGCCGGGGCGGACAGGCTGCGCATGTGATGGCGCATGGAGGTGACGGCGCCCACCAGTTCATCCACCGTGGGCTTGCGGTCGGCGGTAGCTGACAGATAGGCGATGAGTTCGCTTTCGCTGAGCTTGCCGGTGAAGATGGCGTCGAACAGGCGGCGGGTATCGTCCAGGCCCAGCGGCTGGCCGGCTCGCGCCTGGGCCAGGGCGGCGGGAAAATCCACCGAAGCGCTGGTGACCTTCATCTCAGGCCGGGACCTTGGCGAAGTCGCGCGCGATGGTCAGGAAATTGTTCAGCAGCGCATGGCCGTTTTCCGACGCGATGCTTTCGGGATGGAACTGCACGCCATGCACCGGATGGGTCTTGTGCATCACGCCCTGAATCACGCCGTCATCGGAGGTGGCGGTGACTTCCAGCACGGCGGGCATGCTGGGCGGATCGATGGTAAGGGAGTGGTAGCGCGTCGCCAGGAAATCATTGTTCAGGCCGCGGAACACCGACTTGCCGGTGTGATGCACGCGGCTGAGTTTGCCGTGCATCGGCTCGGGCGCGCGCACCACCTTGCCGCCATAGACCTGGCCGATGGCCTGATGGCCCAGGCACACGCCCAGCATCGGCATCTTGCCGTCGGCCAGTTTGATGACATCCAGGCAGATGCCCGCCTCGTTGGGGGTGCAGGGACCGGGCGACAGCACGATGCCTTCGGGCTTCAGCGCCAGCGCCTCGGCGGCGGAAATCTCGTCGTTGCGGACCACGCGCACATCGGCCCCCAATTCGCCCAGATAGTGGAAGAGGTTGTAGGTGAAGCTGTCATAGTTATCGATCAGCAGGATCACAATCTTAAGCCTTTGATTTTAAAAACGTAAATCTGATCATCCGCTACAGGATACCCGCTTTTTTCCTTGCTGCCCATGGACACCAGAGAACTTTGATCCGCAAGCCATAGGAAAGGCCAGACGCAATTCGCCCGTGGTAATTGCGCGCCTTTCAGCCTGCAACTGCGCGCGTTCGCTCGATTTGATTCAGCAGGGGGGCGGTACGTCTTTCCGGCAGTCCGTGCCGCTTACCGGATCGGCTGATCGGCATCCCGCAGCCATACATATATGGCGGGAATGACCAGCACCGTCAGAAGGGTCGAAGAGGCGAGACCGAACAACAGCGAGATCGCCAGGCCCTGGAAGATCGGGTCGGTAAGAATGGTCGCCGCCCCAATCATGGCGGCCGCCGCGGTGAGCACAATGGGGCGGAAGCGGGTCGCGCCGGCCTCAAGCAGAACCTCGCGCAGCGGAACACCGGCTGCCGCGCCATGGCGGATGAAATCGACCAGTAGGATCGAGTTTCGGACGATGATGCCGGCCAGAGCAATGAACCCGATCATCGACGTCGCGGTGAACGGGGCGCCGAAGATCCAATGGCCCAGAACAATCCCGATCAGGGTCAGGGGGATTGGCGTGAGGATGACAAGCGGCAGCTTGAAGCTTTTGAATTGTGCGACCACCAGGACATAGATGCCGAGGATGGCGACCATGAAGGCGGCGCCCATGTCGCGGAACGTCACCCAGGTCACTTCCCATTCGCCGTCCCAAAGAAGCGATGGCTGTGTCTCACGGGTGGGCTGGCCGTGCATCACAAGTGCCGGCGGGGGCAGCGTGCCCCAGTCATGCTCTCGCACCAGCTTGTCCACCGCCATCATGCCATAGAGCGGCGCTTCGAAGTCTCCAGCGAGTTCTGCCGTCACCATGTCGGTATAGTGGCCGTCCCGGCGGAAGATCGTCGGCGTGCCTGCCTCTCGCGTCACGCTGACCACATCGCCCAACTCCACAACGGCACGATTGCCCGGTTGTGCGTTGGCCGGCACGGGCGTGGATGCAAGCTTTTGGGACCAGGTCAGGTCGTTCTTGGGCTCGCGCACGACGATCTCAAGCGGATCGCGGTCGGAACCACGATGGGAATAACCCACCGCCCGACCGCCCAGCAGCGCGCCCAGCGTGTCGTAGACATCGCTTTGCTCAACGCCGAAATATTCCAGCCGGTCCTGGTCAATGGAGATGCGCAGGCGCGGCCGGGGCGCGCCCCAGCTGTTATCCACGTCCACGATATAGGGCACTGACCGGAACAGTTTTTCGGTCTCCATCGCCACGGCGCGGCGCGTCTTGCTGTCCGGGCCGTAAATTTCCGCCAGCAGGGTGGAGAGCACAGGCGGACCGGGCGGCACTTCCACCACCTTGATCGAAGTGCCAGCCGGGAAAGCCATGGCGGAAAGCTTTCGGCGCAGGTCCAGGGCGATGGCATGGCTCTCGCGGCTGCGATCTGCCTTGTCCGTCAGGTTGACGGCCAGTTCGCCCAGTTCCGGCTGGCTGCGCAGATAATAGTGACGCACCAATCCATTGAAGTTGAACGGCGCGGGCGTGCCGGCATAGACCTGGATGGAGGTTGCTTCCGGCAATGTCCTGGCGATCGCTCCAGCGCGCAGCAGCGCCTTTCCGGTATCTTCCAGTGTCGCGCCTTCAGGCAAATCCACCATGACGGCCAGTTCGGACTTGTTGTCGAATGGCAGCAATTTGACCGTGACGGTTTTGGTCACGAACAGCAGGCAGACCAGAACCGTGGCGCCCGCCACATAAAGAAGAAACCTGCTGGCGCTGCGCCGGGACGCGACAACCGGCGCCGCCATGCGCCGGTAGAGGGCCCCCAGCCGTCCTTCGCCATGCTCGGCTTGCATATGCCTGCGGCGCGGCTTGCTGGAAATCTTCAGCATCGCCCATGGCGCGATCACCATGGCGACGAAGAAGGACAGCAGCATTGCTGCCGAGGCGTTGGCGGGGATAGGCGCCATATAGGGACCCATCATGCCGGAAACGAACAGCATGGGCAGCAACGCCGCCACCACGGTCAGCGTGGCGACGATGGTGGGGTTGCCCACTTCGGCCACCGCCGCAATGGCGGCCATCATGCGGTCGCGGCCGTCATTCATGCCCCAGTGGCGGGAGATGTTCTCGATGACCACGATGGCATCGTCCACCAGAATGCCGATGGAAAATATCAGGGCGAACAGGCTGACCCGGTTGATGGTGTATCCCATCACATAGGCGGCGAACAAAGTCAGAAGGATGGTGGTGGGGATGACGATCAGGGTAACACCGGCCTCGCGCCAGCCGATCACGAAGCCGATTAAAAGCACGATGGAAACGGTCGCGAGCGCCAAATGGAACAGAAGTTCATTGGCCTTGTCATTGGCGGTCTTGCCATAGTCCCGCGTGATCTCGACCCGCACATCCGGCGGTATAAGTGTGCCCTTGAGGGCCTCGGCGCGTGCCACCAGATCGCTGGATACCACCACGGCATTGGCGCCCGCCCGCTTTGCGAAGGCGATGGTGACGGCGGGGCCGGTGCTCCAGCCGCCCTTTGCCGTGCGATTCATGGACCAGGCATGCTGTTCGGTGGGGCTGGGTCCAATGACGGTGCGCGCCAAGTCCCGAACATAGACGGGCCGGCCGTCGCGTGTGGTCACAAGAAGCAATCCGATGTCCGGAATGCCCTGAAGCGTGCGTCCGCCCACGGCCTGGACCATGCTGCCATTCTGCCTGAGCTGACCGGCCAGGAAGGAGCGATTGGCGCCTTTGATCTTCGCTTCCAGTTGCTGAAGCGTGACGCCATAGAGCGACAATTTTTCCGGATCGGGCTCGACGCTGATTTCCTGCGTGCCGCCGCCCGCAAGGTAGGTCAGGCCGACATTGTCTGCCTTGTCGAGTTCCGCCTGGACCTTTGTCGCGAGCTGGCGCAGGTCCTTTTCATTCCAGCGTGCGGTGGCTTCCGGCCTGGGCGACAAGGTCAGGGTCACGATGGCCACGTCGTTGATGCCGCGGCCCACGATCAGCGGCTCGGGAATGCCCAGGGGCAAGCGGTCATAATTGGCCCGCACCTTCGCCTGTATCCGCAGGATGGCGTCGTCTTCGTTGGTGCCGGTCAGGAAACGCGCCGTAACCATGACACGGTCGTCCAGCGTCTGGCTGTAAACATGCTCGACGCCATTGATCCCCTTGACGACCTGCTCCAGCGGCTTGGTCACCAGTTCAGCAGCGTCGGGGCCCTTCAACCCATCGGCCTGGACCATGATATCGACCATGGGCACGCTGATCTGGGGCTCCTCCTCGCGGGGAATCAGCATCAGGGCGATCAAGCCGAAGGCCAATGCCGCGAGCAGGATGAGCGGGGTCAGGGGCGAGCGGATGGTGGCGCGCGTCAGCCGCCCGGAAAAGCCTAGATCCATGGCGCGATCACGGCTTCAGCAGGCGGTCGCCTGCGGAGAGGCCCGAGAGGATTTCCAGTTGCGGAACCTTGCCGGGCGTGACCTGGCGGATGCCCCGCTGGACCGGCACTTCAATGGCGCCGTCCTTTATCGTCCAGATTTTTGCATAGTCGATGCCGGAACGGGTGATAATGAGATTTTCGGGTACCAGCATGGCAGGCCGGCTGCCCGCCGAAACCCAGACGCGCACACGCTGTCCCACAAAATAGTCGCTCATCCCGCTGACCGTCGCGTCGGCCACCACATGGCCATGGTCAACCTGGGGATAGATGAGCGAGATTTTTCCGAAGCGTGAATCAGTGGGGCCAAGTTCAGAACCGTCCAGCCGCACCGCCTGGCCCGCCCTGAGATAGCGGGCATGGCTTTCCGGTACTTCCAATCGCAGCACGAAATCGCGCTCTGCCACGGTGGCGACGGTATCGCCCGCCAAAACGACCGTCCCGGCGGTTACGGGCACGGCAATGACGCGGCCGGAGGTAGGAGCCGCGACCTGACCTTCGTTGGCCTGCTCGCGCACGACTGCGCCCTGGGCCGCTATGGATTTCAGGTTGCTCTGCGCGACATTATAGGCGGTGCGGGACTGGTCATACATGTTGCGGGCTATTGCGCCCGCTCCGATCAGGCGTTCCGCGCGGTCGAAGTCGGCTTTGGTCTGCGCGACCTGGGCCCGGGCGGCAGCAACCTGCGCCGCAAAAGAGTTGCTCTGCAAAGCAAGCTTGGGATCGCCGACAATGGCGATGACCTGGCCGCGGGTGACGTAATCGCCCTGGCGCACATTGAGGGACACGATGGTGCCCCCGGTACGAACCCGCGCGGGCACCGTGTAAGTGGACTGGATCGTGGCAAAAACCGACTTTTCATCCGTCACTGAACCCGACCGCACCTGATAGGTAACGGGGGGCTTTGGCGCGGGCGAGGGTGCCGGCGTGGCGTGGAAGCCCAGGAGGGCCAGGATGCCGGCGAACAGGTTCATCGCTGACCTAATGCCCTTCGCGGAGGTCGCCGGTTCCCGGATCAATCGCGGTCACGGGCAACCCCGCTTTCTTCCAGGCCTGAAGTCCGCCGGCCAGATGGCCGGCGAAGTCCACGCCGGCATCAGCGCATGCCGCCATCGCCTTGGCCGAGCGCATGCCGGAGCCGCACTGAAACACGATCTTGCGCTCGCCGGGGTCGGGCAGGGATTGGGGATCAAAGCTGGAAAGCGGAAACAGCAGCGCGCCGTGGATGCGCTCGACAGCAAATTCCTCGGGCTCACGAACATCGATCAGCAGGATGGCCCGTTCCGCCAGCCAGCGCGCCACGTCAGCGGGTGCGAGATTTTCCATTTTTGCCATTGGTAGACCTTCTTTTCTTGCCTTTAGGAGGCGTCAGGCAGGCCGCTTGCGGACTGCAATAGATTTCGTAAAGCGTGACGACCAGGCGCCGAACAGGCTCGCTGGCGAGTGCGTACCAGATGGTCTGCCCCTCCCGCCGGGTGGAAACCACTCCGTCCTTTCGCAGCAAGGCGAGGTGCTGGGACACTGTCGAATCCCGGACTTCGAGGAAGGCCGCCAATTCACCGACCGACTGCTCCTCGTCGATCAGGCGACACAGGATCATCAGCCGGTGCCGGTTTCCCAGCGCCTTCAGCATCGCCTCGGCCGCCGCAGCCTGGCTGCGCATTACAAGAAGTCGTTCCTTCATATTTGCGTATATACGATAATTCGCATATACGGTCAAGTCATCGAGGGTATTTTGTCGTCCCCGGGCTTGCCGTCATTGCGCCAGATCAAAGTTCTGGGATTGGCGGCGAACTAGTTTCCCAACCAGGAGGAAGATGTCATGGCAAATATTGTGGTGCTCGGAGCAGGCCTCGGCGGAACGCTGATGGCTTACGAACTCAAGGAGGAGATTGGCGCCGGCGATACGCTGACGGTGATCGGACAGGGCTCGCATTACCATTTCGTGCCTTCGAACCCCTGGGTGGCGGCCGGCTGGCGCGAGCGCGACGAGATTGAAATCGATATTTCCGCCACGATGGCGCGCAAGGGCATCAGCTACCGCCCCGCGGGTGCGGCGCGCCTGCGTCCCGACGAGAACTGTGTCGAACTGACCGACGGCAGCCTGGTTCCCTACGACTATCTGGTGCTGGCCACAGGCCCCGATCTGGCGTTTGACGAAATTCCGGGGCTTGGCCCCGATGGGTTTACCCAGTCGATTTGCCATGTCGATCACGCCGAAAAGGCTTTTGCGGCGCTGGAAAAATTCATCGCCAATCCGGGTCCCATAATCGTGGGCGCGGTGCAGGGGGCTTCCTGCTTCGGACCCGCCTACGAATTTGCCTTCATTCTCGATACCGAACTGCGCAAGCGCCGGATTCGCGACAAGGTGCCGATGACCTTCGTGACTTCGGAACCCTATATCGGCCATCTGGGCCTGGACGGGGTGGGAGACACCAAGGGGCTGCTGGAGAGCCAGATGCGCAACAGGCACATCAAGTTTATCACCAATGCCCGCGTCCAGAAGGTCGAAGATGGCAAGATGACCGTCGAAGAAGTGGGCGAAGATGGCGCGGTGAGGAAAACCAGCGAGCTGCCCTTCCATTATTCCATGATGCTGCCGGCTTTCCGCGGCGTGGCCGCCGTTCGCGGCCTGGAGGGTCTTGCCAATCCCCGCGGCTTCATCCTGGTGGACAAGCATCAACGCAACGCGAAGTATCAGAACATCTTCGCGGTCGGCGTGGGCGTGGCCATTCCCCCGATCGGTCCGACTCCCGTGCCGGTCGGCGTGCCCAAGACCGGCTTCATGATCGAATCCATGGTGACCGCTACCGCGAAGAATATCGGAGCGCTGCTGCACGGCCGGGCTCCCGAGGCGCAGGCAAGCTTGAACGCCTTCTGCCTGGCGGACTTTGGCGATGGCGGCGTCGCGTTCGTCGCGGAACCGCAAATTCCGCCCCGCAATTTCAACTGGTCAGCCCAGGGCAGGTGGGTTCACTACGCCAAGGTCGCGTTCGAAAAGTATTTCATTCGCAAGATCCGCAAGGGCGAGAGCGAGCCCTTCTATGAACGTTGGATGATGGAAGGCCTGGGCATCCGGCGCCTCACCAAGCCGCGCTAAAAAGGAGTTGGACATGAACATCGACAAGGCCGTATTGGCCCTTGCGGGCACCATGGTGCTGGCAGGATTGGCGCTCGGGCAGTTTTATAGCCCCTGGTGGCTGCTGCTGAGTGCCTTCGCCGGGCTCAACATGCTCCAGGCCGCCTTTACGGGGTTTTGTCCCGCCGCGATCGTGTTTCGCAAGATGGGACTTAAATCCGGAGAGGCTTTCCGGTAGCCGGCTCATCGTCTCACGATGAGCGGCCGTAAAAGGCCATCGTCAGATCGCGGCTGACAGGTCGCATGTTGCGGGTGGCCGCACGCTGACAGTGATGGATCGCTGGGCGCGAAATTTTGCACTGTATCTTGGGAAACCAGCGACAAATGCTCTGCTCGATCAGCAGAAGCACTGGCGGACCCCTATTGTAAAAGTCCCGGGTCCTGACCCGATTTTGCTGCGCTTGCACAACGGGGATGGTCGGGGGACCGGGTGGGCGGCTCCGGGCGGCCATGCTAGGAATCGGCCATAAGCAATAAGAACAAGGGCGGGGAACGGGTTCTGGCAGATCGCAACGTACCTGTGCGTCCTCGCCGCCGGACTTGAAAAGGAGACACTCATGAAAGCCTTCACCACCTCTGTCGCCGTTGCCGCGCTGGCCGCCGTCCTGGCCTCGGCGACCGCCGCCCAGGCCGGTCGCGCCTATATCGGCACCTATACGCCCAACCTGAAGGAGCCGGGCGCTTACGCCAATGGTCATGGCGAAGGCATCTATCTGGTGAATGTCGATGATGCGACCGGCGTGCCGTCCGGCCTCAAGCTGGTGGCCAAGGATCTCTCACCATCCTGGTTCACCCTGTCGAAGGACAACAAGTTCCTTTACGCGGTCAACGAGATCAACACTTACGGGCCCAACAAGAGCGGGTCGATCACCGCCTATGCGGTCGATGCGGCCTCGGGCGCGCTGAAGAAACTCAATGTGGTGGATTCCGGCGGCGCCATTCCCTGCTTCATCGTGCCCGATCCGTCGGGCAAATTCGTGCTGACGGCCAATTACACCGGCGGCAGCTTTTCGGTGACCCGCCTCAAGCCCGATGGCAGCCTGGGTGAGACCACCGATATCGTGAAGCCGTCCGGCCCGATGAGTGTCTACCAGGCCGCCGACCGTCCCACCGGCATGTTCGGCAATAAGGAGCCGCACGGTTCGCGCGGTCACATGATCCTTCCCGATCCCACCGGCCAGTACGTCGTGGGCGCCGATGCTGGCCGTGATCAGGTCTTTGTCTGGAAGCTGGATACCAGCACGGGCAAGCTGAACCAGGTCTCGGTGACCAAGGCGGTGCCGGGCTCGGGCCCGCGCCATTTCCGCTTTTCGCCGGATGGCAAGATGCTATACGTGCTGCACGAGCAGAATTCGCGCATCCAGGTCTATGGCTTCGACGCCGGCAAGCTGACGCCCAAGGGCGCATCGGTTTCGACCCTGCCGGACGGGTTCCAGGGCGGCAACACAACTTCCGAACTGCTGATCGACAAGGCGGGCAGGCATCTGTACGCCGCCAACCGCAATCATGACTCCATCGCGACCTTCGCGATTGCCGCGGACGGCAGCATCAAGAAGATTGCCAACACCCACACCGAAGGCACGATCCCGCGCACCCTGGCGTTCGATCCCAGCGGCAAATATTTCTATTCGCTGAACCAGGGCGGCGACAACCTGGCCACCTTCAAGCTGGATACCAATGGTGTGCCGAAATTCACCGGCAAGTTCCTGGCGGTCTATGCGCCGGCGGCGATGGTGTTCCTGCCTTAACCTGAGGAGAGTTGCGTGAAGAAAGTTGCTCTGACCGCCGCGCTGACGTTGGCGGCCGTTCTTGGTTGCGTGAATGCCGCGCAGGCGGGCCGTGCCTATATCGGCACCTATACCCAAGGGGGCGGCGCTCACGGCGAGGGCATCTATCTGGTGGATGTCGACGACAAGAGCGGCGCGGTGTTCAATCCGCGCGTGGTCGCGAAAATGAAGTCGCCGGCCTGGATCGCGCTGTCGCCCGACAAGCGGTTTCTTTATGCCAACGCCGAAATTGGTGATTACGAAGGCAAGGCCGGGTCGGTCAGCGCCTTTGCGGTGGAAGCGGGCGGCGCGTTGAAGCCGCTGAACACGGTCAGTTCGGGCGCCGCCGGTCCCGCCTATATCGAGATCGCTCCGACTGGAAAGTTCGCACTGGTGGCGAACTATTCCGGCGGCAGTTTTGCGGTCATCCACATCAAGGCTGACGGAAGCCTTGGCGAATTGGCGGACCAAGTGAAGCCGGACGGGCCGCTCAACCCGGCCGAGGCGTCCGACACCCAGCCCGGCCAATTCGCCGCCAGCGATCACAGCGGCAGCCACGGCCACATGATCGGCATGGACCCGTCGGGAAAATATGTCATCGGCGATGATGCCGGACGCGACCAGATTTTTGTCTGGACGCTGGACGGCGGCGGCAAGCTGCATCAGGTGTCGGTGACCAAGACTTTGCCGGGTTCGGCGCCGCGCCATTTCGTCTTCAGCCCGGATGGCAAGACGCTGTATCAGCTCCAGGAGCAGGATTCGCGGCTGCAGGCCTATGACTTCAGGGATGGCGTGCTGACGGTGCGCGGTTCCAGCATCTTCACGCCGCCCGACGGCTATCAGGGCAGCAACACGACATCGGAACTGCTGATCAACAAATCCGGCACGCGCCTGTACGCGGCGAACCGCACCCAGGATTCCATCGCCACCATCACGGCAGGGAAGGGCGGCATCACCCGCATCGCCAATACCCATACCGGCGCCAACAATCCGCGCAGCCTGGCGCTGAATCCCAATGGCAAGTTTCTCTATTCTTTGAATCAGGGCGGTCACAACGTCGTGACCTTCCGCATTGGACCCAGGGGTGTACCGCAACCGACCGGCAGCGTCATGGCATTGGGTTCGCCCGCCGTGATGGTGTTCCTGTCCCACTAAGGAGACACACATGGACAAACGACAATTCCTGACGGCGGCCGCCGCGTTGGCCGCCACGCCGGCGTTCGGCCAGGCGCAAGCGAAGAAGCCCGGCACGGATGATCTGGGCCGCACGCTGTCCAGCATGAAGGCCAAACCGATCCCGCGCCGCAAGGCCAAGACCACAAAGATGTGGCTGACGCCGCCATCCTGGCCCAACGCCATCACCGCCGATCCGGGCGGTGCGGGTTTCTGGGTGCAGCAGCAGCGCCATGACCGGGGACCGGAAACCGCCTGGCTTCTGGACCGCAAGGGCAAGGTGCTCAAGAGCGTGGTCACCAAGTGCGAGGACTGCAGCGGCATGGCGGTGGGCAACGGCTTCATCTGGAGCGGCGCCAATGGCGCATCGGTGCACAATCCGCCCAACCCGCCGGTGGAAGGCGTGTTCCAGACCGACATGAATGGCAAGACCATCAGTGCGCGCCAGATTCCGTTCGGCCCCAAGGACAATGGCGGTTCCTGCCATGGCCTTGCCTGGGAGAATGTTGATGGCGGGCGGCTGTGGATCCAGTCCAACCGGCTGGAGGCTTTGGTGCGGATGAATCCGGTGACCTGGGAATGCGACTGGATGTTTCCGGCCGCCCATGTCGACCGGCTGCACGGCATCGAGGTCGATGGCAATGTCATCTGGCAGGTCTATGGCACCCAGAACCCGAAAGTGCCGGGCTATGACGGCTATACGCCCGGCCTGATCAAGTACGACATCAAGTCGGGCGCGGTGCTGGAGTATGTCGATTTCGTGCCCGGTTCCTGCGACATGCATGATGTCTGTGTGCTGGACGGTCAGTTGTATGGCGTGGATGCGGGCGAGCATCCGGGCTGGCCGATCAACGAGAAGTTCGCGCAGCCCGGTTTCCCCGAGCTCAACAGTCCCAGCGGCGGATACGTCTTCAAAATCGACATTATCTGATCAGACTGTCATGGCCCACTCGAGTGTGGGCCATGACAGTGGGGAAATTGCTGCGCCGCGTCAGCAGGTTAGGGGTTGCTGATTTCCCGCGCCCCGGCATACTCGCGCATCTGTTGATGGTGGGGCTTGGCATGGCGTTGGATGCACTCAAGGGCTGGACGGGCTCGCAGAAGAATGTCGTCGCCGCCGCCTATCTGGGCTGGACGCTGGACGCCTTCGACTTCTTCGTCCTGACTTTTGTCGTGAAGGACCTGCTCGCCCAGTTCGGCGCCAAGAGCGCGGCGGACATCCTGGTCGCGGTGACCCTGACCTTGGCGGTGCGGCCGCTGGGCGCGTTCCTGTTCGGGCGGCTGGCTGACGATTACGGCCGCAAACCCATCCTGATCCTCAACATCCTGCTGTACTCGCTGTTCGGTTTCGCCACCGCCTTCGCGCCCAGCCTGTCGGTCTTCCTGATTGCGCGCGGGCTGTTCGGCGTGGCGATGGGCGGCATCTGGGGCATTGGCGCGAGCCTGGCCTTTGAAAGCATTCCGTCCAAGGCGCGTGGTTTTGTGTCGGGCCTGCTGCAGTCGGGCTATCCCTCCGGTTACCTGGTGGCGTCGCTGGCGTTCGGCGCGGTGCATGCCGACTTCGGCTGGCGCGGCATGTTCATGGTGGGGTTGATCCCCGGCATTCTGCTGGCGATTTACATCTACATGGTGGTGCCGGAATCGCCGGTGTGGCGCCGCCCCCCGGTGGTGAAGGCGGGCAAGCACCTGCTGCACCTGGTCGGTGTGGCGGTGATCCTCAGCGCCATGCTGGCGGCGCTGATCCATTGGGGCCGCGAAGAAGGTCTGGTCTATATCGTGGCTGCCGTGGTGCCGCTGGTGATCGTGGGCGGTTTCCTGACGCCGTTCGTGCGCCAGCACTGGAAGCTGGCGGTCTATGCCATCCTGCTGATGACCGGCTTCAACTTCTTCAGTCACGGCACCCAGGATCTCTATCCCACCTTCCTGCGCGTGCAGCATCACTTCGACGATGCGACGGTGACCTTCATCACGGTGGTGCTCAACCTTGGCGCGATCATTGGCGGGCTGACCTTCGCCACGCTCAGCCAGTCCTTCGGCCGCCGCAAGACGGTGATCCTGGTGACGCTGCTGGCGCTGCCGGTGATCTATTTCTGGGCCTCCGGGACCACGCCCGTCATGCTGGCGCTGGGCGCCTTCCTGATGCAGATTTGCGTGCAGGGCGCCTGGGGCGTGGTGCCGGTGCATCTCAACGAATTGTCGCCGGCCGGCGTGCGCAGCACTTTTGCCGGTACGGTCTATCAACTGGGCAACCTGATTGCCTCGGTCAACGCGGTGTTCCAGGCCGAGCTGGCCGAAAGCGGAAGGCAGCTTCTGGGCCTGCAGCATTATTCGCTGGCGCTGGCGGTGGTCGCCTGTTTCGCGGCGCTGCTGATCGCCACCATGATGTTTCTGGGACCGGAAGCCAAGGATGCCGATATGGGGCGCGCGGCGCCCGCGAGCGAATAGAAAGAGGCCGATGATGCAACGTCGTGATTTTCTGGCCGGCGCGGCTGCGTCGGCATTCTGGGCTGGTATCGCAAAGGCCGCCGCGCCGCTGGCGGACATTCCGATCATCGACACCCATGTCCATTTGTTCGACTCCCGCCGGCCGCAGGGCGTGCCTTATGCCGGCTCGCCCGAATGGGCCAAGGAGAAGAATGGCGTGGCGCTGCCGTCCACCTATCGCGCCTTCGCCACGCCGCTGAATATCGTCGGCGCCATCGAGCTGGAGGCCAGTCCCTGGGTTGAGGACAATCTGTGGGTGCTGGAGCAGATGCATACCGACACGATGTTCGTGGGCACGGTTGGCGACCTGGAGCCGGAAAAGCCGGACTTTGTCGAGTTGTTCAACCGCTTCCGCAAGGATCCGATGTTCCTTGGCATTCGCTGCGGCAAGATCTGGAACCGCGACGTCACCAAACAGGTGAATGATCCCAAATTCATGGATGGGCTCAAGCGCGTCGCCGATGCCGACCTGGTGATGGATACCGCCAATCCTGATGTCGAACTGATGCAGGCGATGGTGAAGATCAACGACAAGATCCCGTCGCTGCGGATCATGCTGGATCACCTGCCGTCCTTCGATCCCACGCCGGCCCAGCAGGCCGGCTATGATGCGGTGCTGAAGGAAATTCACAGCCGGCCGAAAATCTACGCCAAGCTGTCGGAGATCGACCATCGCACCAGTCCGGCGCGCGGGCTGGCGGCGCACAAGCCGCGGCTAGACCAGTTGATGGCGACGTTCGGCGCGGACCGGGTGGTGTTCGGCACCGACTGGCCCAACAGCTGGGGCACCGCCACGCCGGCCCAGATCGTGGACATCGCGCGCGCCTACTTCGCCACACGCACGCGGGAAGAGGCGGAAAAATATTTCTGGAAGAACTCGCTCAGCTTCTACAAGTGGAAGAAGCGCGCGAAAAATCAGCCGGGACCCGGCTGATTACCAGGCGTAGGACATTCGCACGACCGCACCGTCCGGCGCCGCTTCCAGCGATGTGTCGATATTGTATTTGCGCTTGAAGGGCGTCACCAGGACCGCGCTGTAGCCGGCGGCGATGGCCGAGCTGGCCAAGGTGTCGTACCAGCGATGCTGATGCGCCTGAATACGGCTATAGGCCACAAATTCGGTCAGGCCGGCGGCAGGCAGGCCATATTGCCAGCCATAGCGGGCCCACAGGAATGACGAACCGGCCGCGGCGATCGCCGTGGTGTCGGACGGGAAAGACTTGTAGTCGCTGCCATTGGGGCGGCGCTCCTTGACGATCTGCTTGAGGGCAAAGGCGGTGCCCACCGTCAGGGCGCTTTCCACCAGCAACTGCGCTGCGCCCACCCGGTCATGCTTCAAAAGCGTGATGCCGCCGGCCACCAGGGGCAGGGCAATGGCGACGCCGGTGCCGATCTGCTCGATATTCTTCTCGGACTTGGTCAGCGGCGTGGTGTTGGGCGTGAAGGCGAATGCCGGGGTCGCGGTGATCACAATGGCCAACAGGGCGGTCGCGCGAAAAAAGGTCATGTCCCAAAATCCGATATTGCCCGGCTGTCTTACTTCGGCGGGGGGCGGATGCGCAAACATGACAGGTTTGAAATTTCCCAATTGATACCGCGAACTACTCGCGATCTTGACGAGGCGGGCGGCCGGGGCCATAAGCCGCGCAGGTGCAAGGTCTAGGGAACGCGGGAAGGTGTTAGGCGAGAGCCGGACCACCTTCAAAAAGACCGCGGCTGCCCCCGCAACTGTCGCCGGTGAGCTTTCTCTCACATGTCACTGAGGCCGGAAGGTTTTGGGAAGACGAGGGAAAGCGCTGATCCGGCTAGCCAGGAAACCTGCCTCGCACCGTCGTCTTGTAGCCTGCCGGGGATGGCGGGATGCAGCGGGGTAAACCGCAGCGGCGACAAAGTTGGAGTCGCATTGCTGTGGGGGCCAGTCCCTTTCAAATACCGCTAGCAGTGCGCCTCCTGAGCCAGGAGACGTTTTATGAAGTCCATTCTGTTCAGTTCCGCCGCCCTGATCGCGTTGGCGGCGCCCGCCTTCGCGCAATCGCAGCTCACCTATCCCCATCTGGACGATGAGAATGTGGTGGTCAGCGCCACCCGCCTGCCGACCCCCATCGCCAATGTCGCCAGCAGCGTTACGGTGATCACCGCCGCCGACATTGAAGCGCGCCAGGACCGCTCGCTGCCCGATGTGCTGCGCGAGGTGCCGGGCCTTTCCATCGTGCAGACCGGCGGCGCGGGCGGTCAGACTTCAGTCTTCATGCGCGGCAGCAATTCCAACCACACCAAGGTGCTGGTCGACGGCATCGATGTCGGCGATCCGTCCACGCCGACTGGCGCGGCCGACATTTCCAAATTCCTGGCCGGGGACATCGCCCGGGTGGAAGTGCTGCGCGGCCCGCAGGGCGCACTCTACGGTTCGGACGCCATTGGCGGGGTGATCAACATCACCACCCAGAGCGGCAACGGTCCGATGAGCTTCCGCGGCAGCGTGGAGGGCGGCTCGTTCGAAACCTCCAACCAGTTCGCGACCCTGTCCGGCCAGGAAGGCGATTTCCACTACCGCGCCACGGTGCAGTATTTCCATTCCGGCGGCACGCCGGTGACGCCGTTGAACCTGTTGCCGGCCGGCGCCGTGCGCAACGACGACCAGTACGACAATGTCACCGCCAGCACCAAGCTGGGCTATGACATCACCGGCAATTTCGATATCGGCCTGACCTCGCGTTACTATAACAGCGTGGGCCGTATCACCGGTGACAGCTTCAATCCCGTCACCTTTGCTTCGGCGCCGTCGGCGAGGCAGACCCGCATCGCCAACCTGCAATATGAAACCCGTGGCACCGCGCATCTGGTGCTGTGGGATGGCCGGTTCGACCAGACGCTGGGCTTTGCCTATGGCAGCAACATCATCGCCACCCAGGATCCCAACAATGGCAATGGCCGCACCAAGGGCGACCGCGTCAAGCTGGATTGGCAGGGCAATGTGAAGCTGGCGGAAGGCGAGACACTGGTGCTGGGCGCGGAAAGCGCGCGCGATGGGTTGCATCGCGGCCTGTCGTTCGGCTTTCCAACCACCCTGGCGCAGGGCATCACCACCAATGCCGGCTATGCCGAAATGCTGACCGACCTTCCGATCGGTTTCCACAACAGCTTCAGCGTGCGCGATGACGATAATAGCCGCTTTGGCAACAGGGTGACCTGGCGCGTGGCGCCGTCCTGGGTGATCGAGAGTACCGGCACCACTTTGCGCGCCAGCGCGGGTAGCGGCTTCAAGGCGCCGGCCTTGCAGCAATTGTTCGGCACCTTTGGCGGCAATGCCAACCTGAAGCCGGAAAGCAGCACCGGCTATGAAGCCGGCATCGACCAGAAGATGCTGGGCGAGACCATAGTCGGGGGCGTGACCTGGTTTCACAACGACATCCGCAACCTGATCACCTCCGGCCCGGCGCCCACTTTCCTGAACATCAATATCGGCCGGGCGCGGACGCAGGGTATAGAAACCTTCCTGACCTGGAAGGCGCTGGAGACGCTGACCTTCCGCGCCGACTACACCTATACCGACAGCCTGGATGCGACCACGCGGCTGGCGCTGCTGCGGCGGCCGCGCAACAAGGCCAGCCTGGGTGCGGACTGGCAGGCGATGGAAGACCTGCAGCTGAACGCGACCCTGCTGTATGTCGGCCAGCAGATCGACGGCAACCGGGACTTTTCCATCCCGCGCCTGAAACAGTCCGATTATGTCACCCTGGACCTGGCGGCCAGCTACAAGCTGACCGACATGTGGAGCCTGTTCGGCCGGATTGAGAACGCCACCGATACCAACTATCAGAGTCCGGAAGGCTTCCTGCGCCCAGGCATCGGTGCCTATGGCGGGATCAAGGTGAACCTCTAAGCATGAAGCGGGGGATTTTCGCGGCGGCTGCTTTGCTCCTGGTATCGGGGCAGGTGGCTGCCGCGCCTCCGCAGCGCATCATGTCGTTGCCCGCGCGCGCAGCGCGCATAATGTCCCTTAAAGTCTGCACCGACGAGCTTTTGCTCGATCTGGTGCCCGCATCGCGGATTGCGTCGGTCACCTTCCTGTCGCGAGAACCTGCGGCGCTGCGGATGTGGCCGCAAGGGGCGCATGTGCCGATCAATCACGGTACCGCCGAAGAGATACTGGCCACCCATCCTGACCTGATCCTCACTGATCCTTTCATGGCGCCCAGCTTGCGGCCGCTGCTGGCCAAGAGCGGCGCGCGGATCTTGGAAGTGCCGCCGGCAGAGAATTTCGAGAAAATTCGCACGATTACACGCATGGTGGCCAAGGCGGTGGGCGAAGAGGCGCGGGGAGAGGCGCTGATCGCGCAGATGGATGCCGACCTGGCCGACGTGGCGGCACATCGCCCGAAGAAAGCGCTGACCGTTGCGGGCTGGGGCGGCGGCGGTTTTGTGCCGGGCAAGGGCGGGCTGTTCGATACCATGTTGACCATGGCCGGTGCGCGCAATGTCGTGAGCGGCAGCTTCGGCTATTACGATGTGGAAAGCCTGATAGATGCCAATCCCGATGCGCTGGTCTATGGCGATACCTATCGCGGCATGGCGTCGTTGCGCGCCGACCAGGATCTGCATCCGGCGCTGCTGAAACGCTATGCGAACCGGCGCATCAGCTATGCCTCGCTGTATGGCTGCGGCGTGCCGCAAAGCGGGCGGGTGACCAAATCGCTGCAGGATGCGCTGCTGAAGGTGCAGCGATGAAGCTGAACCTTTCATTGTTGGTGCTGATTGTGCTGGCTTTTGCCGCTTCGCTGCTGGCGGGGCGGATATGGTTGCCTCCGTCATCTTTGCTGTCGCCGCATGACAGCCTGGCGGGGCTGATCATCTTTGACGTGCGGCTGCCGCGTACCGTCTTGGCGCTGATTGTCGGCGCTGTGCTGGGTCTGTCAGGCGCGGTGCTGCAGGGTTTTACCCGCAACCCGCTGGCCGAGCCCGCCCTGCTGGGCGTCTCCAGTGGCGCGGCGCTGGGCGCGATCATCGCGATCTATTTCGGGCTGGCGGCGCTGTCGCCCATCACCGGTCCTTTGATGGGCATGGTGGGCGCGGTTGCGGCGTGTGCGCTGACGTTCGCACTGGGGCGCAATGGCACCGTGGCCCTGGTGCTGGCGGGGGCGGCAGTGTCCAGCCTGACGGCGGCGGGCATCGCGCTGGCCTTGAACTTCGCGCCCAATCCCTATGCGGCGTACGAGATCATGACCTGGCTGCTGGGTTCGCTTGCCGACAAGAGCTGGACGCAGGTGATGCTGGTAGCGCCGTTTGCCGCGATCGGTGGCATACTGCTTGCCATGACGGGCCGGGCGCTGGACGCGCTGAGCCTGGGCGAGGCGCAGGCGCAAAGCCTGGGCGTGAACCTCACGCGGCTGGCGGCGCTGGTGGTGGCGGGCACGGCCTTCAGCATGGGCGCAATCACGTCTGTCACTGGCGCAATCGGCTTCATCGGATTGGTGGCGCCGCATCTGGTGCGGCCGTTCGTGGGCTATGCGCCGCGCCGGGTGCTGCTGCCCGCGACCCTGGCCGGGGCGCTGCTGCTGCTGTGCGCCGATATCGCCGCGCGACTGGTGCACACCAACCCCGAACTGCGGCTGGGTGTTTTCACCAGCCTGCTGGGCACGCCCTTCTTCTTCTGGCTGGTGGTGCGTATTCGCAAGGTGGCGCCATGACGGTGCTGGCGGCGCAGAACGTCACGGTGACGCGCCCCACTAAGGGAAAGGAGCGCAGGACCATCCTGCGCGACGTCTCGCTCCAGGCCCATGCCGGTGAGTTCATCGCCGTGGTCGGTCCCAACGGCGCCGGCAAGTCCACCCTGCTGAAAGTCCTGGCGGGATTGCTGAAGCCCGATGCGGGCAAGGTGATGCTGGATGCCGGCCCGCTCAGCGCGTTGTCCGCCCGCCAGCTTGCGGCGCGCCGCGCGTACCTGCCGCAGAGCCCGTTGCTGGAATGGCCCATCTCGGTGGAGCGTTTGGTGGCCCTGGGGCTGACGCCCAGGCTGCCAGCCACCGGTGGATTGCCGGAAAGTTACGCGCCCGTCATTACCCGCGCGCTGGAACAATGCGACCTGGTGGAAAAGCGCGACCAGGCGGCGACAACCTTGTCCGGCGGGGAGTTCGCGCGCGCCATGCTGGCCCGCGCCATCGTCTCTTCGCCGCAGATATTGATCGTGGACGAGCCCATCACCGGGCTCGATCCGCGCCACGCCATGCAGTCGATGACATTGCTGCAATCTTTTGCGCGCAGCGGCACCTTGGTGATCGCCTCGCTGCATGACCTGACCCTGGTGGCGCGCCACGCATCCCGCGTCATTGTTGTTGTGGATGGAGGGGTAATCGCCGACGCGGATTCACTCACAGAGGAACTTGTCCACAGGGCGTTCGGCGTCACCTGCCATCTGACAGGGCAGGGGGATTCGCGGGCATTAACACTTCTGTCCCCAAGCGAAAAATGACGCCTGTGTGAAAGTTTTCCGGCTTGACGGATTCCGCGAATAGGCCCCTAGATGTAGTCGTTCATGGTTACTCGAATGCTCTAGATAGGGGATTCAAGGGAACTTCGGAACACTCTGGTGGGAGTGAAACCGAGGCTGCCCCCGCAACTGTAAACGGCTGATTTTCCGGCTTTTGGCCACTGGGGACCGCCCTGGGAAGGCCGCCGGAAAGAGGGCCGCGAGCCAGGAGACCTGCCGTGAACAGGTTTTGACTTATGGGGCGGGGCGTCCCAGGGGGCTGTAAGGCGCGGCATTAGGTTGCGCCAATGGTCTTCTGTCCCCTTCTCGGCAACAGGGAACAGAAGATGTCGGCACTCGGTAAGCACGTTCTGGAAGGCGATTTCGACACGGACGGCCAGGTGGTCGTTCAGACGCCGCAGGAACGGGTGCTGGAGCGCTCGGTTGTCGTCACCCGCACCATCGAGACCAAGCCGGTCCTCGCGCCCGAAGCGCCCAAGCTGGAACAGGACCTGTTTGCCGGCCACTCGCAGCCGCCGCTGCCCTATCCGCTGGCTCCCAAGCCCAAGCCCTCAGACCTCAAGCTGGATCATGCCCGCGACGCGTTGCTGACCCCGTTCGGCAAGGCGACCCTGACCGACCGCTACCTGATGCCGGGCGAAGGCTTCCAGGACATGTTCGCGCGGGTTTCCTGCGCCTATGCCGACGATATCAGCCATGCCCAGCGGCTGTACGATTACATGAGCCGGCTGTGGTTCATGCCGGCGACCCCGATCCTGTCCAATGGCGGCACCAACCGGGGCCTGCCGATCTCCTGTTTCCTCAACGACGTTTCGGACTCGCTGGACGGCATTGTCGGCACCTGGAACGAGAATGTGGCGCTGGCCAGCAATGGCGGCGGCATCGGCACCTATTGGGGCAAGGTCCGCTCCATCGGCGAAAAGGTGAAGACCGGCAAGACCAGCGGCATCATCCCCTTCATCCATGTGATGGACGGCCTGACCCTGGCGATTTCCCAGGGCTCGCTGCGCCGCGGTTCGGCGGCGGTGTATCTGGACATCACCCATCCGGAGATCGAGGAGTTCCTGGAGATCCGCAAAGCCTCGGGTGACTTCAACCGCAAGGGCCTGAACCTGCATCACGGCATCAACATCACCGACGAGTTCATGGACTGCGTGAAGGAGGGCAAGATGTTCGGCCTGCGCAGCCCCAAGGACCAGCAGGTCCTGCGCGAGGTCAATGCCCGCGAATTGTGGCAGCGCATCCTGGAAACCCGCCTTCAGACCGGCGAGCCCTATATCCTGAACATCGATGCGGTGAACCGGGCCCTGCCCAAGCACCAGCGCGAGCTGGGGCTGAAGGTCAACACTTCTAACCTGTGCAGCGAAATCACCCTGCCGACCGGCATGGACCATGACGGCAAGGAACGCACCGCGGTCTGCTGCCTGTCGTCCCTGAATATCGAGACCTGGGACCAGTGGAACGAGACCGAGGGCTTTGTCGAAGACGTGCTGCGCATGCTGGACAATGTCTTGACCAGCTTCATCGAGACCGCCCCGGATTCCATGCACCGCGCCAAGTACAGTGCCCTGCGCGAACGCTCGGTCGGCCTGGGCGTGATGGGCTTCCATTCCTTCCTGCAGCTCAAGAACATCCCGCTGGAAAGCGCGATGGCCAAGTCGTGGAATCTTCGTATTTTCAAGAAGATACGCCGCGAAGCTGATGCAGCGTCTTATCATCTGGCCGAAGAACGCGGCGCCTGCGAGGACGCCCGCGAGAAGGGCATGAAGGCCCGCTTCAGCCACAAGATCGCCATTGCCCCCACCGCCTCGATCTCGATCATCTGCGGCGGCACTTCGGCCTGCGTCGAGCCGATCCCGGCCAATGTTTACACCCACAAGACCCTGTCGGGCGCCTTCTCGGTCCGCAATCCCTACCTGCAGGACCTTCTGGAGGCCAAAGGCCAGAACACCGATGCGACCTGGCAGTCCATCGTCGAGCAGGAAGGTTCGGTCCAGCACCTGGACTGCCTGACCGACGAGGAAAAAGCGGTCTACCGCACCGCGTTTGAGATCGACCAGCGCTGGATCATCGAGTTGGCCGCCGACCGCACGCCCTATATCTGCCAGAGCCAGTCGCTGAACCTGTTCCTGCCGGCCGACATCGACAAGTGGGACCTGCACATGCTGCACTGGACGGCGTGGGAACGGGGCATCAAGAGCCTCTATTACTGCCGCTCCAAGTCCATCAGCCGCGCCGGCTTTGCCGGCCAGCTGGAAAAGAAAGACAAGGGCAGTGTCGCTGCCGCTCCTCGCACCGATTATGAAGAGTGCCTCGCATGTCAATGAAATCGCTTGGCTCTGTTGATCCGCGCACCTTGATCGGCAAGGGCACTGTTGGCCTGCTCAATGCCACCGGCACCTATGACATCACCCGCTATCCCTGGGCCTATGAATGCTGGAAGCGCCAGCAGCAGACCCACTGGATGGGCGAGGAAGTGCCGCTGGGGTCCGACATCCGCGACTGGCAATCCGGTCACCTGTCGGATGCTGAGAAGGGCCTGCTGACCCAGATTTTCCGCTTCTTCACCCAGTCTGACGTGGAAGTGGGCGACAATTACCTCAAGCGCTACATCCCCATCTTCCAGCCCCTGGAAGTGCAGATGATGATGGCCGCCTTCACCAACATGGAAACGGTGCATATCGATGCCTATGCGCTGCTGCTCAAGACCCTGGGGATGCCCCAGACCGAGTTCGAGGCCTTCCGCGACTATTCGGAGATGAAGGCCAAGGCCGACTACATGCACACATTCGGCGTGGGCACCTGCGCCGACGTGGCGCGCACCCTGGCCATGTTTGGCGCCTTCACCGAAGGCATGTCGCTGTTCGCCAGCTTTGCCATGCTGATGAACTTCCCGCGCTTCAACAAGATGAACGGCATGGGCCAGATCGTATCCTGGTCGGTGCGCGACGAAAGCCTGCACTGCGAGGGCATCACCAAGCTCTATCACGCCTGGGCCGATGAGACCCAATGCGTCACCAAGACGGTGCGCGACGATATCCGCGAGGTCGCCCACACGATGGTCGGGCTGGAAGAGGGTTTCGTCGACCTGGCCTTCAGCCTGGGCGAAGTCCAGGGCATGACCGCCAAGGAAATCAAATCCTATGTCCGCTACATCGCCGACTGGCGCCTGACACAGCTCAAGCTGGAGCCGGTGTTCGGCAATTTCGAGGTGACCGACACCGGTTACAAGCAGCTCAAGGCACATCCGCTGCCCTGGCTGGTCGAAATCCTGAACGGTGTGGAGCATGCCAACTTCTTCGAACAGCGCGCCACGGAGTATTCTAAGGGTGCTTCGAAGGGCAGCTGGGACGGCGAGCAGGGCGTGTGGTCCCAGTTCGACAAAAGAAACCAGATCGCAGCCGAGTAGGCGCGGTCCTTTTGCGTCGTGAGTTCGTCGCGCGTGCTCACGGGCTGTAAGCCCGCTCCGCGCGACGCTCCTGCTCACGCCACAAAATTCCTCGCGCCGAAAAAGCTGGTTATTTTTGCGGCGGTTTGGCGCCCATGTCCATGATCAGGCGCGTGATCAGGTAGAGCCGCGGCACCAGGCCGTTCAAATCCACCCATTCATGGTCGGTGTGGAAATCGCCGCCCACCATGCCCAGCCCGTCCAGCGCCGGCGTCCCGGCCGCCTGCACCACTGCCGATTCCGACGCGCCGCCATTACCGGCCTTGGTCAGTGTCTTGCCGATCTCGGCATAGATGGCCTGCGCATGCGTCGCCAGGGCATCGGTGTTTGCATCTTCCACCAGCGGCGGAAAGCCCGGATCGGCCGATACACTGACGCTGGTGTCCGGAACCGCCGCGACCTTCGCCGCCGCTTCCAGCCTGCTGAGGATCTGCGGCAGGTCTTCGGGTTTTCGGAAGCGGGCATTGACGATAGCCTCGGCGGCATCGGGGATGATGTTGGGCCGCTCGCCCGCCTTCAGCACGGTCAGGTTGACGGTGGTGCCGTCGCCGCTGAGCGGGAAGGCGCCCGCGATGGAATCCAGCTGGTGGATCAGTTCGACCGCGGCGTTGCGCCCGTCCTGCGGCGCCACACCGGCATGGGCGGCACGGCCTTTCACCTTGATGTGGATGCGCGATGAGCCCTTGCGCCACACCGTGATGGCATCCGGCGCATCGCCGGGCTCCATGTTGAACGCCACGTCATGCTGCGGCGCCAGCGCCTTGATCAGTTTGGTCGAACCGGGCGATCCCTGTTCCTCGCTGGTATCGATCAGAAGCGTGATGGTGCCGAAGTTGGTGAACTTCAGATCGCGCAGGATGGTGAGGGCGGACAGGGCCAGCGCCACGCCGGCCTTTTCATCACCGACACCAGGGCCGTGGGCTCTGGTGCCCGCAATGCTGAAGGGCCGCGCCGCAGCCGTGCCGGGACCGAACACGGTATCGGTATGGGCGATCAGCAGAATGCGGCCCTTGCCGGTGCCGTGGAATACCGCGACCATATTGTCAGGCAGGTTCGGCGCTTCGGCCGGTTCGTTGCGCACCGAAGCGCCCAGTGCGGTCAGCCGGGCTGCGAGCAGGGCGCCGATCCTGGTGCCGCCCGCCACATCGCCGGTGCCTGAATCGATGTTCACCATCTGCTTCAGCAGGTCGAGGGTGGCGGGGCGCGCCGCTTCCGCCGCGCGATAGACCGCGTCGTTGCGCCTGGGCGCCGCGACAACCGCCACGCTCAGCGCCAGCAGGGCGGCGCCTGCCATCAAAAATGTCTTGTGCATGTCATTCCCCCACGGCCAAGTATGGCGCAGGACGCGCTAGCTGTCTCGCAAGCGGGCGCGGAACTTGCGGTCATTCTTCAGCACGAACTCCCGCCGCATCGCGCCTTTGCGGGTGCGGTGCTTTTCCGCATAGACCAGCAACCATTCCCGGCCCCGTGTCGTTTTGGCACCGGCTGGTTTGCCGTTGTGCTCGGCCAGGCGGCGATCCAGGTCCAGGGTCCAGCCGACATAAGTGATTGTCCGGCCATCCGGATTTTGCGTCGCCAGCACATATACGAAAGAAGGCATGCCGCTTTGTCGTGCGATTTGCGCAGGGCTGGCAAGACGAAAATTGGCGGTTGCCGCGGGAGCGGCCTGGGTCTATATGCTTGCCCAAGCAAGTATTGTTCTGACAAGTAATTCCACAAAACCCGAGGGGTCTTGCCGGTGAAGCCCTATTACAAGCCCGCCAACTACGCGATGAAGAATTCGGTCGGGTATCTGATGCGCATCTGCACCAACCGGCTGTTGCCGCAGATGGAAGAGCTGTTCGCCGACCAGGAACTGACCTTCTCGCAATGGACCACTTTGGTGGCGCTGCATGACGGGCGCATCAACACCGCCGGCGATCTTGCCCACAATATCTGCCATGACGCCGGCTCGCTGACCCGTCTGATCGACCAGATGGTCGAACGCGGCCTGGTCACCCGTGGCCGCTGCGAGAATGACCGCAGGGTGGTCAAGCTGGCGCTGACGGCGCGGGGCCGCGAGGTGGTGGAGGCGCTGGCGCCCCGCATGATGAATTTCTGGAACGGCCTGTTGTCGGGCTTCACCCATCAGGAAGTAGACACGCTGATCGGGCTGTTGACCCGGCTGGTGTTCGTGGCCGAAGGGGCGCCGCGCAAGAACAAGCTGATTATCTCCGACACCCCTATTGCCAAACCGGTCAAGGCGAAGAAATGAAACAGCCTCTCGCATTGCTCACGGCGCTGCTGCTCACCGCCTGTGTCGCTACCCCGCCCACCACGCCCCAGGTCGCGCAGGTCAAGGAGGCCGATCTGGGCCTGACCGGCGCAGAGGCGCCGCGCTTCCCCAATGAATGGTGGAAAGCCTTCAACGATCCGCAGATCGACCGGCTGGCGGCGCTGACGATCACAGGCAATCCCACCCTGGCGGGCGCGCTGGCGCGCATGCGCGCGGCGCAGGCCGAACTGGCCGTCAACCAGGCCGAAGACCTGCCGCAAGTCACATTGGATGGCAGCGAGCAGCGCACCTTGTTCAGCAAGGACTATATCATCCCGCCGCCCTATGGCGGCAGCTATCGCTGGTTCGGCTCGCTGACCACGAACCTGAGCTGGAATCTGGATTTCTGGGGCAAGCAGGCGGCGCTGATCGCCAAGGCGCGCAATAGTGCGGACGCTGCGGCTCTGGATGCACAGGCCGCGCGGCTGGCGCTGTCGGGCGCCATCGCCCAGGCCTATATCAACCTGCTGCTGGACTATCAGTATGGCGACATTGCCGACGCCACGGTGGCTGAGCGCGAAGGCATCCTGCGCATCAGCCAGGGCCGCTTCGATGCGGGCCTGGAAAATGGCAGCGCGGTGGAACAGGCCAAGTCATTGCTGGCTATCGCCAGGGCCGATCAGGAACGTTATTCAGCGGCGCGCGAGATGGATGTTCATGCCATCGCGGCGCTGACCGGGCAGGGCGCCGGCGCCTATACGACCATCACAAGGCCCAAGCCCAACCTGGAAGTGGCGCTGCCGCTGCCCGACAAGCTGCCGGCCGATCTGCTGGCCCGCCGTCCCGACATATTGGCGGCCAGGGCGCGGGTGGAAGCGGCGGTGCAGGGGCGCGAAGCGGCCCATGCCGACTTCTATCCCGACATCAACCTGGCGGCGCTGGTGGGTTTCCAGGCCATCGGATTGTCGAACCTTCTCTCGGCCAACAGCTTCACCATGGGGATCGGGCCGGCCATTCACCTGCCGATCTTCGATGCCGGCAAGCTGAAGGCGCAGTATGCGCGTTCCACCGCCGATCTGGACCTGTCGGTGGCCGATTATAACGGCACGGTGCTGAACGCCATCAAGCAGACCGCCGATGCCATGACGCAAGTGCGCAGCCTGGCGGTCCAGCGGGCACGCCAGCAGGAGGCGGTCACCAGCGCCCAGCGCGCTTTTGAGATCGCCGAGGAGCGTTATCGCAGTGGCCTGGCCACCCAGATTCCCATGCTGACGGCCGAGGCCACCCTGCTGCAGGCCCGCTCGAGCCTGGCCGGCGTCGCCGCGCAGGGCGCGCAGCAGCGCATTACTTTGCTTCTCACCGTGGGCGGCGGGTTCGAACCCGCGCCGTCCGACACCAAGATTGCCACGCAGGATGTTCGCCATGACTGATGCCGCCCAAGCTTCCCCCAATCGCCAGCGCCGTTTCTGGTTCATCATCCTAGGCGCCGTGGTGCTGGCGGCCGCGGTGATCTACGGCATCTATTGGCTGCTGTATTCGCGTTATTTCGAAGGCACCGACGATGCCTATGTCGGCGGCAATGTCGTGGCGATCACCTCCAAGGAAAACGCCACGGTGCTGGCGCTGCATGCCGACAACACCCAGACCGTCAAGCAAGGCCAGTTGCTGATCGAGATGGACCCGGCCATCGCCACGGTGAACCTTCAGGCGGCCCAGGCCAACCTGGCGCGGGTGGTGCGCAACGTGAAGGCGCAATTTTCCAAGTCCGACTCCGGCGCGGCGCAATTGAACCAGGCGCGCGTCGCCCTGTCCCAGGCGCAGGATGACTATCAGCGCCGCCAGAAGGCGTTCGCCACCCAGTCGGTGTCGGGCGAGGAACTGGCCCATGCCCGCGATGCGGTTGCCGCCGCGCAGGCTGCGGTGAGCGCCGCGCAAGGCGGGCTGGAACAGTCCAATGCCAGCATCGAAGGCACCGACATCGCCCACAATCCCGACGTGCTGGCGGCCGAAGCGCAGTTGCGCGCCGCGGCAATTGCCTATGGCCATATGCGCCTGATCGCGCCGCTGGATGGTGTGATCGCGCAGCGCACGGTGCAGGCCGGCCAGCAAGTCGCCGCCGGAACGCCGCTGATGGCGGTGGTGCCGCTGTCCAATGTCTGGATCGACGCCAACTTCAAGGAAGTGCAGCTGGCCCGCATGCGGGTGGGCCAGCCGGTGGAAGTGAAGGCCGACATCTATGGCGGCGGCGTGGTCTATCACGGCCATATCGAGGGCCTGGGCGCCGGTTCGGGCTCCGCCTTCGCGCTGCTGCCGCCGCAGAATGCCAGCGGAAACTGGATCAAGATCGTCCAGCGCGTGCCGGTGCGCATCGCGCTGGATCCGAAGGAAATCAAGGAGCATCCCTTGCGCGTGGGCCTGAGCGTGGCGGTGGAAGCCGATGTGCGCGATCAGTCCGGCCCGATGATCACCTCCCGGATCGGCGCCGGCACCACCCGCGCCAATACCGGCGAGGATAGCGGCCCGGCAGCGGACGCCATGATAGCAAAAATCCTCAAGGCCAATGGCGGTGCCGCGCGGTGAGTGCACAGGGTAGCGATCTCAAGCCGATGACGGGCGGCCTGCTGGCTGTCACGGCGCTGGCGCTGGCGATGGGCACCTTCATGCAGGTGCTGGATTCCACCATCGCCAATGTCTCGCTGCCCACCATTTCCGGCAATCTGGGCGTCTCGACCAACCAGGGAACCTGGGTGATCACCGCCTTCGCGGTGGCCAATGGTATCGGCGTGCCGCTTACGGGGTGGCTGATGGGCCGCTACGGCGTGGTGCGGACCTTTGTGGGATCGGTGCTGCTGTTCACCATCGCATCCTTCCTGTGCGGCATCGCCTGGAGTCTGCCGTCGCTGATCTTTTTCCGGGTGCTGCAGGGCGGGGTGTCGGGTCCGATGATCCCCGGCAGCCAGGCGCTGCTGATTTCCATTTTCCCGTCCGACAGGCGCGGCGCGGCGCTGGGCATCTGGTCCATCACCACCCTGGTCGCGCCGATCTGCGGCCCCATCCTGGGCGGCTATATCTCGGACAATTATCACTGGGCCTGGATTTTCCTGATCAACGTGCCGGTGGGGCTGGCGGTTACGTTCCTGTGCTGGCGCAACATGAAGGAACGCGAGACCCCGACCCGCAAGCTTCCGATCGATACGGTCGGCCTGGGCCTTCTGGTCGTATGGGTGGGCGCGCTGCAGGTGATGCTGGACCAGGGCAAGGACCTGGACTGGTTTGCTTCCACCCAGATCGTGATCCTGGCCATCGTCACCGCCATCGGCTTTGCCGCCTTCCTGATCTGGGAGCTGACCGCCAAGAATCCCATCGTGGACCTGTCCCTGTTCAAGCGGCGCAATTTCGCACTGGGGACTTTGGCTTTCTGCCTGGGCTATGCGGTGTTCTTCGCCTGCAACCTGCTGATGCCGCTGTGGCTGCAGACGCAGGTTGGTTACACCGCGACCTGGGCGGGGCTGGTGGCGGCGCCCACCGGGGTGATCGCGGTGCTGCTGACGCCGCTGTCGGCCAAGCTGATGAGCAAGGTGGATGCGCGCGTCATCGCCACGGTCGCCTATATCGCCTTTGGCGTGTCGTACCTGATGCGGTCACATTTCACCGCCGATGCGAGCTTCGTGGACTTCATGTTGCCGCTGCTGGTGCAGGGCATCGCCATGGCGACGTTCTTCCTGGCCATGATCACCATCCTGCTGGACGGGATTCCGCCGCAGAAAATCCCCCTGGCCTCGGGCCTGTCCAACTTCGCGCGCATTGTCGGCGGCGGATTTGCCGCCTCCATTGTCACCACCCTGTGGGACCGGCGCGAGGCGTTGCACCAGAGCCGGATGGCGGATCAGACCACCATCTTCACGCCGGGGCTGAGCAAGGTGCTCGCCGGCCTGCACAGCGCCGGCTTTCCGGACCTGGCGGCCAAGGCGGCGGTGACGCGTACCATGACCAGCCAGGCCTACCTGCTGGCGGCCAATGACATCTTCTGGGCGTCGGGGTGGATCTGCATCCTGCTGATCGGGTTTGTGTGGCTGTGCAAACGCGCTGTTTCTGGCGGTGGAGCACCGGTAGCAGCCGACTAGGCGCGTTTGCTTTTTGGTTGCCCCCTCCGGCCTTCGCAGCGCAAGCGCGTCCATACGCAGCTGCTATGGACCGGCCACCTCCCCCGCGGTCGCTTCGCTGCGGGGGAGGGCGCGCCGTCTCTGGCGGTGGCGCGCCCGTCGCGGCTGATTGACAGAAGTTCCCTCTGCCGCAGAGTGCGGCATGGACCGCGAATCCCTGATTCGGCGTATGCCTGAGATTGCCTTCACCGTGCTGTTCGGCGCGGGGTTGGTGCTGGGCGGGGCTGCGGCGCTGGCGGGCATCCCAAAATTCGTGGAAGCTGCGGTACCAGGCATCGCTGCCGAAGCCGCCGCGCCGGACGGGTTGGCGCATGGCGTCGCGCGCTTCGCCGTGCCGCAAGGCTTCAACGAAAGCCGCTATACGCCGCAGGTCCTGTATCCGGTGACGCCGTCTCCCATGCCCGATTGGCTGAGCCAGGCGATCGCCGAGATGCGTAGCGGTCCGCCACCGGCGCTGCGCGGGGCGCGCCCGGTCATCGCCATCTGCATCGACGATCTGGGCGAAGACCTGGCCGGCACCGACCGCGCCATGGCGCTGCCGCAGGCTGTGGCGCTGTCCTTCTTGCCCTTTGCCGAGACCACGCCTTTCCTGGCGGAGGCCGCCGCCCGCAAGGGCCATCTGGTGCTGGCGCATGTGCCGATGCAGGCATTGGGACGCGAGGACCCCGGACCCATGACGCTCAGGACTGGCATGGCGCCTGACGAGATCGCCCGCCGCCTGGGCTGGAACCTGGCGCGGGTGCCGGGGCTGGTGGGGATCAACAATCATGAAGGCAGCCGCTTCACCGCCGACGCGGCGGGGCTGGCGCCTGTGATGGCGACATTGCGGGCGCGGCATCTGTTCTTCTTCGATTCCCGCACCGGACCGGACAGCGCCGTGCCGGCGGCGGCGCGGGCCGCCGGGGTGATGACGGCGGGGCGCGACATCTTCCTGGATGACGACCAGCGCGAGGCAGCGGTCAGTGCGCAGCTGGAGATGCTGGCGCGCGAGGCCAAGCGCAGCGGCGTCGCCATCGCCATCGGCCACCCCCATGACGCGACCTTGCGGCTTTTGAAAGAGTGGCTAACAAAAGATCACGGCGTGACCCTGGTACCGCTGGACGAGGCGATGCGGTTGAAGGCTAGACGCGAGACCGCGCTGGCGGCGCGATAGATCAAATGCCGGACGACTGGATCCCAATAGTCGCACTGCCCAACCTCGATGCAAGAGGGAGGGTGGAATGCGAGTGTGCGGCCATTGTCCCACCAGATGATGAACGGGTCGAAAAACTTCGTGCCGATCACCCGCGACTCGGTGCGTTCCTGTCAAAATTTCGAGGACAGTTTGGAAATCAGATTTATCCATCTCTGATTTTACTGCACAAAGATGCGCCTCCTAGTTGCAAAACACCTGAAGCAATCACGGGTTTGCGTGATGTACTTGCTATGTCAGTAGTGCCGTATGCGCGCGCGTATCGACTAGCCCACAACCAATCTAATGGATTGGCATTTTCAACCGCTTTTCAGCTTTATCCGTGGATGCTGGATAATCGGTATGAGGAAATGATTTGCTACAATGCTGCGGTAGCCCATTTGCATTCGTTGGATGAGTTTCGGGGGCAGTCGTTTCCCGAACAAGGTTGCATGACTGTCATGGAGCGAGACATCGATCTGCCGCTCGCTAAAAGTTTGTTGGGCCGCTGGATGAGCCGATTTGCAGCTCAGGATGTTTCTTGGATAGATAAAGCTCTATTCCGTTCGCTGAACATGGCCACTGAGGCTTCCGGGCTTCCCGCCCTCACTGCATCGACGTTTTACGACGTGGGCAGGTCGGTAGCGCTTTGGGTAAGTGCTTATGAAATAGCAGTACATCCGGAATCAGGCATCTCCAACAAAACGCGCGTCGCTGCTGAACTGGAAAAAACAGCTTGGTTTGATAACGCACTGGCAGCCGCGGACTATCCTGGTCCAGGAAATCCGCCGCAGCAAAAACAGTTAGCGACTTGGGCGGCGTACAAAATTTACGGCCTTCGAGATGATTTTTTGCACGGTAACGATGTGGATGGACCTGCTTTGCTTTTGAACGGGAAGCCAATCATCGATTTCGCGGCATGTGTTTATCGATTCATCTTAGCCAATATTCTTGATCTTAATTTTTCTGAGGTGCTGGTTGAAGGCGCGAATGCAGAAGAAATCGGCAAGCACCTAGCGCGCAAAATGTCGTTCGAGCGATACCAGAAGCGTTATGAGCGAGCCCTTCTAATGGCTATCGCGTAAGCCTTAGTGGCTCAGCCTACTGACCCTTCTTCGCGGCAGACGCAAAGCGTACCGCTTCCTCGGCGGCGGCGAGCAGGGCTTTGGATTTGTTGATGGTCTCCTGGTACTCGGCCTCCGGCACACTGTCGGCGACCACGCCGCCGCCGGCCTGCACATACATGATGCCGTCCTTGACCAAGGCGGTGCGCAGCACGATGCAGGTGTCCATCGAGCCATCAGCGGCGAAATAGCCGACCGCACCGGCATAAGCGGCGCCGCGCTTTTCCTTTTCGAACTCGTCGATGATTTCCATGGCGCGGATCTTGGGCGCACCGGTCAGGGTGCCGGCGGGCAGGCCCGCGGCCAGCGCATCCACCGCGTCCAGCCCGTCGCGGATTTCGCCTTCGACGTTGGACACAAGATGCATCACATGGCTGTAGCGCTCGATGAAGAAGCTGTCGGTGACTTTCACCGCGCCGGTCTTGGCGATGCGGCCGACATCGTTGCGACCCAGATCGATCAGCATCAGATGCTCGGCCCGTTCCTTGGGATCGCTCATCAGGTCTTCGGCCAGCGCCTTGTCTTCTTCGGGCGTCTTGCCTCTCCAGCGCGTGCCGGCGATGGGGCGGATGGTGACCTTGCCGTCGCGCAGCCGCACCAGCACTTCGGGGCTGGAGCCCACGATCTGGAAGCCGGGCATCGACAGGTAATAGAGGTACGGCGAGGGGTTCAGCCGGCGCAGGGCGCGGTAAAGCGAAAAGGGCGGCAGGGTGAAGGGCCGGCGGAAGCGCTGGGATGGCACCACCTGAAACACATCGCCCGCCATGATGTATTCCTTGGCGCGCGCGACCACGGCGAAATACTCGTCCTTGGTCATGTTGGATTCCACCGCCACGCCGGTGGGCATGTTCGCAGGCACGGGCGCGGGATGCGGGGCAGGAGCTTCCAGCGCGGCGACGGCTTCGTCCAGCCGCGCGGTGGCGCGGGCATAGGCGGCCTTGGCGTCGATCTTCGCATCGATCCAGACGGGGGTGATGACGATGATCTCGTCCTTCACGCTGTCGAAGATGGCGGTGATGGTGGGCCGCAGCAGGATGGCGTCCGGCAGGCCCAGCGTATCGGGCGGCGGATTGGGCAGATTTTCCACCTGCCGCGCCATGTCATAGCCCAGGTAACCGAACAGACCGGTGGCCATGGGCGGCAAGCCGCTGGGGATCGCCGCCTGTGTTTCCTTGGTCAGGGCGCGCAGCGACAGAAGCGGCTTGGCGCTTTCCGGCGTGAAGTTGTCGGTATTGGTCAATGCGTTGCGATTGATCTCCGCCACGCCATTGCGGCAGCGCCAGATCAGGTCCGGCTTCAGGCCGATGATGGAATAGCGCCCGCGCGTTTCGCCGCCCTGAACGCTTTCCAGCAGGAAGGCATTGTCCTTGCCGTCGCCGAGCTTGAGGAAAGCGGAGACCGGCGTCTCCAGATCGGCGACCAGCCGGGTGAAGACAAGCTGGGCGCGGCCCTGCGCATAACCGGAAGCAAATGCGTCGAAAGCCGGCTCGATCATGACGCGGTCACTGGTTCGCGCCCGTCACCGACTGGACCAGCTTCTGGTTCACTTTCACGGTTTGACGGGTGCGGGCGGCATTGGCCATGGCGATGGAGAAGTCACCCGCCACCGATTGGGAAAAGCGCATCATGCCGCCCTGGAATCCCGGATCGCGCGGGTTCAGCGGCGGATGGGCGATGCCGGTGATGCGCGCAATCACGTAATTGCCCGAGGTGCCTTGCGGCCCGAAGTCCACGCCGCCGGCCGGGGTGTTGAACAGCTTGGTCACCATCGCTTCGCTGAACATGGTGTCGTTGGTCTGCCGCGTCAGGGCCGGGCTGTGCTGCACCGGCACTTTCAGTTCCTTGGCGATGCCGTCCAGCGATTTGTCCTTGGCGGCCTGGGCGGCGAGCGCCTGGGCGCGCTTGGCCAGCAGGGTGGCGCGCTGTTCGGCGGTCCAGTCTGCCAGCGCCTGCGTGCGCACCTGGTCCAGCGGCTTCAGCTTGGGCGGTATCTGGCCGTTCACATGGACGGTGTAATAGCCGCCCAGCTTGGTGGCGAAGGGATCGACGTCCTCGCCCACTTCGCCGCGGAATACCGCGGGCAGGAATTCCGGATCGGCGGGCACGTCGGCCTTGACGCCATCCTTGCCCATGCCGGTGATGTCCACGCCGGCCAGGTGACCCAGCTTCATGCCGGCCTTCTTGGCCGCGTCCTTCATTTCGTTGCCGCCGGAGCGGGCATCGGTATAGGCATTGACCGCATCCACCAGCTTGGCGGCGGCCAGCTGGGTCTGCAGCGTCTTGGTGAGCTCGTCCTTCACATCGGCGAGGGTCTTGGCGGTCCCGGGCGCGATCTTGGTGACGCGCGCCAGGGCATAGCCGCCAAAGCCGGTCTTGATCGGCTCGCTGACTTGGTTGAGCGGCAGGGCGAAGATCGCCTTGGCGCGTTCGGCGTCGGGCAGTTCGTCCTGGGCCAGGGTGCCCAGGGTGATCTGTTCCGGCTTGAGGCCGCGGCGGCTGGCCAGTTCGTCGAACGTCATGCCGGCCTTGATCTTGGCGCTGGCGTCGGCGGCTTCGGCCTGGGTCTTGAACTCGATCTGCTGCACGTCGCGCTTTTCGGCGATCACATAGGTGGACTTCTGCGCGTCATAGGCTTGGCTCAACTGCGCGTCGGTAACGGTGATGCCGCCCATCACGTCGGCGGGGGTGATGGCGGCATAGTCGGCGTCGCGATATTCCGGCGTCGAATAGCGGTCGGGATGGGTCTTGATATAGGCCGCAAGGTAAGCGTCGCTGGGCGTGGGCACTTCGCCCGCCTGCTCCGGCGACAGCACGATATATTCGGCGGCCCGCTTTTCATTGATGTACTGGAACAGCGCCTGGGCATAGGTGGGGGGCACGACGAAATTGCCTTCCACCGCGGCGGTCAGCTGCTCGCGCGTCATGTCCTGGCGGATTTCCTCCAGGAACTGGTCCTCGGTATAGCCGGCGGTGTTGATCGCCTGCACGAACACGCGGCGGTCGAACTGGCCCAGGGTGCCGCGGAACGGCGCCATGGCGCGCACATTGGCGGCCACCGCCGCGTCGGACACGGTCAGTCCCAGTTTTTTGGCTTCATTGTTCAGCGCGGTGCGGCTGACCATCTGCTGCAGCGCCACGGTCCCCAAGCCCATTTTCTGCGCCATTTCCGGCGTGACCTCGGTGCCCATCTGCTGGCCCTGGTTGCGCAGGAAGTTGCGATAGGAGCGCTGGAATTCCTGCTGGCCGATATCGGTGCCGCCCACGGTGGCGACGGCCGCGGTGGAAGCGCCGGTGAAGACGTCGGCAATGCCCCACACGACAAAGCTCAGGGTCAGCCCGCCCATCAGCAGCGTGGCCATCCAGGACTTGGACAGGGTGTGCATCCATTGAATCATGACGGCAATTCCGTGACTTAAGGGCGTGGCGCGGGAAGGCGGCGGATGATAGGGAGGGGGAACCCTTCCGGCAAGCCGCGAATCCGCGAGGGTTTTGCCGGGGAAGGCCCGGAATTACAAGGGGTTATGCATGCGTTCGCTGGTGGCGGGAAACTGGAAGATGAACGGGCTGGCCGCCAGCCTTGCCGAACTGGTGTCGCTGAAGGCGGCGCTGGCGGCTGCCGCGCCGGCCTGCGAGGTGCTGGTGTGCCCGCCTTTCACGCTTTTGGCGCAGGCCGCGGCGGTCGGCGGCGTCGCGCTGGGCGGCCAGGACTGCAGCCCCAAGGATGGCGGCGCCTTCACCGGCGACATCTCCGCGGCGATGCTGAAAGACGCAGGCGCGTCCAGCGTGATCGTCGGTCACTCCGAACGCCGCCAAATTCACGGCGAGCGTGACAGCGATGTCGCCGCCAAGGCACAGGCCGCCTGGCGGGCGGGGTTGAGCGCCATCATCTGTGTCGGCGAGACGGAAAGCCAGCGCGATGCCGGCAATGCCCATGGCATCTGTTCCAGTCAGCTGGACGCCAGCGTGCCGGATGGTGCCACGCCCCAGAACACGACAATCGCCTATGAACCGGTCTGGGCCATCGGCACCGGCAAGACGCCGACGTTGGACGACATCATGGCCATGCATGCCCATATCCGTTCCTGCCTGGTGGAACGGCTGGGCGAAGGGGCGCGAGGCATCCGGCTTTTGTACGGTGGGTCGGTGAAACCGAACAATGCCGCCGATATCCTTAACCTGCCGGAAGTGAACGGCGCACTTGTGGGCGGCGCCAGCCTGAAAGCCTCGGATTTTCTTGGCATTATCACGGCTGTTAAAGGCGTTTAACCAAGTCACCTGACCCTTTGTTAACGGGGTCCGCCGCATTCTCATCGCAATAAATAATAATGCGTGCGGTGGGTGATGAGCAGGCTGTCCTATGACAGTGTCGATGTGCTGATTTACGATCCGGTGGCGGCAAACCGCACCGCGACGCGCGCGACCCTGTATGCGCTGGGCTTCCGCCGCACCGAAACCGTTTCCACCCTCGAAGCCTTCATCGAATCCGTTCACACCAATGCGCCGGACATCGCGCTGTGCGAGGCGCAGGGCGCGGCCGATGAACTGTGCGCCGCCATCCAGCAGATGCGCCAGGGCGGGGCGAGCCACAATCCTTTCATCGTCGTCATCGTCACCGCCTGGGAAAAGAGTTCGGCCCTGATCAACAAGGTGGTGTCCAGCGGCGCCGACGACCTGATCCTGCGGCCCTTTTCCACCGCCGCCCTGGGTCAGCGCATCGAGACCCATATTGATCGCCGCAAGGGCTTTGTCATCACCACCGACTATGTCGGCCCCGACCGCCGCAAGGACACCAGCCGCGCCTCCAATGTGGAACTGTTCGATCCGCCCAATTCGCTGAAGATGAAGGCCAAGGACAAGCTGTCGAGCGAAGCCATCGCCCGCAAGCTGGACAGCGAACTGAAGACGGCGCGCGAGAAGCTGACATCGGAAAAGCTGCGCCGCGATTCCTTCCAGGTCTGCATCCTGTGGCGGCTGATCCAGGAAGCGCCGCTGGCGGCGGGCCAGATTTCGCCCGACCTCGCCAAGCTGCAGGTGCTGGCCCGGTCCATCGAAACCCGCTGCACCGGCACCGAATTCGAGCCGGCGCTGGAATGGTGCGGCTCGGTGCTGGCGGCGGCCGAAGGGCTGGTGGTCGGCGTGGACCGCAATGCCTCGCTGCACCTGCTGGGCCATGCGGCCTTAAGCCTGCACCAGATATTTCACCCGGAAAAAAGCGCCGCCGACCAGCTGTCGGAAATCGACGCCACGGTGGCCATTATCCGGGCTCGCCAGCAGGCCCAGGCCCTGGCCAGCTAGAGCGGGTCTTTGGCCTAGCTTTTCTTGGTGAGCTTAGCGAACTTAGAAAAGCTGGCACCGCTTCGAGCCCGCGCAGCGGGCGAGGGCGGTAGCCCGCTTCGCTCGTTGCCTACGCTGTCGCTAGGCAACCCTGCTGGGCGGACAAAATCCCTCGCTCTAGCAAGGTTTTACTGGCATTTTTGCGCGTTGCTTCCTATTTCCATGGCAATGCTTTAAAGACCCGCCCGAAAGCCCGGAATTCATCCATGCAGACCCTGTTGCTTGTCGCCGAACTGATCATCGCGGTGGCGCTTATCTGTTTCGTCCTGTTGCAGCGTTCCGAAGGCGGCGCGCTGGGCATGGGCGGCAGCGGCGGCGGCATGGGCGGCCTGTTCACGGCGCGCGGCGCGGCGGACACCCTGACCCGCACCACCGCCATCCTGGCCTTCCTGTTCTTCGTGACCTGCATCGGCCTGAACATCCTGGCGCTGAAGGGCCGCGACCAGACCTCCATCCTTGATTCGGCCGCGCCGGCCGTCGGCGTTCCGGCCAAGCCGGTCGCACCCGCGCCGCTCCCGACAGGTCCATCCGTTCCCAAGCCCCAGTAGTGAGCCTGTGGCGCGCGCAAAGCGCGTGAGCGGGTCCGGTGGACCCGCGAAAACAGGCGAACGCCGCGAGCTTGGGCGAGCGGCTGCGGCAGTCCCGCACGATTCTCCCCGCGCAAGATGCATAGCTGTTAGCGGCGGAAAATAATTCCGTTTTTGCGCTTGCGTGCGCGCACCTGTTTGATGATGGTGACCTCCCATGGCGCGGTTAGTTTTCATCACCGGCGGCGTGGTCTCTTCCCTCGGAAAAGGTCTGGCGTCCGCTGCCCTTGGCGCGTTGCTTCAAGCACGCGGCTACAAGGTTCGTCTGCGCAAACTCGATCCCTATCTCAATGTGGATCCCGGCACGATGTCGCCGTTCCAGCATGGCGAGGTCTATGTCACCGATGACGGGGCCGAGACCGACCTGGACCTGGGCCATTATGAGCGCTTCACCGGCGTGTCGGCGCGCAAGTCCGACAATGTCACGTCGGGCCGCATCTATTCCCAGGTGATCGAGAAGGAACGCAAGGGCGGCTATCTGGGCCGCACCGTGCAGGTGATCCCGCACGTCACCGACATGATCAAGGAATTCGTGCTGGCCGATATCGACGGGCTGGATTTCCTGCTGGTCGAGATCGGCGGCACGGTGGGCGATATCGAGGGCTTGCCATTCTTCGAGGCCATCCGCCAGTTGCACAACGACCTGGGGCGCGGCCAGACCGCATTCATCCATTTGACCCTGGTGCCCTATATCGAGGCGGCGGGCGAATTGAAGACCAAGCCTACCCAGCACAGCGTGAAAGAGCTTCGCGCCATCGGCATCCAGCCGGACATCCTGCTGTGCCGCACCTCCCATCCCATTCCCGACGACGACCGCAAGAAGATCGGGTTGTTCTGCAACCTGGCGGCGGAGCGGGTGATCCCGGCCATGGACCTGGACACCATCTACCGCGTGCCGCTGGCCTATCACGAGGTCGGGCTGGACACGCAGCTTCTCAAAGTATTCGGCATCGACAATGCACCCGAGCCCGACTTGTCGCGCTGGCAGGATGTGGTGCAGCGGGTGAAGAATCCCGAAGGCGAAGTGCGCATCGCCGTGGTCGGCAAGTACATGCAGGTCAAGGACAGCTACAAGTCCCTGTCCGAGGCGCTGACCCATGGCGGGCTTGCCAACAATGTGAAGGTCCATCTGGACTGGATTGACAGCGAAGTGTTCGAGCGCGACGACGCCGCCGCCTTCCTGGAGGAAGTGGACGGTATTTTGGTGCCGGGCGGTTTTGGCGAGCGCGGCACCGAGGGCAAGATCGGCGCGGTGCGCTTTGCCCGCGAGCGCAAAGTGCCGTTCTTCGGCATCTGTTACGGCCTGCACATGGCGGTGATCGAAGCGGCGCGCGACCTGGCGGGGCTGGAAGGTGCCGGCACCACCGAGATCGGCCACCCCAAGCATCCGGTGATTGGTCTGATGACCGAATGGGTCAAGGGCAACCAGGTGGAAAGCCGCGCCGCCGATGGCGACATGGGCGGCACCATGCGGCTGGGCGCATATCCGGCGACATTGACGCCGGGCTCGAAGGTCGCCGAAGTCTATGGCACCACCGAAATCAGCGAGCGTCATCGCCATCGCTATGAAGTGAACACCAACTACGCCAAGCAACTGTCCCAGCACGGCATGGAAGTGTCGGGCTGGTCGCCGGACGGGCGGCTGCCGGAGATCATGGAGATCCCGGACCATCCCTGGTTCATCGGCGTGCAATTCCATCCCGAACTGAAGTCGCGGCCGTTGGAGCCGCATCCGCTGTTCACGTCGTTCATCGCGGCGGCGGTGCAGAAGAGCCGGCTAGTTTAATCGAGGTCGGTGCCATGAATTTCTATCAGGGCGTTGTCTTAGAATACCTTCGGGCGGACAGATCGATCTTTGTAAATGAGGAATGCTGTATCCAGCTAAATGCTGGCAGCAATCCGGATCAAAATGGTCCGCACTGGTACTGCGATGCTCTTGCGTGTGATTTTAAAAATCACACCGTTTTCCTTTGCGAGATTACCTATAGTTCTTCGTTAGCTGCGCTTGTTAAAAGGCTGAAGGACTGGAACGATCATTGGGATATGCTCCGCGAGGCTCTCGTCAGAGATAGTTCCGTCCCTAAGGACTGGATTGTTCGCCCCTGGATATTTGTACCGGAGCATTTAATTTCACTTTTGCTTAGACGCTTAGACCAACTGGGCGGCCTGGCGGGCCTGAAATTCAAGCCGAGATTGACTACTTTAGAAATGGTTCAGCCTTGGCGGTATCGCTCTTGGGACCGGCAAGGCGAGGACGCGAAGCCCGAAGCCATTCCTCCGGAAATGCAGAGCTAGCGCGTATTGCGCGCAATAAAGTTCGCTATCACGTCTTTGGGCACGATGTGATAGCCGTTGCTGGGCTTGTTGGCGGAGACTTCGCCGGTTTTCGTCAGCACCACGCGCAGGCCTTCTACGCTCTCCAGCGCAATGCAGTCGTCGATGTCGTGCAAATCGTCCTTGTGCGGCAACTCGAAGCCGCTGGTGAAATATTGGGCGAGCGCCCGCTTCTTGGCTTCTTCCGGTGACGCGGCGACATAGAAGCCGTTGGCGTGCAGTTCGGTGAACCGGTCGTCATATGCGCCCAGGTTTACAAAGAAGAGTTTCACGGCTTGGGGCGCGGGTGTCACCGACAGGCCGACGCGCCAGCCGTCCACCACATCCAGCTCCAGCCAGCTGTCCAGGTGCAGGCCCACCGGGTTGCCGAACCATTTTTCCAGCAATTGGGGATAGGTGTCCTCGATCCGCGCGCCTGTGGCGAACACCACGTCATGCAGTTCGGTATTGGCGCGTGGCGCGCGGCCGCCCAGGTAAACCGCGAAAAGCTTGGTCATGCCTGTTTATAGCCGTTAACAGGTCCTTAACTGCAACCCCCGAAACGCTAGGGAATAAGTAAGATGCGCCCTACTAGGATCGGGCATGGGCCGTTCCGTACCGCTTTTCCTGACGCGCGCTGCCGCCATTGTCTTGGCCGGTCTGTTGCTGCTTGCCGTCACGGGCCATGCCCATGCCGCCGGTGACGGCAATTACGGCCTCAAGCGTTTTCCCGGCGACAATTACGACACCGTGCCCCCGCCCGCCAATTCGCTGACGGCGCCGAGTTTCGCGCCGGTGCCCGGTTCGAGCGCGGCGCCCAATGGTTACTACAGCACCCTGAACAGCAACCCGGCCGCCGTGACCGTGTCGCCGCCGCCGGCTTATGCCCCGCAGCCCGTGCAAGCACCGCAGGCCTATGCGCCGGCGCCCAGCTATCAGCCCGCGCCGGCGTCCAACGAACCTTATGGCTACAGGCCCGTCCAGGGCGCCGCGCCGCTGGCGCAAGGCTATGGTTATGCGCCGCAGCCCGGTTACGCGGCGGCGCCCGCGCCGCAGCCCGAAGCCTATGGCTACAAGCCGGTGATGCCGGCCGCGCCGTCCTATCCGTCGCCGCGCCTGGCGTCCGCCTCGCCGATGCGCGGCGATCCTTATGCCTACTACCAGCAGGAAACGGCGGGCCGCACCGACAATGCCGATTATGTGCTGGGTCCGGGCGACAAGATGCGCCTGATCGTGTTCGGGGAAACCGACCTTTCGGGTGACTTCACGATTGATGGTTCGGGCTTTGTGCGCCTGCCGCTGATCGGGCAGGTGCGCGCCGCCGGTTATACCAGCCAGCAGCTGGAAGCCGCCATCGGCGGCTCGCTGGCGCAGGGCTATCTGAAACAGCCGCGCGTCTCGGTGGAGGTTTCCACCTACCGGCCCTTCTACATCATCGGCGCGGTCAACCGTCCCGGCCAGTATCCGTATGTCGATCACATGAATGCGATGAACGCCATCGCGCTGGCGGGCGGCTTCACGCCCACCGCGGTGGAGAGCGTGGTCTTCATCCGCCGCGAAGGCAGCAACACCGAACAGGAAGTGCCGGTGGACCGCACCACCACCATCCGCCCCGGCGACGTGGTCAAGGTGCACAACACCTTCTTCTCGGATGTGGTGGGCTTCATGGCGCCCTTCTCGGGCGTGGCGGCCTCGGCGGCCACCGCCGCGGTCATCAACTAGGCCGGTTTGCCGATCTTCCCGCCGTTTAGTACAAGGGCGGTATGAACCCCCATCCTGTCGTCGCACCCAATTCCGTCGTTACGCTGGGCAATGTCGAGATCGGCAACGCCAAGAAGCTCACCATCATTGCCGGGCCCTGCCAGCTCGAGAGCCGCGCCCATGCCTTCGACATGGCCGGCGCGCTGAAGGAAGCCTGCGGCAAGCTTGGGGTGGGGCTGATCTACAAGACCAGTTTCGACAAGGCCAACCGCACCAGCGCCAGCACGGCGCGCGGCATCGGGCTGGAGAATGCGCTGCCGATCTTCGCCGATATCAAGAAACACTTCGGCCTGCCGGTGCTGACCGATGTGCATGAGCGCGACCAGTGCGCCGCGGTGGCGCAGGCGGTGGATGTGCTGCAGATCCCGGCCTTCCTGTCGCGCCAGACCGACCTGCTGGTGGCGGCCGCCCACACCGGCAAGTGCGTCAACGTGAAGAAGGGCCAGTTCCTGTCGCCCTGGGACATGAAGAATGTGATCGCCAAGATCACCGGCGCCGGCAATCCCAACGTGCTGGTGACCGAGCGCGGTGTGTCCTTTGGTTACAACACGCTGGTGTCGGACATGCGCGCCTTGCCGATCATGGCGGGGTTCGGCGCGCCGGTGGTGTTCGATGCCACCCATTCGGTGCAGCAGCCGGGCGGGCAGGGCGACAAGTCGGGCGGCGACCGCACCATGGTGCCATATCTGGCCCGCGCCGCAGTGGCGGCCGGTGTGGCGTGCGTCTTCATGGAAGTGCACCAGGATCCCGACCATGCGCCCAGCGACGGGCCCAACATGGTCAAGCTGAAGGACTTCCCGGCACTGCTGGAACAGCTGGTCGAGATCGACGCTGTCGTAAAGCGCTAGCGCGCCGGCGGCCGCATCGCGAAGTTCACCACATCGTTATTCGGACCGGTCTTGGGGCCGGGCTTCTTCCAGCGCACGGTGCCTTTGAGGTCAGTTGGGTTGGCCGGCGCCTGGGACAAGCTGATGGTGAAAGCCTTGGCGTCCTTGGGCGCGATGCGCGAGACCTGCCATTCGGCGACATTGCCTTTCGCCTTTTCGTCCATGTGCACGCCCTTGTAGCCGTCGCCGGTCGTGGCGGTGACGGTGGCGCCGGCGGGTACCACGACATTGATGGTCACGCCCTGCGCGGTCAGGCCCTTGCCCGGCTCGCCATTGTTGGTGACGTTCAGCGCATAGGTGGTGCCGCTGGCCGGCGCCAGTTCGGCGCGCAGCTCGGGGCGGAAGCCCAGGTCGTTCTTCGCCCAGTCATAGATTTCCTTCAGCTGCGCTTCGGTCAGGCGCAAGGGATTGAAGTTGCCCATGCGCAGGCGCGAGCCCGGCCGCTGTTCCTCGAACTTGGGCATGGCGGTGGTGTGATTGTAGACCAGCTCTTTCATGGTCGCGAAGTCGGTGTTGCGGCCGCCAAAGCTGGCGCGCGGCATGTCGAAGGTGGCGCCATGGCACTGGGCGCAGCCCTGGCTGACATAGGCCTGCTGGCCGGCCGGCATCTCCGGCGTCAGCGGCACGCGCCAGGCGGCGGGTTCGGCCACCTTGGGCAGGCTGGCGAAATAGGCGGTGAGGCCGGCGATCTCCGCGTCGCTGATCTGCTCGGTGGTGAAGGCGGGCATCACGCCCCAGGGCTTGCGTACTTCCTGCTGGAACTGCGCGGCGGACAGGCCGCGCCCGGCCAGGTCCGGACCCATCGCGCCTTCGCCATTCTTGCCGTGGCAATTCTTGCAGAACAGGTTGTTGCTTTCCCACAGCGACTTGGACGTCGCGATATCGGGCGTCTGCGCCAGGGCGGGCGAGGCCAGGAACGGCAGCAGCGCGATGACGGCGGCAAATGTCTTCATGGAAAATTTCTCCAATCAATATGGTTTGGAAATCAGGCGTTCGCCGCCATCCAGGCATTCGCGATGCCGATGATGGCAAGGATGACCAGAATGAGGGTGGGAAAGATGGTCAACGCAAAGCCGGCGAAGCGTCCGCCCGGATTGGCGGGCTTGTACGTCGCGGCATAGAGGATGCGGCCCACGCACCAGACCAGGCCCAAAATGCCGGGCACCCAGCCCTGGAAATAAAGTGCGGCCAGCCACAGCGCCGGGACGAAGAGCACGAACTGCTCCACCGTGTTGCCCTGGACGCGGACAGCGCATTCCAGATCGGGCGAGCCGGTCATGGCAGGCGGCTGGATGCCGACCCGCCTGCGGGTGCGGGCGACCAGGATGGCGGTCGCCAGTGTGACCAGAATGGCGGCAACCGTGGCGATAGCGGTCAAAAGGGTCGCCGGTGCGAAAAGCGTCATGAATTTTCCCCGAAATAGGCGTCCGGCTTGAAGCTGCCGGGCCACGCCTCTAGAACCCCAATCCAGCATAGGGAGTTCCCGCCATGACCGCCATCCTCGATATCGCCGGCCGCGAAATCCTCGACTCCAGAGGCAATCCCACCGTGGAAGTGGATGTGCGGCTGGAAGACGGCAGCATCGGCCGGGCGGCGGTGCCGTCGGGCGCCTCCACCGGCGCGCATGAGGCGGTCGAGCTGCGCGATGGTGGCAAGCGCTATGGCGGCAAGGGCGTGGAAAAAGCGGTCGCCGCGGTGAATGGTGAAATCTTCGACACCTTGGCCGGGCTCGATGCCGAGGACCAGGTCAAGATCGACCGCGCCATGATCCAGCTGGACGGCACACCCAACAAGGCGCGGCTGGGCGCCAACGCCATCCTGGGCGTGTCGCTTGCGGTGGCCAAGGCGGCGGCCAATGCCGCCAACCTGCCGCTCTATCGCTATGTCGGCGGCGCCAGGGCCAACACATTGCCGGTGCCGATGATGAACATCATCAATGGCGGCGTGCATGCCGACAATCCGATCGACTTCCAGGAATTCATGATCATGCCGGTGGGCGCGTCCACCTTCCGCGAGGCGCTGCGCTGCGGGGCCGAGATTTTCCACACCCTGAAGAAGGCGCTGAGCGAGGCCGGCCACAACACCAATGTCGGCGACGAGGGCGGTTTCGCGCCCAACCTGAAATCGCCGGACGAAGCGCTGACCTTCGTGTCCAAGGCGGTCGAGAAGGCCGGCTACAAGCTGGGCGAGGACGTGTTCTTTGCGCTGGACCCGGCATCGACCGAGTTCTTCAAGGACGGCAAGTATGTGCTGGAAGGCGAGGGCAAGACCCTGTCGCCCGACGAAATGGTCAAGGTCTATGCCGACCTGTGCAAGCGCTATCCCATCGTCTCCATCGAGGACGGCATGGCCGAGGATGACTGGGCCGGCTGGAAGGCGCTGACCGGCGCGGTGGGCAAGACCGTGAACCTGGTGGGCGATGATCTGTTCGTCACCAATGTGAAGCGCCTCAAGCAAGGCATCGACACCCAGACCGCCAACGCCATCCTGATCAAGGTCAATCAGATCGGTTCACTGACCGAAACCCTGGAGACTGTCGATATGGCGCACCGCGCCGCCTACAAGGCGGTGATGAGCCATCGTTCGGGCGAGACCGAAGACAGCACCATCGCCGACCTGGCAGTGGCAACCAACTGCGGGCAGATCAAGACAGGTTCGCTGGCGCGTTCGGATCGCCTCGCCAAGTACAACCAGCTGCTGCGCATCGAAGAACAGCTGGGCGACACGGCGTTTTACGCCGGACGCACGATCCTGCGCGCTTAGGCTCGGTCGAGGTCGGATGGCAGCGGCGGTATCGGCCGGCTGTCAGGTACAGCCGGTTTGCCGCAAGCGCCGGCCTGATGGCAGCGTTCCAGTATTCCACGGCCTTTCAACTGGCTCACCAGCGCCTGGATCACGGGCGTCGGACGGCTGACGGCAAAGATCGCAGCGCCCGCCACAAAGGCCGTCAGGAACCACAGGATGGTGATGATCGCCCGCATGGACACACCATAGCCCATCCGGGCCCAAGTCTTAAGAAGCGTCGGCCTAAGTTCCTTGAATCCTTAACTGAATCCCTCTTGACGCGGCGAATCAGTGTGTGATTCGTTGGGGGAATGCGAATCAAGCGTTCGGTCAGCCGATTTTTCCTCGCCCTTATCTTTCCAGCGGTCTCTTTGGCCGTGGTGAGCTATTTCGGCGCCTATGCGATCTGGGGCAATCGCGGCATCCTTTCGCTGGAAGACACCCAGGCGCAGCTTGGTATCCAGCAGCAGCAACTCGCCGAACTTCAGGCCAGCCGCGCCCGGCTGGAGCATCGCATCGCCCTGATGGAAAAAGACGGCGGCGACGCCGACCTGGTCGAAGAGCTTGCCCGCACCCAGTTGATGGACGGCGGACCCAACCAGGTCGCGCTGCCGCGCTCGGGCCACTAGGTCTTCGCTTTTTATTGCCGCTGAACTGACGTCAGGCGCGCTCTCTTATTTCCTTTCGCACCCCCGTTGCCGCAACAAGATTGCGAAGGTTCCGAACACTGTTCGGAAGTGCAGCGCAATAAAATAACAATGTTCTTGCCAAGTCGCTTTGGGCTTGCAACAACCATTTTCTAGCTTCTGAAAACCGAAAAAAACGGCACCCGAACCCATGCCCGAAGCCGCCAAAAGCAACTCTGAATCCCTCAAAAAACTTTATCACGACATGCTGCTGATCCGCCGTTTCGAGGAACGGGCGGGGCAGTTGTACGGCATGGGCCTGATCGGCGGCTTCTGCCACCTGTATATCGGCCAGGAAGCGGTGGTGGTGGGCCTGATGGGCGCCGCCAAACAGGGCGACCAGCAAGTCACCTCGTACCGCGACCATGGCCACATGCTGGCGCAGGGCCTGGATCCCAAGGCCGTCATGGCCGAACTCACGGGGCGCTCCACCGGCCTGTCGCGCGGCAAGGGCGGCTCGATGCACATGTTCTCGAACGAGAAGAAATTCTACGGCGGCCACGGCATCGTCGGCGCCCAGGTGCCGATCGGCACGGGCCTGGCCTTTGCCAACCAGTATCGCGGCAGCAAGGCCGTCTCCCTGACCTATTTTGGCGACGGCGCCGCCAACCAGGGCCAGGTCTATGAAAGCTTCAACATGGCCGAGCTGTGGAAGCTACCGGTCATCTATGTGATCGAGAACAACCATTACGCCATGGGCACTTCGGTGAAGCGGTCCAGCGCGGTGGCGGATTTCTCCAAGCGCGGTTCCTCCTTCGGCATTCCGGGCATCAATGTCGACGGCATGGACGTGGAAGCGGTGCAGAGCGCCGGCGCCGAAGCGATGGAATATTGCCGCTCGGGCAAGGGCCCCATCATCCTGTCGATGAACACCTACCGCTATCGCGGCCATTCCATGTCCGATCCGGCCAAGTATCGCAGCAAGGAAGAGCTGACCGAGTATCGCGAGAAGCGCGATCCCATCGAGAATTTCGGCAAGAAGCTGATGGAGCGCGGCCTGGTCAATGAGCAGGACCTCAAGCAGATGGATGCCGAGGTGAAGAAGGTGGTCGTCGAAGCCGCCGAATTCGCCACCGAGAGCCCCGAACCGGGCGTGGAAGAACTCTACACGGACGTGTACGCCTGATGAGCACCGAGATCCTGATGCCTGCGCTGTCGCCCACCATGGAAGAGGGCAAGCTCTCCAAGTGGCTGGTGAAGGAGGGTGATACCGTCAAGTCCGGCGACATCCTGGCCGAAATCGAAACCGACAAGGCCACGATGGAATTCGAGGCCGTGGACGAGGGCAAGATCGGCCAGATCCTGGTGGCCGAAGGCACCGAGAATGTGAAGGTCAATTCGCCTATCGCCACCCTGTTGGCCGATGGCGAGGCGCCCGGCGCCGCGCCGGCCAAGAAGGCCGCGAGCGCGCCGAAGGAAGCCAAGAGCGACGCGCCCCAAAAGGAAAACAAGGGCGAGAGCGCCGCGCCGAAGATCGCGGCCCCCAGTGATCCCGAAGTGCCCGAAGGCACCGAGATGGTGATGACCACGGTGCGCGATGCGTTGCGCGACGCCATGGCAGAAGAATTGCGCCGTGACGAGCTGGTGTTCCTGATGGGCGAGGAAGTTGCCGAATATCAGGGCGCCTACAAGATCAGCCAGGGCCTGCTGGAAGAGTTCGGCGCCCGCCGCGTCATCGATACCCCGATCACCGAGCATGGCTTTACCGGTCTGGCCGTGGGCGCGGCGTTTGATGGCCTCAAGCCCATCGTGGAATTCATGACCTGGAATTTCGCCATGCAGGCGATGGACCAGATCATCAATTCTGCCGCCAAGACGCGCTACATGTCCGGCGGCCAGATGAGCTGTCCGATCGTGTTCCGCGGTCCCAATGGCGCCGCCGCCCGCGTCGCCGCCCAGCACAGCCAGGACTATGCGGCCTGGTATGCGAGCGTGCCCGGCATGAAGGTGATCGCGCCTTACTCCGCCGCTGACGCCAAGGGGCTGCTGAAGGCGGCGATCCGTGATCCCAATCCGGTCTGCTTCCTGGAAAATGAAATCCTGTACGGCAAGTCGTTCCCGGTCCCCAAGCTGGACGATTACGTGCTGCCCATCGGCAAGGCGCGCATCTGCCGGACCGGCAGCGACGTCACCATCGTCAGCTACTCGATCACCGTCGGCCAGGCGCTGGAAGCGGCCGAGAAGCTGGCCGCTGACGGCATCGAGGCCGAAGTGATCGACCTGCGCACCCTGCGCCCGCTGGACATGGACACGGTGCTGGAGAGCGTGAAGAAGACCAATCGCATCGTGACGTTCGAACAGGCCTGGCCGGTCTGCTCCATCGGTTCGGAAGTCTGCAGCCGCGTGGCGCTGGAGGCGTTCGATTACCTGGATGCGCCGCCGACCAAGGTGTCGGGCAAGGACGTGCCGATGCCTTATGCCGCCAACCTGGAAAAGCTTGCGCTGCCGACGGTCGATGACCTGATCGCGGCCGTCAAAGCCGTCTGCTACAAGGCTTAAGCACATGGCCACCAACATCCTGATGCCCGCGCTGTCGCCCACCATGGAAGAGGGCAAGCTGGCCAAGTGGCTGGTCAAGGAAGGCGATACCGTCAAGTCCGGCACCATCCTGGCCGAAATCGAGACCGACAAGGCCACGATGGAATTCGAGGCCGTGGACGAAGGCAAGATCGGCAAGATCCTGGTCGCCGAAGGCAGCGAAGGGGTGAAGGTCAATTCGCCTATCGCCGTCCTGCTGGAGGAGGGCGAGAGCGCCGATGCCGCGCCCGCCGTTAAGAAAGACATTCCCGCCGCCATGAAGGACATCGGCGATGCCGTAAAGAAGGAATTTGCGCCCAAGGGTGAAGCGCCGAAGGCGGCTGCGCCTGCCGCGCCGGCGGCGAAAGCCGATGGCGGGCGGATATTCGCCTCGCCGCTGGCCAAGCGTATCGCCGCCGACAAGGGCGTCGATCTTTCGGGCATCGCCGGCACCGGCCCGCGCGGCCGTATTGTGAAATCCGACGTCGAAAATGCCAAGCCCGGTGCGGCCAAGCCGGCCGCTGCCGCGCCTGCCACTGCTGGCGGCGCGGGTATCCCCGGCGTGGCGCCGTTGCCCGATGCGCGGCTGCTCTATCCGGCGGGCTCCTATGAGGAAACCCCGCACGACAATATGCGCAAGGCCATTGCCAAGCGCCTGACCTCGGCCAAGACGCTGATCCCGCATTACTACCTGACGGTGGATTGCAACCTGGATGCGCTGATGGCGGTGCGCGAGAAGATGAATGCCGCAGCCCCCAAGGGGAAGGACAAGGTCCCGGCCTACAAGCTGTCGGTCAACGACTTCATCATGAAGGCGTCGGCCATGGCGCTCATGAAACATCCGGACGTCAACGCCTCATGGACCGATACCGCGATCCTGCGCCACAAGGATGCCGATGTCGGCGTCGCCGTGGCGCTGGACTTCGGCCTGATCACCCCCATCATCTTCAAGGCCCAGACCAAGGGGCTGGTCGAGATCAGCAACGAAGTGAAAACGCTCGCCGGCCTGGCCAAGGAAAAGAAGCTCAAGCCCAACCAGTATGAAGGTGGCGGCTTCTCGGTCTCGAACCTGGGCATGTACGGCATCAAGAACTTCACCTCCATCATCAACCCGCCGCAGAGCTGCATCATCGCGGTTGGCGCGGGCGAGGAGCGTCCCGTCGTGAAGAACGGCAAGATCGAGATTTCCACCGTGATGACCGTGACCATGTCGGCCGATCACCGGGTGGTGGACGGTGGCACCGGCGCCAAGTTCCTGCAAACCCTGAAGCAGTTCATCGAAGAACCTGCTTCGATGCTGTTGTAGGAGGCGACCGATGGCTGACTCCTATGACGTGATTGTTGTTGGCGGCGGACCGGGCGGCTATGTCTGCGCCATCCGCTGCGCCCAGCTGGGCCTGAAGACCGCGGTGGTCGAACGCGACCGCATGGGCGGCATCTGCCTGAACTGGGGCTGCATCCCGACCAAGGCGCTCCTGCGCTCCTCCGAGATCTGGCACCTGATGCACCGGCTGGACGAGTACGGGTTCAGCGCCGACAATTTCAAATTCGACATCGAGAAGATCGTCAAGCGCAGTCGCGCGGTGTCCAAACAGTTGTCGGACGGCGTCAGCTTCCTGATGAAGAAGCACAAGATCACTGTCATTCCGGGCGAAGCCAAGCTGGCCGGCAAGGGGAAGTTGACCGTGACCAAGGACGGCAAGACCAGCGACGTCACCGCCAAGAACATCGTGCTGGCCACGGGGGCGCGCGCGCGGACCCTGCCGGGGCTGGAGCCGGATGGGAAGCTGATCTGGACCTATCGCGAGGCGATGGTTCCGACCATGTTCCCCAAGTCGCTGCTGGTGGTCGGTTCCGGCGCCATCGGCATCGAGTTCGCCAGCTTCTATCGCACGCTTGGCGCCGAAGTGACCGTGGTCGAAGTGCTGGACCGCGTCATGCCGGTGGAAGACGAAGAAATTTCCGCCATGGCCGCCAAGGCGTTTACGAAACAGGGCATGAAGCTGAAGCTGGGCACCACCGTGACCGAGCTGAAGAAGGGCGCCGACAACGTCACCTGCACCCTGAAAGCCAAGGACGGCAAGACCGAGCAAGTGACCGTGGAGCGGGTGATCCTGGCCATGGGCATTGTCGGCAATGTCGAGAACATCGGGCTGGAAGCGGCCGGCATCAAGGTCGAGAAGACCCACATCGTCGCCGGCAAGTATGGCGAAACCGGCGTGGACGGCGTGTGGGCGATCGGCGATCTGGTCGGCGGTCCCTGGCTGGCGCACAAGGCCATGCATGAAGGTGTGATCGTCGCCGAGAAGATCGCCGGCGTGAAGGGCGTGCATCCGCTCAACACCGCGAATGTTGCGGGCTGCACCTATTGCTGGCCGCAGGTCGCGTCCGTCGGCATGACCGAAGCCAAGGCCAAGGAAACGGGCCGCAAGATCAAGGTCGGCAAGTTCCCCTTCATCGGCAACGGCAAGGCCATCGCGCTGGGCGAGGCGGAGGGCATGATCAAGACCGTGTTCGACGCCACCACCGGCGAGCTATTGGGTGCGCACATGATCGGCGCCGAGGTGACCGAACTGATCCAGGGCTATGTCATCGCCAAGACCGGCGAACTGACCGATGCCGAGCTGTCGCACACCATCTTCCCGCATCCGACCTTGTCGGAAATGATGCATGAAGCGGTGCTGGCGGCCGACGGCGCGGCGCTACACATCTAGAGAAGTCGTTTCACATCCTCAGCGATCGCCGCCGTATTTCCAGTGTCGGTGGTGACCAGGCGTGCCTTGCCGTCCCGATCAAAGAAGAACACCGCGTTGGAGTGCGTTACCTCGTAAGGCGGACCCTGTTTCACGCTGTAGGCAACGCGATAGGTGCGGGCGAGGCTGGCAAGCTGGTTCTCTGTTCCGCGCAGACCGACGACCTGGGGCGAGAAGGCCTTGGCGTAATCGGCCAACACAGCGTCGGTATCGCGGTCGGGGTCCACGGTGACGAACAGCACCGTCACGTCCGGACTGTTCACCTTGGCCACCATGTCGGCGAGATTGGCCAGGGTGGCGGGGCAGACATCGGGGCAATGGCTGTAGCCGAAGTAAAGCGCCACCACCTTGCCGCGGAAATCCGCGGCGCTGACCGGCTTGCCCGCAGACGACATGTGGAAATCCAGCCGGGGCATCGCGCCCGAGATGTCGGTCATGTGCCAGGCGGGCTTGGAGCAGCCCAGCAGGGTCAGCATTGTGAAAAATAAGGCCATGATGCGCATGGCCGCGTCTTTATCACGCTGGGCGGGAGGGGACGAGGCGCATAATATCGCGCCATGTATGTTCCCGACCATTTTCGCGAAGACCGGCCCGACGTGTTGCATGACGCCGTGCGGCAGATCGGCTTTGCGACCCTGGTGACGGCAGGCCTTGAAGCCAATCACCTGCCCATGCTGCTGGAGGATGGCGTGTTGCGCGGCCATGTCGCGCGCGCCAATCCGGTGTGGAAGCAGGGCGATGGGGCAGCGCTGGCGGTTTTCCTGGGACCGCACGCCTATGTCTCGCCCAACTGGTATCCCTCCAAGGCCGTGACGGGCAAGGCGGTGCCGACCTGGAACTACATCACCGTCCATGCGCGGGGCGCGCTCTGTTGGGTGCAGGATGCGGACTGGTTGCGCAGCCATGTCACCGCTTTGAGCGACATGCACGAAGCGGAACGTGCAGAGCCTTGGAAGGTTGGCGACGCGCCGGCCAGCTATATCGACAGCCTGCTGCGCGCCATCGTCGGTTTCGAGCTGACCATTGAAAAGCTGGAAGGCAAGTACAAGCTCAGCCAGAACCGCGACACGGCCGACCGCGATGGTGTACGCGGAGCCTATGCGCGCGAAGGCCGCCCCGACCTTGCCGGATTGATGAAGCCGTGAGGAACTGGGCAGGTTATGGCGCGCTGCTGGCCGTGGGCGCGGTGATTTACCTGGTGTGCCGGTTGTTTCCGGCCGACCTGCCGATGTGGCTGCCCTGGGAATTTTCCTGGCCGATCTATCTCGCCACCGCGCTGAGTCTGGGCTGGTTCGTCCGTGGACTGAAGATATTTCCCAAGGCGCAGCATCCGCCGCTGTGGCGCAGCATCTGTTTTGTCGCCGGGGTGCTGAGCTTCTGGATCGTGCTGCAGACGCGCATCGACTACTACGCCCAGCACATGTTCTTCGTGCACCGGGCGGCGCATTTTGTGCTGCATCATTTCGGCGCCTTCTTCATTGCGATGGGGATGAGCGGGCCGGTGCTGTGGGCGGGGATGCCGGATTTCCTCAAGCCGCTTGCGAAGGCGCGAACCGTTCAGACGACCTTGTCGTTCCTGCAGAACCCGGTGATTGCGCCTTTCCTGTTTGTGGGGCTGCTGTATTTCTGGCTCATTCCGGGCATCCATACGCGCGTCATGCTAGATGCCAACCTGTATGAGATGATGAACTGGACCATGGCGATCAATGGCGTGATGTTCTGGTCGCTGATCCTGGACAGCCGCGCCAAGCCGCCCGCGCGCCTCTCGCACCTGATGCGCGCCGCCCTGATCCTGGTGATCGAGCTGCCCCAGATGGTGCTGGGCGCCATCCTGTCCCTGACCGAGCATGATATCTATCCGGTCTATATGATCTGCGGCCGGGTGCTGGACATGACAGCGCTGAATGACCAACATTATGGCGGCCTGATCATCTGGCTGCCGGGCACCCTAACCAGTTTCGCGGCCATGATCGTGGTGCTGGTGACCATGCGTTTGAACGAAGAAAGAGCGGAACGTGAAGCGGCTTAGTCTTGTGATTCTTCTGGCGATGGCTTTGCCGGCCAGCGCCGCGCCGGTCGATATTACCGGCGCCTGGTTCCGCAGCCTTCCGGGCAAGCTGCCGGCGGGCGGCTATTTCACCGCCCAGAACAACAGCCGCCGCGACGTCGCGATCACCGGCGCGCGCTCGGACGCCTGCGGCATGCTGATGATCCACCAATCGTCCAACAAGGGCGGCATGAGCGGCATGGACATGATGGACACGGTCAAGGTGCCGGCGGGCGGGCAGGTCCAGTTCGCACCCGGCGGCTATCACCTGATGTGCGAAGGGGCAAAAATGAAGATCGGCACCAAGGTGCCGGTGCTGATCAACCTGTCGGACGGCACCACCGTGGCGGTGGCGTTCCAGGTCAAGGGCGCCACGGGAAAATAGCCGGGTCCCCTTTGCGTTTCCCCGGCCCATGTTAAGGTCGATCAGGGGGACGGCATGATCAGCGAGCAGCAAAACCGGATTTTCACCAAGTGCGCGGTGCGGCTGATCCCGTTCCTGATGCTGCTGTATTTCGTCAATTACCTGGACCGGGTGAATGTCGGCTTCGCAGCCCTGACCATGAACCGGGACCTGGGTTTTTCGCCATCGGTCTATGGCGCGGCCGCCAGTATCTTCTTCATCAGCTATGCAATCTTCCAGATTCCCGCCACCCTGTTCGTGGCGCGTCTGGGCCACAAGCGCGCCATCTGCATCGTCATGGCGTTCTGGGGCGCGGTATCGGCCGCGACCTCGCTGGTGACCGAGCCTTACGGTTTTTACGCCGCGCGCTTCCTGTTGGGTGTGGCGGAGGCCGGATTTTTCCCCGGCATCATCCTGTACCTGACCTTCTGGTTTCCCCGCGAATACCGCGCCCGCTTCACCGCCATCTTCATGACCGCTATTCCGCTGTCTTCGACCTTTGGCGGACCGCTGTCGGGACTGCTGCTGCAACTGGACAGCTTGGGCGGCTTGCGCGGCTGGCAATGGCTGTTCCTGATCGAAGGATTGCCGGCTTGCGCGCTGGCGCTGGTGGTACTGAAATACCTACCCGACGGTCCGGCCCAGGCCAGCTTCCTGTCACAGGCTGAGAAGGACACCATCACCGCGCGGCTGGCCGAAGAGCGCCCGGCAACCCACACCAGCGTGTGGCCGGGGATTTTCGACCTGCGTGTACTGCTGCTGGGCCTTGTGGGGACCGGCATCAACTCCGCCATCTTCGGCACCCAGTTGTGGATGCCGCTGATCATCAAGTCGCTGGGCTATTCCAACCTGGCCACGGGATTCATTATCGCCGTACCCTGGATGCTGGGGATCGCCGTCATGATCCTGGTTGCCCGCTCCAGCGACCGGCGGGGCGAGCGGCCCTGGCATGTCGCCATATCGCTGGCCATCGCGGCCTGCGGATTTGTGATCGCGGCGATGGCGACCAATCCCTATGTGGTTATGGGGGGGCTTTTCGTCGTCGTGCTGGGGATCATCGGCCATTACGGGCCCTTTTATACGCTGGCGTCATCCTTCTTTTCGGGCCGGGCGGCGCCGGCTTCCATCGCGGCGGTGAACCTGCTGTCCACCGGGCTGGGCGGGTTTATCGGGCCCAACCTGATCGGCCAGCTCAAGCAGTCGACCGGCGGTTATCCGGCCGGCATGCTGGCGCTGGCGGTGGGGCTGGTGATCTCGGTCGTGCTGGTGCTCAGCCTGCGCCGGGTGATGGTGGCGCGGGCGGTGACCGCCTAGCGCGCGTCTTCCTCTTGCAGCTCCGCGAACGAGACGTGGCAAGACCCGCCATGCTTCTGGAAATAGCGCTGGTGGCTTTCCTCGGCCTTCCAGAAGGTCGGGGCAGGCTCGATCTGGGTGACGATGGGCTTGCTCCACTTGCCGCTGGCCGCGACCTTGTCCCGCTCCTCGGCCGCGATGCGGGCCTGCTCAGGGCCGTGGGTGAAGATCACCGAGCGGTACTGGGTGCCGAAGTCAGGGCCCTGGCGGTCCTTCTGGGTAGGGTTGTGCATCCGGAAGAACAGCTGGACGAGGGTGGCGTAGGAGACCCGGGCAGGGTCAAACGTCACCTCGACCACCTCAGCATGATAGGTGTCGCCGCTGCAGACTTGGCGATAGGTGGGGTTGTCGCCGGCGCCGCCGGCATAGCCGCTGACCGCGTCGCTGACTCCGGGCACCTGGCGGAAGAAGTCCTCCACGCCCCAGAAGCAGCCCGCGCCGAAGAGTGCCTTTTCCATATCAAACCTCACGCCGAATTTGCTTCCATATTACGCGCCAAACCCGATGCAGTTACATCCTCCCCCGTGCGCGTAGCGCATAACGGGGGAGGTGCCCTGTAGCAGCGCTTGCGCTGCGAAGGGGCGGAGGGGCATACCTCAAGCCGCGCAGGACGCATGCCGGTTACATCCCCTCCGGCGCGGGCTATAGAGGCATATGACCCTGCCAAAGCCGTCCCATGTTTCGCATGTCATCAAGCGGGTGGACGCTGTTTGCGGCCTCGCAAATCGCTTTAGCCTTTCGCGCTATCCTGTTGTCCTGTCAGTGATTGTTCAGGTAGGGCAGGGCGCATGAAGGTTGTCATCGTTGGCGCCGGCGTGGCGGGCCTGGGCATCGGCTGGCGGCTGCTGCAGGCGGGCTGTTCGGTCACGATTCTGGAGCGGGCGCAGCCGGGCGGCGGCGCAAGCTGGGCGGCGGCGGGTATGCTGGCGGTCACCGCCGAACTGGAGGATTCCCCCGAGCCGGAACGGGCCCTCGCCCTGCGGGCCAGCGCCCTGTGGCCGGCCTTCGCGGCTGAGCTGGAGGAAGCCAGCGGGCGCGCCGTGTTCCTGAACCAGGGCGGAGCGCTGCTGCTGGCCGGTGATGCCGCCGAGCTGGCGGTAATGCGGGCCCGCGCCGAGGGTGACCTGCGGATCGTGGATACGGCGGAAGCCAAGGCCCTGGTGCCGCTGCTGGGCAGTTCGCTGGGCGGGCTGTGGTCACCCAAGGAAGCCCATGTCGACAACCGCGCCCTGAGCGAGGCCCTCACCATCGCCTTCCTGAAGGCGGGCGGGGTGCTCAATCCCAATGAGGCGGCGGTGCGGATTGAGACGCGGGGCGGGCGGGCCAGTGCCGTCCTCACGCCCTATGGCCACCATGAGGCCGATGCCGTGCTGATTGCGGCGGGAGCGTGGAGCGGGCTGCTGGAAGAAATCCCCATCGTTCCGGTCAAGGGCGAGGTGATCGCGCTCAGTCCGCCCGGCGGCTCTGCCCTGCCGGGGCCGGTGGTGTGGGGCGAGCATGTCTATTGCGTGCCGCGCCATGGGCGGTTGCTGGTCGGCGCCACGGTCGAGGAGGCTGGTTTCGACACCGGTACGACGGAAGGCGGCCGCAATCACCTGCGCGCCTGCGCCGAAAAACTGATGCCGCCGCTAAAGAGCTGGACCCTGTCGGACCATTGGGCGGGGCTGCGGCCCAAGAGCCCGGATGGCTTGCCGCTTCTCGGCGAGGCGGCTACAGCGGGACTGTTCGTGGCGGGCGGCCAGTACCGCAACGGCATCCTGTTCGCCCCGGCCATCGCCGGTGAAATGGCCGAATTAATATTGGGCAAGGGCACGGTTGTGCCCGCCTTTGATCCGAGGAGATTTGCATGAGTGAATTCGTTGTCGATCCGGTCATCGCGGGTCTGACCCAGACCATCACTGACTGGCCGCTGAGCCGGCTCTTTGTGTTCAATGACTCCCGCTATCACTGGGGCCTCTTGGTGCCGCGCCGCGCCGGGGTGGTCGAGATGTGCGACCTGTCGCCCGAAGACCAGGCCCAGATGATGCGCGAGATAGTCCAGCTGTCGAACATCATTCGCACCCTGCCGGGGGTGGAGAAGCTCAATGTCGGCAACCTGGGCAACATGGTGCTGCAGCTGCACGTCCATGTGATCGGCCGCTTTGCGGGTGATCCGGCCTGGCCGGGCCCGGTCTGGGGCCATTCCAAGCCGGTCCCATGGGAGGGGACCGCGCCGCTGATGGCCGCGGTAAGCAAAAGTTAACCATAAGGGGGCACAACAGCCCCATGCAGGCAGAAGCCGCATCATCCTTGGGCGCAGAACGCGTCGTGGCCGCGCTGAAAAGCGCCGCTGCCGCGACGGGTTCGGATTTCCATTATCTGCTGGGCACCGCCATGCGCGAATCCAGCCTCAAGCCCACGGCGCAGTCTTCCACCTCCTCGGCGGCCGGTCTGTTCCAGTTCATCGACCAGACCTGGCTGGGGCTGGTGAAGGAACATGGCAGCCAGCACGGGCTTGGCCATTATGCCGCCGCTATCAGCAAGGATTCCGACGGCCGCTATCGCGCCGATGCCGGCGCCAAGGCATCCATCATGGCGCTGCGCAAGAATCCGGAAACCGCCGCCCTGATGGCGGGCGAATATGCCAAGTCCACGCAAGGGACGATGCGCGCTTCACTGGGCCGCGAGGTCTGCGGCGGCGAACTCTATGCGGCGCACTTCCTGGGCCCCGATGCGGCCTGCAGGCTGATCAAGGCGGCGGGCAGTGATCCCACCACCAGCGCCGCCTCGCTGTTTCCCCAGGCGGCGGCTTCCAACAAAAGCGTGTTCTTCCATGAGGGCGGCGCGCCCAAGTCAGTGCGCGAAGTCTATAACTGGGCACTGAAGCAGCCGGGCGGGGCGGACACGGTACGGATTCAGGATGCCGGCACGCCGCCGCTGACATTTGACAAGGCGCGTGTCACCGTGGCGACGGCGCAGAACGCCCAGGTCCAGATGCTTCTGGCAAGCGTGATGAACTGGCAGCCCAAGCACAGCGCGTTCAGCAGCCTGTTCGGCAATCAGGACAAGGCCACCCCCAGCTCGGCGATGAGTTTCAGCCCCGGCTTGCTGGGCCTTTTGTCGGATTCCAAAGATTCATCGAGTTGAACTGGTCCGTACGCTGGGATCGGTTTCAAATCATCCCGCAGCAGGGCTTTCTTAAATTTCGCGCGTCAGAATTTTGCCGATGAGGCAGCTTCTCTACGCCAGCAGTACGCAGCGCGACGTTTCCGACGCGGTTCTCGAAGACATTTTGGCCGTGTCCCGCAGGAACAACGCGGCATGCGAGGTTACTGGCGTGCTGCTCTACAGCGAAGGCGGTTTCATGCAGGTGCTGGAAGGCGAGCACGCGGCGGTCGCCGCGACCTATGCCCGCGTCTGCGCCGACAAGCGGCATTGGAAAGCGATGGTTCTGCTGGACCGCAATGCGCCGCGCGCCTTCGGTGCCTGGAGCATGGGCTTTGAAAGGCCGGCCTTGATCGGCGAGGGGATGTTTGCCTTGACCCGCGATGCAATTGGAGGCCGGCTGAAGCCGGACGCCCCTGCGGAGATCATGGCGCTGTTGCAGACATTCTATCGCATCAACGTACGTTGAACGCCGGTTATCGCTGCTTGGCGGCTGCTCCGACCACTTCATCGACCCGCGCATCCAGCTCGGCGCACAGCGCCTGGGCGATCTTGTCGTTGGTGTCCTTCAGACTCTGCTTGTGAATCACCTGGATGGCATTCACATGCGCATCGATCAGGCTCAGCGGCAGGGCGGTCGTGGGCGGTAGTTCGCCGATCATGCGGGCCAACGACCCGGCGACCCGCGCGATCAGGGGGAAGTCGAAGGTCGGCGCCTGGCCCTTGATGTCATGGGCGCGGCGCAGCAGCGCGCCGCGGGTATCGGCATCGGCGGATTTGGCATAATTGGCGCGCGCTTCGATCAGCGCTTTCACATCGCTGGCGATCCAGTCGCCAAACTGGTTCTTGAGGCCATCCATCGCGGATTCCGCGCGCTTCATGGCGGCCATGTCCATGCCGCCCAGCCCGCCGCCGACCTTGGCCTTGAGCATGTTGGGCGGCATGAAGAGTTCGATCGGCTGCTGGCGTTTCATGGCTTACTCCGCGGCCTGCTGCTTGGGACTTTCGCTGCGGCGCTCGGGCCCGCGATATTCGTCGGCGCCGCGGCGGCGGCGGCAGGGGCCGAAATAGCCCTGGGTGCGCACATAGGGGCGGGGATGCTCGATCACCGCCACCAGGCGCGACATCACGGTCTTGACCGACACCGGCTTGGCAATGAACTCGTTGACGCCGGCATCGCGCGCGCGGGCGACATGATCCAGCGAGGTGTGGCCAGTCAGCATAATCACCGGCACGAAGGGGTTGGGGGTCTGGGGATTGGTGCGGATCATCTGGATCAGGTCCAGGCCCGACATGCCTTCCATCACCCAGTCCAGCAGGATCACGTCAGGATTGGATTCGCGCAGGATGTGCCAGGCGCGGTCACCGCTCTCGGCCTCAAAAATCTGGATGACGCCGAAGGCCTGCAGGATGGTGACGACGAGCTTGCGCATGTGGGCGTTGTCGTCCACCACAAGAACCTTCAGCCGGTCGAAACGGTAGTTACTCATCACCCAAGCCCAATGCGCCGCAGAAGAGGCAGCCAGCCCACATCGTAGCTTAACGGGGCTTAACTATTCATGAAACCCGCACTGGCTGGCGGGCTTTTCAGTCCGAAAACTGCTCGGCCAGGATGCGTTCGTCCAGGCTGTGTCCGGCATCGTACAGCAGGGTCATGGAGATGCTGCGATCCTCTTCCACGTCCACAGCGGTGACATCGCGTACTTCGAAATCGTCGGCCACGGCGCTGACCGGGCGCTTGCGGCTTTCCGCCATCTCAAAGCGCACCTTGGCGCGGTGGGGCAGAAGCGCCCCCCGCCAGCGCCGGGGGCGGAAGGCGGAGATCGGCGTCAGCGCCAGCAGGTCCGCGGTGATCGGCAGGATGGGGCCATGGGCCGACAGGTTGTAGGCGGTGGAGCCCACCGGGGTGGAGACCAGAACGCCGTCGCAGATCAGTTCGGAGATGCGCGGCCGGCCATCCACCAGGATGCGGATCTTGGCGGCCTGGCGGGTTTCGCGCAGCAGCGAGACTTCGTTGAAGGCGCGCGCCTCGATGGCGCGTGACTGGGTGTGGGCGGTCATCTTGAGAGGATGGATCACCGCCTTTTCGGCGGCTGCCAGCCGCTGCGGCAGGTCGTCCTGGTGATATTCGTTCATCAGGAAGCCGACCGTGCCGCGGTTCATACCGTAGATCGGTTTGCCCTTGCCGGTGAAGCTGTGCAGCGTCTGCAGCATGAAGCCGTCGCCGCCCAGCGCCACCACGATGTCGGCTTCGTCGGGGCCGGAATCGCCATAGCGCTGTTTGAGCGCGGCGGCGGCTTCCTCCGCATGCGGGACGGCGGTGAAATGCAACTTGGTCATGGAACGGCCCTTGGACCCAAGGATTGGGGGGTCGAGGTCAGCCTAGCACAGCGCCAAAAAGGCGCAAAAATCAGGGGACCCCTAGGTCGCCAGGGCGCCGCGCAACTCGTCCATCGCCGCCTGGCGGGTCAGGCTGGTGAACACCAGGTCCACTTCCTTGCTGTCCTGGCTGGAGAGGTTGGAAGGCAGGCTGCGCGCCTGGCGCGACAGGTTGAAGACGGTGTTGAACACCGAGCGGTCGATGCCGGCGGCGCGGCAGGCCACGGCCACAACCCGCGCGCCCTTTTCGTAGAAGCCGGTGCGGAAGCAGTTCAGATCCACGCCGACCAGCTTGGAGAAGGCGAGGTCGAACAGGTCCACCTGGCCTTGGCTGAGCACCCGCATCAGGAAGCCGGCCTTGAGCTGGCCGCTGGCGGCGAGCTTCTCGATCAGCTTGAGGGCGCTGTCGGCCGGCGGGTCCTTGGGGCCCGGCGGTTCGCTCTGCATCACGACATTAACGTCATGCAGGGCGTTGTCCACGCTCTTGGGCGCCATGCCGTAATTGGTGGTGATATAGGTCTTGAGGGCGTCGGAAACCCACTCGCACATGTTGGTGGCCAGCTGTGGCGGCAGGTCGGGGCGCTTGATCAGCGGTTCCTGCAGGCCAGTGAGGGCGCGCGACTTCTGCACCAGGGTTTCGTAGCTGGTGTTGGAAATCTTGGCGGTGACGTTGCGCACCAGCGCGAGCAGCACCGATTCATGATCCGAATTGGCAAGCGCGTCCGTAACGGGGATGCCGATATGGGGACGGCCCGCACAGGCTTCCTGATGGCCGATGCCGGCCTCGGCGATCAGCTTGAGCACATCGCTTTCGGTCAGCAGCGGCGACTTGATGATCAGGGGGCGGGCGACTTCGATCGTGTCGTCCACCAGCAGAAGGATCAGGTCGTGCGGGGCGGTGGTGTCCTCGGCCAGGCGCTGGGCCAGCGCGATACGGATCGCCATTTCCACGTCGCGGGTGAGGCGGCGCAGGATTTCGCGCATCAGTTCGCGCTCGCGCTCATTCAGGCCGGCGCCCTGGATTCGATAGAGAGAAGCGACGGCGAGATAAATCTCCTCGCGGCTGGCACCCGATTGCGGGTTCATCGCCAGCTGGGCCAGGCGGCCCATGTCACTCATGTCGTGTGCGGTAAGCCCCACGGTGCGCCCCAATGCTTCTGCAATATCCGGCCGCTTTTGCAGCCTTTTCTACTGGAACTTTTACCCGTCCGACCCTTAACAGCCGATTAAGTCTCTTGCGCGAAGGCGCCGAACGGTGTGCCCTGTTGCCGCATGAATGGGCGCAAATCCTGCCTTTTGGCCATAGACCAAGGGACCACTTCGACCCGGGCGATCCTGTTCGATCGCGCCGGCACGCCCCTGCGCAGCCACGCCGTGCCGCTGCGCCAGATCTATCCGGCCAATGGCTGGGTCGAGCATGACCCTGGCGAGATCTGGCAAGCGGCGCTGACCTGCTGCCGCACCGTGCTGGGCGGGCGCGATGCCGGCGAAGTCGCCGCCATCGGCATCACCAACCAGCGCGAGACTTCGCTTCTGTGGGACAAGACTACCGGCAAGGCGCTGCACAACGCCATCGTCTGGCAGGATCGGCGAGGGGCGGCGCGCTGCGCGGCCCTGAAGAAGCGCGGGCTGGAGCCTTTGGTCGCGCGCAAGACCGGGCTGCTGCTGGATCCCTATTTCTCGGCCACCAAGCTGGAATGGCTGTTGAAGCATGTGAAAGGCGCGCGGAGCAAGAACGTCGCCTTCGGCACCATCGACAGCTGGCTGATCTGGAACCTGACCCGCGGGGCCGTGCACGCCACCGACGTTACCAATGCCTCGCGCACCATGTTGTGGAATCTCAAGACCCGCGACTGGGACGCGGGCCTGCTCAAGCTGTTCGGCGTGCCGCGCGCCCTATTGCCGGAAGTGCGCGAGAGCCGCGGCGATTTCGGCACCGCCGACCCCATGCTCTTGGGCGCGGCCATTCCGATCCTGGGTGTGGCGGGCGACCAGCAGGCGGCGAGCTTCGGACAGGCCTGTTTTTCGCCAGGCGATGTGAAGTCCACCTATGGCACCGGCTGTTTTGCCCTGGTCAATACGGGCAAGGCGGTGCCGCGCTCGCGCAATCGGCTTTTGGCCACCGCGCTGGCGCAAAAACAATATGCCATCGAGGGCAGCATCTTCATCGCCGGGGCGGTGGTGCAATGGCTGCGTGACGAACTGGGCGTGATTTCCAGCGCCCCGGAAAGCCAAAGCCTGGCCAAGCGCGCCAAGGACGCGGAAGGACTGTATTTCGTGCCCGCGTTTACCGGCCTGGGCGCGCCCTATTGGGACCCGCAGGCGCGGGGCGCGATCCTGGGCCTGACGCGCGATGTGGGCAAAGCCGAGATCGTGCGCGCGGCGCTGGATGCGGTCTGTTACCAGACGCGCGATCTGCTGGAAGCGATGCGGCGTGACATGTCTGCGGCGGGCCTCACGCGGCTGCGTGCGCTCAAAGTTGACGGTGGCATGGTGGCCAATGACTGGTTCTGCCAGCGGCTGGCCGATCTCACCGGTCTCAGTGTGGATCGGCCCAAGGTCACCGAGACAACAGCGCTTGGTGCAGCTTATCTGGCGGGACTGGGCGCAGGCCTTTTCAAAAACGAGAAGGATATTGCAGCGCGGTGGGCGCTGGACCGCCGGTTCAAACCGGCGCTTTCAAAGCCGAAGCGCGATCGCCTCTACGCCGGCTGGAAACATGCCGTATCGAGCGTACAATAACGCCTGTATACAACTGACAACATTGACACTGACGTAACCTCGCTTGAGAGTTGCCGCGGGAGGCAACATGCCGGGGCAAGCCATCAGCATCGATACTGCGCGCAATGGACGGCGCAAGCCGGAAAGTCTTGCGCGCCTCAAGCAGGCGGCGCGCAAGCTGTTCGTGGAGCGCGGCTATGACGCCACGCGCCCGCAGGATATCGCGCGCGAAGCAGGTCTTGGGCATGGCACTTTCTATCTGCACTATCCCGACAAGCGCGCCTGCTTTTTGTCATTCGTGGAAGATGCGCGCCTGGAACTGGACGGGCACCTGCAGCACTACCGCGCCGGCAACCAGACATTGGAGCAGCGCATCGCCGCGACCTTGAGCGCGATCTGCGAATATGCCGAAAGCCAGCCCGGCGTGTTGCGCGCCGCCATGACCGATGCGGCGATGATCGATGCCGGCGGCGAAGAAGCCCAGTCGCTGCTGATGCAATGGGGCAGGGAATGGGCGGAGATGATCCGCGCCGCCGCCCAGGACGGCAACGCCAGTTCGACCTATGACGCCGACATCATCGGCCAGGCCATTGCCGGGGCGCTGCACCAGACGGGGCGCGAAGCGCATCATTCTGGCCGCTGCCGCGAGGCGCTTGTTGCCAATCTCACCCGTTTTCTGACCCGGGCGCTGAAGCCGGACTGAGAATTTGCCGGTACCTTGCATTGCAAGTTAGCTTGAAGTAGAACTTCGTGGCCTGGTGGTTTTACACCTACATTGATAGTAGGGTGGCCGGGGACTGAGGGAGCTACCATGGCACGTCGTTTTTCGATTCTCGCCGCGATCACCCTGGGATGCGCGGGCGCGGCGATCGCCCAGCCTGCCGATGACGCGGCCGTCAACGCGTTTGTGGAATCCCATACTGCGACCACCCATCTTGGCAGGATCGCGCGCTGGGACGATCCGATCTGTCCGGGCATCGCCGGTCTGCCGACAGGCTTCTCCAAGTTCATCCTGCAGCGCATCCGCACCGTAGCGGCCGCCGCCGGCGCCAGGGTGGATCCGGAAGGCTGCAAGGCCAATATCAGCATTGTCTTCACCACCGCGCCGCAGGGACTGGTGGACGCCTTGCGCGCCAAGGATCCGGTGATGCTCGGCTATTACGACAACACCGAACAGGCGGACAGGCTGGCCAAGGTCAGCCATCCGATCCAGGCCTGGTACGTCACCAAGACGGTGGATCTGCGCGGCAAGTGGAGCATCGACGCCCGCGATCGCCACTCGAGCCAGAACTACGATGCCCAGTCCAGCAACGGCACCCGTGTCGGCGACGGACTGTCCAGCGCCTTCCACCTTGTGACGGTGGTGGCCGATCCCAACAAGCTGGGCGCCTTTGAGATTGGAGCCCTGGCGGACAATGTCGCCATGCTGGCTTTGTCCCAGCCCGGCAACCTGGAAGAATGCTCGACCCTGCCCAGTATTGAAAACCTGGCCCTGACGGGCTGCACCGCGGCGGCGAAGCTGGCAACGATGAGCCCCAGTGACACCGCGTTCCTGTTCGGCCTTTATCACGTCAAGCCCGGCGCATCTCTGCGCGGCCAGAAAGACGCTATTGCGGTATCGATGAAGGAAAAGCTGGCGGCGAAGTAGCGCCATCCTAGCCGTTGGTGTCCCTGGTCACCGAGGCGACGGTCATCTTGCCGCGCAGCAGGTCCAGCGCATAGGCAAGCTGGAAGTCGTCATATTTCTTGCCCGGCGCGGCATAGATCATCGGCATGTGCAGCCGCTTGGTGGGCAGTGGTTCGCCTTCCAGATGGCCCTTCAGGTCGGATTCGGTGGGACGCAGCAGGCGGGAGAGATTGTCTTCATCCCCCTGCGCCACCTTGATGTCCGGCGTGATCCCCAAGGCCTGGATGGAATGGCCTGACGGCGTATAATAGCGCGCCGTGGTCAGGCGCAGCGCGCCGCGGCGCTCGCCCATGGGCAAGATGGTCTGCACCGAACCCTTGCCGAAGCTGGTCATGCCCACGATGGTGGCGCGCTTGTGATCCTGGAGCGCGCCCGAGACGATCTCGGACGCCGAGGCGCTGCCGATATTGATCAGCACCACAATGGGCTTGCCGTCAGTGATGTCGCCGGGCTTGGCGTCATAGCGCTGGGTATCGGAGGAGCGGCGGCCACGCATGGAGACGATCTCGCCGCCGGACAGGAAATCGTCGGACACCTGGACGGCCTGGTCCACCAGTCCGCCCGGATTGTTGCGCAGGTCCAGCACATAGCCCTTGATGCCGGGGCCGATCTGTCTCTTGAGATCCTTGACCGCCTTCTCAAGACCATCGGCGGTCTTTTCGTTGAAGCCGGGCATGCGGATATATCCGATATCGCCTTCGCGCCGCGAGGTGGTGGCGTTCACCGGCACATTGGCGCGGGTCAGGATCACGTCGAAGGGATTCTTTTCGGCTGCCCGCACGACGGTCAGCGTGACCTTGGTGCCGGCGGGGCCGCGCATCTTGTTCACCGCCTCGGTAAAGTCGGTGCCGGCGATGGACTTGCCGTCGATGGCGGAGATCTTGTCGCCGGTCTTGATGCCGGCCTTGGCGGCGGGCATGGCGTCGGTTGGCGTGATGACCTTGATCAGCCCTTCCTCGGGCATCACGGTCAGGCCGACGCCGCCAAACTGGCCGCGGGTGGTGATCTCGAATTCGCCGGCATAGGACTTTGCGGTCATGTAGCTGGAATGGGGGTCCAGCTTGGTGACCATGCCCTGGATGGCGCCTTCCACCAGTTCGGAATCCTTGACCGGCTCGACATATTCGGCGCGCACCTTGGAGAAGGCGGCGCTGAAAAGTTCCAGCTGGCCATAGGCGGGGTCGGCGCCATGGGCGGCGCTGAGCGCCACCGCGGCGGCCACGCCGAGGGCGGTTCCCGCGCCGATCCAGTGGAGGTTTTTCATGGGCCCGAACCTAGACGCTTTCCCATATCCCGCCAAGACGCAGGTATGAGCATGCCTAATGCGTCACGTATGCAGCCTTATCAGAGCGGCGCTGCCCGCAGAAACATCCAGCAGAACCTTGCCGCCGGTGATGCGAACCGGATCGCTTTTGGGCGAGGACCATGTTCCGTCGGCCGCTATGGCTACCCCGCCTAGGCTGGCGCCGCTGGTGGCGGCGAGGCTGGGTCCGGCAAGGCGCATGACACTGGCCTGTCTGGCTGCGATACCCGAAATGTCCACCGAGGCGTCCCGGCTCATGTCCTTGTTGATGACAGTCACCACCGTGTCACGGTCCTGACGGGTGGCATAGGCGGTCAGGTTGATGCCGCCCGTGGCGGCCGTGGCGGCGATCTGTTCACGCTGACCCTGGGTACCAAGTTGGGCCGCCTGGGCGAAAGCGAGCAGGCCGTAATATTCCGGCGCGGGCGCGTAAGGGCCAGGCGGCGTGCCGGTGATGGGCGTGTACTTGCTGACCCAGCCCAGATGATTGACGCCGGTTTCCATGTTCACGCCGCTGCAACCGTAGCCGGCCAGCACGAACAGGTAGTCGAGCGCCCACAGCGCCGAGGAAAAACTGTCGCTGACGCCGGCCTTGCCGCCGCCCGAGAAGGACTGGGTCTCGCACATGCGCCAGGGCACATGCGCGGCCTCTGCGGCGGCCTGGAACCTGGCCAGTGCCGGCTGGAATTTCTTTTCTTCCGCCAGCATGAACGCGATGGTGGTGGCGGGATTGTCCTGGCCCATGATGTAGTGATGCGACGTCAGCATGGCGATGTCGCCGCCTTCGTCGCGGGCGAAGGATTCCAGCCATTCGGTGCGGAAGGCGATGTCGGGACCGGCAAAGGGCGCCTTTGGCAGCACGGCGCGGACAGCCGCCTTGTAGCGGCGATAGTCGCGCGCCCAGGCCTGGTAGTCGTAATTGCCGCTGCGGTGGCCGGAGCGGGTGAAGAGATCGGGTTCGTTGCCGGCTTCGAACGCGATCAGCTTGTCGCCCATCACCTGCGCCACGGCCCTGGCTTCTTCCACCGCGTTATCCAGCTTGTCGCCGCCCAGATTGAGGCCCCAGATCAGCTTCCAGCCGGTGGCGTCCAGGAAGCCGCGCAGCGCGCGGATATTGGCGAGGGTGATGACAGTGTCCTTGGGCTCCCATTTGGGCGTGCCGTTGGCATTGTAGAGCGCAAAGTCGGAGACATTGCCGCCGATGCGGATGACGCCATCGCGCCCCAGGTTGCGGACCAGTTGCACGTAAGGGCGATTGTCGGCCGAGAGGATGCCCATCGCGACGGATGAGGCTTCCAAGCCCAGCCCCATGTAATTGGACGGGATTGCGCGCAGGCGCCGCGCCGGATCGATGCGAATGGAAACTTGTGTCGCGGCGTGCGCCGATGAGGCAAAGGGCAGGGCGGCGGTGGCGGCCAGAAGTGTTCGGCGCGTGAGCGGCATGGTGTTCTCCCTAAAACAGGTTGCGCCGGGCTGCGCCGCAGAGATAGGCCAATCCCAGTCCGGGAAGCGCAAGCGCAGCCGTCAGAACCAGCCCCAACGGCAACAGGCCAAAGCCGGATCCACCCAGGATCATCACGGGAAGTTGCATGAGCATCAGGGTCAGCGCCCAACGCCATGGCTGGTCCGGAAACGCAAAGCCCAGACCGCCGCACAAGGCGATGGCGACGGGATAGGCGATGGCCCAGTAATCCGGCGCATCCCAGGGTTCGGTGCGCTGGCTGAACCTGGCGGCGGCTGTCCAAAGCACCAGGCCCAACAGACATGCGCTGCCAAAGGCGCCCCAGCTTCGACGCGCATTGTCCATTGCTTCAGTTCAGCCCCAGGATGCGCGCCGGGTTGGTCTTGGCCATCAGGTTGATGTCGGCGACCGAGATGCCTTCCTTGTGCAGGGCGTTCATGAAATCCAGCATGCCCTGGGTCGGCATCGGGCGCGGATAGGGGCGGGCGCCGCCCAGATCGCTGGAGATGATGCAATGCGCCGGTCCCACGGCGCGCATCCATTCGGCATACTTGGCCACCGTCAGCTTGCTGCCCGGTTCGAGTGTGCCGCCATAGACGAATTCAATATACGCGCCCATGCGGGCAGCTTCCTGGGCCTGGGCGACGGAGAGGTTGGTGGGTCCGGCCATGCCGTGGGTTGCTACGATATGCGCGATGCCGCGCGCGCGGGCTTCCTTGATGACCATCAGCGCTTCTTCGGCGGAGACGTGGCCGGTTTCCAGCACCAGTTGCTTGCGGGTGGCGATGTAATCCAGCAGCGCCAGTACCGACGGCAGCAGCTTGCCGTTCTCGGAGACTTTGACTTCCGGGCCCTTGCCCTTCACCTGGTTTTCGGCGTCGAAGGTTGGCAGCCAGACGATGCGGCCATAGCCGCCCTTCATGTCGGCCATGTGCGCCACCGCTTCGATATTGATGCCGCCCACCGCCAGATCCTGGGTGATGCCGCCGAACACTTCGACACCCGGCACCATCTTGCGCACCATGTAGGCGAGCGACGCGGTGTCTTCCCAATGGTTCTTCAGCACCACCGCGCGCATGCCGGCCGCCTTGGCCTGGCGCGCCACATCGTCGGCATCGATGGCGCGGGGCGCGCTGTCGGGCGCCTGGTGGACATGGATGTCCACCGCGCCTTTCAGGCTGATGGCATCCTGGGCGAAGGCCGGTGTGGCGAATAGAAGAAGTGCAAGGACGGCGGGTGTTCGCATTTTAACCCCATTTGTCATGGCCCACCGGAGTGTGGGCCATCCAGTTGAAACGGACACGAACCTTGAACGATAAGCGCAGACTTCATCTGGATGGCCCGCATTCGCGGGCCATGGCAATTATTACTCGGGATACCACTCCAGCAACCGGACATTGATGCCGCTGCCGTCCAGCGCCGTCTTGAAGGCCTGCACGTCCTGGCCCTTGTAGTGATAGGGGATCACGACCTTGGGATGGAACGCCTTGACCGCATCCGCCGCTTCGGCCGGCGTCATGGTGTAGGGCAGGTTCATCGGGATAAAGGCGACATCGATGTTCTTGAGGGCGCGCATTTCCGGCACGCCTTCGGTATCGCCGGCGAAATAGAAATTCTTGCCGCCGTAATTGATCACATAGCCATTGCCGCGGCCCTTGTCGTGATAGGGCTGGCCGCTCGGCTGGTTGTGGCTGATGTTGTACATCGGCACGGCGGTGATCTTGAAATCATGCCAGCGCGTGGTTTCGCCATTGGCCACCACGCGCGCCTGGGTGATGGTCTTGGCCACCGCGGCCGCCGCGATCACGGCGGTGCCGTTCTTGCTGAGCTTGGCGACATAGTCCGCGTCCATGTGATCGCCGTGAATGTCGGTGATCAGGATCAGGTTGGCAGGGCCCATGCCATCCATCTTGGCCGGCTTGGCGGGGTCCAGATAGATGATGTCCTGGCCCACCTGGATCTTCACCGTGGCGTGATAGATCGGCGTAATGCGCACCGCACTGGCCTGGGTCGAAAAGATCTGGGTCTGGTCGGCGGCGATTGCCGGGACGCAGAGCGCTGCGGTGAACAGCAAGGCGGTGGCAAATTTCATCTCTCAGCCTTTCCTGGGGACATCGGCGCCCACATGGCCGGTATATTTGGGGCCGTTCACCTGTACCACAAAACCATCCGGGTCGTTGAACTTGAAGGATTCATCGTCGCCCCGTGAGCCCGGCGCGATGGACAGGCCGTGGGCGGCGACCTTGGCGCGCATCGCCTTGGCGTCCCAGCCCTGCAAACCGAAGTCATAATGATCCAGCGCCGCCGGACCCAGCTTGCCTTCGATGCCGAAGAAGCTTTCGCCGACCGACAGGATGTGAATTTTTTCGGATTGCTGCGCCAGCTTCATGCCGAAGAATTCCTGGTAGAATTTGGAGGTCTTCTGCAAATCGGGCACGCGCACAGTGACATGGTTCAGCGTGATGGCCTTGAGGCTGGGCGCGGCAAGGGCTGAGGGCATGGCCGCGGCGCTGGCGGCCAACCCGGTCAGGGTAGCAGCGAGCTGGCGGCGGCTCAGCACCCCGTGTTCGAAATCCTTGAGCATTTTCTCGACGATGGCCTGCATGGCGGTCCCCCTTGGTTTTTATTGATCTGCCGCAAGCATAACCCAGCCGGAAGGTGGCAAAAGGCTGAATGAGCAGGCTTTTGCCAGTGGGTGAGAAGAGGCTGTACTTGAGAATTAATCGCATCTATAGAGGGGGCATGCGTCTGTCCTGGGCAATACCGGCTGTCCTGTTGGCCATCCTTCCTGCGCGCGCTGCCGTGCTGGGCGGGCCGGTGCTGCAGAGCGGGGTGGAAATCGTTCCTGTTGCCCTGACCGGGGTTGAGCTGGACAAGGGAGCCAGGGTCCAAACCCCGAATTCCATCTTCCTGGCCGCCGACATCCATGCCGGCGCCAATGAGGCGCACGGCTTTGCCGAACATGCCTTCATTCCTTATCTCTCCGTCAGCTTTGTCCTGACCAAGGAAGGCGCGCCGACCTTCCGCAAGGTCGGACTGCTTTATCCCGTCGCCACCAAGGGTGGGCCGCGCTATGGCGCCGCCACTGAGCTGGCGGGCGATGGTACCTATCACCTCAGCTACATCGTTTCCCCGCCCAGTTCGCACGGCATGATGCGCCAGGCCGGCAAGGATGGCGTGGCCGAATGGTGGAAGCCGATCACCGGAACCTGGATATTCACCCATCCCATGAGCGCCAAATGAAAAAGCTGTTGCTTGCCTTTGTGATGATCGTCACGCCGGCTCTCGCCGACTTTATGTTGGTCGCTCCGGCTCTCGCCGACGCTCCGATCGTGGTTCACCTGAAGAACCACAAATTCTCGCCGTCGGTGATCAAGGTGAAGGCCAACAAGCCCGCCATGATCATTTTGTACAACGACGACAACACGGCGGACGAGTTCGATTCCTCGGCGCTGAAGATCGAGCGGGTGGTGCCCGGCCACAACAAGGCCAACATCCGCCTGCGCGCCCTGGCGCCGGGCAAGTATCCCTTCATGGGCGAATTCAATGCGGCCACCGCACAGGGCGTGGTGATCGCCGAATGATTTCCGCGCTCATCATCGTCTTCCGCGAAGTCATCGAAGCGGGCCTGATTGTCGGCATCGTGCTGGCGGCCACCGCCGGGGTGCCGCACCGCGGCCGCGCCGTGGCGCTGGGCGTGGTGGCCGGCGTGCTGGGCGCCTGCCTGGTCGCGGCGTTCGCAGGCCAATTGTCCAACCTATTCGAGGGCTCGGGCCAGGAGTTCTTCAATGCCGCCATCCTGCTGCTCGCCGTGGCCATGCTCACCTGGCACAATGTCTGGATGGCCAGCCATGGCCGCGAGATGGCGCGGGAACTGAAGGCGGCGAGTCATCAAGTGAAAACCGGCGAGCGCACGCTGGCGGCGCTGTCCATCGTGGTTGGCGTGGCGGTGCTGCGCGAAGGCTCCGAAGTGGTGCTGTTCCTGTATGGCATTGCGGCGCAAGGCGGCACCACGGCCGGCGGCATGGTGACGGGCGGATTGCTGGGCCTGGCTTCGGGCGGGGCGATATCGGCGCTGATGTATTTCGGGCTTCTGACCATTCCGGCAGGGCGGCTGTTCCAGGTCACCAGCGGACTGATCACCTTGCTGGCGGCGGGCATGGCGGCTCAGGCCATCCTGTTCGTGCAGAATGGCGGCTGGCTGGAATATTTTACCTCCACCGTGTGGAACACATCATGGCTGGTGAAGGAAGACAGCATTACCGGGCGTTTGCTGCACACATTGGTGGGTTATAGCGAGGCGCCCAATGGCGCGCAGCTGATCGCCTATGGCGCGACCATCCTGATGATCCTGGTGCTGATGCGGCTGGTGCCGCAGGGCCAGAAGCGCGCCAGTGTAAAACACGCTTAAAATCCAACTTGAATTGCGGGCATTTTGGAACCGCGATGGTAAGGGCCGGGCGGTAGCGTGCGGGCGGGGCACGACGAGTACCGCCAATGGGCCAAGAGCAATCCGCCAGGGATTCCGCGATCTACGACCTGCTGCTGGAAACGGCGCGGGCGATGGTGCTGCGCGGCGACAACAAATTCTCCATCGCGAGCTTGTGCGCGGAGGCGGGGGTCGAACGCGCCCGGTTCCGCGAACACTTCACCGGCAAGACGGCGCTGATGGCGGCGCTGATGCAGGAACGCCCCACCGAACCCGCGCCGGCTGTGTCCGCACCCGCCGCCACACCCATCCCTAAGGCGGAAACAACGGTCGAGCCGGCAGTTTCCACACCCGACGCATGGCTCGAGCGCCGTCTTAGGGTCTTTGAACGCGCCTTGAACGCGCTGGAGGCCAAGGCCGAAGCCAATGCGCGCGAGCAGGCCCGCGCCATCGCGTTGCTGGAAGAGCGGCTGTCTGGCGTGCCGCAGGCGGTGATGGACAAGCGCGCCGTGCCCCGCGACGCGGTGGTGCAGACGGTGACGGCAACGGCTGCTCCGCCGGTGGAAACGCCGCTAGCTGTCGAGGTGGAAGCCGAACCCGACGCGGCGGCCCAGCCCGAGATCGATCTTGAGAAGATACCGGCGCCGGATTTGCCGGCGCTAGCACCGCTGCCGGTGACCACCATCTCCAGGGAAGAGATGGCGGACGTGTTGCAGAGTGCGCGGCAAGCGGCGCGCGCCGCCGCCGCGGTGACCGAAGAGGCGCCCGGGCCGGACAGGAATGTCCGGGCGCGGTGGCTGGCGATCGGGGCGCTGTCGCTGGTGGCGCTGTTCCTCTGCATCGGCTTGACCCTGGGCGATACCGCGGGGGCCTCGCAGTTGCAGGGCAATGGCGTCAGCAAGCGGCAGGTGGTCACGACCGGTCTGGCGCGCACCATCGCGCTGGCCGATTACGGCGATGCCAAGGCGCAGGCCAGGCTGGCGCTGGCATATCTGCGCGGGCAGGGCGTGGACAGCGACGCGGGCGCGGCGCTGCGCTGGAGCGCGGCGGCGGCCAAGGCGGGCGAGCCGGTGGCGCAATATCTGATGGGCGCGCTGTACAGCCAGGGCGACAAGTTCAAGCCCGATCCGGCACTGGCCTTTGTCTGGTTCGCCAGCGCCGCCGCCAAGGGCAATCTCAAGGCGATGCACAACCTGGCCATCGCCTATGCGCATGGGCTGGGCACGGACAACGACGAAGCCAAGGCGGCGGAATGGTTCACCCGCGCCGCCGAGCGCGGTTATGTCGACAGCCAGTTCGATCTGGCTGTGCTGTATGAGCGCGGCACCGGGGTGAAGGAAGATCTGCGCCAGGCCCTGAAATGGTACGCCATCGCCGCGCTTTCGGGCGATGCACCGTCGAAGGAGCGCGCCGAGGTGTTGCGCGGGCAGCTCAAGGCTGCGGATGTGAAGCTGGCGGCCAATGCGGCGCTGGGATTTTCGCCGCTGCCGGCGCTGGGCGAGGCCAATAACCTTTAAAAGCAACTGGTGCCTTGCCCGGGAACGACCGCTTTTGTAAAGCGGACATTAGCCGCTTCGTTCAGGCGCTCGCCAGTGCGACCACGGGATCAAGACGGGCGGCTTTGCGTGCGGGGAAGTATCCAAATACCAGACCCGTGACAGCAGCACAGCCAAATGCCAGCAGCATGGGAGCCGGGGTGAAGGCTGTCGCCGTACCGAATGCGCGAATGGCCAATCCCACCGCCACCCCACCCAAAACGCCGATGATTCCGCCAATACCCGACACCACCACCGCTTCCAGCAGAAACTGCTGAAGGATGTCCCGCTGGCGCGCGCCCGTCGCCATGCGAATGCCGATCTCGCGGGTTCGCTCTGCGACGGATACCAGCATGATGTTCATCACGCCGATGCCGCCGACAATCAGCGATATCGCCGCAACCGAGCCAAGGAGCACGGTCATCGTGTTTTGCGCCACGGTTGCCGTCTCGATCACATCCGCCATGTTGCGGATCTGGAAATCCTGCTTGCCGCTGTGGCGTTCGGTGAGCAGCGTGGTCACCGCGCCCTGCACTTCGTCCATTCGTGTCAGGTCCGTCACCGCGACGGTGATGGAGCGTACAAAGCGCTGTCCCGAGATGCGCAACATGCCCGTGGTCAGCGGCACAAAGATGACATCGTCGGAATCGTTGCCATTTGCGAATGCCCCCTTGGGCGACATCAGGCCGATCACTTGAAACGGGACATTGTTGATCAGGACATATTGACCGATCGGATCGGTTCCGCCGGGAAAGAGCGTGGATTGGACCGTCTGGCCCAGCACGGCGACTGCCGCATAGCTGGCCTGGTCATCACTGGAAAAAAACACGCCTTGCGTCACCGGCCAACTGCGCGTGGGCGGCAGGGCATTCGTCGTGGCATCGATCTGGGTCTGGTAGTCGATATCGTTGAAGCGCACCGTTGCATTGGAAGTGGATTCGGGCACCGCCGAGCCGACATAAGCCAGCTTGGCGACCTCGTCCGCATCATTTGCCGTCAGGGTGGCAATCGTCCCGCTATAGCCGCGCCCATTGCGCATTTGCGGGCGCACGACCAGGAGATTGGTGCCCATCTGACCGATTTGGGCGATCAAGCTGTTCTTGGCGCCTTCGCCGATCGCCAGCATGGCCACCACGGAACTGACGCCGATGACGATGCCCAGCAAAGTCAGCACGGTGCGAAAAACATTGGCGCGCAACGCGCGCAGCGCCATGCGCAAGGATTCGCTGGTACCAGCCAGGAGCGGCACCGGCGCGCGGGCATCCTCGATCGGCCCCAGATCAAAGGGTTCTGGCGCGTCAGAGCCGGAAGGATGGCCTGAACCGGTATCCCTTACGACTTCGCCATCCTGTATCTCGATTACCCGGTTGGCATGCGCCGCCACCTTGGCGTCATGCGTAATCAGTATGACGGTGTGGCCTTTGTCCGCGAGGTCCTTCAGTAGCGCCATGACCTCGGCGCCGCTCTTGCTGTCGAGTGCGCCGGTCGGCTCGTCGGCGAGGATTATCTTGCCGCCGTTTATCAGGGCGCGCGCGATACAGACACGCTGTTGCTGGCCGCCGGACAGCTGGCTGGGGCGGTGAGCGAGCCGTTCGCCCAGGCCGAGCGAGGTCAGCAATGCGTCGGCGCGCTTTTTGCGCTCAGCAGGCATCAGCCCTGCATAGACTGCGGGGATTTCGACATTTTCCTCCGCGGTAGAGGTCGCCAGGAGGTTGTAGCTTTGGAAGATGAATCCGAAAGCCTCGCGCCGGAGCCATGCCAGCGAATCCGAATCCAGCTTCGAGACATCGTGCCCGGAGAAGCGATAGGAGCCCTCGCTGGGCCGGTCCAGGCAGCCGACGATGTTCATCAAGGTCGACTTGCCCGAGCCGCTGGCGCCCATGAAGGCGACGAATTCCCCGGGATAGATGGTGAGGGATACCCGGCGCAGGGCGTGGACTTCCACGCCCCCGCCCGTCACATAGGTTTTGCGGATGTTTTCCAGTGCGATCAGAGGAACCAGGGCGGTGGCCGCCATCGGAAGAACGGCTTGCTGGTTCACGGGCCGCCCCTGCCGAAGCCGCCGGCGCCAGCCCCGCCGCTAGCGGCGATGGGCCGGGCGGTCTTGACCGAGGTTGCGGCCCGCGTACCGGCAATGACCCTTTCCGCAGGGGCCAGCCCTGAGATTATTTCCGCATCGACGCGGTTGGAGACGCCGACCACGACATTGCGCACTTCGTTGGTCCCAGAGGGCAAGATCACCGTTACTGTCGCCGGTCGCCGGCGCGTTTCCGTGTTGCGTGGCCCACGCGTGCGCCTGGCCCCGCGCGGTTGCGCGACAGCGGCATACTTCAGGGAAGCGACCGGAACGATCACGACATCCTTTGCGGCGCCAAGGACAAAGAATACCTGTGCCGTCATCTGCGACATGAGTCTTCCGTCAAGGTTTTGGACGTCAAACAGCGCAGTATAAAGCACGACATTGTTCACCACGGTTGGCGTCGGAAGTATCTGCCGAAGCTTGCCAGGATAGCGCCGGCCGGCATTTCCCAGCGTGGTAAAATAGGCATCCATGCCCAGCCGCAGTTTGGGGACATCGGCTTCGGACACCTGGGTATAGACGGTCATCGTCGCCAGATCGGAAATGGTCAGGATGGTGGGGGCCTGCTGGTTGGCGTTAAGTGTTTGCCCTTCCTTGGCCTGGATCGCCGTCACCGTGCCGGTCATCGGTGCATATATCCGCGCATAGCCCAGCGTTGCCTGATCGGCCTTCAGTGCAGAGTCGGCCTGGGTTATCTGCGCTTGCACCGCCTTGACTTGTGCTTCAGCGGAACCCCGCGCCGATTGTGCAATATCATAGGCATCCTGACTGGTGGCGCCTTCGGCTTTCAGCCGCGTCTGGCGCCCTGCTTGTGCGGCGGCGAGCATATGGGCGGACTGCTTGTCGGAGAGCAGAGCCCGGAAGTTTTGCAGTTGCGCCCTGTCAGCATCGACCTTGGCGGCGGCCACCGTGGAATCGATCTCGGCCACAAGGTCGCCCTTGTGGGTATTGTCGCCGATTTTCACGGAGAGCGTCTTGAGCTGACCGGAAACCTGGGCGCCGACATCGACTGTATTGAGCGGCTGCAAAGTCCCGATCGCGGTGACAATATTCTCGATATCACCGCGCGTTGCAGCAACCACGATGGGCGATCCGGATGTGACGCTGCTCCAGCCATAGGCCATATAGGCAGCAGCAGCCCCCGCAACGACCACCAGGCCGGCAGTCAGAATCTTGTGGTGGCGCAGAGAGTTCAAGATGCCCACCGCGAAGCTATCCGCAGGGCGTGCCTTCATATGTGACGGGGTTCGTTGGTCGGGAACGAGAAGTGCATCTTGCGCCGGCATCAAACGTCCTGTTGGTTCCACCGGTCGGGATAACGTCCGTTTTCACAGCCGTTCGGCTCACCCGCCGCCCAGCCTGTCAAAATGACACGGAAATCGCCTGGTCATGTTGATATGGATCAATTGTTCCGGGAAATGGCATTAACGGGGCCAAGCTGGGCTGCTTCGCGCCATCAATCGGGGAACATGTGGTGGAGCTTGGCCAGCTCTCGCGAAAGCATGTTGTTCAGCTGCAAACGCTTGGCTTCGTCGCGCTGGTCCCGCAATTGAACCTGAAAACGGGCGATATTTTGCTTGCAAACCCAGTGCTCGAGATCCCTGTCTGCCATGCTCACCGCTCGCTCAGAAGAGAGGGGAGCACAGGACCAGTCTTCCGGCCTTGTCTCTCAGCCGGCCCTGGGGAGCGCCGATGAATGCAAACGCTGATCCGAGGCGGACGTTCCCAAGAGGCATAACTTGCGTCTCAGGGACGTCGCTTCGTCACTTGTTGGGATGCTCCGGCGGCGATGCATTTCGGAGAGCATGGCGGTCCGCTTTGGCGAAATGCAGACATTCCAACTGAGATTTTCAGGCCGCCACAAAGACGCTCCCGGCCCGCCGTGGTGATACGAATGCTCCCTAGCACGTTATAGATTAGGCCAAGGCTCCCAAGTTTTTGCGCGTGCGCCCCCGGGATTGCGCGGAAGGGCGCGATGGCGGACGACTTTCGCGGGGTCAGTGCTTGCGGACGAACTCCGCCCGCAAGACAAGTCCCTTGATGCCCTCATAGCGGCAATCGATCTCCTGGGGGTCCCCGGTGAGCCGGATCGATTTGATGACCGTGCCCCGGCGCAGCGTTTGCCCGGCGCCTTTCACCTTGAGGTCCTTTATGGTGACCACGCTGTCGCCATCGGCAAGCAGGGTGCCGGCAGAATCGCGGACCTCGACCAGATCCACCAGGGCTGCCCGCCTGGCGGCCTCGGCAGCGGGAATCCATTCGCCGGAGGCTTCATCATAGACATATTCGTCGCTGCTATCGGGCATGTACATTCCATCGGGAGCGGTTTGCTGTTTCGGACACCCTAACCATCAGCCACCTGTCATGCCAGCCGCTAGCGGGTGGTCTCCGCGGTTGGCGCGTTGTAAGCGCAAGCCGCAGGAAGCACTTGCGCATCGGCGTGTTGAGCGCCAATCTGACTTTCACCACTCAATTCTTGGAGAGCGGAAACGTCATCCGCTTTTCCCGGCTATTCGCCGGTTTGTTGCGCTGAAAACCGTTTTGGCCGCGCGCAATGTTGCAGTGCAGGGTGTCAGGGGGCCGCGCCAGCGGTGGCATATAGGGGGAAATTATGGATTTTCTGTCGAAGAACCAGTTCGCGCGGCCGCGCATCGGCACCGTCTCCAGCGACACGGTTGCAGCCGTGCACAGGCACATGCTGATGATCGGATTGTGGCTGCTGCTGGCGGCCCTCGTTCAGCCCGTTCTTGCGGCCGACAAGACGCCGGGCTTGCGGATTGCCACGTTCCAGACCGATGCGACGCCGCCGATGGGCTACGATATGGGCTATTCGGTGGTCAAGAAATTCGGTGAGCCGCTGCTGGTCAAAGGCGTGGTGATCATCGGCGCGGGCAAGCCGATCGTAATGGCCGCGGTGGATTGGGTCACGATCGACGGAAAGGCGCGCGATGAATGGCAGGCATTGCTCGCACAGGCCGCGGGCACCACGCCGGACCGGGTTTCGTTGCACCATCTCCATCAGCATGACGCGCCGCGTGGCGATCTTGATGTCTTCGACGAACGGGTGAGGCTTGGTCTGCCAGAACCTGTTGCGCCAGGCGTGCCGGACAAGGGCAGCTGGGTGCGTGGGGTCATGCAACGCTCGGCGGCGGCACTGGCCAAGGCGCTGCCCGCGGCCAAGCCTGTCACCGATATCGGCCTGGGCAAGGCGCAGGCGGAGCGGCTTGGCGCCAACCGGCGCATCATGGGCGCCAATGGGCGCGTGGCGATGCACCGCCAATCGACCTATACCAACGAATATCCGGCGGACGTGGCCGCGCGGATCAAGGTGGACGCTGACGCGGATGGTCATCGTCTGAGCATCTTCTACCCGGAGGAAGCCAAGGCCGCTCCCGAAGGGTTGATCGATCCGTTCGTGCGCGTGATCAGCTTCTGGAACGGCGATCGCCCGCTGGTCGCGCTCAACTATTACGCGTCGCATCCCCAGGTGTCGTTCGGCAAGGGCATGCCCACGCCGGAGTTCGTGGGACTGGCCCGCGAGAGGCGCCAGAAGGAAACCGGCGCATTTCAGGTCTACTTCAACGGCGCAGGGGGCAATGTAACGCTGGGCAAATACAATGACGGCTCCGACCGCGCGCGCGAAGAGTTCGCCGGACGGATGCTGGACGCGATGCGGCGGGCATGGACCGCAACCGCGCGTTCGCCGCTGACGCCGGCGGACGTGGAATGGCGCACCACCGATATCTCGCTTCCCGCCAAATACGGCGCGTTCAAGGACGAGGCGCGCGCAGTCGCCGCTGACACAAAGCGCCCGGCGAATGAGCGCATCGCAGCAGTCGGAAAATATGTCCGGGCCCAAGCACTCGAGGACGGCACCACGCTTTCGGTGCTGCGGTTGGGACAGGCCTATTCGGTGCATATCCCCGGCGAAGCCTTCATCCAATATCAACTCGGGACGCAGGCGATCCGCCCGAATGATTTCGTCGCTGTTGCCGCCTACGCCGAAGGGCTTGGATATATCGGCAACAAGGACGCCTATGGAGAAGGCGGCTACGAGATCACGGTCTCGCAGACCACGCTTGCGGCTGAAAAGGTGATCATGGACGGGGTTCGCAAACTGATGAAATGATCGACGCGTCCGGCGTGGTGCGGCCCGGATACCGGGCTTTTCGCCGCTGCTACAACGTAATGTTCTTGATCACGTGTGCAATTTCGGTGCTCGGGGCCTCGACGAAGCGGTACACTTTGCCGAATTGCAATCCGATCTCCGGCAGATTTCGCCAGGCGACAACAGCCTCATAGACCAGGCGGTCGCGCAGATTGAAAAAATAGACGGATGATGGAATGGCCCGTTGTTCGCTGAGGTGGATGCGTGCGCCGGCGACACTGATGTCCTTGGTCTGGCACTTGACGGCATTGGTGCCATCCAGATGGGCGATCCAGCTGCCCCATATGACCCGCCGCCGCTCGGCTTGACGCCGTTCGGTCATCCCGTTTCGCGGTTTTCTTATCAGTCCCATCCCCGGTCCCGCCTTATAAGCGTACGTTATGGCGCGGTGGATTTAAGGGGCGCTTAATTTTACTGGTTACCCGATGGTTACGTGGCTGGGAGCGCCGCGTGCCGCGCCCGTCCGTCCCGACCGCAGGTTGATTTCAATCAATGCCGGCCCGCTTTCTGCCCTTAGGCTGGAAGTATGAGGGAGAATATCATGCAAACTGGTTCCACACGGTATCACAGCGTCGCCATCCTGATTCACTGGGCGGTCGCCGCACTGATCCTCCTGGCTTTCGGGCTGGGCCTGACGGTGGACGACTTTCCCAAGAGCTGGACGGGCGCGGTCATCAACGCCCATGTGCTTCTGGGCCTAGCCGTCCTGGGATTGACCCTTGCGCGCCTGTGGTGGCGGATTGGCCACAAGCCGCCAGCTTATCCCGCAGATTTCAGCCTTGCCACCCGGCGCATGTCGCATCTGGTCCAATGGTCTCTCTACATTCTGATGCTGGTGGTTCCTGTGATCGGAATTCCCACGCTGTTTTATCGCGGCCGCGGGATCGATTTTGCGCTGTTCGCCATAGCTTCGCCCTTTGCGCGGACGCCCGCCATTTTCCACCCGCTGACCGATGTGCATGAGCTGACTGCATATGCCCTTGTTGGGCTGGCGATCGGGCACATTGGCGCGGCCCTTTATCATCAATGGATCCGCAAGGACGACCTCATTCGGCGGATGACGCTGGCCTGAGGTGCGCGAGGTGGGCGAAGGTGCGGCGTTCCGACCGGGGAAAGTTCCATGCATCTTCCGCCACAGCGCCGGTTTGTCAGTTTAAATACAGGTTCCTTCTGGCAGAAGAGGCACATGAAGCTTCTGTCACTGGTCATGTCCTGCATGATTGTCGCCCTGCCGGCTGCGGCCGCGCTTCCGGGCAACTGCTATCATTTGGCCAGCGACTTCGAGGGCCAGATCGATCAGGACGGGGCGCGGGCGGCGGTCAAGCGCGGCGACGCCAGGCCCTTCGAACAAATTCTCGCCAAGGCGCGCCCCGTTATTCAAGGCGAGATCGTCGGCCAGAAGCTGGAGCAGCATCGCGGCCAATGGCTGTATGAGTTTCGCGTCGTGGCCCCTGATGGCCATATGCACTACGTGCATTTCGATGCGCGTTCCGGCCGCCCCATTGATGTGAAGGCCGGACCATGCGCGTCCTGATCGTCGAAGATGATGACCGGCTGGCGCGCAACCTGGTGGAGGCCGTCCAGCATGCGGGATTTGTCGTGGACCGGGAACGGGACGGGCGCGAGGCCTGGTTCAAGGGCGATGTGAACGCGTATGACGCCGTCATTCTCGATCTGGGGCTGCCGGGAATGGATGGCCTTTCCATTCTCAAGCGTTGGCGCGAAGCGGGGCGGGATTTTCCCATCCTGGTGCTGACGGCGCGGGGCGACTGGAAGGACCGTGTCGAAGGCATCGAAGCAGGCGCCGACGACTATCTGCCCAAGCCATTCCAGATGGAGGAAGTGCTGGCGCGCCTGCGCGCGATCCTGCGCCGGTCGGCGGGCAAGGCCGGTCCGGTGCTGAGCGTGGGCGATATCGCCATCGATGTCCGCCAGATGCAGGTCCTGGTTCAGGGCAAGCCGGTGGAGATGACGCCCCACGAATATCGGCTGGTCAGCCATCTGGCCTTCAACGCGGAGCGGGCGGTGTCCCAGTCCGAACTGCTCGATCACCTGTATCCGGGTGACGCCTCGCAGACCACCAACGCCATCGAGGTGCTGGTGGCGTGGGTGCGGCGCAAGCTGGGCGCGCGCGTCATCGAGACACGGCGCGGCTATGGCTACATCTTGCGGGGCGAAACCACGTGATACGGCTGGGTTCGCTGCGGTTGCGCCTGTTCGTGGCAGCCATGATCGCCGTCGCCGCGGCGCTTGCGGTCGCCGGCGTCGTGCTGACCGGATTGTTCGAGCGCCATGTCACCCGTCACTATGATGCCGAACTGCAATCCTATCTGCGCCAGCTGAGCGCGGCGATCGAATTTTCGCCCGATGGCAGGATCGCCCTTGGGCAGCCGTTGCAGGATGCCCGCTTCGGCGAGCCGCTCAGCGGGCTTTACTGGCAGATCGAGGAAGACAAGTCCGGCTTCATGCTGGGTTCGCGGTCCCTGTGGGATGTCCGTATCCCGTTGCCCAAGGACGCATTGGCCAAGGGGGCGGTGGACAGCCACGTCCTGCCGGGGCCGGGAGGCGCGCTGCTGCGCATCCAGGAACGGATGATCGTGTTCGATCTGCCGTCCGGCAGCCGTTCCCTGCGGATGGCCGTTGCGATGGATATGGCCGAGATCGCCGCCGCACGCAGCGCCTTCGCCGCCGATCTCTGGCCCTCGCTGGTCACCATCGGTGTGCTGCTGCTGGCGTCGGCCTGGTTCTATATCGGCATCGGGCTGCGTCCGCTGGATGGCATCCGCCGCAGCCTGAACGCCGTGCGCACGGGCGCTTCGCGAAGGCTGGAAGGCGATTTTCCCACAGAAGTGATGCCGCTGGTGGAAGAAGCCAATGCGCTGCTGGCGGCGCAGGACGACTCTCTGGCCCGGGCCCGGGCGCGCGCGAGCGACCTGGCGCATGGCCTGAAAACGCCGCTCGCGGTGCTCAAATCGGATGCCGAGCGGCTGAAGGCGCGAGGGCTGGGCGACATCGGCGAGGAGGTTGGACAGCTGGCGGAGCAGATGGGCCGCCATGTCCAGCGCGAGCTGGCGCGTTCGCGCCTGCGCGGCAGCGAGACGGCAAAGACACTGGCGGTGCGGCCCTTGGCGGAACGCATCATGGCTTCGCTGCGGCGGACGCCGCGCGGCGAGGCGCTGTCCTGGGTGCTCGACATTCCCGCCGACCTGGCCGTGTCGGCCGATCCGGAGGACATGACGGAGCTGTTCGGCTCCCTGCTCGACAATGCCTGCAAATGGGCGCGCAGCGAAGTTCGCATGGAGGCGCAGGCGTCGGAGGCGGGCGTCTGCATCCGCGTGCTGGATGACGGCGAGGGCGTGCCGGAAGCCGCGCTGGCTTCGCTGGCGGACCGGGGCGTGCGGCTGGACCAGAATGTGCCGGGCACAGGTCTTGGCCTGGCTATCGCGCGCGACATCGCCACCGCGTATCGCGGCAGCATTTCGGTCCGCAATCGGCCCGGCGGCGGCTTTGCCGCCATCGTGGAATTTCCTCCCGCACAAAGAAGTTCAGATCATGCATAAAGCGTATCTTCTCGCCCTGGCGGTTCTGCTGCCCTGTTCCGGCGCCAGCGCGCGGCTTGTCACGATCACGCCGCAGCAGGTGGAGCGGCTGGGCATCAAGGTGGCCGCGGTGCGTGTCGCCGGATCGCAGACAACCGTCTCGGTGCTGGGGCGCGTGACGCCGGCGCCGGATTCGCGCGTACCGGTCTCTGCCCCCTTTGCCGGGACGGTGAAGAGCCTGGTGCAGCTGGAAGGCAGCAATGTTCGCAAAGGCGACACGCTGGCGGTCATCATCAGCGCCGACATGCATGCCGCGCATGCCAGGCTGCAGGGCCAGGAAGCAAACTACCGCTCGGCCAAGGCCGCCGCCGACCGCGCCAACGCGCTGGTGAAGGAGGGGATTGCGCCTGCCAGTCGCGCGGAGGAAGCCAATGCCGCCGCGTCGGCCGCAGCCGCCGACCTGGCGGCGTCGCGCAGCGTCATGACGCGCGCAACGCGGTCGGAAGAGGGCGGCTACCAGCTTCTGGCGCCTGCGGCGGGCCGGGTCGCCAGGCTCGATGTTTCGGCCGGCGACCAGGTCGCGGCCATGCAGCTGGTCGCGCTGATCGACACGGGCAGGGAGATGTGGGTGGAAGGCGCGCTGCCCGCCTCCGCCATCGGACTGGTGGCGGCGGGGGACCATGTCGTGGTGGAAGGCGCCAGGGGCGTTGCCGGCGAAGTGGTTGCCGCTGGATCCAGCATCGATCCGAGGACGCGGTCGGCAATGCTGCGGGCCCGCCTTGCGGCGCCGGTTGGTCTGGTTGCCGGTCAGACGGTCCGTCTTTCGGTGACCCGCCGGTCCGGGGCCGGCAGCTTCAATATTCCGCGCACCGCAGTGGTTGAATTGAAGAACGGGCCGGTGGTGTTCGCGGTGCGCCATGGCGGCTTCGAGGCCGTACCGGTCCGGGTGCTGGCGCGGGGCATCCAGGACACGACGGTCAGCGGAATGCTCAATGTCCGTGACTCGGTCGCGGTGACGGGCGTGAGCGAGCTGAAGGCCGCGAGCATGCGGGAATAGCCATGCTGCGCCGGATCATCGAATTCGCCCTTAGCCAGCGCCTGCTGGTGCTGGTCCTGGCAGCGCTGCTGGCGGGTGCGGGTGGTTATGCCTTTTCGCGCCTGCCGATCGATGCCTATCCCGATATTTCCACCACCCAGGTCAAGCTTATCCTCAAGGCGCCCGGCATGACGCCGGAGGAAGTGGAACAGCGCGTGATCGCGCCGCTGGAGCTGGAGCTGCTGGGAATCCCCGACCAGGTGATCCTGCGGTCCATGGCCAAGTATGCCATTGCCGACATCACCATCGACTTCAAGGACAGCACCGACGTCTATTGGGCCCGCCAGCAGGTCGGCGAACGGCTGGCAGGCGCCATGGGCGCGCTGCCCGATACCGTCAGCGGCGGGCTGGCCCCCATCGCCACGCCCTTGTCGGAAATCTTCATGTTCACCATCGAGGGCGGCGGCCTCAGCCTGGCCGAACGCCGCACGCTGCTGGACTGGACCATCCGTCCGGCGCTGCGCACCATTCCGGGGGTCGCCGACGTCAATTCGCTGGGCGGCCATGTCGCCACCTTCGAGGTGGTGCCCGACGATGCGGCGCTGCTGTCGGCGGGCGTGGGGGTGTCCGAGCTCAAGGCCGCGATCGAGCAGGCGAACCGCAACGACGGCGCCGGGCGGGTCAGTGAAGGCGAGGAAGCGCTGATCGTGCGCGCGGTGGGCGCGATTCATACGTTGCAGGACCTGCGCGAGGTGATGGTGACGCCCCGCAGCGGCAAGGCGATACGGCTGGGCGATGTGGCCCAGGTCCGCACCGGTGCGCTGACCCGCTATGGCGCGGTGGTCAAGGACGGCAAGGGCGAAGCGGTCGAAGGGCTGGTGCTGGGATTGCGCGGCGCCGACACCGGAGCCGTGGTGGCGGGCGTGCGCGCACGGCTGGAGGAATTGCAGACCAACCTGCCCAAGGGCGTGAAGATCCATACTTTCTATGACCGCGCCGACCTTATCGACAAGGCCGTCAGCACGGTCACGCATGCCCTGATCGAGGCCACGGTGCTGATCGTGATCCTGCTGCTGCTGTTCCTGGGCAATTTGCGCGCCGCCATCGTGGTGGCGCTGACGCTTCCTTTCGCCGCCATAACCACCTTCCTGATGATGTTCCTGTTCGGGCTGACCGCGAACCTGATGAGCCTGGGCGGCCTGGCCATCGCCATCGGCATGCTGGTGGATGCCGCGGTGGTGGTGGTGGAGAATACGGTGGAGCAACTGTCGCACCACCAGCCGGACAGCCGGCTGCCCTATCTGCACCTGGTCTATCGCGCCGTTGCCGAAGTGGCCGTGCCGGTGGCATCCGGCATCGTGATCATCTGTTTGGTGTTTCTGCCATTGCTGTCGCTGCAGGGGCTGGAGGGCAAGCTGTTCGCCCCGGTTGCGCTGACCATCATCTTTGCGCTGTCCGGTTCGCTGGTGCTTTCGCTGACCCTGATCCCGGTGATCGCGTCCCTGGTGCTCAAGCCTGGCGCCCATGGCGAAGCCTGGCTGATGCGCAAGCTGATGCCGCTCTATTCCCGCGCCCTGGGCGCGGTCCTGGCGCGTCCGCGCAGGCTGTTCATCGCGGTGGGGCTGACCTTTGCCCTGGCCACCATTGCCTATTTCGCGGTCGGCAAGGCGTTCATGCCCACCATGGACGAAGGCTCCATCATCATTCAGCTGGCAAAACTGCCCTCGATCACGCTTGAGCGTTCTTCGGCGGTGGACCGGGCGGTGCAGAAGGCGATCCTGGCCAATGTCCCGGAAGTGGCCGAGGCCATCGCGCGCACCGGCAGCGACGAGATCGGGCTGGACCCGATGGGGCTGGGGGAAACCGATCTGTTCCTGATCCTGAAGCCGCGCGAGGAATGGCGCACCGGAAGCAAGGAGGACATTGTCGAGGCGCTTCGTGCCGTGATGAAGGATTTTCCGGGTGTCGCCTATACCTTCACCCAGCCGATCGAGATGCGCACGTCGGAGATGCTGACCGGCAGCCGCGGCGATCTTGCCATCAAGGTCTTTGGGCCGGATCTGGCGGAGCTGGGCCGGCTTTCGGAAAATATCCGGGCGGCTGTGCAGAAGGTGCAGGGCGCTTCGGAGGTTTTCACGGTCGCCGATGATGCGGTGCGCTATCTGCAAACCGATATCGACCGGATGGCCGCCGGGGCGGCCGGGGTTTCCATCCAATCCCTGCAGGAAGAAATGCGCGCCAGGCTCGAAGGCCTGGGCGCGGGGGTGGTTATCGATACGACCCGCCGCATCCCGATCGTCATCCGCGGCGACGAAGACCTGCACAATCGTCCGGAGCTGTTCGGCGATATCGGCATCACCACCAATTCGGGGGAGATGGTCCATGTCGCCGACGTGGCGCGCATCAGCCAGCCGGAGGGGCCCGTGCGCATCCAGCGCGAGAATGCGTCGCGCTTTGCCACGGTCCAGGCCAATGTTTCCGGCCGCGACCTGGTGGGTTTTGTCGATGCCGCCCAGGCGGCCGTGGCGCAGCAGGTCAAGTTGCCGACGGGCTACAGGCTGGAATGGAGCGGGCAGTTCCAGAACCAGCAGCGCGCGGCGCAGCGCCTGATGATCGTGGTGCCATTGGCGTTGGGACTGATTTTCCTGGTCCTGTTCGCGACGCTGGGCTCGGTGCGCCAGTCGTTGCTGATCCTGGCGAACATTCCCCTGGCCCTGATCGGCGGCATGCTGCTGCTGTGGCTGTCGGGCAATTACCTGTCCGTGCCCGCCTCGGTCGGGTTCATCGCGCTGCTGGGCATCGCCGTCCTTAATGGCCTTGTCCTGATCGTCTATTTCAACCAGCTCGTCGCGCAGGGACTGGCCATGCGCGACGTGGTGTTCGACGGCTGCCGCCGCCGTCTGCGGCCTGTCCTGATGACCGCCAGCATCGCCGCGCTGGGGCTTGTGCCGTTGCTGTTCGCGACAGGCCCCGGATCGGAAATCCAGAAGCCGCTCGCCATCGTGGTGATCGGCGGGTTGATCAGCTCGACGATCCTGACGCTGTTCCTGTTGCCAATCCTGTTTGAACGTTTCGGCGTCGCGCGGCAGGAGCAGCCAGGCGTTGCAAGGAGCACCCCATGAGCCATGTTCGGCTGAACTTGTCCTGTCCCCAGGCCGTGGCGGAACAGGTGATCGAATTTCTTCTCGATCACGAGACCATGGTGGGGGGATTCACGACCCTGGCGGCGCTTGGCCATGGACGCGATTTTTCCGACGCCACGCTGCGCGAGCGCGTTCGTGGCCGCGTCCAGTCAACCTTGCTGATGGCGATCCTGCCCGCCGGGGATGTCATGCCGCTGTTGAAGGCGTTACGCAGCCAGATCCATGCCAAGCACATATTTTACTGGACCGAACCGGTCCACGACTTTGGAGAATTGTCATGAAAGCCGTGCTGGCGCCGCTCCAGGTTCTTTTCCTGTTTTTTTCTCATGCCGCGCTGGCGCAGCCCGTAGTGGCGCCCAAGCATGCCGAGGTCATCCTGCTGCCCAGCCTTTCGTTCATGCCGCCGCACGACGCCATCGACCGGGTGATGGCCGAGGAGCCCGGCGTGCTGCGTGCCCGCGCCATGCTGCAATCGGCCCACGCCGAAGCGCGCGGCCGCGAAGCCGGTCCGCATGAATTCACCCTGCATAGCGAGTATTTTTCGCGCGCCACCAATCTGGACGGGCGGCTGGATGAATGGACCGCCGGCGTCAGCCGCGGTATCCGCCTGCCGGGAAAGGCCGATGCGGATGAAAAGATCGGCGGGTTCGGCATCGCCGTGGCGGAGAACGGCTTTGGCGATGCGCGCCACCAGGCCGCGACCCTGCTCAAGACCTTGTGGCTCGACTGGGTGGTTGCGGAGGCGACCGCGGCGCTCGCTGCCGGCGAGGTGGCCGGCTATGAAAAGCAGTTGAAGGCGACCGAGCGCGGCAAGCAGTTGGGGCAGTCTGCGTCCCTGCAGGTGGAGCAGGTTCAGGCGTCGCTATCCCTGGCGCAGGCGCAGGCCGTACAGGCGATGCAGGCAAAACTGGACGCCAGGATGACATTGCAGCGGACATTCCCGGCGCTGGTCCTGCCGGCCGCGCCCGCGATGCCTGAACCGGTTGCCCCGCCCGGCGAATGGGACGAGTGGCGCGCCGCGGTGCTGGATGACAATCACGAAATCAAGATGGCGCGCAGCGAAGCCGACCGGCGCCAATGGCTTGCGCGGCGCGCATCGCTGGATCGCTATGCCGATCCCACGCTGGATCTCAGGACGTTCCAGGAGCGCAGCGGCCACGAGACGGGGTTCGGGATCGGATTTTCCATGCCGATCGGTGGTGCCCTGCGCAGCGCCGCCGCGGACCAGGCTTCCGCCGAAGCATCGGCCGCCGCCATTGCCGCACGCAAGGCGCTGCGCGACGTGGAAATCATCGCCGACCGGGACGTCATAAATGCGCGGCAGGGACTGGAGGCATGGCGTCAAAACCAGCAGGCGGTGAAGGCGAGCCAGCAGATGCTGACGCGGATGCAGCGTGCCGTTGTTCTTGGAGACCAGGGCCTGACCGAATTGCTGGTCGCCCAGCGCCAGGATTTTGACATCCGCCGGTCCGAATTGCGGGCCCGCGGCGCGGCGCATGGCGCGATTTTGCAGTTGATGATCGACGCCCACCGGATCTGGTCCTTGGGCGACGAATAAAAGCGGCTCCCGGATGACGTGCAGTGTCAGGCTGGGCGCCTCTGGCTGCCGTAGCGGCGGGCCCAGACCTTGCTGAATTCGGCGCCCAGCAGGAAAACCTGCGCCGAGTAATAGACCCAGATCAGCAGCACGATAATGCCGCCGGCCGCGCCATAGATATTTGCGGTGATGAAGTTGGCCAGGAAGTAGCCGATCAGGGTCTGGCCCGCCTCGAACAGCAGCGCGGTGCCGCAACTGGCGACGATGACGTCGCGCCACAGCAGCTTGATATTGGGCAGGAGCTTGTAGATCGCCGCGAACAGCAGCGCGACGATGACGAAGGAAAATACCAGGTTGATGCTGCTGATCACCAGTTCGGAAATGTCGGTAAAGCGGTCGAGCAGCCGTCCCAGAATGCGCACGCCGGTGGCCAGCACCATGGAGGCCAGCAGCAGCACTCCCAATCCGATCACCAAAGTCAGGCTCATCACCCGGCCGCGCAGCAACTGGTAGAAATAGGATTCATGACGCGGCGCCTTCCAGATCACGTTCAGCGCGTCTTCGACTTCGGTGAAGAAGCCCGACGCGGTGACCACCAGCGCCACCACGCCGATCAGGCTGCCGGCCAGGGTGTGGGGGGCGTTCCTGACATGCAGGATGGCGAGCTGCACCATGTCGGCGCCTTCCGGGCTCATGATGCGGGTCAGCTGATAATGCACGGCGCGGCTGGCGGCGGTCTGGCCCAGGCCCAGGGCGGCGATGGCGGTGGCGATGAACAGCACCGGCGCGATGGCGGTGACCGCATAAAAGGAGATGGCCGCGCCGCGCGACAGGGCATTGTCGTCGACGAAGGCGTTGATGCCCTCTTTCAGCATGGTCCAAACAGGGAAGCGGGGCACGGAATCAGGGTCCTTCGAAGTTCCCCAACGTAACAGGGAGACAGAAAGTTGCACCCATTGCAGCGTTCAGGCGTTAGCCCAAGGGGAGCAACACAGTTAAGTGATTGATTTGACATGTCCGTTACGGAGCATACGGAGAAAAAGCCGGGAAAATGGTCGCGTGAGGCGGTGCGGGAGCGGGTGATCTCGGATTTCCGGGATTTTCGCTTCACCTGGGGCGGTTTCTTCCGCTGGACGGGAATCACTGTCCTGGCGGTTCTGGTCGCCGCCATCGTCACGCTCTATTTCCTGGATTGGAACCAGATGCGCGGGCCGGTGGGGCGCTATCTGTCTCATCGCAGCGGCCGCGAAGTGCGGATCGAAGGCAACCTGGCGGTCAAGCTGTTCAGCTGGCAGCCCAGCGTGGATGCGCAAGGAATCTATGTCGGCAATCCCAGGTGGGTCGGCACGGCGCAGGCGGCAAGAGTCAAAGAGCTTCGGGTGGAATTCCGTCTGGTTCCGCTGATTTTCGGCAAGCTGATCATACCGCTGCTCAAGGTGGATGAGCCGGACATCCTGCTGGTGCGCGATGAAAGCGGGCGCACCAACTGGGATAGCGGCGGGCGCAATCCCAACGAAGCGTTCAAGCTGCCGCCCATCCGGCGCTTCCTGGTGAACAACGGCCATGTGCGGATCGACGATGCGGTGCGCAAGCTGCACTTCACCGGCACGGTCAATTCCAGCGAGGAACTGGGCAGCAAGGTGGCGGCATTCACCCTGCTGGGTGACGGCACCCTGAACAAGAACAAGTTCATGGCCGATGTGAAGGGTGGTCCGCTGCTGAACGTGGATTCCAGCAAGCCTTACAACTTCCATGCCGATGTGCGGGCCGGTGAAACCCATGCGATCGTCAATGGCGCCATCACCGAGCCGTTCCACCTGGACCGCGTCACCGCCGGCATCAATGTCAGCGGTCCCAGCCTGGCGGACATCTATTTCCTGACGGGCCTAGTGCTGCCGCACACCCCGCCTTACCACCTGACGGTGAATGTCCAGCGCGAAGGTACGTTCTACCGGCTGAATGACATCAACGCGGTGCTGGGCGGCACCGACCTGCAGGGCAACCTGACCGTGGATGCCTCGAACAAGATCCCGGCGCTGGCGGGCAGGTTGGCGTCGCGGCTCCTGAAGTTCGAGGACCTGGGTTCGGTGGTGGGCGGCGGCAAGGCCGCGCCGGTGCAGAGCAAATACATGCTGCCGGAAACCGAGCTTCACACCGAGCGGCTGCGCCAGACCAATGCGGAAGTCGATTACAGCGCTGCGTCGATTTCCTCGCGCGACTTTCCGCTCAGAAGCCTGATCACGCACATCAGCGTCCAGGACGGGGTCATGAACCTGAAGCCGCTGGCCTTCACCTTTACCCACGGCAGGCTTTCCGGATCGGTGCGCATCGATGCGCGCAAGGATGTGCCGACCTCTTCCGTCGATGCGCGGATCACCGACGTGCGCGCCGAGAATTTCATCAAGGGCAGCGACAAGCCGATCACGGGGCTTCTGGAAGCCCGCGCGGTGCTGACCGGCACCGGCAAGTCGGTTCATGCCGCCGCCGCCACCGCCAACGGCACCTTTACCGCCGTGGTGCCCTCCGGCGGGATGCGCCACAGCCTTGCGGAATGGATGGGGGTGGATGTGCTGTCGGCACTGAGCCTCAATCTCAGCGGTGACACGTCCAATACCAACCTGCGCTGCGCGGTGGCGTCGTTCGATACCAAAAACGGCGTTATGACCTCGCGGCAGTTCCTGATCGACACCGATCCGGTGCGGGTGGATGGCGGGGGCACCATCGATCTGGGCAACGAAGTGCTCGACATGCAGATGCAGGGCAAGCCCAAGAATTTCCAGCTGATGCGGGTGCGCGCGCCCATTACCATCACCGGTTCGCTGGAGCATCCCAAGATCGGGGTAAAGGCGGGCGCGATCGCGGCGCAGGGCGGTATCGCTGTGGCGCTGGGCTTTATCAATCCGCTGGCCGCCATCCTGGCCTTTGTCGACCCGGGTCTTGCCAAGGACGCCAATTGCGGGCCGTTGCTGGCCGGCGCCAAGGCGCAGGGCGCGCCGGTCAAGGCCGCGGCTGTGAAGAATGCCGCGACGCCGCGGAAATAGCGGGAACTACCTTCATAGACAGGCGTTGCCGAAGCACGATTATTAGGTAATTCCCGATTTCAGAAACTGGCGTTCCTTCAAGCTCGCGCAGTTCCCCATTTGAAAGTTTGGCTCAAGATGCCGGTATTACGTCAACTCGCCGCTTCGGGTGTGTTGTGTGTGCTGTTGGCGGGATGCGCTTCGGTGCCAGACATCGCGCCACCCCAGGCTGCGGGAAAAGCAGCGCCCCAGATTCAGACGCGCCGGGGCCCGCTGACGCCGGAGCAAAGCAAGGCGATCCTGCTGCGCCTGGGCGATGGCGCCCGCGATGACGTCCTGCTGCAACGTCATACCGCATACGAGGAAGCGATCTCGGAAAGCCCCCTGATCGCCGGCAACCGGACCCGGTTGCTGCGGGACGGGCCTGAAACCTTCCGGGCCATGTTCGCGGCGATCCAGAGCGCGACAAGGCACATCAACCTGGAATATTACATTTTCGAGGATGTCGAGAGCGACGGCGCGCGTCTTGGCGACCTGCTGGTCGCCAAGCGTCAGGCCGGTGTTGCGGTCAATGTCATCTATGACAGTTATGGGTCGGGGAGCACCGCGCCGGCATTCCTGGACCGGCTGAAGCAGGCCGGGGTCAACCTGGTGTCGTTCAATCCGGTCAATCCGCTGGAATCGAAGGTGCCCTATTCGCCCAATGACAGGGATCATCGCAAAATCCTGGTGGCGGATGGGCATACCGCCATCATCGGCGGCGTCAATCTGAGCACCGCATACCAGAGCAATCCCATCGGCAAGTCGGGAGGTCCGCCAGGATCGACGCAGGATCAATGGCGCGATACCGACATGGAGATTTCCGGCCCCGCGGTCGCGGACCTTCAGAAACTGTTTCTGGAACATTGGGCAAGCCAGAAGGGTCCGGCGCTGGACCAGTCCACCATGTTTCCGCCGGCGCCTGTGAGCGGCAAGTCGGTGATACGGATTCTGGGCAGCACGCCGGACAACGAGATTCCGCAATATTACATCACGCTGCTCACCGCGATCCGCACCGCCGAGAAGAGCGTCAAGATCACGGCGGCCTATTTCGCGCCGACCAAGCAGGAGATGGAAAGCCTGGTCGATGCGGCCAAGCGGGGCGTGGACGTGCGGCTTCTGCTGCCCGGGCGCAGCGACTCGGAGCTGTCCATCGCGGTGGCGCACTCCCATTATGCCGAGCTGCTGGAAGCGGGCGTGAGGATATTTGAGACGGACAAGGTCATCCTGCATTCCAAGACGGTGGTGATAGACGGGGTGTGGTCGGCCATCGGCTCGTCGAACTTCGATCACCGCAGTGTCATCTACAATGATGAAGTTGATGCCGTGGTGCTGGGCAGCGATGCGGCGCAGGAAATGGAAGACCTGTTCCAGGCCAGCCAGGCCGATGCCCGGCCTATCGATATCCGCAGCTGGAAGGCCCGTCCCATCTGGGGACGGCTGAAGGAGCTTTACGCGCTGGCCTGGGAAAACATGCTTTGAGATGGCGCGCGATCCTGTCGGGATCCCTTTTGATTTCGCTTGCAAGCGGTGCACAGGCCGCGGAGCCGCCATCGTCCTGCAATATCGCGGTTCTGCCGGCCGAGGCGCCCGTGACGCAGGTTTGGCAGGAGCAGGAGCTTGCGCGCATCCGCTGGCAGCCGCCGGTCTGCAGCGGCTGGCCGGTGTCATCGCGTTCAAAGGTCCTGGTCAGCCTGACGGCAGAGCCGCGATCCGGTGGCACGATGACATCCCTGATCGCCCGGCTTGGCGCGATATCGGCATTGCCGGGCGTTCAATACTGGTCCACGACGGACGACAAGTGGGGACCGATCGCCAAAGGGGCATCCGCGCTGAGCGGAGCCGATCCCAGCGCGCGCCGCCGCGATTTTTCCGCGTCGGAATTCGTGACCGGCGCGCAACTCTATTATTGGGAAGACGATACCCGCACCGGGTCCACAGTGTACCGGCTGACGGTGCTGGAACGAACCCCCGACCGCCTTGTCGTCTCCGGCGAGAATGTCACGGCCATACGCCGCTTCTACCTGAGTGTTTTCAAGCCCGGAGCGCTGCAGACATTGCTCATCATACAGGCGGCCGGGCCGGGTACTTTCGCTGTCCGTATCCTGACCCGGAGCGGCGAGGGCAGCAGCATGTTTGCCGCCGGACATGAAAAGTCATTCGTGAACCGCGCCGCCGCCCTGTATCGGTATCTTGCCGGGATCAGGACCGATCAGGAACCTCCCGCGGCGCGCTGAGCGTCAGAAAACCGAGACGGATGTCTGCAGGTGGATCACCTGCATGTTCTCGCCGGGCGCCAGGGTGAAGGCGACCTGGTTGAAGGACGGTTTGCGCAGATGGGGACGCACGTCGCGGGAAAAGCCGAACGGTTCTTCGGGGAAGCCCAGCCAGGTCATGTCCATCTGGTCATTCGCGTTCAGGTCCTGGAACGTCTCGATGGCGTAGGTGCCCGGCGCAATGCCGTGCAGGTTGATCACCATCTCGTTGCCGGTGACCTTTACGTCGGCCGAAGCGACGGGCTTGGAATTGTCGTCGGGGTAATGGGCCCTGTCATAAAGCCCCAGTCGCAGGATGCCGCCGGTGGCCGACAGATTCTCGACCCGGATGGTCAGGTTGGCGGCCGGTCCGGCCTGGGCTTGCGCGCCCAGCGCCCAGACGAGCGCCAAGGCCATGCCGAGGATGGCCAAGCCGGGCAATGTCCAAATCCTGTGGTTCAAAAGTCTCAAGCGATTTAACCTTGCGCCGGTGGCGGCCGACTGGACGGGCGCCGATGAGGCGCGATAAAAACGGCAAATCAAAGTCCCAATGCGCCGGCCGGGGCTGTCACCGTACGGCAGTTTGGTCCATTCTGAACGTGCCTGGGAAGACGCGTATCCCGAACAACCGGTGCCCGTCCATATCTGTGTCTGTTCTGTTGCTTTGTGTAGCCAGTTTTCACCGTCCGTCCGGGGGCAGATTGCGCGTTTTTGCCGTCATCACGCTGACCTCCTTGTTGATTGCCGCGGGCGCGGGCCCCGCGCCGGCGCAGACATGCGACCTGGGGGCCAAGGATGTGCGCCTGGCGGGGACCGGCTGCGCCGCGGCCTGGTTTGACGCCAATGTCCGCCTGAACGAATTGCAGGCGGTGGGAACGAGCGAAAGCTACAAGCTGCAGCCATCCAAGGAGATGATGTCCCTGATCAAGATGGGCTCCAGCGAGGATGCCCAGGCGCTGGACTATGACCAACCACCGATCGCGGCACAGCTGGCGGCGGGCGCGCGCTCGCTGGAGTTCGATGTGGCCTATGATCCCAAGGGCGGGCTTTACAAATATCCGGCCGGCGCATCGATGGCCGGCGAGCTGGTGCCGGATGACTACATCGCGGCGATGGCAACGCCGGGATTCAAGGTCATCCACATTCTGGACATCGATTTCAATTCCAGTTGCATCAGGCTGGCGGACTGCTTGCAGGCAGTGGCGACCTGGTCGCGCGCCAATCCCAGGCATGTTCCCATCATCATCGCCCTGCGCACCAATGACGAGCGCACGCCCATGCCAGGCGCCACCAAGCCCTACAAGTATGATACCGCCGCGTTCGATGCGCTGGATGCGGAGGTCCGCGCCGCCTTCAGGCCCGAGGAGATCATCACGCCGCAGATGGTGCAGGGCAGTTATCCGACCCTGCGCGAGGCGGTGAAGGCGGGCAACTGGCCCAGGCTGGGCGCCGCCAGGGGCAAGGTGCTGTTCCTGCTGGACGACAAAAAAGCGAAGGTGGCGATCTATCGCGGCGCGCGCGCGTCGCTGGAGGGGCGTACGATGTTCGTCAACACCGACGACAAGTCGCCGGCCGCGGCCTTCACCACCATCGACAATCCGGCCAGGAACTCCAATGACATCATCGAACGGGTCAAGGCCGGCCTGATCGTGCACACCTTTGCCGATGCCGACACGCGCGAGGCGCGCAAGAACGACATGCTGCGCCGCGACTGGGCGTTTGCCTCGGGCGCGCAGATGATTTCGACGGACTTCGTGGTCCCCAACAAGCGCATCGGAAGATATCAGGTGCGCGTGCCGGGGGGGCGCGTGGCGCAGTGCAATGTGCAGCTCGCGCCGGGACGTTGCGGGGGGCTGGATCTGGAATCGCCGGACAGCGCCGCGCCTGTGCAGGCCGGGGCGCGCGCACCATGAGGCAGCGTTGCGATAGGGCTATGGCGCGCGTATATCGGCGCGGTGACGGGTTGCCGCTGAGTGGGGGAGGGCGAAGCGTGCTGGCCCTTTGGTTCGCCTTGCTGGTTTGGATCTGCGTGTTGACCTTGCCGATGGGCCGCGCCATGGCGCAGCCCGTGCCTGCGCCAGTGGAGCAACCGGTCACGCCGTCCGAGGCGGCAAAAGAAGCAGGTCCGGGAATGACGGCGGCGGATGTCGCAGCGGCGCGCCAGCAACAGCGCACCACGGCGGCGACCCGCCAGCAGATCCAGGCCATCCGGGCGGCATTGCGCGCCCGGTTGGCGGCATTGCATCGCTAGGATGAAACCGGTGGGCAAACAGATCAGAAAATATGCCTTGCTGGGCGCGGCCGCTTTGGTATTCGGCGTGTCGGCAGCGTCGGCCCAGGATGCGCCGGCTTCGGACACCAGTGTGAGCCTGTCGACGGGACTGGACTATTCGTCCGGCCATTATGGCAGCGCGCGCGCGACCGACATTCTGGTGGCGCTGTCGGATGTGACGGTGAAGACCGGCGACTTCCAGTTCACCGCGGCGTTGCCGTACGTGACCATCACGGGGCCGGCCTTTCTGGTGGTGGGCGCCGGCGGCGTGCCGGTGGTGGTCAATCCCGGGCGCACCGCCGACAAGGAGCGCAAGGGCTGGGGCGATCTCAACCTCAGCACCACCTATTCGGTGCCGTCGGACCTGACCGGTGACTATCAGGTGGACCTGACGGGGCGGTTGAAAGTGCCGACCGGCGATGAGGGCCGGGGGTTGTCCTCCGGTGAAGCCGATTTGGGATTTTCGGTCGATGTGTCGCGCCAGATCGGGCTGTGGGCGCCGTTCGTCTCGTTCGGCTATCGCGTGCCGGGTTCGCCGACGGCCTATTCGCTGGTCAGTGCGCCGTCCTTTTCGGTGGGCACCAGCTATCAGCTCGGCGAACGGCTGCTGATGATCGCGTCCTATGATTTTGACGGCACCATCAGTTCCACCCTGGCGGACAGCCAGCAGCTGTTCAGTTCGCTGAGTTGGGTGGCGACCGACAGCCTGACTTTCACCGCTTATGGCGAATACGGCCTCTCCAGCGGCGCGCCCAAGGGCGGCGGCGGTTTGCTGGCGAGCTGGAAGGTTCTGTAGGCGGCGCAATAGTCGGGCGGATGGGGAAATCAAGCCCGGTTTCGTCAATTTATCCCTTGCGGTTCCAGCGCCATACCCCATCTTTCGGCGCGGGTATTCGCCTGAAGGAGCGCCTATGACTATTTTGCGTCAAGTCCCGAAGCTTCTCGCCGCGCTGGGTATCGCGCTGGCGCTGGCCGGCTGCGGCGTCAACACCATTCCCACCAAGGACCAGGCGGTGAAAGCCCGCTGGGCCGATGTGCAGGCCGCCTATCAGCGGCGCAATGACCTGATTCCCAACCTGGCCAACACCGTGGCCGGCTATGCGGCGCAGGAAAAATCCGTGCTGACCGCGGTGACGCAGGCCCGCGCCAGCGCCACGCAGGTGAAGGTGGACGCTTCCACCATCACCGATCCGGCCAAGTTCGCCGAATTCCAGCAGGCGCAGGACAAGCTGTCCGGCGTGCTGGGCCGGTTGATGATGATCACCGAGAATTATCCGGACCTGAAGTCGAACCAGAACTTCCTGGCGCTGCAATCGCAACTTGAAGGCACCGAGAACCGCATCGAGATCTCGCGCCGCGACTATAATGCGGCGGTGCAGGAGTATAATACCGAGCTGGTGACGGTGCCCGGTTCGATCTGGGCGGCGACTTTCTACAAGTCGTACAAGCAGGCGACGCCGTTTGCCGCCAGCGCCGGCGCACAGTCCGCGCCGGTGGTGAACTTCCCCGGCGCCAGCGCCGCGCCGCCGGCCGCCCCGGCCGCGGCCCAGCCCGGCACGACCAAGCCGTAATCCATGCGGCTTATCGCGGCTTCGCTCGCGTTTCTTTGTCTTCTGCTGCCCGCTACGGCGGCGCCGAAATTTCCGGCGCTGACCGGGCGGGTGGTGGATGACGCGGGCATCCTGTCCAGCCAGACCAAGGCGGACTTGAACACCAAGCTGGCGGCACTGGAGCAGAAGACCTCGCGCCAACTGGTGGTGGTCACCATCCCGTCCCTGGGCGGGTATGAGATTTCCGATTACGGCTATCAGCTGGGCCGCAACTGGGGCATCGGGCAGAAGAGCCTGAACAACGGCATCCTGTTCATCGTCGCGCCGACCGAGCACAAGACCCGCATCGAGGTGGGTTATGGGCTGGAGCCGATCGTCACCGATGCGCTCTCGTCGGTCATCATCCAGAGCCGGGTGCTGCCGTCGTTCCGCAAGGGCGATTTCAATGCCGGCGTGGTAGCGGGCACCGACGCGCTGATCGAGCAATTGTCGCTGGAGACGTCGGAAGCGGAGAAGCGCGCCGCGGCGGCGGCTGAGCGGCGGCCACAGGGCGACAGCGGCGGCGGCGGGCTGCTGGGGTTCCTGATCGTGCTGTTCATTTTCTTCATGATCGCGCGGGTGTTCGGCGGCTGGGGTCTTTTGCCCTTCCTTTTGATGGGGGGCGGCGGCGGCGGCGGCCGCGGCGGCGGATGGTCCGGCGGCGGTGGCGGCGGCGGCTGGTCGGGCGGCGGCGGCGGCAGCTTTGGCGGCGGCGGCTCTTCGGGAAGCTGGTAGGATGGGTGGGCGATGCTGAACCAAAAAGAGCGCGAGCGCATCAGCGCCGCCGTAAGCCTGGCCGAGAGCAAGACCTCCGGCGAGATATTTTGTGTACTGACCAAACGGGTGTCGCGCTACCGCGAGATACCGCTGCTGTGGGCGACCGTGGCCGGCTTTCTGGTGCCGCCGCTGCTGGTGCTGGCCGGGCTGCACCGGCTGGCGCTGGCCAGCATCTTCACGAGCTGGACCGACGAATCCGCCCGGGCCATGGAAGGGTTGATTCTGCGGGTGTTGTCCACCTACAGCCTGGTGCAGGCCGGGGTGTTTCTGATCGTCGCCATCATCGTGGCCGTGCCGGCGGTGCGCCTCATCGTGACGCCGGGGCCGCTGAAGAGCCACCGGGTGCGGGAAATGGCGCGGCGGCATTTCGTGTCAGTCGGCTGCCGGCTGTCGGATGCCGAACCGCATATCCTGATCTATGCCTGCCTGACCGACCGGCGGGTCGAGCTGGTGGCGCATGACAATATCCACAAGGCGGTGGGCGAGGGGCCGTGGAACGCGGCGGTGGAAGCGGTGGTCGAGGGCATGAAGGCCGGAAAACCCGCTGACGGCTTTGTGGCGGCCATCGAGATCTGCGGCGCGGCGCTGGCCCAGCATTTCCCGCCCGACGGGGCGCCCAAGAACCATTTGCCCAATACCATTCTCGAGACTTAAGCTTCTCAAAAATAACCGGAGGGGATTCCATGCTGAAATATCTCGCGCCTGCACTTGTTTGCCTGCTGGCGGCGCCGGGTCTGCTCGCCGCGCCCGCGCTGGCGCAGGGCATGAGCGTCAAGAAGCTCGATCCCGCCCTGGACGCCGTCATCGCGCCGAATACGAAGATCGAGAAGGTCGCCACCGGCTTCATCTTCATCGAAGGGCCGATGTGGAAGGACGGCAAGCTGTGGTTCTCGGACGTGCGCATGGACAAGGTGCGCACTTATGATCCCAAGACCAACAAGGTCACGGTCGTGCTGAACGACTCGGGCGGGTTGAAGAATGCGCCGCCGGACGGCAATTTCGGCTCCAACGGGATGGTCACCGACAAGGATGGCTCGATCCTGCTGACCCGCATGTATGTGGGCACCATCGAGAAGATGGACGACAAGGGCGGTCTGAAGCCCTTCCTGGCCAAGTATGAAGGCAAGCGGTTCAACAGCCCCAATGACCTGGTGTTCACCGCCGATGGCGCGCTGTGGTTCACCGACCCGTCCTTCGGGTTGCCCAAGATGGACGCCGACCCCAAGAAGGAAATCAAATACAATGCGGTGTGGCGCTATGCCGGCGGCAAGCTGACGCCGGTGATCACCGACATGACCCAGCCCAACGGCATCGGTTTTTCGCCGGACGGCAAGACGCTGTATGTGTCGAACTCCATGCCCGACATGCATATCCGCGCCTATGACGTGAGCGCCGACGGCAAGCTTTCGAACATGAAGAAGCTGATCTCGTTTCCCGGCACGGCTTCGGACGTGCCGGACGGGTTGAAAGTGGACAGCGCCGGCAACATCTGGGCCACGGGCCCGGGCGGCGTGCGCATCATCTCGCCCAAGGGCAAGGTGCTGGGCCAGATCGTGATCCCGGAGACCGTCGCCAATATCGGCTTCGCCGAGGATGGCAAGACGGTCTATCTCACCGGCTCGACCAGCCTGTATCGGCTGAAAGCCAAGATCGCGGGCGAGATCCCGATGTATTACCGCAAGTAGCTAGTCGCCACGGTGGCGGCCCATGCGGCCGCCGCCGTCGCCGCTGGGTTGCGGGTTGCTGGGCTGCGCCGTGTTCTGCTGCGGCTGCTGCTGCCAGAAATTGCCGCGGGTGATGCGATCGCCGTTGGGCATGCGGTAGCCGCCACCGGCCTGGGCATTGTTCTGTGGCGCGGGCTGGTTGTTGCCCTGCTGGTTGCCGCGGTTGTTGTCGCGGTTTTCCTGGCGGTTGCCTTGATAATTGTTGCGGTCGCCGCGGTCATGGTCGCGGTTGCGGTCATGGCCGCGATACCCGTCGCGGTCGCGATGTTCGCGGCCATAGCCGCCGCCATAACCATAACCGCCGCCGTAACCGCCGCCATAGGGCTGGGCATAGACGTTGGGGCCGTAATAGTCGGGCTCGTAATAGCCGCCGCCGCCATAATATCCGCCGGAAGCGCCATAAGGGGCGCAGCCGCCCAGCAGGACCAGCGCCGCGCCGAATGCCAAAGCCGTCCGTTTCATGTTCGTCTCCATGCCGGAGGATTTCCGGCCTCTGCAGCATCACAAGGCCGGGCTGAACCGGACATGAACGAGATGTCACACGGTAGTTGCGCTGGGCCCTTCGCTCGTGCTCAGGGCGTTCGTCGCTCAAATCTGTCCACTGGACAGATTTGACCCGCTGCGCGGGTCGCGCCTCACGGCGTCAGTTTCAGCAGCTTGGAGCCGAGCGGGGTGTTGTTGGTGATCGAGCCACCGCCGGAATCGCTGAGGACATAGACCGCGCCGTCGGGGCCGACGCGCACGTCGCGCAGGCGCATCTTGACCTCGGTCAGCAGCGGTTCTTCGTTGACGACCTTGCCGTTCGACAGGGTCAGCCGCTCCATGGCGTTGCCGCGCAGGGCGACGACAAAGACGCTGTTCTTCCATTCGGGAAACAGGTTGCCCTTGTAGAAGGCCAGGTTGCCCGGACCGATGGATGGCGCCCAGTAATAGACGGGCTCTTCGATGCCGGGGCGGGTGGGCTCGCTGTCGCCGGTCTGGTTGCCGGGATAGTCGATGCCGTGGGTGACGACGGGCCAGCCGTAATTGCCGCCCTTCTTGATCAGGTTGAGTTCGTCGCCGCCGCGCGGGCCGTGCTCGGTCTCCCACAGATTGCCGTCATTGTCGAAGGCGAGGCCTTCCTGGCTGCGCTGGCCGATGGCCCAGATTTCGGGATAGGCAGCTTCCTGGCCGGTGAAGGGATTGCCCGGCGCAGGCTTGCCGTCGGTGGTGATGCGAATGATCTTGCCAAGATGGGTGTCGAGGGTCTGCGCCACCAGCCAGGGATAGGAGCCGCCGGTGTCGCGGTCGCCGATGGTGATGTAGAGATAGCCATCCTTGCCCATCACCATGCGGCCGCCGCTGCGCGAGCCGACGCCGGAGCGGTTGTCGTTCGGCGTCTGGGGGCGGGCCTTGAAGATCACCTTTACATCGCTGAGCGCGTTGGCGGCCTGGTTGAAGGTGGCGCGCGCCACCTGGATGCCGCTGATCATGCCGCGGTCAAAGCCGAAGAAGGTGAAGTAGATGCGGTGATTGCTGGCGAAGTTCGGGTCCAGGACCAGATCGAACAGGCCGGTCTCGCGCCAGCCCTTGGCCAGGCCTTCAACGCCGGAGACCGGCGGGGCGATGGCGCCATCGGGCGAAACCACCCGCAGGGTGCCGGGCAGTTTTTCGGTGACCAGGAATTTGCCGTCGGGCAGGAAACCCAGCGCCCAGGGAGCATGCAGGCCGCTGGTGATCTCGGTCAGCTTGTAGGGCGCGGTCTTGTGATAGGGCGCGCGGGTCTGGCCTGCGAAAGCCGGCTTGTCCTTGACGTTCTCGTTCAGGCGGCTGTCCACCGGCTTGCCTTCCACCAGCGCCGTGTAATCGGGATTGTTGGGAACGACGGGAGCATCCTGGGCGGGCGGGGTCTGGGCCACAGCGGCGGTGGCGAGCAGGCAGGCCGCGAGAGCGGCAAGGCGGCGGGTCATGGCGTTTCCTTGTTCTTGTTTCAGCGCGGCTTGTTCAGCACGGCCAGCAAAGGTTCGGCATTTTCGTTGGCCGGGTTGGCGGCGAAGGCGTCCTTGGTCTTTTGATCCTTCGCCACGCCAATGATCATCAGTTCCAGCGGGGCAGCGCCGGCCTTGAAGCTTTTGGCCTGGCCCAGGTCTACCGGAATGGCGTCGCCCTTCTTGATGGCGACGGTTTCGCCGTTCACCGTGACGCTGCCTTCGCCGGAGATGACGTAATAGGCTTCGCTGAGATCGGCGAGGCTGGTGGTGCCCGTGTCGCCGCCCGGCTGGATGAGTTCATGGTCGACATAGGCCCAGGGGGTGAAGAAGACGCTGGGGCTGAGGGCGCGGCGGCGCTGAACCTTGCCGCCGTCACGGGCGGGCTTCAGCAGCGACTTTTCCAGATGCATGGTGACGAATTGGGGGATCGCATCCTTGGGCGCGCCGACGCGGTCGTCGCCCAGGTTGAAGGCATCATAGACCTTGGACGTGCCGACATTGATGTTCATCCACTCCACGTCATGGTCGGTGGAATTGTAGATGGCGTGCGAGGAGCCCATGCGGTTGGGGGCGCCGACGGTGCCCTTGAGCAGGGATGTGCGGCCATTGACGGTGAATTCGGCCTGGTCGTCGAAGATGACGAACATCTCTTCGCAGTGATTGTGGAAATGCTGGCCGATGCCGCCGCCGGGGTGCAGCACGCCGCGGTGCAGGAAGATGAAGTTGGTGGACAGGGTCTTGTCGGTCATCAGGGGACCGAAATTCATGGTGCCGGCGCCGTCATGCACCGCCTTGAGGGTGGCGGTTTTCTTGACGTCGTAATGGGTGATCTTCGAGGCCAGCTGGGCCTGGACGGAGGTGGAGGCCAGCAAAAGGGTGGTCGTCAGCAGCAAGCGTTTCATGGTGTCTCCCCCGGGGCTTTCTGATTTTCTGCGCGCCCCGTGACCGCGATAGTAAGTCCTTGGGGACCGGCCACAAGGCCCCGCGCACGGGAAAATCGCCGGTCCCCGGGCGATACGGGCCGGGCAAAGCATGTTAGGGTGGGGCATGGCAGATACAAGAAAAGCACCACCCGGCGCACGGGCCCAGGCCGCCAGCACGGCATCGGACCAGCGTACCCGCATGGTCCTGGACCAGGTCGAAAAGGAGCGGGTGGCGAGCGACGCCAAGACCGCGCGGCTGAAGGCATTGCGCCTGGCCAAGGAAGCGGAAGAAGAGGCGGCCAAGGCCGCGGCGCCGCCGAAGGCCAAGGCGAAAGTCAAAGCCAAGGCCAAGAAGGCTTAGCTTAGAGCGCGGGCCTCAAGTCGCCTGACGTTATGCTAATCCCGGCGTCCAAGCTCCGCCCGGTGAGGGGCGTTCGGCGGGCTGAACATCCTGATGTCGTAGGCCATATGCCGACGGCCGGCTCATTTGCGAATAGGCGCAAAGCAGGGTCGATCAATAATGTAGCGCCAGCGAAACTAAAATCGGACGACGCCGTAAGGGCGGTATCGTCTGTGCAATTCAAAAGGAAATGAAAATGGCTGATAAAAGTTCGGAAGAGATCGAATTGGACAAGCGCGCAGCGGAACGTGCAGCGGCACACAAGGAAATGAAGCTTGCCGTAGGTACATCCGCACACCATGCCGCGGTCAAGAAGCACACCTTGGCCAGTGAGGCCCATGCAAAGGCCGTCAGAGTTGCACAAAAGGCTGCGACCCGCTCACGCGGATAGATTTCGGATCGCTGTCGTGCGCGGGCTTGCGATTTTTTTCGATACCGGTGCCCTGACGCGCGGGCCTCAAGTCGCTGACGCGGGGCCCGCTTGTCATTCATGTGGCCCGCGTTGCGGGCCACATGAATGGTGCCGGCTACAGGACTCGAACCTGTGACCCCCTGATTACAAATCAGGTGCTCTACCAACTGAGCTAAGCCGGCGTCCGGCGAGGGATTACCACAGCCCCGCTTAATGGCAAGAAAATCAGGGGCGGTTGTTCCAGCGATCCCAGGCGTCGTGCAGGTTTGGCGCGGAGACTTGCGGATTGGCGGCGCAGTTGTCGTTTTCGCACCCTACGATGAAGCGGCCGGCGATCTGGGCGGCCAGTGGGGGATTTTCGCCGCAGAAGGGGCAGGGCAGGCTCCGCCGGGCGACCGCGCCGCGCTGGATGACCTGCAACATGTTCATGGCCGCAGCATACAAGTACGCTTGCAGGTGTCAACAAGCGGCGGGCTTCCGTCAGGCTTCGCCTGAACCGACCACGCGATGGATGGAGACGATTTCGTCGTTACGAATCTCGAAGGTGCGGGGCGGGTTGAACTGTTCCAGCACCGTCTTGGCGCCAGTGCGTTTCGCCAGCCGCTTGATCACCGCCAGCGGCACGTCGCCGTCATTCTTCGGTTTGCGCTGGACCAGGACATAGGCGCCGATGGTCAGCGGCTTGCCGGGATGGATATGCACCAGCTCGCCGGGGTGATAGCGCGGCTCCATGCTGGCGCCCACGACATAGACGGCATAGGCGTTGGGAATGCCGACCAAAGCGGCGGGGCGGTCGATCATGTCGATGACATCGCCGTTCCAAAGCGACCAGCCATCGGCGCCGCATTCGGCCATGCCTAGCACCTTGAGCTTGTCGGCGCTGCCGGGGCGCGGCGAGGGGCTGTGGCGAGCGGGGGCGGGGCCCTGGCCGTCCTGCAGCCATTCGGCGGTGACACCCAAAGCACGGGCGATGCCGACCAGATGCTTGGTGCCGCCGCCGGCTTCGAGCTGCTGGATCGCCTGGTAGGTGATGCCGCCGACCTTCTTGGCCAGTTGCGGCTGGCTGAGGCCCAGCGCGGCGCGGCGTTCGCGGACGCGGTCTCCGACAGTGAGATTGGTCTTCATACGGAGGACCCTACAAGAAAAACCGGGGTGTATACAAGATGTCTTGTAAATGCGAACAATGCAAGAACACTTGTTGACATGCTGCAAGCACGCTTGTTACGGTTTGCGCATGGAAAACGGGATCGGGGCACTGAAGACGGCGGTTTCCCAGTTGGGAAGCCAGGTGGCGGTGGCCAGAGTGGCCGGGGTTTCGCCGCAGGCGGTGAGCGAGATCGTGCGGCGGGGCAAACGGGTGCCGGCGGAATGGTGCCTGCCGATCCAGGAGGCGACCGGCGGGGCGGTCAGCGCCCACGATCTGCGGCCCGATCTTTATCCCCCACAGGAGACGCGATGACCCAGTTTGCATTGAACGTAGAAAAGACCCGCAGGCGCGAAGCTGAGCTGCCGGTGGAAAAGCGGCTGCTGGCGGATCTGCAGGCACTGCTGCCCAAGGAGGCGATGGCGCTGGCGGCGCCTGGTGTCCCCGGAATCCTGATCTGTCACCGGGGGCGGGCGCTGGGGCTGCATCTTTTGGCGCGGGGCGACCGGCTGAGCTACGCCCAGACCAACCAGTTCGTGGCGCTGCGTGATGCAGGGATGCGGATCGAGGTGGCGCGGGATGTGCCGCAGGCCATGGCCATGGTGCGGGAAATGGGCGTGCTGCTGAAAGAGGAAGCGCGCCACACTTTGCGCGATGTGTTCCGTCAGGAGACACGCAAGCGCAAATGAAGAAGCCGGCGAAGACAGAAGAGCGGGTGGAGCGGCCGGCTGTGGTCCAGGCCGACCATGTGCAGGGGCGCGTGGTGTCGGGGCGGGCGGGCGCCAAGGCGGGATGGTCGCGGCTGACCGTCTATGAGCGGGAATTCCGGCTGGGACACCTGATCTGCAAGGAGGCGGCGGCACGGATGCCGCGCGAAGAGGAGGGGCGGGCGCTGGACCGGCTGGCGGCGGCGCGGGCGTTCGATGAGGGCTGGCAGGTCTGCCACGCGTCCTTTCCGGGCGGGGTGGATTTTGACCGCGTACGGACTAGCGGCGGGGTGCCGGGGGCCTTTGTCGATCACCAGCGCGACGCCAAGGATTTCTGGCGGCGGGTGGAGCAGGCGATGGGAAGCAATGACTGGATGATCTGCCGGCGGGTGTGCGGGGAGAATTATGCGGTGGCGGCGGCGGTGCAGGCGATCAGTCCGGGATACAAGTTTTCGACCTTGGCGCGATTTCGCGAGGCGCTGGATGCGCTGGTTGAGGCTATGAAGCGGGCGCGGCGCAAAGCGGCGTGAAGTAAGGCAGGGTGCTGCTCAATTTGTGCGCTGCAGCTAAACCGTCATCATGATGTGCGTATAATGTCGTTATAATGCTTATTTTCTGCGCTGAATGAAAATGCTGCACTGCGACATAAGTGCGCGCGGGCGGATTTTGGATTGTATGCGCGCCGCATCGGCCGCAGGATTTTTCCACGATGTCGAATGACTCGAACGATTTCAAAACACGCATTTGCCAGGGCGGCACCAGGATTGATCAACCCCAACCAAGGAGATCACCATGTTGCGTACCCTCACCGCCGCCGCCCTTCTCGCCCTGACCGTCAGCGCCGCCCAGGCTGAAAGCCTCAGCGAGCGCATCCACATTGCCGCCGTAAAAGCCTGCGCCGCCGAAAGCAGCAAGGCGTTGCCGCTGTCGCACTACAGCGCCATCACCGCGGCCTGCGTCCAGCGCATCAGCGCTTCCGCCGAGGCCAAGTACCAAGCCATGGCCGAAGCCAAGACGATGGCTTCGACCGCTTCGAACTAGCCGCCAATAGCCTTGTAGGGGCGCCCTTCCCGCGGGGAGGGCGCCCCTCTCGCACGCCGCGCAAATCAGCTAACCTGTTCTCCACAAGGGGCGCCAAAGCCCCGGAGGAGGACGCATGGTTCATTCCCGCCGCGACTGGATGGCGATGGCAAGCTGGGGCATGGCCGGTTTGCTGGCGAGCGAGCGGGCGGCGGTGGCGCAGCCGTCTTCGCGGGTGCTGATCGATCCGCGTTCGGCGCTTCTGATCACGCGGCTGGAAATCATTCCGGTCCATTCGCTGCGCTCCATCTTCGTCAAGATGCATACCGATGCGGGCATTGTCGGGCTGGGCGAAGGCACGGTCGAAGGCAGGATCGAGACCGTGGTAGCGGCGATCCAGCAACTGGAGCCGTACCTGAAGGGCAAGGACCCGCGCCAGCCTGCGCATCACTGGCAGGCGATGTATCGCCATGCCTTTTATCGCGGCGATGTCATCCTGTGCAGCGCGCTGTCGGCGGTGGACATCGCCATGTGGGACATCAAGGGCAAGGCGCTGGGCACGCCGGTCTATGACCTTTTGGGCGGGCCGACGCGCGATCGCATCAAACTCTATGGCCAGGCCGAGAGCGTGGAAGAAACCAAAAGCCATGTGCTGGCCGAGGGCTACAAGTCGATGAAGACCAGCGTGTCGTCCACCCGCGGGCGGCTGTCGCGGGCGAGTGAGAGCCCGTATTACATCGACGGCTTTGTCGAGAAGGTGAAGGCGATCCGCGAATTGGTGGGGCCGGATTTCGACCTGGGCATCGAGATGCATGGCGAGCATGAGCCGCCGGCGGCGTTGCAGATCATCAAGGCGCTGGAGCCTTTCCGGCCCTGGTTCTTCGAGGAGCCGATCCAGTTCCAGAACCTGCCGCTGATGGCGGAAATGGCCAAGAAAACGTCAGTGCCGTTCGCCACCGGCGAGCGGATGGTGACCAAGTGGCAGTTCCGCGACCTGTTGACGGCCGGGGCGGCGCAACTGCTGCAGCCGGACATCACCCATGTCGGCGGCATTACGGAAATGAAGGCGGTGGCGGCGCTGGCCGAGGCCTTCTATGCCGACATGCTGCCCCATTCCAAGGAAGGGATGGTTGGGTTCGCGGCCTCGATGCATGTGGCGGCGTCCATTCCCAATTTCCTGGCGCATGAGGTGCCGAGCCTGCAGGCGGTGAAGGGCGGGCCGAATGTGGAGCGCAGTCCGCTGGGCAAGAGCTATATCAAGAAGCCGCTGACCATGACGGGCGGGACGATCCTGCTGAAAGGCAATATCGACGGGCCGGGGCTGGGGATCGAGCTGGACGAGCACCTGATCGACAATGAGCGCGGCATTCCAGAATGGCAGTTTCCGGAGATGTGGGATGCGGTGGACGGATCGGTGCGCGACCACTGAACGGCGGCGTCAGGCAGCCATGCGCGTCTTTATATAGTCGGTGAGATCGCCGACGGTGCGGACGGTGACCAGTTCGGTCTCGTCCATCTCGATCTTGAATTCGTCCTCGAGATCCATCAGCAGTTCGAAGCGGTCGAGACTGGAAACGCCCAGGTCGTCCACCAGCAAGGCGGTGGCGGTGAACCGCTCCGGGTCCAGCATCAGTGATTTTTGCAGGACCGCGATCACGCGGCTGGAGGTTTCCATACAGGCCAAGCTAGCAGGGTTTGGCGGGCGCGTCCGGTTTATTTCAGGCCGAATATGACAGTGCTTAACGCCGGCCCTGGCCGCGCCAGCGGGCGACGGTTTCTTCCAGCTTGCGGCGGTCCATGTTGGGCGTCGCCCAGCGGTTGGTGAAGTCCTCCTGGCCGATGGTCGGGAGCGAGGAGGCGGGCAGGTCCTGGAAGCGGATGCGCATGGGCATGGGCGCGCCGCGGCCCAGCACAATGGCTTCGCGGTCGGCCAGCAGCGGCAGATATTCCAGAATGCCGAAGGTGGAGTCGTGCACGTTGGCGCGCATCACCCGCTGGTCCACTTCGGTGGCCAGGCGCATGGCCAGGATGGTGCTGCATTGTGACAGGATGGTGGGGTCCAGCTCGGACGGGCGCTGGGTCACCAGGGCCAAGGAGACGCCGTATTTGCGGCCTTCCTTGGCGATGCGTGCCATCGCCTGGCGGGTGGGGTGAAAGCCCTTGCGGTCGTCGGCGGGGATGTAGCGATGAGCTTCCTCGCACACCAGCAGGACCGGCAATCCACCTTCGCTCCACACGGCGAGGTCGAAGGTGAGGCGGGCGATCAGGAGGATCACCACGTCGAGAATTTCCTCCGGCACGGTGGCGAGTTCGAGGATGGTGAGCGGGCGGCCGTCATTGGGAATGCGGAAGAGCTGGGCCAGCACGTCCACCATATTGTCTTCCATGTTGGGGTTGCCGAACATGAAGCTGTAGCGGGGGTCGGTGGTCAGGGTTTCGATGCGCGCCTTGATGCGGCGATAGGCAATGGTGGGATGGGGGCGTTCCAGCTTGCCGAGCTGCTCGTCGATAAAGGCGATCAGGTCGAACAGGCGGAAGGGCGTGGGGGCATCCACCGAGGCGGCGGTCGGTTCATAGACGCGGGTGCGCACGCGGCCGCTGGCGGCCTCGCTGTAGCGCTTCTTGGCGAAGAGGATGGCGTCGTAGAGAATTTCGACCTGGGAGTCGTAATGGTCGTCGCGGCTGGTCAGGACGTGGCGCAGCTCCTGGAAGTTCAGCAGCCAGAAGGGCAGGTGCAGGTTGGCGGCGCTGATCACCTCGGCCTGCTTGCCGAAGGCCTGGCTGTACTCGCCATGAATGTCGAGCACCAGGACATGGGCGTATTTGTGCACCGCCAGCGCCTGTTGCAGCACGACGGTCAGGGCGCTGGACTTGCCGCAGCCGGTGGTGCCGACGATGGCGAAATGCTTGGAGAAGAGATCGTTGGACAGAAGACGCGCCGGGACGGCGGGGTCCTGGTAGAGGGTGCCGACTTCGATGGTGGCTTCCTGGACCTGGGAATAGACCAGGGTCAGGTCCTGCCGGTCGGAGAGATAAGCGTCGTTGCCGATGCAGGGAAACTGGGCGACGCCGCGGCGGAAGGAAAGGTGCGCGCCGTCGAGCACGAGCTGGCCGACCAGCAGGAGATCGACGATGACTTTTTCACCGATGGCGGCGGGTTCGACCTTGAGAGCGGAGATGACGCCGATGACGATGGCATTCTGGGTGAGGATCTTGGCGAGGCAGCCGATCTCGGCGCGGGGGGCGGCGCCGTCGATCGGTTCGATCTGGGCCATGCAGCCGGCGACGCTGACGACGCGGCCGAGCTTGATCGGTGTGCGTGATGCGGTGGGCTGGGGTGCTGCGCGAACCGGTGCGGGTTGAATGGGGGCGGGCTGGATGGGCGCAGGCGGCGGCTGCGGAGTGGGCGCAGCGGGGCGCACCGCCAAGGGCGGCGCGGATGCAGCAGCGGTTTGCCAGACCTCGTTCAAGATGGAGCCCTTGATTACAGGGATGCAATTATGGGGGCGGGGCGGTTAAGAGGGCATAAAGGACAGGAAACGCCCGGAAAAGCCGGGTTTGGCCGTGTGCGGATGGTACGGGCGGAGCGGCAGGGCTATGTTGGGTCCGGGGGGGACACAGCATGGACCGGTGGATCATTATCGGCGCGGTGGTGGCGATCTTCGCCTGCCTGGGCGTGGGTGGGTGGTATTTCGAGCGCGGCGTACATCCGCAGCAGAACATCTGCGCCAATCCGGATGCGCGATGCGGCGACGACCGGCATCTGTGATCAAGCGATCTTGTAGCGCGCGAAAATAATTCGCGCGATGTGCGTGGGTGTGTTGACCGTTTTAAAAATGCAGTACAACTCTTCTCAAGGAAGACGAATCCGGTGAGATATGGGTCGAGCACATGACGTGCCGGCTGGCGCCTTTCTCCGGCTTTCATTGAAGCACGTTCCAGCGCGTTATCCCGCGGCAAATGCGTAGGTGTAACTCCAACGCTTTTCTTCGCCCGGCATCAGGGCAATCGCGATGTAAGGTTCGACGGACTGGACCTTGTCGATCGAGAAGATGTTGAGACGGGTGATGGGCTGGTCGCCTGTGATGGTAACGCCGCCCCCGCCGGCGGCGTCGCGGATGGCGATGTCGTAGTCGGCGGCCGTGTTTCCGAAGCCGGTTACCAGGAACGAGATGCGTTCCTTTAACTTCATCGGCCGCAGATAGGCCAGGGTCTTGCCCTCGATCCGTATCAGGTCTGTCGGCGGCGGGTTGGTGGCAACGGTCAGAGGGAAGGGGAAGGTCACTGTTGTGCTGGCGTTGCCTTGTGTCAGCCGCAGGAAGTTATGGTCGTATACCGTCGTGTTGATCGGTTTGGCGCCGATGTTCTTCAGCCGATGCTCAATCACCAGTTCGGGCTTGCCCGGCACCAGGCGCAGGATCTTTTCGTAAGTGTAGGCGGTTTCACCACTCTTCAGACTTTGGATGAAGGTGACCCCGGTCTGGGAAGGACTGATGGTCCACTTTCCGGCATCCACGATTTCGTAATGCCGGTAGTGATCGTAAGGCTTGGTATCGGGCTGGCGCAGGGTGCCGACGCCGATCTTGATGAACAGGCCGGGTGAGGGTGCGAAGTCCAGCGGTGCGAATTCCTCGGCCGGGCCGCTGGTGGCGCTGTCGGGGCCGGCGACCAGTGCGCCCTTGGCGTCATAGGCATAATCCAGGACTTCGGGCGCGGTGCGGTCAAACCAGGGGCCGTAGAACTCCCGGCCGTTCAGTTTCAAACTGGTGATGACGCCGGCCTGGTCGAAGCGGGTGCCGCGGTAGAATGCATTGGATCCGGGCGGCGCGATATGGGCGACGATCTGGCCGTTGCCGATGGTAAGGCTGGGGGATGAGGCCAGCAGGTCGCTGACCGGGGCGCTGACGGTGGGGACCGGCTGCACCGGCTGGGCCGCCGCCGCTGGTGCCAGCAGCATGCCAGCCAGTGCGAGCTTCAGTCTCACGTGCGATCGCCTGGGCCGTAATAGTCCAGGGTATGGCTCCAGCTCTTGGTTTCACCGGGCGCCAGCTTGATGTCCATATAGGGCTCGATGCCCATGGTGGCGGGGATCGACCACCAGAGCAGTCGGCTGACCGGCAGGCTGGCGCGCAGGCGCACGCCATAGCCGGTCTTGGTGTTGGTAATGCGGAAATCGTTGTCGCTGGGCGAGGGGCCAAAGCCGGTCAGGTCGCTGGCGACCTGTTCCTGGCCCGTCAGGCCACGGATATAGGTCATGCGCGCGCCGTCGAACTTCACCACATCGGCAGGCATGGGGCGGGCGTTGGCCAGCTTGAAGGGCGCCTGCAGTTCAACCCCGTCCTCGCCGGGGCTGAGGGTCATGAAGTGGTGGTTGTAGACAGTGGTGTCGATCGGCTTTTTGCCGGTGTTGATCAGCTTGTCCTCGATCACCATCTGGGGCTTGCCCGGCACCAGGCGCACCGTCTTGGTGTAGGTGTAGCCATAGCCGCTGGGATCGCCCTTGAGCACCTGGGTGGAGCGCACGCTGGTCTTGGTCGTGGTGGTGGTCCAGGTCCCTCCGTTCAGGATGGGATAGGTGTGGAAGCGGTCATACTTGTCGGTATCGCGCTTCAGGATGCCGACGCCGATCTTGAGGAAGCGTCCGCCGGGGCCGGCCGCCTCGAAGCCGTTCTCGCCATATTCTTCCACCGGGCCGGCGGCGGCGTTGTTGTTGTGCGCCACCAGGCCATCGGCGTCATAGGTGAAGTTTTTCACGCCGGGCGAGGTCTTGATGAACCAGTAGCGGCCGTAATCCTGACCCTTGTAGGTGATGTGGGTGATCATGCCGGCATGGTCGAAACGGGTGGCGCGGTAGAAGCCGAAGGGTTCGGGCGGATAGACCTTGGCGGACACCAGACCATTGTCGATGGTCTTGGCCGGGAAACTGTCCAGCGCACTGGCGGGCGAGGTGTCGGCCGGATTGGGCGGAATGAAGGGCGCGTTGCCTTGACCCATTGCAGTGGGCGCAAGCGCCAGGCTGGTGGAGGCCAGCAGCAATACAAGCGAAATTCTGGTCATGGTTTTTCTCCGGGTCCGTAGAAGTCGTAGGTGTAGGTCCAGCGCTTGGTCTCGCCGGGCTTGAGCGAAATGGCGACGTAAGGTTCCAGGCTGTAGGTCGCGGTGATCGACCACATGTTGATCTTGGACGGCGGTGTGTCGGCGCGGATGCGCTGGCCGAAGCCGGTTTTTGTGTTTGTGATGGTGAAGTCGTAGTCGCTGACTTTGTCGCCAAAACCGGTCAGCAGGCTCTGGGTGGTGACGCCTTTGGGGATCGGCGCGAGGTAGCGGATGGTGTTGCCATCCAGCTTGACCAGTTCAGGCTGGAACGGTTCGACGGCGCTCCATGGGAATGGCGCGGTGATGACCAGGTTTGCGCTCCCCGGATCGATGGTCAGGAAGTTGTGGCAGAAGACTTCGGTGACGATGTCTTTCTTGCCGGTGTTGGTCAGCACATGGCTGATGGTCATTTGCGGCTTGCCGGGCACCAGTTGCACGCTTTTGGCGTAGCGGTAGCTGTAGCCGGACTCCGGATCCTTGAGATCCTGGGTAAAGCGCGCGCCGGTTTTGGTGGACTTAAAAGTGCGGGTGCCTTCGTTCAGCACCGGCAGGGTTGGGAACTGATCGTATCGGTCGGAGGTGCGCTTGAAGATGCCGATGCCGGGCTTCAAGAAACGCCCGCCCATGCCGGCTTCATCGAAGCCAACCTGCGAAAATTCCTCCACTGGGCCGCTCATGTTGCAGCAGGAATGTTCGGTGGCCGGCGGGTATTTGCCGTTGTCCATCGGATCGGTGACGAAGCGGTCGAACCAGTAGCTGCTGTAATCCTGGCCCTTGTAGGTGATGTGGAACACCACGCCCGCATGATCGAAGCGGGAGCCCTGGTTGAGTTCATTCTTGCCGGGCGGAAAGACGCGCGCAGACAGGATGCCGTTGGAGATATCGACATGGGCGAAGTTTTCGATCTCCGCGGCAGGTTGGGTGCCGGGCACGGGGTCTGTCTGGGCGCTCGCGGTGAAGCAAGCGCCCATCAGAAAAGCAGCGGCGAGCGCTGCGCGTTTCATGTCAGCCCTCGCCCGGGCCGAAATAGTCGTAGGTGTAAGTCCAGCGCTTGGTTTCGCCGGGCTTGAGCGAGATGGCGATGTAAGGCTCCCAGCTGAAGGTGGTGCGGATCGACCAGAAGTTGATCTGGGAAAGCGGCTGGTCGGCGCGGATGCGCTGGCCAAAGCCGGTCTTGGTGTTCACCACCTTGAAGTCGTAATCGCTGGCGGATGCCCCGAAGCCGGTGAAAGGCGAGGTGACGCTTTCGCCTTCCTTGACCGCACGCAGATACTTGAGCGTCTTGCCATTGACCGAGGCGGCATCGGCGGCCAGTGGCTTGCCGGCGACCAGGGTGAAGGGCGCGGTCAATTCGACATTCTCGTTGCCTTCGCTGAGCGACAGGAAGTTGTGGCAATAGACGGAAGTGTCGATGTCCTTCTTGCCGGTGTTGGTCAGCACATGCTCGATCTGCATCTGGGCCTTGCCGGGGATCAGCTTCACGGTCTTGACGTAGCTGTAGCCCCAGCCGGTTTCCTTGTCGTTCAGCTTCTGGGTCAGGCGCACGCCGGTTTTGGTGGCGCTGTAGCCCCGCGTGCCTTCGTTCAGCACCGGATAGGAGTGGACGAAGATGTAAGAGTCGGTGTCGCGCTTGAGGATGCCGACGCCGATCTTCAGGAACTTGCCGCCCATGCCCGCTTCGTTGAAGCCGATGGCGGTAAATTCTTCCGACGGGCCGGCGGCGCCGCTGGCGGTGGAGACGGTGACCTGGCCGTTCAGCCAGGCAAAATCATGCACGGCCGGCGAATAGCTGGAGAACCAGTACTGACCATAGTCCTGGCCCTTGTAGGTGGCATGCGCCACGACGCCGGCGCGGTCGAAACGGGTGCCGCGATAGAAGCCGCCTTCGCCTGGCAGATAGACCTTGGCCGAGACGATGCCGTTGGTGATGTCCTTGTGGGGCAGTCCGTCCAGGGTGCTGGCCGGGATGATGCTGGAAGCGGGCGGGGCAGGCGGGCTGGGCTGGGCCGAAGCAGCCATGCTGAGGATCGCCACAGAACCCATTGCGGCCAAAGCGAATTTCGACGTTTTGCTGGACATTCATTACCCCTTTTGCTTCCCCGGCCGTCCCCTTGTATGAGGACTGGCCACCTGATCCTCACATTATATAGCAGAACATGAAACGCGTCCTCATCACTTCCGCCATTCCCTATGTCGCCGGGGTCAAGCACCTGGGCAACCTGGTCGGGTCCATGCTACCGGCCGACATCTTCGCCCGGTTCTGCCGTAGCCGCGGCTATGACACGTTGGCGATCTGCGCCACCGATGAGCATGGCGCGCCGGTCGAGCTGGCGGCGCTGGAGGAGGGCACGCCGGTCGCGGACTATGCCGCCAAGTGGCACAAGGTGCAGAAAGAACTGGGCGACCGCTTCGCGCTGAGCTGGGACAATTTCGGGCGTTCGTCTTCGCCGCAGAACCATGAGCTGACGCTGCATTTCGCGCGGGCGCTGTGGAAGAACGGTTTCTTGGAAATCCGGGTCACCAAGCAGGCCTATTCGCCGACCGACAAACGCTTTTTGCCCGACCGCTACGTCATCGGCACCTGTCCGCATTGCGGCTATGACCGGGCGCGGGGCGACCAGTGCGAGAACTGCACCCGGGTGCTGGATCCGATCGACCTGATCAAGCCGCGCTCGGCGGTGTCGGGCGCCGCCGATATCGCGATCCGCGATTCCACTCACCTGTTCCTGAAACAGTCCCAGTTCTCCGACAGGCTGCGGACCTGGATCGACAGCCACAAGAATGATTGGCCGTCGCTGGTGACGTCGATTGCCTACAAGTGGCTGGACGAGGGGCTTCAGGACCGCGGCATCACGCGCGACCTGGAATGGGGCATTCCGGTGCCGGACGACATTGCCGACGGCCAACTCAAGGGCAAGGTCTTCTATGTCTGGTTCGATGCGCCGATCGAGTACATCGCCGCGACCAAGGAATGGGCTGATAAAAACAATAAAGGCGATGCCTGGAAAGACTGGTGGTACGGCGATGCCGCCAAGGATGTCACCTATTGGGAATTCATGGGCAAGGACAATGTGCCTTTCCACACGGTGGGTTTTCCGGTGACGATCATGGCGTCGGGCGAGCCCTGGAAACTGGTGGACCGGCTGAAGGGCTTCAACTGGCTGAACTATGACGGCGGCAAGTTCTCGACATCGGGCAAGCGCGGCATCTTCATGGATGCAGCGCTGGAGGTGGCCCCGGCTGATTACTGGCGCTATTACCTGATCGCCAACGCGCCGGAAGGCAGCGACAGCAATTTCACCTGGGAACAGTTCGCCGGCATCATCAACAAGGACCTGGCCGACGTGCTGGGCAACTTCGTCAACCGCGTGACCAAGTTCTGCGTGGCCCGCTTCGACGGACAGGTGCCTGGCGAGGGCGAGTATGGCGAGGACGAAAAGGCGCTGATCGCCGAACTGGACCGCCGGTTTGCGCAATATGCCGAGTTCATGGAAGCGGCGGACTTCCGCAAGGCGATGGGCGAGATGCGCGCCATCTGGGTGGCGGGCAATGAATATATGACCCGCGCGGCGCCCTGGACGCATATCAAGACCGACCGCGCCAAGGCGGCGGTGGGCGTGCGCATGGGACTGAACCTGATCCACCAGTTCGCGCACCTGGTCTGGCCGGTGATGCCCGATTTCGCCAGGACCATCCATGAATGCATCCAGCCGGTGGGCTATCGCGGCGGGGTGATCCCGTTCCCGGATGCGCCGATGGCGGAGTTGCTGGATGATCTGACGCCGGGCCAGCCGATCAAGGCGCCGGAGGTGCTGGTGACCAAGATTACGGACGAACAGGTCGCGGAGCTGAAGGCACGCTTTGGCGGCGCCGGTAATTAACTTGCCGCCGCGCCGCACACGGGCCTAGCATTTCCCCAACATAGGGGGCTTTGCCATGCGCCATTTTTCCACGTTTCTGCTTGCCGCGCTGTTTGCCGCCGGTCCGGTGCTGGCGCAGGACGATAGCGGGCCGCATGGCAGCGCCGAGACCTATCCGGCGCCCGCAAAATATCCCTACGAAAATCACGCCCTGGTCGCGGAGCATCTGGCGAAGGCCCTCAAAGCGGCCGGGAGCGATCTGTTCCAGGACATGACGCATCGCTGCATCATCAGCCCGGTTTTTCCCAAGCGCGTGGCCGGCATCCAGTACAATGGCAAGATCACGCCCACCAGGCTGTTCGACAATCTTTACACGGTCGGCCAGAACGAGGTTTCGGCCCAGGCGCTGGTGACCAGCGGCGGCATCATCCTGTTCGACACGCTGAACAATGAGGATGAGGCCAAGAATATTCTGGTCCCCAACATGATCGCGGTGGGGCTGAAGCCGCAGGACATCAAGTACATCGTGATCAGCCATGAGCATGGCGATCATTATGGCGGCGCGCCGTATCTGCAGAAAACCTATGGCGCCAAGGTTGTGGCGTCGGCGGTGGCGTGGCCGGGCATGCAGGCCATGAAAGCGCGTGGGCCGTTCGCCAACCTGCCGATTCCAACCAAGGATATCGAGATGGCCGACGGCCGGTCGCTGACCCTGGGCGACACCACGGTCACGTTCTACATGACGCCTGGTCATACCGCGGGCGACATGTCCGCGATCTATAAAGTGACGGACAATGGTGTGCCGCATGTGGTGGGATATTTTGGGGGCACGGGCGGTGGGCGCGACGCCGAAAGCGCGCGGTTGCAGATCGCTTCGCTGGAACGCTGGAAGAAGATTGCGACCAAGGCCGGTGTGGATGTGAACATCACCAATCATCCGCTGCACAGCGAAGCGCTGGAGAAGGAAGAATTGTTGCGCTATCGCCTGCCGGGCGCGGCGAATCCTTTTGTGATCGGGAAGGGGACTTACCAGCGCTACATCACGGTGCAGGAAGAGTGCGCCAAGGTGCAGTTGGGGCGGCTGGGTTTGGCGCAATAGCGCTTTTTGCCGGTTTTCCGGCGTTTTGACATTTCGTCAGTAAAGGCTGGTTTTATTGTCTTTTGGTCATGTGAAACCGCTGGACAACGGTATCATGCCATGCAAGATATCAGGCGACGCTAGATAGCATGTCGTGGGCCCGGCTTTCATGAGAGCGTTGCCGGATAAACGGACAGGGGTGGAGCATGTCGTCTGCGGTTTCGCTGCGTAACGTCATCAAGAATTATCGTCGGGGCAAGGAATCGGTCGAAGTCCTGCACGGCTTGAACCTGGAAATCCCGCAAGGGGAGTTCGTCTCGCTGATGGGACCGTCGGGTTCGGGCAAGACCACCATCCTCAATCTGGTCGGCGGCCTGGATAGTGTAACCTCGGGCGAGGTGATCGTCGGCGGCGAACATCTGGAGACGCTGTCCGGTGGCCAACTGGCCAAATGGCGGTCGCGCCATATCGGCTTTGTCTTCCAGTTCTACAATTTGATGCCGATGCTGTCGGCGGCGGCCAATGTCGAATTGCCGCTGCTGCTCACCAACCTGTCCAAGGCCGACCGCCAGCGCCGCGTCGCCGTGGCGCTGGAGATTGTGGGCCTGAAGGACCGCGCCTCGCACAAGCCGGGCGAATTGTCGGGCGGCCAGCAGCAGCGCGTGGGCATTGCCCGCGCCATTGTCGGCGATCCCACCATCCTTTTGTGCGACGAGCCTACCGGCGACCTGGACCGCAATTCCGCGGACGAGATCCTGGCCTTGCTGCAGCAACTCAACCGCCAGCAGAACAAGACCATCGTGATGGTGACCCATGATCCCAAGGCGGCCGATCACGCCACCCGTCAGCTGGAAATGGACAAGGGTTCGCTGATCGAGCGCAGCCCGGTTCGCGCATAGGGCTCGCCCATGAAATATTTGCCACTCGTCTGGGCTGCGGTGATGCGCAAGCCCGCGCGCGCGATCCTGACCCTGCTGTCGGTGATGCTGGCCTTTACCCTGTTCGGCCTGACGATCGGCATGAATGCGACCTTCGCCAAGGTGCAGGAAGAGGCGCGCGCCGACCGAATCTATAGCGGCCCGCGTTTCGCCGGCGGTCCCAGCGCCTTGCCCATGTCGGTGGCGCGCCAGGTCGAAAGAATGCCGGGCGTGGCTAAGGTCGCCTTCACCAGTTTTGTGTTCGGCTATCATCAGGATCCGAAGAACCGGGTATTCGTCCAGATGGGTGACGAAAACCTCGGCAAGATGATGACCGAATGGCCAATCACACCCGAGCAGTGGGCACTGATCCGCAACAACCGCCAGGGCATCATCATCAGCAAGGCATCCGCCGCGCGCTGGCACCTGAAGGTCGGCGATACCTTCACCATGGCGGCGCCGGTGATCAAAAAAGCCGACGGCACCAACAGCTGGACCTTCAAGGTCCTGGGCGTGGGCGGCGACGTCACCTACATGACCCAAGGCTATATGATGGGAAATTATGATTACCTGGACAAGGCGCGGCCGCTGTCCGACCAGGGCAAGGGTGCCCAGTTGATTGTCCAGACCACCGATCCCACCAAGACGGCTGAGACCGCCGAGCGGATCGACAACAGCTTCGCCAATTCGTCCACCCCGCTGCAATCCATCACCGAAAAGGCGGCATTCGATATTTCCAACACGGGTCTTGATATCGCAGCGGTGGATCGCGACGTAGCTTTGGCCGGTATGTTCATGGTCCTGTTCCTGACCGCAAACGGCATCGCACAGGCGGTGCGCGAGCGGCTGGCGGAGTTTGCCACCCTCAAGACCATCGGCTTTTCCGATGCGGGTGTGATCGGTCTGGTGTTCGCCGAAGCCGCCATTCCCTGCTTGATGGGCGCGGCGCTCGGCGTCGGGCTGGCGGCGCTGATCTCACAGGTGATGCCGGGCTTCCTGCCGCCGGGGCAGGGCATCCCGGTGCCGACCATGACCTTAATGGTATTCGTCTGGGCGGGAATCTGCGCCGCCATCGTGGCCTTCGCCAGTTCCGCACTACCGGCTTTCAGGCTTCGGAATATGGATATTGCATCCGCACTGTCGGGACGCTGATCATGCTGCGCCAGATATTCATCGTTTCCGCGCTCAACTTCAAAGGCCTCAGGGGCCGCTTCTGGCAATCCATGGTGATTGTCGTAGGGCTGGCCGCAACCATTGGTGTGATGCTGTCCATGCTGTCGATGAGCGCGGGCATGCGCCAGGCCTATTTCAACGCCGGCGATCCCAACCGTGCCATCGTCGTCTCCAAGGGCGCGGACCAGGAAGGCCAAAGCTCCATCACCCGCGCCATGGCGCCGTTAATCGCCGATGCGCCCGGCATCGCCAAGGACAAGGACGGCAAGCCCTTGGCGGACCGCGGGTTGAACATGGGTGTTCCGGTGCTGCGCAAGGATGGCAGCAAGGGATACACCACCATGCGCGGGCTGGCCGACAAGGGCTTGGGCGTGCGCCCTGAACTCCGTATCGTGGCGGGGCGCATGTTCCAGCGCGGCAAGCGCGAGATGATCGTGGGCGTGGGCGCCCAGGCCCAGTTTCAGCACATGCAGGTCGGCGACAAGGTCATCCTGCCTGATGGGCAGTGGCCTATCGTGGGAGTCTTCGCCACCGGCGATCTGCTGGAAGGCCAGTTGATCGGCGACACCGAAACCCTGCTCACGTCCATGCACAAGTCCACCTATAACGCCATGCTGGTGCGCCTGGCTTCGCCGGACTCGCTGGATATTTTCAAGAAGGCGATGACCACCAATCCGGCATTGTCGGTGACGGTGGAACGCCATTCCGACTGGTACAAGCGAGTCGCCAGCCAGTCGACTTTTGGGCTGGCCTTGCTGGGCTATGTCGTGGGCGCGGTCATGGCGATCGGTGCGCTTTTCGGATGCCTGAACACCATGTATTCGGCGGTCAGCACACGGGGCCGCGAAATCGCCACCCTGCGCGCGCTTGGCTATGGCGCCTTCCCCGTCGCGGTGTCAGTCGTGCTGGAAGCGGTGTTGCTGTCGGTCGCCGGGGCGCTGGTCGGCGCCGGGCTGGCCTGGGCTCTGTATGACGGCAAGCAGGATGCCTTCAACAACAGCGTTTTCTATCTTTCCGTCTCGCCCGCGCAGATCGAACTGGGCCTGATCTGGGCTATCGCTGTCGCCTTGCTGGGCGGTCTTTTGCCATCCATCCACGCCGCGCGCCGCCCCGTTGTCGAAGCGTTGAGGGCCACCTGATGACTTACCTGCCGCTCATCTGGGCCGCCATCCGCCGCAAGCCGGCGCGGGCGATCCTGACCCTGTTGTCGGTGATGGTGGCCTTCACCCCGTTTTGACTGATGATCGGCCTGAATGCCACCTTTGACTCGGTGGCGGAAAAGGCGAGGGCCGATCGCATCTTCACCTGGCCGCGTTTTGGCGGCGACGGCGTGCCGGTGGCGGTGGCGCGGCAGGTGGCGGCGATCCCCGGGGTCAAGGCGGTGACGGCGCTGAACTTCCTGCCCGGCTATGTGCAGGATCCCAAGAACCAAGCCTTCCTGCTGATGGTGGACAAGAACGTCGCCAGTGTGTTCGGCGATTACGGCGTTTCACCCGAGCAATGGAACCTGGTGTGGAAGGAACGCACCGGCATCGTGATGAGCAAGATGCAGGCCGAGCGCTGGCACAAGAAGGTCGGCGACAATTTCACCATGATCTCCAAGCAGGTGAAGCGCGCCGACGGCAAGAGCAGCTGGGACTTCAAGGTGCTGGCGATCGTCGATGATATTCCGCAGGCCGGCAATGGCTTCATCTTCGGAAACTATGACTATATCGACAAGGCCAAGCCGCTGGCCGACCAGGGCAAGGTGAACGAGGTCGATCTGCTTGCGGATGATCCTTCCACGGCTGCGGCCGTTGCGGCGCGTATCGACCATGCCTTTGCCAATTCGGCCACTCCCATGCAGACCATCACCGAAAAGCTGGCGCGCTCCGGCAATGATTTCGGCGGGCTGAACGTCAAGGCGATCACGCGCGGCGTCGCGCTGGCCGGCATGTTCATGGTGCTGTTCCTGACCGGCAATGGCATCGCCGAATCCGTGCGCGAGCGCTTCGCTGAATTCGCCACCTTGAAGACCATCGGTTTCACCGACCGGACCGTCACTGCCATGGTGGTGCTGGAGGCGGCGCTGCCCTGCGTGGCGGGCGCCGCGCTGGGGGTGGGGCTGGCTGCCATCCTGGCGCGCCAGATACCAAAGCTGATGCCGCCCAATTTCGGCATACCGCTGCCCACCATGTCGCCCATGGTGATGCTGTGGGCTGCGCTCAGCGCCCTGGTGGTCGCCGCTCTCAGCGCAGCCTTGCCCGTGCTGTGGCTCCGGCGCATGGACATTGCCACCGCCCTGTCAGGGAGGGGCTGATGCTGCGCCAGATCTTCATCGTCTCCGCCATCAATTTCAAAAGCCTGCGGCAACGGCTGTGGCGCTCGCTGGTGATCGTGGTCGGTATGGCCTGTGTGGTCGGGGTGCTGCTGTCCATGCTGTCGCTGACCGAAGGCATGCTGGCCGCCTATAAGAAGACAGGCGATCCCGGCCGCGCCTTGGTCGTGTCGACAGGCGCGCAAGGCGAAGGCAATAGCAGCATCACCCGCGACAAGGCGCGGTTGATCATGGATGCGCCCGGCATCGCCAAGGCGCCGGACGGCTCGCCCATGGCTGATCCGGGCATGAATTCCGGCGTGCCGGTAATCCGGTTGAATGGACGCCCCGCCTACGACACGCTGCGCGGCTTTGGCCCCAAGGGCGTGATGCTGCGCCCGGAATTCCACATGGTATCGGGCCGCATGTTCCGTGCCGGCACGCGCGAGCTGATCGTGGGCGTGCTGGCCAAGACCCAGTTTCGGAACATGAATGTCGGCGACAAAGTGATCCTGCCCGACGGGGAATGGCCCATTGTCGGCAGTTACACCACCGGCGATCTGCTGGATGGCCAGCTGATCGGCGATACCGAAACGGTCATGAAGGCGCTCCGCAAGCCGGCCTATAACAGCGTGCTGGTGCGGCTGGCATCTCCGTCTTCCTTTGCCGACTTCAAGCGGGCCTTGACCACCAATCCCGCCCTGGCCGTCGATCCCTATCTGCAGTCCGAATGGTACAAGAAGCTCAGCGAAGGATTTTCGACCTTCTTCAAGGTGATCGCTTATGGCATCGGCATCATCATGGGCGTGGGGGCGCTGTTCGGCTGTTTCAACACCATGTACGCGGCGGTGGCGGCGCGGGCACGGGAAATCGCTACCCTGCGCGCCATTGGCTACGATGCTTTTCCGGTCGCGGTCTCGGTTATCCTGGAAGCGATAGCGCTGGCGGTGGCCGGCGCCCTGATCGGGGCTCTGTTTGCCTGGACGCTTTATGACGGCGTGGATGGCGCTTTCGGCAACAGTGTTTTCAAGCTGACCGTTTCTCCGGCGTTGATCGGGACGGCAATTTTGTGGGCCGTCGCGGTGGCACTGCTTGGCGGGCTGTTGCCGTCCATTCGCGCCGCCCGCCGCCCGGTGGTAGAAGCTTTGAGAGCGACATAGAAGCGACATGAACGATAAATCTTCCCTGCTGGATTCCCTGAAGATCGAGCGCAGCGCGCCGGTACGGCGCGGCGCGCCATCGCCCTTGCTCTATGCCGCGGTCGCGGTGGTGCTTTTGCTGGCGGCCGGGGGCGCCTGGTATTTTTGGCCCGACAGCCGGGTTCCTGTACACGCGGTGACGGTCAGTGCGAGCGGTGGCGGCGGTGGTGGAGGCGCATCGGATCTGGACGCATCGGGCTATGTGGTGGCGCGGCGCACCGCGACCTTGTCGGCCAAGATCCAGGGCAAGGTCACCGAAGTCAATTTCGAGGAAGGCCAGCAGGTCAAGACCGGCGACATCGTGGCCCGCCTGGACGATTCCAATTATCTCGCCACCCTGCGGCAATTCCAGGCCCAAGCGCGCCAGGCCAAGGTGGCGCTCGACAATAATGCTCCCATTTACACGCGCTACCAGCGCCTCAAGACGGAGGGCGCCATCTCCACCGATGCGTTGGAAAATCAGCGCACCATCTTTGACAATGCCCGAACCCAGTATGACGTTGCGGTGGCCGCCGTGGCTTTGGCCCAGGCCAATCTGGCCGACACGGTGGTGCGCGCGCCATTCGACGGCATCGTCACGGTCAAGGTCGCCCAGGTGGGCGAAGTGGTTGCCCCGTCGGCGCAAAGCGGCGGCTCGACCCGATCCGGCATCATGACCATCGTCGACATGAACTCGCTGGAGGTTCAGGTCGATGTCAGTGAAAATTATATCGAGCGGGTGGAGGCCGGCGGCGCCGCCACCATCCATCTGGACGCTTATCCTGAACTTGAAATTCCAGGGTCGGTGATCGCCATCATTCCCACCGCCGACCAGTCCAAGGGCACCGTGGCGGTGCGTGTCCGGATCAACAAAAAGGACAGCCGCATCCTGCCGCAGATGGCAGCGCGGGTGTCGTTCATGACCGCGCCGGAAAAATCATCCGGCCCGGTGGCGGCGCGCGTCACGGTGCCGCCCGCGGCCGTGATCGCCAATGGCAAGACCGGTACGGTGTTCCTGCTCAAGGATGACGGGACGGTGGAGAAGCGCGATGTGGCGCTGGGCCTGAAGACGGCACAGGCGGTCACCATCCTGTCGGGGCTGTCGGCCGGCGACCGGCTGGCGGGCGATGGTCTGGACAAGCTGCATGACGGCGACAAGGTGAAAATCCTCGAACAGAGCTGACGCATGCAACGGGACCGCGCCTGCAACGTTATAGGGTTGCAGCTCGCGAAAGTTCCGTCATGAAAAAACTCCTGATTGCCGCCGTTCTTGGGCTTATTCCCCTGTCCGCCCTGGCACAGCAGCCCAACATGGTGGGCTCAACCAACGCCGACCCGCTGGCCCAGAGCGGCCGCGCCTTCGCGCAGGCGGTCTACATGAACGACAAGTTCGAGATACTGGCCGGCAAGATGGCGCTGGAAAAAGGCTCGCCGGCGGTGCTCGATTTCGGCCAGGACATGATCGCCGCCCATACCGAATCGTCCGAGGACCTTAAGGCGATCTTGGGGCACAATGTCGTGGGCAACCGCGTGACGCCGCCGCCGGTGCTCGATCCGCGCCACATGGCGATGTATCACGAACTGGAAGCGGCCGGGCGCCGCACCTTCGACCGCATCTACCTGGCGCAGCAGCGCGCCGTGCATGAAGAAGCGCTGGATACGATGCAAGGCTATGTCGAGAATGGCCGGGTCGATGACCTGCACGCCTTTGCTCATCACATGGTGCCGGTCGTTCAGGACCATATCGCCATGCTGCGCAAGGTTCGCGACGAGGTCGCCTATAACGACTAGCGCCTAGGGAACCAGCGGCTCCCAGCCGTTGGTGCTCAGCGCTTCCAGCGGCGAGAAGCGGATCTTGTAATCCATCTTCTCGCTGCCGCGCACCCAATAGCCCAGATAGACATAGGGCAGGTTCTGTTCCCGCGCTGCGCGCACATGATCCAGGATCATGTAGGTGCCCAGGCTCCGTGTCTCTTCGCCCGGATGGAAGAAGGAATAGACCATGCTGAGGCCGTCCTTCAGCCGGTCGGTGAGGGCGCAGGCCACCAGCGTTCCGTCTTCCGCGCGGTATTCCACGATATGGGTGTCAACCGGCGTTTCCTCCACCATGGCGACATAGTCGAACAGGCCCATGTCGCTCATGCCGCCGCCCGGATGGCGGGAATCCAGATAAGTGCGCAGCAGGGCGAACTGTTCGCGGGTGGCTTCGGCCGCCACTTCGGCACGACGCAGGTCCTGGTCCCGGCGCAGGATGCGTTTCTGGTTGCGGCTGGCGGCGAATTCGCCGGCCCGGATACGCACCGACACGCAGGCCGCGCAGCCCTCACAGGCGGGGCGATAGGCGATGGACTGGCTGCGGCGGAAACCGGAATGGGTAAGCGCTTCGGACAGGGGCTGGGCCAGGTTGCCGCCCAGCCGGGCAAAGACCTTGCGTTCGACGCGGCCGGGCAGATAGGGGCAGGGCCCGCCAGGGGTCAGAAAGAATTGCGGTATGCGTGTGCTGCGCTGGTCGGTCACGTCTTGTCTGTCGCTCGCAAAGGCCTGCCCAAGGCCAAGTATGGCGGCCTTCGCGCCGGAGTGAAGCGGATTATTCGCTGCGGCCGCGCGTTTTTTGCTTGCAGGACGGGGCTGAACGCCCGCGAAGCAGTCCCGGCTTACAGCCCTGTATGGGGCGGAATGGGCGGGGCTTCGCGCATCAGCAGGATGGAGAGGCGGCGATTGGCTGATGCATTAGGGTCTTCGGGCAGCAGCGGCTCGGAGCCCGCTTTGCCCGCGACTTCATAAATGCGGTCACTGCCAAGGCCGCCGCTCTGCAGCAGGGCGCGGGCCTGGTTGGCGCGGCTGGCCGACAGTTCCCAGCTTCCCCCGGTGGCCGCGCTGTCATTGCCGCCGGTGTGGCCGGCGATCGAAACCCGGTTGGGCAGGCCGGCGACGATGGCGCCCACCGCTGCCAGCAGCTTCTTGGTGTAGGGCATGGGCTCGTTGGAGCCGTTCTGGAACATGGGACGGCCGTCCTGGTCCACCAGCTGGATGCGCAGGCCCTGCGGCGTGTTCTCGGTGATGACCTGGTGCGAGAGATTGGCGATGTCGGGATTGTTCTGTATCGCCTGGTGGATCGCTTCGGCGGCATGGGCGAAGTCGCCGTCCTGGCCGAGCTTGCCATTGGCGGCTGCATCGGACTCGTTGCCGCCGCCGCCCTGACTGGCGCCATTGGTCAGGCCCTTGGCGGCCGAAGACGGCGAGGGCGGGGACTGCTTCTGCATCACCGACTGGGCGCCGCCGGCATGGGCGCTGTCTTCACCCATCACCTTGCCGCCCAGCACGCCGCCCGAGCCCGACACGGTCTGGGCGATGGACTGGGGCGCGAAATAGTCAGCGATGCCGCGCTTCTGTTCAGGGGTGGTGGTGTTGATCAGCCACATCAGCAGGAAGAAGGCCATCATCGCGGTCACGAAGTCCGCATAGGCAACCTTCCAGGCGCCGCCGTGATGGCCGCCATGCCCGCCCTTTTTGATGCGCTTGATAACGACTGCGTTGTCGCCAGCCATGCCCGCCACCCGATTAAACCCTGGTCGGCCCTTGCGGTCTTTTTGCCGCCTCGCCTAACCTTCGAGCGATAATGCACAATCCCCATTAACCGAGTGTGAAGCGGAACCCGGCGAAGGTGGCATATGGACTTTGATACCAAGGCTTTTCGCGCCGCACTGGGCTGTTTTCCCACGGGGATCGCGGTGATGACTGCAGGCTCCGCCGAAACGTCCCATATTGGGATAACGGTCAACAGCTTCACTTCGGTGTCGCTGGACCCGCCCTTGGTGCTGTGGTGCATCGACCGGCGCTCGCGGCGCTATCCCTATTTCGCGGAGGCCCCCGCCTTCACGGTCTCCATCCTGGCATCGGGTCACAAGGCGGTGTCGGCGCGGCTGGCGGGGCAGGGCGAGCACAGCCTGGACGGCATCGCGCTGGTGCCCACCGAGCTCGGGCCTCCCGGTTTGGCGGACTCGCTGGCGATCTTCGAATGCGCCCGTGAAAGCGTGCAGGATGCGGGTGACCACGCTATCGTGATCGGCCGTGTCCTGAAGTTCTCCCGCAATGACGGGGCCGGCGCGCCGCTGGTCTATTTCCGCGGCAAGTATGGTGCGCTGGCGCAAGGTGAACCGCCCGAAGGCTTGCCTGGGCGCCGCGTCACCGACGGCGAATGAAATTGGGCAGCATTATGTTGGGTTTGGCGCCGCGCACGGTTTTCCGAGCTTTCTGTCATTAAAATAAATCTGTCATAGTTCTGTAGCCCGGCCGTCATGTAGCCTTGGCAAACACTCCTCTCATTACAAATTCTTAGGGGTGTTCCATGAAAGTGTGTCTTCTCCGCAGCGTGGCTGTTGCCGCGCTTGCCTCCGTCATCGCGCCTGCCGCCTGGGCGCAGGGCAATGTCCAGGTCGCCGATGCCGGCTATACGGGCGGCCTTGAGACGGTGACGGTCAGCGCGGAAAAGCGCGACACCAACCTGCAGAAGACCCCCATCGCGATTTCCGTGATGAACTCCGAAGAGATGGCAACCCGCCATGCCGAGAGCCTGATCAGCCTCCAGGATGGCGCCATTCCTTCCCTGCGCGTCGCGACCTTTGAAGCGCGCCAGTCCGCCCTCACCATCGGCATCCGCGGTATCGTGCCGTTCGACGCCAACCAGACCGCCCGCGACCAGGGCGTGGGCGTCTATATCGATGGCGTCTATCTGGGCCGCCAACAGGGCCTGAATGCCGCACTGTTCGACCTTGAGCGCATCGAAGTCCTGCGCGGCCCCCAGGGCACGCTGTTCGGCCGCAACACCGAAGGCGGTGCACTGAGCATCGTCACCAAGGCCCCGACCGGCGTGATGGGCACCCGGATCACCGCCGGCACCGGTAACTACGGCTCCTACACCGGCGAAATACACCAGGACTTCGACAAGTTCTACGATATCGCGGTGAAAGTCGACGCGCTGGTCCAGCATCAGGACCCCACCACGCAGAACCCGCTAAGTGGCCAGGCCGGTTGGAACCAGTTTGACCGCAAGGGCATTCGCGCTTCCGCCCTCTTTGAGCCGTCCGACCGCTTCAGCGCCTTGCTCTCCGCGGACTATGCCCAGGACGAGAACACCCCGTTCTTCAGCCAGCTGGTCAACTACAACCCCTATGGCAAGCGCGTGCGCACCTTGGCCGAGGCGACCGCCGTTGCCAATGCCCCGGCCGGCACCATCAATCCGCTCGCGGCTCTGGTGAAGGTCCGCACCGATCGCCAGGATGTCTCGGATATCGGCACCGTGCAGCAGCCCAGCGTCGACAAGACCCGCGGCATTTCCGGCACCTTGAAGTACCATGCGCTGCCGAATCTTGAGCTGCGTTCGATCACGGCCGTCCGCGCCGTCACCACCCACCAGTGGGACAATTCGGGCGTTGAAAGCCGTAACGTCTTCGCACCCAATGCCACCTTCGGCCGCTACAGCCTGTCGGACCTGACCCAGGAACAGTTCAGCGAGGAGGTCCAGGCGCTCGGCGACTTCGGCGACAATTTCACCTATGTCGTGGGCGCCTATTACTTCAATGAACACGCCAGGGAAACGGCGGCAACGCCGCTGACCAACCAATGGAATGCCGACGGCAGCGCCTTCACGATCCGCTCTTCCACCGGCACTTTCGGTACCGCGGCGATCACGAGCGCGAACCAGGGCTGGGAGCCGGGTACCCGCTTGCTTACCCGTGGCAGTCAGGCCGCCACCAATAGCGCCGCCGTCTATGGCCAGGCCACTTATACCCCGATCGATCCGCTGCACGTGACCGTGGGCGGCCGCTACACGCAGGACAAGCGTCACGGCAACCTCTACATCGTCAACGGCAAGTCGACGAACTTCCCGTTCATTTATGATAACGGCCGCTTCGACCCGATGGTGAACGTGGCTTATGACGCGGCCGAGAATATCAATCTTTACGCCAAATATTCGACCGGATATCGCGCCGGCGGTGCCAACGCCCGCTCGGCGACCTTCACGGCTTTTGGCGCGGAAGAGGTTGAAGCCTATGAAATCGGCGCCAAGATGGACCTGCTGGATCGACGCCTGCGTGTGAACCTGGCCGGTTACATGATGGACCGTAGTAATACCCAGACCGACTTCGACAATGTCGATACCATCATTGGAAGTCCGACTCTGGGCGCTCACACCGAGGAGACGCGCAACTCGCCGGGCCTTTCGAAGATCCGGGGCTTCGAAGCCGACGTTACCGCCTTGATCACGGATGGCCTGACGGCGGGCGTATCCTGGGCATATACCGACGTGTCGATCCCCGCGGCGCCGTTCCCCTTCACGGGAAATGCCGCGGTCCCGCAGGGCACGCCGTTTATCGTGCATCCGGTCTTCACGCCGCAAAACGCGGCGTCCGGGTATATCGATTATGCGATGCCGGCCGGCAGCATGACCTTCCGCTTCCACCTGGACGCGAATTACGCCAGCCAGCAATATGCGTTCCAGTCCGAGTTCGCCGACGTGTCGCCGACCGCATCGAAGGTCGAAAATGTCGCCCAGAAGACGGACGCCAGCTTCATCGTCAACGGCAACGTGACCCTGGCGGACATCGGCATGGGCGCCGATGGCGCGAAGGCGAGCTTGTCGCTGTGGTCTCGCAACCTGTTTAACGAGCAGCACATCTACCGCATCTCGGTCGCCAATCGCGGCACGATCGGCGACTATGCCAACTTTAACCCGCCGCGCACCTTCGGCGTGGAAATGCGCCTGAAATTCTAGAAACGCTGTCGCGCGGCAGACCGGCACTTGCCGGTCTGCCGTCCGGACGGTGCGCCATTTTGACCACTTCGCGCGCTATCCACAGGCAGCGTGGCTCAAAACAAAGCCTTTTTCCGCAACCGCGAAGTCAGTCACATCACTGTCACATAACCTTCATCTTGCTGTAGTTCCCCACTGAGACACGGACTGCGCGCGAAATCGCGCACGAGAATCACAGAGGGATTAGGGTCATGAAATTGGGGAAAGTTGCGCTGATGGGCGGCGCCGCCGCCATCGCGATGGCGATGGGCGCGCAGGCAGCCAACGCGGACGACAAGACGATCAGCGCGGGGGATCATCCGCTGGTTCTAGCTCAGAACCTTTCCCAGAACGCTACCATGAGCAACGCCGAACTGGCGGCGCGCCTCCAGGCGCTGGAAGACGTGCAGGCTTCTGCGGCGGAACGGGCCCAAGTGGATCGCACCCGCCTCTCCACCTTGGAACAGGGCTACAATTCTGCGGTCTGGACCTTCGACAATGGCCGCCCCTCGCTGGCCTCGGGCGATGGCCGCTTCACCTTCAACGTGCGCATGCGCTTCCAGACCGACTATGCCAGCTTCATGCAGGATGACACCCATCCCGCCGGTTTCAATGGTCCCAACGACCTCGGTTCCGGCGCGGTGATGCGCCGCGCCTACGTCGGCTTCGATGGCAGGGTCTACAGGGATTTCGCCTATGATGTCCGCTTCAACTTCGGCGGCAGCAATGGCGGGGGCGCTGTCGGCGGCAACGAAGGCGACGCGCTGCTGAACCGATTCTATCTCAGCTATATCGGTATTCCGAACTGGCACTTCAGCGTGGGCGTTCTGGAGCCGGTGTTCGCGGGTGAACTCTCACAGTCCTCTTCGGCGCTGCCATTCATCGAGCGCACCGAAATCGACAATATCGCCGCCCAATACGGCGCCGGTGATACCCGCCGTGGCATTGAAATCGGCTGGTCCAAGACCGACATGCTGTGGGCGGGCGACCATCTGGCCATCACCGGCAGCTTCACCGGCGGCACGACAGGCACAACCACCGGTCACGGCAGCGGCACCGGCACGGCCCCGGGCGGCGACGAGCAGTCGCAGGCCATCGTGCGCGTGTCCGAACGTCTGTGGACCGACGGCCTTTCCAACATCCAGATCGGCGGCAATTACGGAAAGCTGCTTTACACCGGCGGTACCGGCGCCGGTGGCGGCGTCGTCAACCTGCAGGATCGGCCGCAGATGCGCGTCGACGGTACGCGCCTGATCAGCACTGGCAACATCAATGCCAAGACGGGCGAGATGTTCTCGTTCGACGCGCAGGGCAATCTCGACAACTTCTATCTGGCAGGCGAATGGGCCCGCTTCAGCCTGGACCGGCAGTGCGGCACGGCGCCGACCGGCGGCTTTGTCGCCGGCCGATGCTTCGGCGGCAACTTCTTCACCGTTGCCGACCGTCCCAGTTTCGATGGCTTCTACGTGGAAGGCACTTGGATTCTGACCGGCGAAACCAAGCCCTACACCACCCAGGCGATCAACAACGAAGTCGGCGCCTTCGGCAATCCGGTCCCGTCACGACCCTTCTCGCTGGACGGAGACAGCTGGGGCGCGTGGGAATTGACGGCGCGTTATTCCGACATGGACCTGAATTACAATCCGACGCAGACCGCCAACACGGTGCAACTGGCGGGAATCAACGGCGGTGCCGAGCGGATCGTCACCCTGGGCATTAACTGGTACATGAATCGCAACGTGAAGCTGCAGGTCAACGACATGATCGTGAAGGTCAACAGGGGCATCGCCTCCAACCTCAACCGCGACAGCCAGGACCTGAACATCCTGGGCGTCCGCCTGGCATTCGCCAACTAGTCAAACATCGCAACGGGGCATTCGCCCCAATTGGAGAAGAGACATGAAAATGAACTACAAGGCACTGATCGGCGCGGTGGCGGGGCTGGCGATTGCCACGACCGCCTTCGCCGCCGACATCACCGGCGCCGGCGCCAGCTTTCCTTTCCCGATCTACGCCAAGTGGGCGGCGGCCTATAAGGGCGTCTCGGGCACCGGCCTGAACTACCAGTCGATCGGTTCGGGCGGCGGTATCGCCCAGATCAAGGCCAAGACGGTCGCCTTTGGCGCCACCGACAAGCCGCTCACGGTCAAGGAACTGGCGGCCGCCGGCCTGACCCAATTCCCCACCGTCATCGGCGGCGTGGTCCCCGTGGTCAACGTGCCGGGCCTCAAGGCCGGCCAGTTAACCCTGGACGGCGCCACCCTGGCCGCCATCTACCAAGGTAAGGTTGCCCGCTGGGACGATGCGGCGATCAAGAAGCTGAACCCCGGCGTGAATCTGCCGAGCAAGAACATCAGCGTCGTGCATCGGTCCGACGGTTCGGGCACCACCTTCATCTTCGCCACATACTTGGCGCGCGTGAGCCCGTCCTGGAAGAGCGAAGTCGGCGCGGACACGGCCATCGACTGGCCCACCGGCATCGGCGCCAAGGGCAATGAAGGCGTTGCCGGCAACGTGGCGCAGATCTCCGGTTCGATCGGCTATGTCGAATATGCCTATGCCAAGCAGAACCACCTGGCCCATGTGAAGATGCTGAACAAGGAAGGCAAGGTGACGGAGCCGACCGTTGAAGCCTTCCGCGCCGCTGCTGCCAATGCGGATTGGGCGGGCGCTGCGGCCCAGAACTTCTACATCATCCTGGTCGATCAGCCGGGCGCGCAGTCCTGGCCGATCACGGCGACCACCTACATCCTGGTCTACAAGAATCCGCCGGACCAGGCCGCGACCGCCGAGACGCTCAAGTTCTTCAAGTGGGGCATGGAAAAGGGCGACCAGTTGGCGCTTGGCCTGGACTATGTCCCGCTGCCGGAGAATGCGGTCAAGGCGATTGAAGGCTCGTGGAAGGGTATCCAGGGCTCAGGCATGTAATCTGGCCTTACAGCCAGTACGAAAAGGGCGGCCCCTCGGGCCGCCCTTTTTTGTTGCCCGCTCGAGTTTATCGCAGTGCAGCATTTCAACCAGATCAAAGCGGTGCCGCAAGAATCACGACAAGCGGCATAGTTGCCTAAATAGTAGGCAGGTTAAATAGCTGAACCAGCATCATTATCCTTGAAACCTCTCTACGTTCGTCACAGACTTGTCATCAACAAATCATGGAGGACCTTATGCTGCGTCATCTGTTTTCCGCTGCTTTCCTTGTCCTGTCCGTTACAGCTGCGGCCCAGGCCGAAACACCACGCCAGATGCAGGTCGCTGTTGGCGACCTGAACTTGAATAATCCCGCTGGCCAGGCGGCCGCCCAGGCCCGCATTCATCGCGCTGCCGTGAGCCTTTGCAGTTCGGTACGCGATACGGCGCAATTGGGTGGGTGGGCCAGTCTGGAAGCCGTGAGTGACCGCGGCTGTGTCGCCCGCGCTGTCGAACGCGCCAATGCACAAATGGTCAGTACGCGCTGATCGGCAGACGGTGCCGGTTTAAATCAGGGCGGCCTTCGGGCCGCCCTTTTTTCTTATGAGGCAAAGACGGCGTCAAATCCTGACGACTTCGCCGTCCTCCTTGGTGAAAGACCCCGGACGCTTGTCGAGGAGGTCCAGTACTGCCTCGGATGGCCTGCACAGCCTTGTGCCCTTCGGCGTAACAACGATGGGCCGGTTGACCAGGACAGGATGCGCGATCATGGCATCGAGCTTTTGATCGTCAGGGATCGCCGCATCAAGAATGCCCAGGGCGGCGGCCGGTGTGCCTTTCTCGCGCATGATATCGCGGGGTTTCATCCCCATGGCGGAAAGCAAGGCGTCCAGTTGAGGCCGGGTCCAGCCCGTCTGGAGGTATTCGACAATGCGGGGTTCGTATCCGGCCGCCCTGATCATCGCAAGCGTGTTGCGGGAGGTTCCGCAATCGGGATTGTGGTAGATCGTGATGGGGAAGGGAGGGCTCATGACGCAGGGTCCTGTTTGAGCAACCAGCGGAAAAGAACCGCGGCCACCATCATCCCGGCCAATTGCGCCGCAATGAACAGCGGGACCGAGGACGGCGCGATGCCGGCAAAGGTGTCGGAGAGGCTTCGCGCAATCGTCACGGCCGGGTTGGCGAACGAGGTGGATGCCGTAAACCAGTAGGCGGATGTGATGTACAATCCCACCATCATGGGCGTGGCCGCGGCGCGGAACCGCAGCGACCCAAGGATGGTTCCGATCAGCCCGAAAGTGGCCACCGCTTCGGAAAGACCTTGCGGCCAGCCGCCGCGCAGCTTGGTCGAGATTTGCAAGATCGGCTCGCCGAACATCGCGTGGGCCAGCCATACACCCAGAATGGCCCCGGAAATCTGAACAACGATGTAGGCTGCGGCATGGCTCCATGCCAGCTCGCGTCGTGCGGCGAACATCAGGCTCACGACGGGATTGAAGTGCGCGCCTGAAAGCGGGCCAAATATCGTGATGAGCACGACAAGCCCGGCGCCGGTTGCCAGTGTATTGCCGAGCAGGGCAATGGCCACGTTGCCCCCCGCCAGGCGGTCCCCCATGATTCCCGAGCCGATAACGACGGCCAGCAGCAACAGGGTTCCCAATGCTTCGGCGGCCAGGCGGCGCGACAGGTTGAATTGCCGGAGCGGCGGCTCCAGGCTGGGATCTGTCACGTCAGCCCCGCTGGGGTTCTGGTTGCAGCGTGTTGCTGGCTGACTTGCCGATATCGTCCATATTCCTTTGCAGCGACAGACGATCCAGGCCCGTGATCTTCAGGTTGGCGAAGGCGCTTATGCGATTGTAAAGCATGCGGTACGTGTCGGCGAAAGCCAGCGCCTTTTCGACGTCTGTACCTTCCACCGCGGCGGGATCGGGCAGGCCCCAATGTGCGGACATGGGCTGGCCGGGCCAGATCGGGCAAACCTCGCCAGCGGCATTGTCGCAGACCGTAATCACGAAATCGAGTTTGGGCGAATTCGGTTGCGCAAATTCATCCCACGGCTTTGACCGCAAACCGGTGGTGTCAAAGTCGAGCCTCTTGAGAAGGCTTATCGCATGGGGATTGACCGTGCCGCTCGGATGCGATCCTGCCGAATAGGCCGCGAACCGGCCGTGGCCCACCTTGTTCATGATGGCTTCGGCGATGATGGATCGCGCCGAATTGCCGGTGCAAAGAAACAGAAGGTTGTATTTTCTTGCTTCTGACATGGTGGCTCCTCTCAGGCGCAACAGGCGGTGCGCTTCGCAATCTCGACAATGGGTGCGCAGATGGCCGCGTTTCCGTTGCAGCAATCTTCCATCAGGAATCCGAGCAATTTGCTCATGCGGGAATAATCGGCGGAATATATGACAGATCGGCCCTCGCGCCGGGACCTCACCAGTCCGGCATGCGAAAGGATCGTAAGATTTGCCGAAAGCGTGTTGGGCAAAATATCCAGTTTGCGGGCGATGTCACCGGCAGCGAGGCCTTCCATGCCGGCCCGGACCAGGAGGCGAAATATCGAAAGCCGGCCATCATGGGCAAGCGCGGACAAGGCTTCTACCGCCAGGCCCGGTTTGAGCGTCGCCATCAGCAGCAGGCCTTTCCGCCAGGCGCCGGAGAGCAGCAACTGGCCTTGCTTGTTTCGATGGCCGGGACGTCATCCTGTCCGTAGTAGGACACTGCGCCCAGGGTATAGAAAGTTTCCCAGCGCAGGCCCGAAGGGTCACTGGTCCACGACTTGTTCGATTCAGAATAGCAACAGGTTGCCTGCTCCTGATCCCGGGTGGTTTCTCCCGCTGCCTTGTGCCGTCCTGAGATTTCGCGCAGTTCGGCATCGGAATCGACCTGGATGCCGACATGGTCCAATCCGCTTTGAACGCCGCGCGCCGAGATGGCGATATTCACCTTGGGATCCTCGATCATCCATTTGGCGTAATCGGGCTTCACCACGGAGGGCTTGCTGCCCAGCAGGGTGGAATAGAAGGCGATCGAGCGATCCAGATTGTCGACCGCGATATGCAGATGCAGACGTTTCATGATGGTTCAATTCATCTCTGTGTGTGCCGCGCGACGCGGCGGGTATGTTTTCTATATTTCTAATAATATGGAAATATGGAAGGGTAAAGCAAGGGATGGTTGCCCAATGCGGCCCATTGGCAGCGACGCCGGCGTCCTCCGTTTTTGAAAAAGGGCGGCCCGGCCGGATCGCCCTTTTTTGTGCCTGCATGGCAGGGCAGGTGGAAAATGCATGGCTGATTATATTGTAAGTGATAATAACGCACGTTATGTTCCGGCCATGAAAACTGAGATGCTTGTTGAATTGTACGACGTGGCCCGCCTGATGCGGACCCGTTTTGACCGCTGGGCCCGGACCTACGGCATGACCCGTGCCCAGGGCGTCATCCTGGCCCGGCTGTCGCGCCAGCCCGGCATGACCCAGAACGAAATGGCCGGCCTGTGCGAAGTCGAGCCCATCACGGTGGGACGGCTGGTGGACCGGCTGGAGGCGAGGGGGCTGCTGGAGCGCCGCCTGGATCCGGCCGACCGCCGCATTCGCCGCCTGCATCTGCTGCCGGCCTCCGAACCCATCCTGAAAGAAATCCAGCGCTACAAGGAAGAGCTGTTCCGCGAAATTACCGAAGGGCTGGACGAAGCCACGGTCGATCTTGTGACAGACGCACTCCTGAAAATGAAAACCCAACTGACCATGGAGACGCCCGCAAAAGTCGCGGCGGCGGGAGAATAAATGTCGTCGATCAACAACACGGTTTCGGCCTACGCCGCGCCGCGCCGGCACTGGGCAGGCGCCCTGTGGGCCGACAAGGCGCGGCTGCGCCGGATTCTGATGTTCTGGGGCGTGGGAATTTTCCTGGCGATCGCCGGCGCCTTCTATCTTTCGAGCGGCCGCTATATCAGCGCCGACGACGCCTATGTGCACGCCAACAAGCTGATGGTCTCCACCGACGTGTCGGGACTGGTGCAGCATGTCAATGTGCATGAAGGCCAGAAGGTGAAGGCGGGCGAGGTGCTGTTCAGCCTTGATCCCCAGCCGTTCCAGATCGCGCTGGAAAACGCCCAGGCCAACCTGGCCAGCACCGTGCAGGACGTGGAGTCGACGCGCGCCGCCTATCGTTCCGCCGTGGCGCAGATCGCCGCGCAACAGGCGATGGCGACGATGAACGCCCAGACCTATGGCCGTTACAAGGCGCTGCAGAAGGACAACGCGATTTCCGCCATGCAGGTGGACACCGCGCGCGCCGCCCAGCTCAATTCCGAAGCCATGACCGCCTCGCTGCGCCAGACTGCGGCAACCCAGCTGGCCAAGCTGAACGGCAATCCCAATCTGCCGGCCGAGCGGACGCCCGCTTACATGAAAGCCAAGGCGGCGGTGGACGAAGCACAGCGCCAGCTCGATCATGCCGTGGTGCGTGCGCCTTTCGCCGGCACGGTGGGCGAGGTGGACAGTTTGCAGCCCGGCACCCTGGTGATCTCGGCCATGTCGGCCTTCACCACCACCAGCGCGGTCGGCCTGATCGGCAACAAGCTCTGGATATCAGCCGACATGAAGGAGACCGACCTGACGCATGTTCAAAATGGTGCGCCGGTGGACATCCGCATCGACACCTATCCGGGCTGCAAATGGGATGGCCATGTCGATACGGTGAGCGCGGGCAGCGACAGCGCCTTTTCCGCGCTGCCGGCAGAAAATGCCAGCGGCAACTGGGTCAAGGTGGTGCAGCGCATTCCCGTCCGCATCGCCATCGACAAGAGCGAATGCGCGCGGCCCTTGCGCGCCGGCATGAGCGCGGTGATCACCATCGACACCGGCAAGCGCCGTCTCACCCGCCTGCTCGAAGGCTTGTAAATCGCGCATGGCAGACGCCGTTCACCATCAGGCACATGTCTATGACAGCAAAGTTGCTGAATGGGCGGTGCTGATCGGATCGATGGCGGGTGTGCTGATGCAGGCGCTGGACACCACCATCGCCAACGTCGCACTGCCTTATATGGAAGGCAGCCTGTCGGCGTCGCGCGACCAGGTCACCTGGGTGTTGACCAGCTATATCATCGCCGCCGCCATCATGACCGCGCCGGTGGGCTGGCTGGCGGCGCGCTTCGGCAAGAAGAACTTCCTGATCACCTCCATCGCCGGTTTCACCATCGCCTCGATGCTGTGCGGCGCTTCGCAGAGCCTGGAGCAGATGGTCCTGTTCCGCATCATCCAGGGCGTGTTCGGCGCAGCGCTGGGGCCGTTGTCCCAGGCGGTGATGCTGGACATGTATCCGCCCGCCAAGCGCGGCAACGTTATGGCGATCTGGGGCATGGGTGTGATGCTGGGTCCCATCCTGGGCCCGACCTTGGGCGGCGTTTTGACCGACGCTTACAGCTGGCGCTGGGTGTTCTATATCAATGTGCCCGTGGGTATCGCGGCCTGCGCGATGCTGTGGGTGTTCTTCAAGGACACCGCCCGCGACTCCACCCTGAAGTTCGACTGGTTCGGCTTTGGCGCCTTGTCGATCGGACTGGCGGCGCTGCAGTTGCTGCTGGACCGCGGCACAACCAAGGACTGGTTTTCTTCGCCCGAAATCGTGATCGAGGCGATTGTCGCGGGCATTGGCCTTTACCTGTTCCTGGTTCACATGCTGACGGCCAAAAAGCCTTTCATCCCCCGTGACATTTTCAAGGACCGCAATTTTGTCAGCGGTCTTGTCCTGATGTTCACCATGGGCATGGTCTTGCTGGCCTCTTCGGCGCTGTTGTCGCCTTACCTGCAGAACCTGTCGGGGCGCAGCGTCACCCAGACCGGGTTCCTGATGGTTCCACGGGGCTTCGGCGTGATGTTCGCCATGATGTTCGCCAGCAAGCTGACCATGAAAATGGACCCGCGGATCATCATGACGGTGGGCGCGGCCCTGATGATCTGGTCACTCTGGGCCATGACGGGCTGGACCCCCAGCATCAATGTGGGCGCTGTCATTTGGGTGACCTTCATCCAGGGCGCCGGCATGGGCCTGGTCTTTGTCCCTATGAACATGGTGGCCTTTGCCACCCTGACGCCGGAGCAGCGCACAGACGGCGCGGGGCTGTCCAACCTGATGCGCAATATCGGCAGCGCCATCGGCGTTTCGCTGACGTCAACCATCCTGATCAACTCGGTCCAGGCGATTCATTCCCAGCTGGCAGGTTTGGCCTCGCCTTTCAACCGGGGACTCAGCGTCAATGCGCCCTCGCTGATGATGAATCCTCAGATACCTTTTGGGTTGGCAAATCTGAATTCTCTCATAGAATACCGCGCACAAGTGCAGGCATACTCCAACGACTTCCTTTTCATGTTCCTGACCTCCCTGCCTGTGTTTGCGATTATCTGGCTGATGAAGAAACCAAGCTTCGCAGTTGGCCAACCTCCGAAGATAGAAGTGGTAGACTAATGAAAACTGCATTCATCGGCCTGGGCGTGATGGGCTATCCGATGGCGGGTCACCTGAAAAAGGGCGGCCACGACGTCACCGTCTACAACCGCAACCCCGCCAAGGCGGCGCAGTGGAAGGCCGAATATGGCGGCCAGACCGCGGCCACACCGGCCGAGGCCGCCAAGGACCAGGACATCGTGTTCTGCTGCGTGGGCCGCGACTCGGACCTGCGCGAAGTGACCTTGGGCGAGAATGGCGCGTTCGGCGCCATGAAGAAGGGCGCCCTGTTCGTCGACCACACCACCGCATCCGCCGGCATCGCGCGCGAACTCGCCGCCGAAGCGCAGAAGCGCGGCTTTGGTTTTGTTGATGCGCCCGTGTCGGGCGGCCAGGCCGGCGCCGTCAACGGCAAGCTGGGCATCATGTGCGGCGGCAGCGAGTCGGACTATGCCAAGGCTGAACCGGTGATGGCCGTCTATACTAAGCTTGCCAAGCGCCTGGGCCCGGCAGGTTCGGGCCAGCTCACCAAGATGGCCAACCAGATCTGCATCGCCGGCATCGTGCAGGGCATGTCGGAAGCCTACAGCTTGATGCGGGCCGCCGGCCTGGACATCGAAGCGGTGACCGAAGTGATCTCCAAGGGCGCCGCCCAGAGCTGGCAGATGGAGAACCGCATCAAGACCATGGCTGCGGGTGAATATAATCACGGCTTTGCCGTGGAATGGATGCGCAAGGACCTGAACATCGCGTTGGAGGAAGCTCGCAAGCAGGGTGTCAGCCTGCCTGTGACCGCGCTGGTCGATCAGTTCTATGCCGAAGTGGAGAATTTGGGGGGCAAGCGCTGGGACACGTCCAGCCTTTTCGTGCGCCAGGAGACCGCGCGGAAGGGCAACAAGTCATAGGGGTTTGCGTACATGAATAAAGAGCGGGATCAATCCGCTGCGGCTTTGGCTTCTGCCAAGGGCGCGGGCGGCCGCGGTTATCATCACGGCGATTTGCGCAACGGTCTTCTGGAAGCTGCGCGCGCGATTCTGGAAGAAGAGTCTTTGGCGGCTCTGACCCTGCGTGCCGTAGCACGCAAGGCCGGTGTCAGCCATGCCGCGCCTTATCGCCATTTCCCCAACCACGAAGCCCTGCTGGTGGAACTGTCCATCGAGGGGTTTGACGAACTGCGCGAAGCCATCGGCGAGGCCGCCAAGGCGCAGGGCAGCGAGTCCGACAAGATCGCCAGCATCGGCGCGGCCTATATGCGTTTCGTGGCGGCCCGGCCGGCGCTGGCGCGGCTGATGTTCGGCGGCCAGTTGCCCAACCGCGACCAGTTCCCGGCCCTGGGCCTGAAGGCGGATTCCATCGGCGCGGAGATCGGCGCGGCCTTGTCCGACAACGCGCTGGGCCTTGCGGTGTGGGCCGCGGTGCACGGTCTGGCCATGCTGGTGCTGGAAAATGTGATTGACCTGGGCCAGCGCCGTTCAGGGCTTCACGTCCTGCCGGCGCGTTCCGAGATTATCCTGCGCAGCCTGTTCGCGACGGCGCGCGATTAACGCCGGTTTGCCGCGGGCAGTTGGCGAAGTTTCCACCCAAGGGCTTCAGCGCGTGGAAGCGCGACCGTCGTCCCTTGGCGTTGCGAGCTGGGTGCGCTGAAGAAAATCATGCGCCATGGCGTGATAGAGTGACTCACGCTGGAAGAAGCGCGACACGCCGTAACCAATCAGGGCCGCCAGCAGCAGCGGGAGCCGCATGCCCGTGGCGTTGCTCATTTCCCCGATGATGACCGCCGATGTGATCGGCGCCTGAACCACTCCGGCGAAATAGGCCGTCATGCCCAGAAGCACGATGGCGCCCGGCGCATGTACATGCAGCAGATCGGCAATGATATCGCCCAGCCCAGCGCCGATGGACAGTGTGGGAGCGAAAAAGCCGCCGGGAATTCCCGATAGCGTCGAGGCCAGGGTCGCCGCGAACTTCAGCGGCATGAAATCCCAGCCGATATGTCCGCCTTCCACCGCACCGCGCGCGGCTTCATAGCTGGTGCCATAGGTGGCGCCGTGACTGGCCAGGCCGCAAAGGGCCACGATCAGGCCGCACAACCCGGCAAGGCAGAGCGCCCGCCCACGCGGCGCCCCGGCGACCCAGCCCCGCAAGGCGCGGGAGCCGCGCAGCACCAGCTTGGCGAACAGTGCGCCGGCCAGGCCACCGGCCACGCCGCAGATCGGAACCGCGACCCAGTCGATGGTGACGATCAGCATGGAGGCATTGCTGCCGAAATAGCTGTAATTGCCCACCAGCCCCAGGCTGGCGATGCCTGCCAGGATCACCGCGATCAGCACCAGACCGGCATTGCGCTGTTCGAAGGCGCGGCCCATTTCCTCGATGGCAAAAACGATGCCGGCCAGCGGCGTGTTGAAGGCGGCCGCCACGCCGGCGGCGGCGCCCGCCAGGATGAGGCCGCGTTCGCCCATCATTCGTCCGATCCTGCCCGATTGCAGCAGGATGGCTGCGCCGACCTGCACGGTCGGACCTTCGCGCCCAATCGAAGCGCCGCAGGCCATGCCGAACAGGGTGAGGAATATCTTGCCGAAGGTCAGCTTCAACGAAAGAAGCTTTGCCCGCGCCCCGCCATCCTTCATGTGGCGCGCCGCAATGGCCTGGGGGATGCCGGAGCCTTGGCTGCCGGGAAAGAAGCGTGCGGCCAGCCAGGCGGACAGGACAAATCCGGCCGGTGTGAGGACCAGGGCAAACCAGGGATTGAACAGCAGCCATCGGAAAAGATGCGTCGCCTGGGTCGCGGCGGCGGCGAAGGCCACGCTGACCACGCCCACCGCGATCGCGCCGCCCCAGAATACCAATCGCGTTCGCCAGCGCCTGCCCGAGAACAGCAGTTTGCGGCGGCGGCGATCCAGGCGTGCAATCATGCGCGGGTGAGTAGCTCCGCGGCTTCGATGGCGAAATAGGTCAGGATGCCGCTGGCACCGGCGCGCTTGAAGCCCGTCAGGCTTTCGATGACAGCGCGTTCACGACCCAGCCAGCCTTTTTCGAAGGCGGCCGACAACATCGCGTATTCGCCCGACACCTGATAGGCGAAAGTGGGTACGCCGAAGCGATCCTTCACCCGCCACACCAGGTCCAGATACGGCATGCCCGGCTTGACCATCACCATGTCGGCGCCTTCGGCCAGGTCCAGCGCCACTTCGCGCAGGGCCTCGTCGCCATTGGCCGGATCCATCTGGTAGCTGCGCTTGTCGCCGGTCAGCGACTTTGCCGATCCCACCGCATCGCGGAACGGGCCATAAAAAGCGCTGGCATACTTGGCGGCATAGGCCATCAGCAGCGTGTTGTGATGGCCGGCCTGTTCCAGTCCGGTGCGGATGGCGCCGATGCGGCCATCCATCATGTCGGACGGCGCGATGATGTCGCAACCGGCGGCGACCTGCACCAGGCTCTGCTGCACCAACAGCTCGACCGTGGCGTCATTGTGTACGTCGCCGTCGCGCAGCACGCCGTCATGGCCGTGCGTGGTATAGGGATCCAGCGCCACGTCGCACAACACGCCAATGTCCGGCACCGCCGCCTTGATGGCGCGTACCGCGCGGCACACCAGATTGTCGGGGTTTAGCGCTTCGCGGCCGTCCTCGCTCTTCAGGGATGCGGGCGTCTGGGGAAACAGGGCGATGACCGGAATGCCCAGGCCGGCGGCTTTCTTCGCCGCCTCCACCACCAGGTCCACCGACAGCCGTTCCACGCCGGGCATGGACGCCACCGCTTCGCGCTTGTTCTGGCCCTCGATCACGAATACCGGCCAGATGAAGTCGGACGGCGACAGATTGGTTTCTGCGACAAGGCGGCGCGACCAGTCGTGGCGGCGGGTACGCCGCATGCGGAGGGCGGGGTAGGTGCTCATTCTTGTGTCTTGCCAATTCAGCACAGGCCGCGCAAGTCTGGCCGCAAATGAGTATTACCGACCCCCATATAATGCGCGAAAAACGCGGCGCCCTGGGCCTTCTGACCCTGGCCCGGCCAAAGGCCTTGAACGCCCTGACCCACGGCATGGTCGCCAGCCTAGCGGCCGCCTTGCAGGAATGGGCGGCGAACGACGGCATCCGCGCCGTGGCCATTCGCGGAGAAGGTGCCCGCGCCTTTTGCGCCGGCGGTGACATTCGCGCCGTGCAGCAGGCCGTGGCGGCCGGATCGGACGAGGGCGCCGCCCTGCTGCGCGACGAATACCGCATGAACGCCCTGATCGGCGACTATCCCAAGCCCTATGTTGCCCTGATCCATGGCATCTGCATGGGCGGCGGGGCCGGCGTGTCAGTGCATGGCAGCCATCGGTTGGCGGACGCATCGCTGGGTTTCGCCATGCCCGAAACGGCGATCGGTTTTGTTCCCGATATCGGCAGCAGCTATTTCCTGTCGCGGGCGCCGGGCGGCATCGGCATGTATCTGGGCCTGACCGCCGAGCGCATCGGACTTGGGGATGCGCTGGAAGCGGGCTTCATGACCCATGCCGTGGACGCCGTGCATTTCGACACGGTGATCGAAGGATTGGCGAAGGGCGAGCCTGTCGACACTGTGATCGCGCCCTTCGTTCGCAAGGCGCCCTCCGGCCAGCTCTCGCCGCACCGCCGCCAAATCGAGACCATCTTCTCAGCGTCCTCGGTGGAGGCCATTCTGGAACGGCTGGACCGCGACGGCAGCGATTTCGCGCGCACCACCGCGCAGATCATCCGTTCACGATCGCCAACGTCTTTGAAAATCGTGTTCCGACAGCTACGCGCCGCCGCGAAACTGGACCTGAAGCAATGCCTGACGATGGAATTGCGGCTGGCGCTGCGGCTGTTGCCGGGCCACGATTTTCGCGAAGGCGTGCGCGCCGCGCTGGTGGACAAGGATCGCGCGCCCAAGTGGCAACCTTCGTCGCTGGCTGGTGTTGGCGACATCGATCCGTATTTTGCGCCATTGCAGGACAGCCTTTTCTGATTTTCTGAAAACTGTTTACGTTTTATTTGCCATAGCAAGGCAGACTGAGCCTGTCTGCGAAAGTGTTGCTGCATCGAGCGCACATTTTACGCGTCTTTAAGACATCTCCCCTAGTCTGGTCCCAACAATAGGTGGGCTCCGCAAAAAGCGGGGAAAAACAGATGACGGCAATGGCCAAACCGCAATTCGCGGAGGCGCTGAATGGCGCTTCTTCGGTTCGCAAGCATTATCTCGAGACGCTCAATCTCGTGGAGCGGCTGCATCGACAACTGCTCGATGTGATCAAGGACGAACTTGATCGCCGCGACGAGCGCGAGATCAACTCCGTCCAGGCGCTGCTGCTGTTCAATGTCGGCGACCAGGAATTGACGGCCGGCGAGCTTCGCACCCGTGGCCATTATCTGGGCTCCAACGTCTCCTACAATCTCAAGAAGCTGGTGGAAGGCGGATACATCCACCATGAACGGTCTGAATCCGACCGCCGCTCGGTGCTGGTGCGCCTGACCCGCAAGGGCGAGGCAGTGCGCGATATGCTGCGCGAACTGTTCGACCGCCACCTGGGCTCGCTGGAAGCGGTGGGCAATGTCGGCGCCGATCACCTGGAAAGCCTCAACACGACTCTGAAGCGTCTGGAACGCTTCTGGATCGACCAGGTTCGTTTCCGTCTGTAACGACGTGAGTTGGCCCGTAAGGGACCGACTCAGCTAACCTGTCTCCATGAACGCGCTGGTTACATTCCTGTCACGGCATATGCGCTTCTACATTGCGCTGGCCTGCGGGCTCGCCACCGTGGCGATTTCTCATCTCTTAGGCTTCGATGCACCGCTGCTGGCCGGCGGCGACGTCTTTTATCTCGTCTTTCTCATTCTGTGCGGCGTGATGATTGCCGGCCAGAAGAAAGCCGAACTCAAGAAGCGCGCCAAAATCGAGGACGAGGGCATTGGGATCGTCATTCTGATCACGCTGGCAACCATGGCCTTCTTCTGTGACGCGGTGTTCACTGCCCTCAGCAAAAAGCACGGCCTGGAAATGACGCCGCTGATCCTGGCAGGGATTGGCGCGCCGCTGGGCTGGTTCGTGCTGCACACGATCATGGCGTTCCGCTATGCCGACATCTACTATTTCGAGGATCCTGACTGCGCCAGTGACGACAAGGATCTGGATTTCCCCGGCCGGGGCGATCCGGGCATGTGGGATTTTCTCTATTATTCCTTTGTGGTGGGCATGACGGCGCAAGTCTCCGACGTGCAGGTGCGCACCACGGTGATGCGCCGCGCCACGTTGCTGCACGGTGTGGTGTCGTTCTTCTTCAACACTGTCTTCATCGCGATGGCGGTGAATGCCGGCGTTACGCTCGCTTCCTGAACCAGGGGATGAAGGCGCTGACCTCGCGCTTGTAGGCGGCATAGCCCGGCCGGCGTTCGGCAATATCGCCTTCCATCAGGGCCACGCCCGATACCTTCAGCAGCAGGGTGGTGACCAGCAGCGGGGACAGCAGCAGCCACCACATGTGGCTGGCGGCATAGCCGATGATGAAAACGCCCCACCACATCGCCGCCTCGCCGAAATAGTTGGGATGGCGCGACCAGCCCCACAGCCCCCGGTCCATCACCTTGCCCTTGTTGGCGGGATCGGCCCGGAAGGCCCCCAGCTGGAAATCGGCCAGCGCCTCGAACACCAGGGCGGCGCCGGCGAGGCCCACCCCGGCATAGTCCAGCCACCCCATTGGCATCCCGCTATAGAGGACTGCTGCCACCAGAGGGGCGGGGATGAACCAGATGAGAATCGCTTGCAACAAGAACACCTGGATGAAGCTCAGCCACCACCAGTTCGCCCCGAACTTGGTCCGCATGGCGCCGTAGCGGTGATCCTCACCATGATGGCGGGCCCAGATATGGGCAGCCAGGCGCAGCGCCCACAGGTTAACCAGCAAAAGCACCGTGGAGGTGCGCGGACCGCCCGCATGGCCGGTTGCAGCGGCGATATCCACCACCCCCGCTATGCCGGGGCCCCAGAAAATATCGACGATGCTGGCGTCCCTGAGGCGCAGGGACAGCAGCCACAGCAGCACCGCCGCGGTCAGGGCGAAGACCAGCCCCCAGCTGGAAGGCGACAGGGCAGGCAGGTGCGAAAAGATCGGGTAAAGCGCCGCTTTCATGTGACAAATTGCGTGGAATCAAACACTTGTTTCGCGCTATCGTGCCTTCTCCGGGCGTAGACCTGTCCAAAGGCGTTAGTCATGGCGTTTTCCTACAAGTCCAGTTTCACGGACGCTATTGCGGCCCTGCGGCGTGAAGGCCGTTACCGGGTTTTCGCCGACATTCTGCGCGAGCGGGGCGCTTTCCCCAAGGCCGGTCTGCACGATCCCAACAGCACTTATACCGACAACAAGGGCAAGCCGATCACCGTCTGGTGCTCGAACGACTACCTGAACATGGGCCAGCATCCCAAGGTGCTGGCGGCGATGCACGAGGCGGTGGACGCGGTGGGCGCCGGCAGCGGCGGCACCCGCAACATCTCCGGCACCACACACTATCATGTGGAACTGGAACGCGAGCTGGCCGATCTGCACGGCAAGGACGCCGCGCTGCTGTTCACCTCCGGCTTCGTTTCCAACGACGCCACCCTCAGCACCCTGTCCAAGGTCCTGCCCGGGCTGATCATCTTCTCCGATGAGCTCAACCATGCCTCGATGATCGAAGGCATCCGCCATGGCGGCACCGCCAAGTATGTCTTCCGACACAACGATATGGCGCATCTGGAAGAATTGCTGAAAGCCGCCAATCCCGCGGCGCCCAAGCTGATCGCCTTTGAAAGCGTCTATTCCATGGAGGGCGAGTTCTCGCCCACCGAGGCCATTTGCGACCTGGCCGAGAAATATGGCGCGCTGACCTATATCGACGAAGTGCACAGCGTGGGCATGTACGGCCCGCGCGGCGCGGGCATTGCCGCCCGCGACGGCACCATGCATCGCATCGACATCATCGAAGGCACCCTGGCCAAGGCGTTCGGCGTCATGGGCGGCTACATTACCGCTTCCGCGGAACTGGTGGACTGCATCCGCAGCTTCGCGCCGGGCTTCATCTTCACCACCTCGCTGGCCCCGGCCATCGCCGCCGGCGTGCTGGCCTCCATCCGGCATCTCAAGTCGTCCGATGTGGAACGCCAAAAGCTGGCCGAACGCGCCGCCGCCCTGAAGGCGCGCTTCACCGCCGCCGGGCTTCCCCTGATGGAAAGCCCCAGCCATATCGTGCCGCTGATGGTGGGCGATGCCGCGCTGTGCAAGGCGGTGTCGGACTCGCTGCTGAAAGACCACGGCATCTATGTCCAGCCGATCAACTATCCCACCGTGCCGCGCGGCACCGAGCGGCTGCGTTTCACGCCCAGCCCGGCGCATAGCGACGCGATGATGGACGCGCTGGTGGAATCGCTGGTGGTCGTGTGGGATGCCCACAAGATCGCCCGCGCCGCTTAAGTGGCAGGCGAGATCTACGTCGAATTCGTAATCCTGGGTAATTCGCTCAAGGCGACCGCGATCGATCCCGAGACCGGCCTGGAAGCCACTGTCATCGGCCCGGCCAACGCCGCCCAAAGCACCATGGCCCAGGCCGCCCGCCGCAAGCTGGAATTCATGGCCAAGAAGAAAACTTGAATTCCATGTCCTGACGGGGCTTGAGCCGGCCACGGTGTCGCCAAAGCCGACAAGCTTATCGGATGCACCAGGCGCGGGCGCCCTCGCGCTTCAGGAATTGCTCCGCGCGCTTGCCCTGCAACATCGCCAATGTCGCAATCATGCCGGCTTCTACACAACTGGGAGCAGCAACGGTCACGGAGCGGGGCGCATTTTCGACGGGCCAGCCGGTACGTGGATTCAGAATGTGGCTGTAACGGACACCGTCCTTCAGCAGGAAGCGCCGCGCATCCCCGCTGGTCGCAAGCGCGCCGCTCACCAGCTCCAGCATGCCTGCCATGGCATCGTCCTTTTCGACTGAGGCGATGGCGACATGCCATGGCGTCCCGCCCGTACGTGGACCGGAAACCGCCAGGTCGCCTCCGAAATTGACCAGAACAGGCGCGGTTGTGATGGCGCGTGCGACGGCCAGTGCGCGGTCCACGGCATATTCCTTGGCCAGACCTCCCAGGTCAATTTCCATTCCCGCGGGGAGGGTGAGGCAGCAATCCCGCCACGAAACCTTTTTCCAGCCGACCAGCCTGTGCAGCGGCTTGATGTCCGCAGCGCCAGGCACCCGGTCGGAGCCGTCGAAGCGCCAGGCGCGCCGCAGGACGCCCGATGTGATGTCAAACATGCCGCCGCTGAGGTCAAAGCACTGGCCGGCAAAGTCCAGCAGATGCGCGGTCTCGGCATCGACAGCGGTTTTGCGTCCGCCGGCGGAATTGATCTGGCCGATGATGCTGTCATCGCGGTAGCGGCTGAATTTTACTTCAATGCGGCGGGCTTCGGCCTCGACGGCGTCAGTGATCCGGCGCGCCAGCCCCGCATCCTCGGTTTCCACGCGAACTTCGCACGGCGTCGCCATCGCCTTGAAGGCGCCCAGATAGCCCTGGCCGGCGCGCGCGAGCGTCGCCGCTAGTGGAATTTCCATTGGTAGCCGACCTGAACGATTGCCGCCTTTGTACCCGCGAACAGATCCTGGCCCCGCAGCTGTCCGATTGCGTTTGCGGGGTGGCCGTCGCCTGACTGGGTGTAATAGTCGGCGCGCACGTAAAGTTCGCTTCTGCCCGAAACCCTAAAGCCGATCTTGGCGCCATAGGTGATTGCGTCGAATTTCGAAAGCCGCGTGTCGGACGATGCATAGGCTGGAAGCGCCGCGTTGCTGACCAGGAACGCACGATAGAAGTTGGCGGCGTTCTGGCGATAGAAGCGCACATTCGGTTCGATATACCAGGCTTTGGCCAGATTGATCCGCTCCGAGGCTTCTACCGTGTGGGAGGATATGCCCCAGTCGTCGGTGAAATAGCGATAACTCAGCTCGGTGACCGTGGGGCCGAAGGCCAGCTTGTTGTCCCAGAACAGGCTTTGGGTCTTGCGCCGCTCAGGCCGGTTTTCGTAGAGGGTGCTGGTCGGTTCGCCGCTGGTCGGGTCCACGACCGAAATCACGCGATAGGGATCGGTTTGATAACCCTTCTGGGAATCGTAGGAATAGTTCACCGCCATGAGCCAGTTGCGGGTCATGACCTGGGTCAGGCCAAGCACAAAGCCAAGCTGGGTCTTGTGCCGCGTCGTGACCGGCTTGAACTGAGCATTCATCGCCGACAGGCCGGTGGGAACGCCGCCAAACGGAAACGAGGAATCAAATTCGCTGTTCAAGTCCAGGCTGATGGTGGTGTTGTCGCTGTTGAAGTTTTTGGCGGCACGCACATTGGCGGTGATCGACTGATAGTCTTCCTCGCGGGAGAAACCGGCGCCGCCGCCAATTGCGGAAATCCAGCCCAGGGGCTGTGACCATCCGGCCGTCAATGCCGCGCGATGGTCACGAAAGCCCTTGTCCATTGGCAGCGTATTGGGCGCGGTGGTGTATTGCCGGCCCAGCGCCGCGGACGCGACCTGGCCGGGCGACGGCGGCAACTGGATGACCGTGCTGCCGCCCGAAGCACTGGTGACCGTGGTGCTGGACCCCTGGGGCTTGAGCGGGGTGACGAAGGTTTGTGTGCGGTCCGAGGGAACCGCGCCGTTGGGCGTAGCGCCGGAAACTGCGTCGGCGACCGCACCCAAGGTCAGTTGCTGGCCGCGCGCGCCATGAATGGCCAGGTTGGCGGTCGGCTCTATTGCCTGCACCCGCCCGCCGGCCTCCTGGTAGATCAGCAGCGCGCCGTCGAATTCGGTATAGGCGATGCCCGGGCCGAAATTGTCACGGCCCTTCTTGTCCAATCCATAAAAGTCCTGCGCGGCCGCGCTGTTCTCGCAGCTGGCGGCGGTGGCGATCAGAAGTGTCGCAGAGATGGCCGAGATCGCGCGGCCAACGCGCCCAGCCTTGCGCCGTTTCAATTGCAACCGCAGCCCCCGCCGGCGAAACCGCGGCCGCCGCTGGAAGCTTCCTTGCTGAAATAGACATGCTCGTCGGCCGCCGTTTGCAGCGGGTAGGGGACAAGCTGCATTTCGGGGCGGGCCATCAGGTCTTTTTCCCAGGGCCGCGGGCCGATTGCCGTGCAGGCGGTGCACGCGGCGGCCGCGACAAGAGCGGTCACCAGGAACGCTCCGTTGATGATCTTCATCTCACGGCGCCTTCTGATGAAGCAGGGATACAACATCGGCCAGATAGGCATTCTTTTTGCCGATCTCGAATCCGCTATGGACCGAATGGACCTTGCCGTCACGGCCGATCAAAAAAGCAGTCGGCATGTCCTTGAAATTGAACTGCCGGGCGATGTCGCCCTTGGGGTCGTAGAGGATGTTGAGCTGGCCCCTGTCGGTTGCCAGAAATTCGTCGGCCTTTGCCCGGTCACGGTCGAGATTGACGGCCAGGATCACCAGGCCTTCGGCGCCGTAGGACGCCTGTATTTCGTTCATCCAGGGAAAGGAGAGATGGCAGGGCGTACACCAGGAGGCCCAGAAATCGAGGTACACAACCTTTCCGCGGTAGGGCGTCAGGTCCAGGCTGGCAGCGTGGGCAGGCGCAAAAACGCCCAGGAAGAGCAGCAGCGAAATCGCCATCTGCTGCAAAGGACGGCGATATCCAAGAAACACTGAGTTCTCCAACTCTCTCCCCGAACGCGGCTGCAGCCGAGATCGAGGCACATCCGCCCCTGTCGGACTTTTGGCACAAACTTCGGTGTAGAAGCCATCCCGAATAAGCAAGGTGGGGAAAAAGTAATTCTTGGAAATTTGATCCAGATCAAATTGCGCGAGGGCACGCTCTGCCCATGCCGGGCGCAGGTGCCAAGGCTCCCAGCGAGTCCTTTTCTTATATGGGATTTATATTTTCGGTCTTGCCGGCCGACATCGAATTGCTACACCGCAACGCATAATTGTCTGCCTCCGAAATGGAGGCCGTCATGCTGGATGCAATCTTCCTGTGCGCGGGACTGGCGTTCTTCGCCGCCGCCATCGGGTACACCCTGATCTGCGAGAAACTGTGATGGGCGGCGATTACATCCTGGCCGCTATCGTGACGCTTGGCGTCCTTTTCTATCTCGTCTTTGCCCTGATCCGTCCGGAGAAATTCTGATGACCGCGAATGGCTGGATTCAGATTGGCCTGTTCTGCCTGGCTATCATCGTCTGCGTGAAGCCGCTGGGGCTTTACATGGCCCGCCTGTTCGAGGGCGAGCGCACCTTCCTGTCGCCCGTGCTGGGGCCTGTCGAGCGCGGCATCTACCGGCTGTGCGGCGTCAAACCGAATGAAGAGCAGCATTGGACCAGCTACACCATCGCCATGCTCACTTTCAGCATCGCGGGATTTGTCTCGCTGTATCTGATGCAGCGGCTGCAGGCGGTATTGCCGTTCAATCCGCAAGGGCTAACCGGGGTGGGACCGGACCTGTCTTTCAACACCGCGATCAGTTTTGTCACCAACACCAACTGGCAGTCCTATGGCGGCGAAAGCACGCTGGGCTACCTGGTGCAGATGTTGGGCTTGACCGTACATAACTTTGTCAGCGCCGCCACCGGTATCGCCTTGGCCATCGCGTTGATCCGTGGCTTTGCGCGGCGTTCGGCAAAGACGGTCGGCAATTTCTGGGTCGATCTCACGCGCGGCACACTCTATGTCCTGTTGCCCATGGCGGTTCTGATGGCGCTGTTCCTGGTGTGGCAGGGCGTGCCGCAAAATCTGGGCGTCTATACCCAGGCATTGGGCCTGGAAGGCGCCAAGCAACTGATCGCGCAGGGGCCGGTGGCCTCGCAGGAAGCGATCAAGATGCTGGGCACCAACGGCGGCGGCTTTTTCAACGTCAATTCGGCCCATCCTTTCGAGAACCCGACCGGCCTGACCAATTTCGTCGAGCTGTGGTCCATCCTGGTGATCAGCGCGGCGCTGACCTACACCTTCGGCCGCATGGTCAAGGACACCCGCCAGGGCTGGGCGATCTTTGCCGTGATGGGTTTGCTGTTCCTGGGCGGGCTTGGCGCGACCTATTGGGCCGAAGGGCAGGGCAATGCCGCCGTCGCCGCCGCGCATGTGACACAGGCCGGCAACATGGAAGGCAAGGAAGTGCGCTTCGGTGTCGCCAACTCGGCGCTTTGGGCCACCGCCACCACCGATGCCTCCAACGGCAGCGTCAATGCCATGCATGACAGCTTTACGCCGCTGGGCGGGCTGATCCCCATCATCAATATCGAGCTGGGCGAGATCGTGTTCGGCGGCGTCGGCTCGGGCCTTTACGGCATGCTGCTGTTCGCCGTGATCGCCATGTTCGTGGCCGGCCTGATGGTGGGCCGCACCCCGGAATATCTTGGCAAGAAGATCGAGGCGCGGGAGGTCAAGATGGCGATGCTCGCCATCCTGATCCTGCCGCTGTCCATCCTGGGCTTCACCGCGCTGGCCTCGATCACCAAGCTGGGCCTGGCCGGACCGCTGAACACGGGACCGCACGGATTTTCCGAGATCCTCTATGCCTTCGCCTCGGCCACCGGCAACAATGGCAGCGCCTTTGCCGGCCTGACAGCGAACACGGTCTTCTACAATACCGCTTTGGGGTTCGCGATGCTGATCGGCCGCTTCCTGTTCATCGTTCCGATGATGGCGGTGGCCGGTGCGCTCGCGGCCAAGAAGATCGTGCCCGCCTCGGCCGGCACCTTTCCCACCCATGGCGGGTTGTTCGTCGGCCTTCTGATCGGCGTCATCCTGATCGTGGGCGGCCTGACTTTCTTCCCGGCCTTGTCGCTCGGTCCCATCGTCGAACATCTGGCGATGCAGACCGGCACCTTCTTCTGAAAGAACGCCATGAGCAAACAGCAAGCCAGCAGCGTGTTGGACCCGGCCATCCTGGTCCCAGCCATCGGCAACGCCTTCAAGAAGCTCGATCCCCGGGTGATGGCGAAGAACCCGGTGATGTTCGTGGTGGAAGTCACCGCAACGCTCACCACCTTCCTGTTCGTCCGCGACTGGCTGGCGGGCCAGCACCATCTGGGCTTTGCCTTCCAGATCAATCTGTGGCTGTGGTTCACCGTGCTGTTCGCCAACTTCGCCGAAGCGGTGGCGGAAGGGCGCGGCAAGGCCCAGGCCGAAAGTCTGCGCCGCACCCGTAGCGATACGGTGGCCAAGGTGCTCGCGGACCAGGCCTCCAAGATCTATTCCAGGAAGCCGGCCCAGCTTCTGTCGCGCGGCGACCTGGTGCTGGTGGAACCGGGTGATGTTATCCCGTCCGACGGTGATGTGGTCGAAGGCGTCGCATCCGTGGACGAAAGCGCCATCACCGGCGAAAGCGCCCCGGTGATCCGCGAATCCGGCGGCGACCGCTCGGCGGTGACGGGTGGGACGCGCGTTTTATCGGACTATATCGTGGTCCGCATCACCGCCACGCAGGGCAGCACGTTCCTGGACCGCATGATCGCGCTGGTGGAAGGCGCCGCGCGCCAGAAGACCCCGAACGAGATCGCGCTGAACATCCTGCTGGCCGGCCTGACGATAATCTTCGTCTTTGCGGTGGCGACCATTCCCATGTTCGCGGCCTTCGCGGGCGGCAGTCTCAGTGTGCTGGTGCTGGTGGCGCTGTTCGTTACCTTGATCCCCACCACCATCGGCGCACTGCTGTCAGCCATCGGCATTGCCGGCATGGACCGGCTGGTGCGCTTTAACGTCCTGGCCATGTCGGGTCGTGCGGTGGAAGCGGCCGGCGATGTCGACACTCTGTTGCTGGACAAAACCGGCACCATCACCTTGGGCAACCGCCAGGCCACCGCCTTCCTGCCGCTGGAAGGCGTCAGCGAACAGGAACTGGCGGAAGCGGCGATGGCTGCCTCGCTGGCCGACGAAACTCCGGAGGGCCGTTCCATCGTCGCCCTGGCGCGCGAGAAATACGGCGTCGCCGAAAGCGTGGCGCATGGCACCTTCGTGCCCTTCACGGCGCAGACAAGGCTTTCGGGCATCGATGGCGCGCACGGCTCCATCCGCAAGGGCGCGGTGGATGCCGTGCTGAGCTGGGCCGGCCTGTCCTTGTCGGGCGCGGCCCTGACCACCATCGCCGACCGCATCGCCAAGACCGGCGGCACACCGCTGGCCGTTTCGCGTGACAAACGCCTGCTGGGCGTCATCCACCTCAAGGACATCGTCAAGGGTGGCATCCGCGAGCGCTTTGGCGCCTTGCGCCAGATGGGCATCCGCACCGTGATGATCACCGGCGACAATCCGCTGACCGCCGCGGCAATCGCCGCCGAAGCGGGTGTGGACGACTTCCTGGCCCAGGCGACGCCGGAGAACAAGCTGGCGCTGATCCGCGAAGAACAGGCCAAGGGCAAGCTGGTCGCCATGTGCGGCGACGGCACCAACGATGCGCCCGCCCTGGCCCAGGCCGATGTCGGCGTCGCCATGAACACCGGCACCATGGCGGCGCGCGAAGCGGGCAACATGGTGGACCTGGACAGCGATCCCACCAAGCTGATCGAGATCGTGGAGATCGGAAAGCAGCTGCTGATGACCCGCGGCGCGCTGACCACCTTTTCCATCGCCAATGACGTGGCCAAGTATTTCGCCATCATCCCGGCCATGTTCCTGGCTTTCTATCCCCAGCTCCAGGCGTTGAACATCATGGGCCTGCACAGTCCGCAAAGCGCCATCCTGTCGGCGATCATCTTCAATGCGCTGATCATCGTGGCGCTGATCCCGCTGGCGCTGAAGGGCGTGAGTTATCGTGCCGCCGGCGCTTCCAGCGTACTTCGCCGCAACCTGTTGATCTATGGCCTGGGTGGCCTGGTGGTGCCGTTTATCGGCATCAAGGTCATCGATCTGGCCGTCACCGCTCTTGGACTGGCTTAGGAGAATTCCGATGCAACATATCCGTCCCGCCATCGTCATGCTGGTCCTGATGACATTGCTGACTGGGCTTCTCTATCCCATGGCCATTACCGGCGTGGCGCAAGCGCTGTTCCCGCATCAGTCGGCGGGCAGCCTGGTCACCGCGAACGGCAAGGTCATCGGCTCCGAACTGATCGGGCAGAACTTCGCCTCGGCGCAGTATTTCCATGGCCGTCCCTCGGCCGCCGGCAATGGCTATGACGCCGCCAATTCCTCCGGCTCCAATCTCGCCACCACGTCCAAAAAGCTGAAGGACCGCGTCGAGGCAGATGCCGCCAAGCTGCGTGCCGAAAATCCCGCCCAGCCGGTGCCGGACGATCTGGTCACCGCCTCCGCCAGCGGCCTCGATCCCGACATCTCTCCGGCCGGCGCCCTGTTCCAGGTACCGCGCGTGGCAAAGGCGCGCGGCCTGTCCGAGGTTCAGGTGAAGGCCTTGGTGCAAGGCCATGTAGAGCAACGGCTTTTCGGCCTGCTGGGCGAGCCCCATGTCAACGTCCTGAAGCTGAACCTTGCGCTGGATGCATTGTCGTCCGGCAAGCAGAGCAAGGGTGGAAGGCATATGATCTCCGCCGGATGACGGATACGGACAACAGGCCTTCGCCGGATGCCCTGCTGAAAGAGGCGGGTCAGTCCGGTCGCGGCCGTTTGAAGGTGTTCCTCGGTGCTGCGCCGGGTGTCGGCAAGACCTACGAGATGCTGGTGCAGGCGCGCCGCCGCAGGCTGGACGGGGTGGATGCGGTAATCGGGGTGGTGGAAACCCATGGCCGGGTCGAGACTGACCTGTTGACCAAGGGGCTTGAGACTGTTCCCAAAAAGCGCGTGCCCTATCGTGGCAAGGTGCTGGCGGAGATGGACCTGGACGCCATCCTGCAACGCCGCCCGCGCCTGGTGTTGGTGGACGAGCTGGCGCACGACAATGCCCCGGGCAGCCGACACCCCAAGCGCTATCTCGATGTCGAGGAACTGCTGGCGGCGGGGATCGATGTCTATACCACTCTCAATGTCCAGCATGTCGAAAGCCTGAACGATGTGGTCGCCAAGATCACCAAGGTCCGGGTGCGCGAGACGGTGCCCGATTCCATCCTGGACCGCGCCGACGATATCGAGCTGGTCGACCTGACGCCCGAAGACCTGCTGCAGCGCCTGAAGGACGGCAAGGTTTATCTGCCGGGCGCCGCCGAGCGGGCGCAGCAGAACTATTTCATTCCCGGCAACCTGGCGGCGCTGCGCGAACTGGCGCTGCGGCGCACCGCCCAGCGGGTGGACGCGCAGATGGTCGATTACATGCGCGCCCATGCCATTGCGGGGCCCTGGGAAGCCAGCGAACGATTGCTGGTGGCGGTGAATGCGCGCCCCGGCGCGGCTAGCGCGCTGCGATATGCCCGCCGGCTGGCCGACCGGTTGCGCGCCTCCTGGACGGCAATCCATGTCGAGACCGGCGCGGCCAGCGAGGCCGAGCGCGACAGCGTCGCCCAGGCCTTGCGCCTGGCTGAACGGATGGGCGCGGTTTCGGCGACCGTGCCCGCCGCCAGCGAGGCGGACGGCATCGTCACCTTCGCCCGCGCCAACAACGTCACCCATATCGTCGCCATGGCCTCGCCGCCGCGCTGGTGGGACATGATCCGGCCGCCGCTGGCCGGGCAGATCATCCGCCGCGCCGGCGACATCAGTGTGCATGTCGTGCCGGTCGCCGCCCAGGGCCGCGGGGAAGTGGCCCAGATCGCCGCCGCGCCACAGGCGCCACGCCCCAAAATCGATCCGCGCGCTTTTCTGGGAAGCCTGCTGTTCAGCGCCGCGGGATTGGGCGCCGCGCTGTTGCTGCGCCAGGGGCTTGGAGTGTCGAATGTTGCGCTGGTGTTGCTGGTGGCGGTTCTGGCCGCCGCCGTCACCTTTGGCCTGTGGCCATCGCTGTTCGCATGCCTGGTGTCGGCGCTGGCCTATAACTTCTTCTTCCTGCCGCCGCTTTATACCTTCACCATCGCCGAGCCGGAGAATGTCATCACCCTGATGGTGTTCGTGCTGGTGGCGGCCATCGCCAGCAACCTGACGGCGCGGGTGCGCATGCAGGCCATCGTGGCGCGCCAGCGCGCCGCCACCACCGAGGACCTTTATCGTTTCAGCCGCAAGCTGGCGGGCATCGCGACCCTGGACGACCTGCTCTGGGCCACGGCGTATCAGATGGCGCATATGCTGCGGCTCCATGTGGTGCTCCTGCTGCCGGAAGGCGAAGAGCTGAACGTGCGCGCCGGCTATCCGCCGGAAGACACGCTGGAGGACGCCGATCTTGCGGCCGCCAAATGGACTATCCAGCATGGCCAGGAAGCGGGGCGCGGTGCCGATACCTTGCCGGGCGCGCGCCGCCTGTTCCTGCCCATGCGCACGGCGCGGGGCGTGGTGGCGGTCATCGGCCTGGATTCCAGCCGTGACGGGGCGCTGCTCACGCCCGACCAGCGCCGCCTGCTGGATTCGCTGGCGGACCAGACGGCGCTGGCCATCGAAAGGCTGCACCTGTCCGAGGAAATGGATCGGGCCCGGGTCGCTGCCGAAACCGAAAAGCTGCGCTCGGCGCTATTGACCTCGATCAGCCATGACCTGCGCACGCCGCTGGCATCCATCCTGGGCTCGGTCACCAGCCTCAAACAGTATCGCGGCCAGATGGGCGAGGCCGACCAGGAGCAGCTTCTGGGCACCATCCAGGAAGAAGCCGAACGCCTCAATCACTTCATCGCCAATCTGCTGGACATGACAAGGCTGGAGTCCGGTGCGCTGGCGCCGAACCTGGAGCCGGTGGATCTGGGCGATGTGGTGGGCAGCGTGCTGCGGCGGGTAAGGCCACTGGTCCAGCAGCACAAGATCACGCTGGATGTGGAGCAGGGCCTCCCCATGCCGCGGCTCGATCCGGTCCTGTTCGAGCAGGTGCTGTTCAATCTTCTGGACAATGCCGCCAAATATGCGCCGCCCGGCACGGCCATCACCTTGCGCGCCCGCCGCGAGGGCGCCGCGCTGAAAGTGCAGGTGCTGGATGAGGGGCCGGGCCTGCCCGAGGACGACCGCGAGCGGGTGTTCGACAAATTCTACCGGGTGCGGGCGGGCGACAAGCAGCGGGCCGGCACCGGCCTGGGGCTTGCCATCGCCCGCGGCTTCATGGAAGCGATGGGCGGCACCATCACCGCCGCCAACCGCAGCGATGCCCAGGGTGCGGTATTTACATTGACCTTGCCGGTGCCATGAACCCCTTGCGTATCCTGATCGTGGACGACGAACCGCCGATCCGGCGTTTCCTGCGCACTGCGCTGGCGGCGCAGGATTACCGGGTCGAGGAAGCCGGCGACGGCGAGGCGGCGCTGGATTTCCTCAGGCGCAACCCGGTGGACCTGGTCATTCTCGATCTGGGCCTGCCGGGCATGGACGGGCTGGAGGTGGTGCGCCGGCTTCGCGGCGAGGGCAAAGCTGTTCCCATCATCATCCTGTCCAGCCGCGATGACGAGGCAGGCAAGGTGGCGGCGCTGGACCTGGGCGCCGACGATTATGTCTCCAAGCCCTTCGGGGTCGAGGAACTGTCGGCCCGCGTCCGCGCGGCGCTGCGCCACAAGCTGATGCAGGAGGGCGAGAAGCCCCTGTTCCGCAGCGGCGATGTGTCGGTGGACCTGGTGCGGCGCATCGTGACGGCCCGGGGCGCAGAGGTGAAGCTGACACCGCGCGAATACGACCTGCTGCGCCTGCTGGTCGCCCATGCCGGCAAGGTCCTGACTCACAAGTTCATCCTGCATGACGTGTGGGGCGGCGAGGCGGATGTGCAGTATCTGCGCATCTATATCCGCAACCTGCGCCAAAAGCTGGAAGCCGATCCCGAACAGCCCCGGCTGATTCAGACCGAGCAGGGTGTCGGCTACCGTCTGGCGGCAGCGGATTAGCCGGCGGGAACGTAACTCAAGCTGATCACGCTCTCACCGATCCGCTCGCTGGCCACAAGGCGAAGCGGTGGCCGGGGGCCGGCGAAGAATGGCTGTCCGCGCCCAAGCACGAAGGGGTGAAAATAGAGGCGATACTCATCGATAAGACCAAGATCGGTGAAGCTTTGCGCCAGGTTCGGGCCGGAGACCGCGATCTCGCCGTCCAGCCGGGCCTTCAGGCCGCGCACCACCCCTTCCATGTCATCCGAAACAAGTGTGGCGTTGGGACCGACGGATGTCAGTGAGCGGGAAACCACCCACTTTGGCTGGTTCCGCCACGCCGCAGCAAATTCACGGTGTTCTCCATTCCATTCCGGACGGTCTTGGTCCCAATAGCGCATGATCTCGTACATGCGGCGGCCATACACACTGCCGGTCAAGTCGCGGACGCGTTCGATCCAGTGACGAAACATGGCCGGCTCGGGCGCAAATTTTTCGTGATCGACATAGCCGTCCAGGGAAAGATTCATTCCGAAGAGAAGCTTCGCCATGGATCTTCCCTAGTCTTTCTTCTTCCGCTTGCCTTTGCGGCCATCGCCCTTGCCCAGGCCGATCTTCTTGGCGAAGTCGCTGCGCTTCTGGGCATAGTTGGGCGCCACCATCGGATAGTCGGGCGGCAGGTTCCAGCGTTCGCGGTATTCGCCCGGCGACAGCTTGTAGCGCGAGCGCAGGTAGCGCTTCAGCATCTTCAGTTTCTTGCCGTCCTCCAGGCAGACAATGTAGTCCGGCTGGATCGACTTCTTGACCGGCACGGCGGGGGCGCGGGGCAGGGCGCGCTGCTCGGAACCGGCGAACCCGCCCAGGGTGGCATGGACATTCTTTATGATGCCGGGCAGCTCGCTGGCCGCCACCGGGTTCTTGCTGACATAGGCGGCGACGATTTCCGTCACCAGCTTGAGGATATCGTCCTCGCTATCCTTGCCCATAAATCCGAACCCAATGTTGTCGCCCGTCACCTTAGGGCAGCGGGCCGGTACAGGAAATCTCAGCTTTTCCCGTGCCTTGCAAGAAGGTCCTCAATTCTTGCCTAAGCCGCTAGATTTGGTGCCGCCGAAGGGGTAAATCCGCCATTCCTGCGCGGGGGCGCAATATCAGCCTCCGCACCCCTTCTGGTTGCAAAGAGGCTTGCATGTCCGCTGTCCCGTTGGCCCCGCCGTCCGGTTACTTCACTCAGGGGCTGGAAGCCGCCGATCCGGACGTCTTCAACAGCATCCAGGACGAGCTGAACCGCCAGCGCGACAAGATCGAGCTGATCGCCTCCGAGAACATCGTCTCGAAGGCCGTGCTTGAGGCCCAGGGCTCGGTCCTGACCAACAAGTATGCCGAAGGCTATCCGGGCAAGCGCTATTACGGCGGCTGCGAATATGTCGATGTGGCCGAACAGATCGCCATCGAACGCGCCTGCAAATTGTTCGGCGCGGCCTTCGCCAACGTCCAGCCGCATTCGGGCGCCAATGCCAACCAGGCGGCCTTTTATGCCCTGCTGAATCCAGGCGACACCTTCATGGGCCTGGATCTGGCCGCCGGCGGCCATCTCACCCACGGCCATCCGGCCAACTATTCGGGCAAGTGGTTCAAGCCGGTGCCTTACACGGTCCGCAAAGATGACCAGCGCGTCGACATGGACCAGGTCGCGGCGCTGGCCCGCGAGCACAAGCCCAAGCTGATCCTGGCCGGCGGTTCGGCCTATGCCCGCACCTGGGACTTCGAAGCCTTCCGCAAGATCGCCGACGAAGTCGGCGCACTGTTCATGGTGGACATGGCCCATTTCGCCGGCCTGGTGGCGGGCGGCGTCCATCCCAGCCCCATTCCTTTCGCCGACGTGGTCACCACCACCACCCACAAGACCCTGCGCGGGCCCCGCGGCGGCATGATCCTGTCGCGCGACGAAGCCATCGGCAAGAAGATCAACTCGGCCGTGTTCCCCGGCCTGCAGGGCGGGCCCCTGATGCATGTCATCGCCGCCAAGGCGGTGGCCTTCGGCGAAGCGCTGAAGCCGGAATTCAAGACCTATGCGAAGAATGTGGTGGAGAACGCCAAGGCGCTGGCCGAAGTCCTCAAGGCCAGCGGCCTGGACATCGTCACCGGCGGCACCGACACCCATCTGATGCTGGTGGACCTGCGCCCCAAGGGCGCCAAGGGCCGTCCCACCGAACATGCGCTGGATCGTGCCGGCATCACCTGCAACAAGAACGCCGTGCCGTTCGATACGGAAAAGGCCACCATCACCTCGGGAATCCGGCTGGGTTCGCCCGCCGGCACCACCCGCGGCTTTGGCACCGCCGAATTCCGCGAGGTCGGCAAGCTGATCGTGGAAGTGGTCGACGCCGTGGCCAAGAATGAAGCGGGCGATGCCCAGGTGGAACAGAGCGTGGCGCGCCGCGTCGCCGATCTGTGCAACCGCTTTCCGATCTATCCGTAAGGGAAACCCAAGATGCGCTGCCCGTTCTGCGGACATGAAGACAGCCAGGTGAAGGACTCGCGTCCTTCCGAGGACAATTCGGCCATCCGCCGCCGCCGCCACTGCCCCGAATGCGGTGGGCGTTTCACGACATTTGAACGCGTGCAGTTGCGCGAACTGATCGTGGTCAAGAAGAATGGCCGGCGCGAAAGTTTCGACCGCGACAAGCTGGAACGCTCGGTCAATCACGCCCTGCGCAAGCGCCCGGTGGAGCGCGAGCGGGTAGACCGCACCATCACCGGCATCGTGCGCCGCCTGGAATCCATGGGCGAGAACGAAATCCCCGCCAATGTGATCGGCGAGCTGGTGATGCAGGCCCTGGCCAGCCTGGACAAGGTGGCCTATGTCCGCTTCGCCTCGGTCTACAAGAATTTCCGCGAGACCCGTGACTTCGAGATGCTGATCGGCGAACTCGAAGGCGAAGAAGACAAGCCTTGAACATCCTGATCGTCGAAGCCCGTTACCATCCCGACGTCGCCGACGCGCTGGTGGACGGCGCTACCGCCGCGCTGGAAAAAGGCAGCGCGCGCTTCGAACGCATGTCGGTGCCCGGCGTGCTGGAATTGCCCGCCGCCATCGCCATCGCGGCACGCTCGGCGCGGCCATTTGACGGCTATGTCGCGCTGGGTTGTGTCACTGGCCCGGCCCATATCGCCGACATGTACTATGTCGAAACCCTGCGCGGACTTGTGACCCTGGGCGCGGCGGGCATTTCGCTGGGCAGCGGCATCGTGCTGGCGGGTGACGAGGGCGCGGCCCACGACCTGGCGATGCGCCAGGACCTGGGCGGCGATGCGGCGCGTGCCTGTCTTGCCCTGTGCACCTTCGCCGAACGCCAGGGCTATCAGCGATGAATGACGTCCCGACGAGCGAAGGCAAAGGCGATGCCCGCCATGCCGCGCGCCTGGGTGCGGTGCAGGCGCTCTACCAGATGGAAATGTCCGGCAACGGCGCCGAGGAAGTGGCGCAGGAATTCGCCGAACATCGCTTCAGCGAATTGCCGGTGCCGCCCGATGGCGATTTCTTTCACGCCATCGTCAACGGCGTGCCCAAGCACCAGGTGGAGATCGACCGCGCCATCGCCGGCGCCCTGTCCGAGAAATGGAAACTGGAGCGGGTGGATTCCATCCTGCGCGCCATCCTGCGCTGCGGCGTGTTCGAATTTGTCGCGCGACGCGACGTGCCGGCCAAGGTGGTGATCGACGAATATGTCGCTGTGTCAGGCGCCTTCTTCGGCGGCGACGAACCGGGCTTCGTCAACGCCGCGCTCGATACCATCGCCAGGCGAAAGCGCGCCCCTGAGTTCGGCCTTCCAATTCCCGAAGGGGAATTGGAATTCTGACCCGAAACATTTCTGTCCGGTAATGTTTGTCGAAGTGTCGCGAATGGCAGGCGACCAAACGGCGCAGCGCTTTATTTGGGCGCATAAAGCGCGGCGTCCTCGCAACTGCAAAACCGCTTTTCCCTGTACGGACCAAATATGCGGGTCCACTCTTGCCTTAACAGGAAAGGGAAACATCCATGGACATGAAGAAACGCGATTTCCTGGGACTGGCCAGCGCCGGCGCCGTGGCCGGCCTTGCCGCCACCGCGGCGCAAGCACAGGGCCGACCCGGGCCGGCCGGGCGGCCTATCACGGTGGGCGACCGCCGCCTGGCCAATTCCAATGTGCAGCCGTCATCGGTGGACTGGAATTACAAGCCGCGCCGCATCAACAAGGCGATCGAGCTGTGGGAAGACGGTCAGCCCATCTATTACGAAGGATCGGGCCTGGGACCTGGTGTCGATCCCTATGCCCAGGGCGTGAAGATGGCGCGCACCTGGTACGACGCCATCAATGTCGAAATGGAACATGGCGCGCTGGACTTCTCCCAGCTGCGCGAATTCATGCGTGGCCTGGTCGATGGCGGGCCCACCCGCAGCGGTCACCGCACGCCCGCGGTGTTCGTGGAAACCGGCATCATCGGCCTGGACGAGGCTTACGCCCGCGCCAATAGCTGGGTCATCCAGCAGCTGCTGGATTGCGGCATCCACGGCATCCACCAGTGCCATGCCCGCGACACCAAGGCGGTGCAGGTCACGATGCAGATGGCCTGCCGCTATCCCTTTAAACGCGCGGGCATCAAAGACCTTCCGATGCGCGGTTTGCGCGGCTCTTCCGCCGGCTATGCGGCGCAGATCTGGGGCATCGACACGTTCAAATACAATCACGTCGCGGACCTGTGGCCGCTGAATCCCAAGGGCGAGCTGATCTTCGGCGTGAAGATCGAAGACACCTATTGCGACCAGCAGGTGGAAGGCACACTGGCGCTGCCGGGCATGTCGATGGCCGAATGGGGCCCGGGCGATCACAGCTACTGGCTCTATGGCCTGGACGTGATGCCCGAAGACGGTTCGCGTCCGCCCAATATCATCGAGATGCCCGAAATGGTGGCCGTCCGCAAACGGGTGCTCGACCTGTGCAAGAAAAACAACGTCAAATTCCTCAATGCCGGCAGCACCGATCCCAAGGCCTTCGACTATGTGATCGGCCAGATCAACGACGGCGCCATGGTGATCGAGTGCGGCGAAGATGCCGCGATCATGGGCCGCGAGCATACGAAGAGGAAAATGCCCGTCTAAGCGCGGCTCTTCGCATTTGCGAAGGGTTTTAAGGCCTTTGATGGCCTTGCGACCGCTGCGAATGTCCTGCAAGGTCAGGACATTACAAAAAACTCAGGGGGAGTCTGATGGCCATCAGGCGCGGCTTCTTCCTGACAGGCGCCGCCAAGGCGCCGCCAAGGCGCCGCTAACTGTTCAACCCTGGGAGTGAGTAATGAAGAAGACTATCCGCAATATCCTGCTGACGGCTGCCGCCGCGGCGGTGCTTGTCCTGCCGGCCTCCGCACAGTTCCTCGGCAAGGAAGAAAATCCGATTGGCAGTTTCGCCAAGGGCACGGTTTTCTGGTCGCCCAAGCCGACCACGATGACCCGCTACACCGCGCCGAACAAGCCGCATTGGAAGCTGTCGGAAATCCTGGCCTCGCATAAGGGCGAAAGCGACTGGGTGCAGCCCATCATCCGCAACAAGGACCAGGAAGCCGATTACATCTCCATGGCCCCGGGCAAGAAGACCAAGGAGATGATGTATCCGGACGACCGGCTGGTGTTCATCGTCTGGGACGGCTCGATCAAGGTCTCGATCGCCGGCCGCGAACCTTTCGTCGCCACCAAGGGCTTCATGGTCAACGTGCCCTTCCGCAATCTCTTCACCCTGGAAAATGTCGGCTCCACCCCCGCCTTGCGCTTTGAAGTGCGCCAAGTCGGCTCGGTTCCGCTTTATCCGGTTACCGAGACCCCCGATCCCGTTAAGGGCATGACCTATGTCAAGGTCACCAACCTGACCGGCCCGGCCAAGGAGAAAGATTCCAACCCGATCTATGTGGACTACATGAAGGAGTTTAACGGCACGGATAAGCCCTATGGCGGCAAGTTCGTGTGGGACGACCACTTCACGTCCAACATCCTGCGCGGCAAGGGCGCCCCGGTTCCGGGTGACGACAAGAAGGGCCATTTCCATGTCGGCTGGACCGAGTTCTGGTTCATCATGGAAGGCCATATCGGCATCAAGATCGAAGGCGAGAAGTATTTCGTCACCGATCCGGGTGACGTGATGACTGCGGCCCAGGGCCGTTGGCACCGTGCGGGCAACGACCCGAGCGCGCCGTGGTCCACCCGCGTGCCGTTCAACCCGCGTCCCCCGATCCTGCACAACTTCGACGCCGAAGAGAAGTAAACGCCGGTCTTCGGAAAGATCAACGGCGGCGCCTTACGGCGCCGCCGTTTTTCTTTATGCTGTCGGACATGGATGAGTTCGGCATCATCGCCAAGTATTTCGCTCCGTTGGCGGGAGAGGGCGCCTTCGGCCTGAAGGACGACGCCGCGCTGCTGCCGGCGCGCGCCGGTCAGGACCTGATCATCACCACTGACACCGTGACCGAGGGCGTGGATTTCTTCGCCTTTGATCCCTCTGCCGACATCGCCCGCAAGGCGTTGCGCGTGAACCTGTCGGACCTGGCGGCCAAGGGTGCTGTGCCGGCCCATTACCTGTTGAACCTGTCCTTGCCGCACACCATCACGCCGGACTGGCTGGCCGGTTTCGCCACTGGGCTGGCGCAGGACCAGAAGGAATTCGGCATCTCGCTGCTGGGCGGCGACACCGGCGCGACCGATGGTCCGCTGAGCATCGCCGTGACCGCCTTCGGTTTTGTGCCGCAGGGCCAGATGATCCGCAGGAATGGCGCCAAGGTGGGCGATGCCGTCTATGTCACCGGCACCATCGGGGATTCCGGCGGCGGTTTGGCCATCTTCAAGCGGGAGAAGCACAGCCTTAATGACGCCGACCGCGATTCGCTGATCGCGCGCTACCGGGTGCCGCAGCCGCCGGTCGATTTTGCGGCAAGCCTGCGCGCCATCGCCCATGCCAGCGTGGATGTCTCGGACGGATTGATCGCCGACCTGGGGCATATCGCCTCCGCGTCCCGTGTTCACATTGTGGTGGAGGGCGAATGTGTACCCCTGTCTGTACCGCTGCGTACATTCTGGGGTGATACCGCGCTTCTTCGCGCGGTCACGGCTGGCGATGATTACCAGATTGCCTTCACCGCACCGGCGGGGCTGACGGGCCCGTTTACCGCGATAGGCCGCGTCGCAGCAGGCGTGGGCGCCGTCTTGACGCTGGGCGGCGTCGAGGTCGCCGTGCCGCGGCCTGGCTACCGGCACTTCTAGGCAATTGTCACTGCATACCCAGCGCGCTTATTCTGGCAGCCGGGGTTTGCGGGAACGGGCGATGATCAGGACATGGATGCGAATTGCGCCGGCATGGCTGTTGGCCTGCACAGCGGCCTTCGCGCAAGCCGCACCGGATGCGGCGCCCCAGAATTCGATCAAGCTTCTGCGAGTGATCGTCGCGCTTCCTCAGGGTACGCCATGGCTTAAACTGAAGCAGGATTCGCTTTGCATCCAGAATACACTCACGGAAACCTGGACAGCCGGCCGCGCCCCACAACGCTTGTCGGAATACTCTCCGGCTTTCGAAGCAGAGATGGGACGTGCCGGATACAAGGTTGTCACGCCGGCCGAGGACCTGTTCAACCAGGATACCGCGTCAGCCGACCTGGAAGCGGCCGCCATTATTACCGACGAGCATATCGATGGCTGTATTTCCCCAGGCACGCTTTTCACCAGCCGGAACGATGTCCGTGGCGACTCCGCGATGAAGGTGGATTGGCAGATTTATTCTCCGATCAAAAAACAGGTCGTGGCGCGCATCAGCACCAGCGGTTCGTCCAGGCTGGGAGAATAGCGTTCCGGGTGGGATCGCCCGTCTGGTCAGCGAGTCCTTCGCGGTCAATGTGCGCCAACTTGCATCCAATGCCGATTTCCGTGCAGCGGTGCGCGGCACCAGGCCGCCCGATGGCATCATCGCGCCCGGCAAACAGGACAAGATCGCCTTGGCCGGCAGCCTGAAGGCGGGCAAGCGGCCAATATCGGATGCGGTGGGCAGCGTGGTTACCGTCTTGACCGGCTCCGGCAGTGGTTCGGGCGATCTGGTGTCGAACGACGGTTACATGCTCACCAACGCTCATGTGGTGGGCGATGAGAAAAGCGTACGTGTGCGCTGGTCAGATGGAATCGAAACGGTGGCCGAGGTGGTTCGCGTCGCCAAGGACCGCGACATTGCCTTGATCAAGAGCAACCCGCGCGACCGCGATCCGCTGGCCATCAAGCGCGGCGCGGTCACGCCCGGCGCGCGCGTCTTCGCCATCGGCTCTCCGCTGGGCAAAGCCTATCAGGGCACCGTCAGCAGCGGTGTGGTTTCGGCGACGCGCACTATCGAAGGCCTGCGCTATATCCAAAGCGACGTGTCCATCACCCATGGCTCCAGCGGCGGCGCGCTGCTGGACGAAAATGGCGCGGTGATCGGCATTGCGGTATCGGGGGTCGATACCAGCTACGCGACGGGGATCAACTTCTTCATCCCCATCGGCGATGCCATGGACTTCCTGAATCTCGAACAGAATTAATCATTCATTCACCACGTTTTGTCAGTCTTTCCCCATGCGGAAAGCCCCGATTCTGGCGTTGCTGGTTGTTGCCCTGACCCTTCCGGCCTTTGCCGCCGAAGAGAAGGCCGGGCATGGCGAAGCCAAGAAAGAGGGCAAGGAAGGTGAGGCCAAGAAGGGCAAGCCCGGCACCAATGTCGACATGCCGTTTCTGATGGCGCCGCTGACCGATGCCGACGGCAAGCTGACCGGTTACGCCTATATCTCCACCCGTCTCACCGCATCTTCCGAAAGCTTCGCGCTGACGGTGCGCGACAAGCTGCCCTTCATCCAGGACGTGATGGTGCGTGACGTGAACAATACGGCCGTCACCACCGCGGAGGACCCGGAAGGCGTGGATGTACCCAAGCTGGAATCGCGCCTGCTCGCGGATGCCCGCAAGGTGATCGGCGCCGACAAGGTCAAACACATCACCGTCTGCACCGTCCAGATCGCCGAACTGCACCCGGTCCAGTCCCAGGCGCGCACCGCCCCGGCCGACCAGCCGGCTCTTGATGAGCACAAGAACCCCGTCAAATCGCGCTGCGAACCCTGATATCGCACTGCAGCGAGCCGCTTTCGGGTTGCCTCATAATCCGGCTTTTGGCAGTCTTCGCGCGCCCTTGAAGCGGCGAGTCCGGCTTGTATAGCCGAGGCACCGGCCATGGGGATCGGCGCGAGCCCTTCCTCCTCTTCCGAGTGGGTGCTCCCTCCGACCCAAACGAAACAAACCTCTGGGGGAAACAATGGAATTGGAAATCGTATTGGCCTGCGGCGTGCTTGCGCTGCTGTATGGCCTCTGGACCATCAAGTCGGTCCTCAGCCTATCGGCGGGCAACGCCCGGATGCAGGAAATCGCGGCCGCCATCCAGGAAGGCGCGGCCGCTTATCTCAACCGCCAATACACCACCATCGCCGCGGTCGGCGTGGTGATCTTCGCGCTGGCCTTCTTCGTTCTGGGCTGGCAGGTGGCCATCGGCTTCCTGATCGGCGCGGCCCTGTCGGGCGCCGCCGGTTATGTCGGCATGTATGTCTCGGTCAGAGCCAATGTGCGCACCGCCGAAGCTTCGCGCTCCGGCTTGGCCGCCGGCCTGTCGGTGGCGTTCCGCTCCGGCGCCGTCACCGGCATGCTGGTGGTGGGCCTGGGGCTGCTGGCGGTCGCCGGCTACTATGCCTTCCTGACCATGGGCCTTGGCCTTTCCCTGGAAAATACCGAGCAGAGCCGCATCATTGTGGACAGCCTGGTGGGCCTGGGCTTCGGCGCTTCGCTGATCTCCATCTTCGCGCGTCTGGGCGGCGGCATCTTCACCAAGGGCGCTGACGTTGGCGGCGACATGGTGGGCAAGGTCGAAGCGGGAATTCCCGAAGACGACCCCCGCAATCCCGCCACCATTGCCGACAATGTGGGCGACAATGTCGGCGACTGCGCCGGCATGGCGGCCGACCTGTTCGAAACCTTCGCGGTGACCACGGTCGCCACCATGGTGCTGGCCTCGATCTATTTCTCGGGCGACATCAAGGCCCAGCTGATGATCTATCCGCTGGCCATTGCGGGAATGTCGATCATCACCTCGATCATCGGCACTTTCTTTGTCCGCCTGGGCGCTTCCAAGAACATCATGGGCGCGCTGTACAAGGGCGTGATCGCCACCGTGGTTCTGTCGCTGATCGGCCTGTGGCCGCTCACCGACAAGCTGATCGGCATGGACACGGCGATCAACTCCGGCGGCATGGACTATAGCGGCATGACGCTGTTCTGGTGCGGCGTGGTCGGCCTGGCCGTCACCGGCGCGCTGATCGTCATCACCGAATATTATACCGGCACCAACTTCCGCCCGGTGCAGTCCATCGCCAAGTCGTCGGTCACCGGTCACGGCACCAACGTGATCCAGGGCCTGGCGATCTCGATGGAATCCACCGCGCCGGTGGCGCTGGTGATCTGCGCCGGCATCATCACCACCTACATGCTGGCGGGCCTGTTCGGCATCGCCATCGCGGTGTCGACGATGCTGTCGCTGGCGGGCATGGTGGTGGCGCTGGATGCCTTCGGTCCGGTCACCGACAATGCCGGCGGCATTGCCGAAATGGCCGGTCTTGAGGGCGATGTCCGCAAGACCACAGACGCGCTGGACGCGGTGGGCAATACCACCAAGGCTGTCACCAAGGGCTATGCGATCGGTTCGGCCGGCCTTGGCGCGCTGGTGCTGTTCGCTGCCTATACCCAGGACCTGAAGTACTTCGCCGCCCAGGGCACCGGCTTCTTTGCCGGTCTTGAGCTGCCGACCTTCAGCCTGTCCGATCCCTGGGTCGTGGTGGGTCTGTTGATCGGCGGCTTGCTGCCCTATTCGTTCGGCGGCATGGCCATGACGGCGGTGGGCCGTGCGGCCGGTGCGGTGGTCGAGGAAGTGCGCAAGCAGTTCCGCGAAATGCCGGGCATCATGCAGGGCACTCAGAAGCCCAACTATGCCCGCGCCGTGGACCTGCTGACCAAGGCCGCCATCAAGGAAATGGTGATCCCGTCCATGCTGCCGGTGTTCTCGCCCATCGTCCTGTTCGTGCTGGTGAACTGGATCGCGGGCAAGACCCAGGCCTTCAACGCCGTCGGCGCCATGCTGATGGGAGTGATCGTCACCGGCCTGTTCGTGGCGGTCTCCATGACCTCGGGCGGCGGCGCCTGGGACAATGCCAAGAAGTACATCGAGGACGGTCATCACGGCGGCAAGGGCAGTGAAGCCCACAAGGCCGCGGTGACCGGCGACACGGTCGGCGATCCCTACAAGGACACCGCCGGTCCCGCCGTCAATCCGATGATCAAGATCACCAACATCGTGGCGTTGCTGCTGCTGGCAGTCCTGGCACATATGGGATGATCTGATTGAAACCAAAGAAAAGGCGCGGGTGGCAACGCCCGCGCCTTTTTCTTTTCTAGATGTTGCCGGGACAGAGCTTCATCCGCTCGATCAGCCAGCGTCCGGCCGGTCCCGGCGGCGCCGCGATCGGATAGACCGCTGACATGGGCAGGACCAGACCGCCCGGTGGAATATCCTCGATGGACAATTCCACCAGCTTGCCGGTGGCGATGTCGTCCTTGACCGCGTGCATCGGCATGCCGCCCCAGCCAAGGCCGTTCAACAGGAATGCGTGCTTGGCGAACAGGTCGGCCAGCCGCCAGGTGGACGGCGACAGCACGCCGAACTCACGGCCCTTCGAAAGGCTCGAGCGGTCGGTGAGAACCAGCTGCACATGATTGGCCAGTTCGGATTTGGGGATGGTGCCTTTGATCTGCGCCAAGGGATGATCGTGAGCGGCGACCATGACCATTGCCACACCGATCAGACGCTCGGCCGCCAGATCCGGCGGCTGGATCGGCAGGGACCCGACAATGCCAAGACCTGCCACGCCATCCAGCACCGGCTGATAGGCGGCGCCCAGCGCTTCCACGAAAAGCCGCAGCGGCGTGCCGGGAAACTTCCCCCGGAATTCCTTGGCGGCCTCGGTCATCGCCCCGATGGGAAACAGCACATCGACCACCACGGACAATTCCGGCTCCAGCCCCGATGCCATGCCCTTGGCGCGGGCCTTCATGCCGTCCACGCCCGAAGCGATGGCGCGGGCATCCGCCAGCAGCACCGCGCCTTCCGGCGTCAGCACCGGATAGCGCCCGGAGCGGTCGAACAGGGAGACGCCGATCTGGCCTTCCAGGCTGCTGACCAGTTCGCTGACCACGGACTGGGCCCGGTGCAGCTTGCGGGACGCCGCGGAAAAGCTGCCTTCATCGACAGAGGCAATAAAGGCCCGCAATTGGTCGAGGGAAACGCCGTCCAGCATGGGAGATCCTATATATCGGTATGGCCGATGGTGTCATTCGGAATATAGCTAGTTTTCCAATGGATGAGGAACCCCCAAATTCCCTGTCGCCGGGATGTCCGGCAGCCAATTTGGAGGGCCTATCCCATGAAACTGTTGCACCTCGATTCCAGCATTCTCAGCGGCAATTCCACCAGCCGCCAGCTCACCGCCGCCATCGTCGGCGAACTGGTGAAAAAGACTCCCGGCGCGGAGGTGACCTATCGCGATCTGTCGGCGCAGCCGCTGTCGCATCTGTCGGGCGAGCTGTTCGCGGCGCGCCAGGGCACGGTCCCGGAATCCCTGGAGACCCAGAAGGATGTCGTCGCCAGCGAGGCCGTGCTGGAGGAATTCCTGGCCGCCGACACGGTGGTGATCGGCGCGCCGATGTACAATTTCGGCATCTCGACCCAGCTCAAGGCGTGGATCGACCGCATCGCCGTGGCCGGCAAGACATTCCGTTACGGCCCGAACGGCCCCGAAGGCCTGGCCGGCGCCAAGCATGTGATCATCGCCATTTCGCGCGGCGGTCTGTACGGCGCCGGCACGCCGGCAGCCGGGCTTGAACATGCGGAGTCTTATCTGCGGGCGGTGTTCAGCTTTCTGGGCGTGACCAACCTGGAAATGGTCCTGGCCGAAGGCCTGGCGATCCCCGACCAGCGCGAAAAGGTGATCCAGGGCGCGCTCAAGGCCGTCAGCGAACTGCGCGCCGCTTAACGGCGCACGGACGGGCGAAAGAAAAGGCGCGGAGAGCAATCTTCGCGCCCTTTTTCATTCTATCGGCAGTTCAAACGGTCCGGCCGGAAGGTTGGTGGCGTCTGTCAGGGTGCAGACCGGACTGTCGCCCCAGCAGTAACGCACGCGGCTTCCACTGCCGGTCAGAGTTGCGGAATTTCCCGACGGGCTTGCCTGTGCCCAGCGGCAGGATTTTGCATCACACAGCTCAAACGCGTTGGGCGGGCCGTTATAGGCGGCGAGCGATCCGGTCACGTCGCGGAACGATACGGTCACCGCATCGCCGTTGCGCTTTGCCGATACGGCACGCGCGCCCGATGGCGCAAGCGTTTCGCCATAGATTTGATGCCGTGCCGCGATGGACAGGCGGCGGCCGATTTCCTGCTTGTTCGGCGGATGCAGGTTTTTGGCATCGCCGATATCGAAGGCCACCACCAGCGCCGCATTGGCATCGGCCTCCACCGTCTTGCGCTGGGCCTCGCGCACATCCGACCATAGCGACTCCGTGGGCGCGGTCGGCGTCGGGCCGTAATTGGGAATCTGCACGATCAGGAAGGGCATGTCGGTGCCGAACTGCGCCCGCCAGTCCGCCATCAGGGCGGCGACACCTTCTTGATAATGTTTGGCGAAATAGAGATTGGACTCGCCCTGGTACCAGATAGCGCCTTTCACGCCATACGATCCGATGGGCGCGATCATGCCGTTATATTGCAGCCCGATGCCGTGCATAGGGCCCCAGGGAATCTGTGGTGCGATCAAGGAGTCCACCGTCTTGTAGCGCCAGACTTGGTCCAGCAGCACTTTGCTGCCGTCGCCCAGCGCAATCGCGCGGCTTTCCGTCGGTCCCGACAGGCCGCAATTCTTCCAGCTGCAGAACACATTGACGGTGACGATATTGTCGCCGGCATGCAGCAGTCCACGTGGCAGCGCATGGCGTGCATCCGGATCCAGCGAACTGCCGCCCACGCCCACGCCATTGACCCAGCTTTTCTCTTCCTCGGATGCCTTGCCCAGCGCCAGGGTGGCGGGTTGTGCCGCCTGCGCCGCCGTCAGCGTGACATGGGTGGACAGCCACATCTGGCCGACAAAGCCGACGCCGGCTTCGGCGCTGCCATCAGGCAATGACAATTCCGGCCACAGCCCCCAGGGTCCCAGATCCTTGGGCGCCGCAGTCCAGGACGATGTGTCTTCTCTCCAGGGCTCGCCTTTGCCGTTGGCGCGCCACCAGTTTTCCCAGGCTGCATCCCAACGTTTCGACGCCGCCGCCGGATCGCGCGTGTTGAGCGCCAGCATGTCCAGATCGTCGTTGTAATAGCCGAACTTGCGCAAGGTCGGATGGCTGATCCAGCCGCGTTCGCGCGTGCCGCCCCAGGCAGCGGTGATCAGGCCGACCGGTACTTTCACATGCTTGCGCAGTTCGCGGGCGAAGAAGTAGCAGCTGGCGGAAAAATCGCCGGCGGTCTGTGGCGATTCCACTTTCCACGATACGGGCGATGTGAAGCTGGCTAGCGGCACAGCACTGGGCACCCGGTCCACCGCCAGTTCGCGCACCGCGCCATCTGTGGCGGCTGCGATCTCGAAGTCGGGATTATTGGCGCGGCGCACGTTGAGCTGCATGTTGGACTGGCCGGTGCAGAGGAAGACGTCGCCCACCAGAACGTCACTGACGCTCTGGCTTTGCGCGCCGTTGCTGGCCTGCAAGATGTAAGGACCGCCTGCGGCCATGGCGGGCAAGCTGGCATGCCAATGCCCGTCCTTGCCGGTTTTCGCCGTTACCCTGGCGCTGCCCATCTGCACGGTGACATCCGCGCCCGGACTTGCCGCGCCATAAACAGCAATGGGCTTGTCCCGCTGCAGCACGGCGTGATCGGCAAACATGGGATGGAGCAGGGGATCGGCGAAGGCCGGCGATGCCGCCAGCAAGCCCAAAGCAAGCGCTGCGAATTTCATGTCCCCGCCCTTTTATCGTTGCGGGGACTATAGCGCGTTCCGGGACCTTACGGGATGGGACCGCCGCCGTTACCCGGATTGGTTTCCTGGATGTTGGTGGCGCTGGAGCCGGGGGTCGCCTTCAGCAATTCCTGCAGGAAGGTTGTCTCGCGGCCGCGCGCCGGGGTCTCACGCGATTCAAACGTGATGACATGGCCATCCTGCAGCCCGTAATGGCGCACGGCGGTGACCTTGTTGTTCTTGTCGAAATAGACCGCCAGGATCTGGCGCTTCAGCACGGTGGGCTTGAAGAAGGCGACCTGCTTTTCGGTGGCCGAGATGTAGTACCAGCTGTCATTGCCGAAGGTGGCGGTGGTGGAGGCATAGCCCAGCCGCGACTGCACGCTGGTCTTGGTGTCGGTGGCGGCCTTGATCGCCTTCTCATTTTCCGGATCGGGCAGGTAGCCGCGCTGGCTGATCACCGGGGCGCAGGCGACCAGAAGGGCGATGGCGGCGAGGGGGATGGCGGCGAATTTCATGGTACAGGCCTTCAGCAGCGCTGGTGTGCTAACGTCCGGGGGGCGGGCTGGCAAGCCCCCGCGCCAATCAGGGACGCTTCGATGTTGAATTTGCTCAGGAAATCGGCCGCGCGCAAGCGGGAAGGCCGCCGTCTGTATGACGCGCTTGTAAGCCGCAGCCGGGAACCGGTGTTTTTCGCGGATTTCGGCGTGGCCGACAGCATCGATGGCCGCTTCGACATGCTCGTGTTCCATGCCTGGCTGGCGCTGGCCGAGCTGAAGGGGGCTGAGGGTGCGCAGGCCCTGACCGACACGATCTTCACCGGCTTTGACGAGGCGATGCGCGAGCAGGGGGCCGGCGATATGGGCATCGGCCACAAGCTCAAGGCCATGGCCAACGCTTTCTATGGTCGCATCGCCGTCTATGACGCCGCGAAAACCCAGGAGGAACTGGCCGCGGCGCTGGCGAAGAATCTGTGGCGCGGGGCCGCTGTCGATGAACGCGCCCGCGCACTGGCCGCCTATGCCGCCAGCGCCCGCACCGCCCTGAAACAATCCCTGCCGGACAGTCTCGATTTCGGCGCGCTGCCCTCTATATAGAAGCCATGACCGACGGCCTGCCGCTTACCCATCCCTACAATCTTGCCCGGCTGGGTAATGCCGGCGACGTGGTGACCTTCGCCGCCGATGACGCGCAGCGCGACGCCATCGCCCGCTGGGCCGGCCTGCTGTCGCTGCAACGGCTGGATGTCCAGGTGACGATCAAGAAGCTTGGCCCGGTCCGCTTCGGCCTGGATTTCCAGCTTGGCGCCGATGTCACCCAGGCCTGTGTCGTCACGCTGGAGCCGGTGCCGGCCCGCCTGGACCACCGCTTCCACCGCGAATTGCACTTTGCCGGCACCGCCCGCCACAAGCCGGCGGACGAATCGGTCCCCGAGGTGGTGCTGGATTCCCTGGAAGACGAGGGGCCGGAGGAGATTTCCAGCCTGCATTACGACCTGGCGGCCCCGGTGCTGGAGGAGTTTGTCCTGTCCCTGGAGCCCTATCCCCGCCGCCCCGGGGTGGAGTTTGCCCCGCCCAGCGACGGCTTCCAGCCCCCCGAAAGCCCCTTTGCCGTACTGAAAAGCCTGAAATAGGGGCTTTAACCCCTTTAGTGGCCCGGCTTTTGGCTTGAAACCGCCCCGTCTTTCCTGCTACCCACGCCGCCTGTTTGCGCCCCCCTCCCATATCCCTTTGGGGGCGGGCATTTAGGAGTTTTCCGCCATGGCGGTCCCGAAACGAAAAACCTCGCCGTCGCGCCGCAACATGCGCCGCTCGCACCACGCTTTGACGGCCGCCGCCCATGGTGACTGCCCCAAGTGCGGCGAGCCCAAGCGCCCGCATCACATCTGCGGCGCGTGCGGCCATTATGCCGACCGCGAAGTCATCAAGGCGAAGAGCTAAGACCCGCCCGCCCGAAAGGTGGCCGTGACCCGCGCCCTGACCGTTTCGATCGATGCCATGGGCGGTGATGCCGGCCCAGCCGTGGTCGTGAGCGCGTTGCTCAAGACCATCCAGCGTCACAGCGCGGTCAATTTCATCCTGCATGGCGATGAAGCGGAATTGAATCCGCTGCTCGCGCGCCATCCCAAACTGGCGGGCCGCGCCACGGTGCGCCATGCGCCCGGCCGCGTCACCATGGAAGACAAGCCCAGCCATGTCCTGCGCCGCGGCAAGGACACGTCGATGTGGCACACCATCAATTGCGTCAAGGAAGGCGATGCCGATGTCGCGGTCAGCGCCGGCAACACCGGCGCGCTGATGGCGGTGTCGATGTTCGGCCTTGGCATCATCGAAGGCATCTCGCGTCCGGCCATTGCCGTGATCTGGCCGACCCTGAAAGGCCAGACCATCGTGCTGGACGTGGGCGCCAATGTCGGGGCCACCGACGAGATGCTGGTGGATTTCGCGGTGATGGGCGAAGCCTTTGCCCATGCCATTTTCGGCTTGGAGAAGCCCACCGTCGGCATCCTCAATGTCGGCGCCGAGGAGCAGAAGGGCAATGAGGGCGTGCGCGGCGCCGCCCAGATCCTGCGCAATTCCAACCTGCCCATGGCGTTCCACGGTTTTGTCGAAGGCGATGATATCGCCAAGGGCACCGTGGACGTGGTGGTGACCGACGGTTTTACCGGCAATATCGCGCTGAAAACCGCCGAAGGCACCGCCCGGCTGGTGGGCGCCTATCTGCGCTCGGCGCTGAAACGCTCTTTCATGTCCAAGCTGGGCGCGGTGATCGCTTCGGGCGCACTGCAGACTTTGCGCCGCAAGCTGGACCCCAGGGCCCAGAATGGCGGCGTATTTTTGGGCTTGAACGGCATCGTGGTCAAAAGCCATGGCGGCGCCGATGCGGTGGGCTTTGCCAGCGCGCTGGACATGGCCATCGACATGGCGCGCGCCGACATCAATGCGCGCATCACCACCGACCGCTCGCGCATCACCGCCGAAAGCGCCGGCGCGCGCACGGGTGAATTATGATCCGCGCCCGCGTCATCGGCGCAGGCGCCTGCCTGCCGTCCAACATCGTCACCAATGACGACCTGGCCAAAAAGATGGACACGTCGGACGAGTGGATCCAGGGCCGCACCGGCATCAAGCAGCGTTACATCGCGCTGCCGGGCGAAAAGACGTCTGATCTTGCACTGGGCGCGGCCCGCGCCGCCCTGGCCGATGCCGGCATCGATGCCGGCGAACTGGACATGATCATCTGCGCCACCACCACGCCGGATGAAAGCTTCCCCGCCACCGCCACCATCGTGCAGGCGCGGCTTGGCATGACCAAGGGCGCGGCGTTCGATGTCCAGGCGGTCTGCTCGGGCTTCATCTATGGCATGTCGATTGCCGACAGCCTGATCCGCACGGGCGCGGCCCGCACCATTCTGCTGATCGGCGCCGAGACCATGTCGCGTCTGCTGGACTGGGAAGACCGCACCACCTGCGTGCTGTTCGGCGACGGCGCCGGCGCCGTGGTGCTGCAGGCCCATATGGGCACTGGCACCAATGCCGACCAGGGCATCCTCAACACCCGGCTGTTCTCGGACGGACGGCTGCACGACATGCTCTATGCCGATGGCGGGGTGTCCTCGACCCAAAGCGCGGGCAAGCTGCGGATGCAGGGCAAGGACGTCTTCAAGCATGCGGTGACCAATATCGCCGCCGCCATTGTCGCCTCGGCCGAGGCGTCCAACATCCTGCTAGACCAGATCGACTGGTTCGTGCCGCACCAGGCCAACCAGCGCATCCTGGACGGCACGGCCAAGAAGCTTGGCATCGACCCCGCCAAGGTGGTCTCCACCGTGGCGGTGCATGGCAACACCTCGGCGGCCTCCGTGCCGCTGGCGCTGGTCACGGCCGTCCAGGATGGCCGCATCAAGCGCGGCGACCTGGTCTTGCTGGAGGCCATGGGCGGCGGCTTTACCTGGGGCGCTGCGCTGCTGCGCTGGTAAATAGGCGGCGGGTCTTTTGGGTCCTGAGTGCGTCGCGCGTGCTCACGGGCGTTAAGCCCGCTCCGCGCGACGCTCCCGCTCAGGCCCCAAAATCCCTCGCCGCCAGAGCGATGGGCCCGCTGATCAAAGTTCCGGCACTTAAAGTCCTTGGTCCAAGTCTTTGATGTTGACGGATATTCACCGACAGGGTTACCGTGCTGTGGATAACCTTACAGAGTCGCCAAAATGACCACGGGAACTTTGACCAGAGCCGACCTGACCGAAGCCGTTTTCCAGGCCGTCGGTCTGTCGCGCACCGACTCGGCCCAGATGGTCGAGGACATGCTGGAAGAAGTCTGCGGCGCGCTCGCCAAGGGCGAGACGGTGAAGCTGTCCTCCTTCGGCACTTTCGCGGTGCGCCAGAAGTCGCAGCGCATGGGCCGCAATCCCAAGACCGGCGATGAAGTGCCGATCGCGCCGCGCCGCGTTCTGGTGTTCCGTCCCAGCCATGTGCTCAAGGCCGTGATCAACGGTCAGACGCCCTCGCCGGAAGGTGAGGACTGATGTCGGCCCCGGCTTTCGCATATCCCGCAAAGTCGGCGGAAGCCTTCCGCACCATCAGCGAAGTCGCAACCGAACTGAACGTGCCGCAGCATGTGCTGCGCTTCTGGGAAAGCCGTTTCATCCAGATCAAGCCGGTCAAGCGCGCCGGTGGCCGCCGCTATTACCGGCCCGAGGATATCGACATGCTCAAGGGCATCCGCGCCCTGCTGTACAGCGACGGCTTCACCATCAAGGGCGTGCAGAAGGTCCTGAAGGAACGGGGCCTGCGCCATGTCGCCGATGTCGGCCGTGGTGACTCGCTGCTGGCGCCCGCGCCGCAGGTGATCGAGAAGATCGTCTATGTCGAGAAGCCGGCGCCCGTCGCCCCGGCGAAGAAGGCGCGGCCCACCCATCTGCGCGCCGTGCCCGACATGTCGCTGCCTTTCTTTGAGACAGGCTTTGACCTGCCCGAGCCCGTGGCGCCGGTCGCGGCAGAGCCTGTTGTCGCGTATGTCCCCGAGCCGGTTGTGGAAGCAGTCGAATTGCCCGCCGATGACGGCTTCGCCGAGCGGGAACGCCTGGAAGAGCTGCTGGAGGAACTGACCGGCCTCAAGGACCGGCTGCAGGCCGCCCGCGAGCGTATTTCCTAACAAAATCAGCGGAAAATCTATTGCGGATACGGGCTTGCTGCGTGGCAGCCCCGCCGCTATGTTCCGCGCCCCCGAGGTACCCAGTCCTCAATTTGGCATCGGAGTGTGGCTCAGCCTGGTAGAGCATTCGCCTGGGGGGCGAAGGGTCGTCGGTTCAAATCCGGCCACTCCGACCATTCTTTTCGTTCGCGATGCCGAACGAAAAGAATGCCAAGCCGCCCGCCGCGACAGCGGAGTGAGGGCGGTGCGGCAGGCGAAAACACCGGCTTCTCCAACTGCACTTTCTGATATTCTGAAGTCGCGCGGCATAACACGACAAGGTGATCCGCATGGGGCTTCTCACATCCGCTTTGCTGGCAGCCGCGCTGGCCACATCCACCGCCGGACCGGCGCATGTCGAAAGCGACTACGTCATCCGTGACTTCCGCTTCCATACCGGCGAAACGCTGCCGGAGCTGAAGCAGCACTACATCACCCTGGGCGATCCCAAGAACCCGGCGGTGCTGGTACTGCACGGCACCAACGGCAATGCGTCGGGCCTGTTGAACCCCGCTTTTGGCGGTGAGTTGTTTGGCCCCGGCCAGCCGCTGGATGCGGCGCGTTACTACATCATCCTCCCCGACTGCATCGGCACGGGAAAATCCTCCAAACCCTCTGATGGGCTGCGGATGAAATTTCCCCGCTACACCTATGACGACATGATCGCGGCGCAACTGCGGCTGGTGACCGAACATCTGCACGTCAAGCATCTGAAGCTGGTGACAGGCAATTCCATGGGCGGCATGCTGACCTGGATGTGGGGGGCGCAGCATCCGGGCATGATGGATGGGCTGGTGCCGCTGGCGTCCACGCCCACTGCCATGGCCTCACGCAACTGGATGATGCGGCGGCTGGTGATCGACACCATCAAGGCCGATCCCGCCTTTGCCGGCGGCAACTACACGGTGCAGCCGCCCTCGCTGAAATATGCCAACGCCTTTTTCTCCGTCGCCACCAGTGGCGGCACACAGGGCTGGCAGGCGCGCGCCGGCACCCATGCGGCCGCCGACCAGGCGCTGGACCAGTTGCTGGCCGCGCCGTCCAGCGGCGATGCCAATGACACGATCTATCAACTGGACGCCTCGCGGGATTACGATCCGGACCCGACGCGCATCACGGCGCGGGTGCTGGCGATCAATTCGGCCGACGATGAGCGCAATCCGGGCGAGACGGGCGTGATGGCGCGGCAGATGGCCAAGCTGGCGCATGGCAGCTTCTATCTGATCCCGGCCAGCGCACAGACGCGCGGCCATGGCACCACAGGGCAGGCCGGGTTGTGGAAAGCGCAGCTCGCGGCCTGGCTGGCGAACCTCTAGGCTCACGCGTCCGGCGACATATCCCGCAGTTCCCGGCCGACATGGCTGTGGCGATAGCCATAGGCGTAATAAAAGGCCAGGCCGATGGCCGCCCAGACGGGAAACAACAGCCGCGCTTGCCAGGGCAGGAAGACAAACAGGATCGCGCAACCCGCGACAGAAAGCGTGCCGAACAGATAAACCAGCGGCGCCCGGAAGGGGCGATGACGCTCCGGTTGGGTATGGCGCAGCACCATCACCGCCACCGAGACGCTGGCAAAGGCGAACAGCGTCCCGGAATTCGAGATATCGGCCAGTTGGCCCACCGGCAGGAAGGCAGCCGCAAAGGCCACCGCCACGCCGGTAATCCAGGTCACCACATGCGGGGTCCTGAAGCGCGGATGCACGCGGCTCAGCACTTCGGGCAGCAATCCGTCGCGGGACATCACAAAGAAGATGCGGGTCTGGCCGTACATCATCATCAGGATGACGGTGGGCAAGGCCAGACCCGCCGCCAGTCCCAGGAAGTTGCCGACCATGGGATGATTGATGGACCGCAGCACATGGGCCAGCGCTTCGCGTGAACAGACCAGCGGCTGGGTGGCAAGGCTTGAGCACACGGCCTGCAAAGCCCTGGAGCCGGGCTCCAGCACTTCGCCATGGGGCCCGAACACCGGCTGGGCGCCATAGGAGCCGATCGCGCCGGCTGCCACCAGCAGGTAGATCACCGTGCAGATGCCCAGCGAGCCGATCAGTCCGATGGGCAGGTTGCGCTGCGGGTTCTTGGTCTCTTCGGCCGCGGTCGAGACCGCATCAAAGCCGACATAGGCAAAGAAGATGGAGGCAGCAGCGCCGATCACGCCCGGTGTGCCGAGCGGCGCAAAGGGATGGAAATTCTCCATATGCATCACCGGCAGCGCCAGCCACATGAAGGCCGACAGCGCCACCAGCTTCACCGCCACCAGCACGGCATTGACGGTGGCGCTTTCGCGCGTGCCGATGGTGAGCAGGGCGGTTACCGCCAACGCGATGCAGACGGCCAGCACATTGACGATGCCGCCCGCATAGGGTCCCGTCGCCAGTGCCGGCGGAATGATGATCGGGGTTGGCAGGTGCGCCAGAAGCCCGACGATGTAACCGGACCAGCCCACTGATACGGCGCTGGCCGCCACGGCATATTCCAGCACCAGCGCCCAGCCCACCAGCCAGGCCATCAGCTCGCCCAAGACAGCATAGGAATAGGTGTAGGCCGATCCCGAAACCGGCACCATGGACGCCAGCTCGGCATAGCACAGGGCCGCCACGGCACTGACCGTGCCGGCGATGACAAAGGCCAGCAACATGCCGGGTCCGGTTTTCTGCGCCGCCTCTGCCGTCAGCACGAAAATGCCGGTGCCGATGACGCCGCCGATGCCCAGCAAGGTGAGCTGCACGGGACCCAGGCTGCGGTGCAGGGATTTCTTTTCAGCGGTGGCCAGCACCGCGTCCAGAGACTTCACCCGCCACATAGAGATTCCCCCGGCAACCCGCACGCTCATCCGGACATGGGGCGGAATGTCAGTCAAGCCGCGCCGGCACCCTTCGACAAGCTCAGGGTGAGGATAAAGAAATAAAGTCCTCATGCTGAGCTTGCCGAAGAATGGGGGCGGCTACATTTGGTGCAGTCTGCCTAGTCCAGCACGTCGGCGGCTTCCGGGTGGCGCTGGAACCAGGCCCGGGCATAGGAACAGCGCGGCACGATCACCAGCTGTTTTGCGCGGGCATGCTCCACGATCTGCTGCATCAGCCGGCTGGCGGCGCCGGTGCCGCGCAGGGCCGGATCGGCCTCGACATGGGGGATGACATATTGGCCGTCACGGATGCGATAATTGACCCAGGCCAGCAGGCCGTCTTCTTCAAGTTCGAAGCGGCTCTGGTCCTTGTTGTCGATCATGTCGGTGGCTTGGCGCTCTGTCGGTATATCCAGGGAAACGAAAAGCCGATGGGAAGTGTCCATGCGGTTCCGGCCACGGCGTAAAAGAGCAGGGCGACATACCAGGGCGCGCCCGGCAATATCCGCCATTGCAGCCCTGCAATCAGCACCATATAGGCGGGCAACCAGATGAAAACGATCAGGATGGCGGCAATCAGGGTCTTGGTGCGGCGGGACATTGAGATATCCGGGGGGACTCTTTGACGGCTTCGGTCCGGGACGGTATCAGAAGCACCGCATGACCGCTTCCGAAAATTTCTTCAAATCGCGCCGCGCCGTGGGCCTGTGGCTGCTGGCCGTGGCGCTGGTGATCCTGGGCATGATCATCGTCGGGGGGCTGACGCGCCTGACCGGATCTGGCCTTTCCATCACCGAATGGAAGCCCATCATGGGGGCGCTGCCGCCACTGAACGATGCGCAGTGGGCGGACGCCTTCGCCAAGTATCAGCGCATTCCCCAATACATCGTCCAGAACCAGGGCATGAGCCTGGACGCTTTCAAGGGCATCTTCTGGTGGGAATGGGGTCATCGCCTGCTGGGGCGGCTGTTGGGCGTGGTGTTCTTCGTGCCGTTCCTGTGGTTCGCCGCCGTCGGCGCCATCCGGCGCAGCGAATGGCCGCGCATGCTGCTGCTGTTCGCGCTGGGCGGACTGCAGGGATTGATCGGCTGGTGGATGGTGTCGTCCGGGCTGGAGGTGCGCACCTCTGTCAGCCAGTACCGCCTGGCAATCCATTTGGGCGCGGCGCTGCTGTTGCTGATGGCCATTCTGTGGATCGCGCTGGAATATCTGCGTGGCGGCGAGAGCAGGGGAAATGCGCGCCGCGGTCTTGGTTTCGTGGCGCTGCTCTATGTCCAGATGCTGCTGGGCGCGCTGGTCGCCGGGCTCCATGCCGGGCTGATCTACAACACCTGGCCGGACATGAATGGCGGGGTGTTTCCGGAAGACCCGTTCTTCTCCGCGCCCTGGTGGATCAATTTCTTTGAAAATCCGGGCCTGGCCCAGTTCGATCACCGCATCGGCGCATATATCGTGGCGGGTGTGGCGGCTTTCATCACCGTCAGCAGCTTCAGGCTGTCAGGCTATGCCAAGATCAGCGGCAAGGCGGTTGGCATCATCACCGCCTTCCAGATTTTCCTGGGTGTCGCCACCTTGATGATGCAGGCGCCCCAGGGTCTGGCGGCGCTGCACCAGGTTACCGCCGCGCTTTTGCTTTGTGCCGCGGTTTGGCATGCTTACGAACTGCGGATTTCGGCTCCGGCTCACGCTGGATAGTTCCGCTGTGCGTGGCCCCCAGGCACTGGGCCTCCTGGAGAATGGAGGCCAGCGCGTCGTTTGCCGTCATCTTGTCTCTCTGGAATTCAATCTCGTCCTTCCGCGTCCTGGCGGTGGCGCAAAGCTGGTTCAGTTGTGAATCGCTCAGCTTTTTGCGGCCCCGGAAAAATTCGATCCGCCCGTCATCTGACTTGATGCGCAGGGTCAGCGTGTCCGCCTGTGCGGCGGCCACGAACGACAGAAACAACAGCGCCCCCAGCCGCCAGAACGTCACGCCAGCGCCTGCTCCAAGTCCGCAATAATGTCGGCACTGTCTTCGATGCCGATGCTCAGCCGCACCACGTCATTGCTGGCGCCCGCCTTGGCGCGGTCCTCGTCGGACAGCTGGCGATGGGTGGTGGAAGCGGGATGGATGATCAGGCTGCGCGTATCGCCGATATTGGCGACATGGCTGAACAGCTTGACGCTGTTGACCAGCTTGATGCCGGCCTCATAGCCGCCTTTGAGGCCAAAGGTGAACACGCTGCCCGCGCCCTTGGGGCAATATTTCTGGTGCAGCTTGTAGGAAGCATTGTCCGGCAGACCGGCGTAATTGACCCATTCCACCTTGGGATTGGCCTTCAGCCATTTGGCGACGACCAGGGCATTGTCGCAATGCCGTTGCATCCGCAGCGGCAAGGTCTCCGCGCCGGTCAAAACCAAAAACGCGTTCATGGGCGAAAGTGCAGGTCCCAGGTCGCGCAAGGCAAAGACGCGGGTGGTGATGGCGAACGCCATGTCGCCGAAGGTCTCCCACATCCGCATGCCGTGATAGGAGGGATTGGGCTCGGACAAAGTGGGGAATTTGCCGCTGCCCCAGTCGAACTTGCCGCCATCCACGATCACGCCCGCCATGGAGTTGCCGTGTCCGCCCAGGAATTTGGTGGCGGAATGAAGGACGATGTCGGCGCCCCATTCGATGGGGCGGATCAGGTAAGGCGAGGCCAAAGTGTTGTCGATGATCAGCGGCACGCCGGCGTCATGGGCGATTTTCGCCAGCGCCTCGATGTCGGTGATCAGCCCGCCCGGATTTGCGATGCTTTCGGCATAGATCGCCTTGGTCCGGTCGGTGATCAGCGGCTTGAAGCTGTCGGGATTGGTGGTGTCGGCCCATTTCACCCGCCAGTCGAACTTGGCGAAGCTCTGGTTGAACTGGTTGATCGAGCCGCCGTAGAGCTGGCGCGCCGACACGATCTCGTCGCCCGGATTCATCAAGGTGTGGAATGTCAAAAGCTGGGCGGAATGGCCACTGGCGCAGGCCAGGCCCGCGCGGCCGTTTTCCAGCGCCGCCACTTTTTCCTCCAGCACCGCATTGGTGGGATTCATCAGCCGGGTATAGACGTTGCCGAATACCTGAAGGTTGAACAAAGCCGCGGCGTGATCGGCATCTTCGAACACAAACGCTGTGGTCTGGTAGATCGGCGTCGCCCGCGCGCCGGTGGCGGGATCGGGCTGGGCCCCGGCATGGACCGCCAGGGTGTTGAAACCATATTCTGCCATGTTACGGCTCCGCGTGTTCGATGTTGAGTTCGTCTTCGATCCGGCGCACCCAGGCGCGGACGTTCGAATATTGCTTCAGGTCCAGTCCGGCCTGGTGGCTGAAGCGGGTATAGGCGACCAGCGCGATGTCGGCCAGCGACAGTTTGCTGCCCACAAAATATTGGCGCGTCTCGAGATGAGCGTTCATCAACGCCAATACCCTGGCGCATTTGCCGGGCAGAGCGGGATCGATCTGCTCTTCGCTCTTCTTCAGATAAAAACGATGGAAGCGCAGCACTGCGATGGCGGTCTCGTGGCTGTACTGTTCCCAGAATAACCACTCCCACATTTTTGAGCGTTCGAAAGGGTCATGCGGGATCAATTCGCTGCCCCATGCCAAATGCAGCATGATTGCGTTGGACTGCGCCAAAGTTGTGTTGTCCGCAAAACGAATCACGGGCACTTGACCAGCTGGGTTCATCGCCAAGAATTCAGAAGTGCGCGTTTCCCCTTTTAGAACGCTGGTTTCTACCCATTCGTATGGAATGCCTAGTCTGTCTGCAACGAACTTCACTTTCAGGCAATTGCCGGAAATTGAGTCGCCAAAAATCGTCAGTGCTGGATTATCGAGGGACATAAACTGCCGTTTGGAAGTTGTAGATTTTAACGAGACCCACCAAGCCAGTTGTTTCCGAATAGAAGGGTAGCGTCGCCTTTGCGTGCCCATGGCGTGCCCATGAAATAAACGCTTTTTACCTCAATCTCTTTCATCATTTCACATTATCCATAGAGATGGCTTTGTTCAAACATTTACCGGCCCGATCGAGCCCTTTCGAGGGTTGGGTGTACCCAATGCGTACTTTATGGGGGTTTGACACCGCGCATCCATTTCTCATGTCGGACATGCCCGCCCAATGAACCGTTAGAGTACGCAACTGGTTTAATACAAAATGGCAGCACGGACGGCCAGCGGGGCGGTATGGGCCGCGGTACTCGATACATCACATACTTTGAGTCAAAGCCTTCCTCGTCCATTCCCGGTATTGCTCTAACGAGTCGTTCCGTCCCATCTGGTAATTCAATCGCCAGATACTCGGTCAAGCTTACCAGTTCTGTTGGCCTCTTCGTCCGTACCGCCTCAAATTGCTTGGCGATCTGCTCGCCATCTGCAGGGTTGGAAAAATAGATGTTAGAAGCGGCGTTGAGATACTGCATCTCATTAAACGCGATAACGTCGTTTTCTTTCTTGACCTCGGCGTAACCGCTGCCGGATCGGACCGCGTACACGCCCGGGTCGAATAAACATGCGAGCAAGCGAGGGCCTAGGGGAAGTATAAAAAGCGCGCCGGCGCTCATCGAACCCCAAGAAGTTTCACCTAGTTTTTGGCAATAATATCGATTGGTATTTATAAGCGGGTTGTCGCTGGTGACGTAGGGCGTGTTTGTCCGGTTCTCAAATACGCAGAACTCTAAGTCCTCCAGGTATGGTCTTATTGCTTTTATCTGACCTAGCGACTGCAAAACAATTTGCTGTTGATCCAAAGCAGGCCGCTCTGACTCAGGAATGGAGTTTCCGCGGTAAGTGATCTCAGAGCTCTTTTCAAAGAACTCCTTGATTTGTTGCGCGGCGACCTCCGTCCGCGCGTACTGCAACGCCATAAAAAATTTCAACCAGATTAGGTTTTCGCCATTAATAGTTCGGCTTTGGATGGCTCGGACTGCATTCGCGTAGTGGCCTTCGATTTCCGCAAGTAGTTTTTCAAGCTTGCCGTCTTTTCCGTAGAAATAGTTCTTTGCGCACTGGTGCTTGATTGGAGCGTCGTGGATCAGCCGACGACTTTTGATGTTGAAGATACTGACAGCCCGTCCGTCCAAATCCGTATTGAACGGTTTCAGATGAACCTTCGGCACGAAGTGCTGATTTTTATGAGATGCCATCCGCGCTTCAGGTTCCTGTACTGTTTGCACAACAGTTCGGCACTGGGAAAAAAGCTATCGCGAACCTTTTTCTCATCGAGGAGAAGCTTACGTTGGAAACTTTTAAGCCGTTGATTTCATTGAAATATCGCGCGTGCCCCGGGCGTGCCCACGGCGATACTGGCTTCCATTAAGCCATTGATATTCCTAGACAATACTTCAACAAATTTCTGTTCCCAGAACAGCCATTGGAACATCAGGGCGCGATCGAATGCGTCGTCCGGGATCAGGTCGGTGTTCTGCGCCAGGTGCAGCATGATGGCGTTGGACTGTGCCAGCGGGCCATCATCGGCAAACAGCACAACTGGTACCTGGCCGGCCGGGTTCATGGCCAGGAAATCAGGCGTGCGGGTTTCGCCTTTCAGCACGCTGACCTCGACCCAGTCATAGGGCAGGCCCAGCCGGTCGGCGACGAACTTCACCTTCAGGCAGTTGCCCGAGATGGAGTCGCCATAGATCGTCATGGACTCGTTATCGAGAGACATGCCGCGACGTTAGGGCCGGTGGCGCGCGATGCGCAAGACGGTGGCGTTGTTGTTTTCCGCCACCCAGATGGCGCCATCGGGGGCCACCGCCAGCCCCAAGGGCGATCCCTTGGGATGGCTGCCATCCACATTATTCCAGCCCGGCGTGAGCAAAAGCGGTTCGGAGGCGGGGCCCGGATAGGGCAGGCTGACGGTCTCATCGCCGTTCTCCCCCGCATAGGCTGCATAATGGGCATTCGGCGTCAGCACGGGTACGCCCTTGGAATCCACCGTGAAGGCGGCGATGCGCGCGCCGGCGACACGATAGCCGTGCAGCGACACGATCAGTTTCCCGCGCAACTGCGGAAACATCTTGCCGTCGTAGTACAACATGCTGAGCGGCGCGCTGTGCGGCGGCAACAGCCGCACCGGCGGGGTATAGGCGCTGCTGTTGCAGTCAAACACCTTCTTCGGTCCCCACACCGGGTTGGTGCCGTGCATGTCGTAGCAATAGGGCCAGCCATAATGGGCGCCCTGTTTCAGCACATTGAATTCCTCGAAGGGCGTGTCGGCGGGCGCGAAATCCTCGCTGTTCTCCGCCTGCAGCAAGGTGCCGGACCTGTGCCGCGCCATCGCCACCGAATTGCGCAAGCCATGCGCCATCACGCTGAAGCTGGGCTCCCATTTGCCGTCGCCCAGATATTTGTAGCGGCGGATGCCGGCCGCCATGTATTCGCCTTCCGACTGGTTGCAGAACTTGTCGCCGTCCGGCGGCCCGTCCTTGCTCGACGGCACCCCGACCAGGCATTGGTCGGATGGCGCACCCACCGAAACCAGCATGTCGTTGTTGGCGTCGAACAGGAAGCTGGACAGGGGATGGAAGTTGAAACGCTTGCGCGTGTCCGGCGCGTCGGCGATCACGGTTTCGATGGTGGCCGCCGGGTCCGCGGCCATCGGATCAAAACGGAAAATGCGTCCCTGTTCGTTGACATAGACCTTGCCGCCCGGGCCATACGCCATGCCGTGCGGCATGTAGAGGTCCGTAAGCAACGGGGTGACCAGCGCGGGCTTGCCGGGCTGCGCGCTGATGCGAAACACCTTGCCGCCGGCGCTGTTCCATTTGCCCATGTCGGTCAGCAGGAAATCCCCTGTGCCCTTCAGCGGCAGCAGCACGCGCGGCAACAGGACGGTGCGGCCTTCGAAATCGGTGGCCGGCGGGGCGACGATGATCCCGGCGCAAAACCCTGGCGCCATTTTGATGCTGGCGCGGGGATAACCGTCGCAGGTGCCGCTGGGGGTGTAGAAGGTACGGGCGCTCGCCGGAACAATGGCACACGCAGCCGCCAGCAAGCCCCAAGTCCAAAACCGCCCCATACCGTCCCCCGTCCTTGTTATGCGTTTTTCAGGCTTCCGCCCTTGCCGAACAATAGCGGCTTGCGATTGTCGATCACCCGCCGGTTGATGCCCATCCAGCCGATCTCGCCGGAGAAGCGCCCATGCTCGATCTTGGGGCAGCGGTTCATCACCACCGTCAGCCCGGCATCCTGGGCGATCTTCTCGGCCTCCGGGCTGATGACGCTCAGCTGCATCCACAGCACCTTCACGCCCAGCCGGTCCCTTTCGGCCACGGTTTCGCGCGCGATGTCGGGAGCGTATTTGGCCTCGCGGAAAATATCGATCATGTCCACCGGGGCAGGGACATCCTTCAGCGAAGCATAAACCTTCTGCCCCAGGATTTCCTTGCCCACCATGCCCGGATTCACCGGGATCACTTTGTATCCCTTGTTCAGTAGATACATCATGGCGAAATAGGACGGGCGGATGTCATTGCCGCTGGCGCCGACCATGGCGATGGTCTTCACCGAGCGCAGGATCTGCCTGATCAGGGAATCGGGATATTGCGGCAGCGCTAGTTCGGCCACTTTGGTGCCCTTTTTTCCAAAAAAGCGCTGATGCCCTCGCAGGCTTCGCCGTCCAGCATGTTCTGCGTCATCACCTGGCTGGCATAGGCGTAGGCTTCGGCCAGCGGCATCTCCAGCTGGCGATAGAAGGCTTCCTTGCCGATCTTCAAGGTCCCGCGGGGCTTGGAGGCGATCTTGCGCGCGATCAGCATGACTTCGTCGTCCAGGATTTCGGGCGCCACCACCTTGTTGATCAGGCCGATCTGCACCGCCTTGTCGCCGTCCACCATCTCGCCGGTCAGCAGCATCTCCATCGCCGCCTTGCGCCCGATATTGCGCGACAGCGCCACCATGGGTGTTGAACAGAACAGCCCGATATCGACACCCGGCGTGGCAAAGCGCGCCGCGCTCGACGCAATCGCCAGGTCACAGCTGGCCACCAGCTGGCAACCGGCGGCGGTAGCGATGCCTTGGACCTGTGCGATCACCGGCTTGGGATTGCGCACGATGGCCTGCATCATGTCGGAGCATTGGGCGAAAAGGGCGGCATAGGCCGCGCGCCCCGCATCGCCATCGGCGCGGTGGCGGGCCAGCTCTTTCAGATCATGGCCCGACGAAAACACCGGTCCTTCCGCGGCGATCACGATCACGCGGGTGGCGTTGTCGGCCGCGGCGCCATCCAGCGCCGATTTCAGCGCCGACATCAGCTCCGACGACAGGGCATTGCGGGCATTGGGGCGGTTCAGGATCAGCCGCAGCACCCCGCCGGTATGGGCGGTTAGCAGCAGGGGCGGGGCGGCGGGGGCGTTCATGCACCGAATGTAGTGCGCCGCCCCGGCCGGAACAATGCCGTCATGAAAGCGTTGGCTGATACTCCCATGTCCGACACGATAGCACTCACCCCCGAAAAGCGCCTGCGCACCGGCCGTTCGGTCTGGAGCGACACATCCCATCCCCAGCTTGCCACTCATGCCTTGCGCGCATCCCTCAAATGCGATGTCGCCATCGTGGGCGCCGGCATCTCCGGCGCCTTCATGGCCGAGGCGCTGAGCCGTCAACATGAACGCGCCGTGGTGCTGGACCGCCGCGCCCCGGCGATGGGATCGACGCATGCCTCCACCGCCATGCTGCAATATGAGATCGACACGCCGCTGACCGAACTGGCCGACCGGATCGGTCCTGCCAAAGCGGCGCGCGCCTGGCGCCGGTCGTTTGCTGCCACCCAGGATCTGATGACCCTGGTCCGGGATCAGAAGATAGATTGCGACCTGGAAACACGCGCGGCGCTGTACCTGACCGGCAACGAGATGGGCGCCCGCGGCATGGAACGGGAAGCGCGCGCCCGTAGGCGGGCGGGCCTGGATTGCGAATTCCTGGCCGCGCGGATGCTCAAGGCACGTTTCGGAATCGGTCGCACCGGCGCCATCTTCAGCGAAGGCGCGGCGGTGGCCGATCCGGTCGCCCTGGCGCGCGGTCTGCTACGTAAGGCGCGGGGAAGGGGCGCGAAGATCTTTGCGCCCTGCGAGGTGAAGGGTGTGCTGGCGGCGCGTTCCGGCGTGATGCTGGATGCCGGCGGCTGGCTGGTGGAAGCGAAGGCGGCGGTGTTCTGTACCGGCTATGAAGTGCTGAAAGGCCTGCCGAGCCAGGGCACCAAAATCACCTCAAGCTGGGCGGCGGCCACCGCGCCCAATGCCGATTACCCCGCCTGGCTGGACCAGACCTTGGTGTGGGAAGCGGCCAAGCCCTATCTCTACATGCGTACCGGCGCGGCCGGGCAATTGATCGTGGGCGGCGAGGATGCCGATCTGGACAGTCCCAGCTATCGCGCGAGCACACTTGGCACGAAGGCGAGAAAACTGGCGCAGAAGACCTATCGGTTGCTGCCGGGCGTGAAGCCCAAATGGACCCACACATGGGCCGGCGCCTTTGGCGAAAGCAGCGACGGGCTTCCCATCATCGATGCGGTGCCCGGCATGCCCCATTGCTTCACGGTGATGGGCTTTGGCGGCAACGGCACGATCTATTCCATGATCGCCGCCCAGCTGATGCCGGGCCTGATCAAGGGGCGTCCGGCGCGCGATGCCGAACTGTTTGCGTTCCGGGGTTAGACGGCGGGGACGGCCAGGTCGAGCTGCTCCTGCAGCAGGCCCTCAAGCCAGGTGCGGCGGCCCGAATCCTTTTCCATGTCCAACGCAAAGCGCAGCCGGGAAATATTGCCGTGCGTGATCCACTCGGCATGCGTCTGGGCGATGGTCTTTTCCATGAAAAGACCGTGGACTTGATACCTTGCTGGCTAGTTAAGATCAGCCTTGCACTTCGACCTTTGGCGGGAAGACTTGGCGAAAATGGCCTTGTTGCAGCGCTCCTCCCAACAGGCAGATTTCAAATAGCGCGATCAGATACAAGGCGACGAGAAAGGGACGCTTCCTGGTTTTATGGCGCAGCGTATGACACGCCAAAATCGCCGCGAGTGCCCCGCCGGCAACGGCAAGCAACAGCAGGCTTCCCTCGGAGATGCGGTGTCCGCCGCTCTTGGCCTGGCTTTTATCGACCCAATAGAAAAGGAAAGTTGCTGCATTTACGAGAAGCAAATAGGCGGGAATTAGCCACAATATGTCGGGTGAGAAATCCATGCCTATGCGTTGGTTTTCGCTTTGGCTTTCTTGGGACTCGGTGCCTTCTTCGACTTTGGTGTGAAGGGCTTGGTTGGCGTTTTTAGCATCCGCCGCAGAATTTCGTCCCTAGTGAGGTCTTTCGGTATGGAGCAACCCTTAGCGTTCGAAGGCTCTTTTAGCACAGAGCTTCTCCAAGCCGTGGGCATCCTTTTCATTACTTGTGCAGCAGCAGAGACCGTGATCGGCCTACAGCTCATAAGGGTCCTCTCACACCCGGGCATTGCAAACACCGGCATTCTCCCAGCAATTTCCGGCATGGATGTGAGTGTCCGCCTCGCTGTTATTCGGGTCCGAGTAGCGCAAATAGCGCCCTCGTGCGCGCCCGAAATTTCCCGAATAACAGCCAAAATCCAGAATGCTTTTGGCCACAGAAACAATATCGCACACAATTTCGGGCACGATGGCAGATCGAAAAACCACATTGACTTGAGATCGCTGCGGTTCAATGGGGATGGCAGTATCCAGCCAAACCGGACCTACGACGCTAAACAGATCAGAACTTTCAGCTTCTTGCTTCAGGAGAGACTCAAGGGGTTGGACTCTGCTCTGGGGGCGGCGGGGGTGCTGAAGCTAGCAGAATTAGCCTGACAAGCTGATTATCGGCCTTTCGCTGAGTGTAATTTAAGCCTTGGTACTTCCAGTGTAACAGCTCAAGTATGGCGATTATGCACTTGACATAGTACGGCTGATTCCCTAGGTTATTGGCATAGGGAGTTAGCCTCATGTCGCTCAATGACAAGATTTACACAGACGCCGATGCCGCCCGTAAGCACCTCGAAAAGCTGCTTTGGCCGGAAGGCCCGGTTTGCCCCCACTGTGGCGTCATAAACGAGGCTACGGCCATGAAGGGCAAGACCACCCGCCCCGGCCTGTACCAGTGCAATGCCTGCCGTGAGCCTTTCACGGTCACTGTTGGCACTGTCTACGAGTCCAGCAAAATCCCCTTGAACAAGTGGCTGCTGGCGACCTTCCTGCTGGCCTCGTCCAAGAAGGGCATTAGCGCCCACCAGCTTATGCGCATGATGGGCTTGGGCTCGTACCGCACGGCTTGGTTCATGGCCCACCGTATCCGCAAGGCAATGGCCCCTCTTGAGGGCTCAGAGCCCCCGCTGGGTGGCAAGGGCAAGATCGTGGAAGCCGATGAAACCTACATCGGCACCGCTGACGGCAAGCGCGGCAAGAAAGCTTGGGGCGGCATGGGCCACAAGCAGAAAGTCGTGAGCCTTGTAGAGCGCGGCGGCCAAATCCGCTCCAAGCGCGTCAAGGAAGCCACCAAGCTGACCATTCAAGACATTCTGGAAAGCAATGTGCTTCCCGGCACCATCCTGCACACCGATGGCAGCGGTATCTACAAAGATACTGGCCTGAAGCATGAGGCCGTGGACCACAACAAGACTTACGTTCGCAACGGCAAGAATGGCCGCAAGATCCACACAAACACGCTGGAAGGCTTTTTCTCAGTCTTTAAGCGCGGCATGGTCGGGACGTATCAGCATTGCGGCGAACAGCACCTTGATCGCTACTTGGCTGAGTTCGATTTCCGCGCCAATAACCGCATTGCCCTTGGCATAGACGACGCCATGCGCGCCGATAAGGCTCTGGCCGGTATCGTTGGCAAGCGCCTTACCTATCGGCGGACTAGCGCAGCCTAAAACCTTCAAGCAGCAAGTGGCGGCGTTCATCCGCTGGCGTCGTGCCAGGGGCTACGAGGTCACGCCTTTTCGCCGTCGCTTTTGGGGGAAGAGGTATTGGAAGCAATAAACCGCTTTACTACTTCCGCAACCGTTTCGTGACTAATTCCACGCTGTTTGCAGTAAGGCGCCGCAATCCAATCGGCTAGTAACCGCGCGCCTTTGCTGGAATTACATGAACGGCAACAAAGCGCGATGTTTTCCCTAGTTATTATTCTCGCGTCGTTGACGATGTGCTCCCAACTGGGGCGGCTTCCAAAACGGTCAGACGAGCCAAACACAACCCCGCAATAGATGCAGGCCTTGTCGCGCTCGCTTACCTCCGCCTCAAGCCACTTGGGGATATTCCAACGGTTCATTTTGCATTGTCGTTGGGGCGACTCGGTTCTTTCTTGCCCTTGGGCTTGTGAGGCTGCGGCGGCGTTTTTAGCATCCGCAGCAATATCTCATCGCGCTTTTGGTTGGGAGTTTTGGGCATGAAGGCGTTCAACTTTCCGGTTCTCAGAAGCTTTCCAAAACAACGAGTTGTTTTAGGCCGTATTCTATTAGCTTACGCAGAACTAGAAATGGATTTGTGCGGTGTCGTATCTTACGCCCATGACCTAAATATCGCAATAAAAGCACTCTACCGGATGCGGGGCGAAGGGCAGCGTATCCAAATAGCGGATGGATTAGCCCGGCAAGTATACGCAGCGGCAAAACTGGAAACGGTATTCAGCGAGATGATTGCCGATATGACCTATGCCACCGGCATCAGAAACCAATATGCCCATTGTGTTTGGAATCGGACCGGCAAGAAACTGTCGTTTCTGGATATGGAGGCTATCGCCTATGAAAACGGGCCAGCCGACAAGGCAAAAACCGTAAAACGCCGAATTGATCTCAAGTTACTAAGGCAACAGGAGACGTTCTTTGCCTATGTGCAGGATTGTCTCTTGTACCTTCAATCCGCCATTCAAGCCCATCAGGGGATTAAGGTGGATAAGCCTTGGCCGAAGCCTGCAAAAGTTCCTCGACCGCCAAAGTACAGACCAGAACCGAAACCGGTTGCTCGCAGTAAGCCGACAGCGCACTAGCCAAAGCGGCTATAGTCTGAGGGGTCATTTCAAGTATCGGCCTGTCAGGGCTATGTGGTATCTGGTTACTCATACTATGTAAAGTGCACAATCGCCTCAAGTATGCGGTATTATAATACCGCATCAAGAAAACCCCATCATTTCCACTATTTTGTTGACCTTGGGGCGCCCGGTCCGTACAAGCCGCCCAGAAATCACTGGATTCCCGCCATGAAAACCTACTCGGCGAAAGCCTCCGAGATCCAAAAGAAGTGGGTCGTGATCGACGCCACCGGCCTGGTCGTGGGCCGCCTGGCCTCGATCATCGCCATGCGCCTGCGCGGCAAGCACAAGGTCACCTACACCCCGCACATGGACTGCGGCGACAACATCATCGTCATCAACGCGGCCAAGGTCGTGCTGACCGGCAACAAGCTGAAGAACAAGATGTACTACCATCACACCGGCTATATCGGTGGCATCAAGGAACGCAGCGCCGGCGCCATCATGGCGGGCAAGTTCCCCGAGCGCATCCTGGAAAAGGCCGTTGAACGCATGGTGCCGCGCGGTCCGCTGGGCCGCCGCCAGATGTCCAACCTGCGCGTCTATGCCGGCAGCGAACATCCGCATGAAGCCCAGCAGGCCGAAGTGCTGGACGTCGCCGCGATGAACCCCAAGAACACCCAGTACAAGACGAAGGCAGCTTAAGATGGCCGAAGAAAACAAGTTCACCGAACTCAAGACCACGCTGATCAAGGCGCGTACCGCCGAAGCAGTGGACCCGTCCAAGATCGACAGCAAGCGCGACTCCAAGGGCCGCGCCTATGCCACCGGCCGCCGCAAGGAATCGGTCGCGCGCGTCTGGATCAAGCCGGGCACCGGCAAGATCACCGTCAATGGCCGCGACGAGACCGTCTATTTCGCCCGTCCCGTCCTGCGCATGATCCTGCGCCAGCCGCTGATCGCGGCCGGCCGTGACGGCCAGTTCGACGTGGTCGTCACCGTCAATGGCGGCGGTCTTTCCGGCCAGGCCGGTGCGGTGCGTCACGGCATCAGCCGCGCGCTGGTCAACTACGAACCGACCCTGCGCCCGGTGCTGAAGCCCGGCGGCTTCCTCACCCGCGATCCGCGCGCCGTGGAACGCAAGAAGTATGGCCGCCCGAAGGCGCGCCGCAGCTTCCAGTTCTCCAAGCGCTAAGCGCTACGAAGAGCAAATGCGAAAACGGCGGCCCGCAAGGCCGCCGTTTTCATTTGTGGTCAGAGCAGGGTGCTGCTGCCGCTAAAGCGGCGTCGCGGCGCGCTGGGACGGATCGAACACGGGCGGCGGCGGGCCATAGGCATTGGGCAACGGATCGCCCGGCTGGCACCAGAAATAGATCAGCACCACCGACACCACCAGCAACGCAAGGCTGATCAGCCCGCTGAGCGCCAGCGCCGGTCCCAGGAACAGGAAGCCCGTCGACATGGCGCCCAGCAGCGTAATGGCCGCGAAGAGCTGGGAGATAAAGGCGACGATGATGAAGGCCCACACGATCTTGCCGTCGCGCCCGGTATCCTGAAGACGGCGCGCGCCCATGCCGGCGGACGGCAGCAGCAAGGCGAGGTTGTAGATTGCGGCCAGGGGCAGGAAGACCACTGCCTGCAAGATCGCCGCGACGATGGCGCCCGCGATATAGGCCAGCACGAAGTACCAGAACTGGGACCGGCCCACCCGGCCATTCATGTCGAAATAATGCTCGGTGACCGTGCGGCGGAAATTGTCGAAAATGGCTTGCAGATCCATGACGCTACCCCCTGTGCAGGCCGCGCCTCTGGCTTATCGGGCCGCGCGGCCTATATACCCCTGCACGCGGTGCAGGACCGTACCAGAAAATCGACACGCCCCTGGAAGAGCCAAATCAGCTAAAAGCCACATGTCCCTGGTGTCAATGTTGACGGTAATCAGATGAGCAAACAGGCGAAAATCTTCATAGACGGCGCCGTCGGCACCACCGGCTTGGAAATCCGCGAGCGGCTGGCCGGCCGCGAGGAGCTGTCGCTCATGGTGCTGCCGGAAGCGCAGCGCAAGGATCCGGCTGCCCGCAAGGCGGCGCTGAACAGCGCCGATGTGGTGATCCTGTGCCTGCCGGATGAAGCGGCGCGCGAGGCGGTCAGCTTGATCGACAATCCCGATGTGCGGGTGATCGACGCGTCCACCGCACACCGCGTCGCCGATGGCTGGACCTATGGTTTTGCCGAGCTGGAGTCTGATGGCTATGCGCGCATCGCGTCGGCCAAACGGGTGAGCAATCCCGGCTGCTGGGCCACGGGCTTTTTGTCGATCGTAGCGCCGCTGGTGCGTGCCGGTCTGGTGCCGGCCGACTTTCCCGTCACCGCCAATGGCATTTCCGGCTATTCCGGCGGCGGCAAGGCGATGATCGCGGAGTTCGAGGACAAGTCGGCCGCGACCTATACCGAAAGCGTGATGCACATTTACGCGCTCGGCCTGACGCACAAGCATATCCCGGAGATGACCCGGCATTCGGGCCTGGCGCATCCGCCCTTGTTTGAGCCCAGCGTGGGCCGCTTCTTCCGCGGCATGCTGGTGGAAGTGCCGTTGCAGCTTTGGGCGCTGCCGGGCAAGCCGGCGCCGCGCGACATCCATGCCGTGCTGGCCAAGGCTTATCCCGACCGCCCGCTGGTCAAGGTCGCCTCGCTGGAAGATGCCGGCGCGGCCAAGACCCTGGACGCGGAAATCCTGGCCGGCAGCAATGGCCTGACCCTCTATGTCTTCGGCAATGAAAAGGCCGGGCAGGCGCGGGTGGTCGCGGCGTTCGACAATCTGGGCAAGGGCGCCAGCGGTGCTGCGGTGCAGAACCTGAACATCATGATTGGTTTGCCGGAGACCACGGGCCTTTAGTTTGTGCTAAAGGGGACGGATGGGCTCCAAAGGCATCATCGTCTCGGTCGCTGTCGGGCTGGTGCTGTTCGCCGGTGTGGTGGTGCATGCCATTCACCGCGCGCCCAAGCCGCGCGGCTTTTCCGGATTGCAATTTTCCGCCCTGACACCGGCCGCCTCCGCCCGCACGCCTTTGCTGCTGCGGGGCGGGGCCGAGATCGCGACGGTGCTGGACGACAGCCCCGCCGACAAGGCCAAGATCGCAGCGGGCGAAGTGGTGTCGGCCATCGACGGCGTGGCCATCCAGTCGGCGCGGCAGGCCTCCGACATGGTGCGCGGGCGCGCCGCCGGCGACCGCATGTCTCTCACGCTGTACGACATCACCAAGGGCGAAGTGCATCCGCGCGATGTGTCGTTGACGCTGGATGCCGCCCCGCCGGTGGGCAAGAAGTTCTCCGTGCGCCCGCCGCGCACCCTGGCCAAGGAAATCTTCGGGCAGCCATTCCCAGCGGCCCATGCATCCTGGTCACGCCGCATCTATCTGGGCCCGACCATCCGGCCTTTGGCGCTCAGCGGATTGGGGGCAGGGCAGTGCAACACCTTCGCGCCCGAGCGGTGGCGTGTGGCCGCGCACAGCAAAGACAATTCCCTGTTCCATGTCATGGCGGGCGAGAGCTTCGCCCACGCCATCTACAAGACCGCGCAATTGGACGGCGCAGCGCCGGGCGCCTTCCTGTCGGATTTCATCCAGACAAGTTTCGGCGCGCCTGTGGTGATGACGCCGCCGCAGACGCGGCCGTTCGGCTTTGTGGTGCGGGACTTCGGCAACAACAAGGGCGGCGTGGGCTTTGTACTCTACCGCGTCACGGGCAATCGCATCGCGCTATGGCTGGCGGCGGTGCCGGGCGGCGATGCCGGATGGGCAAAGCCGCTGGTGGGATCGGTGGCGCTGTCCATGCGCTGCGCTTCGCCGGGTGCGCCCGCTTTTGCGCCGCGCGATCCGTCCTTGCCGGAAACGTCGGTGTCGCTGCGCTGTATCGACGGCCAATGCGGCGAGACCGATTTGGCCGCCGGTTATCTCAGCGTGCTGCGTCTTGGATACGTCCACAACTTGAAGGGCGACATGTTCCTGGTCCATCCGCGCAAAGATTTCTGGCAGAACGGCGCCGAAGGGCCGGGCTTTTACCATCAGATAGGCGGCGAGAACGAAAAGCTGATGCCGGGCCGCATTAACTGACTAGCGGCTGCGGTCAGGTTCCCTGGCACGCGCGTTGCGAGGTTCTCGCCATAACAGTTTTGTCACGTCCATTTGTTTCACATTGGGCCAGCCGGTAGTTGCCCCCTGCCGCTGGCCGTATTTCCCGGACAACCGGGTGTCTCGTTTTGGAGGGCCTATGACCATTCGCACCGTTTCTTTCACTGGCATCCTGCTGGCGGGCCTCGCCGCGCCTTGCCTGGCGCAGGAAGCCACCCTGCCACCCCATTCGCTGGACTTCGACAGGTCCGTCGAGCCGGAAAGTATCGTGATCCAGGACCTGTCCGGCGGCGTCGGCAGCCAGGATGGCGGCGGTAGCGGCAACGTGATCCAGATCATGCAGATCAATCCCACCGGCTCGACCAACGGCGTGTCGACCAGTTCCAGCGCGACGCGTTACATCGCCACCAGCGGCCGCAGCCGCTGATTACTGGGCTTTGACCTGCACATAGGTGCCAGGCGCATCGCCCAGCACTTTCAGTTCGCCGTCGCCTGGCTTGCGCGCGGGGATTTTCTTGCCCGACAGCTTGCTCAGCCACCGGTCCCAATCCGGCCACCAGGAGCCGGGATGCTCAGTCGCGCCCTTGCGCCAGGCTTCGATGTCCTTGGCGCCTTTTTCGTTCGTCCAATACTGATACTTGTTCGCCGCCGGCGGATTGATCACACCGGCGATATGGCCTGATCCGGCGATGATGAAGCGCACCGGCCCGCCGAACAGCTGGGTGGATTTGAACACCGAATTGGCCGGCGCGATGTGGTCTTCGCGCGCCGATTGCAGATAGACCGGCACCTTGACCTTGTGCAGGTCCAGCTTCACGCCGGCCATTTCCATCTTGCCGCGCGCCAGGTTATTTTCCTTGTAGTAGTTGCGCAGGTAAGACAAATGCAGCTTCTCCGGCATGCGCGTCGTGTCGCTGTTCCAGTAGAGCAGGTCGAACGGCATGGGCTGTTTGCCAAGCAGGTAATTGCTGATCACGAATGACCAGATCAGGTCATTGGCGCGCAGCATGTTGAAGGCGCCGGCCATCTTGGAGCCGGGCAGCACGCCGCCCTCGCTGTCCATCTTGGCCTTCAGCGCTTCCAGCTGGGCCTCGTCCACGAACACCGACAGCTCGCCGGCCTCGCTGAAGTCGGTCTGGGCCGCCCAGAAGGTGGCCGAATGGATCCGGTCGTCGCCCTTGGCGGCCATGTAGGCGAGGGTAGAGGCCAGCAGGGTGCCACCGATGCAGTAGCCGACACAGTTGGGGTCCTTCACGCCGGTGGCTTTTTCCACCGCGTCCAGGGCGGCGAAGATGCCGTCCTGCATGTAATCCTCGAACCCTGCCTGGGCGAGCTTGGCGTCCGGGTTCACCCAGCTGACCAGGAACACGGTATAGCCCTGGCCCACCAGCCAGCGGACGAAGCTGTTCTCGGGCCTCAGATCGATGATGTAGAACTTGTTGATCCAGGGCGGGAAGATCAGCAGCGGCCGCTCATGGACTTCATCCGTGGTCGGAGAATATTGCAGCAACTCCATGATCCGGTTGCGGAACACCACCTTGCCCGGCGTGGTGGCGACATTCTCGCCGATGGTGAAACCGTCGGCCGACTGGCGGATGGAAAGCTCGCCATGGCCGCGCTCGATATCGGCCAGCAGATTGTCCAGCCCCTTGACCAGGTTGTCGCCGTTGGAGGCCATGGTGGCCTTCAGCACGTCCGGGTTGGTGAGGGGAAAGTTGGTGGGGGCAAAGGCATCGGCGAACTGGCGGGTATAGAAGGCGACGCGTCCGCGTTCCTTCTCGTCGAGGCCGTGCAGCTTGCCCACCATCTCCTGCATGGCGTTGGCGGTCAGCAGATAGCTCTGCTTGATGAAATCGAACACTTCGTTTTCGCGCCAGGCCTCGGCCTTGAAGCGGCGGTCGCCGGGCGCCGGTTCCACCACCGCGTGCGCTTCGCCGCCCAGCATGCGCCGCGCCGTGGATTCCCACAGCGTCATCACGTCGTTCCACCACTGGGTCTGGGCCGCGATCACCGCGTCGCGGTCTTCGACCATTGCCTTGGCCAGCGCCATCATGGCGCCGGAAATGTTCAAAGGATCGATCGGCCCGTCGCGCTTGCCCATGCGGGCGGCGAAATCCAGCAGCAGTTGCTGGCTCTTCATGCCCACGGTGAGCATGTTGCGCGCGAATTCCTGGCCGTTCAGGCCGGGCGGCGATTCGGAAGCTTCTGCAGCGGGAGCTTTGGGGGCCACGGGATTGCCTTTTCCAAAACTGTGATAGCCCGGCCACGGTGGCACCCGCAAGCCGCCAAAAGCCGCCTCGCCGTTGCTCAGGCGGGCTCAAATACCGCAATTGGTGGCGTGGATTACATCTGCTTTCGCTGGCGCAGCGCGCCGGGGCACGGTATATCGGATTGCTGGTTGGCGCTCGCGCAAGGCTGCGCGAAGGCCGGGGCACCGGCGTTGAGAATCCCTTTTGGGGAAGTGAAGGGCTTTTTGGGCATGACCAAGATTTACGCGCGTCCGTTGGTGATGGCGACGCTGGCGATCAGCCTTGCGGTGGGAACCGCCGGTTGCCAGACCATGTCCGACCTGGACCCGACCGGCCTGATCAGCGGCGACGATACGCCCGACAGCCAGTTCCCCACCGATTCCACCGAGCAGGCCGCCGCTGACGCCAGCACCACCACGCCGGACCTGGCCGCCATTCCCACCCGCCCCGCCGCGCCCGACGCCGCCGCCCAGGCCAGTGCCACCCAGCAGGTTCAAGCTGCCGGCACCCAGGCCCAGTACAGCGCCGAAGCGCTGCGCGCGGGCACCGACGCCGCCGCCCCGCCGCCCATGGCCACGGACGCCAACGCCGCCCGCCAGGCTATCGCCGCTGCCGACGCGCCGCCGTCCGCCAGTGACGCTCCGCCTTCGGCCGATGCTCCGCCCAGCGCCGGTTCCGCTGTCCCGCCGCCTGCCGCCTCGGCGCCCGTAGCCGTCGCGTCCGCAGCGCCGCCGCCCAACGCGGCTGCGCCCGTCGCTTCCGCACCCGCACCCGTCGCCTCCGCACCGGCTCCCGTTCGCGCCGCCGCCATGGCGCCGCCGCCCGGCGCCGAGCCGGCCGTTCCCGCCGTTCCCATGACGGCGGGCAGCCGCATGGCGATGGCCCAGCCTTCCGACGCCCAACTGGGCTTCAAGCGTTCCTCGGCGCCGCCGCTCAACGCCAGCGTCGCCCAGTGGGTTTCCCCGCCGATCTTGGCGCATTACCGCCAGACCGCCGCCATGGCCGGCACCGGCACGCCCGCCGTCGCGGCCGTGCCCGCCAGCACTGGCCGCCGCGGCATGGGCGGTCCGTCCATGTCGGGCGATGTGGTCGCCAATCTCGATGCTATTCCGGGCACCCCGGCCGGCATGGCCGCCGCCATGAATGGCGGGGTTCCGCCGACGGCCATCGTTTATTTCTCCGGTGACGGCACCAGCCTGCCGGCCGCTGCCCGCACCAAGGTGCGTGACGCCGTGGCTGCCTTTAATGCTCTTGGCGGGCAGGGTTCCATCAAGGTGGTGGGCCATGCCTCCAGCCGCACCCCCAACATGCCGGTGGAACGCCATCTGGAAGTGATCTTCCAGAAGTCCCAGGCGCGCGCCAATGCCGTGGCCCAGGCCCTGATCCGGGCGGGTGTTCCGGCCGACAAGGTGCGGATCGAGGCGGTGGGCGACAGCCAGCCCGTCTATTACGAATCCATGCCCAAGGGCGAAGACGGCAACCGTAGAGCCGAGATTTTTGTGCAGGGCTAACCTGCGCCAAAACTGCCGCAATTAACCCAATAATGATTGCGCCCCGGGGCTGAATCCCCGATTCTGCGCCTTCATCATCATTTCGTTAGAGCCATGGCCCCGACCACCGATTTTTACCGCATCAAGCGGCTGCCGCCCTACATCTTCGAGGAAGTAAACCGCCTCAAGGCAGCGGCACGCGCGCGGGGCGAGGACATCATCGATTTCGGGATGGGCAATCCCGACATGGCCACGCCCGATTACATCGTGGACAAGCTGTGCGAGACCGCGCGCGATCCGCGCGCTCACCGCTATTCGGCTTCGCGCGGCATCAAGGGCCTGCGCAAGGCGCACTGCGCCTATTACGAGCGCCGCTTCGGGGTGAAGCTCGATCCCGACCGCGAAGTGATTGCGGCGCTGGGCTCCAAGGAAGGCTTCGCCAACCTGGCCATGGCGATCACCGCGCCGGGCGATGTGGTGCTGGTGCCCAATCCGGCTTACCCGATCCATGCCTTCGGTTTCATGATCGCGGGCGCCGCCATCCGCCATGTGCCCGCCACCTCGCCGGAGGAATATCTTTCGCGCCTGGGCGCGGCCACGCGCCATTCGGTGCCGTCGCCGCTCGCCCTGGTGGTGAACTATCCGTCCAATCCCACCGCGCAGGTGGTTGGTCTGGATTTCTACAAAGAGATCATCAAGTTCGCCAAGAAACACGACATCTGGGTGCTGAGCGATCTGGCCTATGCCGACATCTATTTCGACGACAACAATCCGCCGCCCTCGATCCTGCAGGTAGACGGCGCCAAGGACATCGCCATCGAATTCCAGTCGCTGTCCAAGACCTATTCCATGCCCGGCTGGCGCATGGGCTTTGCGGCGGGCAATGAAAAGCTGATCGGCGCCTTGGCGCGCATCAAGTCGTACCTGGACTATGGCGCCTTCACGCCCATCCAGGTGGCGGCGGCAGCGGCCCTGAACGGACCGCAGGAAATGGTCGATGAGATCCGCGCCGTCTACAAATCGCGTCGCGACGTGCTGGTCAAAAGCATGGCGGCGGCGGGCTGGGAAATCCCTTCGCCCGAGGCCTCGATGTTCGCCTGGGCGCCGGTGCCGGAAAAGTACAAGTCGCTGGGCTCGATGGAGTTCGCCAAGGACCTGCTGATCCATGCCAAGGTCGCGGTGTCGCCGGGCATCGGCTTTGGCGAATATGGCGAAGGCTATGTCCGCGTGGCCTTGGTGGAGAACGAGCACCGTATCCGCCAGGCGGCGCGCAATGTGAAGAAGTTCCTGACCTTGGGCACCAACATGGCGCCCAAGGACCTGGCCTCCGCAAAATGACGGCCCCCTTCAAGATTGCCATCGCCGGGCTCGGCACGGTCGGGGGCGGCGTGGTGAAAGCGCTTGCCGTGCGCGGCGAGGAGCTGTCGCGCCGCGCCGGCCGTACACTGGAGATCATCGCCGTCTCGGCCCGCGACAGGAAGAAGGCGCGTGACTTCGCCTTTACCGGCTGGACCGATGATGTGCTGAGCCTGGCCAAGGGCGACGCCGATGTGGTGGTCGAACTGATCGGCGGCGAGGAGGGTATCGCCCGCGAGCTGGTGGAAACCGCGCTGGCAAACGGCAAGCATGTGGTGACCGCCAACAAGGCGCTGCTGGCAAAGCACGGCCTGGCGCTGGCGCAGCTGGCCGAGAAGAACAACGTCACCTTGAAATTCGAAGCCGCCGCGGCCGGCGGCATCCCCATCGTCAAGGCGCTGCGCGAAGGGCTCATCGCGCACGGCGTGGATGCAGTGAAGGGCATCCTCAACGGCACCTGCAATTACATCCTGACCGAAATGGAATCCTCGGGCCGCGCCTTTGACGATGTGCTGAAGGAAGCGCAGGCCAAGGGTTATGCCGAAGCCGATCCGACATTGGACGTGGGCGGCGGCGACACCGCGCATAAGCTGGCGCTGCTGGCGGCCATCGCTTTTGGCACCGCGCCGAACCTGGACGCGGTGGCGGTGGAAGGCATTCAGCACATCACGCCCGATGATATCGCCTTTGCCAGCGAGTTCGGTTTTCGCATCAAGCTGTTGGGCGTGGCGCGCCGCGTGGACGGGAAAATCGACCAGCGCGTCAATCCCGCGATGGTGCGCGTGCGCTCGGCGCTGGCCAATGTCGGCGGCGCCGCCAATGGCGTGTCGGTGGATGCGGGCGAGGCGGGCACCTTCTTCTTTTCGGGGCGCGGCGCGGGCGAAGCGCCCACCGCCAGTGCCGTGATCGCCGATATCGTGGAAGCGGCGTCCGGCATTCCCACCCCGGTGTTCGGCCGCCCCGTGGCGGACCTCAAACCCATGACCCCGGCTGACGGCAAGGCTGCGGTGTCGCCCTGGTATCTGCGCTTCGAAGTGCTGGATGTGCCCGGCGTCCTGGCCTCCATTGCCGGAAACCTGGCCGATGCCGGTGTTTCCATCGAAAGCATGATCCAGCGGGTGCGCGCCCCCGGCGCGCCGGTGGCGATTGTCATGATTACCCACGAAACGTCACAGGCCAGCGTCGAGCGCGCCTTGAAGGCGATTGGCGCTTCCGACAAGGTGCGGGGCCGTCCCTGCATGATTCCCATGGAAACGGCCTGAGCGCCCAATAAGAGAATAACGAGATGACCCAAGCCCGTCCGCCCGCCCAGTCCAAACCGCTGGACCGGGCCTTTGCGCTGGAAGCGGTGCGTGTCACCGAGGCCGCCGCCATCGCCGCCTATCACCAGATCGGGCGGGGCAATGAACATGATGCCGACCATGCGGCGGTCGAAGCGATGCGGCTGGCCTTCAATGCGCTGCCGATCGACGGCACCGTGGTGATCGGCGAAGGCGAACGCGACGAAGCGCCCATGCTGTTCATCGGCGAGAAGGTGGGGCAGGGCGGTCTTGCCGTCGATATCGCGCTCGATCCCCTGGAAGGCACCACCTTGACCGCCAAGGCGATGGCCAATGCGCTGGCGGTGATGGCGATGGCCGAACCCGGCACCATGCTGAATGCGCCCGACACCTATATGGACAAGATCGCCATCGGTCCGGGCTATCGTGACGGCCTGATCGACCTGGATGCCGAACCGGCCGACAACATCAATGCCATCGCGAAAGCCAAGGGCTGCCGCGCCGACGAGATCACCGCCCTGGTGATGGACCGTCCGCGTCACGAAACCCTGATCGCCAAAATTCGGGCATCGGGCGCCAAGGTGAAGTTGATCACCGACGGCGACGTGGCCGGTGTGATAGAAACCACCGATCCGGCTACCAATGTGGACATCTATATGGGCCAGGGCGGCGCGCCTGAAGGCGTGCTGGCCGCGGCCGCGCTGCGCTGCGTCGGCGGCCAGATGCAGGGCCGGCTGGTGTTCCGCAACGATGACGAACGCGCCCGCGCTGCTAAATGGGGCGTCAAGGACCTGAACCGCAAATACGGCCTGCACGAACTTGTGTCGGGCGACGTGGTGTTCTCTGCCACCGGGGTGACCGACGGCTCGATGCTGCGCGGCGTGCACCGCGAAGGCGAATTCATCACCACCGAAAGCGTGGTAATGCGCTCGGCCACCGGCACGGTCCGCTGGATCCGCACCCGTCACCGCCGGGGTGCTTGAGGCACCGATAGAGAATGGCGCCGCGGCCTTCGGGGTCGCGCGCAGCTTTTCGGGCCGCCGCTGGCTGCTGAAATCCGTCGATGAGGCGATGGAGCGAGAACTCCTGCGGGAAATCTCGCCGGTGCTGTCGCGTCTGCTGGCGTTGCGTGGGATTACCTTGGCGGAAGCCGCCGATTACCTGACGCCCAAGCTCAAGAACCTGCTGCCCGATCCTCATGTCCTGAAAGACATGGACAAGGCGGTGGCGCGCGTCAGCGCCGCGCTGACCGCCGGCGAGCGTATCGCGGTGTTCGGCGACTATGACGTGGATGGTTCGACCTCCGCGGCGCTGCTGTCGGATTTCCTGACCGAACTGGGCGCGGCGCCGCGCGTCTATATTCCCGACCGCATGACCGAAGGCTATGGCCCGTCGCCCACCGCGATGAAGGTGCTTGCCGCCGAAGGCATGGCGCTGGTGATCACGGTGGATTGCGGCGCTGCAGCCATTGCCGCGCTGGAAGAGGCCAAGGCGCTGGGCCTGGATGTGGTGGTGCTGGATCACCACCGGGTGGATCGCAGCCCGCCTGCTATCGCGCACGTCAATCCCAACCAGCCGGACGACACATCGGGGTTGGGGCATCTGTGCGCCGCCGGGGTGAGTTTTCTGTTCCTGGTGGCGCTGAACCGGCACTTTCGCGAAACCGGTTTCTACGAAGAGCGCAGCATGACCGAACCCGACCTGCGGCTGTTTCTCGATCTGGTCGGTCTGGCCACCATCTGCGACGTGGTCCCGCTGAACGGCGTCAACCGCGCCTTTGTCCGTTTCGGCCTGGGTCAGATCGGCGCCATGTCGCGACCGGGCCTGGCGGCGCTGGCCGGCATCGCCGGCGCCAAGGGACCCTTCACGCCGTATCACCTGGGCTTTGTGTTTGGACCGCGCATCAATGCCGGTGGGCGGGTAGGGCGCTCGTCGTTGGGTGTGGATTTGCTCACCGCGCGCGATCACGACAAGGCAGGCGAATTTGCCGCCCAGCTCGATCTGCACAACAAGGAACGCCAGGCGATCGAGAAGATCATTCTGGAAGAAGCCATCGCGCTGGGACAGACCCAGGCCAATGCGCCGTTCCTGTTGGTGTCGGGTGACGGCTGGCATCCCGGTGTGGTCGGCATCGTGGCGGGACGCCTCAAAGAACGCTTCACCAAGCCGGCCTTTGTTGCAGGGTTTGAAGGCGGCATGGGGCGCGGCTCGGCCCGCTCCATTGCCGGCATCGACATCGGCGCCATCATCCGCGCCGCCGCCGAGGCCGGCGTGATCGAATATGGCGGCGGCCATGCCATGGCGGCGGGCTTCTCGCTGACCACGGCGCAACTTGAGGGCTTTCGCAAATTCATCGAGGCGCAGTTCAGCGGCACCGGTCCCGCCCTGGCGGCCGCCAACGACCTGTACCTGGACGCGGTGTCCTCGCCGGCCGGGGCCAACATCGCCCTGGCGCAGGAGATCGCCCAGGCCGGTCCCTTTGGGGCGGGCAATGCCGAGCCGCTGCTGGGCCTGCCCGATGTCCGGGTGGCTTTTGCCGACGTGGTGGGCAAGGCGCATGTGAAGCTGCGGCTGGCGGGCGGCGACGGCACCATGCTGGACGCCATCGCCTTCAGGGCCGTGGGCACGTCCCTGGGAGACGGCCTTCTGGCTGCCCGTGGACAGCGGATTCATGTGGCCGGGCGCCTGCGGCAGGACGACTGGATGGGCCGTATCCGGGTCCAGCTGGAAATCGAGGATGCCGCCCCCGCAACCGCCTGATTTGGGGTGAGGCCCGACCGGCTTTGCCGGTCAAATCGGTCCAGTGGACCGATTTGAGGGCCGAACGCCGCAAGCCAAAGCGAGCGGCCGGGGAGCTGTCAAAACGGGCACCGGCCCCATTGCAACGTCCCCTCCAATTTTGGGTTGCCAAACCGGGACTTGGCCGTTAAATCCCCGCCCTCCGGTGGCGCCCTTCGTCTATCGGTTAGGACTCAGGATTTTCATTCCTGCAAGGGGGGTTCGACTCCCCCAGGGCGCACCATTCATACCAATCGCGTTGCGATTGGCATGAATGCCGAGCCCGCCCGCGCGACAGCGACTTGAGGGCGGCTCGGCAGGCGAAAGCACAGACCTTTCCAGCACTGGCTCTACGAAAGCACCGTTCCGTCCATCACGGCCCCGCGCCGAGTCGCGTCAACGCGTCCTTCGCGGATTTCAGGCTTGGATCGAGCTTCAGCGCGGCGCGATGGTCGGCGATGGCTGCATCGACGGCGCCTTTATGTTCATAAGCGGCGGCGCGCTGGCCATAGGCGCCGGCGTAGCGGGACGCAAATGCGGGGTGTAGCGGCATGTCCTTGGTGTTCATCGCAATCTCTTGCGTGAAATCGGCGATTGCCTGGTCGTAGAGGCCCTTGCGGGCATAGGCGGTGCCGCGCACCTCGTAGGCGCTGGCGTCGTTGGGCGCGAGTGCGATCTCCCTGGTGAGGTCGGCGATGGCCTCGTCGTGAAGTCCCTTATGCTCATAGGCAAGGGCCCGGTTGTAAAGGCTGGTGATGCTGCGCGGATCGAGTGACAGCACCTTGCTGAAGTCCGCGATGGCCAGGTCGTAGAGCCCTTTGTGCAGGTAATCGTTGCCGCGATTTTGGTAGGCAGGCTCCAGAACGGGATCCAGCGAGATCGCCATGGTGAAATCGGCGATGGACTTGTCGTAAAGGCCCTTGCGTTCATAGGCGTTGCCGCGAAAGTCATAGGCATCGGCCAGCTTGAAATCCGGGTCCGTGCCCGTGGGCGTAAGCGATATCGCCGTCGTGTAATCGCTGATGGCCTGGTCATCGAGGCCCTGATTGCTATACGCGCTCGCCCGGTTGAAATAGGCGATGGGGAACGTCTTGGGCGTCAGGGAAATCGCCTGGTTGTAATCGGCGATGGCCTCGTCATAGAGCCCCTTGCGCGCATAGGCCACGCCGCGCGTGTCATAGTCGGTTGCCAGATGCGCCGCGGTTGCCTGCATAAGGCCTTTACCGGATTGCAGGTCTGCGGTGCCCGACTGAATTTTCCGGGTGCATCCGGCGATGCTGATGTCGGGATCGGGATCGCCGCAACGCCCCCGCAGGCTTTGCGCCGTAGCCGGCATGGCGGCCAAAACCACGCAGCACAGGGCCACCGCGTTTACCAGCCTGCCTTGGCGTTCTGTCATGTGCCCCCTCGAAAGGTCATCTGGCCCCGCAATTTGGGCAAATTGGCGGCACGGACTGCGTTATCAACGCCGGGTTCGGTCTTGCCAGATGTGCAGAAGGTAGGCGAGGGACCGGTCCTGGATCTTGCCGATATCCATGGTGTCAAGGATCGCCAGCCCTGCATCGCTCTTCCCGCTCCAGGCGAGCCTGGCGGAGAAGGCATGGCGGCCCGGCACATCGATCAGCCAGAACTGGGGCGGCAACTTCCTGTCGATGGGGAAACTCACGCGCGCACCTTCTGGAGACCGGTTCCGGATCGAGCAGTTGAATCTGCTCACCCCGTTTCCGAAAACGCAGATGCCCGCACGCAGGACGTCACCGCGCACGAGATTTCGCTTGTTGAGGTCGGAGTTCTGCACGGGATTGCGCTATCGTACCTGCTGGATCACCGGTCCAGCCAAAGGCGCGGCATGGGCATGCCGGTACCAGCCAACACCGGCCAGGATTGCGGCGCAGAACAAGATCGTTTTGACGGTCGCCAATTCAGACTCCAGGATTTTTCGGATATCGGACCAAATGAATTCACTGCGCGCTGTCGCGATGGGGCGTGAGAAAGAATATGCCGATGCCATCGGCATGGTGCCTCACAACCCGTCCCAGGGTACTGCCGAAGCCGATGACTTCGCCAAGGGGTGGGCGGCGGGGCGTTTTCAGGGACGCACCATGCTGACTGACATCCACCAGATCGCATTGTGTCAGCCGCCCATTTCCGTCCCGGTAGTGGCCTTTGCCTCTTGCGGCGGTACGTGGATGCCTGCGCAGTCGGGTAGGGGGGATCTCGCCTGTCACCCGAATGTCCGACAGCTTTTGCAGATGCGCCCTCATGGCGTCCTGCTCCAGGATGAACATGAGTCCCGCAATGTTTCCTTCACCCGGAACGGTGATGCAGTCAAAGCGCCCGAAGCCCTCGGCATACAGCACCAGGGGCGCGTAGGGGAGAAACGTCCTGGCGGCTTCTATCCTTGCTCCGCTGGCGGCGATGTTGACCACGCGACACGGCGTTCCGGTGGCCTCTCCGCGGATGAAAATCTGGCCGGGCCTGTCCACAGCGAGACGTTCGGACAGCCTGCAATCGTAGTTGGAATAATCGTCCATTGTGAAAAATGCTTGCTCTGAAAGCGGGAACTCTAGGGACCCGGTCTGAACAGGGTGCAAAAAATTCATCTCAAATTCGCCGCTCGCTTTCAAGAATTCGGTAACCAAGATGGGCTGCTGGCTTGGATGAAATTGATGACGATGTTCAAGGATTTATCCGTCATCCCAATGAGGCATCTGCGCGCTGGGCCAGCCGCCTGAACGTCTTGCGCCGCTTCGGGAGTTCCCAAAGTTCCTGTTCAAGCAAAGGGTTTCAAATCACGCGTCGCCTCTTCCTTGCCTGAGCTGCGCCACAATAAGGCCATGGCGCGGGCCGTTCATGGTTCACCTTCAACAAGCCCAGCGAGCGGGCACCAAGGAGAACATCATGAAATTCACCGCAGGAAAGATGGCGATTGCCGCCGTGGCGATTGGCGTGGGCTTGGGCGGTTGCGCCACCCGCGAGTCGGTCGAGAATGCGCAGAACGCCGCCAATGCCGCCGACCATCGCGCCGGCGCGGCCCAGGCGCGCGCCGATGAAGCCTATGGCATCGGCAACAATGCGCTGGGCGTGGGCAACCAGGCGTTGGGCGTCGGCAACAATGCCCTTGCGTCCGCGCAGGCCGCCAATGGCAAGGCCGATGCCAACAGCACCGATGTCGCCAAGCTGAAGCGCCAGGTCGCCTATCTGCAGTGGAAGGTGCTGCCGCACCACAAGAAGCACCACCATCGCGTGCACAAGGCGCCTGCCGAGCAGAAGGCCAGCAACAGCTAGCCATCCTGACGATTGTGAACGTGACGCCTCCGGACCGGAATGGTTCGGAGGCGTCGTTCTGTCTGGGCTACTTCACCCAGTCCCGCTTCAGGCGATAGGCCAGCGTGATGATAATGGCGACGATGGATGCGCCGACAAAAGCGGTGCCCAACGACTCAAAGATCGTCGCCAGGTGCGGCCCGACGGCCGGTATCACCGACAATTGTTCGGCGCCCAGCAGCAGGACAATCGTCATCAGGAAGTTCTTGGAATTTTTGTCGGAATTGTTCTGGAGTGCCGCGATGCCGCCCAGAACAAGCAGTAATGCCGGTGTCGCCGGAACAGAGATAAAGGCAGATGCGATCGCCAGGATTATGGCGAGCGCGCGTGCCGCTGCTGTGATGACATTCATTTCTTCCTCCCTTTGATTATTATTATAAAAGCCATGACAAGGCTGATGGGGGCTTGGCGCGAGCCTCCTCCTATTCGGAGGAAGATTCAAGCATGCCGCCCAAAGCGTTCGTTTCCTGGAGTTCGGGCAAGGACAGCGCCTTTGCGCTCCATGAGGCCCGCAGGCTGGGCCTGGCCGAAATCGCCGGCGTCCTGACCACCATCAATGAGAAATTCGACCGGGTGGCGATGCATGGTGTTCGGGACAGTCTGCTGGACCGCCAGATCGCGGCCCTGGACCTGCCGGCCATCAAGGTCCTGATTCCCAGCCCGTGCCCGAACGACATCTACGAGGCGCGCATGGCCGACGCCTGCGCCACCATCAAGGCGCAGGGAATCACGCACATCGTCTTCGGTGACCTGTACCTGGAAGACATACGGGCATACCGGGAAGAAAAGCTGGCCGCAGTGGGCATGACCGCTATTTTCCCCCTATGGGGACGGGATACCAAAGCGCTTGCGAATGAGATGATCGCAGCCGGCCTGGTGGCGCACCTGACATGCCTTGATCCCAAGACGCTGGACCCAAGCTTTGCAGGCCGCCGTTTCGACGCATCTTTCCTGCAAGATATCCCCGCAGGGGTCGATCCCTGCGGGGAAAATGGAGAGTTTCACACCGTAGTCTCCGACGGCCCCATGTACCGCGCGCCCATCCCGGTGGCGGTTGGCCCGGTTGTCGAGCGGGACGGCTTTGTCTTTGCAGACGTCACCGCCACTGATTAAGCGTTTTTCAAAGACGCCATGTCGATCACGAAGCGATACTTCACGTCGCTCTTGAGCATGCGGGCATAAGCGGTCTCGATATCCTGCATCCGGATCATCTCGATGTCCGAGGTAATGCCGTGCTTGGCGCAGAAATCCAGCATCTCCTGCGTCTCCGGGATGCCGCCGATCAGCGAGCCGGCGATGGCACGGCGCTTGAACACCAGGTTGAACACGGCGGGCGAGGGGTGCGGGGTGGACGGCGCCCCCACCAGCGCCATGGTGCCGTCCCGCTTGAGCAGCGACGTAAAGGCATCCAGGTTGTGGGGCGCCGCCACGGTGTTGAGGATCATGTCGAAGCTGTTCAGGTGCTTCTTCATCTGGGCGTCGTCTTTGGACACTACAACCTCATCGGCGCCCAGTGCCTTGGCGTCCGCCACCTTGTCGGGCGAGGTGGTGAAAGCCACGGTATGCGCGCCCAGGGCGTGGCTGAGCTTCACGCCCATGTGACCAAGACCGCCGATGCCCACGATGCCGACCTTCTTGCCGGGGCCTGCGCCCCAATGCTTCAGGGGCGACCATGTGGTGATGCCGGCGCACAGCAGCGGCGCCACCGCGGCAAGGTCCTTTTCGGCGTGGTTGATGGCCAGCACGAAATGCTCGTCCACCACGATCGCAGCGCTGTAGCCGCCCAATGTGTTGGGCCCGCCGCCGACGGGGCCGTTATAGGTGCCGGTGAAGCCCACCGGGCCATCGCAATATTGCTCCAGTCCGTCATGGCACTGGGCGCAGGTGCGGCAGCTGTCCACCATGCAGCCGACACCCACGATCTGGCCCAGCTTGAAACGGCTGACATCTTTGCCGACCGCCGTCACCTTGCCGATGATCTCGTGGCCCGGCACGCAAGGGTACTGGGTGCCCGGCCATTCGCTGCGCGCGGTGTGCAGGTCGCTGTGGCACACGCCGCAGAACAGGATTTCGATGGCCACATCCTTGGGGCCGGGCTCGCGGCGCTCGATGGTATGGGGCCCAAACGGGGTGGTGGCGGACTGGGCGGCAAAGGCTTTGGTTTGCATGGAGGCTCCTGCAGGGGGACGGGGCAACCCGCCCCAAATATGTCGAAAATATGCAGGGTTAAGAGGATTGCGGCGTTTGGTCCGCATCGCTGTCTTGACGCACTGCAGCAACGAACTTACCACCCCCTTCTGTTAAGCCAAGGATTTTCGTCCCATGCGCGTTGATCAGATTCCGGTCGGGAAAAATGCCCCCGATGACGTCAATGTCATCATCGAAGTTCCGATCGGCGGCGAACCCATCAAGTATGAGCTCGACAAGGCTTCGGGCGCGCTGGTGGTGGACCGCTTTCTCTATACCGCGATGCGCTATCCGGGCAATTACGGCTTTATCCCGCATACAATGTCGGGGGATGGCGATCCGGTGGACGTCCTGGTCGCCAACACCCGCGCCATCGCGCCGGGCGCAGTGATGAGCGTGCGCCCCGTGGGCGTGCTGCTGATGGAAGACAATGCCGGCATGGACGAGAAGATCGTGGCGGTCCCATCCTCGCACATCAGCCAGCGTTTCGACGGCGTCACCAGTTACAGCGACCTGCCGGATATCACCGTCAAGCAGATCGAGCACTTCTTCGCCCACTACAAGGATCTGGAGCCCGGCAAATGGGTCAAGATCATCCGCTGGGGCGATGCGGCGGAAGCCAAGAAGATGATCGTCGAAGGCGTGGCGCGGGCTCAAAAAGACGCCAAGAAGGGCTAAGCGCAGGGTTTCGACAGCCCCCGGCCGCTCGCTTGTGCTCGCGGCGTTCGTAGCTCGAAACGGTCCACCGGACCGTTTCGTTCGCCTTCGGCGAACCGCTACTCACCCCATCTGGGCGGCGGCGGCAGCATCTTCACCAGGCCCGACAATCCATCGCCATAGGCGCTCCGCAGGCTGGTCCAGTACGCATCGTCTTCCTTCAACATCGTCATGTTGCCGGTGGAAAAGCTGTCGGTCTCATAGCGCATGATGTCGATGGGCGGGCCGCAGGACAGGTTGGAGCGCAAGGTGGCGTCGAAAGACAGCAGCGCCAGCTTGGCGGCCTGGTCCAGCGGACAGTCCGGGGTCAGGGCGCGGTCTAGGATCGGCTTGCCATACTTGGTCTCGCCGATCTGAAGGAAGCAGGAGCGCAACGACGCTTCGATGAAATTGCCCGCCGAATAGATCTGGAACAGCCGCGGCGTCTCGCCCTGGATCTGGCCGCCCACCAGGAAACTGCCGGTGGGATCGCCGTACGGGGTCACCGAAGGGCCGTCGCGCGCGATCACTTCGCGCAGCTTGTCGCCCACGATGCGGGCGACTTCATACATGGTGGGTGCGGCATGCAGGTCATGGGAATAGCCGGTGCCCAGCGCCTCGCGCAGCTGGGTTGTCACCGACTGGGTGGTGGCGAGGTTGCCCGCCGACAAGATGGCGATGACGCGCGATCCCGGCTGGCTGATCAGTTCGAACTTGCGGACCCGCGCCACCTGGTCCACCCCCGCGTTGGAGCGCGAATCCGAAGCCAGCACCAGGCCGGCCGGCAGCACGATACCCAGGCAATAGGTCATGGACGCCCCTCTTTTATTGGCCGAGCCCCACCCGGCAGGAGAGAGTTTGGACAGGCCGGGCGGGACAGTGCAAGGTCCGAGGCGGGGAAAATCGGCTTCAAGCCGGGGGAATGCTGTCATGGAAAGTGCGGATTATCTCGACGATATCGTCGCCACCGTGCACCGCGACATGCAAACCCATCTGGGGCGGGGCAAGGTCGCCGATTACATTCCGGCGCTGGCGCGGGTGGACCCAAAGAACTTCGCCATCGCCATCGCCACCTGTGATGGGCGCACCGCCGGCGCCGGCGGGGTGCATCTGCCCTTTTCCATCCAGAGCATTTCCAAGATTTTCACCCTGACCCTGGCGCTGAACAAGCTGGGCGCCACTCTGTGGGAGCGGGTGGGCCGCGAACCGTCCGGCTCGCGCTTCAACTCCATCGTGCAGCTGGAGGCCGAAAAGGGCATTCCGCGCAATCCCCTGATCAATGCCGGGGCGGTGGTGATCACCGATTCCCTGCTGGAGGGCGGCGACATCGATGCGACCATCGCCGAGATACTGGGTTTCATGCGCAAGCTGGCCGAAGATCCCGCCATCGTGATCGACGAGGAGGTGGCGGAGTCCGAAGCCGAGACCGGATTCCGCAACGCCGCGCTGGCCAATTTCCTGCGCGCCAACGAAAATCTGCGCAGCAAGGCCGAGCATGTGCTGAAAGTCTATTTCAACCAGTGCGCCATCCGCATGAACGCGCGCCAGCTCGCCCGCGCCGGACTGTTCCTGGCCCATGCCGGCCAGGACCCACTGAACCATGCCCGCGTCACCACGCCGTTCCGGGCCAAGCGCATCAACGCGATCATGATGACCTGCGGCCATTACGACGCGTCGGGCGATTTTGCCTGCCGTGTGGGCCTGCCGGGCAAGAGCGGCGTGGGCGGCGGCATCCTGGCCATCGCGCCGCGCAAGGCGTCGATCTGCGTTTGGTCGCCGGGCCTGAATGCACAGGGCAATTCCTTGGTCGGCTCCATGGCGCTGGAGCGCCTGTCGGCGCTCACCGGCTGGTCGGTGTTCTAGAAAATTTCAGCGACATCCATCTGAGGTCCGACGTCTCAGCGTCACAAATCCCGTTGATATTCGCCGGCGGCCGGGCTTACTGCCCGTTTGCGCGTTATCAAAGCGTTTGACGGGAAGTTTGCGTGCGGCTGGGAATTCTTCTTCTGTGTCTGCTGGTGCCGGGCGCGGCTTTGGCCGCTGGCGAAGAAGTCCCATCGGCTGAAGATTGGGCCATCCATGGCCAAGCCACCGGCATCGAGCAATATCATCCCGCTTTTCGTTCGGCCTATCGCGGCGTCAACAGCCTGGACCCGGGCAGCCGCGGCAATGAGACGGTGAACCTCACCGCCTATGCCGGGGCGCGCGTCTGGGACGGCGGCGAAGCCTGGGCCAATCTGGAAATGGACCAGGGCTTTGGCCTGTCGAACACCCTGGGTGTGGCGGCCTTCACCAACGGCGAAGGCTCCAAGGTCGGCCAGGCGGTGCCCTATCTGCGGCTGCACCGGCTGTTCTTCCGCCAGAGCTTCGACCTTGGCGGCGAGGCGGAGACGCTGGAAAGCCAGGCCAATCAGCTGGCCGGCAGCCGCACCGCCGACAATGTGATTGTCACCCTGGGAAAATTCTCGCCAGGCGATGTGTTCGACACCAATGATTACGCCCATGACCCGATGCACGATTTTCTCAACTGGGCGGTGATCGATGCTGGGCCCTGGGACTACGCCGCTGATGCCTGGGGCTACAGCTATGGCGGGGCGGTGGAATGGCGTTTTTCGGACTGGACCTTGCGGGGCGGACTGTTCGATCTGTCGCGCATACCCAACGGTACCGAGCTGACGCGCGGCTTCGGCCAGTATCAGCTGGACGGCGAAGTTGAACGCCGCGTCACGCTGTTCGGCAGGCCCGGCAAGATCAAGCTGCTGGGCTTTGCCAGCCGGGGCCGCATCGGCGATTACACCGATGCGGTCAACCTGGCGGTGGCGACGCGCCGTCCGGCCGATATTTCCCTGGTCCGCCTTGGCGCCTGGAAAACCGGCATGTCGCTGAACCTGCAACAGGCGTTGAGCGATAATCTGGGATTCTTCCTGCGCGCCACGCTCAACGGCGGCAGCAAGGAAGGCGAGGAATTCACCGACATGGCCAACAGTATCCTGACTGGCCTGTCACTGAACGGACAATCCTGGGGCCGCAAGGACGACACCATCGGCCTGGCGATCGAAAGCGGCGGCATGTCGGACGCCGGCAAGCGCTTCTTCGCTGCCGGCGGGCTCGGCATCCTGGTCGGTGACGGCCGCCTGGATCATTACGCGCGCGAGAATGTGATCGAGGCCTATTACGCCGCCAAACTGTGGGACGGCATAACTGGAACGCTGGATTATCAGTTCATCGCCAATCCTGCCTACAACGCCGACCGCGGTCCGGTGTCGGTGTTCGGCGTTCGCCTGCACGGTGAGTTCTAATTGGATTTCTGGCGATAGCGCGCCGCTGCGTGCTTGTGCGACAGGTTGGGCGACATCTTCAGCCTTGCCGCTTCCGCATCCGCCAGGTCCTGCGCATCTGGCAGGGAGGGGATGGTGATGCGCTCGCCCATGTCCAGACCCTTGAGCGCGGCATCCACCATCTCGTCCACCTCCATCACCCGCTCGGGCGGCAGCTTGTCGACATCGGCGCCGGCGCGTTCCCAGATTTCGGTGCGGGTGGCGCCGGGCAGCACGGCCTGGATGGTAACGCCATTGTCGTTCAGCTCCTTGGTCAGCGCCTGGGTCAGGGCCAGCAGATAGGCCTTCGACCCGCCATAGACGCCGTTGAAGCGTTCGGGATTGACCGAGGTGATGCTGCACATGTTCACGATGGTGCCCCGTTTTGCGGCGACAAAGGCGCGGCCCGCTGCCAGCGCCAGCCGTGTCGCGGCGGTGATGTTGAGGGCGATGATATTTTCGATGGTAGCCAGGCTGGTGTCCAGGTGCCGCTCCACCGTGGCGATGCCGGCATTGTTGAGGAAGAAGCTGATCGCCGCATCACGCTCCAGCTTTTGTTCGATGCGCGCGACATCGCTGCTTTGTGTCAGATCCGCGACAAGCACTTCGGATGCGGCGCCGTCCGCGCGCAATTGTTCTGCCAGTGCGTCCAGTCGCGCCTTGTCGCGCGCCACCAGAACCAGGTCATAGCCGCGTTTGGCCAATCGCTGGGCATAGACTTTGCCAATGCCGGTTGAGGCGCCGGTGATGAGGGCCTTGGGTCGGGTCATGACGAAAACTTGAGGCCCGGCGGACGGCTTTGCAAGCCCGGCCCGGCATGCGAGATTTCACGCAGATTTTCAAAACGAGTCCTATGCCCCGCATCCTGCTTTCCCTTTTCCTGCTGTTGCTGCCGCTCCAGGCCCAGGCCGCGGGCAAGCAAGGCCTGTGGACCGTCACCACTATCTGGCAGTTCGGCATGGGCAAAGTGCCGCCGGCCATTGTCGCGCTGGCGCGGCAGCAGGGCCTGAAGCCACCGGTCAACGGCCAGCCCTTCATTCACCACATCTGCATGACCCCGTATGAGGTCGATGGCCGCCAGCCGCTGCATCTCAACAGCCGCGACCTGGACTGCAGCTTTCGCACCGTCAGCATGCGCCGCGGCGTGATGGTCACCGAAAGCATCTGCCACGGCCCCCTGGAAGGTGTCACCCGCGGCCAGGTCACCTGGCGCGACAACACCCATTTCGAAGGCAGCACGGAGTTCAAGGGCAAGTATCGCGGCGATCCGGCCCGCATGAGTTCCACCTTCACCGCCGACTGGGCTGGCGATGATTGCCGGGGTGTGCGCCCCTATGTGGCCCAAAATAATTGACAGGCTGATCCGTCCTGTCAGATTCGCGGTATAACGAAGACCTCAAAGGGGAAATGACATGACGCGTAAGCTCGCTTCGACCCTCATTGCCGCCGCCATTCTTATGCCCGCTGCCGCCCTGGCGGTGCCGCACGGCAAGCCGGGCCTTTGGACCATTACCACCACCATGCAGATGGCCTCGATGCCCAAGATGCCGCCCGAAATGATGGAAATGATGAAGAAGCGCGGCATGAACATGCCCATGCCGGGCCAGCCCATGACAAGCCAGATGTGCATGACGGCGGAGCAGGCGGCCATGGACAGGCCGCCGAACATGGACCGTGAAGGCGTGAAGTGTACCCCCCGTGTCCTCAACCAGACTTCCAGTTCGGCGAACACCGAGATCGTCTGCCACGGCATGATGGAGGGCACAGGCCGTTCCCAGATCAGCTGGCGCGGCGACACCCATTACGAAGGTACCTACAGCTTCACCGGCACCATGCATGGCCAGCCCAACAATATGAGCAGCAGCTACAAGGGTGATTGGGTGAGCGCCGATTGCGGTTCGGTCAAGCCGTTCAGCGGCAAGATGCCGTCCATGGCCGGGAGGCCGCCGGCGCCGCATTGATGGATGACGTTGCGGCGCTGGCCGACCTGCTGCGTCAAAGCCGGCGGACGGTGGTCTTCACCGGCGCCGGCATGTCCACCGAATCCGGTATTCCCGATTTCCGCTCGCCGGGCGGGATCTGGACCAAGATGATGCCGGTGGAATTCCAGGACTACATATCCGATCCGCAGGCGCGGCGCGTGTCATGGCAGCGGCGCTTTGAAATGGAAGACACCTGGAACGCCACCTTGCCCAATGACGGCCATCGCGCCGTGGCTGAACTGGTGGCCATCGGCAAAATCAGCCATGTCATCACCCAGAATATCGATGCCTTGCACCAGGCCGGCGGCGTGCCGGATGAAAAGGTTATCGAACTGCATGGCAGCACCCGCTACGCCAATTGCCTGGACTGCGGCCTGCGGATGGAGATACCGGAAATCCGCGCCCATTTCGACGCCCATGGCGACGCCCCCGATTGCGCGGCCTGCGGCGGCATCGTGAAGACCGCCACCATCTCTTTCGGCCAGCCCATGCCGGAAGCCGAAATGACCCGCGCCGAGGCGGCGACCCTGGCCTGCGAGCTGATGCTGGTGCTGGGTTCCTCCCTGGCGGTCTATCCCGCCGCGAGCTTCCCGCTGCTGGCCAAACGCAACGGGGCGGGGCTGGCGATCCTGAACCGGGACGAAACCCCGCAGGACCGATTTGCCGATCTGGTCATAAACGCCGAAATAGGCCCCACAATGCGGGCAATTGTTCAGGCTTTATAAGCGGGTTGCCCGTACCTATATGATCGCTAGACTGAGCCAACCCCCGAATCCGGAGACTTGCCCTTGCGCCGCGCCGACGAAGAAAATGACGAAAAAGAAGACGAGAAGTCCAAGGCCCCGGAACCGCAATCTTCCGAGATCGCCAAGGCGCTCTACAAGTCGCGCACGGTCCTGATTTTCGGCGAAGTGGACATGAAGATGGCCGAGCGGGTCACCGCCCAGCTCCTGGCCTATGCCGAGAGCGAAGGCGATATCCGCGTCATCGTCAATTCGCCGGGCGGCCATGTGGAGTCGGGCGACACCATCCATGACATGATCCGCTTTGTCGGCAACCGGGTGAAGATGATCGGCACCGGCTGGGTCGCATCCGCCGGCGCGCACATCTATCTGGGCGCGAAAAAGGAAAACCGCTTCTGCCTGCCGTTCACCCGCTTCCTGTTGCACCAGCCTTTGGGCGGGGTGCGCGGCCAAGCCAGCGACATCACCATCGAGGCCGAGGAAATCCTCAAGATGCGCGCCCGCCTGATCAAGGAAATCTCGGACGAGACCGGGCAGCCTTATGAAAAGGTCGTGACCGATACCGAGCGCAATTTCTGGATCGGCGCGGAAGACGCGGTGGCCTATGGCCTGGTCGCAAAGGTCATCAGCCGCGCCAGCGATGTGTGAGTGATGGCCGGCCCGTCACCTTGGTGGCGTGGCGCGGCGATCTATCAGGTCTATGTCCGCAGCTTTTGCGACGGCAATGGCGACGGACAGGGCGATTTTTCCGGTCTGACCGGAAAGCTGGATTACATCAAGTCGCTGGGCATGGATGCGATCTGGCTGTCGCCGGTCCATCCTTCGCCCAACCGCGACTGGGCCTATGACGTTTCCGACTACGAAAACGTCCATCCCGACTATGGCACCTTGCAGGATTTTGCAGGCCTGGTGGCTGCCGCCCATGCGCGGGGCCTGAAAATCATCCTGGACGAAGTGCTGGCGCATACCAGCGACGAACATGCCTGGTTCGCGGCTAGCCGCGACGGCGATGCCTCCAAAAAGGACTGGTATGTCTGGGCTGATCCTAAGGATGACGGCACCGTGCCCAACAACTGGCTGTCGGTGTTCGGCGGCCCGGCCTGGTCCTATCAGCCGGCGCGGCGGCAATATTATCACCACAAGTTCCTGCGCCAGCAGCCCAAGCTGAACTGGACGAGCCCAGCGGCGCGCGAGGCGGCGCTGAAGGTGCTGGACCTGTGGCTGGAGCGCGGCGTGGACGGCTTTCGCCTGGATGTCGCCAACGCCTTCCTGCACGACGAAGACCTGACGGATAATCCCGCCATTCCTGCTCCGCAGCGCGGTGCGGTGGAATGGTCGGCCGCTGCCAACATGCAACGGCATCTGAACGACTCCAATCTCGAAGAGAACAAGCCGCTGCTGGACGTGATCCGGCGGCGGGTGGAAGCCTTCGATGACCGTTTTGTGTTCGGCGAATTCTCGGAGGAGTTTGAACGCTCCGGCTGTTATCTGCCATCCGATCGCGGTCTGCATGCCGGTTACAATTTCGCGTTGCTGCTGGCCACGGATGCGGCGGCGATCCGCGGCCATCTGGAAACCCTGGCGCAGTTTCCCGATCACTGGCCCTGCATTGCCTTTTCCAACCATGACGTGACCCGCACCGCCTCGCGCTTCGGCGCCTGCGCCGCCAAGGCGATGCTGGCGCTGCTGTTCGCGCTGCGCGGCACCTTGCTGCTTTACCAGGGTGAGGAGCTGGGCTTGCCGGACGTCACCTTGCGCCGCGACCAGCTCAAGGACCCGGTGGGCGATCTCTATTATCCGCTGTTCAAGGGCCGCGATGGCTGCCGCACGCCCATGCCCTGGGATGCGGATGCGCCCAACCTGGGTTTCAGCAGCGGCGCGCCCTGGTTGCCTTTAGGACCGGAGCATCACGCGCTGGCCGTGTCGGTGCAGGATGGCGATCCGGATTCCGCGCTGGCCTACACGCGCAAGCTGGCGGCGGCGCGGCATGCGCATCGCGCCTTGCGCGAGGGCAGCTTGACGCTTCTGCCGGGCGCGCTGGCCTTTGTGCGCGAAGGGGGCGGGGAGAAGATCGCCTGCGTCTTCAACCTGGGCGAGGGCGACGCGACCGTCGAGATGCCGGGTGATGCGACACCGTTGGCGTTGGGGACGGGCAGGGAGAGTCTGTCAGGCCGCCGGCTTGTTTTGGGGCCGTTCAGCGCCTGGTTCGGCCGCCTTTAAAGCCGTCAGCGCCGCCTCGAAGGGCAGCAGGACGCAGACGTGCCGCCCGCCATGGCCGATCACCCCATCGAACACGCCATAGCCCTCAGGCGCTGGTGCTCCTTTGAGGAAGGCCCGCACCAGGTCCGCCAGGGCTGCCAGCTCAGCCCCCGTCAATCCTGATGCCGCACCGGCCAGCAGGGCAGCCGACGCCTGGGTCAGGACACAGGCCTGAGAGGTATGCGCCAGCGCCGTGACCCGGCCACTTGCCAGCGCCAGTTCCACCGTCACCCGGTCGCCGCAGGCGGGGTTGTGGGCGCTGCCCGTGGCATCGGGCGCGGGCAGGTGCCCGGCGCCGGTGGCGTCGGCCGCCAGCCGCAGGATTTCGCGCCGGTAGAGAGGGTCATCCGTCATCGAATGGTTCAGAAATCACATCAAGGCCAATGTCAAAGCCTTTGGAAGAATAGCACTTTCGGCGTAACGGTGCACTTGGTGTGGCCAGTGACAACTATGCGCTGGCCGCCAGCCTGGGCAGGTGCATGCGGGCGCGCAAACCGCCGCCCGGCCGGTTCTCCAGCTTCACCGCCCCGCCATGGCCCTCGGCAATCGCCTTGACCAGGGTAAGCCCCAACCCCGTCCCGCCGGTGGCTTCGTTGCGGGAGCTTTCCAGCCGCACAAAGGGTTCGAATACCCGCTGGCGTTCATTCTCGGGGATGCCCGGGCCTTCATCCTCGACCAGCACGTCATAGCCGTCGGCGGTATCGGCGATCCGCACATTGGCCTTGTGGCCATAGGCGACGGCGTTCTCCACCAGGTTGCGCACCGCCCGCTTGATCTCGTTCGGGCGGCAGGAAATGGGGGCGGGCGAATGGTTGTTCCAGTTCACCGGCTCGCCCATTTCGTCCAGGTCGGTGCACAGGCTTTCCACCAGTGCCGACAGGTCGACCTGGCGGGGCTTCTCGCCGCCGGCGCCCTTGGCGGCGGCCAGCACCTGCTCGGTCAGGGCCTGCAGTTCGTCCAGGTTGCGCAGCAGGCCGTCGCGCAACTCGCTGTCTTCGACAAATTCCAGGTTGATGCGCATGGCGGTCAGGGGCGTGCGCAGGTCATGGCCCACCGCCGACAACAGATGGCGCTGACTTTCCAGGGTGCGGGTGACCTGGGCGGTCATGGCGTTGAAGGCGATCGCGGCCCGGCGCACATCTTCGGGCCCTTCCTCCGCGACATGCGGCGTGCCGCTGCTGCCTTCGGCAACCTTGACCGCGGCCCTGGTCAATTCGGACAGCGGCCGCACAACGCGGCGGGCGACAATTGCCGCGCCCACCGAGGCAGCCACCAGTGCGATCAGCGCGGCCACCATGATCTCGACGGGCCATTCCGCCGTAGGCCTCAAGGTAACGCCGCTCACAACGCTTTGGCCGTCGATCGGCACGATGGTCTGGATCACGTCCGTGTCGGGTTTGACGGTGGCAGCGTTCAGGGGCCGCAAATCTTCGGGAATATTGCTGAGCAATTCGTGCAGGTGAACGATCACGGCTTTCTTGCGGGGATGATGCTCGGGCAGGGCATCGGACAGCCGCTTGGCCAGAGCAGCCTCTTCGGCCGTCATGGTCTTGGTGTCATACGCCCCCTTGGTCTCACGATACCGCCAGTCCAGCCGGCTCATGGTGCGCATCACAACCAGGCGCGAATCCGGCGTCACCTGGCTGACCGTGTCGGCAACCGCCGCGGCGCGGTCGATGGTGCGGTCGATGCTGAAGTTTCGGGTCTGCGCTTCGCTTTTCTTGTAAACGTAAAAAGCCACGCCGATATTGGACAGGGCAACGGCGCCAGCCACCACCACGATCAGCTGTACGGCCAACGTTCTTGGCCAGAATTTGAAACGCATCACAGCCCTTTTCGGCTTGCGGCGACCCTCTTCCTCTTAGACGAGAAGTGCCGTCATGCCATTTCCGGATCCATCGCGAAGATGTACCCGCCTCCCCAGACGGTTTTAATATAGCGCGGATTTTTGGGGTCCGGCTCGATTTTCTTGCGCAGCCGGCTGACATGGTTGTCGATCGAGCGGTCGAACAGGTCAGCGTCGCGGCCCTTGGTCAGGTCCAGCAACTGGTTGCGAGTCAATGCGATCTTGGGCCGCTCGAGCAAGGCCGAGAGCAGGCGGAATTCCCCGCTGGACAGGGGAAGGGCTACGCCATCGGGCCCGATCAATTCGCGCTGGCCGGTATCCAGCATCCATTCGCCAAAGCGCACCCGTTCGGCGCCCGGGGGCTTCTGGCGCGGCGGCAGGGCCTGGGTGCGGCGCAATACGGCGGCGACACGCGCAATCAGCTCGCGAGGCGAAAAGGGCTTGGCGATGTAATCGTCAGCGCCCATTTCCAGACCGATGATGCGGTCCACTTCCTCGCCGCGGGCCGTGAGCAGGATCACGGGGATTTGCGTGGTCTCGCGGATGGAGCGGCAGAGCGACAGGCCGTCTTCGCCTGGCATCATGATGTCCAGCACCACCAGGTCGATGGCGGCGCCCTTCATCACCTTGCGGGCGCTGGCCGCATCCTGGGCCGTGGTGGCACGGTAGCTGTGCTCGCGCAGATAGCGCGCCAGAGGCTCGCGAATATCGCGCGCATCCTCGACCAACAGGATGTGCGGCTTGGCTTCTTCCTTGATCATAAGCCGCAATTTAGAAGGCACTGCACCACCCCACGCAAACAAAGGTTTGTCTTAAACCTTGTCAGTTGGATCAGTCTCGGTGATTTGCGCATAAAAAGAAATCGGCGCTGAGAGTGCCGATCAGGACGACAGCACCAGCAGAAGCGCCAGGATGACCAGGACCCCTGCCAGCCCAAACAGCCAGGGCGGGGGGAGGGATTTGCGGGGTTTGGGCGGCACCATGAGGATTTCCTAAAGCCGGAACAGGCATTTGGCCAGACCCCGCAAGGCCCCCTTTCCGGCCGGGTTCCATTGGGGCAGGATTGTGGCCAACTCTGCTCACAGTGCGGAGAGGGGAATGGAAATTGATGCCGGGGCGCTGACCGTCACAGGTCAGATCAAATGGTTCGACGCCCATAAAGGGTATGGCTTCATCACGCCCAGCGCGCCGCCGGGCGCGGGCGATATCCTGTTGCACCAGACCTGCGTGCGCCAATCTGGATTCCGCCAGGCGGTCGAAGGCGCCTCGGTGGTGTGCGAAGCGGTGAAAGGCCCGCGCGGCCTGCAGGCCAGCAAGATTCTCAGCCTCGACAATTCCACGGCCCAGGTGATGCCATCGGCGCCCGCCGCCGCGCCGCGCTATGTCGCCGAGCCCAACGGCCCCGCTTTTGAAGGCATCGTGAAGTGGTTCAACCGCGCCAAGGGCTACGGCTTTGTCAGCCGCGGCGCCGGCACGCCCGACATCTTCATCCATATGGAAACCTTGCGCCGCTGCAATGTGCGCGAGCTGGCGGAAGGCCAGAAGGTCAAGGTCCGGGTCGGCGACGGCCCCAAGGGCGAGCTCGTCGCTGATATCGCCATTCTGGAGCACTAATCGTGCTTGTGGCTGCCTTTAAGGGCGCTCCGGCTCGCGCCTACGCGCATGTCGCCGACATCGCGGTGCTGGACAGCTGAATTGCTTTTGGCCCTTGTGGCTGGCAATAAACCATCATGCGCGCCCTGGCTGTTTTCCTGCTGCTTTTGCCCAATGTCGTTTTGGCGGCCGAAAAATGCCCCCTTCCCAGGCCGCTGACCTTCCATGTTGAAAAGGAAATCCGCCGCGACACGGTAGGCTTCACCGAAGGGCTGGAATTCCGTGACGGCGCGCTGTGGGAATCGACCGGCGATTTCTTCGGCGATAGCCGCATCAATCGCATCGATCTGGCGACGGGCCATGTTTCGAGCCTGGTGAATGCCGGCAAGAGTTATTTCGGGGAAGGCATGACCTTCTTTGGGGGCAAGCTCTACCAGATGACCTGGCGCGAAGGCCGCGTGTTCGTGTTCGACGAGGCGACAATGCGCCGTTTGCCGGAACTGAAGAACCCGCGCGAAGGCTGGGGCCTGACCCATGACGACACCCAGCTGATCGCGTCCGACGGCTCCAGCCGGTTGTTCTTCCTGTCGCCGCACGATTTCTCCACCAAGCGCATGCTGAAGGTCCTGAACGGCGGGCGCTTTCTGGAAAACATCAACGAGCTGGAATATGCGCAAGGCGCCATCTGGGCCAATGTCTTCGAGGACTGGGACCTGGTGAAGATTTCGCCTGTCACCGGCTGTGTCGAGGCGCGGGTGGATTTGAAGCCGCTGCGGGCGCGCATGACCAAGGCTGACCGCGACGCCATCGATTCCGATCCCAACTTCATCCCCAATGGCGTGGCCTTTGACCCCGCCACAGGCCTGTTCACCCTGACGGGGAAATACTGGCCGCTGCTGTTTTCCGTGCGGATTTCAGAGGTTAATTGACGCCTTTCCTCCCATTGTGTAATCCCTGACGGGCTGATCGGAGCGTAGCTCAGCCTGGTAGAGCATTAGCTTTGGGAGCTAAGGGCCGTTGGTTCGAATCCAGCCGCTCCGACCATTCGTTTTCCGCGAGGCGCGGAAAACGAATGCCAAGGCCGGCGCGCGACAGCGCAGTGAGCCGGCCGCGGCAGTTGCGTTGAATGGAGATTAAGAGGTTCTCATGCGTGCCCGAATCTACAGACCAGCCAAAAACGCCATGCAGTCGGGCAGGGCCCGGACCAAGCAGTGGCATCTGGACTATGAGCCGGAAACGCCCCGCACCATCGATCCGTTGATGGGCTGGACCTCCTCGGGCGACATGCGCCAGCAATTGTGCCTGGAGTTCGACACGGCCGAGGAAGCGGTGGCCTATGCCACGGCGCACAACATCCCCTACCAGCTGTTCGAGCCGCATGTGCCGACGCAGAAGCCCAAGGCCTATTCGGACAATTTCAAGTTCGACCGCAAGGTACCTTGGTCGCACTGAGGGCTTTGCCCTAGAATACCGGCAAGACTCCGTAGCTCAGTTGGATAGAGCACCTGCCTTCTAAGCCGGTGGTCGCTGGTTCGAATCCAGCCGGGGTCACCACTTCCATATAACGGGCATTGTTTCTCAAGGGTTTTTTCCTACTTTTTGCAAACCATCGCGCGAGGTTTGCGAATGGTTGTTCTCATTTTCAGTCGTGGAGAACGCGCGCTGAACTTTCGCCATTCCGGCTTGGGCCATCATCTTTCGATCGGCTGCTGCGATGTATCTCTGCACTTCCTTGATCGAAAGATGGCCGCTTATAGCCACAATCTCAGGGGCGCTGGCGCCCGCTTCGGCGAGCCGCCTGCATCCGGCCTTCCGCAACCCATGCGCCCTGCAGGCCTTCGGCAGGCCCGCTTCCTGGCAGCGATCCGCGAACCAGTTCCCGAAGCCTGCCGGTGTAAACGGCTTGCCATGATCTGTGACCAAGAAGGTGAGATGGCCGCTGGGCGTGGCCTCGATCAAACCGGCCAAGTCAATATGGACCGGAATTGTGACCTCTGTTCCTGTCTTTTCCTGTGTGACGGTAAGGGTGCCTGCGCGAATGTGTTGGGGGCCGGCACGTGTCACGTCGCCTCGCCGCTGCAGCGTGTACAAAAGCAGGCCGAGCGCCAAGCGGGCTTTCGTGCCGACTGGATGCCGCTTTTCAAATTGCTCGATTTGCGCCTCATCCCAAGTGTGGAATCCCGCCGAACGTGGTGTCTTAAGACTGATGCCGTGAGTAGGATCCTCCGCAAGCAGCCCAGCCGATACTGCGTACTGGCAAAGCCCTCGGACAGCTTTCAGCCAGTTGCGTGCCGCAAACGCCTTGCGTTTGCTGAATATTGCAATCAAAGGGCGAGCCGAAAGCTTTGCGATTCTCTTGTCGCCATGATCCTGGCGAAACAATTCTAGAATGTTACGCCTGGCGCGGCGCGTTCCCGGCTTGAGCTGCTGCCACACCTCTGATGAACAATAGGCAGCTACCGCGGCGTTCACGGTGCCCGGAAGGGACCTCGCCGCTCCGATGGAGCGCGTGACTACAATTCCGCTAAAGGCAGCCTGGTAAGCTTCCATAAATTCACCCGAATGCGCCAAGCCGGGCAGGGGGACAGACTTTTGCCCTGGAATGCGCAGATAGTAGCGAGACTTGCCATGCCGATCGACAAACCCATGGACATGCTTGGGAAGCTTCACTCTCATTTCACGCTATCCCATTCATTTTCTTGCGACACTGGTTTCTCAGTTGAGCCTGCGACAACGACAATTTTGCCGTCCGCGCCAATTTCGACGCGAGCCACATCCAGGCCTGCGTCTTTCACGCCTTTAACGGCGCGAGAAAGTGCGGCTCTGGTAAATGCTGCGGCACGTTTAGCCACTAATCGAAGCCTTCCGAAAATAGAACTTTCATTCTCTGAGCCGGGTCGCTTTGAACAGGCCCCTCATGAAACGGGTGCCAAGCGTGACGCTCTCTTGCATAAGAGATCCGTATGCGTCGTTGTGAATAATGCATGCGGCAACGTTGTCATCCCCGGGTTTCGAGAAAATTTTGCTCCATCCAATTTCGCCATCAATCTCGACCTCCAGGTTGCTGCTGAGGTCGGGGTGAGGCGGAAGGCGACGAAAGGTAATCCCGGTGATATGTTTTTGGGCGTCATCCCAGCCTGCCCAGAACAAGCACGTCAGGTAATGGTGTAAGTTTACTTCTGACGCCACAATGCCGGCTTCTTTTAGAAGTCGCTGCATTGGCTTACCCAATTTGTGAATTGGCTTGAGGCTGCCGAATTCTTTAACTGTGTGCGTTGCATCGCGGGGCGAGGGCGCCATGCATGCCGCGATGGTGAAGTCGGCGAGCTGTTCGGGGCTGAGTTGTGGAGCGTGAGGGCCGCGGACGCCTGACGGCAAAAGTCCATCGGAACGAAGTGCCCTTGCTATTTGGTCCAGACTAGACGCCGTTCTGGTTGAGCGGGCCGCGAAGTAGGCCTCGAAACTCTTGCTCTGCAAAGGCGCCTCACGCGATCAAATTGAACCCATTCAATGGAGTTTCTCCATTTGCCATGTCAGCCAATGACATGTCAATGGAATAACTCCGTTGGAGCCCTACTGTGGGCGATTCAAGCGATCAGCGGCTTGCGCCACAGCCTAGGGTCAAACGCCCGCTCGACCTACAGGACCGGACCGCGCTCACGAATTCCGGGCGCCGGGCCGCACCAATGGGCGGTGTCGCGCCGGTATCGCAGCAGCCATTGGGGAAAAGGCCCGTCATTGGGGCGGTGGAGCAGCTCTCCAGCGGCCCACCGAACACATTGCGGGAAGGCAGGCGTCCGCCGCCGAAACCTTCGGGCTCCAGGGACAAAAGCTACTTCCTCACATACCGCGCGACATCTTTGGGTCCGACCTCGGCGCCATAGATATTGCCGGCCGCATCGACCGCGACGCCTTCGGCGGCGCTGGTGGTGGTGGCGACCGCAACCGGATCGGGAATGAAGCCCAGGACCTTGCCATCCTTCAGGCTGCCCCAGCGGATGCCGCGCTTCCAGCCATTGTGATTGCGCGCGACCGATTCCGACTCGGAATCGGTGACATAGATCATGTCGTCCCTGGTGATGTAGATCCCGCTGGGCCGGCTGAACTGGTGCATCTGCCCAAGATACTTGCCGTCGAGATCGAAAATCTGGATGCGGTTATTGTTGCGGTCACCGACCAGAAGCCGGTTGCGGGAATCGATGGCCAGGGCGTGCGGTTGGTCGAATTCGCCCGGGCCGGTGCCCAGCTTGCCCCATGTCTTGATCAGCTTGCCTGTCGGATCGTACTTGAAGATGCGGTTATTGCCGGCGCTATGGCCTTCGGAGACGAAGATATTGCCGTTGGCGTCGGTGACGATGTCATTGGGCTGGTAGAAATAATCCGGCGACGCCGCCCCGCCCGGCTTGCCCAGCGTGAGCAGCACCTTGCCCTCGGGGCTGAATTTCCACACCTGGTTGCCGCGCGTGGCGCCGGGCAGGGGACCTATCGGGCCGGAGCGCAGCGGGGCGAGCGAGGCCGAGCCGGGCTCGGTCGGACGCGCCGGGCCATTGTCCTGGCCGTCGGTCACCCAGATATTGCCGTCACGGTCGATATGGAAGCCGTGCGGAAAGACCAGCAGGCCGGCGCCGAAAGATTTGAGCAGATTGCCGTTGGCGTCGAACTTCAGGATGGTGGGCAGCGCCGACATCTTGCCGGTCTTGCGGTCGAAGCAATTGTTCTGGCCGCAACGCTCGGCGACCCAGATCGATTTTCCGTCCCGGTCGATCTCGACCGCGCTGGTGGAGCCCCAGCTGCGCCCCGCCGGCAGCTTGAAATAGCCTTTTATCGTCCGGTACGGGTTCGGCGCCTTATTGACCGGCGTGGTCGTGTCCGGCGGAATGTTGCCGGCATTCTGGGCCCCGGCCGGCAGGATGGCGAAGGCCATGACCATGGCACAGGCTGCATATCGCTTCATTTTTCCGCTTTCCCGTTTTTAGTCTTCGGACCGGCGTCGCAATTGGCGTGGACCCTAGCGTTTTCCAGCGCCTTACTGAAGTGCGCGTCTAATCATTGGGATGGACCGGCTTCTTGGAGCCCATCGTCCCGCCCAGCATCTCGATAGACGGGATGTCCGCTTTGGGTCAGGAGGGGCCATTCCGCCCTGGTCAGCCCAATGTCCGCTTTTCTCTAAAGCAGTCATTCGTCCCCGGCCACACCAATGTCTGCTTTGCGCCAAAAGCGGACATTCATGTTGCGTACGTGAGAGCGTTTAAAGCTCGAACACACCCATCAGACGGACGGCGTGGTCATTGCTGTGGTTGCCGAGCGTGCCGGTATAACCGAGCGTGACCTCGGTGTCGTCGGAGAGCGCCAATGCTGCACCCAGATCAATCACGGCCCGGTCAGCGTCCAGCGGCGTGCCCAGCACGGTGAAGCTCTGAGTCGTGCCGACGAAGGACAACGAACGGCTGGCCGGATTGTTGGTAAAGGCATGCTGCCAGCCCGCGCGCAGGCTTGGCGTCAGCGCCGCACCTCCCAGATCGAAGGACAGGGTGGAGACAGCAAGGCCCAACGTCGAGAAACCGTCGTCCATGTCGCGCGATGTGCCCGACACCGCTGCGCTACCGCCGCTCTCGCGGAATGCGCCGGCATTCAGATGGGTCCAGGCTAGACCAGCGAAGGGTTCAAGCGTGATGGTATCGAGTGCAACCTCGTAGCCAACCTCGCCGAATAACTGAGCGGAATTGGTGTCCTGGCTCGCGTTGGCGTTATCGCTGAAATTGGTGAAGCTGATGGCTCGGATGGTCTTGGCATTACCGAAGCCATAAGAACCGCCCATGCGCAGCGCGACTGCATCATAACGGCCATAGGCATAGGCTCCGACATGGCCGCCCCTCATATCCGCGCTGCTGGACCGTGCCGCCACGCTTAATTCGCCGCTACTGTAGCCGCCTTCAAAACCGCCGCGCCAGTTCTCGCCCAGGCTTGTGTCGGCACCGGCGGTGATGTTGACGCCGCTGCGCTTGGCATAAGCGGCATTGCTATCGCTGTCGATGCTGCCCCAGTCGCCCGAGACGTCGCCCCAAAGCGACCAGCCCGTGTCAATGTCCTGCCGGTCGCGCATGCGGTTCATCACCGTGCGGCGCGTCAACGTGGCGGTTTCAAACTGTCCCGCCAGCAGGGTCGCATGTATCTCGCCGGACAACGCATCCAATGCAGGCGGTAATGCACCGGAGTTGGCAACAACGGTCGCGAGGGTGGTGAACAGCGGATTTGCCGATCCGGCAGCAGTGACGGCGGCGCCCGTCGCGATCTGATTGGGTGTGCTACCAAATGCCTCGAACTTGATGGCGGCGGTGTTGACCAACCGTAGATCGACGGCCTTGGAACTGTAGATGAGGGCCGGAATGAACGCCGACGAACCGCTCGTCACGCCCGAAAAAGTTCCACTGACACCACCTACCGCGTCAAGAATACGATAGGTCGTGACGGGGAGGTATGTTCCCGCTGCGGGCTGTACCAGAACCGAGCCGCCCGAAAGCGTCGCCACGCCGGTCGCGGCGATGCGGTCGGAGGCGCCGACGCTATCGACCTCAACCCGATAGATCGAGCCCGAGGCCAAGGTGGCGTTGCCGGCCACATTAAGCGTGCCAATAGAATTGCCCGGTGCGATAATGCTACCGCTTGCGAACGACAAACTGCCAACCGTGCCCGTGCCTTTCAGGGTCCCGCCATTTTTAATTGTCACCGCACCGGCAACGGACCCGTTGACGCTGAGGGTGCCGGCACTGACGGTTGTGACGCCGGTATAGGTGTTGATGCCGGTGAGCACCAACGTCCCGTTGCCAATCTTCTCGAGGGGGCGCGGACCGCTTGTCTCGGATATCACGCCCGCCTGCGTCGCCGAACCGGTCGTCACCTGCAGCTGCGTGGTGTTGGAATTGATGTTGATGGCATTGGCGATGGAAACCCCGCTGACATAGTCGATCACCGAGCCTGTGGTGGTGATTGTGCCGGTGCCCGCCGCGGAATTGTTGCCGAGCGAGAGAGTGCCTCCGGAAACCGTGGTGCCGCCGGTGTAGGTGTTCGCGGCCATCAGAATCAGCGTGCCGGTACCCGATTTTACCAGAGTTGTGTTGGTGCCCTGGTTGGAAACGACCGTGTTGATGATAGACGTTCCCGTGGTCTGGCCGAACTGGAGGTCATGCGCGCTCCATGCGCTATTTGTCAACGTGTAGCTGTAATAGGTCTGGTCGTCGATCGTAACGGCGCCATTCTGGATCAGCGAAAAGCCGCTTGGTATGGACTTGTCGTTGGCCCCGGCCACGCTCAGCGGCGTCAGGCCGGCATTCGTGATTTCGGTCAACGGAATAAGCGCCGTGAACGAACCTGTGACGCCGTTGACGCCGTTGGCCCGCAGTGCGACGCCGGTAACGCCGGTAAGATCGGGAGGGGCGACATCGCTGAAGTACATGTCGGTCGAAAAGATGGACCTATGCTGATCGGGAATGCCTGACGGAATTGTGCCTGTGCCAATCGTGTCCATCAGCAACGACAGCGCATAGCCCGCTTGAATTGTGTTGCCGGTCGGATCCGAGGCTGATGCGACAGGATTAATGGCTTGTCCGATCATAGTGATTCGAGTTTTTCCGTCACCCAGCAGGGCGATGGTCATGTTGCTCACGCGGCCCATCGCGGCGGCAAACTGCAGGGAATTGCCGTTGGTCGCATCGAAAACCAGCTTGGTCGTGTCCCCCACCCTGATATCGGTCCCCGCGCCAATATCCGCAATATTGAAGCTCGCCGGGCTGTTCGGTGCAGTCTGGACGCCTGAATTTCCAAAGGCGAAATTGTAAACGCCTTTATCAGGGAAAGTTTGGCCGACAACATAGCGTGTCGTGCCGTCGGGGATCGCATCGGTTCCCCAGATGCCTCCGCCCAGATTGGTGAAGGCGTTGCCGCCGGACCCATTCGCGTTGGTGCCCCATGCCGACAAGGCGCCGTTGAAGGTGACTTCCGCCTGTGCGACCTCGGAAAGCGCGGTTACAGCCGTCAAAGCCAAAGCGGCTGTCCCGGCCAGCAAAAAGCGCCTGAAACCCGAGCGAGTCTTCATGTGAATGCCTCCCACAACAGCTAACTTTTGACCGATGCCAGAACGGTAACCTTGATCTGGATCAAAGGTCGGCAAGTACCGGGGAAAGCCTGCCACTGCGCTTTATGGGCCGTTCAAGCGGGCTTGTGTGGGATTGGGATTGGTTGCCGGCAACGATGTCCGCTTTGGGTCAAAAGCGGTCATTCGGCCCCGGTCAGCCCAATGGCTGCTTTTGACCCAAAGCGGATATTCGGTTTGGCTGCTTCCTACTGGGCTGGGCGCTTGCGGCCCGACTACCAGCATGGACGCCTCGATATTGGATCTTAGGTCTCGCTCCAGAGCCGCAGCAGGTTGTGATAGACCGCCATCATGTCCACCAGCGCGGGATGGTCGGGATGGTCGTGACCCATCCGCTGCAAAGCGTTGTCCAACTTGAACAGCACGCCGCGCTGGGCATCCAGCCGCACCAGGCTTTGCAGCCACAAGAAAGCTGCAAGGCGGGCACCTCTTGTGACCGGGGCGACGTGATGAACCGTGCTAGCCGAGTAGAGGACGAGGTCGCCCGCCGCCAGCTTGATGCAGTCGGCACCATCGAGGTTTTCGATGATCAGCTCGCCGCCGTCGTAACTTTCTGGCGGTGACAGAAACAGAGTTGCCGACAGGTCCGCTCGCACCCGATGGCCCGTGCCGGGAATGTGCCGTATCGCGCCGTCGATGTGGCGGCCATACTGCTGGTCATCAGCATAGCGATTGAACAGCGGTGGAATCACTTTCAGCGGCAGCGCCGCCGAAAGGAACAGCTGGTTGGCATCCAGCGCGTCTAGGATTTTCTGGCCCAGCCGGGCGCTCAGAGGATGATCTTCGCGTAACTGGTGGTTGTGCTTAACCCGTTGCGAGAGGTAGCCCGCGGTCTGGCGACCATCTTTCCAGTCGGCGCCTTCAAGTAGTTGGCAAATCTCGGCAGCTTCCGAAGCCGTCAGAACGTTGGGGATGCGGATCAGCATGATCTAGTAATCCACCGACAGAGTGAGCATAGCGCTGCGCCCCGCACCCGGTACCGCCCGGAACGGATGTATCTCATTGATATAATCGCGGTCTGTCAGGTTGTAAAAATTCAGCTGAATCAAATAGTGGGCGTTGATGCGATAAGAGGAGGACGCGTCCAGCGTATAATACGGCGACGATTTCAGATACGAGGTAGCTGTGTTCTGTGCCAGGCGCTCGGAGACATATTGGCCGCCTAGCCCGACCGTCCATTCCGGCAGTATCTCGTAATCGCTCCAGAAGGTAGCAGCATCTTTGGGCGTATTGACGAGCGGCGCGCCCAGCAGTGAGCCGCCCGTCGCGGTCGCCACCGTGTGGCTATCGAGATAAGAATATCCCGCCTGCACGCGCCACTCCGGCGTAATATTACCCCAAAGCGACAGTTCGAATCCGTCCACTTGTTGCGACCCGCCCAGCACATTGACGCCTGCGACGGGGCCGGGAATTCGCGCGTTGTCCTTTTCCAGACGAAACATCGCGGCAGTCGCTTCTAGCCGCTTGGAGAACATGCTCCATTTGGCACCAACCTCGAAAGACTTGTTCTTTTCCGGTGGCAGGAAGGAATTCTGGGTGCCCAGGGCGCGGGCCGAGGTCAATTGCGACAACGATTCCGCCGATGGGTTGAACGATGTGCCATGCGCGAAATAGAAACTAGCATTCTCCACCGGCTTGTACACCACACCGACTCGGTAGGTGATGATCGGATCGACATTCTTGACCTGACTGGTAACAGGCGGGTTGAGTATGGTCGGTGCCGCCTGGGGCTGGTTTGGTACCGTGGCATAGGTGGTGGATTTGAAGTGGCTGGCGAATTGGTCCCAGCGGAAACCTGCGGTGACCTCCCATTCCTCGTCCAACTTGATCGTGTCCACGGCATAGGCTGCGAGGCTCGTTGCCGGCGTCTCGGCATAAAGCCGGGGAAAGACTGTTCCGGTGAAGGCGAGATGCCGGGCCGGCGACAACAGATCGAGGGTCGGCACGCCGGTGGTGTTCTGGAACAAGGGCGTGGAATTCTCCCAAGAAGCTTCGAGCCCGCTCACCAGGGTGTGCGCAAGGTTCCAGCTGTCGAACCTGGCGGTGATTTCAGCCTGCTCGGTGCCTAGGCTTTCGGTGCTGATACCTTGCCACATGTTGCGCGCCACCTGCACGGCAGCCAGCGGCGTCGAAGAAGTGGTCCCCGGCGCCAACACACCCTCCGAAATGCGGAAGTCGCGGCCATACTGGCCGTAGCGCATGGTGTTGCGGAATTGCAGGTTGGCGCTGATGTCGTGCTCCACCTTGACGGTCAGCACATTGACGTTGGTTTTCAGGTAATCGGAATCGAATCCGTAATAATTGCTGAAATCCACCGGGGCGCGTCGGCCAAAATACCAAGGAATACCGTAATCCGGTATGTCGTCGGCTTCTTGGTGGAGATAGGTGACGGTGAGGCGCGTAGGTTTGCCCAGCCCCAGAGCTAGGGACGGCGCCAAACCCCAGCGGCGCTGCTTTCCCGTATTGCGACCAGCTACGTTGGAAGAGTGCGCCATGCCCACGACCCGGACCGCCGCATCCCCGCCCAGATCTGACAGAACATGATTGTAATCGACTGTCAGGCGCTTGGTATTGTCGGTGCCCAGCGCGGCGCTAGCGTCCAGATCCTCGCGTAGGTGCGGCGTCTTAGAAACCTGGTTGATCACGCCGCCGGTCGAGCCACGTCCAAAATAGACCGAGGACGGGCCCGATAGCACTTCCAGCTGCTCATAGTCGAAGGTGTCGCGATAATAGCTGCCGAAATCGCGAATGCCGTCCAAATACATGTCGTTGCGCGCCAGAAATCCGCGAATGGTCGGGTTATTGCCCTGCCAGGAAAATTCTCCGGCGCCCAAGCTAATGCCAGGCGTGTTGCGCAGTGCGTCATTAAGATTGGTGGTGCCGCGTTCGCGGAGCAGCTCGCTGGTGACGATGGTCACCGATTGCGGCGTGTCCTGCAGCGGCGCGGGCAGCTTGGACAGGGACACCTGGTCTGCACCATAGCGTTCGCTGGTAACGGTGACATGCTCGGACGCCCTCGGTTCGCTGGTCTGCGTATGAGCCTCAGGCACAAAGCCCAGCGTTGAAAGACTTGTACCTAGCAATAGCTTCGCGGCAGGTCGGTTCCAGCAAGACCGCAGGCTGTCCGCAAGGCTTTGCACTGCTTCTCTCTTCTTCTAAAGCTTTGGCTGTCCGGAAAGTTTGCAGATGAGACCAGCAACACGGCCACCCTCTGCGCCTTATTCTCAAATAACAGCATTCATTTCAAGTACGGAGCGCAAAACGGAAGTTTTGCACCGGATGGTTTGATCGAGGCGGATTTGGTCTAACAAAACCTGTGCGGCGCAGCATAAGCCGGGTACACGCCCGCGATTAGGCGGCTGGAAGGCTGGACTAGAGCGAGCCGCGTGACCATGCTCGCATCATCTGAGGGAGGCATAGCCATGCCTAACGTTACTGCAAACGGCATTAGCCAACACTATGAACAGCAGGGTTCTGGCGAGCCGCTGATTCTCATTCCATATCTCGCTGCGGACAGTGCCTGCTATGCGTTCCAGGTGGCGGAATATGCCAAGAACTTTACCTGCATCTCGCTGGATCTGCGCGGCACCGGCGAGACCGCAAGCTCCGAGGAGCCCTATTCTACAGAAGACCTGGCCGATGATGTCGCTGCGGTTATGGCAGCGCTCAAGATCGAACGTGCCCATGTCATGGGTCTATCGCTTGGCGCGGCGGTGGGTATGTGGCTCGCGGCGAAACATCGGGACAGGGTTACATCCCTTTCGTTGCATAGCAGCTGGGACCGGTCGGACCCCTTCCTGAAGACTGTCGTGCAGGGCTGGCAGGTGATGGCTGGTGGTTTGAGCGACGTGGCAGATATGGTGATCCAAGCCATCTTCCCTTGGTGCTTCACGCCGGAGCTTTATGCGGCCCGGTCTGAATACATTGAATCATTGGCCGACTTCGTGCGGGGCCGACCTCCCCAGACGCTGGAAGCATTTATCCTTCAATCGGGCGCGGTGATTGAGCATGACGCTACCGCCGCTCTATCGTCTATTACCGCTCCCACCCAAGTCACTTTTGGCCGCCACGACTTGGTGACTTCAACGAGGTTTGCGCAACCGCTGACGCAAGCGATTCCGAGAAGCGAACTGCATGTATTTGAAGACTGCTCCCATGCACCGATCTATGAAAATGTCGCAGCTTTCAACGAGGTTTCACTAGCATTCCTCACGCGGCATGCTGGCTAGCACCCAGCTCCGGATGGGGACGTCGCAGGCAATTCAACCTTAGCCCATCGAGCACACGCAATGTCTGTTTTTGGCGCAAAGCGGACATTGGGCCGACCGGGCCCGAATGGCCGATCCTGACCCAAAGCGGACATTCGCTCACGGCCATTTTCCAAACTCCCGAACCGGAGGGACAAGCAGCCTAGCAAGCTAAAGGGCGGACGGCCTCGTAAGCCGCGCTACTCCTTGGCCTGCCTTCAGTTTGAGCTGCCTTACGCGACTTCAAGTTGCTAGCAGTCCCACGCACTTGTCCGAGAGCTAAACCGGACGGATAATGGCTCGGGGGCCAGTTCAGGAGACGCTCATGAAGACGAACATTCTCTGCGCGATATTGGGAACGATTGTGTCTGTTTCCCCTGCATGGGCCGCTAACACCTGCCTACGAACACGCGATATCGTGAGCACCGCCTCCAAGGACGGCAAAACACTTGTGTTCAAGATGCGCGATGGGCGCACACTGGTAAATCACCTACAGGGCATCTGCCCGAACCTTAAATTTGAAGGCTTCGCATGGGTTATCCGTGGGGGCGTCGATGAGGTCTGCGAGAACGCGCAGAGTCTCCGTGTCTTGCGGTCGGGAGAGGTGTGCGTTCTGGGAAAGTTCGACCAACCGACGGCTAAGGCCATAGCGAAATAGCGGTCGGCTTCATGGATGAAGTCGAAATCCTCAAACTCGCGCGCCGCCTAGTCGAAGAGTACAGCCAGCAGGGTTACCTGTTGACTGTCCAGGACGACAAGCGTCACGAAGCGCGATGGAGCGCTAGGTCAGCACCTCCTCAAGACACTATGTGAGCAGGCGCGGAAGTGGCACCACCTGCCAGGTATCGTTGGCCTAGCCTCACGGTATCCCACCCCCAAAAGGCGCTGGTCCCGCCTTTGGGGATGGGCTCCCGAGCTTTCGACCCAACTCGGGGATGAATGGCCGCTATTGGCGCAAAGCGGACATTGGCTGACCAGAGCGAAATGGCGTCTGCTGACCAATAGCGGACATTCCGATTGAAGGGCTGCCTGGATGCGTATCGTTGCGGCTGAGCGAAACGTCGCGATGTTGCGAAGTTTCATATGCGGGAATAGCATGCGCCTGCATAGGGTAACGAAGCCCAACAAGAATGCTCTGGGGAGACGTCTGATGAAAATTCGCCATGCTTTAGCGGCCGCTGCGTCCTGCGCGGTACTCGCAATGTTCGCTGCTGGTGCCCAGGGGCAGAGCAAGCCCAAGCTGGACGCCAACGGCATGCCCTGCAATGGCGTGCTGGATGGTTCGCTGCAGTGCTTCAAGTCGGAGGCTACGGTGAGCACCCCGGACCATCCCTATCGTAGGTCCGCAGGTTCTGACCCCCGGCTCCGCGATGGCCCGGGACGCGGCTTCACCCTTGGCGAAAAAGAGCTGATCTACGCCGCGGTGCCGGGCAGCATCGTGGTGCTGGACGCCAAGAAGAATTACACCTTCGTCAAGCGCATCACCTTCGAGGAGAAGCCCGCGCCGCTGCCGCTGGAATCCATCGCCGGCATGGCCGCCAGCACCGCCACCAACA